>Ga0079997_116418_pt1 | contig 218540 bp, 247 predicted proteins | sample PerSpoCPS_CMetaG_FD_69200 | JGI IMG/M metagenome (GOLD analysis project Ga0079997, IMG submission 69200) | Archaeal communities from Yellowstone National Park, Wyoming, USA - Perpetual Spouter C (PS_C) MetaG (SPADES assembly) (version 2) | ecosystem: Environmental > Aquatic > Thermal springs >... | reverse complement strand
CCGAAGACGCACCAAAACTCATAGCAATAGCCTCTAAGACAAGCCTCTCAAGGAAGCCGCTACAACAACTCCTAGAGATAAGCAGTGAAGAAGTGGAAGTATGGATAAAGGAGACGTTCAAGAGACAACACTTCTCACCCTGGGAACACGCCAACTACACGTTCGTAATCGACGGGCTCAGCAGGATCGCAAGCCACCAACTCGTAAGGCACAGACACGCAAGCTACACCCAGATGTCCCACAGATACACTGAAGGCTACCTAAGGAGCCTAGCCCTAGAAGCCTCCAAGCTAACGGGGAACAACTGCCCCGAGAAGCCCGAGGGTAACAGAAGGGAGGCTTACGCTTGCTACTCGAACGCTATAATGGCGGCAATCGCGAGCCCAACGAACGCCAGTGATTTGGCTAGGCTAGCGAGCATTGCCTTCGTCCCACCCCTGACGTTCTTTAACAGAGAGGACCTGCTAGTGGCATGGGCTAACTCCGCGCTGACCTCAGCGTCGGACTACTACAGGCTGTTGATGCTAGGAGCTCTCAGGGAGGACGCCAGATATGTTTTGGCGGACAGCGTCAGAACAAGAGTAGTAGTCACAATGAACGCTAGGGAGCTTGTACAAGTACTTTTACCACTAAGGATGTGCACCAAGGCGCAATGGGAGATAAGACATATAGCCTGGGCCATGTGGAGAGAGCTCATGAAGGTACACCCATGGCTGTTTAAGTGGGCTGGGCCGAGCTGCGTTTACAGAGAGAACACAACTAGGAAGGAGCCCGCGGAGCTTGAGAAGTTCCTTGAGGGAGAGGAGAGATTCACAATACCAAGATGCCCGGAGCTAGTGGAAAACAAAGCAATACCAGCATGCCTAAGGGTAGCCTTAAGGGTAACCTCAGAAATTTAAAGATGGTAACAGCTGTTAACCCCACATAGATCAACTCATCAAAGAAAACCTAACCAACATAGGCAACTAAGCATCTAGCATCTCTCTAAACCATCACCGGAACCAGCGGAGAGAGCATTAAACCTCAAGGGAAGCTTATAAACCCCACATGAACCAAAGCTTATATACGTTACCCTTGGATACCGTATCCATTAACTTGTGTGCTAACAGTATACAATGGAAACTCCCATCCACGACATGGGAAAACTGATGGAGAATGAAAGCGAAAAGCTTAAATACCCGACCCCACACCATATACATGGAGCCCCCGCCCGGGGGCTCAATGGAATAGAATCCATGCAATGGAGATGAGAGAAATTTCCACAGTGAACATGGAGCATGATGGTGCAGAATCCATACAATGGAATTGAAAGAGCAATAGCTCTTAGGGCTTCCCTAACCCTAAGCCCAGGAATCCATACAATGGAATTGAAAGTGTGATACTCCCAGTTTCACTATCGCGTTAAACCAGGTTATATTATGAATCCATACAATGGAATTGAAAGCTCTGTTCTCCCATTCTTAGCATAATATTTACTTCCATCTTTGAATCCATACAATGGAATTGAAAGGCTGGGAGGGTTCACGTGTTGCTGGACGAGGAGCTGGCGCGAATCCATACAATGGAATTGAAAGGAGCCCATGGGGCCGACGACCAGCGTGAACATCTGCGCCTCCGAATCCATACAATGGAATTGAAAGGAGATAACTGCTGGGTGAACGGGACAGGTTGGACAACATCAGGAATCCATACAATGGAATTGAAAGTCGTTTTCAAAACCCGCCCTTCCCCCCGGGGGGCTAGGCGAATCCATACAATGGAATTGAAAGTCTGGGTTTTTAGTACTAGGCTCCTGTTTGAATTAGTAAAGAATCCATACAATGGAATTGAAAGATGTTGGGCACCCTCCTGGTCTCTATGACCCGCCTGGCGGAATCCATACAATGGAATTGAAAGCTACACGGTGATAGACATAACCCCGGTCGGCGGCGACGTGGAATCCATACAATGGAATTGAAAGGTATACTCGCGGCTGGACTGCAGCCTCGGCGCGCAAGATGAATCCATACAATGGAATTGAAAGAACCAGGGTCATAACAGTCTGTAAATACTTCTCCGGGTTCGAGAATCCATACAATGGAATTGAAAGCTGTTCTTCTCCGACCTGTTCCTCTTTGACCGGTGCTAGAATCCATACAATGGAATTGAAAGGCCCGTGCAGAAGCCTTGTAGTGCACGGGCGGGGTGTGAAGAATCCATACAATGGAATTGAAAGACAATAGTTGTCGTGGGGTTCCCGAGGTTGTCCGCTAATGCAGAATCCATACAATGGAATTGAAAGTCTCAATCTCGTGTTTCCTACGCTCAGCCTCATACCTCTTCCGAATCCATACAATGGAATTGAAAGGGCTTTAAACGCGGAGAGAACCCTTTATCGAAGAACCACCGAATCCATACAATGGAATTGAAAGCATCTTCTTTGTTATGATTGCGTATACTGTGGTGTGGGAGAAGAATCCATACAATGGAATTGAAAGAACTGACGTGACCGCGTCCACCACGACCGTCGTGGCAGGTGTCTGAATCCATACAATGGAATTGAAAGGGTGGTATGTCGAACTTTGATGCGAATTTAACATAGTACTTGATGAATCCATACAATGGAATTGAAAGAACTCTACAACCCTACCTGAAACCTTGGTCACAACACCTGAATCCATACAATGGAATTGAAAGCCATAACGCAGCTTGAAAACAAAAACATAGAGTTTAGGTTAGTGAATCCATACAATGGAATTGAAAGGAGGCTGTCGTAACCATCGATTTACCAGAGGATAGCCTGTGCATAGGAATCCATACAATGGAATTGAAAGGGCATGGTGTCAGGCTCCATAGCCGGCCTAGTGCTCGGGAGCCTGAATCCATACAATGGAATTGAAAGGGATTCCTGTGATCGTTAGGTTGAACTCCCTGGCACCGGTCAAAGCCCGAATCCATACAATGGAATTGAAAGGGGGCGCGCGGGCCGTGCGACACATAACATCCCGGGCACGGCATGAATCCATACAATGGAATTGAAAGGTATAGAGGAGAACCAATAGAAACAGAACCACTCGACACAGAATCCATACAATGGAATTGAAAGCGTGAAAGCGAGCAGGAGCGGGGTCAAAACAAGGCTCGCAGGAATCCATACAATGGAATTGAAAGGCAGGGCGACCTGCCTCCCAGCCGTCTAACCCTCGCCCCCTAGAATCCATACAATGGAATTGAAAGGCCCAAGGGAGCCCCCCGAGCTCCACGTGGGGGTAGGGAGCTCGAATCCATACAATGGAATTGAAAGGTCCTCCACCTCCTCAAGGACGGTTGTAGTCCTACCGCCGAGAATCCATACAATGGAATTGAAAGATGATATTATTACTAGTTTTTCATGGGCTACTGTTTTGAATCCATACAATGGAATTGAAAGTTTGAAGAGCTGCGGGTGCACCTTGACCAGCTCTCTCCAGAATCCATACAATGGAATTGAAAGCCCACTACTACCATACACACGGGGTTCCATGCCCTATCGAATCCATACAATGGAATTGAAAGGCTGTTCTGATGTCGTAGGGTAGAAATAGCCTATCGAACCATGGGAATCCATACAATGGAATTGAAAGGCCTGGGTTCCAGTAACTACAGTTGCTGAGAACATCATGGTGATAGGAATCCATACAATGGAATTGAAAGACATAGACGAAGTTAGAGCTAAGCTTCAGAACCTGTAGGGGGGAATCCATACAATGGAATTGAAAGGCCTTTACAAGTGAGTCTAACAGCTTTACATAGGACTCTGGGGAATCCATACAATGGAATTGAAAGCTCCATCATCTCCAGGTGCTTCCTCGCATGGGCGTAGAGCCGGGAATCCATACAATGGAATTGAAAGATCAATAACTCTAAGGTCATCTCTCGTTAGAATAGCCTCTATGAATCCATACAATGGAATTGAAAGACTCAGGTTTCACGATAGCGGGAACACTAGCCGTTGATTGTTGTCGAATCCATACAATGGAATTGAAAGTGGTGCACATACGTAACGGTAGGAATACTTGTATGAGCTCTCTAGAATCCATTCAATGGAATTGAAAGGAGTGGCATGAACACCTGTATGAGCTCTCTTGCGTTCATTGGAATCCATTCAATGGAATTGAAAGGTTATCTGCCTCCTCTTCCTGATTTCACTCTCAATGAACGCCTTCAGAATCCATTCGATGGAGTTGAAAGAGCGATGGTTGTGGAGGTGGGGGAGAGTGAGTTTATAGAGTTTATTTGGTGTAGTTGAAGGGATGGCTGGGGGATGGGGGTGGTGTGGTTTTAGGGTTTTGTGTTGGCTTAGGGGTGATCCTGAGGGTATTAGGGTTGTGAGGGTTTTAAGGGGGTTGTTGGAGGCTCAGGGTGTTGTTATAGTGCTTCCTGAGCCTGATTCTAGTGTTGTTTGTGATGTTGTTGTGTTGGGTGTTGAGGGTAGGGTTTTGAAGGTTACTACTAGGGGTTCTGGTGTGGTGGAGGATCCTGATGCTTGGAGGGCTTTGTTTAAAGCTCTTTCGCATCCAACGGGTTTTAGTTATCTAAGGATAGGCGTTGACCCCGGGGCTACCTGTAGTCTGGCGGCTTACGCTGATAACCTCCTTGTATGGGCTGAGAAGCTGGGTTGCGGTGATGTAGGTAGGAGGGTGAAGTGGCTTATAGGAGTTGTAGAGCCTAGGAGGTATGTGGTTAACATAGGCTCGGGATCGGGGCTTGAGGAGCTCATGGAGAGTCTTCTAGGGGAGAACGTGGAGTTCAACGTTGTACCAGAGGAGACTACAACGGTGAAACCGGTGCATTCGAAGATAAAGGATTACGTAAGGGATGAAGACATACTAGCTGCGATGACGATAGCCTTGATACACTAAAAACCTTATAAAGCCCTAGAACCATAGAATACACTAGCGGAGCGGGGGTGCCCGAGCCTGGTCAAAGGGGTCGGGCTTAGGACCCGATGGCGTAGGCCTGCGTGGGTTCAAATCCCACCCCCCGCACCAAATAATACAATTAAATCATCTAACCCCATACCCTCCGACCCTTTTGAGCTAGGTTTATCTGAGAGTTTCTAGGGAAAACTTTATTGGTGTAAGTGCTCTCAGCGTAGAGGAGGGTTTTAGGGTTTGAGTGTAGAGGAGGGTTTCGTTTTCGAGGGTCACTGCCATAGCTATGTTAGTGATGGTGTTGGCAGCCCAGAGCTCCTTGTAAGGGTTGCTGTTAGTAGGGGTGTTAGGGTTCTATCTATCACCGACCATGACACGTTTAGAGGGTCTATTCTCGCTTGGAGGGTTTCGAGAGCTCTAGGCTTGGGTTTATCTGTGGTATACGGTGCTGAGGTTTTAACTGATTGGGGTGATGTTCTAATCTACTGTCTCGAACCTCTAAGGGAGCCGTTGCCCGTGGAGTTTGGGGAGTTGCGGGATCTAGCTGGAAGTAATAACTGCGTCCTCATAGCCCCCCACCCCTTCCACCCATTCATACCAAGTGTTCGGTTAAGACTAGTTGATGGTGCTAGGTTCTTCGACGCCGTAGAGGTCTGGAACGGTAAGAGCATCCCGGTTTTCAACATTCCAGCTATAGTGTATGCTAGAAGGCTGGGGAAGCCAGCGGTGTCTGGAAGCGATGCCCACGTACCATCTGCTGTGGGGGAGACGCCTACAATAGTGTACTCTAGCACGGAGAAGCCGGAGGACGTTCTAGAAGCTATAAGGAGAGGGTTGACGAGGCCGGTGATAAAGATAGCTAGCATGAAATCAATAGTAGAGGATATAGCTTGGTCTGTATACAGGAGAATCTAGAGACAACATGTTTTAGATGGGGGGCAGATGCATTTAAATACACAAGGCCGGGTCTCCTCTACGCATTTCTAGGGTTTCAAGAAGCTCTCCGCCAAGCTCCTCACCATATTCACACCCTTTTGGGTGGGCTTGTAGCATCCCATTTTAATCTCCACCAGGCCTTTAACCTGTAGGAGTTTTAGGATCTCATCTATAGCGTGCTCTTCTAAGCCTCCTAGGTCGTAGCGGTCTGAGAGGGCTCTCGCTAGTTTGTGGAGCTCCTCCTCCCCTACGCATTCAAAGTCGGCTATGAGCTTAAGTAACCCTAACTCGGCCAAGTTCAACCCTTACGGTTTTACGGCAATGTGGGGTTTAGAGGTGGTTTGGGTTGGTGTTATTGGTTTTAAGGTAGAGCTACCGGTACCCCATCCCCCCTCATATCCGTTGCTCCCCCTCTAGCCCTCCCCAGGATCTCTACTGCGTTTGCTACTCCCAGCCTCTCCACCACTACGTGCCCTTGTACTGCGCCCTTAACCCCTCTTTCCACAACTAGCCTCCCGGTGCCCCAGTCCCACGCTGCTCTAGGGCTGTTTATAGCCTCTTCCAGGTTCATAGAGTAGTCTATTATGTTAGTTGCGAACACAGCATGCAATTGCGGCCTGTAGTGGCCTCCCGAGGCTCCCACAGCTACCACTCTACCGCTTCCACCATCCACCATTATTAGGGCTGAGAGTGTGTGTAGAGGCTTCTTAGAGGGTGCTAGCGTATTGGGCAGCCCCTTATCTGTAGTGAAGCCTGTAGCCCTATTGTTTAGAGTTACCTGGAATCTCGGCTCTGTGATTGCCGAGCCGAATGGGTAGAAGAGGCTCTGTATCCCCGCTACAACCATGCCATCCCTATCTGCTACAGCGTGAAAGGTTGTATCACCATGTAGGCCTAAATCTCCACTCTTCGAGGCAGAGGTTAAACCCTTAATCTCCTCTAAAACCCTGGAGCTTAGGAGCTCCTTAACACCAACCTTCATATACCTTGGATCCCCAATGTTTAAATCCCTCCACCTATAGCATGGTATGGCTACCTCCACCACACCCTTAAACCTATCAATACCATAGGGGTCCTCTACTAAACCCCTCTCCTCCAAGAGCTTCATGATGTGAAGTGTGGTAACCCCCTGGCTGTTAGGTGGAACCTCATACAAAACCCAGTCTTTGTAGGAAGCCTTAAGAGGTTCAACCCACTCAGGCTTATAGGACTTCATATCCTCTAGCCCTAGCAACCCACCCCTCCCCTCTACGTACTGGGCTACCGCCTCTGCAACCTCCCCTTCATACAGGGATTGAGGGTCTAAGGCTATGCTCTCCAGCAGGAGGGCCATCCCTTTAAACCTGTAAGGCTCCCAGAGCCTAGGAGGGGGGTTGAGGTATGTAAGCTTAGAACCCTCATCTAAGCCTAGCACGTTCGAGTAGAGCTTCACAGCGTTAACAAGGCTAGGGGGGGCGGGGAACCCCTCGCGGGCCAGCTTAACGGGGACCTCAAGTATCTTAGACCACTCCAGAGTCCCGTAACGCCTCCACATCTCGTAGAGAGCTCCAACCATGCCTGGAACGACAATGGATAAAGGCCCCCTCTCAGAAACACCCTTCAACCCCCTCTCTTCTAGGAGCTCAAGCGAAAGCCCCCTAGGCGATTGACCCGAACCATTCAAAACCTCGACACGGCCGTTGGGGGTTGATAGGAGTGCGAAGAAATCCCCACCTATGCCGCCAAGATGTGGGACTAGGATTGCGAGGGCGAAGCTTACAGCTATAGATGCGTCAACAGCGTTACCGCCAGCCTCTAGGATGCGGGCTCCTGCATATGATGCTAGAGGCTCCTCTGAGGCTATAACCCCTCCAAACCCGGAGGCGTACGCTCTAGCCATAGGCTGCCACCTTGACTTAGGTAACCTACATGTTAAGCTTTATTCTAGGCGCTAAAGTATTTAACTACTATGCTCCTGGTTACCTTGAACTCGGGGGCTTCTTGAGGTCTAAGGATGGTGTTACCCCTATCTACGGGGAGGGCTTCTTCCACGTGTCTCTCAGCGGTGTTATTTGGTACACAATTGTTTTCGACTACCGAGATCCAGGTGGTGAGTACTGGGAGTTACTAAGGATTGGAGGTGTGAGGGTTGAGGATGAGTGTGAGAGGCTTAGGTTTGAAATGCAAAGGCTTATGGATGAGGAGAGGATTGTTGTTAACGGTGTTGATGTTAAGGCTAGGGTTTTAGATGCGTTCATAGAGGTTAGAGGGGTTCGTAGGAGGTCTACTGCTACGTTCATAGTGATGATACCCTTCACTCCTAGATTAGGTGTTAACGTCTACGAGAACTTCTACGGTGGAGCTGTGGCTGAGTACGACTATACCGTATACTGGGTTCTAGAGTGTGGTGAGATTGTGAGCGTAGAGTCTCCTGGTTTAATTGATATCAGGGGTTCTACTGCGGTTATAAGGGTTAAAAAGGGTGTGAGGATTCCAGGCTATGAGAGTGTATCCTTTAACATCCCAGTAGATTGCTTTAGGAGAATTCAATGCCTTCAGAGCTCCTAACAATAACTCCTTTATAGAGGAAGCTAACCTGTCTTAGTGCAGCGTGGTAGTCGAAATCGTTAAGAGCGCTTATAGAATCCATTGGAACGTAGACCTTATACCATCTCAACGCTGCACTTGCAGCTGTGTGGAGGACGCATATATTTGCCACTGTACCCGTTACAACCACGTTCTTGATAGAGTAGACTTTGAGGAGATCTTCTAGCGGTGTTCCGTAGAAGCCGTCATAGCGTGTTTTCATTACAACAATGTCGACTCCGTCTACTGGTTTAAGCTCGTCGACTATCTGCCAACCCCACGTCCCATACCTTACATGCTCACCCCATATGTTGAACTCAGGATCCCCCTCGTAGTGTGTGTCTTGGGTGTAGAAGATTCTAACACCCTTAGACCTAGCCTTATCAAGTAGCCTCCTTATAGGCTCTACAGTCTTTAAAGCTGTTGGTACGACAAGTCTACCTCCGGGTTTAACGAAGTCGTTCTGCATATCAACCACTATTACAGCTGTCTCCTTTGCCGGGAGAGTAACCCTATCAACCACAGGTATCTCTGGAACTTCGACAACTCGAAGGCTCATAGGGAACACCCGTTCTCCTTAACATAGTTTCGCTAGATGGAAGGATTTAAGCTTAAATACATAGAGGTTAACGCGGGCTACACCTTGACCCCATGCCCTGGATTTAGGGACGCCTCGCCTAGCGATGCTATTAGAGTTGAGGATATGAGAGCTTGGGAGGTTAATAGCGTCTGGTGGGGTGTCAGCCTTTTAAAGCTTATGGAGAACGCTGGAAGAGCTGTAGCTGATGCCATCCAATGCGTTCTAGGCGATGTTAGGGGTAAGAGGGTCGTAGTCTACGCTGGTAGAGGTGGTAATGGTGGTGATGGGGTTGTTGCAGCCAGACATTTAACATCACGCGGTGCCAGGGTCGAAGTACACCTAGTCTACGACCCAGCTCTCACAACACACCCTGATACGAGGGAGAATTTAAGCTACCTACTCAAATCAACTAGGGTTAAGGTTCTAACACCCTACTCCAAAGGCTGGCTTGAACCTGGTGACTACGATATCCTAGTAGATGCAATCCTAGGTGTTGGCGTTAGAGGGCCTCTGAGGAGCCCTATAAGCGATGCCCTCAAGGTCTTCAACCAATCACAGGGGCTTAGAGTCGCAGTTGACATACCAACAGGTCTTGATCCAGACACGGGGGTTGCAGTTGAGGGTACAGCTAGAGCTGATTTAACAGTTACAATGCATAGGCCTAAGGTAGGCTTATTCCTAAACCAGGGGCCCCTCTACGCTGGTAGGGTTCTAGTAGCCGATATAGGTATACCCTTTGAAGCTGAGGAGTACGCAGGCCCAGGCGATGTAGCATCCAGGGTTCCAGTAAGGCCTAGGGAGGCCTATAAGGGTCTTGGCGGTAGGGTTCTAGTCATAGGAGGGTCGCAGTTCTACGTTGGAGCTCCAATGATAGCTGCTAAAGCTGCAGCTCTATCGGGAGCAGACCTGGTATACTTAGCTTCACCACAACACATAGCATTCCCCGCTGCCATCGAGAACCCATACATAATACCTGTCGTGAGGGAGGCTAGCGGTGACGCCATGGAGAGCCTAGGGAGGCTTATGGCAAGAGCCCACTCCATAGTCTTCGGCCCGGGCATGGGGGTTACAGATGAGACAAGGGAGCTCCTAAGATTCCTAATCGAAAACGCTAAAGGTAAACCTTTAATCATAGATGCTGATGGTTTGAAGGTGTTAGCAGAGCTCAAGACTAAGCTGTGGGGTGAAGCTGTGCTAACACCTCATAGAGGTGAGGCTGGAATGCTCCTAGGTATCGAGGTAGACCCTTTGAATGTAGACCCTCTCGATCTAGCTAGGAGGGTTTCAAGAGAGTACAATGCAACAACCATAGTGAAGGCCCCTATCGACGCTATATGCGATCCAAACGGTAGATGTAGGCTTAACAAGACAGGACACCCGGCCATGGCAGTTGGGGGTACTGGTGATGCACTAACAGGGATAATAGCTTCGTTCATAGCGAGGAGGGTGGCGCTCGGGAGGGAGCCGGATACACTTAACGTTGTAGCTGCAGCTGCATACATATGTGGTAGAGCTGGGGAGCTTGCTGTAGAGGAGAAGGGTGAGACTATAACACCATTGGATGTCGTGGATAGGATACAACAGGCTATAAAAGAGGCTAGGAGCATAGCCGCTGGAGGTTGAGCTTTTGAGTAAAAGCCTTATAATAAGGGAGAGGTATGAGAGGACATGCGATAGCTACGATGAGCTCTACCGTGGAGAACAGTACGCTAAGTACTACGTAGCACTTAAAATAGTGAAGCCCAGAGGCGTAGTGTTAGACGCTGGGTGTGGGACAGCGTTGTTAGCAGAGTTCCTTAAAGCATGGAGGATTCTAGAAGACCTGGAAGCATACATATGCCTTGACTACAGCAACTGCATGCTAGGAGTAGCAAGGTGGAAGCTAGAAGCACTATGCAATGGCAACTGCCACGTGATACTAGGAGACGTGGAGAACATACCACTAGAAGACTCAACAGTAAACGTAGCATACTCATTCACAGTACTAGACCTATTAGACAACCCACTAAAAGCCCTAAAAGAGCTAACAAGAGTAACAAGAGAAGACATAGTGGTAAGCGCGATGAAAAACCTAAACTTAAAAGACACTTTAAAGAACATAGGGCTAAAAACAATAGGAGCAACAGATAAAGACGTGATATTCCATACAACACCAGAAGAGCTTAACAGAAACATAGAGAGCTTAAACAAAGATAATTCATAGATGGACACGAGAACCTCTAAAACCACCATAACACTCACAACCCCCACCATTGAACCCCATCTAGGTAACCCCCATGACCATGATGGGAAGTTACCTACACGCTTAAAACCACCCAAGAGACGTGTAACCACGGTTCAACACCACCCACCACACTATTGGAAAGCATAATGCAGGAGCTCAAAAGCGATATTCATAGCGAAGATTAACCTACCAGTATCTACCAGAAGAAGTCTATAGCTACTTGAAAGTATGTTGAGCTTGAGGTGGTATCGTGAGCTCAGAAAACTCCTAAAAAGTTTCAATAAAGCTACATCGTGCTCAACTCGATGAATACGATATGAGGGGACATAAGATCCAACCCCTCCCGCCCTTTTGAAAAGAGGGCGAGTTCCCCGCGCATCCCCTGAGAGGCTCCAATGCCTCTCCCGAGCGGCTCGTCGGATCCCCTGCTCGGAAGCGCACACACCACCTATCAGCATCCCCACTCTAGGGGCATCGCTTTTTCAGCAGGGAGAGGTCTCCCTGCCCGGGGGCAACAGCCCCCTAGACATCTTCTCGCTTAACTATTAAAGGTAACTCTAAATCTCTTCATCCCCACCTTGAAAAGGCGAGGCTTTCGTTGTAACCTTGGGGAAAACTTCGCGGCTAGGGGATGAGAGCTAAGTTTCATTAGTTGAGTTAACTTGATAGTAGCATACATAATAGTACTATGGCTCACATCCCTGAAGTGGAGATTGGCTTCTTAACCTCACTAGGGTAACCTGAGAATCCTAATATAGCCTCAGTTTTAAGTACAGAGGTTTGGGTGTGATTGGTGAGCGGTAGGGTTGTTAGGGTTAATAGGAAGAACACCATTTACATTCCAAAGGATGTTGCTGAGAAGGTTGGTATTAAGGAGGGTGTGTTGGTCGAGGTTTCAGTTGAGGGTAATAGGATAATTCTAACCCCGATCCCAGACCCCCTATGGCTAGCTCTTCACGGGCCTAAGTTTGCTGAAATCTCATTGGAGGATGTTGAGAGGGTTAGTGAGGAGATGCAGGAGGAGTTAACCGGTGAAGGTACTCCTTGATACCTCATTCCTACTACCTATAGTCGGCGTGAGAGTTAGGGAGGTGGAGAGCACCCTAAATAAGCTTTGGAGCCTCTATAGGAGTAGAAGGGTTGAGCTCTACTATGCTGACCTCAACTTACTTGAGATAGCGTGGAGGTTGAGTAGGTTAAACTATGATCCATCCATTGTCGAAATAGGGCTTAGGAGCATTGAAAGGAGCATGGTTAAAGCGCAAACTAGAGCTCCGCTAGCATTGAAAGCACTTGAGCTTAGGAGAAGAGGTTTCCATGACATGGTGGACTTGCTACTCTACCTAACAGCAAAGGATAACAACCTGCTATTCCTTACATTAGATAAGGCTCTCGTAGAGTTCCTGGAAAGCATAGGTGAAGATACATCCACAATAATTACATCCATATGATGGAGCTCTTAGAACCCTCGTTAGAGGTTTTCAACATGCTAAAAAGCTTTAAAGCATCACTTACCCTAAGCTCATGTGTCGATCTACAAGGATGGAGTTAACGTCTACCCCTCAGATGTGTTTAAGAAGGGGTGGGTTTGAGAGTGGCGTGCTACATGATCCTAGCTTGCTATCATGTTTTGAAGGTTATGTGTGAGAGGAGGGATGTAAGGGTTGGATCTGAGGATGTTTTGGGGTATTTGTGGGCTCCCACTTTTCAAATATAGGGGGCTTGCGTGTTTTTAGGTTTTAGGGTTTACCTTTAGTGTTTAGGGTTCCCTGCGTGTCTGAGGCTAGGGCTTTGAGGTATATTTTCAACGTTAGGGAGGCTCTCCGCTCTCTCGACTTTGAGGGGCTCTCTAGGAGGTATCCTGATTTGAACTTGAGGGGTTTATATGATGCTGTTGTGAGGTATTTGGGGGATGCTGAGTACTATGCTGGTAGGGGTGATTATGAGACTGCTATCGCTACAGCCTCTTACGCTGAGGGTTTGCTTGACTCTCTTAAGTATCTTGGTTTAAGTGAGCCTAGGTGGCCTGAGGCTCCATTGGAGGAGGTTAGGGTTTTTGTTGGTGGCACGTTCGACCTCATACACCCGGGTCATGTTGAGTTTCTAAGGTATGCTTCAAGCTTCGGTAAGCTCTATGTTGCTGTAGCTAGGGATGTTAATGTTGTTAGGGTTAAGGGGAGGGAGCCTGTTTTGGATGAGCTTTCAAGGCTTAAGGTTGTATCTTCGATCAGATACGTCTACGAGGCTTTTCTCGGAGATGAGATGGATATGTTTAGATCTGTGGAGAGGGTTAAACCTCATATCATAGTACTAGGCCCCGATCAACCCTTCAAAGAGGAGGAGGTGGTGGGGGAGGTTGAGAGGAGGCTAGGCTACAAGCCTAAGGTGGTTAGATTTGAGGAGAAGAGGGTTTTCTCAGGTAAGCTGAGAGGATCGAGTGACATAGTAAGAGTTTTATGTGAGAGAGCCTGCAAGAGCCGCCTTGAAACCTCCAGTCAGGGAAGCTTTTAAACCTTAGCCATCAGAGGGGTTGAGAGGGTTCAGGGTATGGCTGGAGGTTTGAGGAAGGTAGTTGAGGTGGATATGGGTAGGTATAAGAGTGTGGAGTTAACAGTTGAGGAGGCCGAGAAACTCCTCTCACACCTCTCGAAACAGTTAGGCTACGAACCCCAAGACCTAGAGGAGACATACAGGGTTTTAAGGAACTTCGAGGCGTTCTACGATATGGCTAGGAGGAAGTACAAAGACTATATCGTCCCCTCGAAAAGCCTGAATGACATGATTAGGGGGACAGTGCTAGTTGATAGACTTAAACTTATAAAGGAAGGGGATCAGCGTAAGATAGTCATAACATTCGATAGGAGGGTGAAGGAGGAGGTTGTGGTCGAAGCCTTAGAGAAGCTTGGCTACGAAGTCGAGGTAAAACGGATAGAGCTCCTCTAACAATGAAGTGGAGGTGATCTAAGTGTCCTCAGAGCACTTCGAGGAAAGCGAGGCTAGCGAGGAGGTGGAGGTAGTAGAGAGTAGGGAGTTGAGTGAAGAGGAAAACTTGGAGGCCACCATAGAAGAGGAGATGCCGGAGTCGGAGGATCTAAAAATCCTATACGATGTTACTAAGCCAGAGCTCCTAGAAACAATGATGATAGCCTCCGATATCCTAACACAGGCAACCCTAGGTCAACTGAGCCTGAGCGAGGCTAAGAGACTTTACGAGAGGGAGGTGAGCGCTAGGATAAGAAAGCTTGTTACAGGAGGAGTTGTAGTTAAGAGGAAGCCTAAAGCTAGAAAGGCTAAAACGGAGAAGAAGACAGAGAAGAAGGCTAAAGGCAGGGTTAAAGCTAAGGAGAAGAAGACAGAGAAGAAGGGTAAAACCGAGGAGGAGAAAGGTAAAAAAGCTAGGAGGAAAGCTGGAGGCTCCCCCTCATAGATAAAGTAAGCTTGCGGGTGTAAGTGTTGAGAGGCGGGTTTGAACGTGTACTAGAGATTATACCTCCTAGCTACGCTCCTGAATGGGGTTCTGGGGGCATATTCGGGCTTAGCTACTGTAAAGGAGTTCTATACTATACACTAGCATTCGAGGCTGAGGCTAACTTCGTCTCAGAAGGTGGGAGGAGGGTTTATAGGTTTGAGGAGCTCGGCCCAGGACCAGTATCTGGTGGTGACACATATAATGCTGTGGCGTGCGTTGATGACAGGATATTCTTTGGAGGCTGGGTTCACAACCCTGTAATATATAAGGGTAAGAGGGGTTATGAGGGGGAGATAGATTTCAGAAACAAGTACAGCCACATACACGTCTACGATGTGAGAGATGATAGTATTAAGCTTGTATGGAGTGAGAGTATAAGGAACGAGTCTAGGTGGGCTGGCGAGGTTTCAGAAATAATCTACGATCCTCTAAAGTCGAAACTAGCTGTAGCTAGAGGCGACGGCCACGAGAATCTAGGGGTTTACATTGTAGATCCTTCTAGTGGTAGAGCTGAGAGAGCTAGCTCTATCCCAGCTCTTAAGGGAGCGTTATTCCTTGACTACGCGTGTTTCGACATGCAAGAGGATTGGATCAGGGGGGTTGATGGTATTCAATGCATGGATCTGGTATCGGGGAGGTGGTATAGGTTTAACGTAGACGACTGGTCTAAGGTGTCCGTTGACGGAGGTGACGTGTTGTTTAGAGGTAGTGGTTACGCTATAAGCGCGTACACCAGATACTTCCACTTCTTCAGAGGCGGGTTTATCGTTGGTAACCCTGTTGAGCCTGAGGTTGGGGGCGTGAGCTTTATAAGGCTCTTCGACTTCGGCTCCCACACGTACTCCCAGCTATCACCTCAGAGATCCAATGCTATAGCCTCCGGTGGGGGCGTGCTAGCCCCATTCAATGCCTTCACCCACGGGCTACTCCACGCGGATATAACCAGGGATGTTCTAAGGTCTATCAACGATGTTAGGGGTCCTAGCGTGCTAGTCTATATTACACCACCACAGGCTAGGATTGTCGGAGCTTACGGTGCTAGGATAACTTCAATAGCTAAAATGGGATCCCAAATCCTCATAGCTTACAACTCAGCACCAAACCTGGGTGGTAGAGATGCTTCTCCAATAGATATAGGCTATAGAGGTATAATGGCGGTGGACGAGGATACGCTCCTCAACAGGCCCAGCCCACCTGTAACTTTTAGGGTTAGAGGTTCTGATGTAGGCACTACAACGTTTGGGGGTGTACCGTTAGCGGGGTATAGGAGTAAGAAGGTTATAGTGAAAACAGAGAAGTCTAACAGTCTAGTGGTATACGAGTACGATGCTGGGACCCCGGCTAACCTGGTTTCAAGCGATAGGCATAGCGTGAGCCCAGGGAGGAATGTAATTGATATGGAGGGTTACCACAACATAGTATCTATGAAGTTCTCGGAGCCTAGCCCCGACACCTTCATATACATCGTCCTCTCCTAGTGCTACAATACAACCTATGTCTTAGTTTATAAGCGTCCCCTGATACAGTTAGAGTGGGGTTTGACTTGGCCTATGAAGAGGTCTTTAGAGCTACTGTTGTAGGTTTAAAGTCTAGAGACGGGGTTGTGATGGCCACGGATAGGAGGCTTAGCTATGGTAACATTGTGTTAAGTAGAGCTGCTAAGAAGATATTCGTAGTGGATGAGAGGGCCGCTGTTGCCTTTGCAGGTCTCTACGGGGATGTTAGCGGTCTAGTTAGGTTCCTCCAGGCTGATATAAGTGCGTACAAGCTTATAGCTAACGCCCCAGTTACTATAAGATCTATTGCTAGGAGGCTCTCAGTATTAATGTACTCTTACAAGTGGTTCCCCTTCTTCGTGGAAACACTTGTTGGCGGGGTTGAGAGCGATGGAACCCCAAGGCTCTACGTACTAGACCCTCTTGGATCCATCCTAGAGGAGGATTATACAGCTGTTGGTAGTGGTGCTACCATAGCATTCGGGTTCCTGGAGAACAACTATAGCAGTAATGTGACCGTGGAGGAGGCGGAGAAGATAGCTTTATCCGCTGTGAGAACAGCGATAGGAAGGGATATTGGTAGTGGTGATGGTATAGACATTGTAACTATAACGAGGAACGGTGCTAGGGAGAGAAGTGTAACCCTTAGGATTGTTGAGAGTTGAGCTTAGATTATTGTAGTGTGGTGAAGCAAAGGTTTAACGCATCTAAGGCTATAAAGGCTCAGACGCTACTCTCAAAACTACTATCCCTAGAGGATGGGCTGGGTAGTATTAGAAGGGTTGCTGGACTAGATGTATCATATCTAAAGTTCAACGACCTAGAACTAGGTCTCGGCACCATAACCATCCTCAACTACCCGGAGCTAGAGCTCTATAAATGCTACTACGCAACCAGGAGGATTTGCATTCCATACATACCAGGGCTCCTAGCCTTTAGGGAAATGGAGGTGTTAGCACCACTTCTAGCCTCCGTTCTCGACAGTATAGACGTAGACCTACTTCTAATCGACGGCCACGGGATAGCCCACCCTAGAGGTTTTGGAATCGCCAGCCATATAGGGCTGGCTTTCAACAAGCCATCCATAGGTGTCGCTAAAAGCTTACTAGCTGGTAGAGAGGATTACAGGGGTGGGAAAAAGTTTATAGTACAAGGTGATAGGATAGTGGGGGGTGTTTTGGAGGTGAAATCCGGTAAACTCTATGTAAGCCCCGGCCACAAGGTTAGCGTTGAAACAGCTGTTAAGCTTGTCGAGTCTATGATAAGACCTTCATCACGCCTACCAGAGCCTACGAAGCTCGCTGATGTAATAGGTAGGGAGCTCCGGAGGAAGGTCCGTGGAGCAGAAGTTTTAGGTGTTAGAGAGTGTACTATGAGGACACTGCCATCTCTCCTAGATCGTAGCATCTGAACATTTAAAGTTATAAGGTTAAGTGTATGGATTTGTTATCCTAGGTGTGAGGTTTTAAGAGATGGTTAGGGAGGTTCACGTAGTAAGAGAGGTTGAAATACCTGATGGAGTCAGCGTGGAGGTTAGGGGTTTAAGTGTAGTCGTTAGAGGGCCTAAGGGAGTTATCGAAAGGGATTTCAGCCACGCTAAAGGCGTTGTATTAAGGGTTGAGAGTGGAAGAGTTGTGGTAGAGAGCTTCTTTCCAAAAGCCAGGCAGGTAGCCTTAGTTGGAAGTATAGCATCTCATGTGAAGAACATGATTATAGGTGTCACTAGGGGGTTTAGGTATAAACTTAAGGTGATATACGTTCACTACCCTATAAGCGTTAAGGTTGAGAGGGATAAAATACTCATCTCCAACTTCCTAGGCGAGAAGTATGTAAGAGTTGTGGAGATACCTCAGGGTGTTAGAGTTACGGTGTCAGGTCAGGATGTAATAGTGGAGGGTGTAGATAAGGAGCTTGTCTCCCACGTAGCAGCTAGGATTGAGGAGGTCACTAGGGTTAAGGATAAGGATAGGAGGAAGTTCATGGACGGAATATACATTTACGCTAGTGAGGTGATATGATTTGGAGGTGCCGGATGTTCTAAAGGTTAGGAGAGAGAGGCGTAGGGCTTTGAGTAGGAAGAGGGATGTAGAGTTCAAGAGATACCTATCCTGGGAGTTCTGGAAGTTCGAAAGAAGAGATAGTTGGAGGAAGCCTAAGGGTAAGGATAATAAGATGAGAATGGAGGTTAAAGGCTACCCACCTAGGGTTAAGATTGGCTATAGGAATCAAGCTGATATAAGAGGGTTGCACCCCAGTGGTTTAAAACCGGTGGTTATAAGCAACCCTGGGGATCTCGAAGGCCTTGACCCTAGAACTTACATAGTCTACATCTCCTCCACTGTAGGTCTTAGGAGGAGGTTGGAGTTGGTTAAGATAGCGGTAAGTAAGGGGTTCAGGGTGGTGGGGTATAATGCCTGATTATAGTATTCAGAGAAGGCTGGCTGCAGAGATTCTAGGCGTTGGTGAGAGTAGGATATGGATAAGCCCTGATCCGGAGCACGAAGAGGAGATAAGCCAAGCTGTGACTAGAAATGATGTGAGAAGGCTCATAGTGAGAGGGCTGATTAAGGTTAAGCCTGAGAAGGGGAACTCTCATACCAGGTGGCTTGAGAGGAAGAGAGCTAGAAGTGAGGGTAAGAGGAGAGGGCATGGTAGGAGGAAGGGAGCTCTCGACGCTAGGGTTGACTCTAGAGAGAGGTGGATCGCCACCATTAGAAAGATTAGGAGGACTCTTAAATGGCTTAGAGATCGCGGAGTCTTAGATAGGAGGTTGTATAGGAAGCTGTATAGGAAGGCGAAGGGCGGTGCTTTCAAGAGCACATCGGATCTAAGAAGGTACATGGCCGAAATAGGCGTGTTGAAGGGTGGGGGGAGTGGCTAGGGGGCCTACATACAAGGTTCCTTGGAGGAGGCGTAGAGAGGGGAAGACTAATTATTACAAGAGGTTGAAGCTCGTCAAATCAGGTAAACCAAGGCTTGTTGTTAGGAAAACCCTAAACTACATAATAGTTCAGGTTGTAGAGGCTAGGGTTGAGGGGGATAGGGTTATAGCAGCCGCTCATAGCAGAGAGTTATTCAAACTCTACGGGTGGAAGGGTGGAGGTAAAAACACGTGTGCAGCATACCTAACCGGGCTTCTAGCAGGCTACAGGGCTATCCTTAAAGGCGTTAGAGAGGCTGTTCTCGACATAGGCTTAGCCACGCCTAGCAGAGGCTCCAGGGTCTTCGCAGCTCTTAAGGGAGCCGTTGATGCAGGGCTTAAAATTCCACACTCACCTGAAGTGCTCCCCTCAGATGAGAGGATTAGGTGTGAGCATATAGCTACCTGGGCCGGGGAGCTCGCGGAGTCGAATCCAGAGTTTTATAAGAGGCAGTTTTCAAGGTATAATGCTAGGGGTTTCGACCCCAGAGGGCTGCCATCCCATTTCGAGGAGGTTTTAGCTAGGATTAAAGCTGATTACATTGATAAAATTGGGAGGCTGGTTGCCGAGGTGGTTGAAGGTGGCTGAGAGCGCTAGTTTGGAGATGTGGGTTCCAAGGACTAGGGTTGGGAGGCTGGTTAAGGAGGGTAAGATAACGAGTATAGATGAGATCTATAGGAGGAATCTACCCATACTAGAGCCTGAGATTATAGACGTGCTACTCCCCAACTTAGAACATGAGGTCATAGATGTTAGCATTGTCCAGAAGATGACGGACGCAGGTAGGATAACAAGGTATAGAGCTGTGGTGGTGATAGGCAATAGGGATGGGTATGTGGGTATAGGTAAGGGTAAGGCTAGGCAGTTTAGATTCGCTGTAGATAAGGCTGTAACAAACGCTAAACTTAACATAACCCCTGTGCGTAGGGGTTGCGGGAGCTGGGAGTGTACATGTGGTGAGCCTCATAGCGTTCCATACACGGTTAGGGGTAAGAGTGGTAGTGTTGAGGTTATATTGAAGCCCGCTCCTAAGGGGACAGGCCTCGTAGTAGGGGATGTAGCTAAGGTTGTTCTTAGACTAGCAGGTATAACGGATGTATGGAGTTATACGAGGGGTGAGACGAGGACGGCCTACAACTTCGCCAGGGCTACCTATGAAGCTCTTAGGAACACCTATAGGTTTGTAACACCACTAGACTGGATTAGGTGAACGCGTTGACATTGTATGTTGCTGTGAGGATAAGAGGTACTGTGGATGTAAGCCCTGAGGTGAGCCGGACACTCTACATGCTAAGGCTTAGGAGGAAGTTCACCGCAACCCTCTACCACAGCTCTCAGCCGGGGGTGCTTGGTATGCTTAAGCTAGCGGAGAACTGGATAGCCTGGGGTGAGATCGACAGGGCTACCTTGGTGGAGCTTTTAAGGAGGAGAGGTAGGATCTCCGGGGATAAGCCTTTGACCGATATGTGGATTAGGGAGAATCTAGGTCTAGGCGGGGTGGAGGAGCTAGCGGACAAGCTTCTAGCTGGGGAGCTCTACCTAAACAAGCTTAGAATCCAGGGGGTTAAACCGTTCTTCAGACTACACCCTCCAAAAGGAGGGTTCAAGGGTAGTATTAGGAGAAGGTATGGCGATGGCGGGGTTCTAGGATACTGGGGTAGTGATATAAACAAGCTCCTAACCTTAATGATATGAGGTGCTAGCTATGGTTGTTAGGAGGGAGAGGAAGTCGAGGAAGCTAAGGGGAAGAAGTAGGACCATGGGCTGGGGTAGTGTGGGGCAGCACAGGAAGTCAGGGTCTAGAGGCGGTAAAGGTGCTGCAGGCCTCGGTAAGCATGAGTGGACGTGGACTATAAAGTACGCCCCAGACTGGTACGGTAAGAGGGGGTTCACACCAAGGAGGTCTAAAGCAAGTTACCATAAGACTGTAGTGAATGTAGGGGACTTAGCTGAAATAGTCGATAGGTTGAAATCAACGGGTAAAGCCAAGATGGAGGATGGAATGGTGGAGGTAAACCTAGCAGACATGGGGGTAGAGAAGCTCCTAGGAGAGGGAGAGATAATGGTGCCAGTCAAGGTTATAGTAAGTGAAGCGAGCGAAACAGCGGTAAAGAAGATAGAGGAGGCTGGAGGAAAGGTCATCCTACTAACGAAAGCCCAAAGCTGAGGATACTGTAAACCATGACATGTAGGAGGCCGCTAACACCCCTGGAAACAGCATTCCAGATAGTAAGGCAAGTCAACCCTCCCCACACTAACCCTCTGGGCATACTTCATGGAGGTTACATGCTAGAGTGGATTATCGATGCTGCTACCATAACGGCCATGAGGATAGCTAGGTCCTACACACTGCTAGCCTGCATGGAGGATATGGTTTTCATCTCTCCAGTTAGGGTAGGAGATACAGTCATCATAACAACTTGGGTTGAGTACGTTGGGAGGAGTAGCATGGAGCTATCACTTATAGTGGAGACGGAGAACCCTGTGAGAGGAGAGAGGACGTTGACAACATACTCCTCGCTGACAATGGTGTCTGTTGACGAGAACCTAAGACCTAAACCCCTAGATGTGTGCGTAGAACCCAAATCAGAGTTGGAGAGGGAATTGTATGTGAGAGCATTGGAGAGGAGGGAGGCTAGGAAGCCTAGGATTGAGAGGAGGAAGGAGGCTGTTAACGACACCTCTCCTCCTAGGTTCCTGAGAGAGGAGTACTCTATAACAAGCTACTTCATTGTAAACCCTGAGAGCTCCATAGGCTATAACGTTCTCCATGCTGGAAAGCTACTTAGAATACTAGATGAGGTGACAGCCATTGTAGCTTCAAGATATTCAGGTAACATTGTTGTCACAGGATCCGTGAACGCTACGGACTTCTTCTCGCCAGTGAAAGTTGGGGAGGTTGTAGAGGTTAGAGCTGGTATAAGCTATGTGGGGGCTAGGAGTGTTGAGGTGTTAGCTAAGGTTCTTGTTAGAAACCCCCTAACATGGGAGGCTAAGCATGCTGCTACAAGCTACTTCACCTTCATAAGCCTAGGTGTTGATGGGAGGAGCGTGCCGGTGAGGGGTTTTAAGCCTGTTGAAGCATGGCAATATGAGCTTTTAAAGGAGGGGTTTTCTAGAAAGGAGAGGAGGGATAGGCTTATTAGGATGCTTAGATCTGATGAGTTCTTAGGCTGGGTTAGGAGATTAAGGGATTTGTTTGCTAGAAGTGCTTGGCTATCAAGCCAATAGGTATTCCCTTTCATGGAGGATTCATAGGGCTTCTGTCTATAGTCTAAATAGGGTTTATATTTTAATCTTGGATTTAGCCTCTCCTACACGGGCTCTAGTTTGCGTAGTTTCAGGTTTGAGCTTGAGAGGATGCTAGGGTTTACCGTTGATGGTTTCAATGGCCTATCGAGGGTTCTAGATGTTCTAGAGCTGGAGGTTTCGAGAGGCGGTATTGCTAGGTATCATGCTATGCTACAGTTCCTTGTAGCCTTGGATTTGCATAGGAGGGGGTTTGATGTTAGTGTTGAGGAGCCTGTTGACGGGGGGTTTAAGGCTGATGTGTACGCTGAGAGCCCCATGGGGAGGGTTATAGTTGAGGTTGAGACCGGCTACGTGCCCCCTGATAGGATGTATGAGCTGGAGGGATTCCTGGAGGCTAAGATAGCTTTTAAGGCTGTAGCCTATAGTGCCTACACAGATCTATTCATAGTAGCTACTCCAAGCCACATGAGCTTATCGATACCCGGTGAGCTCTTAAAACCCATTGAGAGTAGGGATGTGAGGGATGTAATAGCTATTAGGGAGCTTGCTCTCAGATATGATAAGGCTAGGGCATCAAGGGTGCTCTGGAGGGCACACGTATCAAGGGTAGATGGTTTAGCCTACATCAACGTATCCGATAGGAAGGTCTACTACATAATCCCTATAAACTCCTCGCCCACCCTCAGAGCTCAAATCCTCAACTGCGCCCAAGACAGCTGGGTTACAGATGGAGAGAGCCCTCTAATAATATGTTGATTGTATGTTGCTCACCTAGTAGAATGCACTCCAACACACCTTAATCCTAGCAGGGTCCAGCTCAGACATTGGAGGCAAGTAGCGGCACAACAGTGTCACCCAGCACTCCTCTCGACGGCAAGCTAGTCGATAGGGCTAAAATGCTTATTAGAGCTCCCTAAACCCATAAGGCTGTGGAGCCCCCTAAGCCCTAAGGTTACTTGGGCGGGGGGCTGTTATTAGGGTTAGAGGTGGAGATTTGATAGAAGTTACGCTCTACCATGGGAGAGAGTCGGTGGGAGTGTTGTAGGCGAGCTTGGCTTCAGCAAACCTTAGAACCTAGTGGTACAGGCTCCTCTACCGTTAGGAACACTGGTTTCTCGTTCTCACCGCACCCAGCAGCTAACACCATACCTTGGCTTACAAGACCTGCCATAACCTTGGGTTTTAGGTTTACAAGTACTACTACGAGTTTACCTACTAGATCCTCAGGTTTATACCATCTGGCTACACCTACTAGGATCTGCCTCTCCTCCCCACCTATATCAACTATGGTTTTAATCAACTTCCTACTACCCGGGACTGGCTCTGCCTTCACAATCCTCCCAACCCTTATATCGAGCTTGGAGAACTCCTCAAAGCTAACAACATCCCCGCCCGCCATAGCCGGCACCGTGTTAGTGTTGCGAAGCAAGGTTTTATTAACTAAATTTAAAACTCCAGCTTTGCAACACATACTGTTATAGGATGGCGGGTTTAAGGGATGCTTGTCAGGGTTGACAGAGTTAGAGTTCTAGAGCTAGGGAGGCTTCTAGCAAGTGTTGCTAGTTCTATTGAGGTAGACTACTACCTAGACCCAGACCTATACCCTCCTCCAGGTGCTAGCCGTAGGGATATCGCATCGTACTTCCTGGTGATGGTTGCCATGGATCATAGGCTTAGTAGGCCTGGGAGGCCCTATGAGGCTGTAGTTGATGGCAAGCTCTACCATGGCGCTGACCTCCTATACAAGCTTGGTCTAAAGAGGTTTATAGAGGACCCCGGGTTCTTCGAGGCTAAGAGGCTTGCCAAGGTAACCCCCAGGGATGTCGTTGAATGGCTTAGCGTTAAAACGGATATCAGGGTTGTGAGGCCACCGGATCCCGAGGTTAGAGCTGAGCTCCTAAGAGACCTAGGGGTTAAGCTACTGGAGCTCTTCAACGGAGATCCATATAGTATTGTTGTGGAGTCTAGGGGTTACCTTAAGAGCGGTGGTGGAGGAGGCTTCATAAACATACTCAAGGTGTTCAAAGCATACCAGGATCCTGTGGAGAAGAAGGCATACCTACTAGCTAAATTCCTTGAGAGGAGGGGCGTTCTACAGGTTGTAGACCAGTACAACAAGGAGGTTCCAGTAGACAACCACCTTGTCAGGATAGCAGTTAGAACAGGCATAGTGGAAGTCGACGATGAAACACTAGAGGCCATAGCCGCTAGGCTTGAGTTCGACGAAGACAGGGATGCGATGCTAAGGCTAGCCACTAGGATGGCTTACAAGGAGGTAGCTAGATACGGGGGCATAGACCCATTCATACTAGACGATATCCTATGGAGCTTTGGTAGGAGGTGCTGCACAAGGGATAACCCAACTTGCAGGAGCTCCTGTAGGGTTGAATGCTCCAAGATGAGGGGGTGTAATGGGGGCTGTGTACTAGCACAGGCATGCGCAGCCTACGGTAACCCAAGGTTAATGGTCTCCGAGCATAACTTTACAGAAACATACTGGTACTAGGGTGCCGCCAATGCGTTGCAACCACGAGGGTTTAGGAGCTCTACCGAGGAGGGTGGAGGAGGAGTTAAAGGTAGAAGTTCAAACCAGGAGGGGGAGGTTTGCCGAGGAGTACAACATGGAGCTCTATAAGGGTAAAGATAGGGTAGTTACGGTGAAAGTGTTCTGCGGTAGAAGCCCCTACAGAGGCTGGGTGGAGCTCTACAACATAGAGGAGGAGCCTTTCAGAGAGATGGAGGAGGAGCTCTACAAGATCTTATATGAGGCCCTTAAACCCGGGGAATCGATATACGTAGACTACTCATGGGATAGAGAGACGATGAGACTAGTAGACATGGGGATACCAGCTGAGGCAACGAGGATAGGATTCAAGCTACTAACCACAGGGTTCACATGGTTCAAGGTATGGTACTACCCCGAAGGATTCATGGAGGGGAACGTTAAAATACAAGCTGAGAAAGCACTAGACGAGAAAGCTAGAGCCAGGCACGTGGAGGAGATATGCAACAACATTAAAACACTCACATTAAAACCCAACACCGTAGGAGATGATATTATCAGAGCTGCCCTAGAGAGAGCATTAAAGGTGAAGGAGCTCCTAGGCTGTTAATGTAGCAGACAGAAACTCCATAGAACCTTCACACCATTAAGCCATTCATAGGAAGAACTTACAGATTAAACCTTGAGACATAAGCGGAGCTCCTACCAGGACTTAGAGACACTTCGGCATATCTCTAATCCTAAGGAGTGAATGCGGCTGTCTGAATCTAAATTACTAAGTCTTTGTAGCTATAAATTTTAATTTCATACTTCTCCTCTAATACTTTCCTTTGAGATAGTATCCTCGTATCCTCTGTTACAAGATCCTCTCCTAAGGATACAGCTGTAGCTACGATTATACGATCTATGTAATCCCCTAGGATCCCACGTAGTTCAAATGCATGCTCGATGATTGGCTGAGTGTGAAATGGTATGACCCGGAAACTGGAGGTTATCACCCTAACGGCTTCAACGACGCGGTTCACGGGTATATTCAGCTTAGCTGATTTAGCTTGTAGTTCAAATATGGATATCAGGCTTAAAGCTAGATCGTCCAGCACGACGCCCTTGATCCTCCCCTCGACAACAGCTCTTAGTAGATCCATTCTAACACCTATACCTGCCAGAGGGAGCAGGTATGTAGTGTCTATGATCAACGTGATTCAAACCTCTCACTTAACTCTCTACGGAACCTTTCGAAATCCTCTGTTGAAATCCATGTGATCTTATCAGAGTATATAAGCTTGATGAGATCCTCTCTTGAAGAGAACCTCTCCCTTAGTAGCTCGTTAACAACCTTTGAGAGAGCTCTTACAGTCCCATACCTCTTAACACTCTCCTCCACAAGCTTCCTATATACATCATCGTCTAGAATTAATGTTGTACGCTTAGGCATACAGACACCATAATGTGTAAGTGTACAGAGACCCTATATAACCCTTTTAGCTCCTAGCAGTACACGAGCGCACGGAAGTACTTGAACATAGTGGGAAGCATCTAGCATCTTGGTGGTCGCAGAGCTGAAACTCTACGATGCCCGAGGCCCATGACTCCAGGATGGCTTAGCCTACGGAATCCAGCCTCCTCAGCGAACCTGCCGAGACTCCTCTGAGGATGAGGCTTAACCTCCAGTCAAAGCCTACAAGCATGTCAATGTCGTACCCAGGCATACCATGCCTTACCTTACAAGCCGAAAGGTTCAATAATCTCCTATCGCTAAAACCCTCACCAGGATATCATCAGAACGAATCTCTAGGCTAGGACTAGTTTGAAAGAAAAAGAGTTGATTAAAGCTTAACTCTAAGGTTGAGCTGATCTCTTCACGCTAATAACGTGATCTGAATATTGAGGAGTACCGCTATGCAACCATAGCTTTAATTAACTTTAACGAGCTCTAGTCTAGACAGGGTTACGTGTATGAAGGAAGATAGTCTGGAGGAGAGGGTTGCTAGGATTGAGGGTATACTAGAGCAGATGGATAAGAGGTTGAACCATATTGAGAGTGAGCTTAGAGATTTAAGGAGTGAGATTGGAGATCTAAGGAGGGATTTGAACAATAGGTTTCTATGGATCTTAGGTGTACTGATTACGATGTGGGTCACGATAATACTAGCAATACTGATTAGATAATATGATAGGATGAGCCTGTTAGTAAAGGTAGCTACTCATGATAATAGTAGGTAATGCTATGGATGGATGGAGGGTTGACTACCGTTATGACTTCCAGGGAGCTCCTGGGATGTAATTGTTGAGTTCGACGCTACAAGTTGCACTCTGCGTAATCATAGAGTAGCTACCCCATAGATAGCTAGGTCGTGGTTCTACGTATAGGCTGTTACAGAGCTGACGGTAAATTTAAATAGCTGTAGGTAGCTGTAAATACTTGGTATAATGGTGTTGGGTGAGCTGTCAAAGACCGTGTGGGAGGTTGCCACAGTTCTATAGCTGAACAGCAGGTATTCAAGCTTCGGGGGAGGGAAGGGGTTAACGGGTACAGCCCCCCGTTGATCCGCACTGCGGTGAGGGGGCTTGGTTGCCCGGGCGTAGATGGGAGCCCCATGGCGTTAGGGCTCGACCGGGGCCCATGAGGTGTGGGTGAAGCTAATGATCCCACACCAAGGCCCAACCCCGCTAACAGAAATACCGTTAGCGGGGAAACGCTGGGGCTCCCACACTACACTGATATGAGAGCTTCCATATCCTCTATAAGCCTTTCGACTTTCCCTAGCTCTTCTCTAACCTCTTCTGGCGCTAGAGCTCCGCCGTAGAAGCCGTCGTTGTGGAGGATGCTCCTCCTAGCTTCAACCCTATCGTAGATCCCAAGTATTGAAACCTCCTGGTGCTTATTGGAGAGGTCCCTGAGCTTCCTCCTCCTATCAGGGTGTGCTTTAGCCTCCTCGTAGCCGTACCTAACTAGCAGAGCGTCTACAGCCGTGACAACGGCTAGCCAGCCCTTCTCACAAGAATCTCTAACCTTAAGTAGGTCACCGCTCTTCACACCTTCATCTAGCTCCTGGAGGGCTCTTGCTAGGATCTCCTTTGCCTCACGAAGCTTACTCGGGGCGTCCAAACCCGGCTCACCATTAACTCCCAACTCTCTAGCTGAACTTCTTAAATTAGACCCTTATTCTAGCGTCTTACCGAGCTTTCTATAAGGCTTTCGATCTCTCTAAGCATCTCCTCTACTTTCGCGAGCTCCCTTGAGACGAACTCTTCATCGCACATTCCATCATAGAAGCAGTCTATGTGCAGGAGCTTCTCTCTAGCAGCAAACCTGTCCCTCAGTGTTTCAAATCCAAGCTTCACCAGCTGATCCCTTTTCTCCTTATAAGTCCCAGCCTCAACACCGTGAGCTTTCAGTAAAGCCTCTACAGCCTTATTCACCGCTAACCACCCTTTCTCCGCTGCATTACGTAATACCATTTGATCCCCCTCAATCCTGTACCTTTCAAGCTCCTCCCTGGCTGTTTGAAATGCCTTCCAAGCTTCTTTGAGCGCATCCTTCAACCTTCAACCCCCATCGCTTTAAACACATGTATGCTCTTAAAACTTGAAGGCTCTACTGTAACCCTTTAACCCCACCTTACCAAAAGTGGAGGTGCTTGAGCAGAAGCGTTATATAGGGGAATCCCACACCGGTAGTAATCCTCTCTCATTATTAACAACCTTTAGGTTAAGGGTTGGCGTGTTCATGCCATTACATGATATAGTGCGGGGAGCTCCCGGTAAGGTGGTGGGTGTTTAAGGTTTTGGTGGGAGCTCTACATATGGGCTAGGAGGTTTGGTTGCGGGGGGGGAGCTTGGGGTTGGTAGGGTTATTGTTACTACTAGTAGGAGGCCTAGTCCTAGGAGTAGGAGTTTTGCTAAGGATCTAGTCTCTGTTCTGCCTGGTGGTGTTAGGCTAACTAGGGGTCATAGCTCTTATGTTGATCTTGCTAGGGAGGCTTTGAGGGTTGGCGCTGATAGGGTTGTTGTCATCGGTGAGTGGAGGGGTAACCCTGGTGTTATGAGGGTTTACGAGCCTACAGGGGATCTCGGGTTAAGGCATATCGTTGCGATGGTCGTACTTGGTGTTAAGCTCTCTAGGGAGTCTGGGGCCTCTAAGCCTGTTAACCCTAGGTTCCTCGTGGTGGAGGCTGACGGCTCGGCCATAGCTGAGGAGTTCTCAGAGGCCCTTGTTAGGGCTTTCCACGCTAGGCTTAGAGCACCTGGTGATGTGAGGGATTGTGTTATAGCTAGACTTGAGGGTTTAACCGTTGACTCTATTAAGCTAACATTCTACTGGAGGGGGGCTCCCGCAGGGCCCCAGGTTAGGTTGAGGAAGCCTCGTAACATTAAATCCTGGATTGCAGCGAGCACGTAAGGTTTATAGGATCACATCTAGAGCTGGATACAAGGTAGTTCTAGGTTGTGGGCTGTAGCCTACATAATAGCAGCTGCAACCCTATGGTCTACTATTGGTGTTGCTAGCGTCCTAGGAGGCGACATTGTAGTCATGGCCTTCGTTAGATCTCTCATAGCCGGAGCCGTGGGGCTACTTATAGCTAGGAGTTTTAAGAGGAGCTCCCTAATAGCGGGAGTCCTACTAGGAGTACTCTTCTCATCATACCCACTCTCAGCCATAATAGCGGGTGTGGGGGTCGCAGCATACCTACTATACACAGCACCACTATGGGCTACACTAGCATCCCTAGCATACGGTGAGAAACCCGGGGTCACGGGGGTAGCATCGGTAGCATTGATACTAGTAGCTGTAGCACTACTGGGCTTAGAGGCCGGCCGGGGAATCCTAGATGTCGCTGGGCTAGCATCAGGCCTCATAGCAGGGGTATCCTACGGGCTCTACATAGCAGTAGCCAGGTTCTACTCTAGGAGAGGCGAGTCCCTAGAAGTCTCACTGGGGGCAATGCCGTACACACTAACAGTAACCCTACCAATGATGGTAGCCTATGCAACGGTAAACCAAAACCTGGAGCCTCAACCAAACCCAATAATAGCGGGAGCATACCTAGCAGTACTAGCAACAATAATACCATACAAGCTATTCACAAGAGGAGTAGAGAAAGTCGGAGCATCAAGAGCATCAGTAATAGCATCAATAGAACCAGTACTAGCAGCAATATGGGGGCTAATACTATTCCACCAAACACCCACAATAACAATACTAACAGCATACATTCTAATAACAACAGCAGTAGTAATAACAGCAACAAAAAGCTAAAAGACTATAAAACCAAAAGAACGTGAACCTAGAAACACAACAAAGCTATCCCTAAACAACACAAGCTAAACCCTCTAACACCTCAAAGACAAACCCCATAAACACTTTATTGCAACAAACTAGAGACCCTAAATCAAGCATTTAAAGAATCAAACAGAAAATTTTAAACGAAAACACACGTAAACACCATATGAAAAACATATATCTATATTCCTACTAAACTTATACTAACGGATTTAAGCACCCAAAGCACAGTATACCACCTCCTATATCATGTAACACGATGTGCTTTGGGTGCTTAAATCCGTTAGTATAAGTTTAGTAGGAATACTTTTAGCTTCCATAAGCTTAATAGCTTTAGCTAGTGATTTAGGCATATCAAGTGCATCGTCATCTTATATTACGGAGTGTATAGCTTACTATAGGGGTAAAAATACTTACGCCTTTGCTACTGCTAGGATAGATAGTAGTGGGTATTATGGTGAGGGTTACGCTGAGGTCGGCCTGCTACAATTAGGTTACGTTTACGGTTTTGAGATGAAGATATGGGCTGATGAATCTGGGTTAATTGCTGAGGCCCGGTCTAGAGCAACTAGCTTACCATACTTTTATATTCATGGATATAAGGATTCTAATGTGAAGGATACCACTCTATACTCTTGGGGTATAACGTATGTTGGCGGTAATTGGGACGCTTCAGCTGGTGCAGCTGCTACTATAGGTGGCTGGTGTGCGTGGTAATGATGTAATAACCTGGAAAACAGTAGGGAAAGTTTTAAGCTTCAAGCCGTTAGAGCTATTATTTAGGGGTTCCCCCAGGTGTTTTCCATGCCTGTTAGATTGATTGTTAGATTGGTTCTGATACTTATTATGCTGTCTACCTTGATTCTTAGCGGGCTTGATGCTATGTCCAGTTCTCCTTATTACTGGCTTCGTGAGGGTGTTTACTTCTTATACGATGTTAGGAGTGATTCTAGGGCTTCATGTAAGGTTACTGATTATAGCTCTGGCTACTGGTTTATGTTTCCGTTTAACGACCTTAAGGTTAAGTGGAGTGTTTTGAGGGTTGAGGGTGAGTGGATGTTTGTTAACTTCTCCATGATAGCTTTTAACGCTAAAAACCTTAATACTAGTGAGAGCTTGAACTATGTTATTAGCAGGGTATTTAAGGTTAATCTTAGAACACTCCAAGCTTACACTAGGTGGGATGTCTACGAGGAGTTTTGGGCTAAGGAGTGGCCCTTCCTGCTAAGACCTGAGCAGTCTCTAGGTGGTACTGTGAAGCTATTCAAGCTAAGAGTGGTAGGCCCCATGTTCGGCATACAATCAGACAGACCATGGCATGATGTGAGGGTTAAACCGGTGTTGGATGAGATTAACGAGACGATAGTGAGGTTAACGAGGGGTAATAGGAGTTTGAAAGACTACATGAGGGTTATTCATGATGATGAGAGGACTGTATTCTTCTACATAAATGTTATACCGAGAGGTTGGAGTGAGTGGACAGAGGGTAGACAGCTGGGGCTCACCCTAGGGCTTCTAGCCTTGAACCCTCCGCCTGCTGAGAGGGGTTACAGTTACTCTAACATTACATTAGATCGTGTGAGGCTCGTTAGAGGAGCTCCATTAGACGTCTTCAGGGAGTTCGAGAAAGCTTATACCAACTTCACGAGACTCTACGGTAACCTAGATGAGATAGCGGGTATCTACAACTTCACAACGTACTTGAAGGCAGTTCAAGGGGAGCTCTACACTAGTTTTATGGTAGTTGTTGATAGACGTGGTGATGTTTACGCTGTACTACCAGCAGAAAATCCTAGGGTTGAAGAGGTTATCTACGACTCAATTTCAGGCGTTCTAGTCTACGCTAAGTTTAAGGATAGAGGTCTCCTATCAGATATTGCCAGGTGGTTTGAATTCTCGATAAGAGAGATTGGGGTTAGCTGTGGGGTGGAGCTTGCTGAGAGGAGTGTGGAGCTCCTCCTATTTGATACGAATATTGTGTTCGAGAGACCAGTCATAGGTGCTCCTATAACACCACCTAAAACTACTGTGGAGGAGCCTACTGGTACGACAACCACTCCAGCTCGGGTTCCAGAGCCTAGACAGATTCCCCCAGCTACCACTCCTCAAGCTCAGCCTCCATCAAGGCTTCCCATAGCTTTGGTAGCATTTGCCCTACTACTACTCCTGGCACTTGTAGTTGCATTAAGGTATAGGGGGAGGTGAAGAGTGCTTAGAGTGGGGATCCCACTTGTAGCTATTATGGTCATCCTGCTGTCTGTAGCTCACATAGCACCCCTCTACTATAAAACCTATATGGATGAGAGGGCTGGCTTCGATGAAAGCCCAAAGGGTACATTGAATGTACCGAAGGGGTTGCCTTTAACCCAGTTTAAGCAAGCCTACGCAAGGTACATGCTTTTAGCCCAGGGGGATCGTGTATCTTTTGATGCCGGGGTTATGGCGACAAACGTTAGGTACTCTTGGCTTATGGAGTTGGAGGTTGTCGATGTGACCAGAGGTGAGAGGTGGAACTTCTCTAGCGAGTATTATGCTGCTAGAGCTCCTACACCTGAGTTCATAGCACCTAGGGATAGCCTCTACAAGTTCATAGTCAGGGTTACCTTTAAACCCCTGGAGGGTACCGCTAGGGATCATGTGACCATAGACATCTCCATGACTGTCTCAGGTAGACCCTCTACCAGGTTAGATGTTAGAGATAGGTTGCTCCTAGAGCTCCTGGTTATCATGGCAACTGCTATAGCCCTACTAATGGTGCTTGGTAGGAGGCTTCAATCCATTAACCTCTACAGGGGTTTCATAGGGCTTGTCTTATGGGAGGTTAAGAGCTTCTACCTATGGCTCCTAGCCCCCGTTATAGCTTTCATGTACACTTTATTCTCTCTCAACGTTAGACCAGCTATCGGGGGCCCCTCCGTGGTTCTAGCTCCTGTGTTCGTAACCAACTCTCCGGATATACTGGTGCCCTACACTATCCTAGTGGTTGTAGCTGTAGCCATAGTACTCTCCTATAAGATTGAGGGTGGCTATGATAAGGCTGTCGACATACTACCTAGGTCTAGGATATCAATGCTAGCTGCTAAGCTGATAGCAGTACTCCTGGTAACCTGGGCTCCTCTAATCCTATGCGCTCTCAACATCTACGTAGTCTGGCTCGACGAAATCCTCCTAGGATCACCTACAACCGCGGCTGCTATGCTAGGATACTATGCGCTCTACACCCTAACCCTAACAGGTGTTCTCATGGCAACACCTCTATTCATGGGGAGTTTAACGCCTAGGTTCGTCCCCGTAATCCTAGTAGGCGTAATGGTACCCCTGCTTCTAACCATAGATAACCCGCTGAAGTCAAGCTTAGGCTTTGACCTGAGGAAGGCCGCAGTCCTAGCTGAGAACCCTATAATATATTTGTACAGAGAGCTTCCATGGTCCTCTCAAGCCATGGAGACTGTAGAGGTTAGCAGGAGTTACATCTGGTTCACCTCAAGGGGCCTAATGGTAACCCTCATAGCTCTAATCGTATCCCTCATAGCATATCTTAGGAGGGAGCTCACATGACCCTACTTGAAGCTGTTAACGTGTGGAAACATTTTGGAGCCACCGTAGCCTTAGCTAATGTAAGTTTAAGCCTTGACAGAGGGTTACATGTGGTTGCAGGCCCTAACGGCTCTGGTAAAACGACACTACTGAAGATATGGTCTGGCCTCCTAAGACCTTCAAGAGGTAGAGTTAGAGTTCTAAACTTGGACCCCTGGCTTCAAAAGACTTCACTGCTAAAGAGGGTTCATGTAGCCTTCGAGGATATCCAGCTACCATGGTGGGTCTCAGGGCTAGAGTATCTGAGGTTTGTAGCTGCAAGTAGGGGTGTAAACTGGGGTGGAGTGCTAGAAATTGCTGAGATGCTGGAGATAACAGGTTACTGGGCTAAGCTTATAAGGGGTTACTCTAGTGGTATGAGGAAGAGAGTCCTACTAGCCCAAGCACTGATAGGTGAGCCTGAGATCATAATACTCGATGAGCCATACACACTACTAGACGTTAAAGCCGTAAGGGTGCTACACGAGGTTATGAGGGGTAAGTTGAAGGGTGAAGCCACAGTAGTTATAGCAACACACATCCTAACAGAGTTTGAGGATGAAGCTACAACACTAACAGTGCTTAGAAACGGATCCGTACAGAGACACTACAGGGAGAATGATATGAGGGAGAAGGCTAGTATCGTGTGTTACGATAAGGAGACGGCTAGGATGATAGCGGAGGCGAGCCTTGACGGTGTGTCGAAGGTAATAGTGAAGGATGGAAAGGTTATTGTGGAAGCGGAAGCAGTAGTACCCCTAGAGAGGGTGTCAAACTGTAAAACCATGTTATCTATAGGGGAGCTCTACGAGGAGGCATTACACTCAGAAGGAGGTGTTTAAGCTATGAGGTTGAATACTCGTGGAACTCTAATTAGTGTCACGATAATAATCCTACTATTGCTTGTGGGAGCTCAAGCAACACCCACTCTACAACCTAGCGAACTCGGCCATGGCGTCTTAAAGGTTAACTGGATCGTGCATAGCAATCCAAGCTCTTCAGCTGATGACGCTAATGCTGTTTGCGAGAAAGACGAGTACATATACGCTGTGGGGGTTGATAGATACGTTGATACGGGACGGTTTAGGATTGAGAAGAGGTTGAAGTCTAGCGGAGAGCTGGTTAAAGCCTGGACCTACAATCCTAGCGGGGGTTGGGATGAACTCTATGACTGCGTCATAGTCGAGGATACATTATACGCTGTTGGTAGAGTCGGAGACCCTTGGGTCTTCTCGTGGGCTATCGTAGCCCTAGACTTAGACCTCAATATGCTCAGCTACGCCACATATAGTGTGCGTGCATCATACCCAAGCCATTCTATAGCGTGGTCTATAACCTCTGATGGAGAATACCTATACATAGCCGGTCATGATAATAGCCCTGCGTTTAACGATGCCCAGTGGAGGGTTGAGAAGAGGAGGTTGAAGGATCTAGCCTTAGTTAGATCGTACACCTCCAATCCATCTAAATCTATAGATGTCGCTGAAGCTACCTCAATAAACCCTGTAACAGGAGATTTGTGGGTTTGCGGTTATAAGGCTGTAGGCTACGATGCCTTCGCACGTATCGAGATACTTTCAAAGGATCTAGAGCTAGTTAAAGTAGTTGAACCGAACATACTTGGCATTTGTACTTCAATCGCGTTCGACGAGGAGGGTAACGGCTATGTAGGGGGAGGCTCCTTCTTTATAGCTAAGCTTAGTAAACATGGTGATATCCTAAGAGTTTCACGAATTAAAACTCCACCAGCACCAGCTCCAACCCTCCTGTATTTCAATAACTTCATATACGCATTTGTTCTCGAAGAGATTAAGGACGCCTCCAAACCCCCACTTTACTTTAAACACGCGGTATACGTCTTAGACAAGGATCTCAACGTAGTCCACAAGACAATCCTAGATGACAACATAAACATATCCGCGCATACCATCTCAAATAGGGTAGCCTTTGACGGTGAAAACGTGTACGTAGCTGGATCACATGGAGAAAGGAGAGATACCGAGATGGATAGTATGTGGACCGTATACTCGATATCCATTGCAGAGAAGCCTAGGGAGATAGCTCAAACGGTAACAGTAACCACCACTATCGAGGTTACCAAAACGAGCATTTTAACAGAGACTATTAGAGAGACACGCACTATAACAGAAATCCTTAGAGAAACAGTAACACTCCCCCCAACCACCTACATTGTAACTGAGACTAAGACGGTAAGGGAGCCTGTTGTAGAAAGGGGTAATGTAACTGTTACCATTACGGAGACTACAACCGTTAGAGAGGTAGACCTGCAAACAACATTTATAATTGCGTTAGCAACAGTAATCCTCACAGGAGCTACTCTATGGTTAATATTGCGTCCTAGAGCCTCCCGGATATTCCTTTAACCCTATACGCGTAGAGTGCAGAGTGTAAAGGGGAGACCCCTGAGGTAGGTTAGCTGTGGAAGGGTAGCCCTGCCAGTGATCATGTTGGTAGTGCGAAACGCTCCTCTCCTTAATAGTGTTCGAGGTGAGCTCTGAATATCTTGTATGCGTGGTTTAAGGTTTTAACCTATCCTTCGGCCTTTCCTTTAGGGTTTTAAGGTTTAAAGTTTATTGTTACCTCTGGTGTTCCGGGTTGGGCGCTAGGGTTAAGGTTGTTGCTGAGATTGAGAAGATTATGAGTAGTATTGAGCAGGTTAGGAATATAGGTATTATTGCCCACGTCGACCACGGTAAGACTACTACTAGTGATAGCCTTCTAGCTGCAGCTGGTATCATATCTGAGAGGGTTGCTGGTGAGGCTCTAGTCCTAGACTATCTTAGTGTTGAGAAGCAGAGGGGTATAACTGTTAAGGCCGCCAACATAAGCTTGTACCACGAGTACGGTGGTAAACCCTACGTTATAAACCTCATTGACACACCCGGCCACGTTGACTTCAGCGGTAAGGTTACTAGGAGCTTGAGGGTCCTAGATGGGGCTATTGTCGTTGTCGATGCAGTGGAGGGTGTTATGACCCAGACTGAGACTGTCATAAGGCAGGCTTTGGAGGAGAGGGTTAGACCTGTGCTCTTCATAAACAAGGTTGATAGGCTCATTAAAGAGCTTAAGATGACGCCTGAGAGGATGCAGGAGAGGTTCCTTGAGATCATAAAGGAGGTTAACAACCTAATAGACATGTACGGGGAGCCTGAGTTCGCCAGGAGGTGGAAGATAAACCCAGCTGAGGGTAACGTTGTATTCGGGAGTGCTAAGGATAAGTGGGGTTTAAGCGTACCACTGGTTAGAAAGAAGGGTGTAAGCTTACAGGATGTCATTAGAGCATACGAGTCTGATGATAGAGAGTTCATAGCGCAGCTCTCGAAGAAGGCTCCACTACACGAAGCTCTACTAGATATGGTGGTGAAGTTCGTTCCAAACCCCAGGGACGCCCAGAAGTATAGGATTCCAAAGATATGGAAGGGGGATTTAAGCAGCGATCTAGGGAAGGCTATGCTCAACGCAGACCCCAACGGGCCCCTAGTATACTTTATAAACGACGTTAGAGTTGAGAGAGCAGGGCTTGTAGCAACAGGTAGGGTTTTCTCAGGAACCCTAGAACCCGGTACTGAGGTTTACCTTGTGGGAGCAGGTAAACAAGCTAGGATACTACAGGTTAGCCTCTACATGGGCCCCTTCAGGGAGATAACGAAGATGGTAACTGCAGGTAACATAGGAGCTATTATGGGAATAGAGGATGTTAGATCAGGTGAAACCATTGTAAGCATTTCAAGCGCACAGCAAGCGGCTCCATTCGAACAACTCAGATATGTTAGCGAACCTGTAGTCACAATAGCAGTAGAGCCCTTGAAAATACAGGAGCTACCTAAAATGATAGACTCTCTCAGAAAACTTGTCATAGAGGATCCAAACCTAGTCCTAAAGATAAACGAGGAGACTGGAGAGTACCTGATATCAGGTATGGGCCCACTACACCTAGAGATAGCGTTAACGCTACTCAAGGAGAAGTTTGGAGTTGAGGTTAAGACAAGCCAGCCTATAGTAGTTTACAGAGAGACCATAAGGGAGGCAAGCGAAGTGTTCGAGAGCAAAAGCCCTAACAAGCATAACAGGCTCTACATAAGCGTCGAACCTCTCAACGAGGAGACTATAAGCTTGATAGCTAAAGGTGTCATCAGAGAGGATCAGGATAGTAGAGAGAGGGCTGCAATACTAAGGGATAAGGCCGGCTGGGATTACGATGAGGCTAGGAGGATATGGGCTATAGATGAGAATATAAACGTGTTCGTTGATAGGACAAGCGGAGTCCAGTACTTAAGAGAGGTTAAGGACACTATTATAGCTGGGTTCAGGCTAGCCCTAAAGGAAGGACCTCTAGCAGCTGAACCTGTAAGAGGTGTAAAGGTAGTACTACACGATGCCATGGTGCACGAGGACCCCGCACATAGGGGTCCGGGACAGCTATACCCGGCTACAAGAAATGCCATATGGGCCGGGATCCTAACAGCAAAACCAACTCTACTAGAGCCCGTACAGAAACTCGACATAAGAGCCCCAATGGACTACGTGAGCAACATAGCAGCACTCCTAGCAAGAAAGAGAGGTAAGATCTTAGAGGTCATAAGCCATGGAGTGGCAGCAAGGGTTATAGCGGAAATCCCTGTAGCTGAGAGCTTCGACTTAGCTAGCGAGCTAAGAGGGGCAACAGCTGGAAAAGCCTTCTGGGGCGTAGAGTTTAGTAGGTGGGCTCCAACACCTGATACATTGTTAGAAGATCTTATTAAAAGCATTAGGAAGAGGAAGGGGCTCCCGCCAAGCCCACCCACGTTAAACGACCTTCTAGGCCCCTAAACTCTTTAAGATGAATAGTAGGCCTCCTAGCTGGAGCGTTTAAAGGTTTAAAACCCCTAGTTGTAATAGCATGCTTATGGGATGAAGCCCTACGCCATCGGTTGATCGGTGAAAGAACCCGCCTCTCAGACCGCCCCTCCTATTATGTTTTTAGAGTGGAATTTTAAGTTATCCTTGTATGTAGAATCCTATTAGTTTAACTTTTTGACTCAGACGGAACGTTTATAAACTTTGGTTTCCTAGTAGTAAAGCTTATAGGGAGCGGTTATGGGTTTAGGTAGAGCAGTGTTATCAATAAGGGAGAATTACGCTCAGGCTATGGCTGTTACAGCGCCTCTAGGTAGTGTTGTTTCTACAACTACCGTAGCTGTCGCATATGCTGGCGGTGGGGTGGTTTTCGCAACTATAATGGCCTTTATAGCTAGTGCTTTCTGGGTATACACTCTAACCCTGTATAGTAATCGTATAGCTAGTGCTGGCGGCTATTATACCTTTGTCTATGCTGCGTATAGGAGTAGGTTTCTAGCTTTTAGCGAGGCCTTGATAGAATTGATATCTTTTATAATGCTTAACGTTGTTAACGTCCTAGCAGTATATCTGATGATAGAGGCTGTGTCAGCCTTCTACGGGGTTAAGCTACCTTCCTGGGCTGCACTCCTGGTGATAGTCTTCAGCTTAGCCTACCCAACCTTAGCCTCAACACTACTCGATGTCAGAAGGCTTCTAAACTCTATAGTGATTGTAGTTGCCACCCTCGAAGTTGTAGTCCTCCTAGCCTTATTCACCCTCTCCCTAACCCGGGGGGTTAGGGCTGACATCGTCCTACCCCCATCTGATGCCAGCCTAGCCGGGCTGGCTATAGCATTCCTATTAATACTTGTTAGCTTCGATGGAGCAGGGGCGTCGACATATTTGGGTGAGGAGACTAGGAGGCCCTTAGATAACGTAACTAAGGGCATGTGGCTCGCCTTCCTCATAGGAGGGATTGCTATGATAGCGGGGACCTACGCCTTGGTAACCCTATGGCCATATAGCTATGCAGATCTAGCTGGGAGTAGTCAGCCGCTTATAACGATAACAGCGGGATTCGGTATAGCCTATGCAGTCTTGGTTATAGGTATAGCTGCTAAGAGCCTTCTAATCTCTAACATAGGGACTACGCTGGCGGCTGCACGTATCCTATACAACCTATCTAGGGAGGGGTCCGCCCCCGAGATTCTATCTAGTGTTAACTCTAGAGGGCAGCCTGTGATAGCTACAGCTCTAGTAGGCTTCCTAACAACAGCTATAACGTTAACCGCCATAACAACTCTAGGTGTTAAAACAGCCTTCATAGAGGTGGGAGCTCTAACAGGGATCTTTTGGATAGCAGGTAGGATTTTAGACTCCCTAGGAGCCCCCCTGTTCTTAAACAGGGTGGGCGAGTTGGGGAGAGGCATTCAGGTTATCCCACGTATACTCCTCCCCATTCTAACTTTCTTCATGAACGTTGCCGGGTTAACATTATCATTCTTAGAGATTACAGTAACACAGATTTCCATCCTAGCTCTAACAGTTGTTGCAGGCTTCACATGGTACATGTTGCTAGCTAGATTCGGGGCTCCCGGAAGTCTGGCTGTTGATAACTACAATAACGTGGTTAGAATAGAGGATCTTCTTGAGGGGAGGAATGGTAAGATTAAATGATACCTAGTATGAGGGGTGCTAGGAGGCCTAAAGCCGCGGTGGCAACCGCTCCTAGTACGAGTGCTGCCTTGTAGCTCGCCCTAACCTCCCTCACTACCACCTCTGGTGGTGTGGTTATATCTCTTAGAGCTCTCACATAGTACGCTGAGCTTACACCACTATTAACCAACGCTATCACCAGGACTACTATGGAGAGGCTGGCTATGGGTATGAACATGTAGAGCTTCCCCCAGAACCCTAGGAGGGGTGGTATACCTAGCAGGCTGGCTAAGAGTGTTGCCGTGGATATAGAGGATAGCCTATCCCTAGCTAGTAGGCCTCTAAGCTCTCTCTCTAAGCTCCTCCCAGCCTCGGATGTTAAAAGGAATAATGGTGTCTTAGCGAGAGTGTAGGCTATAGACTGTAACGCTATACCAGCAAGAGCCATCTTGTAAAGGCTACTCCCGGGCTGTGTTAGCATGAGCACATATATTGCTGCTGTTATGTAGCCTATATGAGCTATGCTACTGTAAGCTAGTAGTTTTTGAAGATCGGTGGTTGTTAAAGCCGCCACGTTACCGTAGGTCATGGTGAGAACAGCTAGGACAGCTAGAGCTGTAGGGGCATAGCCCGGTCCCGTAAAGCTTTCGGTGGCAAGCCTAACTATGAATGCTATAAACCCTAGCTTAGCTATACCAGCTACAACAGCTATAGCCCTACCATCAGCCCTACCATAGACGCTTGGAAGCCACCAGTGGAAGGGGACGACTCCAACTTTAAAACCGAAGGCTGAAAGTGCTGATACTAGAGCTAGGAGTGCTAGAGGTTTACCCAGCCCGCCCCCCAGCATTCCCACCTCAACTAGCCCACCCTCCCTTAGAGACACGTGTATAGAGGCCCATAACGCTATTAGTATTGTGGCCACCGCACCTACGTAGACGTATTTAACAGCAGCAACCCTACTATCACTATCACCGGGTAAAGCCACTAGCACGTATGAAGCCACCGATACAAGGAGCCATGATGCTAGGACTACCAGCACATTACCGGCTCCCGCAAGGTAGAATGTACCAAAGAGCGTTAAGGGTAGGAGGCTGTAGAATGCTGGGTGGCTAAACCACCTATAACCGTCATACCCTATGGCTAATAACGCTAGGCAAGCCGATAACCCGGCTCCAACTAGTATCAGGGAGGTGAACCTATCATGTCTAACGAGGCCTGAGTAGAGCTCAACCCCACCATAGGCTAGCACAATCACAGCGGCTAGGAGGAACGCTACAACGCCAGCCCACGATATGGCTAGGATAGACCTAGATCTATGGTAGCCCAGGGACGCCATAGGCGGTATTATGAGAGACGAGAGCAGTGTTATATAGAGTAGTACCTCAACCACTAACACCTCGCATCACCTCGTTAAGAGCAATACTAGGATTATGACGGCAACCGAGATTAGATAGAGTGCTATATAATACTCTGTCCTCCCTCTATGCAGAGATCTAAGAATCCAAGCCCCTAGAGAGCCTGCCTTAGGTGTTAGCGAGTGGTAGAAGTAGTCAATCCCCATATCGGCCTCCTTGAGGAACCCGGTCGCCCTAACACCACCACCGAGGAAGACCATGTATATGATTGGGTTCCCGTACCACCTATCATAGAGGAAGTTGTATAGTTTATCAAAGGGAGCTTTCTGAGCTAGAGCGTAGGGTCTAGCCCCTAGGATGGAGTATAGTATTGCAACTGCTACGACCGTCACTAGGATGACTAGGATTGTTACAAGGGTTAAACCTGATAATTCTACATGGGCTTCAACGGGAGAGCCTACAGCTAAGGTTAACTCTGACATCCTGGAATACACCTTAGAGATCGTGGGCCACGATAAGCCTATGGCTACTGATGCTAGGGCGAGGGCTAGGTATGGGAGTAACATTGTTGGGGGGGCCTCGCCTGCATGCAAACTCTTACCAGCTCCACTGTATGGTGGTGTATGTAGTACCCTAACAACCACTCTTAGAGTATACGCTGCAGTAAGCACTGCTGTGATAACAGCGGCTACTGCTAGGAGCGGGTCTGCGGTGTACGCCATGTGTATAACCATCTCTTTACTGAAGAACCCTGAGAGTGGTGGAACCCCAGCTAGGCTTAGACCTGCAAGCCATAGAGCTAGGGCTGTTAACCTCATATGCCTAGCGTAACCGCCCATCGGGTCTATAAACCTACTGTGTGCTACGTGTATAAGCCACCCCGCTACCAGGAATAAGGCTGCCTTGAATATAGCGTGGCTTACGAGATGAGAGAACCCTGAGACAACGCCCTCCGCAACCATTCCTAGGAGGAGGCCTGAGGCTGAAGCTCCTAAGAACATGTAGCCTATCTGGCTTGCTGTAGAGTATGCTAGGATCAGCTTAAGCTCGTCTGAGACGAGAGCCATTGATGCTAGCATGAAAGCCGTGAAAGCCCCTATGTAGGCTACTATAGTGAAGTACTCTTGTAGTTGAGCTGAGACTAGGGTATAGCTATTTGTAGTGGTTAAGGCGAAAGCCCCGGCTAGTAGGATTGGAGTTAGCCTTAAGAAGAGGTATATACCCGCTTTAACCATGGTGGCAGCGTGGATTAACGCTGATATGGGGGTTGGGCCTGTCATAGCTGTTACAAGCCACTCGTGGAAGGGGAATTGAGCGCTTTTAGCTAGAGCACCTAGAGTTAGTATCAAGAGGGTTGCTGATAGAATACCTTTAGAGGCTAGGCTTGAAAGCCACTCCGGGGCTGCTGAAGTTAGAGCTACTATGTTGAAAGTGCCTGCAACCATGTATAAGACTGCGATGCCAACTAGGAATCCGAGATCTCCTATCCTAGTGAAGAGGATAGCCCTCACACCGCTATGGCTAGGCTCGAAGTACATTGGATATCCTAAGACCCTCCTACCAGGTCTCCCAACCCACTTATCCTCCTCATCCGTATACCAGTGGCCTATTAAGGCGTAGCTACAAAGCCCCGTACCCTCCCATCCTATGAACAAGAGTATTAGGTTGTCTGCTAAGACCAGGAGCATCATGCTGCCCACGAAGAATGTGAAGAAGAAGAAGTACCTACCATAACCCCAATCCCCCTCCATGTACTTAACACTATAAACGGCTATGAGGAGGCTAACCCAGGAGACGACAACTGCCATAAGAGCTGAGAGTCCATCGTAGTAGGTGCCGAGGCTGATACCAAGCCATGAAACCCACGTTAAATCCCTCCCAGCGTAGAGAGGGCCTTTTGAAAGCACGTTGGCAGCAGCATAGGATGATACTATTGCCGATACCAGGATGCTTAACACGCTAGTATACCCGTAAACCCTCTCATCCTTAACCTTAAGCATCCAGGCTACCGCTATGATGAGAGCTCCTACGAACGGAGCTAGCCACGAGAGAGACCAGGGTAGGAATGGCACATAGTGTGTTTCAACCACCTCTAACCACCCCCTACGAGTTCGAGAAGCGGGCTAACCGAGGTTCTAAGAGGCTCTAGGAGGAGTTCAACAGCTAGGAAGGCTATAACTCCGGATACTGCTATAATGAGGATAGTTACCTTAAACTCATCCATAACCTCCCTGCCTTCAAAAGCTTTACCCTGTCTTAGCGGACCGAAGAATATTCTACGCATCGCTATGAAGGAGTACGTGGCTGTGACCATGAAAGCTACGATTACAAGCAGGGCTATGGTGATTAGCGTTAAAGGTGTTCCAGGATTATACCCTCTTATTATACCTAGTAGTATTAGTATCTCACTCCACATACCAAGCGAAGGTGGCATACCAACTAGGTGCATAAAGCCTATCAAGGATACAGCTGCAATGGTGGGATACGCTCTGGCGAGCCCGCCCATTAACAACATGTTCCTAAGCCCGCCCATCTCTGTTATAAAGACCCCTGCCACCATGAAGAGGACTGCTTTACCTATAGCATGGCTTAGATAGTGTAGCATAGCCCCGGCTACCCCGAACCCTGTTAGTGTTGCGACTCCAAGAAGTATGTAGCCCATCTGGCTTATACTAGAGTATGCTAGGAACCTCTTGAAATCGTTCTCCCGTAAAGCTACGAAACCTCCATAAACTATGGTTACGAAGGCTAGGAAGACCAGGATATCCCTGATATCAGCTACAAACTGAGGGAACATAGTGGGAGAGAACCTTGCTAGGGCGTAGCCAGCTACGCCTATGAGGTTGGGTGATAGGAGGGCCGATATAGGCGTAGGAGCTTCTGCGTGAGCGTAGGGGAGCCACATGTGGACACCGAAGACCGCCATCTTCACGAGCAAACCGAGTATGATGAAGAGGGGTGCTAGGACAGCTAGGCCCTCGATTCCAACGCGGGCCATAGCCCTATTATACTCCATAGTGTCAACCACGAGTATGTCGAAGGATCCAACGTTAACCCCGTAGTATAGGATGCCAGCAAGAAATAAAGCTCCACCCACATGGGTCCAGATGAAGTACATCAATGCTATTCTAAGCCTATCACCGTAACCATAGAAGGCTATCAGCAGAAAAGATGTGATTAGAGAGAGTTCTAGAAAGACGAAGAAGCCTACAAGGTTAGACGAGTAGGCCATACCGAGCATCGACGAGGAGAAGGCATTGTAGAGTATGAAGTAAGCGTTTAAACCTGGAACCCTAACCCCCTCACTGTGCAACTCGCCAATCCTATGCTCCATGTACTTGACGTTGTATACTGAGACTAAGGCTGTAACTAGTGAGATGCCGACAGCTATAGGGGCTGAGAGGCCGTCTAAGACCAGCCCTATAGACCCTATGTTGTAGGCTGACAGGTCTAAGACGAGAGGGTCTACTAACGCTCCAACCCTCCTATAGCCTAGATAGTATGCTATCAATAGCACTGGAGCTAAGAGTATTAAAGCTGACACGTAAGCCAACACTCTAATAGACTGCCTAGATCTAAACCCTAGGATTTGAAATGCTATTGCTAAGAGTGTAGGAAGCACTACTGTAGCCCAGAGTACGGGCGCCATCAACACCTCCAACTCAAACACCCCTCTCCTCCAAGACGTCGGATGATAGTGTCCGCGAGGCCCTGTACATCGATATAACCAAGGCCATGACTATTATGACCTCACCTGAAACAACAGAGACTAGGATCACAAGGAGCAGCGTGAGCATCCCTGGGTTTGCGGATGCGATAGCTGCTACTAGGAGGACGACTCCGTTGAATAGGACTTCTATTGATAGAAGCTGCCTCACCAGGTTATTAGATGACGTTAAACCATAAACTCCGATGGCTACAAGCGCTATGGATGTGGCTAAGACAACGTATTGAAGGCTCACCTCTAACCCCTCCTAGCTACCGATATACCCTCTATTACCGTAGCTGCCAACGCTACTAGTAGAACTACAAGGGCCACAGCGTAGTCTGAGAGCAGGCTATCGCTAACAACCCTTACATCGACATTGACAGGGAACGTGCCGGGCGGGATACCAAGTGTTATTAATGCTACCGTGAACGCTACTAAGGTTACCGAGGCTGCTAGAACCCCCCTTAAGTTGTTACGAGCTTCAACCCCCCCACCGCCTAGCATAGACACTGTCAAGACTATGAACATGACCGCTGCACCCACGTAAACTATTACTATGAAAGCCGCTACTATATAGTAGCCTAGTAGGGCTAGAAACGCTGCTACCAGAGAGCCTAGCACCGCTAGAAGGCTGCTGGAGTAAACTAGATCCCTTAGGGTGACCGTTAGTAATGCTACTATTACAGATGCTATAGCTACGAGCACCCCTAGGAGTAGCACTACATCCACCGCCATCACCTCCTCCTCTTAATCAAACCCCTCTCCTCGTCAACCTCATACACAACAGGTGATCCCTCGCTAACAGAGGGCCTACCGGGCTCTAGCTGGAAGGCTTCAAGGGTGAGGAACATGTCTGCCAGGCTCTCATAGACTACGTCTTGGAATGGAGTATGATATAGGGCTTCCGTGGGGCATATGTCAACGCAGTAACCGCAGAATATACACCTCTGATAGTTTATGACGGGGTACTGCTTCTGTCTAGGCTTATCAGGATGCTTTGGATCCACCTCGGTAACTCTAACCATCTTCATCGCGGCCGAAGGGCATATCCTAGCGCACGCTGCACAACTAATACATTTATCCTTAATGAATACTATGAAACCTCTATAACCAGGTCTATGCTCTATGTACTCCTTAGGGTAGAGAAGAGTGGACCTCTGTGGGTCTATGAAGTATTTAACTCCAACCGCTAGAGCTTGGATATTAGATTTAATACCCTCGAACAACCCTCCCCTTCTCTTCAAACTCTTCAACGAGACCCTAGCCGGCATAACACAGCCACCTTAAGGGTTAACAGCTCATTTAATACATTTTACAACTGCAATATTTAAATTTTATAGTAGACGTTATATGAGATTCATGTAGGCTAAGATAATGGACCAACCTAAGCCTAGCAGAGCTAAGGGTAGAGCTAGCCTCCACGCAGCGTCAAGAGCTTGATCCAGCCTATACCTCCCATATACTGCTCTTAGAAAGCTCATGATGAGAACTATTATGCTTGCTTTAACAAGGACTATTAGAGATGGTATTATAAACCCTGTAAAAGGATCTAAGCCTGGGGTGTACGGGGCCCAGCCTCCTAGGAATACGAGGGCTATTATAATGGCGTAGATGAACCTCCTTATATAACCACCTCCCATGTTTAGAGCGTAGAGTATACCGCTATACTCCGTGTACGGACCCGCTACAACCTCGTGCTCTGACTCCGGGATCTCGAAGGGGAACGCTGATGTGGACATGAGGACTGCTAGGAATGCTGCTAGGAACGCTAGTGGGTTTAGTATAGCAAGCCATTTTACCGGTTGCTGTGCTTCAACAATGTACACTATGTTAAATGATAGTATTGAGGCGGCAGGCGCTAGTATGGCTAGTACCGCTACTAGTTCGTAAGCAGTTATAACATATGACTCCCTAAGGCTTCCTATAACAGAGAACTTATTACTACTAGCCCATCCCAGCACGACCGTGAGTAGGGGTGGTAGTGTAGTCAAGGCTAGGGCTATCAAGAGGCTGTACTCCATAGATGCTACAGGCCAGTAGAGCTCGTGGGGGCTTAACGGTATAAATGCTAGGGGTAGGATTGTGACTACCAGGACAGCTACAGGTGTTAGTAGGAAGGCTATCTTATCCACGGTAGTAGGTATGATAACTTGTTGTGTCACATATCTAATCATATCAGCCACTATTATCATAAACCCGCCTAGCCTCGGGCTAGCCCAGTAAGGCCCAATCCTCCTCTGAACCCTGGCCGCTGCCTTCCTCTCAAACCATATTGCCACCATTGCTACGAGTAGAGCCCCAACGAATCCTAATATGAGAACCTGCCATAGGGGCGGGTAGGCTATTAAATAGAGGATGGTCTCCAAAACCACCTCGATCACCTATCAGCCTCAGGTGGGAAGTAGTCTATGCTACCGTAGATAGCTGGTAGATCCATTAGCCTATGGCCTGGGACTATGTACTTAAACACTATAGCGTTCCTAGCCGAGGGGGTTACGACTCTAACTCTGTAAGGCGTTGTACCCCCATCGCTCTCAACATAATATATTATCTCGCCCCTGCCCATCTCACCCCGAGCTATGGCCTTACCAGCTGGGATCTTCATTGTAGCATGTACTGGAAGTAGTTTAACCCTACCAGTCTTCTCGTAGACCTCCTTGTGGAGTTTAGGTAGCTTATCGTAATCCTCTTTAGGTATGATAGGCTCCCCCTTATGCCTCTCAAGCCAATCTACAGCCTGCTCTATTATGCTTAAACTCTGCTTTATCTCCTCAACCCTAACCCATGTTCTAGCTAGTGCGTCGCCCTCCTCGAATACGGGTATTTCGAAGTCTAGCTCGTCGTAAACCTCATATGGCTCTGCAAGTCTGACATCGTATCTGATGCCACTAGCCCTAACGTTAGGCCCTACTATGCCTAGTTCAGCAGCTTTATTCCTACTTATAACTCCAACTCCTTCAAGCCTCTTAACTATAACCGGGTTATCAACGAATATCCTACGGTACTCTTCAAGCCTCCCCCTCATATACCTAACAGCCCTCCTAGCCATCTCCGGGAAGTCCTGGGGCATATCCCTTCTAACCCCTCCAGGTATTGGGTATGAGTGTGTTAACCTAGCACCTGTTAGGACCTCGGCTAGCTCCACGAAAACCTCTCTATCACCGAAAGCCCACATGTACATTGTAGAGTGTCCTAGGAAGACTCCGAATATGCCGAAGCCGTATAGATGCGATGCAACCCTGTTAATCTCGCATAGGAGGACTCTTAGATAGCTGGCTCTAGGCGGGGGGCTCTTATCCATCAGCTTCTCTAAAGCATTAACATAGGGTACTGTTATGTTACACGCATCTATAATAGTCATCCTCTCCAGAAGCGGTATGGGTTTAAGCCATTCCCTGACCTCGCTAAGCTTCTCCATAGTCCTATGAACGTAGCCGATGTCTGGATCGGCTTCGACAATAACATCCCCATCGAGCCTAACTATTATCCTCATATGGCCCGAGCCTGGATGCTGAGGTCCAATGAATACCTCGTAGAGCTCCTTCTCAACCCTCCTAACAACCATACCCTGTAATTTCTGGCCCTCCAACATCCCACTACTACTGGTACCTATGGGGGACTCCTTCATAGATACTCTCCTCCTTTACCACAAAATCCTTTCTCAGAACCCTCCTCTCCGCAAGCTCTGGGATTAGAAGTAAAGGTCTTAGATCAGGGTGGCCCCTGAAGGTAACCCCGAAGAACTCGTAGACCTCCCTCTCCTGGAACTCCGAGCTCCTCCACACTCCAGTTAGGCTCTCCATGACGGGGTTGTCTCTTGGTAGATCTACGGATAGCCCGAGTATTGGTTTAGCTAGGTCCTCTCTTAGATAGCTTGAAACATGGTATGTAACTCTTATCTTAGACTCCTTAGGGTAGTCTGTTGCTGTTACACTCTTAACGTGGTCGAAGCCTAGCTCCTTAAGCTTGTTAGCTACCGGGACGACGCTATCAGCGTCTACGAGAACTTCTACATAGCCTTTCCTCACAGTAACCTCCTTAGCCAGCCCTCCTAGAGCGTGTTTTAGGAGCTCTAGGAGCTCCTCGGGCTTCAAGGTCTCCACCATTTACAAACATCGTCAGCAGGTTTAACAGGATCTCTATCGTGCCTCCATCCCTCAATTAACCATCTACTAGCCAGCTTCTTCTCTCTAATCTTCCTTCTAAGATCTATAATAGCTCTAGCTACAGCCTCGGGCGGTGGCGGGCATCCTGGTATGTACACGTCTACTGGAACTACCTCCCACGGTCTCACGATATTATAGCTGTTATAGAATAATCCTCCGTCGAGAGCGCAGGCTCCCATGGCTATGACGAACTTGGGATGTGGCATCTGCTCGTAGGTTATCCTAAGAGCGCAGGCCATCTTCCTAGTCACCGTGCCCTCTATTATTATGAAATTAGTCTGCCTAGGCGCAACCCAGGGTAGTGCGCCGTACTGTTCAGCATCGAACCTAGGACTCCATGTAGCGGCGAACTCCGCACCACAACAGCTAGTCATCAAGTGCACAGGCCATAAGCTGAACGTTGTAGCCCAATCTATAACATCTCCTAGCTTCAGTTTACCTAGGAGGAGCTCCCTAGCCCTCCTAGCAGCTACATTAATATTACCAACATAAACTTTATCCACAGCCTTCACGTCCATGCATCACCACCCTTCAATCTAGAGTCCACAACTCAATCCTCCTAGACTCCCTAACACCGTATACTAGTAGTGGTGTAAACACGAGTATTAAGATGAGGTATATAGCGAGGAGGTTCAACAACCTATCGGAGGGGGCTAGCAGAGTTAAAGCTACTAGTATGAGAGCGGGTTCAAGAGCTAGAAAAAGTACGAGATAACCAAAATACTGCATAGATAGAATCCTCCTAGCCTCACCCTTCATAGGATTTCCAGACTCATACCTAAGAAATTTAAACCTCTCAAGAGACTCAACATCAGGCCTACCCTGAGTTATAAGAGCTAAGAACAGTACAAGACCAAGAGTTAAAATTAGAACAGTTAAAGGTACAACTACAACTGAGGCAAGAGTCCTTACAAGCTCGCTATACAAAAACTCCAAAACCATCTAAAAGCCACCCAAACGTATTAATTTAAATGTAACCTTATAAATTCTTTTATGTATAAACTTGTCATCCTCAGAGCAACCCTCACCATTAGAAAGCCTCTCACAGCCGAGAGCAACCCCTTACCTTGAAAATACGAGCCCCCCGCTTAGCCGAACACGCTAACACAGCCTTCCTATGCAGCAGAGGTCTTGTAAGCTTATAAAGCCTCTCTGCCTTTAAGAGAGCGAGGTTTCTAAGCGTGAGTGGTGAGGAGAGGTTTTACACGCCAGATGAGGTAGCAGAGCTAGTTGGAGTAACCCATGTAGCTGTTAGGAAGTGGATTAAGGCTGGTAGGCTTAAAGCCTTCAAGAACCACTATGGAATGTACAGGATTCCTGAAAGCGAGGTTAAGAAGTTGATTGAAGAGAGAAGCTCTCTGAAATCTTTCACCATAGATGTAGAGGAGCTCAGGCCTGAGGGGAGGCCTTGAAGATCTCCACTCTGCAATCCTCAGGTTCGACATCTAAAGCTCTCCTAACCCCACTCTCCATCTTAGCCAGTGCTTCCACATCCCTAGCAATTAAGACCACTAGGCTTGGACTTAAACTCTCCCTGACAACCCTAGCAATGCTCTCAGAAGCTTCGCTCACATCAAGACCTCCTACTCCAGCTCCAAGAGCTGGAAATGCTATTGATTGAAAACCTCTCTCTACAGCAACTTTTAGCGAAGCCCTTACAGCTAACTCCACAAACCTGGGGTTTGAGGGTGAGCCGGGTCTCTCAACTGTTGGAGCGTGTATAACGTATTTCGAGGGGAGCCTCCCAGCCCCTGTTACAATAGCTTCACCTATTGGTACCGGTGCGTATCTCATCGCCTCCAACTCTATCTCGTCGCCTCCAACCCTCTTTATAGCTCCAGCAACACCACCACCCATGACCATCATTGTGTTTGCTGGGTTTACGATAGCATCTAATGAAACCCTGGTTATATCACCTTGAGTTACAACTAGAACCCTACCGCCGGGTAGTTTAAAGCACTTCACGACAGCCAGACCTCCGGGTATAGGTTATTAAGCATATTTTAGCTTATAAGTGTTGGGGGGTGCGCGTTTGAGTGGGTGGCCTCGTTGGCTCTCCATACTATGGGCTCCTTGGAGGCTAGCCTATATAAGGGGTGCTTCCAGGCGTGATACATGTGTTTTCTGTGAAGCACCTAGGATGGGTGATGATGAGGCTTTGATAGTTTATAGGGGTAGGAGAGCTTATATCATATTGAATCGCTTCCCCTACAACTCAGGGCATCTGATGATAGCTCCTTACAGGCATGTTGCCAGTCTAGAGGATCTTAGCTTTGAGGAGTTAGTGGATGTAATGGTTTTAGTTAAGATATCTCTTAAAGCTCTTAGGGAGGCATACTCACCACATGGTTTTAACATAGGGGTTAACGTTGGGGAGGCTGCAGGTGCGGGGGTTGCAGGCCACGTCCACGTACACGTAGTCCCTAGATGGGTTGGTGATACCAACTATATGACTGTAACTGGTGGAGTTAAGGTGATACCACAACTCCTAGAGGATACCCTTAAGACACTAAAACCCCTCGTAGAGAGGATTGCTAAGGAGCATGAGGGGGAGCTTTTTGAACGTTAACCACCTCTACGTGATTACACATACAGACCTAGACGGTATCGGGAGTGCAGCTGCTATCCTCAGAATAGCTGGTAGGAGGCCTGGTAGAGACTCCACGGTAGCCTTCACAGAGCCCTATGAGTTGCACGAGCTCCTAGAAGGCCTTGAAGGCTACCTTGAGAGGGGGGATGGGCTTGTCATAGCTGATCTAGGCTTAAACGAGGATACAAGAGAGCCTGTTACTAGGATCCTAGGGGGGGTCGTAGCTAGAGGTGTTAGGGTTGAATGGTATGATCACCACGTCTGGAATAACGGTGATGTAGAGGGTTTAAGGAGGGTGGGGGTTAACATCTACGTTGATAGGAGTACGTGTGCAACAGGTGTTGTGGTTAAATACGCTCCAACACTATGGGGTTCTGGGGCTGACGGCTTCCTAGAGGAGCTCTCTAGAGCTGTGTGCTCAGCAGACCTATGGAGGTGGGATCACAGCCTATCACCAAAACTCTTCAGAGCAGCAGGGTCTAGGGAGGCTAGTAACGAGTGGAGGCTAAGGGTTCTAGAGAAGTTCCTATCAGGAACCCTCTGGGATGAGGAGATGGAGGCGAAGCTTCAAGAGTATGTTAACGAGGAGCTTAGAAACGTAAGCCGCATACTGAAAACGGTCTACGTAGGGGAGGCTGGGGGTGTGAGAATAGCATCAGCATACAAGGATAACGGGCCCCCGGCTAATAGCATCGTAGGAGCCCTACTAATAGCCAGGTATAAGGCTGACATAGCTGTAATAGTTAGACCCAACGGAGGGGTATCGCTTAGGAGTAGGAGGGTCAACGTACAGAGGATAGCCGTGAAGCTAGGAGGAGGGGGTCACCCTAGAGCAGCGGGGGCAAAGATAGAGGTACCACTATGGGTTAGGATAGCGAGCATGCTAACACCAAAAGCCCTCACGTACTACGTAACGAAGAGGGTGGCAGAAGCGGTGAAGGGGGACCTAGAGTACATAGGTGAAACAACGCAAGCATACGAGTACTAAGGAAACATTCACCTAGCCCTCCTAAGGTATAAGAGCGTGTAGACGACCACTGTAACCGTTAATATAGTAGCTGAAAACCATAAAGGCTCCTGTACAATGTTCATACTATGCTAAAGTAACTTGACTAAACTTCATCACAGCCCACCTAGGGGCTCGGGAGTTACTCTGCATACCAATATGGGGGGTTCCAAGGTAACAGCTCCAAGACGCTTGAGAGCTACATTCACCTAGGAGCTCCAAAGTAACCCTCCCCAGTATAGGTTAAGCAACCTTCAAAGAGAAGAACTTGTATGAGATTTTACCCTTATATTTTACCCTTATCTAGTAACACTAGGGGGATCTCAGCGGAGGAGCTATAAGGTAACCCCCTAGTATTAAACTTTAATTAAACTTTACAGGCTTGAGAATCGTCCTATGAGCTAAGGCTAGTCTCGTACCCGGGATCTTGTAATGATGGGAGCGAGCTTCAGGCTAGAAGAGAGAGGAGCTTCATGCAAACGGGGGTACCGTTATACCTTCCATACCTCTTGGAACTCTCTCACTACACTATTTTGAATAGAATCTACGGCCTATCTCCTGACCAAGAAGAGGGTGAGGGAGAGGGAGGAGCTTCTAGCAGTCTTATGAGCCTCTCCTTACTCATACTAAAGGCTCTTGTCATAGTTAAACTCTAAGAGCCCCTAAGCGAGTTCGTGGAGGCCTCTCTAAAGCTCTTAGGATCTAGGATTGTGATTTCAGATCTAATTGTAAAACTGTAACAGCCCACTCTAAAAATAGTCTAGGAGGGTTTAGGGGCTCTCCTAGCTAATGGTGGTGGCCGCCTCCTACTTCTCCCGCTGGCGTGGCTTTTACCTCGATTTGTGTTCCATCGTCGAATGTTAGCCTTATTGTGACTGTCTTGTCCGCTGTTATGGCTTTTATGGTTTCGCTGTCACCCATTATCATTATGTGGTATCCTCCTGGTTTCATTTCTAGTGTGCCTCTTGGTGGTATGCATAGCCTCTCTACCGGTCTCATCTCGTGACCCTTCTCTGTCATTACCGTCTCGTGTATCTCAACCATTGCCATCCCGGGTTCCGCTAGCTCTGCTCTGACGAGGCATACCTCTTTTAGCTTCCCATTGTGTATTGTAATGTATACTGCTATGGCTCTCGGTGTCTCAGCATAGTATGGTTTCTCGACTGTTATGGAGCCTAGGGTTGTGTAGGCTAGAACTGCTACACCCGCTATGATGACCACGGCTACCAGGACTGCTAGGAGCCTTACGTTAACCACCACTACCACCCCTCATGCCCTCAACCTCCCTCCTTATGATATCGTAGATTATGCTCGCTACACTAGCTGGTTTAGCCCACCCCTCAGCTGTTGGTACTATGAGGTATTTAAGCTTTCCGTCGACGACTATTAGGAAGCCTGCGAAGTGGTTTACTAACCCTGTCCTATTATCCCTTTCAACGTATATACTGTACTCCCTCCAAACCCCCTCCATTACATCAAGCTTATCGTAAGCCCAGGCCCAGTAGACCCCTCTTTCAATCCAAGACCCGGCTTTAACCATCTGGTAGCCCCTAGCTACATCGAGGTTCTCAGACCACGGGTCAACACCGATCGTTATGAATGCAACCTTATCCACAAGACCCCCATCGTAGACGTGCTGGAATAAGGCTACGAGTATAGCTGTTTCCCAATGACACACATCAGGGCATCCAACGTACTGTGGTGTAAGCACATTAACCCTACCTTCAATAGGGATAGTTATAACACCAAGGGTTGAGTTAAGAGTGAAGCTTCTAACAGTCCTGTTAAGCATATCGGGGCCGACAACGCTAGCATAGCTACTAGACCCTACACCAACCCTACCACCAGCCATCCATGGAATCACAACTGTTCCAACGAGGTAAGCTACAATAAAGGCTAAGATCAAGGTGAGGGTGAAAGCACCACCAATAAACGCTATAAGCCTTAAAGCCATCTCAAAAGCCCTGAATGGAAGAGAGTCCTGGAGCCTAATAAATTGCCTTTCATACAGCTGCAGAGCTACAGAGAGGTTATTAGTTATTCTAATGTACTCCTTGTTTTAGCTGAGTGTACACACTAAAAACCCTTTGGGCTACCGTTATAGCTGTGAGCATCGTTAGTATTGATAGAGCAACTGTTGCAACCCAGACGTCCACCTGGGCTATCACCGCTATTAATAGTACTGCTACAACCCTCTCCTGCCTCTCAATCAGGCCTACACCTTTAAGCTGCACTCCTAGACCCTCACCTCTAGCTCTAGAGTATGAGACTAGATATGATAATACTAGGAGTACATAGCATAGCCTCCAATCCAACCCCATCAAAGCTAAGGTTAGCAGGTAGGATGCGTCTGAAACCCTATCGCTTAGGGAGTCTAGGAAGGCACCCCACCTACTCTGAAGCCCGGACACCCTCGCTACAAGGCCGTCCAGGACATCCATAAGAGATGATAGCACTATGAGTAATAGGGTTAAGACGAAGTAGCCCATGTAAGCTGAGAGGGGTGCTAACAGAGCTAAAAGTAACCCTAGGATCGTGTACACATTAGGGTGAACCCTATGAAACCCCAGCCTAACCACAAAGCCAGCCAGACCACCGTAAACCAGGTCGACTAGACCTCCACTACTCAAACCACACATCCCACATGTACCGTATAGATGGCACTTAATAACCTGAAAGTCGGCTTTAAACAACTAGAGGGAGGTGTTAAGGATGGTTAAAGTCGGAGACATAGCCCCCGACTTCGAGGCCTTAGACCATAACGGTGAAACCTTCAAGCTAAGCAACCTTAGGGGTAGATATGTAGTGTTGTACTTCTACCCTAAGGCTATGACATCAGGTTGCACGAGAGAGGGCATAAGGTTCAACGAGTTACTGGAAGAGTTCAAGAAGCTTGGAGTAGAGGTTGTAGGAGCGTCTACAGATCCGGTTGATGTTAACAGGAAGTTCGCTGAAAAATACGACTTTAAATTCAAACTCCTAAGCGACACTAGAGGAGTAATAGCGAGAGCCTACGGGGTCCTAAGAGAGGACAGCTTCACAGCCGAGAGGACAACATTCATAATAGACCCTGAGGGGAGGATAAGAGCCATCCTATCAAACATAAAACCAGCAGAGAAACACGCAGACGAAGCCCTGAGAATAGTGAGAGAACACATAGAAGCTAAAAACCAAGTTTAGACCTTTAAACAGAAGTCTCCAGCTAACCCTCATTAGTTTTAATAGGATTAAAGTTGTTGTAAGAGAAGCTTTAACCCTAAACCAAAAGTTAAGTCATTAGAGCCAAGAAGTTCTAAAGGGAAACGCCAAGGGAACGAACTGCTAGGGCGTAAGATTCTTAACCCTTATTATCCCTTTATACTTTTATGGTGTATGGTGTTGAAACACGTTCTTAATTTTAATCTGTGCACTCCTAGCTACGATTATTGCAGAAGTCCATTAACTTTTGGAGGGTGATGTGCTGTGAGAAAGCTGGTTGTAACTATGTTCATGCTATCCCTCCTGGTGCTTAGCTTTAGTGCGGAGAGTAGAACTCCATATGTCTTTGAGAAGATCGAGTTGGATGTTAGTGGTAGGAGGATTCTCGTTCTATGGCAGAGGCTTGAGGAGCCTGATGTCATTGTTGGATATTGTGGTGTTAACTACATCTATTTCGATCCAAGTAATAGGTTGTGGGACCAGACCTTAGTCGAATGGAATGTTAGTAGGTATGTTGGGCCGCCAGATTGGTATACACCTGGAGATCCTAAGAGCGTTGCTAGGCTTAATGCTGAGAGGATAGCTACGTATAACGAGCTTATGGAGGCTTTCGAGAGGGCCGGAGCTCGTAGATATGGCTGGTACGGCCTACTTGATCTAATCTACTACTTTGAGTGGGAGCCCAGGATTCTAGGTATATTCGCGTACCTAGGTGGCGTTAAGGCTAGCGTGGATGCTAAGCTTAACAAGATCAACGTTTTGCTGAAAAACGTACTACATGTGCTGGAGAAGTACAACATATCAATAGTTTTAATCCTAGAAACAGATACAATGATGGAACCTGAAAAATCACTACCAGCAGCGCATGCTTTAGGAAGAGCCCTAGCACAAGCTAGGATGCAGAAGGAGGAGATCCCAGAGGTTGTTAGAAGATATGTGGTTGAGGGGAGGTGGGTTGCAGGTAACAGCTTCGGCGTTGTAGGTTTAGCGTTCGGATTAGAGCCTCCAGATGAAGAGAGTATAAGGGTTTTAGTCAAATGGATTAGAGATAGAATGGGCTACTGTGAAATCCCGCTGGTAATAGGATTTAACGTCCCGATGTCGGATGGAATTCTACAACCACTAAAGATAGACCTGCCTAGCACCGATACACCCACAACTACAACTAACATAGTAGAAACAGGTAGCATAGCAGTAACAGTAGCTGTATCTGACACCAACACGCCTTACGACGAAGAGGATACGATGAAGTCTCACGATGTAGAGGATATAGTGAGGCGAAGTTCGCCACGATCAAGTAGCCCACTCATATTGATACTCTTAGCCCTATTAGTGATAGCTACATGGTTACTAATTATTAGGAAGACCCTCTGACTTTAACCTAGAATGTACATCCCTTCCTGTTACTCGGTTTGAACATAGTGTCTATTTGTGTTCTGGAAAGCCATAGGATTTACAGTAGGCAGAGTTCTATTGATATGTCTGATTCTCTTATAAGCTTCTTAGCTTTAGTACTTCCTATGTGGTTGGTTTGTATGGTTTTGGTTAGGGTTGCTCTGGTTCAGTTTGAGCCTGGGAGGTCTAAGGTTGAGAGTCTTAGGGTTATTAGGGGTTTGGTTGAAGGCTATGAGGATAAGTTCTATGTGGTTGGTTTGTATGGTTTTGGTTAGGGTTGCTCTGGTTCAGTTTGAGCCTGGGAGGTCTAAGGTTGAGAGTCTTAGGGTTATTAGGGGTTTGGTTGAAGGCTATGAGGATAAGCTTGATTTGATTATTTTCCCCGAGTATTCTATGCTTGATCCTACGGGGCTTGATGCTGGGTTTATATATGGTGAGGCTGAGGATCTCGGAGGTGGGTGGGTTGGGTTCTTCCGCGATCTAGCTTCTACTCGTAACTCCTGTGTTGTAGCTACTTTGTTTGAGAGGTCCGGGGAGCCTCCTAGGGTTTATAACACTGTTGTTGTCATCGATAGGGGTGGTGATATCGTCGGTGTTTATAGGAAGACTCATTTGTTCGATATTCTTGGTTATAGGGAGAGTAGCTTTATAGCCTCTGGTGGTAGCCTCTTCAAGCCTGTTGATGTTTGTGGTCTGAGGCTAGGTGTCGCTGTATGCTTTGAGCTTAGGTATCCTGAGGTTTTCAGAGTTCAGGCTTTGAGGGGTGCTGAGGCTGTAGTGGTGCCTGCTGGCTGGTATAGGGGGCCTCTCAAGGAGGAGACCTTGAGGGTCCTAGCCCAGGCTAGATCTCATGAGAACGTTATATACACTATCGTAGCTGCACTCTACGGTAGCAATTTTACCGGGAGGAGCATGGTTGTAGACCCCTATGGTGTTGTTGTGGTGGATGGAGGTGTTGGGGAGAAGGTTGTCGAGGCCGTTATAGATACAAGCCTCGTGTACAAGGCTAGGGAGAAAATGCCTCTACTAAAGCTGGGAAGGTGGAGTATGCTTTTAGAGGAGTTTAGGGAGGCTACTAGACTCTAGCACTCCGCAGGTTCTAGCTCGTATGTTAGATAGCCCTCAGGCTCCCTCTTTACGACAGCAAGTTTAACCTTCAACCCGGGCTTTAGCTTGCTCGGATCCCTACATCTAACCCATGCTAGCACGTTAACACCATTAGCCATCCTAGCTATACCCACAATGTAGTCGTCGTAGTGGCTGAAGCTGTAGGGTTTAATGTTTATAACGGTCCATGTGAGGAGCTCCCCTTCAACGGGCATCTCAACCCATTCAACCTCGCTACCCGGAGCTTCAGGGCAGTCCACCTGCGGGGGGAATAGTATGGTGCCCGTGGCTTTACACCTCGTAGCTAGGACTTTACCCTCGCTCAGGGCTTCGAAGAACTTCTTAATCCTCTCCACGCTTAGAATATACCTTAGCTTGAGCTCCCTCTGATCATACCACATTGTGATACCACTCCTAGGATCTATGATCGCTGGTACCCCAACACTCCTCTTCATAGTCTCAGAGAACTCCTCCATCTGCTTTATGAAAGCGTCAGCCTGCTCCCTCTGGCTCACAGCCCTCACCCCCTAGGCTTGCTTAGACTATACAGGGTTACGTAGGCGTAGTGGCCTGTGCCTCCAACGTTGTGCGCTAGCCCTCTACCAACCTTTACTGGAGCCTGTCTCCCCCTCTCAACCCTACCCCACAGCTGTCTGGCTATCTCAACGGCCATCGAGACCCCCGTAGCTCCTATGGGGTGTCCTTTAGCCTTAAGGCCACCGCTTAGGTTTACCGGTATCAAGCCTCCAATGTACGTTTGACTCTCCCTTACCAGTTTAACACCCTCACCTCTCCTAGCGAAGCCTAGATCCTCGTATGCCATCACCTCCGCTATGGTGAAGCAGTCGTGGACCTCCGCTAAGTCTAGTTGTTTAACCACGCCCTCTGGGTCCAGGCCGGCCTTCTTGTATGCTTGTAGTGCTGCCTTCCTAGCAGCATCTAATCCTAGGAAGTTCTGTCTCTTGGATAGGTTGCTTGTATCACTTGAAGCCCCTATAGCCTCTATCCAGATTGGTGAATCCGTTATCTTACCAACTACATCCTCGCTTGCTAGTATGACCGCCGCAGACCCGTCCGTTATGGGGCTTGAATCGTAGAGTTTGATAGGCCAGGCGACATACCTGCTCTTCATGCAATCCTCAACAGTTATCCTCCTCTGGAACTGAGCCTTAGGGTTCATGCTAGCATAGTAGTGGTTCTTTACAGCAACCTGGCAGAAGTCCTCCTCGCTAGCACCGTAGTTGAACATGTATGCTGTAGCGTAGAGAGCATAGTAGCCGGGGAAGGTGAGACCGTAGTTCTCGAACTCCCAGAAGTAGTTGCCAGCCCTCCCTATGAACTCGACGACAGTAGGGGTGGGGCTCTCGTTCATCTTCTCAACGCCTACGACCAACACTACCTCAGCATCACCAGAAGCTATAGCATCCCTAGCAACTTTAATAGCAGAGCTCCCCGTAGAGCATGCTGCCTCAACCCTAAGGGTGGCCTTACCGGAGAGCCCGGAGTACTCGTTAACAACTATAGCTGGGAGAGGCTCGCTACTCCATCCACCAGCATTACCAACAACAACGAGATCGACATCATCTAAACCAATCCTAGCCTCGTCGAGAGCCTCCCTAATAGACTCGTAAGCGAGCTCAGCGAGGCTAACATCAAGTCTAACACCGAACTTAGAATGCCCAGTACCAACTATGGCAACTCTTCTACCCATACACGACACCTGGTAAGATAAGGTTCCCAAACCTAATTAATCTATATACTAGAATCTAGAAGAATTCACTGAATACAAACTACCGAGGCGTGTTACCCCGAGAGACCCCGGTTATTAAATCCTTTAATGGCGATCTCCACATTATTAGAATATGAGGATATGTTTAGATATATAAGGACTGAGTTTGCATAATCCATATTGAGGTTGAAGGTGGCCAGGTATGTCTCTTGAGGAGCTTAGGGCTAGGTTCACAGAGCTCTTTGACAAGGCTCTCACTAAGGTTCCTGAGGCTAGGACTTGGAATAAAGTCTACCAATTCGTTATTGATGGGCAGGAGTTCTACGTAGAGATTAGTGGTGGACGCCTTGATATAAAGGAGGGTAGGCATCCAAGCCCTATAGCTACACTCTCAATGTCAAGGGATGTTCTAGCTAGGATTTTGAGCGGTGAGCTGGATGCTATGAGAGCTTTCATGACCAGGCAGATGACTATTACGGGGAACGTGTTCGACACTGTTAACCTTAAGAAGATAATTGATGCAGGTCTCGGTAGAGCTTAGGCTCTTTCATGTCAAAAACCTTACGTTATAACTGTTTTTTAAGCTTAAAGCCTCTACATTTTATCGGTGTGCCGTTTGTCTTACTATTACGAGAATAGACTGTTGAGGATAGCTTTAGGGCAGGCGTACATTATAGTGTACTCTGTGCTTGCAGCCTGGCTGGGTGTTAACTATAGAACATTCATAGTAATAATGCTCCTGATAATACTAACAACCTACCTACAAAATAGGTTCCTCTCACGTAACCCCATGAGCTCTGTTAAGGCTAAGGTTGAGGATGTTAGTAGCGCTAGGAAGCTTGTGGAGGAGAAGAATTTAAGGGAACTACAGTCTAAGGATGAAGGTTTAATCGCTGATATGCAGTCTCAGCTTAAATTCACAACGTTCATGATGCTGAGTACTGTGGTAGGCCTACTCTACTTCACCCTGGCCTGGGGGCGTGTAAATGATATCTACTGGTTCTTCAAAGGCTACATTGGACATGATTTCCTATCCCATATGCTTGCGTTCCTCGTATACCTAGAGGGGTTTTTCATCATATCACAGGCCTCCATAGAGATAGCCTTGAGGAGGGCTGGGAAGATAGTAGCGATTTCTATGCCTAACGAGTACATAGTAACAACTAAAGGCATAGTTTATAGAGGGCTCCTCTCAAACACAGCACTAGCGTTTCCATTAAACCCCCATGTGGCTATTAGAGTGGAGGAGAAGAGGGGGTTCGTTGACATAGTTAATGAGGGTAAGGCGAGCTTAACAATACTAAGACTCTACTCTAGAGACCCGAGAAGGCTCTATGAGGTGTTGAGGAAGTACGGTATGCCCAAGGAGCCTAGCTAGTGCTACCATGGGATAACCTGTCTAGAGCATTCAACTAAACCTGGTGAGACCCTATGGGGTACGATGCCGTAGTCATAGGCGGAGGTCATAACGGTCTTGTGGCCGCATGTAAGCTTGCACTAAGAGGTTTAAGGGTAGCTGTTTTCGAACAGAGAGAGTACATAGGTGGGATGGCTTCGAGCCCCGAGCTATGGCCTGGTTTCAGGGTTCCTATTGGTGCTTATGTTCTAAGCCTTTTCAAGAAGAGTGTTGGGGAGGAGCTCGGAGTACTAGGTAGGCTTAAGCTTATACCCAAGGATCCAGGTATGACGGTGCTCCTAGGTGGAGGTAGAGTTTTATCAACCTGGTCTAATGTTGATAAGACTGTTGGGGAGATAAGGAGGTTCTCAGAGCTAGATGCGAGGGCTTACATTGAGTGGGATAGGATGTGGAGTGCTATAACGGAGGTCTTAGACGTAGCCTATAGTAACCCCCCTCTTGACATGGGGGAGCTCCTGGATACTGCTGGTAGGCTTTTGAAGCTTGCTAGGTTCAGGTATGGAGCGTTCTTAGATGATCTAACCTGGATACCCCTAGCTCCAGCCTCAAGGCTCCTAGACGAGTTCTTCGAAAGCGATGAGGTTAAAGCTTTGCTCGTAGAGGATGCTGTTGTCGGGGAGCTCCTAGCCCCAAGCTCTCCTGGGAGTGCTTTGACCCTAGCACACCACTACATGGGCGATATTACTGGTGTTAGGGGGCAGTGGGCTTACGTAACTGGGGGTATTGGTAGGCTCTCAGAGGTTCTAGCAGAGAGGTGCGGGGAGCTTGGTGTAGAGGTACACCTCGATAGTAGGGTTGAGGAGATAGTAGTGAGGGATGGCGTTGCTAGAGGTGTTAGGGTCAACGGTAGGGTCTACGAGGCCCGCTTCATACTCAGTAGTCTCGACGCTAGGGTTACACTGTTAGAGCTCCTACCAGAGGATGCTGTGGATAAGAAGCTTAGGAGACGCCTCAAAAGCCTTAAATCGCCTGGAGCCTCTTCTAAGGCCATCCTAGCTGTTAGAGGCCTCCCAAGGCCGAGGGGTGGCTACGCTGGGTACGCTGACAGGATATACAGGTCCTCGACGCTAACGATACCAGACGTTGAGTACGTTGAGAGAGCTTACAGGGATGCCATAACGAGGGGTTATAGTGTGGAGCCGTGGATCTCGATCAACACGCAGAGCTACCTAGACCCGAGCGTGGCCCCCGAGGGCTGGCACCTCATATCACTATTCGTACAGTACACCAGCTACGACAGCCCGAGAGGGTGGGGTGAGGAGCCTAGGAGGGAGCTCCTAGAGAACATATACAACGTCCTAGACAGGTATTTCGAAGACGTTAGGGGTAGGGTGGAGAAGATCCTACTACTAACACCGAAGGACTACGAGGAGATGTTCGGAGCACCGGGAGGACACATATTCCACCTAAACATGACACCAGACAGGCTCTGGATCAACAGACCACTACCAGAACTCTCAAAATACAGAACACAAATCAAAAACCTATACCTATGCGGATCAAGCACACACCCAGGAGGAGGAGTAACAGGACTCCCAGGATACCTAGCAGCAAGAACACTCCTAGAAGACATAGGCCTTGTGAAGAGGAGGAGACAAAACCCCATAAGCATCCTAGTAGAAAGGCTAAAGAAGAAACTAAGGATACCATGAGGACAGCGTGGAAAACAACACAAGAGCTCCAACACCAGATAAGAGGGGGAAACCCCCAGATTAGATCGAACCCGATAGCCTAGGGGAAGGGTAAACTGAGAGGTGTGCTGGAAACCTCAAAGCCTACAGCAGTTGTAGAATCCAACCAACTGTTGTCTCAGGCTTAGATTTATTAGGCTTAGCTCTCTCTCTACTTGGTGTAGGCTATGAGAGGGCTTGGCTGGTTTAAGGTTCTAGCCTCCCTCACGGTAATCTCGATAGTGCTATCCCTACCAATACTACAATCCCAAATCCAACCCCTCTACCCCGTGTACTTTAGCTCAGGCTCAGATGGTAGTTGTTGCTGCTCCACCCCACTCCTCAAGGGCCTGTGGGATACAACTATACTAAACTTTGTTAATGTAACCTCAACTAGACCCCTGAGGTTCGATGTCACAGCTTTAAACCTAAACTTATCAGAGCTACTATCAAACATAACATGCACATCGTGCTCACAGCCACCCTCAAACCTACAGTATGAAGTACAGCTAAACGTTATACTGAACGAGACTAGGGGCAGGTTTGGAACAGTATTCCTAGAGGCTAAAGCTAGAGCATACAACGAAACATACAGTATCGAGGCCAGAGCATACATACTAATGCACAAGGCTAACATAACACACGGAATAGTGGGGATAACAGCAGTACTAAAACCAACAAACACAGGGGAAGCCTATGAAACGGTAAGCATAATAGCGGACTACAAACCACTAGAGAATAAGCCGACAAAACTAGCAGACATAATATACCTGAACACAACAACGCTAAACACAGAAATGAAACTATCACAAGCAATAACAACAATAGCAACAATAGTAGACAGGATATCAAACAACTACGAGAAAAGCAACAACGAGACATTAAAACTACAAGCAAAAGCATACAAGACGATAGCAGCACAACTAAAAACAATAACATCATACTTTGAGAGCAAGCTGAAAGAGTACAACAAGAACGTGAAGGTAGTATCCACACTAATAACAGACCAAGAAGAAGAACTATGGGATGAAGAATTATTTTTGTCAAAAATTAAATGTTGGTTATGTATAGTAGTATGCGGTATTATAGTGACAGCCATGGATATAACGTCGTGTAACGCACTTTGTCCTAGTGCAGCTTCAGTCTGTGGCCCCTTCTATGCTGTCTGTCTTGGCATATGTTATGCACTTTGTATTGCCATTGCGTTCGGTATGGCATATCTTGGATGTTGTGGACTATGTATTTATATCAAGGCCTGCTCCCCCGGCCAATGTGGTTAACCTTTACTACCTAATATCTTAATAGTTTCGGTGTGTTAAAAGGTATGTAGGGTGGGGCTGAGAGGTGAAAAATATATGGAGTTTACAGGTTACTTAATCCTCATTGTTAATATTGCCTACTTGGTGTTTGGAGTTGCTATGGGTCTTCTAAGTTTAAGGCTTCTGATAAACATTGTCTCTGGGAGGAGTGTTGTCCTTAAAACCTTAGAGGTTAGATTGCCTAGGAGCATATACCTTATCTTCAAGATTTTGATCCTGCTCTGCCTCCTCATAGCGTTACTCATTAACACCAGTATAGCTTATCTTGGTTTAACGGGTTACTATGGCTACCAGGCCTACGCACGATCTAATTTGATCCTGTATGCTACAATTTCAATCCTAGCATTACCTATTAGCTCAGCGATCTTACTTATAACCATACGGAGCCTAGTTAGAGAGATATCCTTCAAAGCTTCAAGGTAGACGTGGTGACATCCCATGATCACCCTCGTTCTACCCCTGGGGGTGGTAGTTGTTGAGTAGGAATAGATACTGTATGGCTTGGTGGGATTCCATAGATCCTAGGGAGCGTTCTTTGCTCTACATGCTTCTTCTCTTCTATATTGATTCTTTGCTTGGTTTACTTGTGCTCTTCATAGGCATTCCAATTATCATCCTCATTCTCGTGTTTAATTTCTATGGTCTAAGCTGGTCTCCCATTGCCGTACTTCTCGTACTCATAGTTTCCATGGAGCTCTTTAGAAGAGTTCTCCTCCAATGTGATAGGCTTGATTGCTTTCTAGTTGGGAAACTCCTCTATTACATGATGATTCTAAATGGTGTGATGTTGGGTTTAGTTGATGCTCTCATAGTAGCTATTGCTTCCTACCTAATCCTATCATTCGTGTTTGGATTTGATGTCTACGCCTCACTACTATTATCGTTGATGCTTGCTATCCCCACTTTTGCTCTGGTTATAGTAGTCTACTTTAGGAAACCATGGTACGTGATGCCACTCCTACTACCTCTATTTGCAATCGTCTATTTTATTACAGGTGTTACCAATCTATTCCAATGGTATCTTAGGAAGCGTGAGGAGCTCCTAGCCAGGGGGGTGTGCAAGCTGAATGATGGAGCGTGAGATCCCCTCTAGCTCCCGAGCTGGAGGGTCTACGGGAGCCGGGGTGGAGGGATATGGAGTCTGTTGATACGCTTGTCTCTATCTACAGTGTTATTATGACGCTATTTTCGATCTTAATGGTTCTAATTTCGTTGAAAATATTCTATTTTGAGGTTTTCTTGGATAGAAGCCGTTTCTTTAAAACGTTGGAGGCTAGGCTGCCTAGCCGTGTAGTCACCCTCCTTAGAGTTGCAATTTCAGCCTACCTTGTTTTAGGTGCACTCCTCTTCTCATACCTGGTATACCGTGCTCTAACATCGCCCTTGGAGTTTAAGAGGTCTGGGTATGAGATGTACGAGAGGGATCCAGAGCTCTTCCTAGCTCTAGTTGTTCTAGGCTTGCTAGTTGTGCCCGCGATGTTTGTAGGCTCGATACTAGAGCTTGCTAGGGCCTCACGTAGGATGTAAGTATACATGCTTGCTGGATATTGCTAAGTGGTGGTGTGAGGTGTTAGTGGCATGGAGCTCGTGGAAGCTCTAATCCACGTTGCTAACCTCTCTGCATTCACAGTTTTCTCCGTGTTAACTATAATGTTGCTAGTTATACTAGGGAATACTGTTATGGGCAGGAATATTATTCTTAGATCTCTGGAGGCTAGGCTACCTAGGGGTATCTCTCTAACTCTCAGGATCATAGGTTCCATCCTACTAGTTGTTGGTATAAGCTTCTATGCCTGGATTGCGTATAAGGGTTTAACGGGCTCTTTTGGATATGAAATCTACGGGTTTGGTGGAGCCCAACTACTACTGTTAATGGCTTTATTTGGAGCTATACTCTCTCTTTTCTTCATAGCAGGCTTCACAGTATTAGCGTTAAAACGGGTGAGGAGCTCTACCTTCAAAAGCTAACCCTCCTGACGGTCTACCCCTCCTTAACCTCCACCTCATGCTATTAACTACTACATGGTTTACCGGGGAGCTCTGGTAATTGTTTAGAGCTTCTCACCCCAAAGTCTATAATTGGAAACCTCTAGCTCCCCCTGCCACCCCACATCATCTACGGGTTGAGCCTTTAAACCTCCACCGCTCTAAGCTTGGAGCTCCGGGTAGTAGCTGGCTATGAGCTGAGGTTGGGGTTTAACGGGTTCTAGTGGAGCTCCCTCCGTCCCTATTTCTAGGAGCTCTCCCCACCGTCACACTAAGTAACCTCTCGTGAGAGGAGTTCGAGCTCACGGAGCTGGTTGTCGAACCTCAGCGTAGCCCATGGGGTTAGAGGTGTGAGGATTTGTATGGAGATTGAGGTGGGATTTCGAGACACAGGGGTTACCCTATGGTGGGCTGGGAGCTCCTAGGGTCATTGCATTAGAGGGTTCGCCTAGGCTGTGATCGGAGGGTTAGCATTTCTTCTTCTCCTCTGCCTCCTTCATCTTCCTTAGGTTGTATCCTATCCAGAACCTGGAGTACCATAGTAGTTTCCATGCCTCAACCCTATCAGGGTACTCTTCTACGACTTTATCAGCTATCCTGTACAGCTCCTGGGCCTCCTCAAGTGTTAGCTCATCCTTGTTCAGGAGCTCCAGGGCTCTACGCTTCTCCTCCTCCGTTAGCGGGTTTACCGTTGTTATCGTGAAGAGCCTCTGAATCTCACTCCTAGCCAGTACATAGGCCTCCCTCCTCATCAAACCCTCGTATGCCAAGAGGTCTACGAGGAACTCCTGAGAGCTCCTGAAAATCCTAAGGGCTGTGTCAAATCTCACCTCTAGAGAATCAAGCCTTGCCCCAAGCCTAGCCTCTACAAGGCTCAACCTCCCCTCTAGCAAGCCTAGCCTCCTACCAAGCCATAGGAACCCCGTAGCTATAGCTACAAGTGACGCTAGAACGCCTATTGAGGTAACTATCTCAACTACGCTAGCCACACCAACCCCCAAGTAGTGGTTTATTCTGGAGAACATTTATATGTATACTTTCAACCGTTAAACCCACGTTAACGCCTGAGTAAACCCTGGCTTCCCTCATCGTCTAAGGTAACCTCTCATAAGGTCGACGACCCCGTGGGCTAAGTAGGGCTTGGAGGGAATAGAGCTCCAACACAGCTAGTGGGGCTAGAGCGTGGAGAGGGGGAGGCGCGAGCGTTGCTTTAGAGCTCCAAGCAATGTCTGGCTGCACCTAACACATAAACTTTACTCGTGGACCCTAGTAACTCCCACCATGCTCGAACCAATGGCCATCGGACACCCCATGCTAAAAACAAGAGGTCTTCGAAACAGCTAGACTAGTAGCGGGCATCAAGCCATGGTCCTAGGGTTTAAGGGGAGTACATGCCCATAGAGTAGTAGCTGGGTAAGCGTGGGGAAAACAGCTAATCCCCTTCAACAAGTTGAGTGAAAGCATTACCAAAAATAAAAATGCTATAGCCTTGAGCTCTCACGAAACGGTTACGTTGAATAGAACCATTAGAGGCCTATACCTTATGTCTAAATACGCTCTGTCAATGTATACCAAGGTGGTCTTACGCACCCAAACGCTAGCATCGCTCACGTAACCCGATGTCCAAACTTCAACGGCATACGATAGCCCGATGGCCTGGAGATCTTCGTAGACGTGGTCGACGAGCTCGCTTGCAATTTTAACAAACAACCTACAGAAACGGGGGTTAGGGTTTTGTGTGATAAGCGGACACCCTATATCCTCTGCAGCATAGAAAAGCGCATTGAGGAGTATGTTGGTGGCAAGAGATGCTAGATTCGGGTTGGAGACTAGATTAGCTACATCGGAGCTAGAATTCCTGTACACTATACTGTTTGATGGGGTGTTGATGAGGCGCGCAAAGAACACTATCTCCTCATACTTCCCATAAGTGAGATTGGGCAGGAGTCGAGGATCCTCAAATAGTCTCGTCCAGATGTTGGGGTATAATGTGGAACTCTTAATCGGCACAATAGTAGGAGTTACCACAGTAATCCTCCAGTATGAACCGCAACCTGAGATCGGCCAAGTTCTCGTAGCATCTAGGCGCACGAGCATGCCATCTCCATTATATCTATAGGTGGCGTGGACAGCTGCATACATTTTACCACGATGCTGGAGAACCGTCAAAGGCATGAGTGCTGAAGTAGAAGTTGCGCTTTCGCTGCCAACGAATATGAAGCCAGCTATTCCAATCCCATGCTTATAATACCTATCCTTGTCTATGTTAAATGCTCCGTTTACATAAATAGGCTTATTATTTGGGTTGTGTAGGTAGACTCCGAGGAATGGGTGCAAACCACTCCACTCTCTCGGGGCACTAGGGTTCCTCTCATGGTAATCTCTCCAAGAGTAGAATGACGGAGGGGTGTGGCCCTCTCTTAGCACGTTCCTGAAAGCTATGTCGACCCATTCATCCATTGTGTACAGCCTTTGTTGGTAAACATTACCACCATATATGCTGAAGGGAGGACGGAAGGATAGCTCGCGGAGAGTGCGTAGCATAGCTTCCCCTAAAGTGTACTGGCTCTCCCTAAAGTAGTATGCTAGGCTCCAGTTCCTAGCGTATGCACTCCAAACCCTCAGCTTATCGCTATCCGGTACCGGGCTACCGTCATAGTAGATAACGTTGCTCATCCACCCGCTAGGAGGGCTGTTCCTACTATCGTATAGATCGTACCACCAGACCTCCGTGAAGTTCGCTGGACACGTGGACTGCTGTGTTAGACCGTCTTGGGCTACCATAGTATCCAGGGAGCTCTCTCCGCTTATTCTCACATCTCCACCCATTGCCCTCCTGAGATCCTCCACTATAGGGCTTAGATCAGCACATGAAACCTTAATCTCACTCTTAGGCATCCTAGGATTCAATGTTATAACAAGGGGTTTCCTAAGGTGGGCTAGGGGGTCAGCTCTAGCCCTCTCAACAGCCTGATCTAACTTCAAACCCTCCTCAATGAAGTAGTCTATAGTGCTGTAAGTGTAATGAGCAGTACACTCCAAAACCCTATCACCCTCATCCTTATAAAGGGTTATGGTTATGCTCACCGCTGGTAGAGGTGGTGCCTCTAAAACCTCGGGGTTATTCTTGTAGAATTCCTCCCAGGATTTAGCGATTCTCCTGAAGTCTAGTGGAAGCCTATCCCCAACAACATCTCTAAGCCAGTAAGAGTAACCCTTGTAATCCAGAGGAGACATCATGGCTATGAAGAGCGAATCCAAAACATAACCCTGCCCCTCAAGCCACCCAACAAAAGACCTGGGGACCACAACGTAAACCCTACCATCAACACCACTAGCCTGAAGAACAGAGGCTAGAGGAGCCACAATAGCAAACACAATGATAACAGCTAAGGCGAGGCCGGAGAACAGCCTGAGAGCCCCCAATAACACCACGCTTCACCTAGAGAGAGAAGACAAGGGTTTAAAAACAGGAGTATATACGGGGTTTACGGGCCACCATATGGAGAGCGAGACAAGTGTAGCCTCTAACACCCTCCACCCTACTAAACGTACAGCAGAGATTCTCAACTCCCACCTGCAGGCCTTCTCCTACGGGGCTTCAGAGCTCTACAGGGGAAACCTTGTTGGGCTCTCAGCTAGCTTGGACTGGAGCGTTTCCCCGCTAACGGTATTTCCGTTAGCGGGGTTGGGCCTTGGTGTGGGTTCACTTGCTTCACCCACACCTCATGGGCCCCGGTCGAGCCCTAACGCCACTGGGCTCCCATCTACGCCCAGCAACCACAGCCCCCCTCACCGCAGTGCGGATCACCAGGGGGCTGTACCCGTTAACCCCTTCCCTCCCCCGAAGCTTGAATACCTGCTGTTCAGCTATAGAACTGTGGCAACCTCCCACACTGTTCTAGCCTAGGTCTTTGACAGCTCACCCAACACGTTATACCATGTATCTACAGCTATTTAAATCTACCGTCAGCTCCGTAACAGCCTTTGCCCCCCGGGGGGCTCACTTAGGAGCTCAAGAGGAGGGGGTTGACCCTAGATTCCACGTCATTAAAGTTCTACGGGATCCTCAAGCCTGGATCCTAAGGTTGGTGCTAGAAACTCAGTTGTCATTGGGGGGTTACCTTTTATACTGGAGGTGTTGGCATCGGGGGGTCTCTGGGATTTCAGGGCTTCCATGACCTATTGTGGGTTACTCTAGGAGTTTTTCTCTGCACTTAGCGCATTCTGTTGTTGGTTTTAGTGGTACTTCGTCTATTGATGGTTTTAACGAGTCTATGACTATTAGCTTGTTGTACGATGGTTGTCCTATTTTTGTTGCTAGTTTTAATACCTCCATTACCTCTATTGATGCTGTTATTCCTACTGTTGGTGCTACTATGGCTCTGCATCCTGGTTCTGGTATTGGTTTTGGTGTTATGCATGCTAGGCATGTTGTAACCCCTCTTTGTATCACCGTTACCTGGCCGTAGTAGCTGTCTACTGCTGCGTGCACGTAGGGCTTCCCTGTTTCCCACGCGTACTCATCTAGCACAAGCCTGGTCCTCCAGTCGTCGAGACCATCAACTATTATGTCTGCTTCCTCTAACACCTCTGCAACATTATCTCTGGTTATCCTAGCATTTCTAGCTTCCACCTCGACTAGTGGATTTAACGCTTTAAGCCTCTCACCTGCTACAGTTGCCTTAGATTTCCCTATATCATCTGTTGTGTATAGTATTTGTCTGTTAAGGTTCTCAACTCCAACCTCGTCGTAGTCAACTACTATGAGCTTACCTACACCAAGTGCTGCCAGGTACATGCTAACAAGGCTTCCGAGACCTCCTAAACCTACCACCGCTACTTTCGACTCAAGTAGCTTAACTTGGCCTGCTGCTCCTAGCAGGGGTAGTTGCCTCGAATACCTCACTATATCAATTCTATCCAGCTCTTGTAACACCTACCTCCCCTCCCTAACCCACTCCGTCCTATCCTTATAGTCTACTAGCTTAATACCTAGCTTTGAAAGCCTATCCCTTATAGCATCTGATAGATCGTACATCCTCCTAGCTCTAAGCTCGCTCCTAACCTGAACTATGAGCTCTAGAAGATCGCCCTCAATGCCCAAGGCCTTAGGGGCTTCTATTATATCATCTAGGACAGCATACACCCTGTTAAGCTCGTATAGAACCCTGTAGGTGTAGAGTAGAACTGAATGGCTTTCACTAGCCTCCACATCCCTATAATATGTGTTTGTAAACTCCCAAACCCACCTCATCGCTAGGCCTAAGTTGAAGTCATCGCTTAAAGCTTCATGCCATGAGCTGTGTATGGCTTTAAGAGATCTTAACACCTCTAAGCCTCGGGAATCCAGGTAGTGCGTAGGCTCGCCCCTCTCAAGCCTCCTAGTAACCCTTGAGGCTATATCCCTAAGCCTCTCGTAGAGTCTAAGAGATTGCTCTAAACCCTGCTCGTTATAGTCAAGGTTACTCCTATAATGTGCACTTAAAAGCCATAACCTTAGGGGGCCCGAGCCCCACCTTGATTGAGCGTCCTTGAAGGGTATTATGTTGCCTAAACTCTTACTCATCTTCTCCCCACCTATCGTTAAATACGATGTATGCAACCAATACTTAACCCAAGGCCTTGTGTTGAAGTACGACTCGCTCTGAGCCCTCTCGTTCTCATGGTGGGGGAAGACTAGGTCGACGCCACCACCATGAATATCTATGCTGGAGCCGAGATACCTGCTACTCATAACACTACACTCTATATGCCATCCAGGCCTCCCCCTACCCCAAGGGCTATCCCAGCTAGGCTCCCCAGGTTTAGCCGCCTTCCAAAGAGCGAAATCATAAGGGCTCCTCTTCTCCCTCAAGAACTCCTCCTCCTGCCTCCAGGCTTCACGTGACAGGTTCCCGCTAAGCCTACCATAGTCTGGGAACTTATCCACGTCGAAGTAAACACTACCACTCTCAGCTACATAAGCGTAACCCTTATCAATGAGACCTTGTATAAATTCAATTATATCCCTTATATGCGCTGTAACCCTAGGGTGTAAGTCGATCCTCACCTTTAAAGCCTCCAGCATTTGCATGTAGTCCCTTGTATACTCCTCTACAACCTCCTCCCAACCCCTCCCCTCCTCCCTAGCCCTGTTAATGATCTTATCATCTATGTCGGTTATGTTCTGAACATGATAGACGCTAAACCCTCTTAGACCTAGATACCTTTTAATAGCATCGAATACAGCAAAGGTCCTAGCGTGGCCTATGTGAGTGTAATCGTATGGAGTGGGCCCGCACACGTACATAGATACAAATGGAGGTTTTACAGGCTCGAATAGCTCAAGCCTTCTGCCGAGAGTGTTGCGAACTCTAATGAACACAATGCCTCAAACACCCTCCTTATAATAGGGGCTTGAACCTTATAAAGCTAGGTGTCCGGGTTAGTTTAACCTACTATAATCCTTTAAAAGGTCTGGACCCCCCACAGCATACAGGGATATGAATGGGGTACAGGGGCTCCCGGGAGGATCACCCGGTAGTTAAAGCCATGAGGGAGATCTCCCTGTATATCCTGAAAGCCTCTGAGTCCATGGACTTAGAGCAGGTTGATAGTTTAATCAACATCCTACTTAAAGCCTATAATGATAAGCGGAAAATCCTAGTCATGGGGGCTGGGAGGAGTGGTTTGGTTGGGAGAGCTTTCGCTATGAGACTCCTACACCTAGGGTTCCACTCTTACGTCTTAGGTGATACAATTGTACCTAGCATATCAAAGGGGGACGTAGCTATAGCTATATCAGGCTCTGGGAGAACCCAGCTCATTCTAACTGCTGCGGAGGCCGCTAAAAAGGTTGGTGCTACTGTGGTTGCAGTAACAAGTTACCCTGATAGCCCTCTCGGGATGCTAGCAGACCTAGTAGTCTGGGTACCGGGTAGGGCTAAGACTAGCCGTGTTGTAGATTTCTTTGCAAGACAGATACTAGGGATCCACGAGCCCCTAGCACCTCTTGGAACATTATTCGAGGATACAGCTGCTGTATTCCTCGATGGAGTCATATACGCTTTAATGAAAGAACTCGGGGTTAATGAGGAGGAGATGGCCGCTAGACATGCGAACATAGAGTTGTAATAGTGCGACCATGGAATCCCCGATTGAAAGCTGGATTGTGGAGTCAAGTGTATTAGGGTCGAGAGAGCTTTGGATGGTGAGAGGGTATAGGCATCCCGAGGACTACGTGGTGGTATCACCTTACATTATAGGAAGCTCTAAAGTTAAACAGTACGATTGGAGTGGAGTGCCCGAGTGGATTATAAAGTATGTTCCATGTATAGGTAGGAGGGCACCACTACTACCTAGGAGGAGTATAACTAGGATTATAGACCCAGCAGGAGTTTTGAAGGCTAGGAGGAACGATATACCCCAAGCTATTGTAGAGCTCCTAGACATAATAGCCCCTGAGTGGGCTGGAATTACGGGATCCTGGGCTGTGTTCGAGGAGAAACCTTCAAGCGATGTAGACATAATAGTCTACGGTAACCATAAAGCAATCTATAGGGTTCTCCTAGACCTTAAGGTTGACGGGGTTATAGAATCTTGTATGGTGGAAGAGAGATATCTTAAAGTTAAAGATAGGCTGTCGTGGACATCCTATAGTAAGCTAGCTACATTAAAAGTGCTGGACTCCTGCTATAAAGGCGTACCATATACTATAAAAATCCTAAGAAGGCTTGACAGGGAGCCCTGCGAAGACTTCATAGTGGATATGGGAGCTTACAGAGGGGCTCTCAGGATAGTTAAAACCCTAGAGTCACATCTAACACCCGCAAGATACATAGTTGACATTGGCGGGATAGAGGCTTTAATGGAGACGTGGCATATGAGGTATATGGAGTTACCAGAGGGGCTCTACATAGGGCACCTAGAGTTATTCGATGAGAGGGGGGCCACGATATGCAGCCCAGACTTAGTGGGTAGCTTGGAGGGGCCTCTATGAAGGTAACCCCCGCCTTAGACCCCGAGCATGGATCCTCTGTTATAACAAAATACGGAGTTCTAGGCGTTATCATAGGGATCCCTAGGCCTCCCGAGCTCCTACCTGTAATACCTAAATATGTCCTGTGTAGTGAAAGCCTCTGGTCTAGGGGGGCATCTGCGTTTTGTAGAATACTTGAGAGATACGGCCCCCTGGGGGTTAGCGGTACTCTAGCTAGGATAGGGTTTAACGAGATCCTCGATGGGATCTATAACTCCCCCATGCCTTACGTAAGGTTATCCGATGTGATTGAGATTGTTAAACCGAGAGAGGCTCTATCCAGGGTTCTCGCTAAGCCTGTTAACGATCTACACTACGAGCTCCTAGATCTACTAGCCTTTTTATCGAAGAACGGAGTTGACATGGATAATGTTGGTTTAATAGGCTCTCTAGCAGTGGGGATAGAGAACGTGGAGGTATCAGATCTAGACTTAGTGGTCTACGGCTTGGAAAACGCGGAGATAACGTATAGGTTATTCACGAGTATGGCTAAACCTAGCTTTACCCCGGTAAAGGAGTTTGGAGGCTTAGTAGTCGAACCAGCTGTCAGCATAGGTTGGAGGAGGGCTCAGTTCAGAAGGTTTATAGTTGGTTGGGCTGGAGTGCCTGGGGTGGGGGAGCTCTGCAAGCCTCTAAAGAGCTATTTTAACATAGATAGCCCTGTAAAACCTGTTGAGGTCACTATGTATGTTGAGAGAGGGCAGCCCTCAGCCCTAGCATATCCACCCTGTGTTGTAAGTAGTGATGGTATCTACATAGTATCATTCGAGTATAATGTTGGAGCCCTCCTATACAGGGGTGGCACTTTTAGGGTTAGAGGTTTGGCTAGTGAAAGCTTAAATACAATATATATTGCTACTAGGGAGCTCCCAGGCTACATTGAGCTGTTAACAGGTTAGAACGGAATTCCCACAGCCTTTCTATACTCGCTATAGAGGTTTTCAACCCTCTCAACCCACCCTTCTAACCCTCTTATATCTTCAGGATACTCTAGATAGAGGTTCTTAGCCTTCCTCATGTACTCGCTGACTAATACGAGTTTTGTTAGGAGGAGTGGTTTACCTAGGAGTCTAACTATAAAGCTAACCTTCTCTAGGAAACCTGGGGTGGTTCTAAGCTCCCCTTCACCGAACACCGATGCTATCTCATCTACACCAGCCAACCCCTTCCTTATAGCCCATTCAATCTCATCGTTTGTGAGCGTCTGCAGGAACATTCTAAGCACGTCTAAAGCCGCTTGCTTAGCACCTGTAGTCCTCATATACCTAAGGTTGAGACCCCACAATCCTCTAGCTGTGAAATCACCCTTAGTATAAGCCTCCACTAGTGTCTCAGCAGCATACCTAGCAGCTGTCATAGCGTAGCCCATGCCGCCTCCGTGTATGGGGTCTACTGTGTAAGCGCTATCACCTATAGACATGAAACCATCCCAAACCATTGTCTTCGAAGGCCTCCTAGTCGGTATCCTAGCTCCAGCCTCATTTATAATCCTAACCTCCCTACCAACATCGGGTCTCTTCATTAGAACTTCCCTATAGATTGTAGCAGGGTGGGGGAACCCTCTGCCTAACTGCACCCCCAAACCTATGTTTGCAACCCTCCTACCCTTCGGGAAAAACCACCAGTAACCTCCAGGTGCTATGTTGACGTTGAAATAGAGTCTTATGTAGTCAGGCTCCTCTATATCATAGTCTAACTCAACAATCCTCCTATAGGCTACAACGAAATCAGTCTCAGGCGGATTCTCTGTTGTAGGCCAGGATTCAGGGAGCTTCCTCCTAATAGCGCCCCCGCTACCTGTAGCATCAACTACAACCTTAGCTCTAAACTCAACCTCGCCGAGCTTCTCACTTGTAGCTTTAACACCTACGAGCCTTCCACCCTCCATCACTGGGTGGGAGGCCCTGGTTCTCAGATATATATCAACTCCAGCCTTAGAAGCTTCTCTAAGCAACATCAAACCATACTTATTCCTATCAATCATGTAGCCGGCGCCCTCACCAGAAAGCCTTATAACACCCTCCTCGGAAGGGCTGTAAACTAGAGCACCGTCAACAACCTGCATTAAAGCATCACCAGAAGGATGTGGAAGGCCGTTTCTATCAAAGTGCCCAGCACTAATAGCATCACCACAAGGCTTACCCCAAACCTTATCCTCACCAACCCAATCTATGCCTGCAACCTTCAAACCAGAATTCCTAAGCATGTAGACAAGAGAAGCCCCAGCAGGGCCTAAACCCACAACCACTACATCGTACTCATAGCGCTTCAACTTAAACACCACAAAACATAAATACGTTGAACTGGTATTTATACTTGCGTCTATGCCTGATATCCCACCTTACGTGGAGAACGCATACCCTAACTAGCCTTGTAGTAAAAGGTATTAAGCCTGTGTGAATACCTAGAATCTAGGTGTCCCAGATGTGGAGGCCTAGGAGGAGAAGGAGTATATTCGATATTTTCGACGAGTTCTTTAGAGAGTTTGAGGAGAGGTTTGCTGAGGTGGAGGAGGAGATGGAGAGAGCTTTTAGAAAGGCCATTGAGGAGGGTAAGGGGGAGGTTAGAGGCCCCTACGTGTACGGTATAAGGATCACTATTGGACCTGATGGGGTTCCGAAGGTGGAGGAGTTTGGTAATGTAACTCGTGGGAGGAGAGGGAGGCCTCTTATAAAGGAGGAGATGGAGCCTCTGGTTGATGTCATAGAGAGGGGTGACGAGATATGGGTTGTAGCAGACGTGCCTGGAGTGCCTAAGGAGAATGTAGATGTTAAGGTTACAGAGAAAACTGTTACCATAAAGGCTCAGAATGAGAGGAAATATTATAAGGTGGTGGAGCTCCCGGCAGAGGTGGTGCCCGAATCCGCTAAGGCATCCTATAAGAACGGTGTCCTAGAGGTTAGGCTGAAGAAGAAGAGTGGTGGCGAGGAGAAAGGATTTAAGGTTCAAGTAGAGTAGCCTGTGAGAGCCCTACACTCCTCATCCAACCCCACCTCTATAACACCTTCCCCTACAATTTTACTTAACCCGTCGTAGTCGCAGATGATAACTGTGAACTCTATCTCACCATTTACGGCCTTCTCCAGCCACGCCAGTATATCCTTACATTGCTGGGATTGCTCGCCACTACATGCTACAAGTGCAGCTTGTTGGAACTCGTAGAGTATGCCTTCCACCGTTGTTATGTAACCATAGCTATACAGTGTAGGAGTATACTCGAGAGCCACCTCAGGTACTAACACGGCTGCTCTAGCAGATTTAACAAGAAGGTATCTAAGCTCCCTCTCACCTCTAACCCGTAAAACCAGCTTCTTAGGACCTTTCTCTTCTAGGACACCAACATCTCTACGTTTAAACCCGCAGAGAGAGCAGGATCCAACACTCAGTAGTATCCTTCCAAATACTGGGATCTCGTAGACATACTCCTCCACCCTGAAGCTGGGATTACCACAGTATGGGCATTCAATAGTATACTCTGCGATCTTACTGATTTCTCTCCCAACTCCACCACACTCCAGAGGATCTCGACCCTCTAAGGACGTGGGATCGAAGGGTTCCACCATGTTAAAACAAACCTCCATAGCTGAAAGCCTATTGATATTAACGTGTTTCAGTATACCTTCAGTCTGATGCCCTATGCTATTATGCGGACTCAGTGTTAGAGGCTTCGTTTAGCAGTGTTTAAGGCATCGTATCCGGGTCGTAGTCGTCGTACTCCCCTACCGTGTCCGGTTCAGGTGTTTTAAGGCCTAGTGGGCATCCTTTTCCAAGTCTTATGGGTTCGGGTATGGTGCTTAGCAGGACTACTCTGCTGGCTTTACTCTCTCCTATTAAAGGATACCCTGTGTATTCTGCTAAGGCTAACCCTACCTTCCTTACATACTCGTGTTCCGCCATGTTATCCTTGGATAGCCTGTATCTGCTAGCTCCAAGCCACATGTAAGACTTTATCTCTATATATGTTGGTTTGGAGATTTCAACAAGCTTAGCGAACCCCCTTAACGCCTCATCGTGATCGTTGAATCCTTTAACAAGTGTTATCCTTAAAACTGTTGGGTTCGTGAAGCTAGGTAGTAGTTCTAGGGTTTCAAGGGTTAGCTCCCAAGCTCTGGGGACTAGTGGTCTTGTAAAGTAGTTATAACTCCTCTTATCCCAAGCCTCAAGGCTTACGTAGAGCTGGCTTGGCTCCTCATCTAGATTAGCTAGGATATCAGGTCTAACACCCCTCGTTACAAGGAACGTGGTCATACCCCTCCTGTGAACCTCCTTTATGAGATCGCCTAACAACGGGTATAGAGTCGGCTCTCCTGTGAGGCTTAACGTTACATGTGCCGGGTTCATAGCCTCCTCCACTAGCTTAGGGTCGACCTTCGGATGCCCCTTGTAACCGCTCATAAGCCTTCTATGAGCCTTTATAAGCTCGTCTACGAGGAGCTTGGGGTCATCGTAGAAAGGCATTTTAGTCTCGTCCATGTCAACACCTACATCGGCAGGTCTAATCCTCCAACAGTGCATACACGCATTCCAGCACCAGAGGGCTGAAGGGCTCATCTGTATATCTCTATGACTCTCTATGCCATAGAACTTACACTTATAGCAATGCCTCCCATCCACCATAGCCCTATGTGTCCAATAACACTTCTTAACAACAGTATGTCTACCAACGAAGTGATACTTCTGTTTAACCATCCTCTCAACTAACGGAAGCCACTTCTCAGGAACCCCCTCGGGTATGGGGGTTTGCCTCCTCTGAACTAGCACCCTTTAAACCACCTTTACTATTTAAAGCTAGCGGGTCTATATAAACCCTTCTCTATAAGATATTGGTATGCACTATAGGCTGCTACTGCACCAGTAGCAGCGGCTGTTACAATCTGCCTGAAACCCCTCCACATGTTTATAGCATCCCCTGCTGCAAACACTCCTGGTATGTTTGTCCTCATCCACTCATCGACCTTAACGTAGCCGTATTCGTCGACCTCTAAGCCTATGCTCTTAAAGAACTCTCTTGCCGGCTCAAACCCTATCTCTATGAATATACCATCGACCTCCAAGATCCTAGTCTCCCCTGTAACCTTATTCAAAACCTTAACTGCTTTAACACTATCCTCTCCTAGAATCTCTGTAACCACGCTATTTAGGAGGAGCTCAACATTATCCCTAGCTAGGACCTCCTTTACTAGAACGGGTTTCGCTCTAAACTCCCCCCTCCTATGGACCAGGTAGACTCTACCAACATAGCTACTTAGAAGAGCTGCACCTTCAAGAGCTGAATCCCCCCCTCCTACGACAACAACAGCATTCCTACCTTTGAACAGGGGGGCATCGCATATGCTACAATAGCTAACACCTCTCCCCTGAAACTCCTCCTCCCCAGGTACTCCGAGCTTCCTCCTCATAGCCCCAACAGCTATTATAACAGAGCCGGAGTACACGTCAACGCCACCTGTACCTAGCACCCTGAATAACCCATTCTCTCTCATAACACTCTTAACCTCAACCCCGGGGACTATCGTAACTCCAAATGATTGAGCGTGATCCCTAAACCTAGCCACTAGCTCTGAAGCACTTATCCTAGAGAACCCGGGGTAGTCGTCAACCCAGTTTGTTAGGTTAAGCTGTCCTCCTACATCCACGGTTAGAACCACAGTTTTAAGGAGGAATCTTGAAGCGTAAACTGCTGCAGAAAGCCCTGCAGGCCCACCCCCCACTATTACCACATCGAATCTCCCGCCTTTCTCCAGCTTAGGCCTAGCAGCTATCCTTAAAGACATAGGATCCCACCTCGTACAAGCTATAACCCCGGTAGCTCTTATACTCTAGTTTGAATATTTAAGCTAAATCCTATGTACAACCTCTACTTCCACCTCATCCACGCCATCAACACTCCTTAGGATCGACTCTAACTCCTCCGTACCCCCCTCAGTCTCCTCAGGCATCGTTACCACAAGCCTTAAAGCCCTATACCCGAACGCTATAGGGATCTCCCCGGATTTAACCAAGCTATAGTGTGGTGGTAAGCTGGATCTAATCCTCTCAACTAAATCCTCTAACCTAACATCCACACTAGAGGGGAAAACCCTAACAGCTACAGCAACCCTAGCCACCACAACCCACCCCCACGTAGTCCTCCCCGTTAAACCTTTAAAATGGATATGATGCTTGAAGGTAGTAAAGCTTAATTACCTCAATTTAATTCAATTTAATGATAAGCCCTGGGGGGTGGGGGTTGGCAGTCGCTATAGCTAGGGCTTATATGAGCTCTGCCAACTTAGGCTCCGGGTTCGATGTAGTTGCGGTCGCCCTAGATAGTTACTGGGATTCTGTTAAGGTTAAAGTGTCAGAGGGCTCTGGTAACATAGTTTTGACTGAGGTTAACGGCCCCTTTTCATCTCACGTTCCCCAGGGGTCTAATAACATTGTTGTTAGGGCTCTTGAGCTAGCACTTAAGGCTTTTAACATTGAGGGCGTCGATGTTGAGGTTAAGTTGTGGAAAGGTATCCCTGTTAGTAGTGGTTTAGGTGGGAGTGGGGCCTCGGCTGTTGCCGCTATAGCAGCACTTATAGGAGCTCTTAGAACCCCCCTGGATAGGCTTATGATAGCTGGGATTGCCGGTTTAGCTGAGGCTAGTGTAGCTGGGGAGCCTCATTTTGATAACGTGACAGCATCGAGCCTCGGAGGACTCGTGCTACTCCTATCAAGTAAGCCCCCCATACTCGCTAAGAGGCTTGGAGTTAAAGATCTAAGCTTCGTAGTGTCAACACCCATAGTTAAACCTATTGAGGGTAAAACCGGGCTTATGAGGAAGGTTATACCTAGAACTCTAGATTTAAGTGTCCACATCGAGTCCTCTGCTAGGCTCTCAGCCCTACTCTACGGCCTAGCCTTGGGTGACGTTGAAGCTTTATCAAGAGGCCTTGAGGATGTAGTAGTGGAGCCTGCTAGGTCCAAGTACATACCGTGTTACGATATTGTTAAAAGTTACGCTAGGAGAGGTGGTGCTATAGGCTCTGTTATAAGCGGTGCTGGGCCCAGCATGCTATCGATAACCACATCTAAGGATAAGGCCTTAGAGGTTGCATCGTGGGTTGAGAGAGCTTACAGGGATTGTGGTGTAGATGCTGTAGTTAAGGTGGCTGATGTAGCCCCAGGTGTTGAGGTGGAGGTGGGAGGAGACGGGTAAGGCTACAGACTCGATACACGGTCATATGTTCGAAGACAAGATTACCGGGGCCTTCATACCACCCATATTCCTATCAGCCATGTTCGAGCAGAGGGGCGAGACTAGGCTTACGGATAGAGGTACAGAGCTTAAATACAGTAGGGAGGAGAACCCTACAACTAGAGCGTTAGAACGTATACTAGCTAAGCTGGAGGGTGGTGGTGACGCTCTAGCATTTAATAGTGGTATGGCAGCCATATCCGCCACCATACTCGCTCTTGCCAAACACGATATCACTCTACTAATACCAATGGAGGTTTACGGGACGACCATGGAGTTAGCTATGACGTTAAGCGATAAGATAGGCTACAAACTTGAACTAGCATGGCCTGATACAGAGTCTTTGATAGAGAGCATAGAGTCTAGGAAGCCCGATGTGGTATTCGTGGAGTCCATGACTAACCCCATGTTGAGAGTTATAGATGTGGAGGAGATTTCAAAAACATGCTTCGACATAGGATGCTGGGTTGTAGTTGATAACACATTCACAACACCGATACTTTTAAACCCCTTGAAGAAGGGAGCTCTAATAGTCTTGCATAGCCTAACAAAGTACATAGCAGGGCACAATGATGTGGTGGGGGGAGCAATAGTGTCTATAAGCCCTATGGTTAAACTACTATGGGATTGGAGGAGGATGCTAGGTAGCATAATGCAGCCGTTCGAAGCATATCTAACGCTAAGAGGTGTTAAAACCTTAAATGTAAGAGTTGAGAGAGCGTCAACAACAGCTAAGACTATAGCAGAGTTCCTAGAAGACCACCCGAGGGTAGAGGAGGTATACTACCCAGGCCTTAACAGCAACCCCTACAAGAGGGTGGCAGACAAGGTGTTCGAAAGAAAGCTCTACGGCTCAATGATATAATTCAAGGTCAAAGGGGGGAGAGATGAGGCAGTAAAGGTGCTTAAAACAGTAAAGCTGATAAAACCATCACCAAGCCTTGGAGGACCCGAATCACTAATAACATACCCCATTATAAGCGCCTCAAGAGCACTCCCGGAGGAGGTCAGGAGAAAGCTAGGTATAACAGAGAACCTACTAAGACTATCAGTAGGCCTAGAGGACCCGGAAGATCTTATAAACGACCTAAGCCAAGCACTACAATAGTTGAGGTACTTTGAAATGGTAGAGGTGAGCGTAGGCCAGCTAGCGAGAGCAAGCCTAGCTATTAGTATAGCTGTGAGTTTAACAGCTTTACTACTAGCCTTCCTCAAACCACAAGCCCACATGATACTAGCGAGTACCGCTATCTCGATAACGTTCCCGTTAACAGTCTACATACCATTCCTAGCTGGGTTGAAGGGTGGGAGTCCCCGTAGGGGTTTTGAGGGGTTGTCTGCTATAGCCTCCGTTACACTAGCCATGCTAACACCGTTAATAGCACTAATACTCAGCTACAGGTTAGCGTTGGTAATCGGAGCTCTAGGCCTCCTAGTAGCCTTGTACTTCGCGCTACTTCAGATTAGGGGTAGAAGGGAACCATTTATTCTATTCGCTTACCCTCTACTCGCAGGCTTCATAGGGCTTATGTATAGTGCTCTCCAGGATTCAACCGTCGTGCAAGCGGCTCTTATCACAGCTATATCGTTTACAACACCTTTAATATTCACTGTATCCACTATATCCATGTCTAGGAATTACCGGGTCCCTTTGAAACCCGCGAAGATCTATATTCCATTAGTTTTAAACATTCTAGGCTTAACAGCCTTCACGTACTCTAAGACCGCAGGGCTGTCCTTGTTAACTCTATTCCTACTCTCTCACTTCATAGCCATAGGTTACTATAACTTTCCAGGGCTACTTAGGATAGCTGAATCCTCAACACCCCTCTTCAGGTCTGTTGCGAGGTACATAGTGTTAGGTCACACAACAGCCTTCATCTCCGTAATCCTACTAGCATACCATATCGTGGTTGGAGCGAGAGACATCGTATTAGTACATGACATCTACATGGGCTTCATAGGAGCTCACGTATACCTCCACACACCTCTAATGGTGCCATTCATGATGGGTATAAAGAGTTCGAGAAGGTATAACCCAACTCCGTTCGTACTACTCCTTTTAGCAGCAATTCTAAGAGCGCTATCCCCAGACCTGTCATACTTAGTACTCTTACTAAGCTTAATAGCGTTATCCTTGACTATTAAGCCGTGACCTCCTCTGTCTACTAGATTTGGACGGGTTTTCGGGGGTTAAGCTCTTATTATTTTAATAAAACTTCTGAGGTACAATTATCCAGGTGTAGTGGTGTGAGTGCAGGTTCCGGACTTGGTAGTTCAAACCCCAAGGATATTGTAGATTTTCTTGTTAAACTATCGAGAGAGGAGCCGGTGCCTTCGAGTGGTATGATGTTCACCCATTCTTATGAGACAGGCGATCCTGTGTTAAGAGATCTCGCTCGTAGAGCTTTCGAACTGTATATGGATAAGACTATGTTGGATTTTACTGTTTACCCGAGCTTGGTGAAGCTTGAGAGGGATGTTGTATCGTTTGTTGCTAGGCTTATGGGTGGTGGTGAAAGCACTGCTGGGACCTTCACATATGGGGGTACTGAGAGTATAATTCTTGCTGTTAAGGCTGCAAGGGATTTCTTTAAATCAAGGAACCCCGATTTAGTGCCTGAGATTATTTTACCGTACACCGCTCACCCAGCATTCGTTAAAGCTGCTGTATACTTGGGTTTAAAGCCTGTCCTGGTGCCTGTGAACTTAGAATCTTTTAAAGTAGATCTAAACGCTGTTCAAGAGAGGGTTAGTCGGAGGACGGCTATGATTGTAGGTTCTGCTCCCAACTATCCCGTTGGTGTTGTAGACGATATTAGAGGGTTGAGTGATATAGCTTTAGATCGCAATGTGTGGCTTCACGTTGATGCTTGTATAGGTGGGTTCGTCCTACCGTTTTTCAAGGATCTAGGCGAGCCTATACCTGATTTCAATTTTAAAGTCGACGGTGTCTACTCTATATCAGTCGATCTCCACAAATACGGTTACACCCCTAAGGGCGCATCTGTAATCCTATACAGGGATAGGAGTTTAAGGAAATACCAGTTCTTCGCATACTCTAGATGGCCTGGGTATCCTCTAGTAAACACCGTTACGCTATCTACTAGATCAGCCGGGCCTCTTGCAGCCTCATGGGCTGTTATCAAGTACTTGGGATACGATGGTTACCTTAAGCTATCTAGCAAAATCCTTAATGCTAAGAAGAGGCTGGTTGAGGGTATTAAGGCGGTAGGCTTGAAGATCCTAGGGAGCCCTGAGTCGAGCATTATAGCGTTTACGAGTGAGGAGATTAGCGTTGCACAGCTCTCCCTATCAATGAAGAGGAGAGGGTGGATTATCCAAGTTCAACCTGGCTCCATCCACCTAGGATTTCCTCAAAGCATACACCTAACCATAAGCCCTATACACGAGGGCCTGGTAGACGCATTCCTTAGGGATCTAAGGGAATCTGTTGAAGAGGTTAGGAGTAACCCGTTTAAGATAAGCATGGAGGATTTAGTTAAAGTAGCAGGAATACGAGCTAGCCTAAGTGAGCTAGTGGAAAAGCTTGGCTTGAGTAGAGAGGTTATCGTAGAGGATGAAACGCTCCTCCTAATTAGCGAAGCCATAAGAATGCTACCACCTGATTTCGTTGAAACAATGCTAGTAGAAGTTGTTAACGAGATCGTGTTCTAGAGAGGGAATTCCGGAGATCAGCTCTTTTAATACCTTATAAGCTTTAACATATGATTTGAACAACTTCTCATAGTACTCCACAGCCCTCCTATCAGGTTTAAACACTCTATCAACTTCGAACCTAGAGGTTGCATCGCGAAAACTCGTTAAACCCAAGGCTACTGAGGCTATAACAGATGCTCCTCTAAGCGTTGCATCCTGTGGATCAGCTATTCTTCTCACAACCCTGTTTATAGCATTTGACACTATCTGACACCATAGATTGCTTTGCGCACCGCCACCAACAATGTTTACATGCTCCTGCACCCTAGTCATCCTCTCCACAAGGCCGTAGACCCACTTTATATTCAATGCTACACCTTCAAGGACCGCTCTTACCACGTCTCCCCTACTATGTATTAAACTAAGATTTACAATAGAACCTCTAATATTAGGATCGTCTATAGGGGCTCTCTCACCATAAAGCCATGGCATGAATAGTAGTCCACGCGCGCCTACACCCGACTCCTCGGCCATCTTCAACGCCCCTTCATACTCCCCCTTCATACCGATGATCTCAAGGACTTTATCTAAAGCACCTCCTGCTATCTCCTGCTCTGCAACTAGGAGGTAATATCCTGGGATCCCACTTGGTATAGAACCTATGTAGTTAAATAGATCTAGCTTCCTCCTAGTAACATGGGCTGCGACCCAATCACTAGTCCCAATGTATATGTGAATCTCGTTCTCCTCTACAGCACCAGAGCCTATGGCTGCGCTCGTCATATCACCTGACCCTACAACCACGGGTACACCTTCACTAAGCCCTAGACATTCCGCTGCATCACGCCTAAGTAACCCTGCTATATCAGTAGACTTCATTATCTTCGGGAACATGTCTACGTTAAGCCCAAATCTCCTTAGTAGACGTGGATGCCATTTGAAATCGAAGCTTCGCGTATCAACTAGCCATGTTAGTGATGCGTCGTCCGGGCTTACCACGTAAGATCCCGTAGCTTTAGCTATTAGGAAACTATTTGTACCAAGTACTTTAAATGTTTTACTCCAAACATCGGGCTCGTTCTCTCTAACCCAGAGTATCTTGGAGATAGGGTCTTTCCCAGTCCTCCCAGGAGCTCCACCTGTTATACGGAGAAACTCTAGTAACATGAAAGCATTATAACCCTTCACTCTTGGGAAACCACTCCATAGACCCCTCGGGTACCCTGCAGCCCTCTCATCAAGCCATATTATGAGCTTCCTGAGAGGGTTACCCTCCTTATCCACAGGAACAACACCAGCCATATGACCGCTGAAGACCACGCCCAAAACCCTACCGCCACCCTCAAATACTATGGATGAGGAGAGCATACACAGCCTATCCCAGAGAAGCTCAGCGTCAACCTCGGCCCAACCATGCCTAGGAGTTTCAACCACAGCGTCTTCCACAACTTTACCTACTACCCTAAACCCCTGTGGATCAATAAGACCTACCTTAACCTTAGTAGTACCAACATCAACCGCCAGTATAAACTCCCTGTATCCTCCCACTAGCAACACCATGCATTAAAGTAGACAATGTGTTTAAATAAACATAGTAGATATAGATTAAACTTTAACATAAAAGGTAGCCTGCCGATTAGGAGTTCTTCTAGGAAAGCACTTGAGATCTCAATATGAGACTGTGTCACGACTGAAAGTCTAGCCTTTCCAGGCGAAGATGAAGAGATTTAAGGCTAATGGTGCTAGAAGGTTAAGAAAAGCAGGTGTGGGAAGGAAGGTCCTAGATTAAGCCAGGGTAAGCTTAAATAACATTTCGTCCTAGACTGGCTCACTTTAAACCTAGTTAATCAACTATATTATATTAGTTGGTTATTTAAGCTTATCCTGGCTTAATGCCATGTGGTGGTAGAGTCTGTTTATAACGTCTAACACCTGGGAAGCTATTGTGTTTGAAGCCTTGGGTGTCGAGGTTTTAGATGGAGCGGAGGGGGCGGATCTTAGACCTGGGGGGTTCCAGGCTGGCCCGATGTGGGTAAGTGCCTTTACTTTACTAAGCTTAACAGGTTCACGTGATGTTGAGAGGGTCTGGAGGAGATTATATAGTAATGTGGAGAGGGGGGGTGATCCCCGAGGATCTCGGCTGGGGGGACGAGAGATTCGTGGAGAGCAGGGGGAGCTGGGAGGTGATGCTAAACGCTTCCAGACAACGGTAGGAGAGCGGTTAGTCTCTATCCCTACCTACTATAGGCTTCTCTATAGTTTAGCTTTCCAGTTCGACTTTAACGTAGCTAGATCCCTCCTGCCGTCACCAGATGTTGTTAGTGTTATCCTATCCTCTACGGGTAGAGTTAGGTATGTTCTCGTTAATGGTGTTAGAATGTTGACCCTTAGACCTTCTGATGGTTTCTTCACTTTAAGTATTGAAGCTGGCGAGATTGTTAGAAGGGCTTCTACACCTCCAAGGTTTAGGGTTGTGGTTAAGGGTGGTGAAGTTACTAGGATTAAAGGTAGTGTTTTGAAGCCTATAGTCTTGGACGTGGATCCCCTGGCTAGGCCCGGCGATGAGATTATCGTAGTTGACGAACTTGACAACCTTGTGGGTGTTGGTAAACTTAAGCTCCCCCCTATCATAGTTAAAAGCCTGGAGAAGGGTGAGGTTGCTAGGATTAGAGCTTTAAGAGAGGGTGGAGTTTGAGATGGAGGTAGTCCTTAGAGGGGTTAGTAGAAGGGATTTGAGGGGGTCAATTCTAGTAACCGGTTTTAGAGGATTCGGTATGGTAGGCTATATGGCGTCAAAGCACCTAGCCTTAGCGCTTGGAGCCGGTAAGGTTGGTTATATACTAGCTGATACAATGCCACCCTTCATAGCCGTAGAGGAGGATGGTATAGGATACCCCTTCGATGTATACTATTCAAGAGAGGCTGGGGCGACTATCCTAGTTAATAGGGCCGTGCCGGAGAGGGAGGTGGCGGATGAGTATTCAAGGTTTCTAGCAGAGTGGGCTAAGAACGTGGGGTTCAGGTTCACAGTACTACTAGGGGGTTTAAGCAGGGAGTTTAAACCTCCTGGAGACGAGCATGGTTATAGGTGGCTTCACAACACTTTCTACGAGGGCCCCCAACTAGAAGCCCCTAAGCTTGAGTACGGTCTAGGGGTGATGGGGCCTCTAGCCCTACTATACATATACCTCGACTACTACGAGGTCCCATCTATAATGATACTACCATACTCTATCGTGGAGGGGGTTGACTACGACGCGGCCCTACTGGGGATAAAGGTCGTGGCATCGAAACTACTTAAAGTAACCCTACAACTACCAGAGCTCGAAACTCTAGCGAGAACCCAGAGAGCGGAGTTTGAAAGGATAATAAGGTTACTAGAGAGAGAGGAGAGGGAGGAGCACGAGTCTAGAGGGATATACATGTAGTCTTAGCAGAGTTCAACCACATCTAACCCTAGAGCTTCGGCCTCCCTAGCTACAATTAGAGTCCAAGATAGACTACCACAGTATCCTACCTTAAGTTTAACCCCCCTCCTCCTGGCTTTCACACTAATAGATCTTAGAGAGTACACTAAATCCTCTAGAACCCTGGAATCGACGTTCCTCGCTCTCACATGCTGAGTTGAGGGGTATACACCGCAGATCACCGATGGCACTAAGCCTATGTACGGTGTATAGTATATTATACTCACATCTACACCTCCATCTATGCACTCCCCATCTATCAATAGCGGTTTCAAGAAAACCTCTCCCACCTCCTCCAACATTGCCTCAATTACCCTCCAGCTTCTAAGCCTAAACCTTAGCACTTTAGGATTCCATATACTCTCAACATCATAGAGTCTGATACCGTACACATGCCCCTTACTAAGTGGTGTTCTGAGCTCAAAGTACTTGTAGAATCTTCTTAGCCCTCTAAAAGCCTCCATAGCCCTTGGGTGTTTTCTGGAGATCTCCTCGAGATACTCCCACAACCTACCCTCTCTTATAGCCTGTTTAACTCTCATCATAACCCTTTTTATCACGTGGAGGTTATGTAGTGCTAGGAACTTCACCCTCTCGTCCCTACTAACTTCGAGGAGGCCTCTAGGCTCCATCCTAGAGCATACCGGGCAATTGCATGGAAAGTACTCCAGCTCCTCTACCCTATAAACACCGTACTCGGTCATATACCTCCCATCTCTAGCGTAGAGTATGTAGGATGCTGAGTCGAACATATCAACTCCAAGTGCTATGGCGAAGGGTAGTATTAGGGGGTGTCCCGCCCCGAATAGATGTACAGGTTTAGAGTCGGGAAGGTGTTTTTTAGCGCTATACACCATTTTAAGAACCGTTGTTAACTCGTACTTTTCAAGGAACTCGGTGGGGCTACCTATGCCATATATACTGTAATATGGGATCTTAGAGGCTTCCCTAGCACTATACTCAACAAGGTCTAAGTGCCTGCCCCCTTGAACTGGGAGGACCCATGCTACGCCACTATCCTTTATAAGCTTTAACGCTTCAAGAGCTCTCCTAAGTGTAACCTCAACAGTGCTCTTAGCCCTCTCATAGTCAACATCCCCTGTAGGGACATCAAGTATAACACCTATATCGCTACCTATGGCTTTCTGGTACTCTATAATAGTATCTTGTTCGAATTCTATACCACCATACTCCAAGATCTGGTACGCTCCTGAGTCCGTCATTACAATACCGTTGAAACCTAGAATCCCATGGACCCCCTTCTTGATAGCCTCCTCCCCAAACCTCTTCAATAATAGATAGGCGTTTGTTATGACCTGGTTGAAGCCAGCTGCCCTCACATCCTCTAAGCCTAGCTCCTGCCTAGCAGGGTCTATGACAGGGAAAAAAGCTGGGGTTTCCACATCGCCCCTCTTCAACCTCAGCTTCCCAATCCTCCCAGCCAGATCAATGTCCTTTATAGAGAACATGGAGCCCTCCTACACCTTCAATCCTTTTGATCTAAGGTACTCCATGTATATAGTGTGAACCTTCTGAGCCATAGGACCTGTTCCTTCAACACCGTTCCCGGTAACCCTTATTATCCTGCCTACCTCAACCACGTTTACATCCTCGTAGACTTTTATCAGATGCCTCCCAATACCACCTTGGTTTACAAGGAACTCTGCGAACTCCTTGGCGTCGAAGACCGAGCCTTCCTCTAGTATGATCTCAGATACATAGCTTCCTCCTATGAAGACTAAAGGCCACCTCTTACCCTCATTATCCTCAGCTACTTCAAGCACTAAGTTCATTGAGTTAAGATCGAACCCGCTAAGCCTCCCCCTATAGTACCTCCCATTGTTAAGTCTTACAAGTACACTCTTATCTAGTAAACTATTAAACTTCGCCGTGTACCTCCTCGAAGATTCAGCCGCTATAGCCACCTCCCATCCCTAAGCTCTAGAGCTACCAAGGAGCCTTAAAATCCTTATATAAACGTTAACTCCAAGGAGAAGCTCTGGAGGTGCCCTAGTTGAAAAGGCTCCTCGTTAAAGTGGAGAGGGTGGAGCCAGGTAAGATCGGGAGGCAGAGGATAGCTTATGCCGTATCAGATGATAATAGGAGTATGGTTTTCGACGTAATAGGGGATTTAATAAAGGTAACCCCCAGGGACGTGTTAGAGGTCATAGTATCGGAGGTTAAACCGGATAACATAGACGAGTACGAGTTCTGCGGTCACGGCTATCTAGTAACCCCAGAGTCTAAGTTTGATGAGACGATACTCTCGCTATGGGGTATCATATTCAAGTTTAAACCGCCCATAGGCCTTGAGCTGGATAGGAAATACTATCTATGCCTGAAACACCTGTAGAATACAATATGATAAAGTTACATTACCTGAAGGGCGACTCCGGAAACCCCCCGCTCTCCTCTACCCTCTACCATCCTATGGTGTTGTGAGTTGAGTTTAATTGATAGTGTGCCTCTAGTGCTAAGATTTACCCTTGTGGCTGCAGCCCTCTCACTCTTATCATACGCTTTAGGGGTTGTTAAGCTTGAATACTCACTAGCCCTAGCCGTGCTAAGCATTACCCCGCTTGTTGTCTTCATTATCAAGGGAAGGTTGAGATTTCCCAGTTTAAGAATACCTGTTAGCACTAGCCATAATGGTCTAGGTAGCGTTAGCTTCAGGATCTTAGAGGTTGAAGTTAAAGCTAGAAGGGATTCTGTGGCCTCCGGCATTGCTAAGGTTGTGAGTGATAGAGCTTCTAGAGGTGATATTAGATACGTACTCTTATCGGTTATGGAAGGGGATCTGAGGAGATCCCTTATAATCCTGACCTCCCGAGATGCAGGCCGGTTGAGCGTGGAAGCCGAGGTTCTAAAAAGCCTTTTATCAAGCTTAGTTGAGGATATAAGGGTCTACGATGTTAACATCCCTGAGCTAGCCCCTCTAGCTAGCTGGGCTTTAGAGGCTAGGGTGCACTCAAAAGGTTTAATCCTTGTATCGGAGTCGACGTTAAGCTCAAGGCACCCTTTTAAAGGTGGCTCTAACGACGGCTCCACCAGGATATATCTAGGCGAGGTTTTGGATAAACCTTATCCAAAGCCTTTCGCACTGGAGGGGAGGGATTTAGAGGGGCATATAGGTGTATTCGGCTCCACAGGTTCGGGTAAATCTACAACACTCTCCGTTCTAGCTGAGAGAGCGTGGTACCAAGCTAGGATCCCGGTTCTACTGTTAGATTGGACTGGAGAGCATTCATCGCTACTCAAAGCTAGAGGGCTGAGTTTCAAGGAGTATAATCCAGCTACTGGAGAGGCTGCTATAAACCCTCTCGACCTAAGTAAAGATATAGACTACCTAGTTAGCGTAATGGTTAAAGCGCTATCCCTAAGCCCCCCTCAAGCCTACATGCTGTTAAGAGCCCTAGAGCAAGGCAAACCCCGTAACTTGAGGGAGCTCGAAGCGGTTGTAGAGATTCTCAGCGAGGAGTCTAAGTGGGATAGGGAGGTTAAGAGAGCCCTATTAAGGAAAATAGGTATGCTAACCAGAGGCTCCTACGATGCTTTTAAAGAGACTAGGGGGGTGGCTCTTGAAGGTATTTGTGTTATCAGACTAGACTATGTGAGGAACGTCCTAGCTAGGAAGTCCTATGCCCTCTTCACCCTAGCAGGGCTGTTCATGGAGAGAGCTAGTGGGGTTGAAGGGCCTAAGGTTATGATAGTCTTGGACGAAGCTCATAATGTTTTTAGCGGTGAGGAGGTTGCATTCATAGAACAGCTTTTCTCAGAGTCTAGGAAGTATGGTTTAATCCTCGCTATAGCAACGCAATCCCCCTCATCTATACCCAATAGCGTCCTCCTAAACACTAATACCAAGATAGTCCATGCTCTTAGGAGCGCAAGGGATAAGAATGTGATAGCTGAAACTATGAGTCTCACAAGAGATTACATAGACATACTGGATAAACTAGGCCCTGGAGAAGCTATAGTACAAAGCCCCTCAAACCCCGAACCCCTCCTTGTACAAATCCAGCTCGTGAACGAGCCTGGTGACGAGCTCCACCAGCCCCTCGTCCAGGGAAAGCCAGTCAATCCTAATCCCGGTATCCCAGATATCAAGTCTAGCTAAGATCTCCTCCACTAGCTCGCCTACATCCTTACCACTAGTATCAACCTCTAATACTAGATCCTCGTAGTTAAGTAACTCCTCTGCTATGACATTGAATGATTCTGCAATAACATTTTCGAGAACTTTAGCCCTACTCCAACCCCTAGACTCAAGCCTACCAAGTAGAATTCTAGGATGGCATCTAAGAAGCACTACGAAGATAACCTGTTCCTGGAGGTCGTTGAGCCAGAGTGTAGGGTGGAGAGAGCTTACAACAAAGCATCCCTCCTCGTTTAAAACAAACCTCCTTATAGACTCTAAAGCCAAACGCTCATCCACAACCTCTGAATCCCTCCCACTAGGGTCAGCACGCAGCGCCCCCGCACTCTTAAGGAACAATGTAGATTCAATGAAGCTACAACCGAGTGTAGTAGAGAGAGCTTCTGAAACAACACTCTTACCAACACCGGGAGATCCTGTGACTAAGATAAGATCGGCCACTCGCAACCCTATCTAAGGAGGCTTTAAGTAACACTTTTATCCCCCCGCCTCCAGCTTGCAGCCGGTGGAGCCTTTCATTAGGGCTTCCGACGTTGCCAACACTATCTGTGATGTCAGAGTAAAGCTTATATAGAAGCGGCTCTACTATAAACTCTGGAGTTTGGATGGAGAGCTGGTGATATGAGATGGGGGCTAGGGTACCTACTACTGAGGCTGTTGGTATACCTGTAATAATATTGAAGGAGGGCACTTCGAGAACCTATGGTAGGGAGGCTTTTAGAAACAATGCTATGGCTGTTAGAGCTATAGCTGAGATTCTCAGAACCACCTACGGCCCTAAGGGTATGGATAAGATGTTGGTTGACAGCTTAGGCGATATAACGACTACAAATGATGGGGCCACTATACTCGATAAAATGGATTTACAGCATCCAGCTGGTAAGATGCTGGTTCAAATAGCTAAAGGTCAGGATCAGGAGGCCGGCGATGGAACTAAGACTGCTGTTATCCTAGCAGGGGAGCTCATAAAGGAGGCTGAGAAGCTACTGGATAAGAACATCCACCCAACAATTATAATTGAGGGTTATAAAGCCGCGTTAGAGAAGGCTGTTGAGTACGTCGACAAGGTGGCCGAGCCTATTACCATAGATGATGTGGAGCTCCTGGAGAAGGTTGCTCTAACAAGTCTTAATAGTAAGGCTGTGGGGGAGGCTAGAGAGTATTTCGCTAAGCTGGCTGTAGAGGCTGTGAGAGCTGTAGCTGAGCGTAGGGGTGATAAGTGGTACGTTGATCTAGGGAACATACAGATAATTAAGAAGCATGGGGGAAGCCTATTAGACACACAGCTTATTAAAGGTATTGTTATAGATAAGGAGGTCGTACACCCTGACATGCCTAAGAGGGTTGAAGATGCAAAGATAGCGTTGCTAGACGCGCCTTTGGAGATAGAGAAGCCTGAGATAGATATGGAGATAAGCATATCAAGCCCTGATCTAGTGAGAAGGCTTATGGAGAAGCAGGAGAAGATTTTATCTGAGAAGGTTGAGAAAATAGCTGCCACAGGGGCTAACGTTGTTATAACACAGAAGGGTATAGATGATGTAGCCCAATACCATCTAGCTAAGAGAGGTATACTGGCTGTTAGAAGGGTTAAGAGAAGTGATATAGAGAAGCTTGCTAGAGCTACTGGAGCTAAGATAGTAACGGATATCGAGGATCTTAAGCCGGAGGATCTAGGCTACGCTAAGCTCGTAGAGGAGAGGAGAATAGGAGAGGATAAGATGGTGTTCATAGAGGGGGCTAAGGATCTAAGGAGTGTTACAATAGTTATAAGAGGGGGGTTCGAGAGGTTAGTGGATGAAGCTGATAGAGCATTACACGACGCTCTAAGTGTCGTAGCAGACGCTGTAATGGATGGGAAGGTGGTAGCCGGGGCTGGAGCTATAGAGGCTGAGGTTGCAAGATATATCTATGAATTCTCTAGAACCCTCCCAGGCAAGATGCAGCTTGCAGTAGAGGCTTTCGCTAAGACTATTGAAACACTACCCCAAATAATAGCTCATAATGCCGGTTACGACCCGATAGATGTGCTTGTAAAGCTTAGAGGAGCTCACGAGAAGCCTGAAGGCAAATGGTATGGCATCAACATAGAGACAGGTGATGTCTTCGACGCTTTTAAAGCAGGAATTCTGGAGCCCGCAAAAGTTAAGATAAACGCTTTTAAAGCCGGAGTTGAAGCCGCCTCGCTAATACTAAGAATAGATGACCTAATAGCTGCTAAGAGGACTGAGGAGAGAGAAGGTAAGGGGAAGAAGGAGGAGAAGAAGGAGGAGGAGTAAGCTCCAACAAGCACTCCTATGACGGGAAGTTCTCTCACCTAAAACTCCTATAACCTTTTTTTAAGGTTTAAACCCCTTTAATCTTACTGGGGAAGCGTATGGGTAAGGTTAGGAGTGCTCTTGTTAAGAGGACTGCTAGGAAACTCTTGGAATCGTATCCAGACGTGTTTACAGGGGATTTCGAGCATAATAAGAGGGTTGTAGCCCAGCTAGTGGAGTTTAGAAGTAAGAAGCTTAGGAATCAGGTTGCAGGCTATATAACCCATGTGGTTAACGCTTCTCTGAAGAGGAGACCCCAGGTTTTAGAGAGCGAGGTAGAGGAAGCTCCTCAGGGATAGCTGTGTTTTAGTAGCCTAGCTTAACCGGGTAGGCGGTGTTTAATGCCTCCTATAAGGGTTAAGTTTATAGGTGCTTTGAAGGAGGCCGTTGGTAGAGAGTTTGTAGAGGTTGAGGCTGAGGATTGGATTGAGGCTTTGAAGATTGTTAGAAGTGTTCATCCCAGGTTATCTAATGTTATAAGCGATAGTGGCGAGCCTAGACCCGGCTACATGGTCTTCGTTGACGGGGTGGATTATAGAATAGCTGAGAGGGGCATCGCCAAGGAGGTTGTAGTACTACCCATTGTCCACGGTGGGGTGTTTGGAGGCTAGGCTACTTTCGTGGGATGATGTGACGTCAGCTGCATCAAGGGTTGCTGGTAAAGTTAAGGATACAGGGTACGATGTGGATGTAATAGTGGGGATACTTAGGGGTGGTATTATCCCTGCAATGCTTATAGCCGATATACTAGGTGTCGATAACATAGGGGTCATGGATATAAAGTTCTACCAGGCTCCAGGTGTTAGAAGGGATAGACCTTATTTAAAGCAGCCCCTAGTACTACCGGTACATGATATGAATGTGCTGGTTGTAGACGATGTTAGCGATACCGGTTTAACATTACAAGTAGCCTTAGACATAGTATCACACCACGCTCCTAAAAGTGTTAGAACAGCTACACTCTACATAAAACCATGGACGAGGCTTGTCCCAGACTACTATGCAGAGCTAACAGATAAATGGCTAGTATTCCCGTGGAATATATGGGAGTATAGGAGGTTTGAGGAGAAACGTGAGAGCTGAGGCTGAGGCGTACAAGGTGAGCCTAGGATGGAGCACCCTGGATATAGTATTAATAGGGTTACCTGAGGAAGTGGATGCTATAGTAGTGGCGGAGCTCTCGAAAAACCATAATGAACCACTAATAGTAGGGTTACCTGAGGGGGTAACGAGCCCTTGTAGCCTCGCACTAGCATACCTCTACACCCTAGAGGATCTAGAGATAGGGAGTAGGGTTAAGAACAAAGCAATACTACTCCTCATGAACCTCCTAGGCTTAAACCAGGTGAGAGACGTGGTAGAAGCAGTCAAAAACTGTAAAACCATAGCGTTAATAGGAACGCATAGAAAGTTAGAGGATATACTCGCTGACATAACTGACAAGCTAGGCATCAAAGAGTACGACATTAAATTAAATGAGATAAACTGCGCCACGGAAGATGAGAACCTAGAAAAAATAACCTTATCTAGGATCAGTAGACTACGATAAAACAAGGAAATCCAGCACTTTCTCCCAACATCTCATTAAGCATTAAGATTGGGTACCTACTAACAATAACTAGGAGGAGAACGTGTAGGTGGGAATTTATGCTCTCACAAGCATACCATATGCCTGGGAGATTGATACCTCCGGGCATCCCAAGGTACGAGCACGGCTAGCATTTACTGGATGCTAAGAGCTCTTCCTTATAACGTGGGGGGAGTTGTTTTAGTTTTATAGTGTATGTGTTAGGTCTGCTGGTATCCTTGGATTTACCCCTGCTATTTCCTTTATTTTTGCTTCCTCCTCTCCTACGATCTTCTCTATCTCCTCTACGGCTTCTGTTATGTTTTTTACTTTTAATTGTTTTCTGGTTCTTCCTTTTTTAGTGTATATGCTGAGTGTAAGCGTGCTTTCCTTGACTTCTTTTTCCCCTATGAATACTAGTATTGGTGGTTTTATTGTTGTTTCTATGTGTCTTATATCGCCTCCTATGCTTGTCTTAGTTGTCTCCTTGATTCCCACTCTGAACCCGTTTTCTAGGAGTTTGTTTTTGAGTTCTAATGCTCTGGATTCAATCTCCTTATCAACCCCTTCATCTCCGGTTTTTATAAGTGTTATTGCTATTTGTAGGGGTGCTAGGTGTACTGGGAGTCTACCTTTTGAGAGCTCTAGGTAGCCTCCTAGGAATCTCTCTATTGAACCTAGGAGAGCCCTATGTATTATGAATACTCTGGTGTCCCCGTACAGCTCTTTAACAACATCGTATACCTTGAATCTCCTTGGTAGGTTGAAATCAAACTGTATGGTCCCCATCTGCCACTCCTTAGCCGTAGCCCCTCCCTTAACAACCATCATGACATCTATCTTGGGCCCGTAGAATGCGGCCTCACCAACACCTACAACTCTGCTAACCCCATACTTACCCTCTATAGCTCTACTAGCCTCCTCTAACGCTCTCTCAGCAGCCTCCCACTCTTCAAGAGTTCCCATGAACTCCCTACCAATCAAACTCTTATCCGATACACTTAACCTGATATAGATGTTCTCAGAGCCCACCTCAAGGCCGAAGACACCCTCTAGTAGTTGAACCATCTCCTTGAAAACGTTGAACACAGTGTCTAAAGCATCAGATTCAAGAGCTATTATGTGAGCATCATCCTGTGTAAACCCCCTAACCCTTAGAAGCCCGTAAACACTACCGCTAGGCTCATACCTATGAACCCTGCCAACCTCGAAAACCTTGAAAGGCAACCTAACCTTACCCCTATACCTAGCAACATGGTTTAAGAATAACAGTAAATGGTAGGGGCAGTTCATAGGCTTTATAACAAACTCCTTACCCTCAATATCGAAGACAAACATGTTACCCCTATAGAAGTCCATGTGGCCTGAAAGCTTGAACAACTCGGAACTAGCAATAATAGGGGTTTCAGCTATAAAGTAACCCCTCCTAGCATGAAATCCTACTAACACCTGTTGAAGAACATACCTAAGGTAACCCCCACCAATACTGAACAATGGAATACCTGAACCCACATAATAGTTAAACTCCCTACCAAGTAGTGGAACCGTGGAATCAGGCTTAACAACCAGATCTAGCTCATACGCAAAATCAACGTGATCCTTAACCTGAGAGCCCAACTATGCCACCATTAAACCCTAGATCTAGAACCCAAACCTTTAAATACAAGATACCACCACCATACCCTGGGGAGGTATACAGTCTAGGAAACCCTTATGACAAGATCCGGGGGCTGTTACAATTTCATCATTAAATTTAAATACCCAAGAATACCTACAGCTACCTTAAACCTCATTACTATGAGGACTTTAAATTTAAACCCCCATCACATAAAGCATAATAGTGTTAAAACCTCAGAGCCTACGAGTGTAAGGGGTGACCCTAGGTTTCCGAGATTCGTAGAGGCGAGGAACCTCTTGGCTAGCAGGGGTTGAGCCGCTACGGTAAGGAGGCCTAGGGGTAGCGCTGATAACCGCCTGCCATGCACTCCAAGTATTTGTGCTTGGAAAGCATAGCAGAGGGAGAGTGCTCGATCCTCACTAATAATATCCTATTTTCTAAAAAGCGTTTCCCCGCTAACGGTATTTAATGGTATCTCCAAATACTTTTATTTCCGTTAGCGGGGTTGGGCCTTGGTGTGGGTTCATTAGCTTCACCCACACCTCATGGGCCCCAGTCGAGCCCAACGCCATTGGGCTCCCATCTGAGGAGAGGTACTTCAAACCAATGTTTATAGCTCCAACAACATCCCTTTCAACAATTCTACCGTCTACGTACGCAACCCTCAACACTATCTTCACAACCTTGAATCTCCCATTAGCCCCCCTCACCGCAGTGCGGATCACCAAGGGGCTGTACCCATTAATCCTCTTCCTTGTGAAAGGATCTACGCTAGAGGAACCCCTCTCTGATATCCTGACAACGTGGATCGGTCTATCCTCTAGTAGTTTTATTAACGTAGCAACACTCCACTGGTGTATTCTGTGTCTAAGCTTTCTACTCTTATTCTTCTCCATCCTCCCCTTATCATCTCCACTAATATCACCTATTACTACTACAGCGTTATTCTCCCTTGCAAGCTCCTCTATGAAGTTTACAACCTTATATAGCATATCTTGCTTCCTATCCCCCTCCCTAAGCATCTTAAGCTTCCTCTTAACCTCTCTTGTCTTAGTTGATTTACCCTTCGAAATCCTCTTCCTCCTAACAGCGTACGCTATGACCAGCTTACCAAGACCAGTCTCAACCCTTATAACCTCTACTAGAACACCGTTCTTGAATATAGCTATTGTTATGTTATTCTCGTTACCATCAACCGCTATAACATTCTTTTTATCGTAGAACACAGGGTATATTTTCGTGAATGTTATGTATGCTAGAACCCTCCTACCCCCATTTGTTTTCAATTTAAGCTCGCTTGCAGGAATCCAACCACCGTAGAGGTACTTAAGCAGTTGTCTATTGTTAGCGTAGCTAAGCTCAACCCACCCCCTATGAGTTCTAATTTTCAAACTTCCACAGTCAATCCTCCAGTCTTGGTTGTCAGAGTACACTATTGTAACTCTTCTAACCTTTGGTTTTCCTGTGTAAGCTCTACCCTTCTTCAAACGTTCTCTAAAAGACTTAGCTCTCCTAACTGCATCCCTATAAGCACCCTTTATAACTCTTGTTGGTATCCATGGGTACTCTCTTCTATACCTCTCATAGAACACCCTGTGTAGTGTGTTCTGGGATGCATTATACTTTAACGCATACTCAACCATCTCACCAATCATGGTCTTCAAAGGTTCAACTATACCTCTTAGAGCCTCTCTAGCAATCTTATTAGCATAACATTCTAAAACAACAGTCCTACGAAGCACCTTAAACAACTGATCCACAGCGCGGATCACCCTACCCTATCACTCTCCCAACACATCGTACCAAAGTATTAACGAGTATTCACAAATATTTAAACTTATCGCCAACTCTGCAACAGCCTCCTTATGAAGCTTAGGAAGCTCCCTTCACCTTCACCACCTTCTTTACCACCCCAGGCTAGAGCTCTAGCCTCTTCATCGCTTAGAGAGGCGTACCTCCTAGCATGCCTGTGAAGTGTTCTAAGCTCCTCTTCACTAGCATAATCTAGGGGGATTCCCTTTCTATCATTAGACTCCCATATGTTTATTAGCTTATCGAGTATGCTTGAAACCTCTAAGTTTGAGTAGAAAGCTGCTTTAACCCATGGACTTCTATTTTCATCGATGAGCCTTATGATGTCTCTTTTAATCTCCTCACTCACTTCTCACACCGTCAACTCTACTCCTCTTCAAAGTTAATATGCTAATGTTCTAAGTCCTATACATGGAGCTTAGGTTTAACTTTATATTCTCGTTTAAAAGCTCCGGATTACCGGTTTAATATGGTGTTTAATATGGTAACGTTTAGTAGGTATGAGTTACCCCCTCTCCCATACAGCTATAATGCTTTGGAGCCTTTCATAATAGAGGAGATCATGAGGTTACATCATACAAAGCATCATAATGCCTATGTTGTTGGCGCTAACGCTGCCCTTGATAAGATAGAGAAGCATTTGAGAGGAGAGCTTCCAGGGTTAGATGTAAGGGCTGTTCTAAGAGATTTCTCCTTCAACTACGGTGGGCATATAATGCACTCCATATTCTGGCCTAACATGGCCCCGGCTGGAAAGGGTGGTGGTAAACCTGGAGGTAGGCTGGGAGATTTTATAAACAAGTTCTTCGGCTCCTTTGAGGCGTTTAAGAGCCTCTTCGGCCAAGCTGCTAAGACAGTTGAAGGTGTTGGGTGGGCTGTGTTAGGCTACGACCCCATAACCGGTGATCTAAGGATACTCCAAGTTGAGAAACACAATTTACTAATGACAGCAGGCATAGTACCACTCTTAGTTATAGATGTGTGGGAGCACGCCTACTACCTCCAGTACAAGAATGATAGAGCTAGCTATGTTGATAACTGGTGGAATGTAGTAAACTGGGACGATGTAGATGCGAGGTTAGAGAAGGCATTGAATCTTGCAAAACCCCTAATATACCCATCCCTACCACTTCCCTAAAGTCTGGCTAAAGCATATCCAGGATCATCCACTCTTTTCCAGGTGTTTCTATACATATCCATACATAGCTATAGATACATAAAGTTACTTTTTAAACGCTTGAGAATATGTGATCTTACGGGTTTCCCGGTTTGGGCACCACATCTAAGTTTGACGTTGTAATTGTAGGTGCAGGGCCTGCTGGTTGTAGCTCCGCTTATCTCCTAGCTAGGGCTGGTCTTAGAGTTTTACTTGTGGAAAGGGGTAGGAGTGCTGGTAGTAAGTTACTTTGGGGTGGTAAGGCTTACGCTCAACCTATTAGGGAGGTTTGGCCTGAGCTTGATAAGGAAGCTCCTATCCATAGATGGGTTACCAGGGAGAGGTTTAGCTTTGTTTGGGGTGATAGAATTTTAACTGTAGAGTATAAGCTTGGTAGGAGTGTTGCTTTCACATCATACTTACCGGAGCTAGTATCATGGATGGCTAGGAAGGCTGAGAGTGCCGGAGCTTTACTAGTGGAAGATGTTAGAGTAGATGAGATAGTCGTGAAGGACGGCAGGGTTGTAGGTGTTAGAAGCGGTGATGACGTAGTTAGAGCTGATGTTGTCATAGATGCTGAGGGTGTTAATAGAATGCTCCTAGAGAAACTAGGTTTAGCTGAAAAACTTGACGTAAATAGCGGTGTAGCCCTCGGTGTTAAGGAGACCTTAAGCTTGGACTCTAAGTTGATAGAGGAGAGGTTTAACCTGGATAAAGGCGAGGGTCTATCGTGGCTCGTAGCAGGCGATATTACAAGGGGGTTGCCAGGAGGGGGTTTCATATACACTATGAGAGACTCCATAGGCATAGGGCTCGTCATACCAATAGGCCCTGCAGCCAAGGCCGCTGAGGAGGGCATCCTAAAGGAGCATGTATCAAGCTTGGTTGAATCATTTAGGCTACATCCTTACTTTAACAGGTTCTGGAGGGAAGCAGATGTTATAGAGTATGGTGGGAGAATGACGATAGAGGGGGGGCTAAGCATGATGCCTAGGAGGCTCTATGCACCAGGGCTCCTCGTGGTAGGTGATGCTGCTGGGTTCCTCGTAAACACTGGGTATACGATTAGAGGTGTTGATACTGCAGTGTATAGTGGAAAGCTAGCAGCTGAGACTGTGATAGAAGCTCTTAGCAGAGGAGGGTTTACAGAGGATAATCTGAAGGCCTACGAGGATAAGGTTAGGAGAAGTTACATCTATAGAGAGCTTAGAAACCATAGTGGTGTTGAGGATATCATGAAAGACCCCTTCTACTTCACAAAACTACCGCAAGTGGTGGTGGGAGCTGCAGGTAGGCTTTTTGAAGCAGACTATGAGGAGCCTACGTTAATTGGAAGTGTTGTGGAGGCCTCTAGGGATGCTGGTATAAGTCTTGTAAGAGCGTTCTTTAAGCTAGCTAGGGTGGTGAGGAGGCTTTGAGCTCTACGGGTGTTAAGCTTAAGAGGTTGAAACTTGAGGATCTCCTACAAAGGGATGTATGGGATGTCGATGAAGCCAGGCATATAGAGGTTCTGGATCAGAGAGGTTTACCTATTAAAGCGCTACTACTACTATGCCCTATGGGCTGCTACACAATGGCTGGAGAAAGGCTTTTAATGAGCTATGAGGGTTGCGTTGAATGCGCTACCTGCAGGGTTCTAAGTAACCCTCATCAGATCAGATGGGAGTATCCTAGGAGTGGGAGAGGTATACAGTATAGGTTCACGTAGGGAGGTGGTAAGGGTGAGGGTTGTTGTCGGCATAAAATGGGTCCCAAACACACAGGCCGTTAGATTTGACCCGGAGACCGGGACTTTGATTAGACGAGGTGTACCATCAATCGTTAACCCTCACGACCTACCTGCAGTGGAGCTCTCCTTGCGATTGAGGGATGAGGTGGGCGGTGAGGTTATAGCTATTGCCATGGCCCCGCCCCCGGCCTCTAAGGGTTTGGAGTTTGTCCTAGGTATGGGTGTTGATAGGGCTATATTGATAACAGATAGGGTTTACGCCGGGGCTGATACACTAGCTACAAGCTATGTGCTAGCCAGGGCTATTCAGAAGATTAACGCTGAGATTGGCGATGTGGACTTGGTGGTATTCGGACAGGAGACCATAGACTCTAGTACAGCCCATATCCCAGCACAGGTGGCTAGCTGGCTTGAGCTACCATACATCTACTACGTTAAAGAGGCTACTGTGGTAGGTAATGGTAGGGTGAGGGTTGTAAGAGAGCTTGAAAACTACTTGGAGGAGTACGAGCTAGAGCTCCCAGCAGTCCTAGGGGTTGCTATTAGAGCTTTAAAACCCAGACCCGTAAGTCTCTCTATGAAGCTTAGAACCAAGTTCGAGAAGAGGCTTATAACATGGACTAATAACGATTTAAAGTTAGATCCTAGATGCACGGGGCTTAAGGGATCCCCAACTATTGTAGCTAAGACTATTGATATGCCAGAGGTTCCTAGGAGAAGGGAGGTTTTCAAACCTAGAGATGCTAGGGAGGCTGCTAAGTGGATTGTAGCTAAGATGTTAGCAGATGAGAAGACTAGAGAGCTATTATATAGAAGCCTCTGGGGTGGTAGGGGATGAGCTCTAAGATTGAATGCGATAAGTTGTGCCCTGAGTGGCCTTGCGAGCAACCTGAAGAGTTTAGAAATGTATGGGTTATCGTAGAAGCTGAGGAGGGGAGGTTAAGTGAGCCTAGCTTACAGATGCTAACACCTGGAAGAAAGATCTCGGATAAGCTTGGAGAGAAGCTTGTAGGGGTTCTAGTAGGCTACGGTGTATCCCATTTAGCTGAGGAGGTTATAAAGTATGGGGCTGACGAGGTTATAGTTGTTGATAGTGAAGCTTTCAAAACATACTATCCCCGAGTCTACGCCTTAGCGGTAGTTGAGCTGGCTAGGAGGTACAAACCATCCGTTATCTTCATAGCCGGGACTAAGAGGGGGAGAGAGTTTGCCCCATACGTAGCTAACACCCTTAGAGCGGGGATAACGGCTGATTGCACGGATTTTGACGTCGACGTTAATTCGAGGGATGTCCTACTCATAAGGCCGCCTTTTGCAGCAATACTCCTAGCCTTTATAAAGACACCTTTTAGAAGACCCCAAATTGGGACGGCCAGGCCTAACGTATTCCCAGTACCCGTTAGGGATGAGAGTAGGAGAGGGGAGGTTATATTCGAGAAGGTGAAAGTTGCAACAGAGAATAAGATGAGGCTGGTTTCGAGGAAGGAGATAGCGAGGATGGAGGTTAGTGTAGAAAAGGCGGAGGTCATAGTATCTGGTGGTAAGGGGGTGGGGGGCCCCGAAGGCTTCAAGATACTTGAGAGGTTAGCGGAGCTCCTAGGAGGAACAGTAGGCGGGTCTAGGAAAGCAGTTGATGCAGGGTGGATTAGCGAGGATAGACAGGTCGGCCAGACAGGTAAATCAGTAAAACCCATACTCTACATAGCCGTTGGTATCAGCGGGGCCGCACAACACATGATAGGGGTTAGAGAGGCCATAAGAGTTATAGCTGTAAACATAGACCCCGAAGCACCGATATTCAACCAAGCAGACTACAGTGTTATAGGCGACTACAGAGAGGTAATACCAGCACTAATAGAGGAGCTCGAAATACTAAAAGCCAGAGGCCCCGATGCCGCCAAAGAGTACATGGAATGGCTTAAGACCCTAGAGACTTAAACCAAGAGGTCTTCAATGAGGGTTTATGAAGAGGGTTACATTGAACCCCCTAGCATGCATACTTCCTTAGTAGAACTGACGAGTACCTTCAATGAGAGCTAACAGCACACTTAACGGTATACCATAGGTGTGCGCACTAAGCTTCCGCTTTACATGATAGGAATGGCGAAGGGTTGGAGGCTAGAATGCCGGTGGGCGATAGCTAGGTTGAGCCCCCAACCCCAAAAGAGCCCCCCAGGCCGGTTTGCTGATGGGAGGCTAGCTCCCGGTAGACTGGGCTGGCTTTGAGCCTATGGTCCTCAGGCGTCGTAGAGCTAAGCTCCGCGACCACCGAGATCTCCTAGAGGGTAAAGGATTACGTGTGGTAATGTAGAGGAGAGGTGTGGGAGGACCAGCATTTATCTCGGAACCTTATAGCTAGATGTTTAAACCCAAAAATTAAACCTTCCACTTCTAGATTCTAATCAGAGAGTAGGATTACACGATAGGCCAACGGGATTTTTAGTTATAGGGGGCTTAAGTATGAGTTTAGAGGGGAGGTTAAAGAATGAGAATTCAGGGTACTCTGGTTTAGGTTTAAAACAGATTGGTTATTTTTACAGGAGGCCTGTGTTTAGGGTTGAGGATCCTATTCCGTTGATTGGCCATATTGCTTTTGGTGTTATAGATAGGGGTACTAATGTTCTTCAGGTTAGACCTACTACTCTTTGCCAACATTCATGTATATTCTGTAGCGTTGATGCGGGGCCTAGGAGTGTTACGAGGCAGTCTGAGTTCCTAGTTGAGGCTAGGTGGCTTGTTAGATGGTCTGTTGACATCGCTAGGTTTAAGGGGGGAGGTGTTGAGGTTTTATTGAATGGTGTTGGAGAGCCTCTAAGCCATCCGGAGATCCTTAATGTAATAAGGCTCTTGAAGGAGAGCGGGTATGTTAATAGGGTTGCCTTGGAAACTCATGGTGGTTTTCTATCTAAGAGGTTTGCTGTGGAGCTTGAGAAGGCCGGTCTTGATAGGATTAATCTTAGTGTTGATACTACAAACCAGTTACTGGCTAGGGAGCTAGTAGGGGTTAAGTGGTATGATGTAACAAGGGTTCTTGAGGTGGCAGCGTGGATTCTCGATAATACGAGGATAGATGTAATCTTAACCCCAGTCGTTATACCGGGGGTTAACGAGAGTGATATGAAGGCCTTGATAGAATGGGCTAAGAGTCATAGAGCGGGGGTTAAGAGTGGGTGGCCTAGTGGGGTTTTGATCCAAAAATATGAGGTTCACGAGTATGGTAGGAAGCTACGCGGAGTGCAGGAGTGGACTTGGAGTAGGTTCTATAAGTGGCTTAGGGATCTTGAGAGAAGCACTGGTTATAGGTTGATTGTCGAGCCCTGGGAGGTAGGCTTCGAGAGGAGGCCTAGTTTAGATAAGCCTTACACTGTTGGGAGTAAGGTTAGAGTTCTCATAGCCGGTCCTGGGTGGCATTGGGGCGAGTTTCTAGGTGTTGATCTAAGACACGAGAGGGTCATAGCTGTTATGACTGAGAAAGAGTTGAAACCCGGTCAATCTATCACTGTAACCGTAGTTAGAGATAGGGATAACATATTTGTTGCTAGAGCCTAGATGGAAGGTCAGACAGTTGCCTAACAAACACTCCAATGCTAGTCTAAAAGTTTAAATACTAGCTCCTCTAGTAGAGTGTTAGGTGCGCTAAGTTGGTATTGACGCCTGAGAGGGGTGCTGGTGTACACGGATGGGGCGTCTACATACCTAGGTTTAGGATCTCAATGCAGGAGATCGCTAGGGAGTGGGGCTGGCCCGATCACCAATGGAGAGCTCTCGGCATGATAGAGAAGGCTGTAGCCGGGCCTGATGAGGATTCCACGACTATGGGTTTAGAGGCTTCGTTAAACGCCATAAGAAGGTCTGGAGTTAACCCTGCGGATATAGGGGCTGTTTTCTTTGGGACAGAGTCTAAACCTTATGCTGTAAAACCTAGTGCTACTGTAATAGCTGAGGCTGTAGGGGCAACCCCTCTAACCATGGCTAGTGATCTTGAATTCGCTTGTAGAGCTGCTAGTGAGGGGGTTAAAGCATCTATAGGTCTGGTGGCCTCTGGCATGGTTAAATACGCTCTTGTTATTGGTAGTGATACAGCTCAAGCTAATCCCGGCGATGTCCTAGAGTTTACTGCTTCAAGTGGGGCTGCCGCCTTTGTAATAGGCCCCTCTAAGGGTTCCGCAGCTGTATTCGAGGGTAGTAGTACTTATGTAACAGATACACCTGACTTCTGGAGGCGTGAGGGCTCACGGTATCCTAGGCACGGTGAGGGGTTTACGGGGGAGCCAGCTTACTTCGCCCATATAATTGGCGCTGTGAGGGATCTAATGGAGAAGCTTGGATTGAAACCCTCTGACTTCAACTACGCTATATTCCACCAGCCTAATGGCAAGTTCCCTCTAAAGGTTGGGGAGATGCTTGGGTTTAAGCCTGATCAACTCAAATTAGGCCTAGTAACCCCGTTTATAGGCAACACGTACAATGGCAGTGCCTTAATAGGGCTAGTTAGGGTTCTAGACTACGCTAGGCCCGGAGAGAGGGTGCTGGTAGCACCTTTTGGGAGCGGGGCTGGGAGCGATGCTTACAGCCTTTTGGTTACCGATGTTGTAGAGGAGAGGCGTGATAAAGCACCTACAGTAGACTATTACATCAACGATAAGATAGTAATCTCCTACTCCATCTACGCTAAGTACAGGGAGTTGATACATGTTATAAGAGAGTAGGTGGTGGGGTTGGTTTACATAACAGGCGTGGGGCTCGTTAACGTGGATAGACACTATGATAAGAGTGTTAGAAAGCTAGCCTTCGAAGCATCAGTAGCAGCCCTAGACTCTAGCATGGCTGAAAGCATTGACTTCATAGTTGTGGCTTCAAGCCTCTCCTACCTACAAGAACCACAGCTTGACTTAGCCTCCTACATAGCCTCATCAATGGGTCTTAGAGGTGTTAGAAGTATAGCTGTTGAATCCGGGGAAGCTTCAGGACTAGCGGCTGTAATGACTGCTAAGTCTTTGGTGGATAGCGGGTTAGCCTCACGGGTTCTCGTCGTAGGAGTTGATAAGCTATCAGATCACCCCTCATGGAGAGTCTACAGGAACCTCTCAATGCTATATGATAGTGAAAGTGATGCCTTCTACTCAATAGGGCTCGGTGGTGTTGCAGGGCTCCTAATGAGGCTCTACATGGACGTGTACAAGGTTGATAGGCAAACCCTAGCCTACTGGCCAGCTTTAATGCATTCAAACGCTAAGGCAAACCCCTATGCTATGCTTAGATTTGCTATAACCCCTGAGAAGGTTCTTGAAGCTCCTCCAGTAGCCGAGCCTCTAACCCTACTAGACACATTCCCTCTAGGGGATGGAGCGGCTGCCATAGTAGTTGAAGGTAGAGCTGGAGGAGGAGCGATAGCAGAGATTGTAGCCGTTGAATCTTCAACGGGGTTCCAGAGTATAGCTTTAAGCGATGACCCGTTGAAGATAGAGTCCCTTGAGACGGCCTATAGGAGGTTAGTTGAAAGGGTTGATGTTAAGGATGTGGACGTCGTGGAGTTACACGACTCATTTACAATAACTGGTATCCTGGAGTTGGAGACGTTAAGGTTAGCTGAGAGAGGTAAGGCTGCTGAGGCTGTAGCTCAAGGTAACTTTAGTATTGGAGGCGAAGGCCCTGTAGTTAACCCAAGTGGCGGGTTGAAAGCTAGGGGTCACCCTATAGGAGCTACGGGGGTGTACCAGGTGGCTGAGATAGCCTTACAGTTGTCCGGTGAGTTTCCAGGTTTGAGGGTTGAGGGGGCTCGTGGAGGGTTAGCGGTAGCTGTTAATGCTATGGGCTCTAGCTCCTATGTAGCCTACCTAAAAGCTGTAAGGTGATATGACGATGGATTGGTGGAGCCCAGCTAGAGTTTGGAGGTCTAGGGTGTACAGGTATAGGCTTATAGCTGGTAGATGTAAATCTTGCGGTAGAGCCCACTACCCACCTGCTAATGCATGCCCATACTGTGGTTCAAGGGGTTTGGATAACGTGGAGTTACCTAGGGTTGGTAGGATTCTAAGTTATAGTATCGTTTATACAACGTCCTTCGAAGATAAGGATAAGAGCCCCGTTATACTTGGTTTAATCGATTTAGGTGTTACTAGGTTGGTAGCGGAGATAGTCGATGTAAAACCTGAGGATGTAAAGATGGGTGATAGGGTTGAAGCTGTTTTCAGGCGAATCTCAGTCGATGGAGGCACAGGCTTAATAGTTTACGGTATTAAATTCAGGCCCGTGAGGATGGGATAGTATGGACGCGGGTAGGAGTGCTGCGGATATCGACGAGGTCCTAGCTAGGCTTGAGAGAGGGGAGGTGAGTTTCAGTAAGCTTGAAGAGGTCCTTGGAAACGCTAACCTAGCTGTTTTAACCAGGAGGAGGTTTTTGGAGAGGAAGCTTGGAGTAAGCCTCTCAGGTATAGCTAGTACGATAATAGATTTTGAGGAGCTCTACGGTTACAATATAGAGAACGCTATAGGGGCTGTCCAGATACCCGTAGGCGTGGTAGGACCTCTAAAGGTTAACGGTGACTACGCTAAAGGCGAGTTCTACGTACCGCTAGCCACAACTGAGGGGGCTTTAGTTGCAAGTGTAAATAGGGGAGCTAAGGCTGTAACAGCTAGTGGTGGTGCTTACGTAAAGGTTTTAAAGGATGGTATGACTAGAGCCCCCCTCATATGGACCCCAAGTGTTATTGAAGCCTCCAAGTTCGTAGAGTGGGTTAAGGCTAACATGGAGGTTTTGAAGAGTAAGGTTAGCGAGGTTACTAGACACGGTAGTCTTCAAGACGTTCAACCATTCATAGTGGGTAACCTTGTATGGCTTAGGTTCATCTATAGAACGGGGGATGCCATGGGAATGAATATGGCTACGCTGGCTAGCGATAGGATATGCTCTTACATAGAGGAGTATTACGAGGGGGATGCTAGGTGTATATCGCTTAGCGGGAACATGTGCACGGATAAGAAGCCTGCTTTCATAAACAGGCTGCTTGGTAGAGGTAAGTATGTGGTATCAGAGGCTGTCATACCGCGTAGCGTTGCCGAGAGCGTTTTAAAGGCTAGAACCGATCTAATACACTACATAAACCAAGCTAAAAACCTCCTAGGTAGTAGTGTTGCTGGTAGCGTTAGTTTCAACGCCCACTACGCTAACGTAATAGCGGCTGTATTCATAGCAACAGGACAGGATGTAGCACAGGTAGTGGAGAGTAGCATGGGGTTCACGTGGACAGAGCTTAGAGGGGAAGACCTCTACATATCAGTAACCCTACCAAGCCTAGAGGTGGGGACTATTGGAGGGGGTACAAGGCTTAGAACACAGAGGGAGGCTTTATCCATAATGGGGGTGGCGGGTGGAGGAGACCCTCCTGGTGTGAACGCCTTAAAACTAGCTGAGATAGTGGCAGCCACAGTCTTAGCTGGAGAGTTAAACCTACTAGCAGCTCTCGCCTCAGGTCATCTTGCTAAAGCTCATGAGAAGCTGGGTAGGGGGAGAGTTAGGCAAGCTCGTTTAGAGCGTTAACATAAAACACTTAATAGGATCGTTTAAAACCTTAGGAGCTAGGTGGTATGTGGTTATCTCTGGAGGTAGGTGTGGGGTTGGAGGTGTTAGAGCACTACAATGTTTACCCTAGAATGGTTAAGGATATAACTGTGGGGCCTCCGAGGCTGACTAAGTATGAGAAGGCGAGGATTATAGGTGTTAGAGCGCTTCAACTAGCTCACGGAGCTCCACCTCTAGTCCCCCTGGAGGTTGTAGGGTCCAGTGATCCTGTGTTGATAGCTAAGTATGAGGTTGAAAACGGCATACTACCCCTATCAATCTTAAGGTATACGAGCTCTGGGGTTAGACAGAGCATTCCCCTTTCATTCTTAATCAAGGTGTCGAAGGAGGTATTAGGGAGAGTTGATTGAAATCTGTAGGTCTATTGTTTCACAGGAGTTCGAGATTCTACGTGTAGATGAGTATACGGGATCTAGGATAGATCTAACACTAGGACTGCCTAGAGGTAGGGGTTTGAGAGAGGCGCTTGAAACTCTATACCCTAAGCTTACAACCTACGGGTGCTACCCGCTCGTAAGGAGGAGCGAGAGAGGGCTTATACTACATCTATTCACTAGAATGGAGGCACCTAGCAGGCTACTCACTAATATAGCCTTAGCTCTAGCGACCTTGGTAACAGTGTTCCTCTCAGGCCTGGCACTATCATCGCCTGGAGACCAGGTTAGCGTAGACGGTTTTGCGTGGAGCCCGTTAGCATACCTCCTCGGACTCCTAGCTCCACTTATTGCTCACGAGCTAGGTCACTGGAGCGTTATGAGAGCCTACAAGACCCCATCTAGCCTACCATACCTAATCCCAGCTCCACCATTACAGCTAGGCTTCCTTGGAACCTTCGGTGCGGTAATAAACCTCAAATGGCTTCCTCCAACTGCCAACTCACTAACACTCATGGCCATAATGGGGCCCCTGGTGGGCTATGTGGTAGCATTACCTCTAGCTATATACGGTCTAAGTAACTCGCTTGTAACAACAGAGATCCCCGAGGGGTCTATCACCCTACCCATGATCCCCGTATCGGTAATACTTCTAGCTATGGCTATAAGAGTTCCAGAAGGGCACATGATAATATTCAGTCCCCTAGCCTTCGCCTCCTACGTGGTCTTCTTCGTCACATTCCTTAACCTAGTCCCAGTAGCTATGCTAGATGGAGGACACATTGTTAGAGGCGTTGCTGGAGCACGCGCCCACCTATTGGTGAGCAGGCTCTTCATAGCCACGTTAATAATCCTATCCATCCTATTCCCTCAACTCATCCTATTCGCCATCCTAGCCCTAATACTATACTTTATGACAGGTGGAAGGCATCCAGGCCCCTCTATGAGTATAGAGAGCACAGCCCACACTATAACAGCTTCCAGTATTATCTACGGAATCCTCCTAGTCTTAACAATCCCAATCCCCATCACATGAGCCCCCGCTCCCCGAGAGGCATTATTTAGTTCGACGTCAAAAGTTAGCTTTATAAGTACTGTTTCTCCCTCTCTCCAGCCACTTGCACAATGAGCCTCTAGTAGATCCAGATTACCCAGAGGGGGGTAGATGTACCTCTGGCGAGTGGAGGCAAACTAACTCTCGTAGGGTGGCCTGGGCCTATTGAGGTAGTTGAGAGGCTGGGTGGTGGGGAGCTGAGAGTATAAAGGCGAGAGTCTAACATCTACTGAGAAACGGTTCTGAGGTTTGCTTGAGAGAGTTTGTAGGATAGAGGCCGGCTACATCGTTATAATAGCTGAGAAGCCTAGGGCGGGAGAGAAGATAGCTAGAGCTCTAGGCTTTCCTAGGAAGTGTAGCCTTAATGGTATCCCATACTGGGTTCTAAGTGTTAATGGTAAGAATGTTGTTGTGGTTTCAAGTGCGGGGCATCTATTCCAGCCACACACTAGTCTTCGAGGATTCCCTGTTTTCGAGTTTACGTGGAAGCCGATCTGGCTTGTGGATCCCAAGGCAGGCTATCTCAGGAAATTCTATGATGTTCTTAAACAGGTGGTTCCAAGGGCTTCAGAGTTCGTAAGCGCATGTGACTACGATATAGAGGGGAGCGTTATATGCTATAAGATAATTGAGGCCCTAGGAGATCCTAGGAAGGCTAGGCGTATGAAGTTCTCGACGTTAACACCACAGGATATTAGGAGCGCGTACTCTACGTTACAACCACTCGATAGGGACATGGTAGAGGCGGGGCTCGCTAGGCACGAGCTAGACTGGCTCTGGGGTATAAATGTGTCTAGGGCCCTCATGCACGCCCTTAAAACATACTCTGGTAAGAGGGTGCCGCTTAGCGCTGGAAGGGTTCAAAGCCCCACGTTGGTAGAGGCTACTAGGAGATGGGAGGAGTTAAACCTGTACGCACCTAGACCCAGCATAAGCATATCCATAGATGTTAAAACCAGGAGGGGGGAGAGGTTTAAGGCGTACCCTTCAGGGTGGAGTCCAAGGGATAGAGTTGAGGCGGAGAGGTTAAGGGAAAAGCTTAGGAGGATAGGGGAGATTAGTGTTTCAAACATTGTTGAGAAGAGGGAGGTCTTAAACCCTCCTCCAGCCTTCAACCTAGGTGATCTCCAACACGAGGCTGCTAGGATATACAAGCTCTCCCCCATGAGGACGCAGAAGATAGCCGAGGATCTATACTTGGAGGCTCTCATAAGCTATCCTAGAACTAATAGCCAGAAGCTCCCCCCAACAATAGACTACGCTTCAATACTTAGAAGCCTGGAGGGCGTGAAGGAGTACTCCAGTGCTGTTAAAAGCCTACTAGAAGAGACTAGAGGGGCTCTGAGACCTGTGCAGGGTAAAGCTGACGACCCAGCACACCCAGCCATATACCCAACGGGCGAGAAGCCTAGAGGGCTTAGTGGAGAGCATTTCCAGGTATACGATCTCATAGTTAGAAGGTTTCTAGCAGCATTCTCGCGAGAGGCCGTTATGAACAAGGTTACAGTTACCCTTATCGACGTCGAAGGAAGGGTTTTCGAAGCCCAGGGGTTGACTATTGTTAGAGAAGGGTGGATGAAGTACTACCCATTTCTCAAGCCCTCTGAAAGCTTAATCCCAATGCTATCACGGGGTGAGAGCGTTAAGATAGAGGATGTGAATATCAGGGTTACGTGGAGTAAGCCGTCGACTAAGATCACCAAGGATTCGTTACTAAGATGGATGGAAAGTGTGGAGATTGGAACAGAGTCTACGAGGGCTAGGATCATAGAGACTCTATATAGAAGAGGGTATATAGCGCAGGAGGGGGGCTCTAGTAGGGTGACAGATCTAGGCTACACTGTAACACGTATAATACTAGACCTCTTCCCAGAGCTCTCCACACCGGAGCTCACAAGAGAGTTTGAGAGAAAACTCGAGGACATAAGATATGGTAGGAGGAGTAGAGAGGACGTAAAAGAGGAGGCTATAAGAGCTATCGAAACACTACTATCAAGCTACAACAGGAGGCTAAAGGAGGTAGGCTATAAACTAGCGGTAGCTCTAAACATGAAACCCCCAGAGAGACCGTGCAAAGTGTGCGGAAGAGAGGCTACAATAACAGTAGGGGGTGTGGAGCTCTGCGAATACCATGGCAAAGCGCTGGAGAAGCTAAGGGAAGCCATAGAATCTACGTCTAGAACACTAAACATTAGCAGACACGAGGCCCTCACAATACTAGCCTCGAAAAAGAGAAGTACGGGTAGGTGGATTATAGAGGTTGCAAGAAAGGCTTTAGAAGACCCAAAATTGAAAGCAGTACTATCCCTATTATAAAAACCTAGTTACCCCAAAAGAAGTGGAAGCCCCCTAGCGATAGACAGTTCAAAAAGTACTAATGCTATAAAACAGATGACTCCTTGATCTCACTTGCTACTTCGAGTTTTCACGATTTAATGGCAGTATGATTTAAAAAGCCTTTGCCTGAGGTCTGCGAGGCCAAGAGATTTCGCAGGGTTGCAGTAAACGATGTAAAGATCTGGGGGCCCTAATTCCTTAAGCCTGCTCTCGGTGTGCAGTGTTTTAAAGCTTAAAACGCTCATTTATATTTAAGGGAGGGTGTGGTTTTCCGTTGACGCAAGCATTGAGTTCTCCGCATGTGAGCTGGGGGTGTGCTAAGCTATGGTTAGGGATGAAGAGGTTAAATCTGAGGCTCGTATAGCTAGGTATAGAGGCTCCAGCGTATCTAGTGTTGGGGGCGGTTCTGGGTCGTCGCCTAGACTTCCTAGGGGTAAGCATGTTGGTTTTCTTGTTGAGGACTCTATCATAGTTACTGATGTGAGTTCCTCTAGGACTCTTTACGGTGAAGGTTTCTTTGGAACTCCTATTGGTGTTGAGAAGCCTAGGGGCGCGGATTTCGAGGCCCCCTTAAAGCTTAGCTTAATTGAGGCTCTTTACCTTGTGGAGAGGGGGGTTCTTGAGGTTAGAAGGCTTGATGGAGGCTCGGTGGGCCTCGACGAGTTGAGGAGGATTGTTGAGTCTAGTGATGAGCTGAAGTTACTCTACACGGTATACAGAGATTTAAGGGATAGGGGGTTCACTGTTAGATCCGGTCTTAAGTATGGTAGTGATTTCACTGTATACAGACTGGGCCCGGGCCTGGAGCACGCCCCCTATGTGCTCCACGTTTACAGAGGGGTTGAGAGGCTCGACCCCACAGAGATTGTTAGGGCTGGTAGGCTGAGTCATAGTGTTAGGAAGACCTTCATACTAGCTTTCCCATCGAGGGATGGTAGGGTAATGTATTTAATGTTTGACTGGGTTAGATTTTAAAGGATGGGGTTAAGTTTATGGCAGGCCCGGAGAACCCCCACTCGTACAACTTTAGACTATTAAATCCACAATCTCTAAATCCTAGGCCTACACCGATAGCTGGGATGTGCAACCCCCTCTGCCCGTATTATAGATGTGAGAAAGAATCACTACAAGCCTTTAAGACTAGTAGGAGAGGTGTTATGGTAAACCGCCCTCACTGCCTCCTACTTGGAGATGAATGCTTAGGACTTAAATGCCGTTACTCTAAGTGCACGCTATTGGCTGCAGGGGCTGATGGAAGATGTTTACTAGCAACATTGAACCCAAGGAAGGCCTAGAAGGTATTAGCTGTGTTCACGGAACACCTTTGAAACAAGGGATATGGCTAGGTTTCTGTGGAGGGAGGCTACCACGTCGCCTACCACGATAACTTCATCTAGACTAGCCTCCAGAGGCTCCCCCCTCGAATCATATACTTCGCCCCCACACTCTCTAACCATACCTACCGAGGCTGCTACATCCACGTTCCTTAGCCTAGATCGTGCATCCACAAAGAGTAGTGCTCTACCTAAAGCCACATATGCTATCTCAAGGGCTGCACTTCCAAGACCTCTTATCTTAACATTATCCCCCAGACCTCTAATAAACTCAACCAACCTAGACGCTACAACCGGGTCCTCCGCGTAGGCGAAGACCATCCTAGTGTTACGCTTAGCCTCCCTAACCCTAACCCCTCCCTCATAACAACCATGCCCTTTACTAAAGGAGAGGGGGTTTCCAAAGAATACTGGGGCTACGGAGCCTGCGATAACATCGCTAAGCCTATTACCTAGAGCGAATGCTATCGATACAGATGCCCAGGAGATGCAGTTTGAGTAGTTAGTGCTCCCATCTAGAGGATCTATTACTACAACTAGATCCCCATCCCCAAAGTAGCCTTTCTCCTCTGAGACCCCCCTGACCCTCAACCCCTCCCCTCTAAGAGAATCTATTATGTAATCCTCTGCCAGCTTATCAGCCACTATGGTTTCACCTCCAACACCCCTTGTATACTCTTGGCTACAAGCATGGTCCCTTAGTAGTGCTGCAGTCTCACCACTAATCCTAACAGCAATCCTCCTCAAATCCTCTGGATCAAACTCACCCCTCATAGGAGGTTACCTCCACATCTGTAGCTTCGACTAACGGGTTAATATCCTTGACTAGCCTGATGACGAGCTCCACAGCCTCTCTAACAAGAGACCTGGGGACCCCTGGAGCCCCGCAGGAAACAACCAGCACGTTCCTCGTCCTATCTGTTATCATTGAAACACGTGAATCCCTATGAGGGTAAACGTGTATAACTAGACCCCTGGAATCCACTATCACCGGAAGCCCTTTCCTAAGCCTCTCAACGCCCTGAGACCCTATTGGGGCGAACTCCTCGTAGCCCTCGCTAAGCTTCAGCCTAAGAGGTGGGCTAATAGCATCTAGGTCGTACAAGCCTATTGGAACGAGGGTTTTTAAGCTAACAAGGTTACCAATATCAACTACACTATTAACCCTAGGCACACTACCACCATGAAGAACCCTCCTAGCCAAAGCCTCAGAACTAGGTCTAACCTTAGTAGGGTCAATACCAAGCCTCCACATAAACCTCCTATAAGCCTGAACAATAGGGTTCTCAGTCAGCCTACCCACATCCCCAATAACACCCCTAACCCTCTCCTCCTCACCTCTAAGCAGCTCATCAATAAACCCAGGAGTCGAGGAAACCCTAACACCCCTAACCACAGCGTAAGACACAAAAACACCAAGACCGGCCAACTCACCCGAAACAACAATCAAACCCAGCAACCCCATAAGCTAGAAACCAACAACCCCCTATAAAAGAGAAAGTATAAGCCTGGGAACCTAGATAAGATAAAATAATCCAATGCGACCCACAGTTAAACGTGGGGGGTTATGAGCTCCGATAAGGGACTGTATTGGAGAAACCTTATAGTAGGGGATCCAGGGGGTTACTGTATCCCTTGTAGGATTAAAGATGTTATGAGTGGTTAAAGCGTTATCCTCCTTGCCGCCTCCCTATATACTGGGTCTGCGAAGTCGTACTCATCATCTTCTTTTGTTACTATGCTCAAGGCTATTAACCTGTTTAGGCTATGGTATAGTGTCTTGTTGTGTGTGTAAACACCGGTCCATGCTTCTACCGCTCTTTTTATGGAGCTCCAGCTCTTATACCCCATAGCTATAGCTCTCAGTACGTGTCCATAGAACCTACTAGATCTCGTTATCTTCTCCAACTCTCCTAAAGCTAGCTGTACCGCCTCCTCTAGTACCTCGTTTAGCACATCGAACTTTCTACTCTGGTAAGCTTTATAGCCGTAGAATGCAAGCCATCCCGGTATCCCGTCCAACGCTTTCACCACCTCCTCTAACACACTCTTAGGTGGTTGCATTCCAACCTCGTTGAACCCCAACTCCAGGAACTTCATTGAATCCTCTGGTGTAAACCTGCTTAGCGCTAGCTCATCCCTAACCCTACCGTAGAGGGGGCTAGTGTAGTTGTTGAACTCAAGGAACTCGTAGAGTAGCCCTACCTCCGAGCCGCTTAGTATGAGCTTTGTATAGCGTAGGCTATCATAGCTATAGGCTACGATCTGCCTGAAATCCACCTTGTTATACCCTCTAAGGAATCTGAGCTCCTGAGCTTCATCCACTACAACTAGGAAATACGTGCCCTCATCTCCAGCAAACTCATTAAACTTCTCCAGCAAACTAGATATAGATGGCTCCCGCTTCCTCCAGTTAAACTCCACACTAACACCAGTCCCCAGAACTTTAACCTCAACACCACGTAGACTCCTCAGGTACTCAATTAGCCTAGTAGAAACCCTTGTACGTGTGAGAGCCTCCGAGAGCAACCTATACAACCCGGCGACAGTGTAATTATACTCAGAGAGCCTCCTCGCATTAACATACACATGAGGATACCCGCTCTCGTTGAGAAACACCTTTAGCAAGGACGTTTTCCCAATACGTCTCACACCAATACAGAGGATTAGCGGGGATCCACTTCTCACATAGGACTCTAGAGCTCTAAGCTCCTCCTCCCTATCAAACAGCTCACTACGAGATTCCTTGGGTCTCGGGTCAAACAACATTGAGTTACACCCTGGTAACCAGGTTACACCCCTGTAACCAATCAAGTGGTTAGACCTATTAACTTTATACCTTAAAGCATGGCTGGACTAGTCTTAAGCAACACGTGCTTCTAGTGATATCATTAGTAGAGCTTCGGTAGGTCTTAGCCTTCTAGCTATGGGATCTGGTGCTAGTCCAAGCTGCTCCATTGTCACGCTTCCGAGCAGGTAGACACCTTCATCACCAAACACTACTGGGGTTGCACTAGCAGTGTAACCCTCAATATCAATGCCGACCTCACCTAAAGGTCTCTCCATAATCCTACCATCCGCTAGTCTAAGCCTCACCATCCTAGCAGGCTTCACCTCTAGAGCTTCAAGAACCCTGGATGGAATGACAGTGTACGTAGCACCAGTACCGACTAGGAGCTCGAGAGATAGCCTCTTCTCGGGAACCCCGACATTCCACACAGTAGCTCTAACACTAAAAGTACCCAATAAGGATCCACCACTAAATCCAATACCTTAAATGCTTAAAATACAGTTTTAACATTGCTAGTCCGAGCCCACCACACAGTATAGGGGGACTCGTAGAAGTTAAAAGAGTCCTCCACATCCTCTTGAAGACCACGTTTAGGGGGCTTAGGAGTGGCTTGTATGGTTTTAGCACCTCCAAAAGCCTAGCTATGTTCCCAGCTCAGCTTCAACTTTCTCCTACAAGGTGTTGGGAAGTATAGGAATGATGCCCCCCTTCTCAACGAGAAACATCTTTACCTAATCAGAGTTAGAGTAGCTCGTACCGATAGGGTACACGTTGGAAACATTGTGTGGTATATGCTTAAAAATTTCTCTCCTAAGGTGTGTCGTGCGGAACACTCTATGGGTAGCATTCAGTGAGCTTCAGTAGTGTAAATAACTGGAGGGTCTGCTGGGATCTAGCGTAAAAGGGCTCCGGTTTTAAGCCTATAAGGTTTATCTTCATAATTATAACGTGGCTGTTGATTCGGTGTAAGCTCTTCCCAGCTGAGGTGTTAAGTTTGAGGTTGGAGTTGAGTTTGAAGGATAAGATTGCTTTGGGTTTAACGGTACTACTTATAGTGGGCTATGTGGTTTTTAGGGTTTACGGTGGTGGTTTTGCTGCTGTTGAGGGTAGGAGTATGGAGCCTCTATTACATACAGGTGATCTCGTCGTCTTGGTTAAGAGGAGTGATATTAGTGTGGGTGATATTGTTGTTTATAGTTCTGGCTCTAAGTATGTGATACACAGGGTTGTGGGTAAGTATGAGGTTAACGGCTACTACTGCTACATAGTTAAGGGCGATAATAATGTTATTCCCGATACAGGGGATCCTAGGAGGTGCCCTCCGGGGCGTTACGGAGTCTCAGGGATCCCGGAGGATAGCATAGTCGGGGTTGTCCTGTCTGTGAGAGGGAGCCCTGTTAAGATACCCTACATTGGTAGTATAACACTACTCGTTAGAAGTTGAACCCGACGACCTCCCAGGCCTTCCACGAACCTAGGGTGTGAGGCTTGCAGGGAAGAGCTTCGCGTAGGCTACTAGGATTAACGTTATAGTCTTAACATCTACTATGCGCCCATCATAGATCATGCTGAGAGCCTCGCCTAGATCTAATCTTTCAACCTCCATGACCTCGTGAGGCTCCCTCCTAGGCCTCCCGGTAACAGGATCCCAGGCTATGTAGAGCTTCATGAACTCAGTTGAGTAACCTGGTGATACGTAGCCACCACCAACATACTCAAGCTCCTCTGCAATAAGACCGGCCTCCTCCTCAAGCTCCCTAATAGCAGCCTCCCTAGGATCCTCGCCTTCTCTAATGGTTCCAGCTGGAGCTTCTAGAATCCACCTACCAATAGCAGGTCTATACTGTCTAACCAAAACCACCTCCCTAGAGCTCCTTATAACCGGGAGAACAGCTACACTATTAGGGAATGTAACCCTATCAACTAGAACCCTAACACCATTAGGCAAAGTCTCATAGAAACTCTCAAACAAAACCCTCCTACCCCTACAACTAACCACCACGCTCGAACCACCTCAAATCTACTCTCTACCCTTCTGGGGAGAGGAACGCTCTTTAGACTTTCCACCATACCACCTTCTGCTATACCAGAAGTATACTATAATGAATGATACTACGGGCGATGAAGCTACTAAAACAAGCCCTATTATGGTTACCGGGTTCTTTATACCACCCCCTATAAGAGCCAAAGTCGAGCCTATCAATGCTAGGGTAGCGGTGATTAATATCTTGTTACGCACAACATACATAACCCTCCCCCCTTGAAAAGAGAGGGTATTAGACTTTTAAACATCTACAGTAACGGGAGTGTTACTTAACCCTTTACCCTCAATTCCCTACAAATATAAGAATTAATTCCATGTAGGGAGCTCCGGGTAGATTCTAAGTCCTAAGTTGGAAGCCTTAGCTTTTAACCTGTCGTTTGACATCCTACTTCTACATCAGAGCTTCCTCCTAGTTTGACCGCTTCGCTTATAATGTGTTCTAGGATTTGCTTAGCGCTACTTAATGCCTCCTCCCCTACACTTCCAGCCACTAGGACTCTGATTTCTATGACTGGTTTTTCTAGGATGTAGCCTTTAGGGTGGCTTTTTATGTACGCGTTAAGATGTCTTTTTGATAGCTCCCGTAATAGTGGGGCTATGCTAGCCTCCGGGACTCCTTTGATTTGGGAGTAGCACTCTACGATGGCTACCTGTGGTGTGATAGGGGAGAGGATTGCTGTTACCTCGCTTTCAAACATAGCCTCCATCTCTTCTGGAACACCGGGGAGCATGATGAGTATGGTTTCATTATGGGTTACCACACAACCGGGGGCTGACCCTACAGGGTTTCTTAGAGCTCTGCACCCCTCAGGCATATAGGCCATTTTAAGCCTCTCCCTCGTCAGCGGAAGCCCTTTCTTTGAATAAAACTCTCTTAGTAGAAGCTCGGCCTCCCCGTTTAACACAAGTGGTTTACCTATAGCTACAGCCATAGCCTCCATAGTTATATCATCGTGAGTAGGCCCTAAACCACCTGTAGACACTATCAACCTAACCCTGCCGAGGCCTCTCTTAACCTCCTCAACTATATCGCTTACAACGTCTGGGACAACTATAATCCTGTCAACCGTGAAGCCCATGAAAGTAAGCCTTCTAGCGAGCCAGGAAGCATTGGTATTAACAACCCTGCCGACGAGAAGCTCTGAGCCAATAGATATAATCCACGCTCTTAGGCTAGATCCAGAGCCCCCCACTCCTATCATGCCACCTCATACCCCCTCTTACACTAAGCTTAGCGTCTGTGGTGGTTAAAACGTATGTTGGAGAAGCTTTTTGTAGAATATTGGTTTATTGTATATGCTATTACATTTAACCTTTAACTGTGTATAAATACGCTTGGGGAGCAGGCTTTGGAAAGGGTGAGGTATCAAAGGGGTTTAAGATATGAGTTGCCGTGTGAGCATGCAGCTAGGATAGTGTTCCCCTCTATCAGAGCTAGCATAGCTAAGGTTTTACTAGAGGAGTATGATGTCAATAAGTATACGATAGCTAAGATACTTGGTACAACTCCCGCAGCTGTAACCTTCTACCTCGTGGGGAGGAGGGGTGATAGGTATACCAGGAAGATAGAGGGGATGCCTGAGGTGGCCAGGGTTGTTAGAAGGGTTGCTAGGTTGCTCTTAGAATCTTATAATGAAAGGAAGTCTATAGACCATAGCTTATACCAACTCGCCTTCTGCAGCGTTTGCAGTAAGGTTAACGAACTGGCTATAGATCACGGTTGCCCCGCCACCCTCTTCGAATCTAAGTTGATCACCTGAACCTCCATAGCCTGGTAGCCGATATGGCTATGTAGGTCGCGTGGTCAGCTATTCTCTCAACATGCCTAGCTAGTAATAGTGATGACGCGTCTCTAACACTAATACTACCACTACTTCTAAGCATGTCTAGGTAGTGGTGGTAAACGTTATCCACCATGCTATCCTTTAAACTAACACTCTCTATGTACCTACGCTCACCTCTAGTGAAAGCCTCCACAGCTTCCCTCACCATAGACTTGGACATTTCAAAAGCAGCGAGAACATCATCGTTAACATTACCCTTCAAACCCCCAATACGATCTGAGAGTATGGCTATCTCACGCGCATACCTAGCTACTCTGTATAGATCGTAGGCAACGCTAATCACGCTCTCAGCTAGTATAAGATCCTCTGCTAGAGGTTGGAACCTAGCTATGAAGAGTGTAGCTTGATTCGATATTGTATCCCTGTACTCTCCGGCTGTAGCTGTCAGCCTCTCCACCTCGCTAAGATCACTCCTTCCACTCTCGGAGAGAATGTTAAGTAGCTTATCTACTAGGTTGTACAACCTCTCTATCATCTCAAGTAGCCTCCTCCTCTCCAAATCCCTAGACATCATCTCACATTTCACCTCTTAGAAACCTCCTCGTTATATCCTCGCGCGGGCTTATAGCGATCTCCCCCGTAGGCCCTTCTTCAACAACCCTCCCATCATAGAACATCACTATGTAATCTGATACCCTTATAGCCTGGTGTGGCATATGGGTTACAATGGCTACTGTTATGTTCTCGTCCCTTCTTAGAGCTCTCAGAGCGTCCTCAAGTTGAGCTGTGTTAACAGGATCTATGTTAGCTGTGGGCTCGTCTAACAGTAGTATCCTAGGCTTCATAGCCAGAGCTCTAGCTAGGCAGAGCCTCTGCTGTTGCCCCCCGCTCAGCCTCCAGGGGGGATCGTGTAATCTATTCTTAACCTCATCCCATAACATGGCCTTTTCGAGAGCCCATCTAACTATTTCATCGAGCTCCTTTCTACTCCTAGCTACATTATTCACCTTAGCTCCTATCGCTACGTTATCGTAGATGCTAAGATGGGGGAACGGGTTGGGGGTTTGGAATACCATGCCGAAAAGCCTTCTAACCTTGTAGACGTCCATGTCGAATATGTTGGAGCCGTAGACCCTAACCTCTCCTGACACCTCAACATCGTCAACTAGCTCTATCAGCCTATTTAATACCTTAAGGAACGTCGTCTTCCCGCTACCACTAGGCCCCATTATGGCTGTTATTGTTGCTTCAGGCACCCTTAGGTCTACACCCTTCAATATATCCTTCCCACTAATACGCACCCTTAAGCCTTTAACCTCTATAGCTGGGCTTATCACTAATACCTCACCTCCTTAACTAGAAGCCTAGCTAGTATGAAGAACGAGAGATATAATACGAGGAGGATGAAAGCACCACCCCAAGCTAGGGCCCTCCAGTTATCATAGCCTGTTTGGATGAACTGGAAAACCATCAATGGGAGGGCGTCGGCAGGCTCTAGAGGACCTCCGAATATAACGCTACGAGCCCCGAAGGCTGTGAAGAGTAGTGGGGCTGTCTCACCCATAGCCTTTGTAACAGCTATAGCGATACCGCGAGCCAGACCCCTCCTAGCAACCCTAACCGTCACATAGAATATGACTTGAGCTTTCTTCATGCCAAGGGCGTAGGCTGCCTCAATGTAGGTTTTGGGAACCGAGAGTAGAGCTAGCTCTGCGTAGGTGTAGACATAGGGTATCATGACTATTGCTAGGGCTAGAGAACCTGCGAGGGCTGTAAACCTACCGGTGGGGAGGACTAGTAGGACGAATATCAGCATTCCAATGAGGATGGTTGCCACCTCAAGTAGAGATCTAGAGGTAACTCTAACAGCCTTAGTCAGCACGTGGTTTGGATACTCAACAGAGAATATGGCTGCTAGGGTTGCTAGGGGGACTGCTATGAGGGTGGCTGTTATGGTCATGAAAGCTGTACCAGCTAATGCTGGAGCTATACCTCCAGGCTTCTCCGCCACAACAGCTGCCGGTAAGTCTGTGAAGAAGCTTAAACCATTATCTCTTACTATGGGGAGGCCCCTCCACGTGATATAAGCTATTATATGGAATACGGGTAGTATGGCGATAATCGCTACCACCACAACGATTACCGTGAACACCCTATCCACGAGGAATCTGCCATCCACTAGAACCTCACCCTCCTAAGCAATATTATCCCTATACTGTTAACCACCAGCCCTATAACAAGTAGTATTAGCCCTCCAGCGAAGAGAGCGTTAAGCATGTAGGGGAAATCCTGTGATTCCGTGAACTGGTTAGCTATGAGGGAGGATATTGTGTATGCTGGAGTGAATATACAGAAGCCTATGTTAACAGCGTTCCCTACAACAAGAGTTACGGCTGCAGTCTCGCTTGAAGCTCTACCAAAGCCTAGGAGTATAGCTGATGCTATAGAGGGTAGTATCATTGACAGGTTTAACCTAACATACTCAAACCTAGTCATACCGAGGCTCCACGCAGCCTCCTTAAGCGTGAAAGGTATACTCCTATAACTCTCCTGAACTAACGCCACCATGAAAGGTGTTATCATTATAGATAGTAGAACCCCGGCTGTGAAAACTGTAGCACCTGAGAGAGGCTCGCAGGAGAACAGGGGTATTATCCCTAGGTATGAGTGCACAGGGTCCATAAAGTACCTGTGGAGCAGAGGCCCTAGAAACGCTAAACCCCACACACCATACAAGACTGTAGGCAACCCAGCCATTAAATCCACTATGGTCGAGAAAACCTCCCTAACCCTCCTTGGGGCTATCTCCTCCATGAACACGACTAAGGCTATAGTGAAGGTTAACCCCAGGATAATAGCTGTAATAGCTGAAACAAGGGTTCCCCATATGGCTGGGAGTAACCCGTACCAAGCACCACGCTGCGGAGGCTCAAGCATGGGAAGCCAAATCGTAGTCGGCTGCGGAGGCTCATACGTGGGACGCCAAACTGTAGTCGTATATGTGGAAATCCCTTGCACTCCAAGAACTGGAATTGCTACACCTAACTGTGATAGGAGAAGTAGGAGTAAGATTAATATTATGAGGGACGCAGGTAGAGCTAGGGAGTAAAAAACGATTATATCATGTAGGGGTCTCCTGGGAGCCATTTTAACCTTCCCTTATAAGCTCTAAGGCTCTCAGGTTATATCTTCTAATCTCCTCCGGGATTGGGATGTAGCCTGGTACTATTAGCTCTGGTTTCTGACCCTCAGTGTTAATAAACTCTATGAACTTCTTCACAGCCTCGGCCTTCTCCTTGGAGTATACCTTGTAGAACATTAGGAAGACGAAAGATGTTATCGGATAAGAGTTCTCACCTGGAGCATATACTATGGCGTCCCATGCTTCGTTAAAATCGTCCTCCAGGCTTGGAGGTAGCTTGGGGAAGGCGTTTCTAGCGGCTTCCATCATGGTTTCAGGTGTAGCGTCAATGAATTTCCCGGCGGCGTTTTTAATTAGAGCATACGGCATCTTTGTTAAGTATGCATATGAGTATTCTACGTAGCCTATCGAGTAGGGGGTCCTCTGGACTAGATCTGATACGCCTTGGTTCCCCTTACCTCCTAGACCTCTACCAGTCTTATCAACAGGCCACTCTATGGCCTTCTCCACGAGCTCCTTAGGCCATTTACCGTTTGAGGCTTTGTAGAGGAATAGTGTGAACACATGGGTTGTCCCGCTAGAGTCAGATCTATGCACCGCTATGATCCTCTGGTTGGGTAGCTTAAGATCGGGGTTTAGCCTCTGTATCCTCGGGTCATTCCAGTACTCTATCTCGCCAAGGTATATGAGGGCTATGGTTTCACCGTCTAGCTTCAGCCTGCCTTCAAAGCCTGGTATATTGTATACCATGACAATAGCCCCTATTATAATCGGTATCTGTACAACTCCACGTGGGTCTGCTTTAGCCTGCTGCCATCTACTAGTAGGTAGTGGTGGATCACTACCGGCGAAGTCCACAACCTTCTGCATAAACTGTGTTTGCCCCGTACCGCTACCCGTAGGGTTATAATCGATTCTAACATTAGGATGCCTCTTAGCGAACTCCTTAGCCCAGTTATCTAGCTGGGGGTGAACGAATGTTGATCCAGACCCCAACAGTATAACCTGTGATGGTAGTGGTGTTTGGGTAGCTTGCCCCGGCTTAGATTCCTGGGGCGTCAGTCCTCCTAGTAGGAGCCAGGCACCTACAGCTACTACAAGCAACACTAAGACAACCCCAACCAAAACACTCTTAGCAACCCCTCTCACCGCCTATCACCCCTCGGTTTGCTATAGACCTAGATGCGGGCTATATGCTTGGGGACATTAGTCTATAAACCCACCATATAGTCTATATAGATGCTCCGCTGATTCCCGTAAGTCTAAACGAGTTAATTCAATGGCTTGCCTACGTACACTTTATCTTGGAATTTTAAGGATTCTATCCGTGGAGCTCCTGCTGTTAAGAATTTAAATCCCCCTACCATATCACATGCTTTTGGGGTGTTAGTATGAGTAGTGCTGTGAGGAGAGTCCAGTTTACCGGTAGGTCTACTTACATAATATCCCTACCTAAGGACTGGGCTAGGAGTATTGGGATTACGAGAGGTTCTAAGGTTTTTATTGAGATTATGCCTGATAACAGTCTTAGGATCAGGCCTGAGCCTAGGGTTTCAGAGGTTAAGCTCACCAAGATTGTTGATCTGAGAGCGGGGCTCGATGTTAACACTGCTATGAGGGAGATTGTAGCCGCTTACATTGCCGGGTTTGAGACGTTCAAGGTGAATTTTAATAGTAGGGCTTCAGAGGCGGCTAAGAAGCTTAGAAGCCTTATGGACTCTAAGCTTGCTAACACAATGCTTGTTGATGAGAGTGAGGATAGCTTCACCTACAAGGTTGTAGGCCCTCCTAAGCCTCTAACCATGATGGATGCTGTTAGCTGGCTTTCAAGGCTTGTTAATAGCACGTTCTCAGATCTCCTAAGGGGTTTAAAGGACGGGGATGTGGAGGCTTTAAAGATTGTTAGGGAGAGGGACGACCTAGTTGATAAGGCTTTCCTAATGGTCACGAGGTATCTAACGAAAGTACTTACAGGAGAGGTTACAGTAGATAAAGCTGGTATAAGCTCCCACGCTGAAGCCGTACACTACTACCACGCCTTCAAAACCCTGGAGAGGATTGCAGACCACCTAGCTAGTATAGCCTCGGAATCCATAAAGCTGATAGAGGCAGGGGGTAGGCTGGAGACAGGGCTTGTTAAGCTCCTAGAAGAGCTATCACTCGTGCTAAGAACAATAGTGGAAGCCCTGGTGAAGCTCGATATCGAGACGGCGAGAGTCGTAGCGCTCCAGATAGAGGTTCTTAAAACTAAGCTTGGCGAACTATCAATTAACGTTGAGAGCGTGAATAAGGATGCAAGGTATACTAGTATTATAGCAAGTATGGGGAGGTTGCTAGGCTACTCCCTAGATCTAGCTGAGATAATATTCGATATTAAGGCTATCAAGGTTATCACAGAATCTCTCTACGACTGACCTCCTCCCACCCTAAAGAGGCGTAGATGGTTTGGGTTAACACCCTATCTATCGGACTCCCCTATCACATAGTAGTACACCGTACTCTGCCAACCCCCTCTAGCCCCGATCACCTTGACCGGCTTCCACCCTGACACCTGGAAGTCAAGTGATATGACTCTAGCGCCTCTAGGCAGCTCCTTCGATAGCTTATGTTTTAGTGATTCATTTACGCTAGCTAGTAGGTACATGTAGACTATGGTGGCATCCCTTAACGGTACCTCGAAGAAATCCCCTAGTATTGGGACAAACCTATCATCTACACCTTCAAGTTTGGCCCTCCTAGTGGCCTCTTCTAGTAACTCCCTTCTAATCTCAACACAAACACCTCTCTTAACAGGGAACTTCTTTAGAACCTCTATTACAACCCTCCCATCACCGCATCCTAGATCGTAGAATATATCGCCCTCACCGGCGTTTAGAACCCTAAAGACGAGATCTAAAGCCTCCCTCCTCGTAGGGACGAAGGGTACCACAGCGCCCCCACCGCCTGTCAAGGCAAGCCACCCCAACCACGATACTGTATCCTCTAAACCCTCCACAAACCAGTACCCCCCACGCTTTATACTCCTGAGGCAAAATATGTTTTAATACAAGCTTTTTATAAGTTCTAGGCTACCCAAAGACCTTCCGGTGATGGTGGATTGCCTAGAGCTATCTACACCCCCGCAGCCCCCAAACCTATAGGGCCTTATAGTCAGGGTGTTGTTGCAGGGTGTTTTCTATTTGTCTCAGGCCAGATACCGTTAGACCCTACAACAGGGGCTCTTGTCGAGGGCGATTTTAAGGCTAGGGTTAGGAGGGTTTTGGATAATGTTAAGGCTGTGGTCGAGGCTGGTGGGGGCTCGTTAAGGGATGTTGTTAAGGTTACAGTATACCTTAGGGATATAGGTTTATTCCAGGAGTTTAACGAGGTCTACAGGGAGTATTTCCAGGAGAACCCCCCAGCTAGAGTTGTGGTTGGGGTTTCATCCCTACCTAGAGGTGCTGATGTGGAGGTTGAGGCTATAGCCTATGTGTGCCGTGAGGGCCCCTAAGATGTTCTCTGAGGCTCTATGGAATTCTATAGTTGAAGATAGCCGTAGGGCTCTGGAGGTTGTTAGAGGATACACACATATAACCCCTCTTAGCTATAGTGCTTCCCTCTCTAGGATGTCGGGTTGCAGGGTTTACCTTAAGTACGAGAATTTACAGAAGACCGGTAGCTTTAAGGTTAGAGGTGCTCTTTACAAGGTTTACACTCTAAGGGGTAAGGTTAGAGGTGTTGTTGCAGCCTCAGCCGGTAACCACGCTCAAGGCGTTGCCTACGCAGCCTCAATGTTCAATATGAGCTCTGTGATAGTAATGCCTGAGAATGCTAGTATATCTAAGGTTGAAGCTACACAGAGCTACGGGGCTGAGGTCATACTCCATGGCAGGGTTTACGATGAAGCATACGCTAGAGCTCTTGAGATTGCAAGGGAGAGGGGCTACGAGTTCGTCCACGCATTCGACGACCCCCATGTTATAGCCGGCCAGGCTACCATAGCTTGGGAGCTGTTAGAGCAGATGGAGGACTTCGACGTAATCCTAGTTCCTGTTGGCGGGGGAGGGCTCATAGCTGGTGTGGCTAGTGTGTTAAAGAGGGTTAAACCCAGCGTTAAAATCATAGGTGTTGAGCCTGAGGCAGCTCCTAAGATGAAGGAGTCTTTGAAAGCGGGGAAGCCTGTAGTCGTAGAGCCTAAACCCACTGTAGCAGACGGTCTTGTAACGAGGAGACCTGGTGATATAACATTCCAGCTCGCATCAAATCTTGTAGACGATATTGTAACCGTTGGAGAGGAGGATATATCCAGGGCTATATACATGCTACTAGAGAGGAAGAAGACACTTGTGGAAGGAGCTGGAGCTGTAGGCGTAGCAACACTGCTATCTGGGAAGCTTAAGCTAGAAGATAAGAAGGTTGTAGCACTACTAAGCGGGGGCAACATAGATCTAACAGTCCTCAACAGGATAATACTAAGAGGGCTAGCTGAATCAGGTAAACTAGCTAGAATAACAGGGTACATCCCAGACTACCCGGGGCAGCTAAGAAAAGCCCTAGACGTGATCGCAAGACATAGAGGCAACATACTAGACATAATACACGATAGAAGCGACCCCCAAACACCAGCATGGCACGCAAAAGTAACAATAGTATTTGAAACCCCAAACACCAGCATAACAAGAAAGATTGTAGAGGAGCTGGAAAGAGAAGGATTCAAATTCCACCTAGTGACCCCCTCCCCGCATCCCTAGAGGCCTAGCTTTATGCTAGGGCCTCCCCGAGCGGTTTGTCGGTTTTCCCGCTCGGACGCGCACTCCTCATCCCTCCTATCGGATTCCCCATTCTTGGGGCATCACAGTTCAGGGCCGGGGGGCCTCGGCCCCAGCGGGTTCCTCGGAGCTCCCTCCCCACGCTGGCTCCTCTCCACTCATACTTGTAGACGTCCAAACTTAAATTTGTTTACTATTAGTGATGCGAGCACGTTGTCCTGGAGGCTTTGAGGATGTACATGAACATTGTAGGTGTTATAGAAGGTTTGTTGTTGAAAGCTTTCATTGGGGGTTGGTTTGCGGGTTTGCGTTGTTGGACTGGGGGCTGTTGGAGGTCTTATGGGCTTGTTTATTGCTCGTGGTGGTGGGGAGCCTGTTGTTGCTTTTGTTAGGAGGAGCTCTCAGGCTGAGCTCGTGGCTGAAGGGGGTTTCCATGTTAGGGGTTTGATTGAGGGTTACTATAGAGTTAAGCCTTACACCGAGCTTAGCCCGGGTCTCTGTGATTACCTGGTAGTGTCTACTAAGGCTTATGATGCTATGGGTGTTGTTGAGAGACTCAGAGGTTACGGTGGTGTTACTGTTATAGTATCTAATGGTTTTGGGGCTCTTGAGAAGGCTTTAACACTTGGTCTTAGGGTTGCTGGTGGTGTTGTTGATTATGGTGTTGTGAGGTTGTCTGATAACATTGTAGAGGTGAGGGGGTTGGGGTCTATAACGATTGGGCCTCCTAGGGGTTACAGTGTTAATGTCGAGCCTCTGGCTAGGGTTCTTGAGGGTGGAGGTGCTAGTGTTAGGGTTGTAGATGATATTGAGCCGTGGAGGTGGCTTAAGGCTACTGTTAACGCTGTTATAAACCCTGTAACTGCGCTAACTAGAATGCCTAATGGTGTTGTGCTGGGGGAGGCGCTTAGACCTCTTGTTGAAGGTGTTGTTAGGGAGGTTGAGAGTGTAGCTTTAAGGCTTAATGTTGGAATGCCCGTGGATCCTGTGAGCTACGTTTTAGAGGTTGCTAGGAGGACTAAGTCTAATAAATCCTCGATGCTAGTTGATGTGGAGCTCTGTAGGAGGACTGAGGTTGAGGAGATAAACGGGTATATTGCTAGGATTGCGGAGGATCTTGGTTTGAAAACCCCGTATACCAGGGCTTTATACCACCTAGTTAAAGCTATTGAGAGCTCCTGTCTGGAGAGAGGTGGTTTGCTTGGAGAAGGTTACAGTTAAGGATATAGCTAGGATGAAGGGTACCGGTAAGATCGTAATGGTTACAGCATACGACTACCCCATGGCTAAGATCGTTGATAGCGCTGGTGTAGACATGATACTTGTTGGAGATAGCCTTGCTATGGTGGTTTTAGGGTACCCTACAACACACGGGGTTACCCTAAGGGATATGCTTAGACATACCATGGCCGTAGCTAGAGCTAAGCCTAGAGCACTTGTAGTTGGGGATATGCCGTTCGGTAGCTATGAGACAAGCAACTCCAAGGCGGTTAGATCAGCAATAGCCTTCGTAAGAGCTGGAGCTGAAGCTGTTAAACTTGAGGGTGGTAGTGAGTATGCTGATAGAGTTAAAGCCATAGTTAAAGCAGGCATACCGGTAATGGGCCACATAGGCTTAACACCACAAAGATACCTAAAATATGGAGGATACAAACCTAGAGGTAGAAGGCTTGATGAGATCAGACAGTTGCTGTTAGACGCTGAAGCCCTACAGGAGGCTGGAGCATTCTCCTTAGTAATAGAGTTCACAGCAGCGGAAGTAGCGGAGCTCATAACAAGAAAGCTACAGATACCAACAATATGTATAGGAAGCGGGTTGCACTGCGACGGCCAGGTCCTAGTCTTACACGACATTCTAGGCCTAAGCGAGCATACACCGCCATTCGCCAAGAAATACGTGGATCTAAAGCAGATTATAGCACAAGCAGTTTCAAGTTATGCCAGGGAGGTGAGGGAGGGGTTGTTCCCAGGCCCGGAGCATACAGTTGTTAGGTTGAAGGAGCCCTTAGACCTTGAATCCCTACTAAGAGATATTGGGGAGAGGAGCTCCCACTAGTCCGCACAACTCCCAGGCTGCCTGGGTCTTCCTTCAAACAGTTTCTTTTAGGCTTTATGAGCTAAGCCCACTAGATCCCTAACGCTCTGTATGCCTTCAACCCACAGGTATTTCTCTATACCCCTTATTATCTCCGCTACTATGAGCTCCCCCTTCTCAAGGAGCATTGCCCCCACCTGGACAGCTCTAGCCCCAGCTAGTATTAGTTCTACCGCTGTCTCCCAGTCTCTAACACCTCCTACACCTATTATGTCTGCTCCTGTCTCCCTGTATACATCGTATACAGCTCTAACAGCTATTGGGTGTATTGCTGGCCCTGAGAGCCCTCCAACCTTATTACTTAACACAGGTTTTTTAGTGTAAACATCTATCTTGATAGCTTTAACAGAGTTTATCAGTGTTAAAGCCCTAGCACCGCCTCCTAAAGCCTTAACAGCTGAGTCCACCAGTCTATCGCTTAGACCTAGTTTAGCTATAACAGGTACCTTGAGGGATCCCGCTACGTTCTTAACAGTCTCCCCTACAAGGTTTGGGTCTTGGCCTAGCTCTATGCCTCCTCCTCTGAAGTGTGGACAGCTTAGGTTTAACTCTACAGCGTCGGCACCGCCATCCTCTAGGAGTGCTGAAACCTCTAGGAACTCTTCTACTGAGGAGCCGGCAGCACTAGCTATCACCGGTGCCCCGCCAAGGCTATCCTTAATAAGCCTAACAAGCTTTGAAGCCTCCCTAGCACCTGGGTTCGCTAAGCCAACAGCGTTAACAAAACCACCGAAAACCCTAACCATCCTAGGCCAATCATAACCCCTCCTAGGCTCCCTGGTTGTAGACTTTAAGACTACAGCTCCAGCACCGGCATCGATAAGCCTCCTAGCCTGGATGGGATCCCACTCTAGGACACCGCTAGCATTCATAACAGGGCTCTTCAACCTTAAACCTCCAACCTCAACCTCCAACCTCAAACATATTCACCCCAAACCCTCCACCGACCAAGGGCTTCCCATTAAAGTATGCTATCTCACCCCTTATAATGGATGCTAGGCATCTAAGTCTAGGAGCCCCAAGGTAAGGTGATACCCTAGCCTTAGAGTGTATGCATCCAGGCGAGTTCTCTACATCAAGACCTAGTATGGTGTAGGTGTTCTGAGAGCTCCTAACAGGAAGGCCTAGTATCCTGGAAGGGTTTGTTGATGTGAGCTCTGTGAACAAGCCTAGGAGGCCTAGGGATTCAAAGATCCTAGCTAGAACACCAACCCAATCCTCTAGACCTGGGAAGCCTGGAGAGCATTGAGATGGGTGGAGCCAGAGCTTCTCATAGCTAGCGTGTGGTGCGTGATCACTAGCAATAGCGTCAACATAACCCTCTAGGAGCAACCTCCATAAAAGACTCCTCTCAATAAAACCTCTAAGCGGTGGATTGACCTTAGACTCACACCACCTCGACATAAGGTATTTGAGGTTACCCTCATCGAAGAGAAGGTGGTGTGGTGTAACATCTACAGTGAAACCATAGCTCTTAGCCTTAACTACAGTTGATGGGCACGATGCATGAGTTATATGAACCCTAGGCTTAGAACCACATCTAGCCATAAGCCTTCTAACCTCCTCTAAAGCAGCAGTCTCAACAACACAACCCCTATAGACGCCCCTATCAAACCCGAAGTCAACGGTTAGCATATCAGGGTGCTCAGCGTGGACAATCAACAGCCTATCCTTAACCTCCAAAACCTCCAAAACCCTGCATAGCACCCTCTCAGGCAAAGTTAAATCCTCAGGGTACACCTTAAACCCAGCTATAGGGTGATCAGCCAGCCTAGAGACCATGTCTTCATCTCCGGGTACGCCAGCGTAAACACCGTAGTCGACATAGGCGTTAGATCTAAGAGATTCAAGCTTAGCCCTGAGAGCTTCAACAGTCTTAAGAGGGGGCCTAGTGTTAGGCATGTCGACAACAGCTGTAACACAGCCTGAGAGAGCCGCTAGGGTCCCCGAGGCTTCATCCTCCTTGTAGGAGAGCTCTAAACCGCGGAGATGAACATGCATATCAACTACGCCTGGTATCGCAATAGAACCTAAACCCCTAAGATCCAGTAATCCCCCGGCAATCCCAGCTATATCTGAAGAGGCCTTGGAGAGTGGTATACAGGTGTTATAGCTAACACTAGAGCCTACAACAAGCCTGTCAACACATAGACTAGGATGTGAGGAGCTTGACAATCTCATCCTCACCAATAAGAGTTCCACAGTAGAGGCAACGGTAGACCAAAGGGCTCCTAGAAACCATCACCATCCTCGATCTGACAAACTCACCCTCCTTCCTAGTAATACAAGTCGGGTTAGGACACCTAATAAAACCCTCAAGGAGCTCCGGAGGCTCAACCTTACGCTTTAAAACAACAACACCATCCCTTATAATATTGAGAGTAGCATTGGGGGCAACAAGGCTAACCATCCTAACCTGATCACTGTTAAGAAACAAACCCTCAACCTTAACAATATCCTTACGACCAAGCTTCCTACTATCAACATTCATAACAACAGCCATAGTGTAACCAGAACCCTCAAGGCCGAGAAGCCTAACAACGTACAAAGCCCTACCAGCAGTAATATGATCTATAACAGTACCCTCCCTAATCCTCCTAACAAGAAGACCCTCACCACTCAACAAAACCACCTAATAAGTAGTAAACAACAAAACCTTTAAATGGGAGAACACAAGCTATGGGAAACGTATAACTGAAAACTCGCCCAACCAGAGCTAACATCTAAGCCACCCACTTTAGACATAATAAGATATTAAAATTAAACACATATTTAATAATTTAAACATATATTATAAGCGTATTAACTTTAGCCTAAACTACTATAAATATGAAGGTGGGATACGGTGCCGGTGTTGTTTGTTGATCCCTTAGATCTATGGTTGATGTTGTTAGGTACCAGTTTGCTGGTTGTAGCGTACTGGGTTTACCTTAACTATGTCTCAGGGAGGCCTGAGGATTATAAGAGGTCTGTTAATAGGAATCTCGCATTCTTCTTCTACTACTAGGTCTATATGCTTTCATAACAGGTTTATGGGCTACATTCACATGGCCTCTCCCAGGTGCTTATAACATCGTTCTCATGGATCCATGGGCTGTATTCGGGGTTGCAATGCTACTTCTAGGTGTATCGCTGCTCTTCGGCTTCAACCCTGTTGGTGTATCCTATGGTTTAGCTGCTCTAGGGTTCCCGATTCTAGTGTATGGTATAGCTATCTATAGTAAGGGTTTGACTAGGGAGCCCCTATTCTCGGCCCTCATGTATGTTTTGATAGGGTTGGCTGCTCTAGGTAGCCCTCTCTTAGGATATTATGGTGGTAGTGGTAGGGGGAGGTTTATAGCGTATATCGCTATCGTCATCCTCGTTATAGCTGCTTTGATAGCTTTGTACACAGGTGTTAATGCTACGTTCGGCCACATAGATAGTTGGGCTAAGTGGACTCCATGGTATGGTAGGGTTGAGGTTCCAAGCTAGGGTTTAGGGGATTCGATTAGAACCCCCATGGTTTTATTTGTTTTGTTTTTTCCGGTAACCTTCTCTCCTCTGCTATCCTAGGGTTTCTTATCTTGAATCTCTCCTCTGCTTCAACAAGGCCTCTCTCATGGTATGCTAGTGCCTCCCAGTACCCGTCTATGTATTCTTCTAGGAACTCTATCTCCTTAAGCCATTTTGCTGATTTCCAGCCGTAGAGTCTTGGTATTACCAGTCTTGCTGGGGCTCCAGCCTCCTTTGTTAGCTTTTTGTTGTTAAGCCCTACTGCTACTATTGAGTCTTCTGCTAGGGCTTCACTTGCAGGGGCTATTGTTGTGTACCCTCCAATGCTCCTAGCTAGAACCCATTTCGCGTTAACAGCCCCCACCTTGCTTGCTATATCTCTTAGTCTAACGCCAACCCACCTGTTACCCTTAACACTCCAACCTGTTACACAGTGGAAGTCTCTCTCCTCTAGCTCTAAAGCCTCTGCCTCTATATCGTCTAGTTTGAGGTTTAAATCCCCTCCAGGCCCTCTAACCCTTAGACTCCACAATTCTATGTTAACATCTGGTATGCCTTCAGCTGCGTAGATCACATAGCTTGGTATGGCCTTCTGCCCCTGCGGCCACTCACGCTCAACTCTATCTAGTAGTGTTAAGCCTATGTTATAGCCTAGGCTAAGCCTCCTACCACTCTTAAGATCCTCTAGTACACCCACATCCACTAGGTTTGAAGTGTAATCTGATAGGACACCGCTTATGTTAACGAGGAGACCACCACTCTCCACAACCCTCACCTGGCCTAGAGAAACCCCCTTATGGGATATGTTGAAAGCGTATAGGTTAAAACGCCTCCCAATATACTCCCAGTGCTCCAACCCCTCGATGTTAAACTTCAACCCCAAGAGCTCCGATAGTAGAGATGTAGACTCAGAGGCTAAGGCTAGGAAGTCTCCTGGAGAGCTGAGACCGGAGTCTCCGGTGCACTCGAAGACATAGGGTAACCCTATGTCTAAGAGAACCCTGTTAAAGTACATAGAGCAACCGAGAACCCCTCCCAACACTAAACCCTAGATGTGAAGGCATGGTTTTAAGCTTAAATCACAAAGTATATAGCGTAGGTAATACTTGGAGCTTGCAAGCACACAATCTAAACCCTGGGGTACATGGACTATAACAATATAAACGTTGAAGCCTACATGCATAGAAGGTAGCCTAGACTTGAGAAAGGCTCTTAGAGGAACCTGGATATCCAGCTCTAAACAGTTATTCAAGGGCGAAGTGGAGTCTGTGAATCCAGAGTTTATACCACCGGTTAACCTTTACAAGGGGGGAGTTTGAATTGCTAGCTGATAGACTTGAACGGCTCAAAGATAGATTCGTAGGGATTAACCCTAAGTTCGTAGACTCCATATCAGATGGTATGAATGTATCAGTGAGATACGCTAAACTACTAGACTACATACAATACAACAACCCCCCATTCAACCAGCATAAAATAGAGGATGAGCTTGGAATACCACAACCATCAATATCTAGAACGCTAACAAAAATAAGAAATGAAGGTGATACAAGGGTAAGACAGGATATAGATATGAACAAGCTAGCCCTCAAAACACTATTCATATTCTACGAAGGCATACTACTACCAGTAATCCCAGCAGTAGACTGGATATCATCAGGCTGGTGGACGAACAACGGAACACTACTCATATACAGAGTACCACCAGAATACAAAGATAAACTCCTAAACATGATAACAGAGAAGCTAGGAGAACCAAGCGAAGTAGTAGGGATTAAAAGCATGTTCATAGCAAAACCAAGCATAGAACACTACCTCGTTAAAACAGAAAAAGAAAAACTAGACCCAATAACAGCAATAGAAGCCCTAGAAAAACACCCACCAGTACCCAGTAAAATGATAGAATTCCCAGACACAGAGATAACGCTGAGATACAAAGACCCCAAAGCTTTAGAGCTCCTATCATACCTAGAATACGATGTAGTAGAAGCTAGAAAGATATACACAGAAAGATGGGGCTTTAAAATGTACAACCTAATGGTAAACAGGGTATCAAGAATACTAAGAGGAGCAAGAGTAATGTTCCTAGATAAGGAAAACGCGCTGATATTCGCTAAGATAGAGTCGAGCAGAGCTTGTAGCGAACGTATAGCAAAGACTCTAGCAATATACCCCTACACAACAAACATAGCCTTAACCGATGAAGATAACTTGATAGCTATCTTCACGATGCCCTTCAACTACTGGAACAACATTATGACCTGGCTCCTAAATTTATGCGGTTCAAGAACTATAAGGTTTAAAACTTATATAACGGTGCTTAGCGGTAGCCTTATAAGACAGTACATCCCATGGAGGAATTATAACATTGATATGCACTACTGGGGTTTCGATGATGTAGCGAAACTAGAGCTTGTAAGGTTGGTGAGGAGAGCTAAAAGCGCTAAGGAAGCTTTTAAGCTTTACGAGTGGGATGTTAAGGAGTATACTAGAAGGCTGATAGAGACCATGGGGGTGGATTATGTGATAAACCTAATACCCCAACTACCACTAGATGTTAGAAGAGCTGTAATAGATGCTTTAAATAGCTTACTTCAAGGAGGTCAAAGTGGGGGTGGAGGTGGTGGTAACCCTTAGAAGGGATCGAAATCCGGTGGCCCTTTGGGGCCGCCTGCCTCGGCAACCCCTACAGCTAGTAGTAGGAGTGCTAAGAATATTGGGAGTAGCCTTACAAGCACGGGTAGAGCCTTTACAACCTCAACTTTCACCTCTACATTCACCTCCTCACGGTAGTTTACCTTCACCCCTCTCCTATTCTTTGATCTAGGGGTATTCACTCTTTCTTTTTGTGTTTTGATTCTTGGTTCTAGTGTCTAATATTTTATAGTATTTGTTTTATTAACTCTGATTCACGATTCCATATTAGTCTTTGAATTGCTGTTTTTATGTTAGTATTTTGAGTAGTAGTGCTGTTCTTAGTGGTGTTCCTAGTTTTGCTTGTGTGTAGTATGTTGCGTATTGTGTTGTGTCTATTCTTGGGTCTATTTCGTCTACTTTTGGTAGTGGGTGTAGTATTTTTAGGTTTTTCTTTGCTTTTCTTTCTATCATTTCTAGTGTTACTCTGTAGCTTCCTTTTAGTTTTTCGTATTCTTCTGGGTCTGGTATTCTTTCTTTTTGTATTCTTGTTACGTATAGTATGTCTAGTTCTTGTATTACATCTTCTAGGTTTTCTACCTCCATGTATTTCAATCCTTTGTTTTTAGCTTCTTCGATCACCTCTCTTCTTGTTTTTAGTTGTGGTGGTGATATTAGGTATACTTGTTTTGGTTTGTAGTGTGTTAGTGCTAGTATGAAGCTTGATGCTGCTCTTCCGTATTTTAGGTCTCCTAGTACTCCTATTGTTAGCCCGTCCACGCCCCCCTCTAGTACTCTTATGGTGTATATGTCTAGCATTGCTTGTGTTGGGTGGTGTTGTTTCCCATCTCCAGCGTTTATCACAGGGTTTTCCGCTACCTCTGCTGCTAGCCTTGCCGCTCCATCGTATCTATGTCTTACAACTATTATGTCTGAGTATGAGTCTAGCATTCTTATGGTGTCAACGTAGCTTTCACCTTTAGCAACGCTTATAGCCTCCTCGCTTGTGAAGCCTATAGTCTCACCTCCAGCTCTTTTCATAGCTGATTCGAAGCTAAGCCTAGTCCTAGTTGAGGGTTCGAAGAACGCTAGGGCCATTATCCTGCCTTCGAGAGGCTTACCTTTAACACCTCTAAGTCTAATCTCATCTGCTAGTTCGAAGAGCTCCTCTAAATCACTCCTTGTGAAGTCTAGTATGGATATAACATCCCTACCTCTAAACCCGCTCACGGAGACCCTCTTAAACCTCCTATGGGTTGGGGTTTATTAGGGTTAATGTCCCTCAATAGGGTTTAATAGCGTTTAAACACTACATTCCACCAGGGGGTCTTGTTTGCCTGGGAGGAGTTACTATATTGAAACCTATGGTTGCTCTCTAGCGGAGTTCGATAGCTGTGTTATGGAGTCCGCTCTTGAGAGGGCGGGTTTTAGGAGAGCCTCTAGTATTGATGAAGCTGATTTCATTATAGTGAATACATGTGCTGTAAGGCTTGATACTGAGCAGAGGATTGTTGAGAGGCTTGTAGAGCTAAGATCTAGGTATCCTGGTAGGGGGCTTGTGGTAGCAGGTTGTCTTGTTAAGGCTAGACCTGGTTTAATCTCCAGGGTCACCCCCGGGGCTAGCATGCTATCACCTCAGAATGCTCAGAGGGTTGTGGAGGCTGTAGAGGCTTTAGAGAGGGGTTCTAGGCTTGTAGCACTTGATGGTGTTAGGGATACTAGCTGGATTCCCTTGAAACCAGATGGTGTAACAGCTACCATCATGATACAGGAGGGGTGCCTGGGGGATTGTAGCTTCTGTATAACGAAGATCGCTAGGAGGCAGGTTAAAAGCTACCCTCCAAGGTTGATTGTAGAGGCTGTAGGTAAGCTGGTCTCAATGGGGGTTGTAGAGGTTAGACTTACAGGGCTTGATACAGCAGTCTACGGGGTAGACCTCCCCGGGAAGCCTAGCCTAGCTGATCTAGTAAACGCCATACTAGATAAGGTTGAAGGGGATTACATGCTGAGAATAGGCATGATGACACCGGAGCAGGCTATGGAGATAGTTGACGAGCTCCTAGAAGCGTATAGAGATAGGAGAGTTTACAAGTACTTCCACATACCAGTACAAAGCGGAGATGATAGAGTGTTAAAAACCATGAATAGAAGGTACACAGTAGAGGATTACAGGAGGTTACACTCCAAGATAAAAACATGGTACCCGGAGGCCATGATAGCAACAGACATAATAGTAGGGCATCCAGGAGAGGACGAAGAGGCTTTCGAGAACACAGTAAGACTAGTTAGAGAACTTAGATTCGAGAAAATACACATAGCACAATACACCATAAGACCTCACACGAGAGCAGCAGCAATGCCACAGGTAGCGGATTGGATTAAGAAGATTAGGAGTAGTAGGCTAGCAAGGATAGCTGAGGAGATAGGCTACGAGATAATGGCAGGGTATAAGGGTAAGATCGTTGAAGCCATAGTAACAGAAGAGGGTTTCAGAGAGGGGAGCCTAGTAGGTAGACTCAACAACTACATCCCAGTAATCATACCAAGGGAAGGGGGGCTCCTAGGATCAAAGGTTAAAGTTAGAATCAAGGATAACACCTTCTTCGACCTGAGAGGCGAGATTCTAGGAGTAGTCAAACAACTAGAGATGCCGCGGAGGCTAGAAAGACGCGATGTGTTCTAAAAACCTTTTATAGGTATTGGTTTTAAAACTCCTCTTCCTCCTCTTCTTCCTCCTCCCAGAGCTCCTCCTCTTCCTCCTCCCAGGATTCTTCTAGCTCTTCCTCGTCCCCCTCCTCTTCTTCAAACTCCTCTTCCTCCTCCCAGAGCTCCTCCTCTTCCTCTTCTTCTTCAAACTTTCTCCTAGCTACCATAGACATCTCCTCTAGCCTTCACTTTGAATCTATAACCCTGGGGGTATATATTTGTTTAGGTTGCCCTCCTTCTTTAACTGTTATAGGTTTCCCTTAATCATCTCCATGTGGTGGTGGTAGTCTGTACGTTGAGTTTTACGAGTTTAGGGTTAGACCTGGTGTTGCGCTGTCTTTGGATGAGCTAGGGGGTTTGGTGAGGGTTTGTAGTTCTGGTTCTGGTTTCACTAACGTTAATCTCGGCTTGGATGTTGCCTCTGTTAGTTTTCTAGGTGGGTTTTGCGATGTCGGTGTTGGGGGTTTCCGTGTTAGGGTTGGTTTGGAGGATCTTAGGGGTTTAGAGGGGGTTTTAAGCTCTAGGGATGTTGTTTTCTACGATTTAAACCTGGGTTTCGTGGTGGTGGAGGTTAGATCTAATAGGTTCTATAAGCTTGTAAGCTTAGGATCTGGAGCTCCCACTCTTGAGATTGACGGTGTTCACATGCATAGGGTTGAGGGTATAACCCCCTGGGATGATGCTAGGGTTAAGGTTGAATCTCTAGGTGTTAGGAGGGGCTCTAGGGTCCTTGATTTATGCACTGGTTTAGGTTATACCGCTATACACTCTCTTAGAGCTGGTGCTAGGGAGGTGTACACTGTTGAAGTTGACGAGAACGTTCTATCCATAGCATCTTTAAACCCGTGGAGTAAGGGGTTAGGGTCTGAGGGGGTCTGGGTTATACTAGGGGATGCTTTTAGCGTTGTTAGAGAGTTTGAGGATAACTATTTCAACTACGTAATCCACGACCCGCCTAGACTCTCTAAATCCACTGGGGAGCTGTACAGCTTGGAGTTCTACAGGGAGCTATATAGAATCCTAAAACCGGGGGGTAGATTATACCATTACACTGGGGAGCCTGGGAGGGTTAGAGGACTTAAAATACCTTCAAGGGTTGCCTCGAAGCTTAGGGAGGCGGGCTTTATAGTAGAGGGTTACAGTAAGCTCACAGCAGGTGTTAAAGCTGTGAAACCTCTCGCTAGAGAGCTCCAAACTTAGAAGCCCACTCCTCGTACTTAGCTACTAAAGCCCTATCAACACTAGGCCTCCTCCTAGCTATTATCTCCTTGAAATCCACCATAGTCAAAGGCCTCGGCTCCCCAACACCTCCCTTCTCGAAAACCTCTCTAACAGATATCATGTATGCATCCTGAACTATATCCCTTATATCACTACCAGAATACCCTTCAAGCATGTCAGCCAGTGTATCCAAGTCAACGCTTGAATCCAACTTGATATTCCTGGTTAGCATACCTAGAAGCTGCCTCCTAGCACTCTTATCGGGTAGCGGCACGTATATCCTCTTCTGAAACCTCCTAAGGAAAGCCTCATCAAGCCTCCAAGGCTTATTAGTAGCTCCTATCACGAAGAGGTGTAGTCTAGAGTTCTTATCCAGAACACCGTCCATCTCCTTTAAAAACTGGTTTCTAACCCTAGCCTCACCTCCAACCTCAACACTATAAACGCCTAGTAGAGCGTCAACCTCGTCAATGAATATCACCACGGGGAGGTTACCCTTAGCCCTCTCACGAGCGTAGGAGAAAAGCCTTCTAACATTCTTCTCCCCCTCCCCAAGCCACTTACTCATTATGCTAGCAGCATCAACATAGAGGAACTCCCCTCCAACCTCGTTAGCAGTAGCTGTAGCTAGCATAGTCTTACCCGTACCCGGGGGGCCGAAGAGTAGTATACCCCTATGCCAGCCTAGTGGGAAGAGATCTGGCCTCCTAACAGGGTACACTATAGCCTCCATTATAGCCCTCTTAGCATCATCAAGCCCGGCTATGTCGTTGAAGGTTATGTTAGGCTTCTCCCTTACAATGGATGGTGGTAGGAGCTTCTCAAGATCATCGTGCCCCCCCTCACCCCTTGTTTCAACAATATACTCCTCGTCGTCACCGCCTACAACAGGCACCTTTCTAAGCCTATCCTCTAACTCTCTAAGCTTCCTCCTATACTGTCCTATCAACCTCCTATATAAACTTGCTAGAGGGTGTTCTGGGTAGTTTTTAACAATATCCTCTAGGAGCTCCACAGCCCTCTTAAGGTTAGTGTATGCATGCTCGTAATCACCATCCCTCTCAGCCTTAACAGCTGCTAGAGCGTACCTCTTAGCGGAGCTCTCAAGGTAAACCACTGGGTTGCTCATAGGCGTTCCAACCCTATAAAATAGTATGGGTTTAACTGGTGTTTAAAGGAGGCTAGGCTGTTGTAGCCTCAACCTGCCTCCTATGAAGTTTTATGAGACCCTTAGATTGTAGTGATTCAAGGGCGTTCTTAACATCTTCCTGCGAAGCGTTTAAATCCCTTGCAGCCCTAGCAATGTTTATAACGCCACCGCTAACCCTAATGTAATCTAGAAGAGCCTCCTCTAGATCCACCCTAGGGCTCCTAGCCTTAGCTACTATACTATCACTCTCCCTATTAGCCTCAGCTACAGCCCTGGCTATCTCCTCCCTCACCTCCGGGTCAAACTCAACCCTAGCCATTGGTAGTAGTGATGCTGTAACCTGAGTATTCCTAATAACCCTCTCCGTAGCCTCAAGAACACTATTAATCCTCATCACAGTCTCAGGGCTAACAGAGGCTAGGTAGTCGTCGGCAGCCTTCATAACATACTCTAGGGGAGCTAGAACCTTAACCATGGTCTCAACATCCCTAGCATCCCTAAGCCTCTGCACAGCTAGAGCTAGAAGCTTACTATAGGTTATAACAGATGTTAGTATCTTCTTCTTCAAAACAACCTCAGCCGCTGCGAGCTCCAGAGACTCGCTATCACCAGCCCTCACAGCCTCAACCATCCTATCATAGTAACTGCTAATCTCACCAACAATCTGCTCTTTAAGCCTATCAACCTCCATCTTAGCAAGCTGAAGCCTAGCAATAACCTCATCGAAATCCACAGGCTGATCCCCAACACCAGGCCTCGAACCAGTTATAGCTGATGTAACCCTCCTAAACACACTTAAAACCAACCACAACACCCCCCATAGACACTAACCCTTCAACCACCGAGAGTAAATACAGAGCATAGAAGGTTAGAGGAATAACAGAGGGTAACACCCAGATAACACTTAAAGACAAAAGCCGAGCTTAAAAATATGGCTCCAGGCTATGTCAGCTGGTATCTTCAAGGGAAAACACAATCACGTCTCCACAGGTTTACCTTAAAAACAAGGAGTTATGGAGAAGCGCTGGCTCCAACCTACCGGGGTTTTTAGAGTTTCTTCAAACCCCATAGTTTCCTTGCTAGCACCTTCACTCCTGCGCCCACACCATCTAGTATCTTTGGGTTTAACTGCATTCTAACCCTTTTAGACGGTGGTTTCAGCTTGCTTAGAGCTTCGCTTAGGCTTAGCACGTGGCTTAACACAGTCTTAGCCCCAAAGTACTTCTCCACTAGGAAGTCCTCGAATAGAGGCTTCCAGGCCGAAGGATCTCTGGTTCTCCTAACTAGAACCATGTACCCCCCTACTACGGGGCCTATCTCCTGCTTAACCCTATAAGCCCTCATAGAGGCTGTAACGGTTTCAGACTCTATGTAGCCATGTTTTCTCAAAACCTCTACCATGTGGTTGAAGAGCTCCTCAACCCCCTTACCCCCTATCTTAACCAGGATAACCTCCCTAGCCTCAGGTGGTAGTACTCTAAGCTGTAGCAGAGGACCCCTAGCCGTAGACCTCAAAACAAGCCTGTATTGTCTCGCCTCAACACTCAAACCGATCACCAGAACTAGTATTAGAATGGAAGCCTTTAAAGTTAACCATAGGATGGAATCGTAGGGGTTCGGGCTTCAAGGAGGTTTATATTGTTTGATATGAAGTCTCCTTGATGCCCTTGGCTTCATTGGCTTCATGTGGGGCTTTCTATCATCGCCCCACCATATCATTAGCCTTTGCCCGCTTTGGGTGACCCCTGCCCACAGCTCCACCTTCATTGTTTCCTCCAGTTCATCTCTGTGGGGGAACCCCCGCATCCTATGCTTACCCCTCCTCCCCCTCCCCCCTTCAACGTATCTCCTCCTTATGTTTACTGCTGCATTCTTCTGCCTATTCATCTTCAACCCGCATCTCGGGCATTTGAATTCCTGCCCCCTCAGGTCTCTAACCTTAAACCCGCATCGGGAGCAGGTTCTTGATGTGTTTCTAGCTGGAACTTTTGCTGTTAGGGCTTTCTCTCCTATCTTTCTATGTATTGTTTTCCATGGTGTTCTAGCATTCCTCTTCCTCCTATTCTTTTCAACTCTACCTTTATCTATCATATCCTCTTTCTCCAAATCCTCGAATATGTGTAGTGTGTTTGGGAATGTTCTTATCAGCTGTGATGCTAGCTTATTCATGAAATCCCTAACCCTGTTCTTCTCCCTTCTAACGTATTTCTCGTATAAATCCCTCCTACCCTTACTCTGTGCTATTCTCTTCTTCTCCTCATATACAATCTTTATGCTCTGTAGTGGTCTTAGATCTAGGTGTATGAATCCTATTCTTGGTGTGTATCCTGTTAGTTCTAGCTCATTACTATCCCATCCAATTATATCCATAACCTTAACGACCTTGTAGTTTTTGAATGGTATTATTATCTTATCATCTTTTAGTATAACCTCTCCTACTAGCCATCCCTCGACTCTCTTCTCAAACCATGTTCCTCTCCATGTTATTTCTAGGTATTCATGTGGTTTCATTGTTATTCTTATGGTTTTCTCCCTGTAGTCTACCTTCATCAGCGTTATCTTGCATTTTGCAAACCTCCTCCTAATCCTAGGTTTAGCTTTTCTAGCTTTACCTTTCAAATATCTTTTTCTCCATGATTTGATTATGGAGTATGCCTTTCTTATAATAGCATCTACCCAGTGTTTTGCATATGGGTTATCCTTCATAAGAATATCTCTAAGCATTCTGTTAAACTTCTCACCCTTGGGTATTATTGGGTTGTGTAGCTTCAAACCCATTATTACCTGTAGCATACCATTTCTTCTTGTAAGCTTTGGTTTTCTAAGCTCCCACCTAATATTATCCCATATTATGTCTATGGCTTTCTGCAATGTTACAACATACCATGTTATGAGATCTGAAACCCTAGGATCACTTATAGGCACATAGTATGTTCTTATAAGTTTTAGTATTACTAGTGAACCCTCCCTTACATCCATCAACTTCTTTGATTTAACGTACAACATAGGTAACCTCTTCTCCTCTAGCGGGGGGTCTCTATATTGTGTTTTGATCGAGGCTTATATTTCTGTATGCCTGGGCTTTTATAGGGTGGGGTTTGAGGTTTTCTAACATCAACCCCTATAAACTAATATAAAACTTGAAACAGATTCAGAACGGCCACGTTAGAGGACTAGGAGCTCCGAGGGGGTTCGAGGAGCTAGCTGGATCCCTCCTGGCCTTTAAGCCTGCTCTTAGCCTCCTCAAACTCCCTCCATCCAAGTACAAGTGCGATACCAACACCTGCTATCAGCGACCCGACAGCTAAGGCTGCCACAGCAGCTGTAACCCTTAGTACTAGTAAGGCCACCTCCTGGCTTGTGTAGAGTACTAGGTAGGCGTAGCCAACGCCACCTAGTATTCCTAGGATTATGAAGGTTAACCCGAGAACCCTAGCTGAAACCAATGGGAGGCCACCTTACCTAGAACACTACCTCTGAGGTAGTATCTTCGATAACCTCTTCTCACTAACCCTAACCCCAGCCTCAGCTAGGCCCTTTAAAAGCCTATCCAGGAACTCCCTCTGGTCAAGAGACTCCCTTAGCGCCCCGAGGTTAACGATAACAACTTTATTCGTAGAAGGATCGTAAACCCTCAGTATGTCAACCTCCCTACCACCCTCCCTAACCCTATACACATCGACCTGCCTTAAACCAAGAGCTTCAACCAGAAACCTATACCTAGACAAAACCCTAGTCAAAAGCTACACCAAGACCACAATCTAGGAGTTACACTTATAAACCTTAACCCTCCAAGCAAACCTCGATCGCTACGAGATCGGGCTCAGGCCCCCTCTTAATGGTGGCTCCAAGCCTTCTAGCTATATTGAGGACAGGCACGTTATACCTCCTAGCATAAGCTACTAAACCCTTAATCCCGGCAACTCTACAAGCGCTGCCTAAGCTAGAGCAAAGAGCCGTGCCCAAACCCCTACCCCTAAACTCTCTAGCTAAAACAACACCAACCTCAGCGTAATCCTCCCTACATGCCATGGCCTCAGCAACACCGATGATGACACCGTTGAGCTCAGCCACAACAACCAGAGCCCCACCCTCTACCAGGGAGTCGACGTAGGAGCTGAAGTCTTTAACAACATGGTAAAACCTCTCATAGACAGTCTCGCTATCGAGCGACTCATAGAATTTAATCAACCTATCCCTATCATCTCTACAAGCACCTCTAATAACGACCAAGCCCTTATCTACGTGGAGCTCCCTAAACTTAACCCCACAGAGGGGCATCTCCCTAACGGCTGGGGTGGAGCTTTCTAGCACGTGCACCCCTCTTATAATAGTTAACACTAAACAGTATATACTTATTATGTAACGTTATCTACGGAACCTCTGTGGGACATAGTATGGGTGGGATTGGGGTCTAGAATCCCGGTTATAACCCGGTATTATTGTAGTATATAAACTTAGTTTTGATACTCCTGTATGGGTGTTGCTTGTGAGTACCTCTAAGCGTAAGGTTTTGCCTACGGCTTTGACCATTGCTGGTAGTGATAGTGGTGGTGGTGCTGGTATTCAAGCTGATCTTAAGACTTTCGCTGTTATGGGTGTTCACGGCATGTCTGCTATCACAAGTATTACTGCTCAGAATACCAGGGAGGTTAGGGCTATCTACGATCTACCACCTGAGATGGTCTACGCTCAGATCGAGGTTGTCTTCGAGGATTTGGGTGTCGATGCTGCTAAGACTGGCATGCTTAGTAACAGTGATATCATAAGGGTTGTCGCCAAGGCTGTTGATAGGTTTGGGTTCCCTCTAGTCGTAGACCCTGTTATGATTGCTAAGAGTGGAGCCCCTCTACTTAGGGAGGATGCTGTTGAAACCCTTATCAGAGAGCTTGTGCCCAGGGCTACTGTTATAACACCCAATAGGATGGAGGCTGAGAAGATCGCTGGTTTGAGGATAGCTAGCGTTAGAGATGCCAGGGAGGCCGCTAGGGTTATAGTCGAGGAGCTTGGGGCTAAAGCTGCTGTTGTTAAAGGTGGGCACCTGGAGGGGGAGCTCTCCGTCGATGTACTCTACTACAATGGGGAGTACCATGAGTTTAAAGCTAGGAGGATTAACAGGATGACAGATCACGGGACCGGGTGTGCTTTCTCAGCAGCTATAGCAGCTGGTCTAGCTAAGGGTAGAGGTGTTGTTGAAGCTGTTAGGGTTGCAAAGGAGTTTATAACAATGGCTGTAGACTACGGCTTGGAGATTGGAGGAGGCCACGGTCCGGTAAACCCGGTAGCGTGGACTGCGATACCAGCTGAGAGGTATAATGTCCTTTTGGAGTTAGAGAAAGCCCTAGATATACTCAGGGAGAACGCTAGGTACGCTGCAGAGCTAGTCCCAGAAGTTCTAGTAAACATAGTAATGGCGCTCCCCAAACCCTACGCTAGAACACCCCTGGATGTAGCAGGAGTACCGGGAAGGATTGGGAGGTTTAAGGATGGAATAATAATAAAGGCTAAACCCGAATTCGGAGCCTCAAGTCACATGGCCCGAGCAGTACTAGCAGCAATGGAGTTCAACCCAGAGGTTAGAGCAGCGGCAAACATAAGATACGGTGCCGACATAGAGGAGGCAGTAGAAAAACTAGGACTAACATGGAGTTACTATGATAGAAGAGAGGAGCCGGAAGAAGTTAGAAGAATAGAGGGAGCAACAATACCGTGGGGCGTAAGAACAGCAATAGAGAGAGCAGGCGGAAGAGTCCCAGATATAATCTACGACTACGGAGCACACGGAAAAGAACCCATAACAAAAATCTTCGGAAAAACAGCAACAGAAGTTGCAGAAAAAATGATAAAAATAGGGAAGATAGTAACCAAAACCTAACAAGATAAGCTTTAAAAGCCCCAGCTAACACTAAAATAAAATGCCCCAGCCCGGCCATAGCGGCCGGGCAACACCCGGACCCATATCGAACCCGGAAGTTAAGCCGGCCGCGTTAGGGGCTCCGTGGGGTCCGCGAGGCCCCGCAGGGCCCCTAAGCCGGGGCTGGGGCTCCACCTGGCTGTTTTGAGCTCCACATAGATTTAGACGGTTTTATATCGGACGTAGCAAACGATAGCATTAAAGGATTTAAAGCCTCTAGCTACATTGTAGATCGTGCGACCTCAGGGCTTAGATGCGGTGGGAGAGTAGAGGGAGGCCTCTGGCGATAGTGGGTAACGGGCTCCCATAGCTCTCTCAAGCTCGTGCCGCTAGGAGGTATATGGTGGTCGCTATGAACTGCCATCTGCTGGGAAACGGCTCTCCATCTCTAGGTTCCTTGAATCTTTCAGATGTCCGCTTGAGTTTTACCTATGTATACTCCTGAGGGATCCTCTGGAAAGTGTGGAGACTTACTGAGCTCTGAGTTGAGTTGTGCGCTGGGAGTGTTGGTGAGGTTGCTTGCTGAGGCTACTGTAATCTAGTAAATCTGGGGCCTTTAGAACTTGGAAGGCAACTCTTTAGGTGGTTAACTTAAAGCTTTAATCCGCTTAGCGTGTTACGTATTTAAACATTAACACCTAGACTATTTCATGGTGTTTCCATGCTTTTAGTGGTAGACGGTGGTTTCGTTAGGAGAGCTACTTTACAAGATTATGTTGAGGCTGTTGGTGCTTTGTTGAATCTCGTTCCTCCCGGTTTCGTTGTATCATATGGTGATATAGCTAGGCTTCTTGGTGTAAGCCCTCGTTTTGTTGGTTTTCTGTTATCTCTTAATAGTAACCCTATAGTAACCCCTTGTCATAGAGTTGTTAGGTTTAATGGAGGTTTGGGTGGTTATAGTGGTTTTGGTGGTGTTAGGTTTAAGAGGAGGCTTTTGGAGCTTGAGGGTGTTAGGTTTAGGGGTGACCTTGTTTCTAGGGATTGTTTTATGAGTTTAAGGAGGTTGTTTGATTAAATGTGCTGCTATGTTTGCTGGTTTTCACTTCCAGGTTATGAGGCCTGTTAGGTACTCGTGTATCTTCTGCGCTACATCTAAGCCTGATTTGAGTGCTGGCCCTATTAGGCTTGGTCCATGTTTTACATCTCCTGCTGCGAAAACCTTCTCCCTTGTTGTCATGAAGTGCTCGTTAGTCTTAATGGTCCCATCCGGGTTTAACTCTATCCCATACTCTCCGGGCTCGAAGGGCGGTGTTGGCTCCTCCCCTATGGCTTTGAATACGTAGTCGAACTCCTCCTCGAACTCCGAGCCTGGTATTGGTTGTGGTTTAGGCCTCTTCTCCCCTGCTACCTTTTCAAGCTTCATCTTTATAAACCTTGTTACCCTACTACTGTCCTTCTCGTAGAAAGCTATGGGTTGCGTTAACTCCCAAATCTTAGCTCCGAGCTTTTCAAGCCTTTCAAACTCCGAGAGCCTCATAGGGGCTAGCTCCCTGGTCCTCCTATAGCTTAGCACAACCTCCTCGACATCGCTCTTAAACTCGTGATATGTTAGGAGAACTGTTACTATGTCAGCTGCTGTGAGACCAGCACCTACAACAAGGATCCTACCCTTAGGTTTAACCACCTCACCCCACGGTATGTGGCCGTAGCGGGCCATGTGAACCTCTACAAGCCACTCCGCAGCCTGTAAAACCCATGGTAGATCCTCACCTGGCACATCAAGCCTCCTAGTCCTCCAAGTACCTGTAGCTATGAGGATTGCATCGAAAGACTCTATTATCTTCCCTAAAGGTATATCCCTACCAACCTTAGTGTTTAAAACAAACCTAACACCAGCATCCATAAGCTCCCTAACAGAAGCCCTGATCTTCTCCTTGTTAACCCTATCATCTGGGATGCCGAAGAACATCATACCACCAGCCTCAGGTAGCATATCAAATACAATAACATCGTGACCACGACATCTTAGAACACCAGCTGCCCCGAGACCCGCTGGGCCAGCACCTATAATCGCCACCCTTTTACCCGTAGGGGGTGGTATGTTCTGACATCTAAGAAACTTCATAGGCAACCCCATATATAACTATCAAGGTTACCGTATATAAAGATTGCTATTTATAAATTTAAAATATAATAGTGGGAGGCTTTAGGACTCGCTAAACCCCAAGGCGATTAAATACTCCTCAATCAAAGTAGCATAAGGCTTAATCATATCTAAAACCTCCTCAGCCTCCCCCTTTTCAAGCTCACGCCTCCCAGACCAGAACCCTCTAACCTGAGACCACCTAGGTATAACGTGGACGTGGAAGTGGAATACAACCTGGCCTGCTGTAACACCTGAGTTGGTTACAACATTAACACCTGGAGCTCCCAGGTTAACCCTGTATATCCTTGCAAGAGCTGAAGCTACAACCCAAACCCTTGCCAGCACCTCGGGCGGAGCTTCATGAACGCCCTCGTAGTGCTCCTCACTTAACACTAGTAGATGCCCTTTACTAACAGGGTACTTATCTAGTATCACTTGAACCCCGTTACCCTTGTAGAGTGTATAGCTCTCCTCCTCACCCCTAACGATCCTGCAGAACACGCACTCCAACCTAGAGCACCTCACTACACCTATACTAGAATCCACTCCTATAACACATTATATATAGGCTTACCACCACTCCAAACATGGGATGATGCCCTCTGGCTAGGAGGAGGAGTTTGATAAGACAGGTTATAGTGAGGTTTAAGCTAGCTGGAGCTAGCGACTACGAGGTTGGGGTTAGACATAGGGAGGGCGGTGTTGGTGAGAGGATTGTCTACATTAAGTTTTCAAGGATCGCAAGTGTTGGTAGGTGGGCTTTGGAGCTCGATGATGGTATTAGCATACCCTACCATAGGGTTGTCGAGGTTAGAGATGGGAAGGGGGCTGTTGTTTGGAGGAGGTAGTTGAGGGTTATAACTTTAGGGTTATTGCTAGAAGTGGTTTATTCAAGCCTGTGTTTGACGGTGAGAAACTTATAGTGCCTTGGAGGCTACTTGAGCTAGACGCTGTCTACGGCCTGCTAGGTGATAGTATTTCAGGTGTGCTACTAGCACCGGTGGTTAGGGCTAGCCCTAGGGCCTCTCGTTTGGTGGAGCTCTACAGATCCAGGGTTTTATTTGAGGAGTCTAGATGGCTTAGGGGTGTGTTAGGCCCCATAGCTAGGGTGGTTGTTTTAAGGCCCGAGCTTTACCCCATCCTCAGGATGAGGAGGCTTCTAGATCTATACTGTAGTGTTTACGTGGAGGCTCTAAGCAACCTAGGCCTTGAAGCTCTCTCCTACGTTAGGAGCATTAGGGTTTGGGGGGCTAAGAGCCCCTCGCTTAAGATACCACTCAGGCTATGGAGTAGGGGGGAGTGTGACTTAGGCGAAGCCCCTTTACTAGAGAACCCCTGGGCTCTCATTAGGGTTCCTGAGGGTTCCATATGCTTAGATGGGCTGAGCTACGAGGAGCTAGCATCTCCCCATGTGGGGGAGCGTGTTGAGTGTAGTAGGATTAGCGTTCTACACTCAATAACACTATGTAGAGGGCCTCGTGGAGTGGTTGCAGTTAAGGATTACATGGCGTCATCGTTTAAGTGGATACCAGCGTTTCTAGCATCAGCTCCAACATCTAGGTTTCAAAGGGACCCTAGGAGTAGAGCTGTAACAGAGCTTGTTTACTCAAGACTACTCAGAGGTGTTGTAAGGACACCTAGAACACTATCATTAAACCTCAACGGGGGAAGGGTTGTAGCTGTTAAAGAGTACATAGCTGGTAGACCTGTACTAGAGATAAGGGATCCCAAGGCTTGGAGGGGAGCTGGGAGAGCTCTAGCTAGAGTACACAACCTAGGGTATACACTAGGCGATGCTAACCCAAGTAACTTCCTGGTAACAAGGGATGGCATAGCTGTGGTTGACCTAGAGCAGGCTAGAAGAGCTACACCTAAGAGTATTGCATGGGATATAGCGACTGCTATAGCCTACACCCAGCTAATGGGTGTAGATGCAAACCTCCCATTAGAGCTGCTAAGAGAGTACTTGGAGGAGGCTAGCACTCCAAGAAATATACTGCTAAGAGAGCTTCTAAAACCAGAGCTTCTAACACCATACATGGTCATGCCTTTCAAGTTACCGGAGGCGATAAAGATAATAGCCTCGGCGGCCGCCTCGTAGCCATCACCACTCCAGGTCTAGGATTAGGAATTTAAACGCTGGGCCACCTCTAATTCACGGTGTTAGAGTATGCCAAAGGACCCTGTTTGCGGTATGAACGTCCCGGAGACTGTACCTTATAAGCTAACGTATAAGGGTGTAACCTACTACTTCTGCTGCGAGGATTGCCTAGAGGAGTTTAAGAGCGACCCGGAGTACTATCTAAGTAGGATGCAGAAGGAACCTCATAAACACTAGCGTAGGTGGGCCCTCGTAATGCCCGTGGATATCGTATGCGGCATGGAGGTCTCGGCTGGGACAAGGTTTAAGACAGTCTACAAAGGCAAGATATACTATTTCTGCAGCGATGTCTGTAGAAGGGCTTTCGAGAAGAACCCAAACTACTATTTGGAGCACGGGCCTATAGGTAGGATGCCGGAAGAGGGTTAGAATGAAGCCCAGCTGGAATACAACATTTTTTCTCCTCCCAGTCATAGGGCTTGTAGCGGCCATCCTAGGCTACATGGATTTCAAGAGCGGAGGCTCCCTATGCCCCAGCGGCATCGATGTGTTAGACTGCTCCAAAGTCTATGTTATCCCACAGGCTAGAATCCTAGGGGTGCACTTATCCGAGGCCGCCCCAGCATACTTCCTAGCACTCTCTATCTCAGCGATACTAAACCTAGCCTATAGGAGAAGGGAATCTCTGATAGCATACCTAGCGCTCTCAATAGTAGGACTAAGCATAGTTCCATACCTAGTATACCTGGAGCTTATGGTAGCTAGAGCTCTATGCCTCTACTGCACCGTAATGCACGTAGCCATCGTAGGGTGCTCTATCCACTCCACAATTCTCTGGACACGCTCTTAGACAGCTTAAGACCAACCTATATGTTTAAAACTCCATCTACCTTAGGTTAGGGAGGGTATGAAGTGTCGGTTAGATTGTTAATAGCGTTGTCTATAGTGTCCATACTATCGATACTCTTATCATACTATCTCCACGACCCTCAGACCCCTGTATTTCAAACCGGGCTCAAGTATAGTGATGTAGTCCACGGTGTTTTCAACACCCGCTTTAACCCAGGAGATAGGGGGCTTTGGTTTAACTATGACAGGCTTGAGGCTCTTAGGGGCGGGTATAGGCTATGCCCTATACCCTATGTTGATTATAAATTCGAGTACCCCCCCTTAGTAGGCCTTCTATTCCTTGCTTCAACATGTACCGGTATAATGGTTAGCCTTCCAAGGGTTTACAGCCCCGAGGATTACAGTGAGCTTGTTAACGATGTTCTACTTATCCACTATAGAATTCAGGCTATCGCCCTCTCCCTAGCGTTTCTCACTACAATACTGTTAACAGCCTCCCTTCTAAAGGTTTATAGGGTGGGGTTGTGGAGAGCTCTCCTAATACCACTCCTGCCTTCGACAACAATCTACCTCATCTATAACTGGGATGTTCTAGCCGCGCTATTCCTTGTAGCTAGCCTCTACTTCTACATAAGGGGGGACTACAGGCTATCAGGGTTCATGGCAGGCCTCTCTGTTTCAACGAAACTATTAACAGTTGTAGCCGCGCTCTCTCTAGCAACCACAATAGCCTTAAGGGATAGGAGGGGGTTCTCAGAATACACCCTAGCATTCCTACTTGCTGGAGCAGGCCCCTACGCCCTCCTCTACCTAATCTCTCCACGAGGCTTCGTTGAACTCGTAAACCACCATGCTGGCTGGTATTGTGAGAACTGCATATACATGCTACTCGTAAGAGACATATGGAGCCCCCTGCATAGGATCCTAGCGGCCTTCACGATAGGATTTTCTGTAGCAGTACTACTAGTAGCCTCCACCAGGGGCTCCGGGAGGCTCCCAGAGCTACTCTTCGCCTCAACAGCAACACCAATAGTGCTTAACTACGTATTCACACCTCAAATGATGTTAATGATCACACCGGTAGCTGTGATAGCGTTAAAAGGGCCTGCACTCCTAGCGTACATAGTGGCGGACGCCTTTAACAGCCTCATAATAATATCCTTCTTCAGAGACCTAGCAAACAGCAACCCGTGGACCCTAGAGGGGTTAACACAGAAGATAGCCCTACTAAGAAACATCATACTCCTAGCACTACTCACAACAACACTATACAAACTCGCAGATCTGAAGCTAGAAGCTAGGGGAGCGGAAACAGGAGGGGGCGGCTGGTTGAGACGCTGTGAGCGTAGAACATGAAACCTTATATAACTTAGCACTACAGCCTACCAGCTGGATGAGGAGATGGTAGGGTTTAAGGGTAAAGCATTCTATGTTAGGAGTGTCTTCGATAGGATAAGCTCTAGGTATGATTTAATGAATAAGGTTATGAGCTTGGGTTTTGATGGTGTATGGAGGAGGAAGGCTGCACAGTTATGCGGAGTGTCTAGTGGAGGCTTATGCCTCGATGTATGCACAGGCTCCGGCATGCTGGCCTTGGAGTTAGCTAAGCTTGTACGTCCAGCTGGTAGGGTGTACGCTTTAGACTTCTCACCTAGAATGCTCTCAACAGCATACTCGAGAATATCGAAAACCCCCTACTCTGGTTTAGTAGAGATAGTTGAGGGCGACGCCTTAAACCTGCCATTCAAAGACGGTGTATTCGATTGCACTACGTCAGCATTCTGTCTTAGAAATGTAGAGGACTTAGAGGTAGCTCTAAGGGAGATGGTGAGGGTGACAAAACAGGGGGGTAGGGTGGTGGTGCTAGATCTATCAAAACCATCCAACAAAGTCTATAGGAAGCTTAACGAGATATACCTTAAGGCCGTAGTCCCAGTATTAGGTAAGATAATAGTGGGGGAGAGCGACCCATACGCATATATGCACTCGTCACTCATAAAGTTCCCTGTTAAGAGGGAGCTAGCGGAGATAATGAGTAGAGCGGGGCTTGACGGCATTAAATACTATGAGTTTAACCTAGAAATGATAGCCATACATGTTGGGGTTAAAAAGACATAACCCTCTCCCCACCTTGAAAAGGCGAGTTTGCTAGGCTTTAATATCATCGAGGAAAGCGTGAATGATAATCTGTTTAAGTTGTTCGTGCTATAAGGTGTTTTGCTACGAGCTCGTAGAAAGGATCTCCTTCCCCCAGCTCCTCATAGCTATGAGGCGGGTTCCAGCCGGGTATGATTCTCCTGATTTTCTCTAGTTTCACCATCGAGCTGTATATCCTAGGTTCTCTAACCTCTATAGCCACAGCCCTTCTAGCCCCCTCTATGTACCTCCTAGCCTCTAAGGTTATACCGTATTGTTCTCTACCTACCAGCTCCCACACCTTCTCAGGGCTCCCAATAACCAGCCTCCCTACCTTGAACTCGCCTACTATGCTTTGAGTGTTACCGCTAGCATAAACTATAACTGTAGAGCCCTCCTCAGGGGGTTCTAGGCCTGTTAACCTCCTCAACTCAAACCTCTTACGGCCCTCTAACACAGCCCTAGCATACCCAGGCCTAATGCTCATTACATATAGTTTTGCCAATCTCCAACCCTCCTAGAGGGTCTCCAACCCCAGCTTCTCTACAACCTCAGCTGGTTTAACTCTATACTCTTTGGAAGCTACTATGAATGTTATCATTTCAACCTCAAGCTTCAGGAGTACTAGGCTAGCTGTTATGAAGGCTGGGTTGAAGGGGTAGCCTGACATGGAGCTTATAGCCCTAGACTTTAGGTTGTAACGGGAGCTCCTCATAGAGTTGAATAGTATCTCGTAGACGCTCTTACCCTCAACCCTTATATCTCTGAGTAGCCCCCTAAGCTCGCCCGCTAAGCTCACGGGATCCGCCTCCCTCTCGTATAAACCCTTAAGCTCCTCTAACGGTGCACCACATAGGGTAACCTTCCTCCCCATAACCATGTCTATAAACCTAGATGGGATGTCGAGGTGCCTGGCCATCACAAGAGCTGAGAGCAGCCTATACTCTATGTGTGGGCATAGCAGCCTCTCAAGCCCAGATCTCTTCTCAGAGCTTAGGCCCTCCATGGAGTCGTTGTACAGCCTTGCTATGAGGAGTGGGATTGCCCAGAGGGGTGTAGCTCCCCCCTTAAGCTCCCTTGTAACTCTTAGGGCTGGCTCGACGTACTTGTATGCCCATGTATCCTCTGTGAACTCAAGAATCTTCTGTGGTGATGCTAGGAGCTCTGGATCCCTTAGAATATTGTATGTTAGAGTCCCCTCATAGAAAGCTGATGGTAGCTTCTCCTCGACAGGCTTACCTACAGCGGATCTATAGGCTATAGTCGTTATATCCCTTAAATCCTCCTCCCTCTCAAGAGCTAAGACAATGTTAAGAGCCTCGCCTGGAGTAACCTTAGCCATATGCCTTATTGTTTTAAAGTAGCCACCCCATATGGATGTGAGAGCTTGGGTTAACGTTTTAGCCTCCCCAACCCCGGGGTACATAGACTCTCTTAACGTTATCAAAGCCTCGCCTAGATCCTTAGCTAGAGCTGCCTCCCTCAAAACATCAGCTCTTAGAAGTCTAGATTTTATAGCTCTAGCTACCACCGCGGCTTGAGCGTATTCTACGGGGCCCCTCAAACCTAGACACCTTGAGCCATCCTCTTAACCTCCTCAAAGACAGCTCTAACAGCTTTCTCAAATCTAGCAGTAGACCTAGCCTCAATGGATTTAAGCTCCTCATCAAGCCTCCTCTCAAACTCAACCCTCAAAGCCTCCTCAACCTTCAAAGCCTCCTCCCTAAGATCAGCTATGATACTAGCTAGGACAGCCTCAATATCCTCCCTCAACTCCCTAGCCATATCATCCCCAAACCTAACCAGATCGTTTGACTTGGAGACAGACTCATCATACAACCTCTTAAGCTCTCCCTCAAACCAGCTAACAGCCTCAGCCAGCCTGGAGACACCGCCTTTAGACAATTTAAGCGCCCTTAACGTCTAACAGCTACACACACCCTAAAAACATTATACTAACCTAGAATGGTGTCTAGGACGAGCATAATAACGAACCCTAGGAAGAACCCGGCTGTAGCCTTCTTCTCAGCTCCACTCCTATGGCTTTCTGGTATGGCCTCATGGCTTACAACGTATATCATGGCCCCCGCTGCTGAGGAGAGGCCTAGGTATAGTACTTGTGGGTGCCCGAATAGTATGACTGCTAGAGCTGCCGCTACGACTTCGCTAAACCCGCTTAGAGCTGCTACTAGTACTGCTAATAACCTGCTCCCCGTTATGGCTAGTATTGGGAGTGCTACTGCTAGCCCTTCAGGCATGTCTTGCAGGCTTATGGCAAGCCCTACCTTGACACCTTCTACGCTGGTATAAGCTGAGGATACTCCTATAGAGTAGCCTTCTGGTATGTTGTGTATTATGATAGCTAAGGCTACAAGCCAGGCCGCCTTAATCTTGCCCCTAGCGACACGCCACCCCTCAAATCCCTTGAATATGTGCTCGTGGGGTAGAACCTCGTTGGCAACCGCTACGGCTAGAGCTCCTATTGTGAATCCTGCTAGTGTTAAGTGGAGGCCACCACCTTCTATGGATGGTAGGAGGAGGCTTGTGAAGCTAGCTACTATCATGACCCCGCTGCCGAACCCTAACCCTACATCTACTAGGATGTTGATCACGTCGTCCCTCCCCCCTCTAACTAGGAGTACTGGGAGGGCGCCTATGGTAGTGCATAGCATAGCTAGTGTTGACATGAGTAGGGCTATAATCACAGTGTTTCCGCGCGCCACACCTTCAAGGAGTTCCAAGACTAAATCTAAGGTGCTCGACCCTGCTCACCTCTCTTCCAAGCCCTAGGGTATAAGCCTGGCTCTAGCACAACCCTCACCGGTTCTACAACAATGCCTCTACTGGCTTCAAGAACCTCGTTGTAGTCCATTAAGGATCTCCCTACAGCCACAAGCTCCCCCTTAAGTGTTAGGAGGGCTACAAGCTCCCCCTTCTTAACCCTATTGCTAACCATAGCAACACCTGGGGCTGCGAGCTTAGCACCGTTAACTATACTCTCCACAGCTGTATCCCTCAACACTATCTTAGGCATCTGGCATACAAGAACCTCTCCGGGCATTATAGCTCTCCTAATCAAATCCTCTCTACCCTCACTCCTCCAAGCGTAGACAGCCTCAGAGAGCTCCTGCAACCTGACGAGGTTAAGGTTCTCCGTAAAAGGCCCTGTCCTAATCCTCCTCAACTCCCTCATGTGAGCCCCTACACCCAACATCAACCCTATATCCCAGCATAGCTTCCTCATATAAGTCCCGGCATCACAGCTAACCCTCATGAGAGCCATGCTGCCCGAGTATTCGAGGAGCTCTATCTCATACACATTACGCCTCCTAACACTCCTCTTAACACTACTTCTAAGAGGCGGCCTCTGGTATATCGTTCCAGTGAACTCCCTGAGAACCCTCCTAAGATCCTCCTCCGCCACATGCCTATGAAGTTGCATAACGCACACGTACTCCTTAGAAGAGTGCATAACATAACCTATAAGCTTAGTCATACTACTCAAGGCTATAGGTAGGACACCTGTAACCTTGGGATATCCCCGCCCCCGCCATCCCTAAAATACGGGGAGCTCTAGGGTCCCACCGTGACCGGCCTTCTGCACGTTAAGCAACCTTTTAACCCAGGCTACAACCTCGTGGCTAGTGGGGCCGGGCGGCTTATCAAGATTAACAACACCGTACTCGATATACTTCGCTATAGGCCTCATAGTTGGAACCCACCCATACCCCTCACCTGTCCCCTCATCAACCTTAACATGAAACCTCTCTTCAAACCCGCAAAGCCCACCTAGACCCTCGATAAACCTCCTCCCTAACCCTGTTAAATCAACACCTACAGACTCCTTCAACTCCAACTCCACCCATGAGCTTTACCAAGTGCATCTTAAATCCTATTATCTTAGCTTAATCACACCCCCCTTGGATTGAGATGTGCGAGCTGGCTGTTTATGCTAGGACCTAGATGTGAGCTGGTAGTGGTTTAACCGCTTGCCTCATATAGTCTTCAAGCCCCGCCCCTCTTATAGCTTCCAAGACCTCCTCATCTGTAGCCTCCGGTCTTATGTCTATCTTCTTATCTAGAGGTTCTATGTGGTTTATGTTAACCTTCCTCCTTCTAACACCTGTTAGGTTTTTAGGTCCCGTTACTAGTACGTAGTTTTGATCTATTATAGCTACTATTACACACTTCCTCCCAGCCTCTCTACCTCTTATCTTCACACACAGCCTTCCAACCTCTATAGCTGGCATTCCCGGACACCTAGGGGTTAGCATTGGGGTCTAGGTTTAAAAGGTTTCCTATCCCAGCTATCCTCTGGTTTTATAGCCTAGCTTTGATATCCTCGTCTCCACAGCTGTTTTTATGATCTTATAGGCTTCCTCTATATCGTAAACGCTTGTATCCACTATTAGATGGAATACTGTGAGGTCTAAGATGTCAACGCCATAGTATCTTTTAAACCTAGCCCAGTGGCTCTCCTCCCTCTCCAATATCTCCTCTAGGGCTTCCCCTAGGCTCCTCCCATCCCTTCTAGCTATCCTACCAGCTCTTACGAGGAGAGGAGCTTTAACGTAGACTAGGACATCAGCTCTACCAGCTAGCATCCACGCTGCGATATGACTATCAACCACTATGTTACCCTCACATGCAATCCTAATGGTCCTCCTCTCTATCTCAAGATCAATACTGGGATCCCCCTCAGCCAGCTTGTTCAACTCAACGACATCAATGTTCCTCTCCCTAGCTAGAGCTCTGAAAGCCATACCACTACTATAATACCTTAAGCCGAGATCCTCAGCAAGCCTCCTAGCATAGGTAGACTTACCAGCACCTGGAGGGCCTGAGATGACTATCAAAGGCCCCCTCTTACTACAGCTTTCGATAGGAGCTCCGCCAGACATGTTGAGCATAGGTATCCACCATAAGGCCTATTAGGCCTCCTCTTACTCCTAGCAAAACCCCTAATCTCGTAAGGGAACCCCCTAGGGACACCGCCTAGAGGCCTACCACACCTCCAGCAAGTAGGCTTACCAGGCCTCCTCCTCTCAAAATGTACAACAGCCTCACCACCAGGAGTCCTCCTATAAACCCTCCTCCAACTCCTACTCCTAAGAGCAGGTCTAACCAAACCAGCCCACCAATAAAGCTAAAACCAGAAGAGCAAACCCTATAAACAAACAAGGCCTGCACATCAACACCTCCATACAGCCTTTAACCTTACATGATGCCACGAGATCAGAGCTAAGGGTAGGAGTAGTGCTTCTAAGAGTGTCTATCGTCCTCCTCCCAATCCTACCGGCTCTCTCCAGCACACCAGCTTCATGGCTTGTAGTCCTCATATTCGCAATCCAGGGTACCGTCATGTGGGTTAGGTATAGTAGGGCTGAGTGTATTAGCGTCTTCAGGTTGTACAAAAGGTTCCGGTCACAACCACTAGAAGATACTAGGTAGAGAGCTTAAAATATCCTTAGGGGTAATCCTAAACAAGGATTTTAAAATAGCTAAATGGGGGTAGAGGGTTGGCGTGAAGCCCTATGGTGAGTAGAACCCGGGCATGTAGAGGACGACCGGTATATCCTTGAGGGCATCGTTAGCAGGTTTTACCCTAATACCCTCGTAGTAGAGTACCTGGTTAACCCAACTTCCGGGTACTATGGTATGGACTTGAAAAGTCATAGCCAGAGCATAAGAATAAGTACCTATGTCTACGACCAAGCTTGCCATGGGGATTAAGCGAGGTAATTTCGTTGCAAGGAGTCTCGGTATCCTCTCAGCTATGGCATCGATAACGCGATCCCTATGAGGTGCTTGAGATATCTGAGCTGAGGCGTAGCCAGTCCCATCTACAGAGGCAGCAATAGAGCTATCGCTTACATATGAGTAGACAACGTCAGTGAAAGGATGCGAGGTAGGCTTTGAGAAGCTAGACGTTAACGCAGCCCAGGCACTAAGCTCGGGGTAGCCAACGCCATCATATGGGTTATCATCAGATTCAGTGTAGTGCATCAACGTCCCATCAGATCTTTGGGATGGGATGCCGTAGACGACTATAGCATCGCCAAGAACTTCTCTATAGTAGGAACCGTCAGTATACCAATGCTCAACTACATACACGTAGTGTAGGTAATCAATCCTATTAAGCCGAAGGCCGAGCCCTATAATGGCCTCATCGTAGAAGTCTGCATGGTGACGTTTGCTATATTGTCTCCCAGAAGCGTCCCTCCAGAGACAAACTCCTGTGGATGAGACTAGCTTCCTGTTGTAGTAAACACATGAGACATCTAGGAGGAGTCTTATAGAGGCGCCTCCTGGTAGCGTGTACTGGAAGCCTGTTCCAGGATACACTAGCTCAAGCCTGCCATCTTTAAATTGAACCCCTACGGGTATCGAGATCCCCATATAGGTGTTATGGTCCCTCGAAATCTGTAATATAATAGTGTGTGTAACCCACTCTACGTAGTCGCCATCTATGCTATCGAGCCATGTGAGCATGAAGTGGCCTCTCTCGTTGTAGAACGTTGCTATTGTCGTGTTGAACTCCCAGTAATAGCATTTTCTATGCCACAAGTCGGGAGCGCATTTATCGTCTATCCTCTGTGGAGGTCGGAGGCTATCTATACTCTTTGGGGCACTATAGCTCTGCGTTTGGCTTGTCGTAGTGTTTACCTTGAACTTAGCTATTGGTGATATCCTCCATTCGAGGATGACCTCCTTCCCCTTAACCTTTCCAGGGACTATGGGGACTGTGGCTATATCGGCTAGAGCGTAGAGGGTGCCATCCTCCTCTACGAGGGCTGAGAGGAATACTATGATTGATGGGCCGTCAACACTTGGATCACCGCCAGCTTCAACGGTGACCCTGGCCGCCTCGCTGACAAAGCGGGCTATACTCTTGGAGGCTGAACCACCACTAGCAGAGATATAGTCCTTAACAACACCCTCACCACTCTTAAGCCCCGTAAGTGTCGCTATAAAAGCCTTAGGAGGCCTACCACTAGGATCTCGAAGCTTTATAGTGAGAATAGTGTCATTAGACCCGCTAGCACCTAGATCCCTAACAAAAACCCTATAACCCCTAGCCTCGTAGGAGGAGCTCTCGGACGGCCCACTAGTTACCTCACTAGTTACAAGAGAATTGGAGACCCGAGATGATAGGAGGGGCATAGCTATAATAGACCCGATAATAACAGTTAACAATAACATGATTACAACAAACCTTATGTTATACCCTCTACCTAGAAGCTGTCTACCTAGCACTCCTTGGAACCTCAGTACCGCCTAGAGGATGAGTGTTTAAAAAACATGGTATATACGTTTAGTAGAATTAGAGCGTAATGTTACAGGTAGCCTCATGGAGGAGCTCTAGAAACCATAGGCTAAGGTAACTCCGTTGAACTACTTAATTCAAAGTTTTAGATTAGAAGATTGTTAAATGCTAAAAGTTAACCGAAATCTCATAGACTATCCTGAATTAAGTTATTCAGACCTTCAATTAGACCTCACCGGCATATACTTTAAGGGAGCTTCAGCGATACTGCACTAAGCCATTAACAACTCCAATGCTGGAAGTTACCTAGAGCTATGGTTTAAACGTATAGTGTTGACAACGTAGTTGTCAACGTTTAGGATTCTTAGAGCTCCCAGGAACTAGGAGTTAAAGCTGTAAGCTAGAACATAGAGGCCTTAGCCTCTAAGCTTTAGTTACAGTTAACCTAGAGCTGGATCCTGGTGTTAGAACTCTAAGCTACCATCTATAACGTTATAAAACCATAATCTAGGTAACACCATCATCAGCCTTCTACAATATCAGGGGTTACTTTAACAACTGATGACCATAGGCTGGGAACTCACATCTAGGAGCTCTAACCTACCCTATAGGCTAAAGCTCCACAACCTGAAGGGGGGTCCGTCTAAAGGTTGACAGGGTAAACTACTGAAGCTCTAAGGGAGTTGCTACAGCACACCAGTCGATCGAGCTCTAGGTCTAAGGTGTGGGCTTTAGGGCCTCTAAACATGCATGGTTTGGTAGAGGGTTGCTTAGAGCATGTGGACTTGTGCTATTTAAGCTCTAAAGCTTAAGCTATCAGCTTCCCCGCTTGCTCTTATCTCCTTTCGCTTGCTACTGCTCCTGCTATATCCCTTTTAACGATTCCTTAGAGCTAGGTGATAGCTGAGTATTGCCTGTTAACTCTAGGATTGCATGGACTCCTCTCAGGGTAGTTTTACTTGGTCGTTGCTCGTAGGTCATTAGGGTAACTCATGGTGTAATAGAGTTCGATCCTAGCAGATAATTAAGCCAGCTATCCTCTAGATTCACTAAAGTAACCTTTAACGTTACACTTGCCTTGATCTCAGTTCTAACCACTAGAGGCTATTCTCTGAGAGACCTTAGCTGATCTTGGGGAGCTCTGACATGTTTAAATGCCAATAAGCATGTGTGAGTATGTATCCTGGTGGATGTATCCATCTCATGTCTATGTACTTATAGCCTAATGCCTTCAACCCTATCACCATGTCTATAGGGCCTGGGTCTACGAGGAATACAAGATCGTGACCCTGAAGTTTAATCAATGTAGTAGCGTTAGCTTCAACTATGAAGCCTTCCACTTTGATCTTAGCATCTGGTATTGATTCTAGTAATTTAGACTTAAGCTTCTCAAAATCCTCCACGAGCCCAGAGTGCATTTCAAGGTATTCACCTTTGAGGTTAACATAAATGATAGTATACGATGTTACCGTCAAGTTGTAATCTTCTACAATTTTTAAAGCCTCCTCCGGGTCTAAGTGTCTTCTGAAGTGGATGTTAGCTTTTAGAATGGCGTCCGGATGCCTTTCACTAATGGATTTCAATAGTGACATCCTACTCTTAGCATGAGCTTTAAAGTCGTCTAATGTCTTACCACAATTTGCAATCTTAATTACAGCATACGGGAATACCTTGCGGACTTTAACACATTCAGCATTAGTATACCTTATCCATCTATCGGTGTTCTGAGCTGCAAACGATACTGCTAATGTGCCAAGGAGGACTATTAATGTTATTAACGAGGCTATAAATACCTTATACACGGACCTTCACCCACTTTCAAAATAGTCCTTGCAATCTAATAAACACCATTCCTGAGCTTTAGTGGAGGTCGCGCCCGAGTCAGGCTCCACTTCAGGCTCAACCCTAAAACCTAGATAACCTGTCCCTTTAATAGTGAAGTACACTCTAATATAGTACCATTTACCAGGCTCTATAAGATGCGGGTCTAATGTACCTAGCTCGGCCTCCTCATTACACCACGGGCATAAAAGCCACTTCTCCTCTATGTCAGCCATCCAGCGTCCAGGGAGATTTGTACTCCAATTAAAGTAATCGTATATGTCCTTGTCGTTTCCATCAGTACAACTTACTGTCCTCAGGAAGTCAAATCTAAGGCTCAACTCTGTCTTCTTAAGGCTATCTGGTAGGTAGTAATATTTGAAAAAGAGGTACCAAACCCTTTTTCCATCTATCATTATTGGATAGGGAAACACATACTCACCCTGAGGTGGGATTGGTGCGAAATCCTCTGTATCACATGCTCCAGCGCAGGGTGCTAAAGCTTTAACCAGTAGTGATGCGAGAGGAACGGCCACGAGGAACCCAATAATGATAAATAATAGATATATCCCAGTAGCAAGTTCTACACCATACCTTTTGCCTAGAATCTCTCTACTTAGCGTTCCTTGAAACCCCATGATATCACCTGGAGAGAGAGAAGATTAGGGTTTAAATGTATGAGTATATACGTCTGATATCGTGTGAGTTTAAGCTTTTACTATGCACGTTGCTAGTATCTCTCGCATTACTCTATTCTAGTGGGAACTCTAAATTAGACTGTGGCTCCACATGGATTTATATAAGCTATATTGGCTTAAGATTACTTCGATTTTCCGCTAGATAATCAACTAGGTTATCTTACTCGTCCCCCCAGGATTACTTCATCGACTTTCTGATTTAACGATTCTCTAATGTAAGCGTGGTAGCTGAGTAGATGCTTACCTAGTATTGTTCCTTTGGGGCTCTAAGAGCTCCTCTAACTCCTACAAGACACCTAAATCATAGCCTAGGCTCCCCATCTACCGTGCACTCTGCCAGGTGTTGCAGAAGCCCTACTTTGTTATCAGGGGGCCTCCTAACCTTACGGGTCCTAGGAGCTCGGGGTCGTCCTCAACATCGTAAGCTCTAATGCTTAAACACCGTTATGCTCTATTTGTTGGAGTTTTGAACTTAAATCCCTTCATGGTAGTGAGGTTGAGGTAACCAAAGGTATTGGTAAATGGGTCTAGACGTCAGCTATCATGTGATGGATCTGCCAAATCGATACTTTAGGTAACCTTAGCTAAGGTGTGGCTTTTCCGGTTGTACCGTTATTCGAGATCACCAATCGTGAGCTATTAGGATAACCCTTGGTGTTGGTAGTGGGGTTCGAAAGCCGTTTAGCTTGTTGGCTTCTATAGTGTCTTCATAGTCTTTATCGCTATTGGTAGTAGTTTGTATCCTGCCTCTACGACCCCTAGGGTTCCTTGTTTGCATTCTGTTTCGTTGAACGATCTCTTTCTATCTGGTAGTTTTGGGTTTGATAGCATTACTGGTACTGGGTCTTCGCTGTGTGCTTTCAAGCTCCATGGTGTTGAGTGGTCTGAGGTTACTATTACCAGTGTCTCCTCTAGGTTTAGTTTGTCTAGTAGTGTTTTGAAGTAGTACTTGTCTATATCCTCTATCGCTTTTATCTTACCCTCCAGGTCCCCATCGTGTCCAGGCTCGTCAGGGCCTTTTAGGTGTACGTATACAGCGTCGCTCTCCATAAGCTCTTTTACCGTTAGCCTTGCCTCCAGCTCTAGGAGCTCCCTCCTGCTCTTAGCCTCCTCTACGTTAACCTCTGCTACCTTCATGCCTAGAGCTCTAGCTATGCCAACCTCTACTGGCATCTCAGCTATACAGGTGAATTTAAGGCCGAACCTCTCCTCTATAGGCTCTGTTGGCGGCCTCCTATCACCTGCGTCTCTCAACAGCACAGCGTTAGCCTTAAGCTTCCCCGAGCTCTCCCTAGCCTTGTTCACAGGGTGCTCCTCCAACACCTCTACGGCTTTAACTGTGAACTCGTTGACGAGCTCAGCTGAAAGCCTAGCCTCGAAGGCATCCACTAGGGGTTCGGCCTTCCTAACGTATGGCTCGTATGATGGGAGGGCTACGCTTATAAACCCCCTCCTCTCGTAGGCTGGATCAGTGTTACTAATCATAGCTGAAAGCCTGTGATCCAAGTGTCTTATTACTAGAACACCCCTATGCGATATAGTGGCTTTGAAGGAAGCCTCAGCCCTCCCACCACCAAGCTTCAAACCATCAAGGGCCCTTGCGAGCTCCCGGGCCTCCCAGCTACTCAAACCCCTACCAGCCCTCCTATCAACAATCCTAAGGGATACAGGGTCGACTGTAGCAAAGTTAGCTCTAAGAGCAAGCCACCCATCTGAGAAGTGGACACCGGCACCTAGAGCCTCAAGGGGCCCCCTACCAGTATAATATCTATTAGGCTCGTAGCCGAGGAGGGAGAGGACAGCAACATCACTCTCAGGAGCAACACCGGGCCCAACAGGGTGCATAAGACCGCAGAGACAGTGGGAGGCTAGAGAGTCGATACTAGGCTTATGGGAGAGCTCCAGAGCCCTAGCACTAACACTAAAACCATCAGAAGCACCATCCAAAACAACGTAAACAAGCTTCAAAACACACCACCACACGCTCAAAGGGGGGTGAAGGAATTTAAAAGCATGTATAACGCGTTAAGACATTGAACTCAATGCACATGTGAAGGTGGCATGGGATAGGGTGAGGAGGCGTTTCTCTCATGGAGTTGGTAGCGGGGGGTGGATTTGAACCACCGACCTCGGGGTTATGAGCCCCGCGGGCTGCCAGGCTGCCCTACCCCGCTGTTTCACCCCGCCAAGGTATATGTATTACTAGGCTGGGCTCTTATAGCTTTCGTTTGAACCCTAGGCTGCCGGCTCCTCGTTTAGATTGATTGAGGTGAGAGGATCCTATTAACGTCGGACTGTGATCCTCTCCTCACAGCTCAGCCTGGCTAGGACTCCTCATCCAGGTGTTATCTTGTGTCTAGGGTTAATCTACTTTACTGTCTAACGCTTCTGCTTCCCGATCCTGGCTTTCGCTACCTCTATAGCCTCTCTTAGAACCTCCTCTACGTCAGAGCTGGCTATGCTGAGGCTCGGCTCCGGGGGCTCTGGGGGGGCTGTTATACTGTGTATCCTCTCTAGGGCTTGTTGAACCTCCATCACCATATGCCTAACATCTGGGGGTGCGTGTTGTTTAAGCGGCTCCACAGCCTTACCGGCTACGAGAGATGCTCTTAGGAGCTCTGGGGAGGCGGTGCCTAGGACTAGGAGTGTTTCAAGCCTTAGAGCTATCCTCTCTAACACCTCGTTTAAAGCCTCCAGTCTAACAGCCCCCTCTATGTCGTTTAAACTCTCAAGCCTAGACCTGGCAACCCTAATCCTAACCTGAGCTCTTCTAACCTCTGTTAGGGCTTTCACAATATAACCCCTAAGGTTGCTTTGAGCCCCGCTAAGCACTAGAGGGACACCACTATACCCTAGGGTTCCTAGAAGGTTAAAGAGGGAAGCTCCCCAAGGTCTATGCTATCTCTCAAGGTGTCAGCCTAGCCATTTGAATATGAATACTATCACAGCGTAAACCTGCTTTGTTTCTAGGAGCTCCTCCGTGTGGAAGCATGAAACTATCACAGCTTCGGGGACGAACCTCTTGCTATGCCCTTCCACGAATACTGGGATTAACCCTGTGTTGGGGTCGTATACTGAGGGTATGAGGGTTACGTTTGCTAGAGCTGGGCAACCGCTGATTAAACCCTTCTCCCTAACGGCTGTTAAGCCCTCTAAGCTTAACCTGTATATTAGAGCGTTTAACACGCTCTCCACGTTACCCCTAGGGCTTCCAGTGAATCCCGGGAAGTGTATTACTCTTTGCTGCGGTGACCTAGAAGTCTCGCTCGAATACTTCGTCCCGAAGGGTGATGGGGCGAAGGGGTCTATCCTATAGCCTATTCTAAGCATTTGGAATGACTTGGGGAAGTCTGCTACCCCATGGCTTACAATAGTCGTAGTCCCGTATGTTGAAACCTGTGGTATTGGGGAGGCGTAGCCTATGGTTGTGTTAGCCGGTATCAATATTATGTAGCCCTCGTAGAACACCAGATATGTTTTACCAGGTTCCGCCCTGAACATTGGTAGGAGTGCTGAGGCCTCATCCTCGTTACCTGTTAGGATCCTAGCTAGTATCCTTATCTGAGTCTCATTCCATGTCGAGCCATCCGCTACAGTGCGCCTCCCAGCCCCAACTGATACCCAGTACCCGTAATCCCACCAGGTTACCACTAGGGAGTCCTCGCTCGTATTAGCTTTAAGGTATTCTAGAGCCCTAATCCAGGCATCGTTTATAGGTACTAAAACCTTGTCACGCGATGTTAGAGGTCCTAGACCTGATGTGAGTATCTGGGGGGCTCTAACACTACTAACATCGTATCCCGCCTTAGCATAGTAGGCTGAGCTTAGCAACACCACCACTACTAGCGTTAAAGCTGTGAAGAGCCTAAGATCGTCTACTACAAGCTGCCCCCTACGCCTTCCAGCATGGATAATCCTCTCACCCGACATCCACAAACCTACAGCTAGCCCTGCAGCTACAGCTGTATAGTAGGAGGACATCTGGAGGAAGTAGGCCATGTTGTAGGAGGCGTAGGACATCAGTAGGGCCATTAGGGTTAAGCCTAGGGTTACATGATCTAAGCTGCTACCCCTCCCCGTATACCTAGTGTATAGTAGGTACGCTAGCCCGGCAATGGATAGGAGTAGAGGCACCCCTATCTCCCTGGCAAGATCGCTTAGCGCAAGAGGGCTGTGCTCGGCCACGCTCTCAGCTAGAGGGCTAAACTCTCTTATACCAAGAGCTAGAAGCAGTCTACCTGGAACGCTTAAAACCCCGGTTACTATAACAGCTAAACCCGCTATAACACCTACAGCTAGGATCCAGGCGTGGATAGCCCTGCTGTAGGGGATGAGCTTACCTAGTTTTAAAGCATCCCAGTAGACCTCCACCGCGTAGAGTAGGAGAGCCCCCACCACGCCAAGGCCTAAACCACTTAGGAAGTAATCATAGCCAACGCCAGGGTATAGGGAGGTTAGAAGTACAAATGGGGCCATGGAGGACGCGTAGATGGCAAGCCTATCCCTACCAGGCCTCCCATAGACTAGGGGGTCTAAGAGTATTATCAAGGCCATGGAGACTGCTATGAAGTGGTAGCCACCCCATATGAAGGCTACAAGCCCAGCTGAAACCCCTGAAAGAACTCCGTAAACCAGGCTGAGGCGGCCGGAGCTCTTGAAGGCTTTAACGAGGAGTATGTAGAAGATGGTTATGAAGACCGCTGCTACAACCATCTTCTCAACGAAACCCACAGTAGTCCTAGCTATGGCGCCTGGGGCTAGAGAGAATATAGAGGCTGACACTAGACCCCCAAACCTAGACCCTGTAATTGAGGTTACTAGAACGTAGGAGAGCACTATAGTGGCAACCCCGGCGAAAACAGGGAATAAAGCAATCCAATCCCTCAAAGTCAAACCAAAAAGCCCCCCTATAGGGTAGGTTAGAGCTGCCAGCCAAGACGTACCAATATACTCCTGGGCCAGAAAATCCCTACCATAAGGATACCAGAATAAGGTAACCCTACGGAGCTCGCTAAAGCTTAGAAGCCCCTTCTCCTGGAAATGCTTCGCAATCCAATACATAGACCATGGATCGGCCTCGTCGAGCTCCAACCCATACTTAATAGCAGGGAGCATCCTAAGATAAGCCCCCAGAGCGACGAGAACAAGCAAAACTATAACAGCTAGAACGCGAGAGCTCCTCGAAACAAGTTGAACCAAAGAGCTCTTAAAATCAACACCCACCCCTAACACCACCCTCGACATTAAAACTAGACAAGCCTATTAAATCTAGGATCTAAGCTACCGCTAAGGGCTCCAACCCAGCGACACCTAAAGCCCGCAACTCAAAGCCAGCGCTGAGCTCCTCAAAGATATGTTTCAACTGCAACCTCTACCCTAGCTATATCGCTTATAACATCTACAACCCCGTGGCCTTTAGAGGAACAGTATTGTTTAAGATACTCAACCTGCTTCTCCAAATCACCCCTCTAATCCCAAGCCTCCTGCATAACTCCATAGGCCTCAATAACCTTTCCTAGATAAACGCCACTCTAGTTGAGATAGCATCAAATTGGGTTTCCTGGGTAACTCTGCTTTTTCCCCATGACGGGGTCTGTGGGCTCCCATATTTCTAGGTTTACTCTTGGCTGGTGGGTTTACCATATTCTAGGCCTTAGGTAGCAGGTTCTCTGAGCTCTAGGGGAGGCGGATTTCATTTATAGGGTTTCCCCTGAGTGTTATATTTATATTGGGAGGTGGTGTTTTGTTGCATAAGCCTATTAGGGTTGTTATACTTGGTGCTGGGGGGAGGGATTTCCATAATTTTAATGTTTTCTTCCGTGATAGGGAGGAGTTTAGGGTTGTAGCTTTCACATCAACTCAGATCCCGGGGATTGATGGTAGGGTTTATCCTGCGGAGCTTGCCGGTAGACTGTACCCTAATGGTGTTCCCATTGTTTCAGAGGATGAGCTAGAGTATGTTATGGTTAGGGAGGATGTTGACATGGCTGTGCTCTCCTACAGTGATTTAACGTATGAGGCTGTTGGTAGGCTTATGAGTAGAGTTCTAGCTACGGGAGCTTCATTCATGGTTTTAGGGCCTAGGGAGACGATGTTGAGCTCCAGTAAACCTGTTATAGCTGTAACAGCTGTTAGGACCGGGGCTGGTAAGAGTAGTGTTTCTAGGAGGGTAGCTAGGATATTATTGGGGAAGGGGCTTAGAGTAGCCCCCATAAGACATCCTATGGCTTATAGGGATCTTAGAGGTGGTGTTGTAGAGGTTTTCGAGACCATCAGCGACCTTGATTCAAGGAGGGTTACCTTAGAGGAGAGGGAGGAGTACGAGCACTATGTGAGGATGGGGTTGAAGGTCTACGCTGGGGTTGACTACAGTGAGGTTTTAAGGTTAGCTGAGAGAGAGGCCGATGTGATACTATGGGATGGAGGTAATAACGATTGGCCTTTCGTCAAACCAGATTACATGATAACAGTTGCTGATGCTATGAGGCCGGGCCAGGAGGTTTCAAGCTTCCCCGGAGAGGTTAACGTTAGGCTAGCGGATCTGGTTATAATAAATAAGAGTGATCAGGCTGGTAGAGAGGCTGTTGAGAGGATTAAAAGGAATGTTAAATCCGTTAACCCGAAAGCCTTGATATCGGTGGCTGTGAGCAACGTCTACATTAGGGAGCCTGAGCTGGTGAAGGGTAAGAGGGTTGTGGTTGTAGAGGATTCACCAACAGTAACCCATGGGGAGGCCCCCTACGGTGCAGGCTACGTAGCCTCCATCAGGTATGGAGCTAGGGAGGTGGTGGATCCGAGGCCCTACGCTGTAGGTATCATAGCTGAGCTCTACAAACAATACCCCCACATGGGCAGGGTTGTACCTAGCACAGGGTATAGTGAGGTGCAACTTAGAGATCTAGAGGAGACTCTTAGAAGGGTGCCAGCCGACGTCGTAGTATCGGGGAGCCCTGTAGACCTAGGGAGGCTTATAGACCCGGGTAAGCCTATAGTGAGGGCCTACTTTGAAGTCGAGGTCGTCGAAGGGCCCACCATAGAGGAGGCTGTTGAAGAGTTCCTAGAGAGGGTTAGGGGTAGGGCTCGCACCTAATGGTGTAAGGTTATGCTAACGGTAATCGCCCTAGGTGGTAACGCTATAACACCACGTGGTAGTAGCGGTTCTCCCAGAGAGCAGTGGGATAGTGTTAGGGTTGCCGCTAGAGCTCTAGCGGATATAGTTGAGGAGGGTTCTAAGCTAGTGGTAACCCATGGTAACGGGCCTCAGGTAGGCTACCTAATGGAGGCTTTCGACAGCCTACCTAGTATTATGCCGAGGCAGACGTTAGACCTAGCTGTCGCCATGACCCAAGGTTGGCTCGGCTTCCTAATAGCCCATGCTATTGAGGAGGAGCTGGCTAGAAGGGGTTTAAGGAAACGCGCTGTAGTCATCCCCACCAGGGTTCTCGTATCACTGGAAGACCCTGAGTTCTCGAACCCATCAAAGTATATTGGGAGGTATTATGGTGAGGAGGAGGCTAGGAGGGTCTCAAGAGAGCTTGGATGGGTTATGAGGAGGGATCCTAGAGGTGGGTTTAGGAGGGTTGTCCCAAGCCCGAGGCCTTTAAAGATTCTGGAAGTTGATGTGATAAGAGCTCTCGTAGATCAAGGGTATGTAGTTGTAGCAGCAGGAGGAGGCGGGATCCCAGTAGCTATGGTTAACGGAAGCTTGAAGCCCGTGGAGGCTGTTGTAGATAAAGATCTAGCATCAAGCGTCCTAGCAGTAGACCTTGAAGCAAGCTCTCTAGTAGTGTTAACGGACGTGCCGGGGATAGCCATAGGATACGGGAGGCCTGAAGAGATCTGGTTGAGAAAGGTTAAGGTGGAGGACTTAAAAAGATACTATGAGAAGGGGGAGTTCCCACCTGGATCGATGGGGCCGAAGGTTTTAGCTGTGATAAACTTCGTCGAGAAGACGGGGAGGACGGCTCACATAGGCCTACTAGAGGAGGCTCTAGATGTAGTTAGAGGCCTAAAGGGGACTGTGATTGAACCCTAACCATTGGCTACCCTAGAACGCCTCAACATTAACCCTAGAGCAAACCTCGGCTTTCGAGCTAAGACACCACCTATTTAAACCCCTCATATAGCCCTTAAATAAATGTCATGTCCATCTTGGTAGCTCTAAGATTTAACTAGGACCTCTAGAACTCTCCTAGGCCCTACGTCAACCTCCCCCTCTAACACAATAGCTCTCAACACGTGGTAGTATGCTGGTATCTGGAATGCCATATACCTGGAGACCCACGGCTCCTTTGGTAGCTCTGATAGGAAGTCTGTAGCATAATACTCTATGACCGCGTTCTCGCCTAGCATGGCATCGTAGATTTTAAGCATACCCAGCCCCTCAGCACCCCTCTCAGCTACACCCCTCAACTCCTCCATGACATCATGTTCTGTGAGACCTCTCGATCTCATGGTTACCTCAACAGCTCTTCTAATAACACTTACGAGGTTCTCCAGCCACACGGCTAATCCATTATTAGATGCTTCTAGGAGCTCCCTAACATTACCTCCGAAGAGGCTCCAAGCTAGCTCCTCCAGGCTTAAGCCTAGACTCTTAGCCCAGGATTTGAGCTCCTCCAGCACACCCATGTTCGAGAGCTCCTCTACGATCTCCTCGAAAGAGCTCCTAGGCAGGTTCCACATGAGGAGCTTCCTGTACTTAATGGTGCTCCTGCTAATCTTGCTTGCAACAGTTGAATCACTAGTTGTAATGTAGAGTTTCACCGTTGAACCTAGCCTCTCTCGCAATTTAATGTATAGAGCTCCTAGGGGATCCGCCATCTTCTCTGCTAAAGCTTGTAACTCGCCCTCTGTAACACCGCGGTACTCATCGACAACCACTATGTAATCCCTTCTAGCCTCAGCAACCTCCCCCAGCTTCTGGATGACACGCCAGGCTAGGAGAGCTCTAGCGTAGTCTAGATTTCTGGGTTCAATGCTAACACCGAAACCTAGGGTTAAAGAAGTAACATTTGGAAGGCCTAGAGTGAGGCCAGCTTGAACCCCATAGCCTAGGTTTCCTGCACCGAGGACCTCTCTAACAGGTCTCTCGAAGCCGCGGGTGTAGGCTATGTCTACAACGTCACCCCTACCCTCAAGAGCTAGTAGAACCTCCAAGCTAGAACCCCTATCGTAAACCCTACCAGCCCCGTAGAGGAGTGCTCTGAAAAGCTCGCTCTTACCACAACCCCTAGGCCCGTAGACTATAGCTAGAGGATTCCCGGCAAACGGGAACCTAGCTATCGCTGAGAGCTCCTCAACCCTATCTCTAAACCTAAACTTAAGCTCACGACCTCTCAGAGGGGTAGCGGGGGTGTAGCTTGCAACCTCACCTAGAACCATGTTCAGCATCTTTGTCAACCTATCGTCAGCCAACAAGACTCTCCTCATAGTAGTCGTGGAAGCTGAAGGTTAAATGATCGGAAACCTCTAAGCCCCCCATAGCCTTTACAATGCTCCAGAACTCTCCCTCACCACAATAAACTCTAAATCGAATTAAACAGCAGATCTCCACATATGTTAAGTCAGCTAATTTACATCCTCTCAGAGATAGAGAGTCAGCTGGTTAAAGGAATTACAATGTAACCTTAATAGGCTTAGGGGAAACGCTAGAAGGTGTAGAGGAGGCGGATGGTATGTCTCAAAAAGATAAGATAATGTTCCCCATCATATACACCCTACACTACAAGCCTTCATCCGAGTGCGAGTTCTTCAAAGTCTTGGAGAGGGAGGGCTACTATATCGGGTGGTGCGAGGTCTTGGAGAGGCCTGTTGTGAAGAGCTCTATCTACAAGTGTGAAAGGTACTGGCAGACGTGCCCGTTCAGGAAGAGCGCTCAGGCTCTTCCAAGCTAGCAACCATCTTTCAATTCCATTGTATGGATTCCGCACCATCGCATCCCATATTCACTGTGGAAATCTCTCTCATCTCCATTATATGGATTCTATTCCATTAAGCCCCCAGTTGGGGGCTCCATTTATATGGTGTAGAGTTGGGTATTTAAGCTTTTTGCTTTCATCTCTCACTAGATTTCTCATGCTGTGAATGGAAGTTTCCATTGTATACTGTTAGCATACATGTTTATGGATAGGGTGTTCAAGGATAACGTATATAAGCTTTGGTTCACGTGGGTTTTTTAAGCTCCCCCTCGGTGCACCTTGTTATCTAACTCTATGGGTAGGTTGTTTGTTTTCACTCTCGGCTTTACTGAGTCTTTTGCTCTTAGGAGGTCTATTTCTCTCTACTTGTTCTGATAGCAGCTTCCATTGTGTCTTGAATTAACTATACAGGTTTGGGTTTCTAAGCACATGTTTTATGAATAGCTTTAACGCCTTAGCTACATGCTGTACCACGTTAAGACTCTCCTCCTGGAGATCAGCAATGTACTCCTCCAATCTCTCGGCTGAGAGCTCCCAGCCTAGATCCTCCAGGGCCCTCCTAAGGTAGCGTAACCTCTCCACCCTAGTCTTTGGAGCCTTAGACTTAAGTAACTTCTCGAAGGCTTCAATATGCTCCCTAGTAACAGCTACACTGTAACCCCTAACCTTAGCTTTAAGAAGCTTCATAAGCTTCTGGTATGCTATGTTTGAAAGCTGTGGGTACTTCTCCAATACAAGCTCCAGCCCTCTAACATAATGATCTAGGGCTAGAGTAGCTTCACCAAAGCTCTTAGATTCCCTTATGGTAAGTTGCTGTAGAGCCTACTAAAATTACGAGCTCACTGAGCTCCTAACGCCTCTACCCTAAAGGTAGTCGAATATCCTGAACCTAACCTCACTTAATATGCTCTAGAGGCGTGGGAGGGGTCTTCCTCTCTAGGTTTGGATTTATATGTGTGATTGTGATCCCTCCGTTGCACCCCTTCTATGCTTCTTCATCTTATTTAGTGCTTCTATGAAATCCTCCTGTGCTATCGCCTTAGAGTTTCTCCTTATAGCTGAGTAGGCAGCTTCCACCACTAGGTGTTTTAGGTGGGCTCCGCTGAACCCCTCTGTTAGCCTTGCTATCTCAACTAGGTCTACGTTATCCGCTAGCCTTGTCCTCCTCGTGTGTATTCTAAGTATCTCCAGCCTAGCCTCCATGCCGGGGAGTGGTAGTTCTATTATTCTATCGAATCTCCCCGGTCTTAGGAGTGCTGGATCTACTATGTCTAGCCTGTTCGTGGCAGCTATGATTTTAACCCCTTCTAGCGGGTTGAAACCGTCTAGTTCTGCTAGCAACTGTAGCATTGTCCTTTGAACCTCCCTCTCGCCGCTAGTTCCTATATCAACTCTCCTAGCTGCTATAGCGTCGATCTCGTCTATGAAGACTATGGATGGAGCCTTATCCCTAGCTAGTCTGAAAACCTCTCTAACAAGCCTAGCCCCCTCTCCTATGTACTTGTTGACAAGCTCGCTTGCAACAAGGCTTATGAAAGTTACCCCAGCCTCTCCAGCTACAGCCCTGGCTAGTAACGTCTTACCCGTACCTGGGGGGCCGTGGAGTAGAACGCCCTTCGGAGGCTCGACGCCCATCTCAACGAACAACCCGGGGTTTTTAAGTGGTAGTATTATGATTTCGTAGAGCTCCCTAATCTGATCCTTAAGCCCCCCCACATCGCTAAAGGTCACCTTAGGCTTCTCCTCCACAATCATAGGTTTAACCATTGGATCGTAGCGTGAGGGGAGCACCTCAACTATTGTAGACCCACGGCTATTCAATGCAACCAGAGCTCCAACCCTAAGCTTAGACCTGTCAACACCATCTGCGACATCCACTATAAGGTTGGGCCCAGAGCTACTCCTAACAAGGACCCTACCGTTATCAAGCAACTCCAGCACAACAGCTTCAATGTAGGGCGGGGATAGGAGCTTAGCAAGCTCACCCCTATAATACTCTAAATCCCTCTCCAAACTAGCCTTAGCCTGAGCCAGCATCCTAACCTTCTCCCTTAAAATCCTAAGTTCAACAACCTCACCAAGATCATCATTCCTAGTTGAAGCCAAAAACTCCACCAGCTATAGTAAGCCTGCCAACAATATAAAGCTGGGAGGCCAGCTAATACCAGAGTGTTAAAAACCATAAAACAACCTTAAAAACCAACCGAAGCAACACAAAACCTTCTTTCCCACATATTATCTCTCAAAACATGGTAGTAAGATGGGACTGGAGCTCTGTGAAACTTAAAACCTAACTGCTAGAAGATGGGAGTCTATAGTTTAATCTTATATACCCTCCGCGTAACTCTTGAACTACGGGGCTCCCCTAAGGTGTTGTGGTTTGCCCGGCTCTAGTTGCGAGGTCTGTGGTAGGTCTTCGAGTGCTCTCCAGAGGGTTTCAATTGAGGGTAGCCTACTACTAGTATGCCCCTCCTGCCTCTCCAGGCTCGGTTCTAGAGCTGTTATAGTGAGGGAGGAGAAGAAGGCTGTGGAACGTAGGGTTGTGAAGGCTAAGGGGGGGCTTGAGGGGTTCGATCTCGCAGCGGATTTCGGAGAGAGGGTTAGGAGGGCTAGGGAGGCTAGGGGTTGGAGTGAGGCTGCTCTAGCTCAAAGGCTTAGGGTTGGAGTTGATGTTATTAGGAGGATTGAGTCTGGTAAGTTTAAACCTCCATTACAACTGGCTAGGAGTATTGAGAGGGTTCTCAAGGTTAAGCTTCTCGTTCCAACCGAGGAGGAGGGGTTGGAGGCTACCGGGAGGCCTGGGCCTGTGACCTTCGGTGATGTTGTTGTTGTGAGGAGGGGTGAGGAGTAGCCTGGTTGAGAGAGCTTATTTGATAATACCTAGGGGTTTGGAGGATCACCTGGAGGAGGCTAAAGTTTTAGCTAGGGTCGCAGGATACGAGGTTGTAAGGGTTTGGAGGAGTAGGTATACGTGGAGGCTCGGTAGGGGGCTTATAGAGGAGGTTGCTAGGAGCTCCAGCGTTGATAGACCTTCAACGATAATATTCTACGGGGATCTCAAGCCTTCAACTGCATTCCAGCTAGCCAGGGAGTCCAGGGTTAGGGTTATAGATAGGGTTACATTGATACTAGAGATATTCGTTAAACACGCTGGTAGCCGTGAGGCGCTGCTACAGATAGAAATGGCTAGGATTAAACACGAGCTACCAATGGTTAGAGAGTGGATTAGGAGGAGTAAGCTTGGAGAGCTCCCAGGATTCCTAGGACCCGGGGGTTACGCTATAGACAGTTACTACAGGCAGCTGACAAGCAGGCTATCAAGGATCCGGGTTGAGCTGGAGGAGCTGAGGAGGACTAGGAGGGCTAGGCTTGAGAGTAGGAGGAGATATGGGATGGCCCACGTGGCTATAGTGGGCTACGCCTCAGCAGGTAAAACCTCCCTCTTCAACGCGCTAACAGGTGAGAATAAGGCTGTTGGGGAAGAGTATTTCACGACACTTCAGCCTAAGCACACTGCTATAACGGTTAACGGTGCACGCGTGGTCTTCATAGACACCGTGGGCTTCATAAGGGATGTGCCGCCTGAGATAGTTGAGGCCTTCTACGCTGTGCTTGAGGAGATAAGGCGTTCAGACGCCATAATATTCGTTGTAGACGTGTCTGAAGATGAGAGGGTGTTGAAGGAGAAGGTGGAGGCGGGGTTCAAGATACTATCGAGGATAGAGGCTCTAGGGATACCGGTGGTGGTAGCAGCTAACAAGATAGATGCTGTGGATGGGGCGAACCTAGAGTCTAGGTTGAGGCTAGTCGAGACACTCACATCCCGATTCATAGGGCAACCTAGGATAGTGCCTATCTCAGCAACTAGAAGAGTGGGCTTAGAGGAGCTCTTAGCAGCGGTAGTGGAGGTAATCGGGAGGGTGGATGGTAGGAGGGTGTGTTGTAGCGGTTGACGTAGCGGTGGCCTCCAGTGCTCCTGAACCCCTATGGTATGGTTTATGTTCTGAGATTGGGCCATAGGCTTGGTAGGGATAAAAGGGTTACCACGCACGTTGGCCTTGTTGCTAGAGCTTTTGGAGCTAACGGGTTTATACTTGAAGGTTGCGATGAGAGCGTGCTAGGATCTCTTAGGAAGGTTCTAAGTGTTTGGGGCGGTGATATGGTTGTCGAGTGCTGTAGTAGTGGGATGGAGGTTGTTAGGAGCTGGAGGGACGCTGGTGGGGAGGTTATACATTTGACGATGTACGGTCTCCCCCTAGACGATGTCATAGACGCTATCAGGGTATCACCTAAGCCTAAGCTTGTTATCGTTGGAGCTAGGAGGGTTGAATGGTTTTACTATGAAAACTCAGACTACAACGTGGCCGTTGGGAACCAGCCTCACAGCGAGGTCTCAGCTCTAGCTCTCTTCCTGGATAGGCTATTTAGGGGTCGCTGGGCATACATTAGATTTGGTGGAGCGAAGCTCAGAGTTATACCTTCGAGTAGGGGTAAAGTGGTGGTTAGGGTTGGCGGGCCAAGAGAGGGATCCGATGAGGGATCTAGAGGTTTTCATAAGGGATCTGGCTGAGAGGAACGAGGTGGACCCCCAGAAGGCCCTCCACGTCTTCAAAATACTATCCGACCCCGGGAATGTTGAGGGTTATAGTGATGATGATATAGAGGCTCTAACAGGCTATAAACAGGCTGAGGTTAGGAGGATACTAAGAATACTCTACGATGCTAGGATGATCCAGTATAGGAAGGGGGTTCACCCGAGCTACGGTGTTGCAAGGTACTTCTGGAGGGTGGACTCCAACTCTATAAACTACCTGCTCTTAAAGAGGAAGAAGGAGGTTTTAGATAAGCTTAGACAGAGGCTTGAGTTCGAGAGCTCCAACGAGATATACAGGTGCCCTAGGGATGGGAGTAGGTATGTGTTCAACGAAGCCTACATTAACGAGTTTAGGTGCACCAGGTGTGGGGCCCTTCTAGAGCTAGAGGATAATAGCGGTGTGGTGAGAGCACTTAGGGAGGCTGTGGAGAGGCTTGAGAGGGAGATAGAGGAGGATGAGAGGAGGGTTTACAGTAGTTGACCTATTCTCAGGAGGGGGTGGGTACGCTAGGGGTTTTGAGGAGGCGGGCTTCAAGATCCTGGTAGCCGTGGACAACTACCCCCCGGCTGCTAAAACCTATAAGGCTAACTTCCCCCACGCTATTGTAGTAGCAGAGGATGTGAAGGAGTTCTCATACATGGATTTAAGAGAGGTCTCTGGGGTGGCTAGAGGGGATGTAGATGTTGTCATAGCGAGCCCCCCATGCGAGCCCTTCACCCCAGCTAACCCCGGTAGGATGAGGAACCCGCTTGATAGACTCTACTCCGACCCGGTGGGAGTGTTATTCCTACATGCTATAAGACTGGTGGGTGAGCTGAAACCTAAGGTTTTCATTATAGAGAATGTACCCGGGGTTCTTGAAGGCCCTTTAAGAGGTGCTCTAAGGGAGGAGGTTAGAAGGGCTGGGTTTGATAACGTATACTTTAACGTGTTAAGAGCTGAGGACTACGGATCCCCTAGCGTTAGGGTTAGGGTTTTCATATCCAACATAGAGTTGAAGCCCGAGAGGAGACCGGGCCCGAAGGTGGGCGAGGTACTAGAAGGTCTACCACCACCAGGCTCCCCTACACCCCCAAACCACGAATACCCCCAGGAGATTCCGAGGAGGCATAGGGGGAGGGTGGCTAAGCTAGGGTGGGGGGAGGCCCTCATATACTTCCCGGGGGCTGGTGGGAGCAGGCACCCTAACTATGTGAGGTTAAACCCTAATAGGAGAGCCCCCACGGTTATGGGGTCCTCTAGGTTCATACACCCCTACGAGCCTAGACTTCTAACTGTGAGGGAGCAGGCTAGGCTAATGGGGTTCCCCGATTACCACGTATTCCTAGGTAGTAGGGATGCACAGTACGATATGGTTGGAGAGGCTGTCCCACCACCTCTAGCTAGGGCTATAGCAGAGTATGTAGCTAGGGTTTTGAAGGGGCTTCAGTAGCTTTAAGATGGTTGGAGAGCTTTATTGGATTGGTGAAGGCTGTGAGCCCTTTAATACCGGTCGTCCACAATGTTAGTAGTGTTCAGAGGCTTGTGGATGTCGCAAGGCTCGTCTACGGTTTCGACATAGGGTTACTTGTAGCTAGTAAGGTTTACGGTGCTGCAGCTCAATCTGGGATCCCCGAGGTTATGAGGTTGGCTTTTAAGAGTAATAAGAGCTTCCTAGTCCTACCGGATATAGGCGATGTCCTGGAGCTTCTCAAACCCGATGTTACCCTCATAGTAACTTTTGATTACGCTGGAGAACTCATAGACCCCTTCAACCCCCCAGTTTACAATGGTAGGGTTCTAGTTGTGTTCAACGGGGGGGAGCCTGATTTCTCAGCGGATGAAGTTAGGTTTGGTAAGCCTATCTACATAAAGGGGGTTCCAAGGAGGATTGGGGTTGTAGCGGAGGCTTCCATAATACTTTATTCCCTCCTAAGTAGGATTAGGTAGATGGGTCGAAGGGGTTGAGGTCTAGGAGAGGTTATGGGGAGTCTGTGAGGGATATTCTTGTTAAGCTTAGATACTACACTAGCATAGCCATGGACCTCTCCCTCTACTCCCTAGCATTCAATGATAGGGAGGCTGCTGTGGAGGTGTTGAGGATTGAGAGGGATGTTGACGAGCTGTATAGGAGGCTTATAGCTAAGACTTTGATAGCCTTAAGGGGGTCCTCTGACGCCCCCATAGCCATGGGGTTGATGGCCGCGTCCTCAGCCTTAGATACCATAACCGACGCCTCAGCCGATATAGCGATGCTGGCTATCAAAGGGTACCCTGCGCACCCCTACATTAAGGCTATAGCGTGCCAGGGGGAGGCTGTAAGCCTTATAAGGAGTGGTAGGAGTGTATCTAAGCTCCCAGCTAGGGTTGATATCCTGGTTGTCAGGAGAGGTGATAGGTACGAGTTCGCCCCCCTATCAGAGAACCTGCTTGAGGGGGATTTGGTTGTTGTAAGAGGGCCTGTTGATGAGATTATACAGTTAGCTGAAGCTCTGGGATCCCCGACTACTATAACACGTTGTAGTGTTGAGATAGAGGTGCAGGCTATGGGTGGTGATAGCCTCGCCTCAACACTCCTAGCGTTTAAGAACACATCGAGAGTTGCAGTGGATCTAGCCTTCTACTCCCTCTTAAACAACGATATTGAGATTGCCGAGGCTGTGGTTGAGATGGAGGAGTATAGTGATAGGCTCTACCACGAGCTCCTAGAGCTTATCATGGGCTCCAGCTACCCTGGTAGGGCTAGGGAGAACGTATCACTACTAATACTCTCCAAGAGCCTTGAGGAGCTCTCAGACGCGGCCCTAAGGCTCGCCAACGTCGTTAGGTATGGGCAGCTAACGCAGGTGATATCCAGTGCTGTGGGGGGAGGGGAGGAGGCTTATGTGAGGGTTAGGGTTGAAGGTGCCGGGGTTGTGGAGCTAGGATCCCTAGATCTAGAGGATAGAGGTTTCATACCACTAGCCCTCTACAAGCCAAGGCTTAGGGATTGGATAGCACCTGTAGCCCCCACAGCTACTCTGGAGTCGGGGGATGAGTTGATACTAAAGTACTATAAGGGAGGCGTCGGGGTTGAGGAGCGTATGTTGAAGGAGCTCAGATCCCTAGGTTTAAAACCCGTTAGGGTTGAACCCCTTGAGCATACCTCCTGAGCTCTGCACAAGGTGTAAGGGTTATAAGAGGCTTTGCGGCCTACCGAGATGCCCTATACTAGAGGCTTTCAGAGCCCAGGTAGGCGTCTACCTCAAGCTGAGGGGTCTCAGCGCCTCAGGCTCCACACCCCCCTCTACGCTTGTAGGTGAGCACGGCTACCCTAGGGTTAACGTCTACTACATGATGCCTGTTGAGGTTTACGGTGAGAGTGCTAGGATATACGAGGACCCCGTAACATGGGCTGGTAGGAGGTTGGGTGTTAGCGATATAATCAGGTTTAGGAGTGAGCTGCTCTCAGCTAGGCTAGAGGTGCCTGTCCACGAGCCTGAAAGGCTTTACGAGAGCGAGGTGGGGTTGGCTAGCGTCTCGGAGAAGCCTGTAGACTCGGAGGCTGAGCTTGAGAGAGCTCCAATCCCAAACCTTAGATTTGATGGTATAACGAAACCCCTAGGCCCTAGGGCTCCTGCTAGGAGGATTAGGGTTTCAGGTAACCCTAAGCTCAACCCCTTCGTGGAGAAGGTTATCCACGACGATCTCAAAGCATTGCACTCGGTGGAGGAGCTCTACAGGGCGGGTGTTGATGTATACACTATACAAAGGTTACTAAGCCTCGGTTTCCTAGGGAGGAGGCTTAGGAGGAGGCTTGTCCCGACGAGGTGGTCTATAACAGCTGTAGATGATATAATCTCCAGGGCTCTCAGAAGGGAGCTCCGGGGTAAACCTGAGGTCCAGGACGCTAGGGTTTACTACAACGAATACCTCGGGAACAGGTTCCTTGTAGTAGTGAAACCAGGCCCCGGGGGGTTCGAGTGGATAGAGGTGTGGCAGCCTAGAAGCATATGGGTTAAGGAGGCGGCTGAACCAATAGTGTGGAGGGTTGAGGAGAACGCTTTAGGAGAGGCTACAGCTGTAGACGGGGGGTTCTCGGCTGCCAGGCTAGCTGTCCTAGAGGCTTTAGCGAGAGAGGGGAGGAGGGCGGATGTCGTTATAGTGAGGGAGATCACACCTGAGTACTACGCTCCACTAGGTAACTGGCATATAAGGGAGACGGTGAGGAGGGCAATGGGGTTAAAGCCTCTAGCCGTTAACCCCACGCTGGGAGAGCTTAAAAGCGTTCTCGGGGAGAGGATAGAGTACAGCCCGGAGAATATACTATCTAAAGCCAAACTCCTAGCTGAGAAGCGTAAGCTTACAGATTACATTTAAAACCAGGGATCGCCGGGTATTATCGTGCTATAACTCTTAGAACTCGTTCAAACCCAACACTCCTAAGGGGTTCGGGGCTGGCTGATAAGTTTGAGGAGCTCCTAGAAAGCCTTAGGGAGAGGCTGGCCACGAGAGGGGGGCCGAGGAGTAGGGTTGTCGAGGCCATACTAGTGCTCCTACTATCAAGGCCTATGAGGTCTAGCGAGCTAGCAGGCATACTAGGCTTTAACTCAAGGTATGTTTCAAGCTACCTCTCATACTGGAAGGTGAGAGGTGTTGTTGACTACGACTCTGGGTACTGGTATCTAACCCCTAAAGGTGAGGCTTTAGCTAGAGAGGTTTACGAGAGGGAGACTAAGAGGGGGTCTGATGAGTACACTATACTGGCACAGAAGATTCTAGGTAGTAGTATTAGCCAGGCAGTGAAAGGCAAAAGTGGGGCTCAGAGCCGGGGCGAAGGTGGCGAACCCTTGCCGTTTATTGCCGAGTTCAAAGATAAAACGGGCAGTAAACTACAAGAAAGGGTCTCAGCAGGCGTGTGTCTCGTGAACAAGCTTAAGGGGCTCATTGGAGAGGAGGAGCTGGAGATCCTAATGACCCTCATAACACACTACACCAGGTGGGGAACATCGTACATGTACCTAGACCAGCTACAGGAGAGGCTTAACGCTGACTACACATGGTTAATGAAGGTGCTGAGGGAGCTCCAGAGCAAAGGCCTAATATACATATACACAGACCCAAGACTAGGAGTTAGAGTGGGCTTCTCGAAGAACATAAAATACCAGCTTGAAACATGTACTAATACTTCCACAACAAGAGGGTAGTATTGCCTTAAGGGTTCTTTTAATGGTTTAAGTTTAAAATGCCCTAGAATAACGGTTTGTATAATTAGATCCTGTAATACCCCCGCAACCCAGGCAATAGAGTTAGAGGGTTGCGTAGTAGTATGTATAGTAGCGTTAACCGGGGAGTTAACACTTTAACAACCACAGCCGCCCCGGCAACCACTCAGCTATCACGTAGTGGGGGTAGACTTAGTTTATAAACTTGCTTTTAACGGTAACTAAGGTAACTAACTTAACCGTCCTCTAAGCTGTTAAACACGGGGGTTTCCCGGGTTTGAGGTCTATTTTCGAGGTGTCTAGGACCCTTTTAAGCCTGTGCACCCCGGTTAGAGGTGGGAGTCCCGGGTTTACTCCATATCATGTGTTTGAAGCTCTTAGGATGTTGTCGAGGGAGCCTGTTGGAAGGGTTGGTTTGGCTTTAAGACTGGGTATTGGGGAGAGCTCTGCTAGAACTCTAATTGAGAGGCTTGAAGCCCACGGTTTTATTAAGAGATCCAGGTCGGGGGTTATGGTGGTGGGTAAGGGGTTGGAGCTTCTAGAATCCATCTCTAGGGCTATCACAGTTTTCGATGTGGACTTGGAGGGGTTAAACTGGGGGGTTTCAAAGTTAATTGTAGTATGGGGTTTCAAGCCTCCAAGGGATCTAGTTGGGGTTTTCAAGATTAGGGATTACATTGTAGCTGAGGGGTGTAGGGAGGCTATTATAGGTGGTTTTAGCAACGGAACCCTATCATACCCGGGGATGCCGGAGGAGGTGTGGAGGATAGTATCAGCAAAGATACCCGGGGATGCTTTAAGAGGGGAGGCCTTACATGTAATAGTTCCACAAGCTAAGTTTGGAGAGGCTTTCAACGGGATTATAAGGATGCTTTCTGAGACAAAGTATAGCTAGGAGCTAGGGGGCCTTTAAACTTGGGGAGGTTTAAAGGGCTCTCCTCTAGCTACAACTCTGGAGTGTCTGGTTTGAGTGTGGATATTGTTAAGAAACGCCTAGTTGAAGTTGTTAGGAGGAGTGTTAGTTTAGACTCTGTTGTTGAGTGGTTGTGGGAGGATTACGGTGTTAGGGTTAGGGATTGGGATAGAGCTGTTAGGGTTATGCTCGGCGATAGGGTTACCTTGGGTGATTTAATTGCGTTCCTCGACGAGAACGGTGTTGAGGTCGATCTAAGCGAGCTTGAGAGCGTCTAGGATTTAAGCTGGCCTAGCATTCTACGTCTTGGTGGGCGGCTTGCCCGGGTTTAAGGGTAGGGATTTAATCGAACTCGTAGACTACATGCCTGAGGAGGTTTTATTTTTCATCGAGACAGGGCTTGATTTTAAGAGGAGGTTTTATTCTGGTGAGAGGGTTGTAAGAGTCCTAGATGGTAGGGTTATCGCTCTGGTGTTCGAGAAGCCTAGTACTAGGACTAGGGTTAGCTTTGAGGTTGCAGCTCGACAGCTAGGAGCTGAATCGATATACCTAGGCTGGGGGGAGCTCCAGCTAGCCAGAGGGGAGACTTTGGCTGATACAGCTAGGGTTCTATCTAGGTACGTTGACGGTGTTGTCGCCAGGGTTAGGGAGCATTGGAAGCTGGTTGAGCTAGCTAAACACGCAACAGTACCTGTCATAAACGGTTTAAGCGATATAAGCCACCCAGTCCAAGCCCTAGGTGATATGATGACTGTTCTGGAGAAGAAGGGGAGGCTCCGGGGGGTTAAGCTTGTCTTCGTGGGCGACGGCTCCGATAACGTTTTAAACAGCCTCCTAGTAGCTGGGGCTAAGCTGGGATTACATATTGTAGTCTCATCGCCTAGACAGCTTAGGCCTAACGAGGAGCTCCTAAAACACTCTTTGCAGGTAGCGGAGGAGACGGGGGCTACCATAGAGTTCATAGAGGACCCTTACGAGGCTGTAAGGGGGGCTGATATAGTGTACACAGACGTATGGGTTAGCATGGGGCAGGAGGCTCTGAGGGAGGAGAGGGTTAGACTATTAAAACCCTACCAGGTTAACCAAAGGCTAATGGAGGCTGCTGGGGGTAAGGCTCTGTTCATGCACTGCCTACCCGCTATGAGAGGAGAGGAGGTTGTAGACGAGGTTATAGATGGGCCTCAAAGCATAGTATGGGATCAGGCTGAGAATAGACTGCACATACAGAAAGCAGTACTAGCACTACTCATACCATGACAGCGGGCCTAGCACGCATAATACTAGCTAGTAACCTTGATGCTCACATATGGCTCTTGAGATCTCGTAAACCCCGGCTATCATGGGCATGGCGTGGAATGATATACTAGGATCCGGGGCGTCCCTTAGGAGGCGTGATGCCACCTCGTATAGAATACATGCTTCACCCCTAGCTTGCACCATGCTACCACCTCTAACACTCGATATAACCCTCCTCTGCTCCATAAGGAGCCTTGCCACCGCCATCCTCCACCTTAAAACCTCCACAAGGCCCTCCTCCCCTCCCTGAATACCTCTAAGCCTAGCTTCAAGCCTTAGAAGCGACCTGTAGTACTCTACAAGGCCTTCGAATAAACCTTCAAGCTCCTCAACATAAAACCTCAAGGCTAGGCCTCCCATGAACCTGTAGGGAAGCTAGGTAGGCTTTAATCTCGTAGACCTTGTGTTACCACGCTTCTTTTAAACAACATGTAACAACCTCCTAGATGGTGTGGGGTTTGAGGAGGTTTAGGAGGGCTCTACTCTTCGGTAGATTTCAGCCGTTCCACAGAGGCCACGTTGGCATAGCAAGGTGGGCTTTAGGGGAGGCCGGTTTCGACGAGATAGTTTTCCTCGTAGGCATGGCGTCGGAGAACTACACTCCCAGGAATCCGTTCACAGCAGGTGAGAGGATTGAGATGATAAGACTCTCGCTTAGAGATGAAGGCATACCCCTGGATAAGGCTATAACCGCCACCATACACACCCTTGAGACCAGCGTGGGGAGCGTCCACTACGTACTATCATACGTGCCAAGGGTTGAAGTCATACTAACGAGGAACCCTGTTATATCAAGGATATTCATGGATGCAGGTATAAAGGTAGTACAACCCCCCCTCTTCAATAGAGAGGAGTGGAGAGGGGAGGTTATAAGGGGGAAGATAGCTCGGGGGGATAGCTCGTGGAGGGAGGCGGTGACACCTTCAACAGCAGAGTTCATAGAGGAGATAGGAGGTGTTGAGAGGATTAGATGGGCTCACTCAAGGGATTAACCCTCCAGCTAACCCCTACTCAGGCAGCGCTCGCCCCTAGGCCCCCTCACCGTAGTATCTTAACCCCTGCTAGCCGGGGGCTTCACAGCCCTATAGATCTCGGAAACCTAGGGTCACCGGCTTGTAATCACAAGCTCTGAGGCTTGAATACCACCGTGCTCTACGTGGTAGAATTTCAAACCTAGAAGCTCTCACACGATAACGGGGCTGAGGTAACTGAATGATGAAACTATAACCTCTTTGAGGAGAGTCTATCTAGAGTCGGTTGGGTGGCTCCACTTGTATCTTAGCACTCCTGCTAGCCCTCCGAACGTCTCCTTAAACCATTCTGCTTCAGGTAGCCCTGATGGTATTATGACTAGCTTGGCTCCCCTGGATTCTGAGAGCTCCCTCCACTTTCCAATATCCTCTCTATCCTGGTGTACTAGGAGTGTTTTAACGACTCCTGCTTCGAGTGCTAGTGCTACCTCTCTATCTCCGTAGACTGTTAACCCGGTCATCTGCGCTAGGTGGCTTTTGAACTCCTCTAGGGTCTCTACAGCCTCTCTGTATATCTGTGCTTGTATGACATCCTTAGCCTTCATTACAGCCTCCTTGAGGCCTTCGTAGCCTTGGTATGCTACGTCTACGAGCTCCTTTGAGAGGAGTTGTTGGAGTCTATAGTCTAGGAATCCTCCTTTAACAAAGTCTATTTTAGCGTATCCAGGCCCGCCTACTATTACTCCTTTCAAAACACCCTTCTCTAGTAGTGGTAGGAAGTGCCTGTTAGCTGTCTCCCCAACCCTCTTGAAGAACTCCTCTACAAGCTGCTCTATTATCCTCTCATACCTCCTCTGGCTCTGACCCCCCTTCTCATGCTTACCGGGGACGTAGCCTTCTAGCTCCTCTAATACCTCAAGCCTCCCGCTCTTGAGAACCCCTATTGTAGCTTGATCCCTCTCAACAATTATTATCCCCACAGCCTCCCTCTCCTCAATCATATCCTCTAGGAACTCTGTTATGAAAGTCTTCTCAGTCCTATAGTAGAATACAGGGACCCTCTCTGGTGGTGAGAAGGTGTAGCATATGAAATCCCCTGTTTCAACGTTCTCCCCGCAGAAGACGACGAGGCCGTTTGAAGGCACCTTCGGTATCATCTGCAACCTCTCTATGGCCGCTGAGAGGGCCCTCTTAACAGCCTGCCTCGTCCTCTTAAGCTTAATGTTATCCGTTATAGAATACTCTTGTCTAAGTAGTTGTAGCACATCACTCATAGGCCTGCCTGGGGGTATGTAGAGGCTTAGTAGTACTGTTGCCGGTGCATTCCACATTTTAAGCTCCCTTAGAATCCTAGCTAGCTCCTCCCTAGATACCTGCAACTTTACCTCAAGCTCCTCCAACCTCTAACCCCCATTTAGTTACATTAGAAGCCTTTAAATTCCTTCTAGCCACCGCATTTAAGGAAAGTGTAGAGAGCATCCTCACTCCTCAATATGATCCCATACCTCCTCAGGGGGTGTGCTTCAAGCTTATCCTCCTCATGCACTATGGCGTACACGGGCTTGGAGAGGGAGTGGGCTACATCTATCTCAACCTCAACCCCTGTATGGGTTGTACTGTAGAGTGTAGGCCTGTAGGCTACTATGAAGTCAGCTTGGTTCACGTAGGCTAGATCCCTACTCTCCACCTGAGTCTCTATAACACCCTTTAAAACCTCCATGTAACCCTTGCTAGCAGTCGTCTTACCTACATCGTATATCTCGTTGAACCTAGGGTCTGTTAGGTCTACTGGGTATCTGTAGTCGTGTAAGGTGTTCTCAGGGTGAGGCCATCTATCCCTCTTCTCTACAACCTTCTTTAGACTCTCACCTTCACCTATTATAAGCTCGTCTGTTGTCGTAGGGCTATAGACTATTATGTTCCCACATCTACTCTCAAGATCTGCCTTAAACCTCTCTATGTCAACACTATCCCTGAAGCTCCAGAGATCCCCGTTAGCCTCTAGAGCTCTAGCCCTAACCTTCGATATGGGATGTGATATGTATACACCCTTAAATCTACCAACTCCTCCCAGCGGCTCGTCTAGGGCGTAGGCTAGAAGCCTCCTATGCCCTTCCAAGCTGTGCTTAACACCGTAAACCAGGGCTCTCACATTGCCGAGGCCTTCTAGTAGAGATGCTGTAGCGTAATCAGAGGCTCTCCAGTAGAGGTAGCCTAGGGGGTCGAGGGGTTGCCCTTCGAAAGCCCCGGGAGTCCTCCCCTCTAGAACCCTCTCCGCTATTCTGGCTAGGGCGTGGTAGTAGTCTTCAATGTACAGTATTACGTAGACCTCGTAGGCTGACGATACTAGATCCCATAGGAGGGGGTTCGGTATTATATGATTCCTCCTATGATATGTTAGGTGGGCCCCTATGATGGCCTTAGTATCCCTAAGGCCTCCGAGCATTGTTGATAGAGCTTTACGAAACCTACCTAGGCTAGACTGCCTTGATATGAGGAGGAGCTCTACAGCCTCGTATATCGGGGCGTGGAACTCCTCCTCAACGTAGTCTTCAAGCTTCGCAACAGGCAACCTAAACTCCCTCCTAGCCAGCTCTAGAATCTTGTTTAGCTCAACACCTGAGACACCAGACACTATAACCAGTCTCCTAAGCTTCTCGCCCACCTTCCAGCTCTCCCATTAAACTAGTGTGTTTAAAGGAATTTAAATTAAGGATACCTGCTTTTAACTGGTGTTTGTTTTGGGTAGGAGGTTTAAATGTGTAGTGTGTGGTAGGCTCTTCCCCGAGGGACAGGGTGTTTTCATAGGTAGGGGAGGTTTAACCCTTACATTCCACAGCAGTAGGTGTGCCTACAAGTTCCTTAAACTCCTCTTCGAGAGAGCTGATGAGAGGTGTGTTTTAGATACTGCTAGAGGCTTGGTATCAGAGTTGGAGAGGGTTGTGGAGCTTAGAGAAGCTAGGGTTCAGAAGAGGGTATAAGCTTAAGGTTTTAACCTTGAGACATATAGGTATCGCTTAGGGTGTGCGGAGTTTTGAGGGTTAGGGTTAAACTATACTCTATTCTAAGAGATTCAACAGGCTTAGGGGAGGTTGAGGTCGAGATACCCAGGGGTTCCAGGGTCTCAGATCTCCTTGAAACCCTAATGTCTATAGAGGGTTTTAGAAGGGCTTACGAGATGATAGGAGGCTCCCTCCTCTTCGTAGATGAGAGTGGTTCAAGGCTTGAAGGGGATAGCGTTGTTGAGTCTAAGATCGTACACGTAATGCCACCACCAGCGGGAGGCTCTAAGATTGTAGAGGTTGGCGTCCTAACAGAGGGAGACGACTTCGATGTAGGGGCTCTGGAGAACAGGCTTGCCAAGGCCAGGCCAAACGGGGCTATAGCAATCTTCGTAGGCAGGGTTAAGGGGGTTAGTGGTGGTGAGAGGGTTCTAGGCCTATACTACGACCATGCAGAGGAGCTCCTAGAAGCAACCCTAAGGAGGATTGCCGAGGAGGAGGTGGCTAAGTGGAGTTTAGCAGGTGTAGCAGTATACCACTACGTCGGCTGGAGGAACGTGGGGGAGAAGACCATTATAGTAGCCGTTGTAGGAGACTCTAGGAAGGCTGTGTACCCAGCGTTAGAGGAGGTTGTTGAGAGGGTTAAGAGGGAGGCCCCCATATGGAAGGTTGAGTATAGGGAGTCGGGAGCTTACTACATACTAGGTGATAGAATAGTTAAGTCCTTGTTCTCAACGCCCTCGATGCGGCAACCCTCTCAGCCATCCTCCTAGCTTTATCCAAAGCCTCATCAACGCTCTCAGCCGCAACATTGAACACTACGTTCGTCCTCTTATATAAAACCCTAAACCTCCTCCTCCCATGCTGTACGTACTCCTCCACTACCTCAAAATCCCCTCTCACCCAGGCCCCCCACCACTCTATTAACGCCTGGAACATATATTATTTTATCTCCCTTGAATCATTCAACCTAACAGGTATAGATTTATATTTCGCCTCCCAGACTGTAGACCATCTTCCTCTTAGAGTAGTCAGGTTTTCTAACAATAACACCCTCCCTAATCATACTAGCTAAAACCCTCCTAAGAACCCTTAGATCGCCACTCCACCTCAACTCGGCTATGAGCTCCTCGAAGCTAAGGCTACCACGCCTGGATAAAGCATCGAGGATCCTAGATCTTAAATCCTCCTCGCTCACACTAAACCCCTCCAGGGTGTAGAAGCTGTTACAATTCTTATGTTCTTTGATTTCACTTCATCCACATTACTAGCGGAAATCTTTGAAATCTTCATTAGGATCTGCTTGAGGTCTCTTAGAGACAGAATTCTGATTTTGGAGTTGGATAGCTCTATTGTAGAGAATCTACTAAGTGGAGCTGTTAGAATTATGGTTTTAAGGAAGAAGGGTAGGAGGATTAGACATGGAATATACCAGATTGGATTGAAGGGTTTGATAGAAACGATAAACTAGGGGTGCCGGTAATGCTAGTAAACCCGGAGCACACATCAACAAGATGCCCGATACACGAAGAGGGGGTAATAAACTATGTTGATGGTGGGAGAGAGGTGGCATAGGGATGTTGTAGCAGTATTGAATATAAGAGCTAGAGCCCTAGAAGCCCTCAAAGCCCCATATGAGGGCGATGTCTAGAAGGGCTCTGAGGGATGGCTGCTGGGCCCGCCCGCCACCATTGAACCCATGGGGACATCATTATCCCTATGGGGGAGGTGGAGGTCCCTCGACGACTGCGGGGATGCCATAACGTCCCTGTGGAAACAAAAATCAATGACAATCGAGGGACGAGTGGTCTGCCTAAGAACAACTTATAAGCCCTAGGAGTGAGATCCTAGTACTGGTGTACAGGTTGTCTATAGCAGCGAAGCTCCTAGAAGAGCTTAGGGCCGATGAAAACCTTAGAAGGGAGCTTGCAATGCAACTACTACCAGAGATAGTAGCGAGTAGGGAGGCGAGGATAGCGGTTGCGAGAGCGGTGCTTAGAGAGGTTGCCACAAAAGAGGATTTAAGAGAGTTGGAGTCTAGGTTGAGGGATGAATTAAAGGCGTTGGAGTCTAGGTTTAAGGAAGACTTGAAGGATTTAGAGTCTAGGTTGAGGGATGAATTAAAGGCGTTGGAGTCTAAATTAAAAGGCGATATGGCTAAGGTTGAGTCGAGGATAGAGAGGGTTGAGTCGAGGATAGAAAGGGTGGAGGCAACCCTAGTCGAGGTTCAAGCTAGGCTTTCAAAGCTAGAGGGGGCCTATGCTGAGCTCTCCAAGAGAGTTGATGAGATTAACGCTAGCCTCTCTAAGCGTATAGAGGATGTTAATAGTAACCTCTCCAAGAGAATAGACGATGTCTACAAAAGCCTATCTGCCAGGATTGACGGCCTGGATAAGAGGATAGACTCCCTGGAGAACTCCCTGGATAAGAGGATAGAAGCCTTGGATAAGAGGATAGATGCTCTAGATAAGAGAATGGATTTCATATCGAAGACAACCCTAGCTTTAACAATAGCCGTGCTGGCAGCACTAATAGTGAACGTAGTAGTGGCTATACTATTAAGGTGAGTGCTTCAAGGAGACCTCCTTTACACCGTAAACTTGTTACAGCTGGTGTTGGGTTAGCTACACTCCACCATCTCCCCCTTGCATGTACTTTCCCGGTTCTACGGTGTTGAGGGTTTGGCTTCGAGTGTTAAGATTAAGCTGGGTCTCGACCGTGTTGTTAGCGTTCTAGCTGGTACTGGTAAGAGGTATGTCACCGTTAGGGATCTGAGCTTACTACTAGGTGTCTCCACTAAGACCGCTGGTAGGCTTATGTCAAGACTTGAGGATGAAGGTTTTGTTAGAAGGTATTCTAACAAAGCTTTCAAGCTCATGGTGACACCTAGGAGGTTTGACTCCGGAGAGCTCTAACCCCTCGTCTTCAGGAGTTCTCTCAACACATCCCTGTACATTGGTGTTTGCCACGAGTAGTTCCTCCCAACACCTAGCTCTAGGCTCTCCTCGGGCCTCCCTCCCAAGCTCGTCATCATGGGGGTTATCAGGTTGTTCTCGACGAGTATGCTCTCAAGGGTTACCATTCGTGGATCCCCAGCCTCAGATATACTATCGGGATCCTCCAGAGCCATTTCCAGGAGCTCCTCCAACCCCTCCGCTCCAACCCTGAATACTATGTGCTTCAACCTCTCCCTATAGTGGTGTACCAGGGACTTTAAGCTCCAGTTGTGGATGTTAGCTAGCTCCACTAGCTTACCAGGATTGCCTCCGAGGGTTCTCCATACGATTTCATAGTCTAGGCTTTCTGGTGGGCTTAGATGGTTGTAGAGCTCCCTGAAGGCCCTCCAGTCCAGGTTCCACAGCATTTTCATGGTAGCATGCCTATGTCTTAGAACCCTGTTTAGGCTAACACCCTCGGATGTCGTGACTATTACGTTGAAAGCCTTAGGGCTGTAGTTCTCTATAACACTCCACTGGAGGCTGTGAAGCCACTTAACGTACCATTCAACTCTGTCAACCCCAAGAGCTTGAACTACATCGTCTACCACCACGACAACATTACCCTTCAGCCTAGCCCTCCCCACAATCCTCTCTAGTACGGATGAGAGCCTTGTAGCGAGAGCACCCCCCAGACCCAGCCCTGCAAACCTATTAACAATGGATGCTACGATGCTGGAGAGCTCTTGTAGCGGTTCTGAGAGGAGTAGTGCGTTCTCAACACTCTCTCCTTCAAGAGCGTTAATGTAGACTGCTATTGAGTCTCCTCCAAGGTATTCCTTCAACCTCAAGGTGAACTCCTTTAAAAGCCTGGTTTTCCCGGAGCCCTCGGGTCCGTAGATGTATAGTGGTGTCACCCTACTCCTAGAGCACCACTCTCTAAGGGCTTCAAGCTCCCTCTCTCTATCAACGAACCTTGCTGGGAAGAGCATCTCGACCCCCTCTAAGGTATCGTCTTCTAGGGGTTTAAAGTTGGGTTTCACATCTTTTTAAGCTCTAGGAGCTTCTACCAGCTTCTACCTGTAACGTTTAAAAGTCTTTATCATGCTTTACCAATATGGGGTGTGTTGTTTGAGGGTTGTCTTCTATCTTCTGCTAGGGCTACTTGTGGTCTCGTCAAGCCTAGGCTTCGCTGTTGCTGGTGAGGTTCGCTATTCTAGGGTTTTCCTCTTCGATAGTGATGGTGATGGTGTTCTGGAGGTTGTAAGTGATATTGGTTTTGTTAGTGGTGGAGCTCTAGCATCCTTCTCCAGGGTTTTCGAGGTGTATAGGTTCTACTGTGATAGTGGTTTATGGTGCCTCATGCTGTTTGATAGTGGTTTTGGTATCGCTAGGGTCTACGTTCCTGGTAGGCTTCTAAGCGAGTTCTACGTTGATGGTGGTATTAGTGTTTCAAACCACCCCTACAACATGCTATCCGTAGGCTCTAAGGCCTACTGGGGTGGCTTGTGGTTTAAAGCCTCACTCAACGCTACCGACTTGAAGGCCTTCCTCTACGATGGCAAGGTTACTCTAGCCTATGTTGATAGGGTTTCAGGCTATGTCGTTGTAGAATCCCCAGGCCGCCTACCCCCCATTAGGGTTACTGCATTCAATGGTAGTATTGCTGGTGTTGGTGTTCTAGGTGAATCCATACTACTACTCCTAAGCTCTCCAACAGGCTCTGCCCTTGTCGAGTGGAGCCCCCAGGGGGTGTTTAGGGTTAAAGTCTACAATGTAACCTTAAGTGATGCCATAGCGTTTACCGACGGGGTTTTCATAGCTAATGGCGGGGGTGGAGTCTACATCGTAGGCTTTGACCGCATAGCACTACTACTCAGGGGCTACAAGGCTGTTAAGGTTGGTCTTGGCGGTGAGATCCTAGTGGTGGGCAGTGATAGGATTATTGTTGCCTTAGCCCACCCCTCGGGCCTAAGGGTGCTTAGGGAGCTCCCCGTAACGGGTGTCGTAGACCTGGATTATGGTGGTGACATGCTAGCGTACACTGACGGTCTTAGCGTTAGCACCATAAGATACAGGCTTGAGAGCCCGGTAGAGCTATCAATACCACCTAACGCCATAGCCGGTGAGCCCGTCGTTGTATCAATTGCGGGTGACTTCAGGGTAGCCTATGTGAGCTTACCAGGCCTGGGTGTAGTCAAGCTTACCCCTGAGAGTCCAAGGTATACGTGGAGGCCCCCTGTGCCCGGTGTATACATGGTGACAGCGCTTGTCGAAACAGGGGGCTCCCAAGTCACCCTATCAAAGACTGTAGCGGTAGCCCCCAGGCCTGTTGTGCTGAGCATAAGAGTTGATAGCCCCGCTGTGAGGCCCTACTCTAGCGTGAACATAGTCTTAGAGCTAAGGGATGGGAGGACGGGTGCAAGCCTGAGGGATGTGCTTGGAGAGTGTAGTGTAACGGTATCCGGTAGAACCTACCCAGCAAGACCGTGGGTTCCGGTAACGGTGCCAGCTATACCAGTAGGCCTTGAGGTCCCAGTAACAGCACAGTGCACACTACCACAACCCTATAGTGAGGCTAGAGCCTCCACAACGCTAAGGGTGAACGAGACGTATGTTAGTGTGGAAGCATTATACCTTGGGGCTGGTGTCCTGAGGTTCAATGCATACAACGTGTACACAGGTGAGCCTGTGGATGGGGAGTTCAGGGTTACAGTTGGTGGAAACACTACAATTGTAGGAGTCGGGGGGGAGGTCAGGCTACCGAGGCCGGGGCTGTGGGAGGTTAGGTGGGAGCTAGTCTCTGGAGGTGTAGTGTTATCCAGTGGGGTGAGCAGGGTAGCCTACTATGAGAGGCTTGAGGTTGCACCACTGACAACAGCTCTGGCTGTAGCAGATAGGCTTATAACCGTTACCACCACCAAGGTTGAGGTTGAGAGGGTGCCGCAGACAATGCCAGTTGAGGTGGTCAGGGTGGATCCGGTGGTAGCACTACTATCTTTCATAGCAGGCCTAGCCCTAGCAGGGGTACCCCTCGTAGTCATACTGATTAGGAGGGCTGGAGGGGGTGAGTGAGAGGTGGGCATAGAACACCCAATACTAGGCCTCATGACCTTCACTTTGATAGCAGCTATGGTTGTATCAGCAATAGTACTCCTAGGCATGGTCGGTATGAACGTACACGACTACATATTGAAAACACCGGTAACAGAGGGTTACGCAACATGCTTCTCCTTTGATAGCGGGGCTGGAAGGTACAAGTATAATGTTAGCATAGCGGTAGCTAATAGCGGTAGAGTTGACCTTAGGCTAGAGAAGCTATACGTGGCAACAGAGAAGGGCTTAGTCGAGCTAAGAGTGGCAAGCCAATACACGGTGATAAGAGGGGTTACAGTAGGGGATGCAGTGGTGGACTTCGAAGTAATACTACTTGGGTTCACGTCGGATACAGAGCTATGGGCTGGACAGAGGGGTCTGGTTAGGATCAACATGATATCAGATAAAGAGCTTTACATGAGAGGGGGGCAGTACTCTGTAACAGCATACCTAACAACAATAGGCTTCGAGGCATTCACGGTGAGAGAAGCTCGATTCAAGGTAGGGGAGGTAGAGGGGTGCCCTCCAATAACACCACCCCCACCAGCAGTGCCACAAGACATAATACTGGTGTCGAGAGCAGCACTATACTGGGACACCTTCGATACAAATCCTATAGGTAGTAGAATGACGCTTGTACCAGGAGCACCGTGTACCGCTTGGCATCAGGCTAGCAGGTATGGTAGGAGTGGGCTTGTCTACCTAGAAGTACCAGCTAGAGATAGAGAGTGCGCTCTTCTAGTTCAAGGAGTAACTCTACCCAACACAGGGTCAATATTTGTAGCCTTCACAGCTCTAATAGAAGAGGAGGGAACCAGAGATCAACCAGGCCTCTTCGGAGCGATACTATCGTGGGGTAGTAGCTTAACCCACTACTATAGTGGGGGTTTCAATAAGTTAGATTCATCACCATCAAGCGATAATATCTTTGTTAGAGTCAGAACCCCAACTACCACCGCTACCAGCCCAAGAGCGTATGGGGTTAACTGGGAGACATGGTATAACGGGGTTCTAGCTTTAGACTACATACTCCCTAATGTTCCTAGCACCCTGGCATTCCATGCTGATGGAGTCTACACAGATAGGTCTCTAGCTCCCCATGAGTGGCTTACCCCCAACTATGCGGGTCTTAGCATTTACAAGTTAACCTCTCCAAAGTGGATGAGGGCTTACTTCGACAGCATATTGGTAACTGTAGGTGAGAGGCCTTGGATTGTTAGGGTCGAGAGTCTCCAGCCTGGGTGGAGGGTTGTTCTAAAGGATGGCTCTGATAACATCATAGATAGCGGGATTGCCGGTCTAGGCGGTGTTGTTGAGTTGAACGTTTGGGGTGTCTGGATTATCAAGGATGGTGTTATAGAGTTGTACGATAGCTCGAACAACCTACTGATCTCAAGGCGTTTCCCTGAGATTCTTGGTGGTGATGTTTACAGGGTTACCGGGTGAGATCGAGAAGCTGGAAGGCTACCAGTCCTAGTACTCCGGTTATCGATAGCACTAGGTATGTTAGGGTTACTCTTGCCGATGTCGCTATTGTCCCTGTTTTCGCCTTCTCTACTAGGGCTCCTGTTATAACCCCTGCTATCATCATTGATGTTAGTACTGCGTATATCATTAGCGGGTCCTGTGCTATGATGAACTGTTGTAGTATCCCTGGTACCGCTGCCCCTGTTGGTGTTTTTATCTCCGCTGCTATCCCCGATAACACTCTTATCATTACGGCTGAGAAGAGTGATACAGCTGCTATGACCGCTGCTAGTGTTAGCTCAACACCCCTCATTGTTGACTGGTGTCTCCTCAAAGTCTCCTTCAGGTGCTCGTATACCGTTGCTATCTCTGAGAACACCTGTAGTGGAGCTCCTATCCTAAGAGCGTAGATAAGGGTCTCCATCATTGAGGCGTATAGCATGTTTGGAGCTTCTCTTACAATCCTAACCCTAACCCTGTCGTCGATAACAGCTCTCTCAACATCGTCTATGAGCCTTCTAACCCTCCTATCACCGCCAGCAACCCTCCTCATGAGGCTTACCAGGTTCTCCCCTGTTACCGCTGCTAGCTCTGTTGAGTCAGTTATAACCCTCAAGAACCTCTCGTAAGCTGAAACCCTGGCCATGTACGCTTGTGCTAGTGCAACTGCTGGTACTAGGCTTGCTAGCACTATCGAGTATGCTATCAAGGGGTTGAAGGGTTTACCTGTGTATATCAGGTATAGGCTGGCTGCTATCAAGCCTAGTATTACTAGGGCTGATAGTGTGTAGAAGGTTTTAAGGGCTCCGGGCGGGTTTAGCATGAAGCCTGTTGGGTACATGGATTGTATGAGTGTATATGTTACTAGGAATACTGGGGCTGCTGTTGCTATCGACACTAGTACAATGGATGATGGTGGTATCCTGAGGGCGGGCCCTATGGTTACAGCTAGGACTGGTATGAGGAATAGTGTTATGAGGACTATGCCAATTGCTATGTACATGTAGCCTGTAAGCCTCTCAAGCCTACTCCTTAGTAGCTCGAAGTACTGTGTTGAAACCCTCTCAACAACACCTGCTGGGGATCCAGCGTAGGAGCCTGCAAGGGCTATCCTCTTAATAACATCTCTAACCTCAAGCGAGGGGTGATCCTCGGCCATGAAGCCTATAGCTGTTAGTAGTGATACACCACGCTCCCGGGCAATAGACTCCCTATGCTTAACCTCCTCAGCCCACCACCTCAAAGCCTGGGATGACTCGACTAGCTTAAACATATCGTAGAGTGTGAGGTGGGTCTTGGAGAACACGCGGAGGATAGCTAGGAGGAATGGGAGCTCTACAAGGGCTCCTGAGGCTCTAAGAGATGATATGAGCTTGGGGGAGAGGAGTGCTACGAAGGATAGTGTGAGGAGCCCCGCTATAAGTGTTATGAGTGATAGGGCTAGGAGGAGTCTAACTAGAACCATGTGGGCCACTGGGGTGAATAGTGTTATGTATAGGAGTACTAGGAGGGAGAAGGATAGCATTACAGTTGATATGAAGCCTAGGGTTACAACCCTAGAGTAGATGGGGGGCATGGTGTAGCCAGCTCTACGAAACTCCCTTGACATGAACTCGTGCATCCAACCCTCTAGTATGCCTGAGAAAGTTGCTATCACACTACCGACGACAACGAGGGCTGCTATGAGTATAAGGGGCATTACAGGGCTAACATCTCTCGGTAGTATGAAGCCTGATAGGAGGGAGAAGGCGAGTGTGAATAGCACCACTACTATAGTGTAGATGCGCACCTGAGACCGCCTCCTCTAGAGTCTGGCCTTGAAGCCTCTCTCCTCAAGCTTTGAGTACAGCGTTTGTGGTACTATGCTGTAGGGTATGCTACTTGTATCACCATACCTTTTTAGAAGCTCAACCATAGACTCTCCTAGCACTTCAACCATGGCTCCCAGCTCCCCCCTTAAATCCTCTATTCTTAGACCGTAGCCTTTAGCAATTCTAGCTATGAAGTTTAGGTTGAATGGGTCGAAGACCCTGTCGATCTCGTTCTTCGCAGGGTTGTATGTGTATACTAGCTGGACCTTACCGTCATCGTGTGCGTAAAGCTTTGTAACCCTTCTAAGCCCTACTCCAGCTTCTGTTGGTAGTGGCTCCATTTTAATGAAAACGTTTAAATACTTAAGGGCTTGCTCTGGAACCTCTATTGGTGGGCTTCTAAGCCTCAATAGTGCAGCTTCAACAGTTGAAGCGTGGAATGATGTTAGACCTCCGTGACCCAATAGTATCGCCTGGGCCCAGTCTCTCGCCTCCTCTCCTCTAACTTCACCTACTATTATGTAGTCTACGCTCATCCTAACAGCTATTTTTAGTAGTGAGAACACTGATATCCTATCCTGGGGGTTGTCTACATCCTCCCTTGTTATAGTTCTAATCCAGTACCTTGATGGTGCTGCTAGCTCAGGTGCATCCTCTATTGTGAATACCCTTGAGTCAGGTGGTATCATTGATAGTATTGCGTTTATAGTTGTTGTCTTCCCTGTGAATAGCTCGCCTAGAACCATTATTGGCACCCTGTACTTAACCATAAGCCATAGGAATGCAGCCTCCTCAAGGCTGAATGTCCCGAGATCTACTAGCTTGAATACAGACCATGGGTTTAAAGGTTGCCTCCTAATGTCTAGTGCTATGTACCTCCTAGCGTTTATATCTGATTTGTATACAACTGAGAACCTCGACTGGAACCTAGGCTCCATGAATGATGGTATTGGTCTACGCTCTGATACACTCTTACCTGAGAGGCTTGAAGCTCTCAGTATTATCTCTGAGAGCTGCTCGTCGCTTAAGACTATGTTGGTCTTAAGCCTACCAAACTCCTTGTGAACTATCGATACTGGGATGCCTGAGATTGCGAATACATCTACAACATTCTCGTCCAGGAGGAGAGCATCTAGGACACCGTAGCCGTTAACACTCCTATCGAGTACATGCTCCACCCTAGGGTCTAGCCTCTGCCTCTCACCTCCAGCAGCGTACCTCCTTAGAATCTTTGCGATCTGATCCTCCCCCATAACCTCTGCTACCACATCGGATACAATGTACTCCCCCGAGCTTGTAATACAAACCCTGTATAGATCCCTCACAGTATAACTTCTAACACACTCAACACCAGCAACAGGCTTCAAAAGCTCAACCTTTAAAACCTCCAACCCACACCAAACCCCTCATACAATGTTTTACCGTGGAAAAGCTTTAAACCCTAGAGGCTTAAGGGGTTGGTGGGAGTAGGGTTTAGTGGTGGAGTCAAGGCTACTAGTAGGCGTTGCGGGGCTTGCCGCAGGGCTATTAGGCCTAGCTTTAGCCCTAGCAACATATGCAACCCTAAGGCCAAGCCTCGACATAATAGCGCTACTAACACCACCATCACTAGCAATCCTGGTGATAGCGTACGATCTAGCGGGGAGGCTAAGAGTAGATATAACACCGTTGGCGGCAGCACCACTAGCATACACGCTACACCACATAGCAGTGGTGTACCTAAGAGAGGCGGAGGCTGTGGAGAGCCTAGCATACTCGATAACACTAGGATCTGCAACAACAATAACGCTCCTATCACTAGCACTTATAACGAGGAGAACAAGGTAACACACAGCCATGATAAGAGCATATAGGAGAACACATAACAGGATAACACCAACCATAAAGCTTTTAAACCCATCCATAACAAGTAAAGTGGTGGAGCAAGGTGGAGGGTTTGAAGGCTAGAAGAGGAGATCTAAGCGGACCAGTACTAGCAATACTAGTAACCCTAGTACTACTAGCAATAGGAGCAGCAATAATAGCGTACTTCGTACTACTAGGAGCATCACCACAACAAGCAGTGATAGCGGTAGTAGGACAACCAACAATAGTGAAAGCGGGGGCCAACGACTTCATAGCCAACGTAACTATAAAGAACGTGGGGTCAGCAAACATAACTCTCCAAGCGACCGATGTATATCTCAACATCACAGGAACTAAAGTTTCTGCCAATTACATATCGAAAACCAGCTTACCTCCTGGAGCTACAGCCACCATAGGCTTCGTAGTTGCTGGTAAGTGGCCTGCAGTAGCAGGTAAGGAGACTGTAAGCGGAGCTCTAATAGTAAGAGAAGCTGGGACTTTAGAGGTAGTGTTCAGGGTAATCAAGCCCTCCTAAACCAGCCTAGGAAACCAGTTCATCTAAGCCTTTTTCCCCTCCTCTCTTCTCCTCCTTAACCTAGGGGTACTATTGGTCGTTGAGTGGCATCTCTCCGTTGGTAATGTTAATGTTGATTTAAGCTTAATCCTGGATGGCTACCCTGTTGCCGGTGTTAATGTTGTTGCTAGAGACCTATGGTTTGGTGTTGGTGGTGCTGCTGTTAACTACGCATCCTGTGTTGTAAGGCTTGGTGGTAGGGCTAGTGTTGTATCCCTCGTTAGCCCCCATGCTGTTAGACTTGGTGTCCTAGATTGGCTTTCAAAGCTAGGCGTTGACTCTAGCTATGTTAGGGTTGTCGATGGTGAACTTAGTGTGGCCGTTATACTAATGGTTCCAGGTGAGTCCCTTAGAACCATAGTGTCCTACCGTGGCGTATCTAGGATGCTAAACCCGGACATGATACCAGATGCGGGGGATCACGTTCACTTCGCAAGCGTGAACCCAAGGCTGGTGGTGGGAGCCGCTGTTAGACTAGGGTCTAGGAGCTCAAGCTACGATCCTGGAGGTGAAGCCTACAGGGACCCAGCTGGGGTTAGGGAGGCTCTAGCATACGTTAACAGGATCTTCGTAAACGAGAGGGAGCTAGAAGCACTGGTAGGAGCGGGAGACCCGCTAGAAGCTAGGAAGCTACTAGAAGGTAAAACTGAGATCGTGGTGGTGAAGAGGGGGCCCCGGGGGGCCGTAGCAGTAACAAGGGATGAGGTCGTAGAGGTTAAAGCTCCAGAGGTTGAGAAGGTAGATGTAACAGGGACAGGGGATGCGTTCAACGCAGCATTCAACATATACTACCAGAGGACAGGAGACCTGGGGGAGGCATTGAAACACGCTGTAGCAGCAGGAGCACTAAAAGCAACGATAAGAGGTAGCAGTAACATGCCATCAAGAGAGGAGGTGGAAAAACTAGCATCACAACTCAACATAGTTAGAGCTTAAATGTAACCCCTTAAGGTAACCCCATGTTGTAATGGAGGTTACCTTAAACCATCAGAGCAGCCCCGTAGTTAAGATTACAAGCTCTTAGAGCTCGTAGATTCTCAGGTCGCGAAATCCAAGTTAGACCCATAGGTTAAAGTAACCCCTGCGATTGTGGAGCTTGAACCTAGATTAACCTAGAGCAGGCTCCACCTCTAACAGCTCTCGGGGGAGCTCAAGGACTTGAATAGGTGAGAGCTCCAACTGCAATGAGTTAAACGTTACAACATGGGGGTTGCCGTCTATCTGAACTCTATAGCGAGCTCTCTAAGCTAGTAGTTAACACCATGTAATACCTAGCATTAGTAGCACAACCCCACCATCTCTAACCATGCGGAGAGCACTTAGTGCAAGGGCTTAGCGTGTATTTAGAGAGCTCTAAGAGGTTAGAAGCTCTGAGCCCCCGCTGATAGCTCTAAGCAACCCCTCGTAAAAGTAACTAGGGTCGCTTAAACAATAGCAAGAGCTCCATCGATAATAGCTTTAAAACTGCCTGTGATCCCAAGCCCCTAAGATTGGAAGTTGCTAGAATACTGCTAGGAGCTCCGGTCTAGTAATGCTAGCCCTAGGGAAAAGCTACACTTGAGAGCTCCTAGCAATCCCCTAAGTAACCTTCATGGCTGTAATCGAGGTCATTAACTGGGGGGTTACTTAGAGTGATGAAGGAGGAATCTCCATGGGGGTAATGAGGTTCTATACATAGATATTAGGTTTCTTTACTAAAGGTTGTATGTAGGGGTTGTGGTTGTCTATTGATTATGGTAGGTTGCTAGAGGATATTAGGAGGGTTGTTAGGGAGGCTGTTGAGGAGGCTGGGAGGGAGGATGTAGCTAGGATTGGTGAAGCTCTATCTAAAATTACACTGGTCTTAGAGGGTATGTTGGGGGAGCTTCGTGAACACCGTAGGATTTTAGAGGAGCATAGTAAGATTTTGGAGGAGCACACTAAGATCCTGGAGGAGCACACTAGGATCCTAGAGGAGCATAGTAGGATTCTAAGGGAGCATACCAAGATTTTAGAGGAGCATAGTGCTATGTTGAAGGAACACGGTGTTACATTGAAGGATCATAGTAGGATGCTGGGAGAGCTTAAGGTAATGGTTGGATCTATGGGTAGGAGGTGGGGTAGGGATCTTGAGGAAACAGTTCTAGCAATATACAAGGATGAGCTTGCACAGAGAGGGCTGGATGTAAGGCTTGCTAGGAAGTTCTCCTACGTTGATGTTGATGGTAGGTTTGGCTTGAAGGGCAACGTGTATGATTTCGATGTAATAATTGAAGGTGACGGTGTCACAGTTATAGAGGTTAAATCAAGAGCTACAAGGGATGATGTAGTGTGGTTCTACGAGAAGGTTAGAAGAGTTGAAAGCCTACTAGGTAACGTTAAGAGGCTGCTAGTAGTAGCTGTTAACATAGACAAGGAAGCTCTAGAGAGAGCCCAAGAGCTCGGAGTAGACGCTGTCTACGGTGCTGTGATAGAGTAGCATGTCCGATTATAATCCCCCACACCCCCATCCTCCACGGGGGGAGCAGGGTCTTGAGTGAAATAGAAAGTAGAGTTGAGAGGAGCCTGGAGCTGATCCTAAGAGAGATTGCTGGGTATAAGATAGCCTACATCCATGGTAAGAGTGGTAGGATTGAGTTCTCCTTCAGGGATAGGGTTGGTGAGATTTCAAAGTTAATCAAATTCCCCTATGGTGGTAACCCTGTAGCTGTAGTCTATGGGCCTAAGGGTTGTGGTAAGAGTGAGCTTTCAAGAGCCCTCCTCTACGGGGCTGGTAGGGCTTACGATAGGGGTTCTAGCTTAGAGGTTCTCCTTGTGAGTGAGGTTAGGGATGGTAGCGTTGAGGTCGCTTTCACTCCTGGCTTTGAGAGGCCTCTCAAGGGTGTTCTAGGTGATATGGGTTTAAGGTATGAAGCTTGTGTTAGCCTAGGGTTAACAAGCCTCCTAGGAATCCCGGGTTTAGCCTCCATAAGCCTATCAGTAGGGGTTGAGCCTAGGAGTTTTGATATCTCCAGGGCTTCGATAGCATGGTATGCTTTGAGGAGGTTGAGGGATGGTGCTGATCATGGTAAAGACTACATAGTTGTAGTTGACGAGTTTAGAGGTGCTACTGAGGGTGAGCTAGGCTCATTCGCTGAGAAGGTTGCAGATCACGTTGGTAGAGTTAACATTGAGACCTTGAGTAGGTTCAACTCCACAGTAGAGCTCATCATAACAACTAGTGATGCGATAGCAGCAAGGGAGGTTTACAGGTCTACACCTAAGTTCCGCAAACTGCTCCTCTGGAGCCTGGCTAAAGGGGATTTCATGGAGTTGGTTGAGGAGCTCCTAAGGCTAGGTAGGCTGGAGGATCTAAGCCATCTAGCAAGAGATCTAAACCTAAACCCAGGGGAGCTAGCGTGGGCTCTATTCGGTGGTAACGTTAGGGAGCTCCTGGAAGCAGATACCGTAGGGCTCAAGACATGGATTAAGACGATGATAGACTCTCTGAGAAAGGTTGCTATTGAAGCAGAATCCCAGGGGGTTACTACAGGAGCGTTCCTAGAACACCTCAAAAGGGTGCTAGAGGATGGTGTAGAGACCCTTGGATCAAAGCCATTCTACAACCTAATGCTTAAAGCTAACATAGCGTTAGAGGTTGTAGGCTCGCAGCCCATATCAGAGCTCCCAAGAGAACCCTGGGTTTCGGAGATGTACGCCTTCCAGATCCCAGCTTACTACCACATAGCTAGGGCTATGGTTTTAAGGGGGGAGCTTGGGGTAGGGTACTCTGAGGTCTTAGGGGTTTTAGAGGGCTCCGAGGACGCTTAGGAGCTTTCACATCTGTAATGAGTTAGCTATTTTAGCTTTGGATTTAGGTTTATCCTAGTGGAGTTATGCGGTGGATTGGGGGATGCTTAGGTCTAGTCAGTATATTACGGTTGTTGTCGAGAATGGTAGGGTTACTGTTGCCGGTAGGGTTTACGAGTCCGGGCATGTTATGCTTATTGGGGCTTCTGGTCTAACAGCTTCTATAAGCTATGGTTCTGTTAGGGCTGAAGCCTTATTCCCCTTGGAGCCTCAGGTTGAATCCACATCAGAGGATGTTGTTAAGGTTCAAGCTCCAGAGTCTAAGTTTGAAGTTGACACTTTAGGTAGTAGGATTGAGGAGGTTAGCAGGGTTGATGGGGGTGTTGTAATTAGAGGTCAGATTGTTTCAATTAAGTTTGAGAGCGACGATGAGTATAGTGATATCATTGTTAAAGTACCGAGGTTTAAGAAGCTTAGAGCTAAGAGGGTTGAAGTTATATCCGGTAAGAGGACAACATTGAATATGATGACAACACCTTTCACAATAGGAGTTCTCACAGTATACGATGCAACATGCACTATTAGGAGTGAGGGGGATAGCATGGTAATAGAGGTTAGATAATCCTTTAAACCCCCCCACCACCCCCCATCCTCTGGTTAGCCTGAGATGGGCGGTGAGGGTAGGCTTACTCTCAACGACTGGCTACTCAACATCTCAACACTACTCTACGTCATAGCACTCCTAGGCGTCGCCCCCTACCTGCCTAGATACGCTATAGGGCTTGGTGCTGGCGAGATCGAAGTTTCAATGCTTGCAACTAGCTACGCTATAACAGCTATAGCTTTAAGGTTAACAGTGGGGGGTTTAAATGATAGGGGTTACGCTAGAGCTCTAATGATCTCCGGTGGTCTTCTCAACACCCTCTCCATAACCCTATACTCTATAGCATCAAACCTGGAGATATTATATGCTGGGAGGCTCCTACAAGGCGTCTCAGTAGCCCTATTCATACCAGCATCCCTATACTCAGCTAGCGTAACAGAGGCTAGAGCTCAGAAGGCCATAGTATGGAGGAGCACCATGTGGGGCCTAGGCTCAGCCCTAGGACCAGCACTACTAGGCCTAATACTACAAACACTATCCTGGAAATGGTTTTTCTACGTAGCAGCAGCCACATCAACACTATCAGCACTCCTAGCAACACCATTCAAGCTTGAGAGGGTTGAGGTTAGAGGAGGGGGCGGAGGGTCAATCCTAACGAAACCATTCATACTATCATCACTAACACTATTCACATACGTCATAGCATACCAATCACTCTCATACTTCCTCCCATCACTCCACGAAGTAGAAGGACTACCAACAACGGAGACAACAACATTCTTCACAGTAATGGCCTTAGCAAACCTAACAGCGAGAATAATACTATCACTACAAGGAAACTTCAACCCCAAAAACACAGCTCTAACAGGAGTATTAATAAGCATAGCAGGATACACAGTAATCACAGTAAAACAGGAAGGAATAGAAGCACTAATAGCAGCAACACTAGCAGGACTAGGCCTAGGACTACTATTCCCATCACTCCAAATAATATCACTCCTAGGAGTACCAAGACAGAGGAGGGGAGTAGCATCAAGCATATACACAGCAATGTTCGACCTAGGAGCACTAGTAGGGCCACCAACAGTAATAACAATAGCAGGAGGATACAGAGAATCACTAACACTATCAACACTCATAACAGTAACAACGCTAATCCCAATAACACTACTCAAGACAACAGGGAAACCTAAGGAACAGGAGCCCCGACCATAGCCCTCCAGAGGAGTAGGAGAAGCGTACCTATAACACCAACAAGGATAGGAACGTTGAATGCTATAAACAACCTTACGAAGAGAGCCATCTGACCTTCAAGCCTACTAACCCTATCCCTAATATCAAGAACATCCTTCCTCAAACCATCAATCTCTCCTTTCAACTCCCCCCTTACACTTTCTATCTCCTTCCTTAGTTCGTTTCTCACGCCTTCTATTTCTTTTTTCAGTTCGTTTTTCACACTTTCTATTTCTTTTCTTAGTTCTTCTCTCACGCCTTCTATCTCCTTCCTCAGCTCTTTCCTCGTGCTATCCAGTTCGTTTCTCACATTATCTATTTCTTTTTTCAGCTCTCCTCTCGTATTCTCTATTTCCTTCTTCAACTCCTCTCTCACACCTTCAGCTTCTCTTCTAACATCATCTCTAGTAGCTATATCCCTCACAATAGCTGTTAGCATAAGACGTCTAACCCTCCTATCCTTAACGATATGTGTTATAAGTTGTTCGACGAGCATACTCCTAGCCTCCTCATCTCCGGATAGCTCTTCAATGAGCTGTCTAGCAATAGACAATAATAGCACCCTAGTGTTAGGAGGTTCTTTAAGGCTTTTAAGTTTTAAGCTTGCTCTCGGGTAGGGTCTTAGAGTGAGTAGAAGCGGGGAAGGAGGAAAAACATGTTTAGGTTTGGGGTTTCCCCCGGGGTTCCCAGGGGTTTTACCTTTGGGGTCTCCATCCTCTTGGGGGCCCTCTTCTCGGTGGCCCTCTGGTTGTTTGAGTGTATTGTGTTTTTGGTTTTGGTGTATCCTCTGGTATATCATCTTCTCTTGCTACATCCTCATCTCCTATCCTAGCTATGTTTCCTTTTGCTCCAACGTTTAGCTGTACCTGTCCTCTATATGTTGTTGTCCACCCTCCTCTAATCTCTATGGCCTCTCCCTTCTTTATTGACCCTGCTAGTTTACCCCATAGTGTTAGCCTTACTCTTCCGCTATCATCCCCTACGACTGCCTCACTTATAGTTCTAGGACCGTTCTTAGTCTCTATGACCTTAGCCTCTCCAGCCTCTATAACCCTTACCTTCACGTTAACCCCGTCCATGCCCTCTCTTAGATCTATTACCCTAACCACGCTACCCACGCTCTACGCTCGCAACCAGCAAGACCTAACCCCTAATGGGGGGTCCCAGGAGGGGTTAGACCTTGCCAGCCGGCTTAGAGTGTAGGCTTTAGAGCTTATAAGCGTATAGCCTCCTCGATTATATAGGTTGCAGGCCTTGGCCCGCCCATGTAGCTTTTGCGGTGTAAACGCTATCTTTGAATGCCCTCTATGCGGTAGGATTGTATGTGAAAGACACTATAACGCAACAAGAGGTCTTTGCGCTGGGTGTATTGAGGCTCTATGCGATTTTTGCAACAAGCGCCTCTCAATAGCTATGTGTATCTACTGCGGTAGGCTCGGATGCGATGTATGCCTGGTGCAGGTGGATAATGTTAGGAGGGCGTGTAGAGAGTGTTTAGATAGGAGGGCTTTAAGGTTGGAGGAGGCATGGAAGAGCCTTGAAGCTCTTAAACACCTAACCCTTAGAATGTCTAGAGCTTAAAACCTCCACCTCGACGCCTGGGAAACCTAAGCTCCTGAAGGGTATAAAAGGCGAGGATCTACCATCTACTGTGAAACGGTGTGCTCTGAGGATGTCCACTAGGGTTTTAGATTCTACTCATGCAACTCTAGAGTCTGTGATGAAGAGGGTTCCGAGGAAGGGGGCTAAGGCTACCTACGCTCTCAGCATACTATCGAGGCTAGATTGGGTTGTGAGGCAGTGTAGGAGTTTAACCCTTAAAGCTCAATGTCTTGCAAGTGCTAGAGGTCTTTGCATTGAGGGGAGGGATTCTAAGTTGTGTGATGCTAAGTGTGCCTCCATAGCAGTTTTGGAGAGGCAGGGGGAGCTGGTGGTGTATAGGAGGACTGGTAACCCGTTAGCAGTTAGGCTAACACCTGAAGGTGTAGTTATAGCGAGGAGGGGTAGTGTGATAACAGTTACAGGGGCTAGGATTAAGGTAGAGTTGGTAGCAGGTGGAGGGGGGAGGGTGGAGAGGGAGGTGAGATTAGATGATGTGGAGGAGCTCCTGGAAAACGAGTATCTAGTAAAGCAAAGCCTTAAAGGAATTGAAACACAGCTCTCAAACATAATAAGAAACCTAGCAGACTGTGCTAGGCTCACAGCAACACCCTGCCCGTGAGGGTTAAACCATCCTCCTTAAAGGAATCCTTTAATACTACCTTTAAAGATCTCCAGGGGCCCCATATAACTCTAGTTTAAATAGACCAATAATGTTTAATAGCCTTGAAACACACTAACACCCCATGGCTGAGGTGCCTGGAGATGGCTAAGCTACCGGCAGTAAAGGTAAAGGACCCATCAACAGGTAAGGAGGTTGAACTAGCACCAGTTAAAGCATGGAAGCTATCACCTAAAGGTAGGAAAGGCGTTAAAATAGGTCTATTCAAGAGCCCCGAGACAGGTAAGTACTTTAGAGCAAAACTACCGGACGACTACCCGATCTAGATGGGTAACACAATCCACAAACTAGAAACACCCCTTTTTACCCCCCTCCCCTCTTCTCTCAACACCGGTAACACTCTAGTTGTACGAAGCATTCCCCATAAATAGTTGTAGAAGTCAAATCCTAGAGGGGGTTGGGGTTGGGGAAGCCTATTGGTAGGTCTCTTGAGAGGATTGTGGATTTTGAGGTTAAAAAGTTGCTCTCCGATCTAAGCTGGGTTGAGTATAGGCTTGCCCTCCTAGGTGGTAGTGAGGAGGATGAGATAGAGCGTAGGCTTTTAAACGTGCTTAGGAGGAATATAGTTAGGGATTTGGAGCTCCTCCTATCCTATAAGGGTAGGAGGTCTGAGGAGGCCCAAGCTTCTTAGATGTTCTAAAGTGTTAAATTAAAAACTTTTAAATACTACTAGTTTAAACTGGGAGTTTGTAACGGGGGTAGTAGACTATGGTATCCAGGCAGAAAGCCCTTAGTAGGGAGTTGGGGGAGAGGCTTAGAAAGCTAGTTCTCGATAAGTATAGTGAGATGCAGGAGGTCACAGAGGTGGGAGATATAAAGGTTGCTGTAGCCCTCGTAGACGATGATATAGAGAAGCTGGTACTCCTAGTACTAGAGGAGGCTAAGCAACCCCTATCATGGAGGGATCTAAAGGCCATATTCGGGGGCATAGTGGGGGAGGATAGGCTTAGAAGGATACTCGGAGCCCTTAAAGCCAAGAACGAGGTTGCAGAGCTCTCCCACACTAGATTCTCCCTACCAGAGTACGTCCCCCTAAGTGAGATTAACAGGGTTAAAAACCCGGGTATTATAAGTAAGATCCTAGAGCTAAAGAAGGGGGAGACTCAGTAGGCCATGGTTAGAGCGAAGGCCACGAGGAGGGGGCATATAGCATTCCTGGAGACAGAGCTAGGTCAGAAGGCTGTAGTACCCTGGGATGAGCTTTGCAACATAGCTAGGATGCTGAGGTTAAGGATAGAGGTTGAAGGTGTGGAACTTAAATGCGAAGATGTTAGAACCCACATTAGACCTGGTTCCAGTACTTAAGCTAAGGATAACGGTGTACGTCCACCTCCTATACTCGCTAGCCTGTTATTAAGAAATTTAAGGTAAGCTTCCACCCTAGGTCTAGCTAGGGGCTTGCTCATGGCCGTTTGGAGCGTGCTCGCCCTACTCAGGGAGAATCCCGAGGAGCTTAAGAGGCATGTGGCTAAGAGGCTTATGGACCCCCGTGTTGTCGACGAGGCTCTAGCCCTTGATATTGAGTGGAGGAGGCTTCAGGTTGAGATTAACGAGTTGAGGCATAGGCATAATGTTATAACTAGGGGTATTGCGAGAGCTTCCAGCGAGGATGAGAGGGTTAGGTTGCGTGAGGAGGCTAAGGAGCTCTTGAGGAGGCTTGAGGTTTTAGAGGCTAGGTTTAACGATGTAGACTCTAGGAGATCTCAGGTTCTACTCTCCCTACCCAACCTCGTTGACGACGACGTGCCTGTTGGGGATGAGAGTGCTAGTGTGCCTATAGAGTTTTGGGGTAAACCTAGGGTTTGGACAGGCTACATTGACCAGTTTAGGGAGCAGACTGAGAGGTACGGGTTTAAGGTTGAATACGAGCTCATAGACTGGAAGCCTATAGGGCATGCTGATATGCTTGAAGAGGTTCTAGGCCTTGGAGATACGAGGAAGGCCGGTGAGGTTGCAGGCTCTAGGTTCTACTACCTCTTCGACGACCTAGTATGGCTTGACTTCGCCCTGCTCCTCTACGCAATGGACAGGCTTACATCGAAAGGCTACAGGCTCGTCACACCACCATACATGCTGAGATACAATGTCATGGCGGGCGTCGTAGACCTAGGGGCCTTCAAGGACGCAATATACAAGGTTGAAGGCGAAGACCTATACCTAATAGCTACCTCAGAGCACTCACTAGCAGCACTATACTATAACGAGGAGATATACGATGACGAGCTCCCAATAAAACTCGTAGGCGTAAGCCCTTGCTTCAGGAAGGAGGCTGGAGCGGGTAGCAGGGATCTTAAAGGCATATTCAGAGTACACCAGTTCCATAAAATCGAGCAATTCGTATTCTCAAAACCTGAGGATAGCAGGAGGATGCATGAGGAGATCATAAACAACGCTAAGGAGCTCTTCCAAGAACTAGGGTTACCCTATAGGGTTGTTAACATAGCATCAGGAGACCTAGGAGCCCCGGCAACGAAGAAGTACGATCTAGAAGTCTGGATGCCAGCACAGGGCAAGTACAGGGAGATGGTTAGTGCGAGCAACTGTACAGATTGGCAGTCGTACAGGCTAGGCATTAAGATGATAAGGAGGAAGGGGATGATAAGAGAGTACGTACACACACTCAACAGCACAGCAATAGCCTCAACGAGAACTATAACAGCAATACTGGAAAACTACCAGGAACCAGATGGCACAGTACTAATACCAAAAGTACTCAGAAAATACCTAGAACCCTTCGAGAAAGCACCAAAAGAGTACATAAAACCTAGGAGGAAGGAAGGAGAAGTTAGGACCTAAACCCCTAGGGAGGAGGGCCCCGAGGAGGCGAGTATTGAGATGTATTAATCTAAGCATATAACTCTTGAAACACCACCACCAACTATGGGGTTGGGTATGCAGAATGTTGTTTTAAACGAAGATAATGTTAAGATTAGCGGTGATGAGAGTTTAGTGAAGGCCGTTATAGAGGCTCTAAGGGAGGTCTACGACCCCGAGATCCCGGTTAACATATACGATCTCGGCCTTGTGTATGAGATTCACGCTTCTAAGACCGAGGATGGGAGGCCTCTTGTGAAAGTGCTTATGACGGTAACAGCTATAGGGTGCCCTGTGATAGGCCCTCTGGCTGTGTACGTGGAGGAGGCTGTAAGGGATAAGATTCCAGGTGTTGAGGTTGAAGTTGATATAACATTCGACCCTCCGTGGACACCTGAAAGGATTACCAGGGAGGGTAGGGAGTTGTTTAAGGCCATGTACGGCTATGATGTGGTGGAGCAGTGGATTGAAGCTTACAGGGAGAGGGGTTAAGAGGTTCTCTAAGGCTTTATAACAATCCTCCCCGTAGACCTCCCCGACTCTAGGATCCTATGAGCTTCCCTAACCTCCCCGACTTCCAAGCCTATGGTTTTATAGAAGGGCTTAACCCTACCACTTCTAATGAGCTCCACGGCCTCCCCTAGCTCTCTAAGAGTTGAGTTTAAAACCCCTAGTACTTTAACCTCCTTTAGTATAATAAGGCCTAGGAGTAGTTGTTGTGGTTTCGGATCCACGTTTCCAATTAGCATAATCCTACCACCCCTATTAACAGCTCTAATACTCTGCTCCAACGTAGGCCCCCCTACAGTTTCAATAACTATATCTGGTCCGCGCCCATCAGTAACCCTTCTAGCCTCCTCTGCAAACCTATCCCTATACACTATAACACTATCAGCCCCCATCTTCTCAACCAACCTAGCCTTATCCTCGCTCCTAGTTACAGCTACAACCCTTAACCCCAAAGCCTTACCCACTTGTACAGCGTGCAACCCAACCCCTCCCGACGCACCTGTAACAAGAACGTACTCCCCCTCCCTAACCCCCCCAAGGGTCTTATAGGCTCTAATAAGAGTTCCTATAACGCATGCAGAGAAACTATAAGCCTCAGGCCCGGCCTCCCCCGGATCGCCTATCCTAGTTAAGACCCAGTAGGGGAGTTTAACGTACTCAGCATAACATCCATTAACATCCTCCCCAACCCACCTATTACCCCTACACGTATTCTCCCTCCCCAACCCACACTCAGGATCCCCGGGGTTGAAAATGTATATGAGGGAGGCTGCAAGATCACCTCTACTAAACCCTCTCACAGAACCCCCCATCTCGACAACAAACCCTGAAACCTCATGGCCGGGGATTACAGGGATCCTGGCTTTCATAAAACCCCTCCTGACAATGGTATCCCTATAGCAGATGCCGCAACCTGCAACCTTCAATAGAACTTCCTCATCGCCAACCGTGGGAGCCTCAACATCCTCCTCCACAAGGACATCAACATCGCCGAAACCCTTCAACACTATAGCCTTCAACCTAGACCACCGTCTTAGTAGGTGGCCTTCTAGAGTTTAAAACATGCGGGGAGCTCTTGTTGAAGTTGTTAAAGCTATTTAGGCTTAAACTAAACTAGATTAGTTGGTGTGGTGGCCCGCGTATTATGGAGGATGGTGAGGAGGATTCAGGAGATAGTAGTCTGCTAGTGAGAAGGGCCTTATCCAGGGACGCCCGGAACATATACATGATACACCTTAAGAGCCTAGCTGGCGTCGATAGGGAGGATGTAAACTGGTTTAGAGAACTGCTAAGAGTTAGATCTAGGAGGGTTAAGGCTCTCGTAGCAGAGGTTGCCGGGGAGGTTGTAGGTTTCACGATAGCGTATAAGAGTAGGGATAGAGCTTACATAGACTACCTAGCTGTAGACCCGAAGTTTAGAGGTTTAGGGGTTGGTAGTAGGCTGCTCAAGGAGCTTGAAACACTCCTAGCCGAGGAGGGCGTAGAGGAGGTGGGTTTAAGTGTTAAGAGCAACAACCTAGCAGCTCTACAATTCTATGTTAGGAACGGGTATGTTGTGAAAGGGGTTGTACTAGTGCTTTCAGCAAAGGTGAACGATATCGTTAACGGCTCCCTGGACGGCTACAGATTTGAGGTTATAAGGGGTAACGTTGGAAGGCTTAAAGCTAAGGTAATACATACAACGTGGTGGAGCTCTGTAACAGAGGAGGCTGATAGGATGGTCTATGAGAGGCTTAGAGATGAGTACACACTCCTACTATACAGGAGCTCCAGACTCAGAGGTTTAGCTGAGTTCTCGCCAAGGAAGGTTATGAACGTAGACTACATAGCAGTATCCTATAGTAAGCCTAGGGAGGCCCTCAAAGCACTCATAAGAGCTTTGAAGGAGGAGGCTGTGAAGGGGGGTGTTGAGGAGATCGTAGTTCACGTTGATGGAAGTAAGAACAGCTTGTTAAACTCACTACTAGAGCTTAACTTTAAAACTGTGAGAGCGGAGTACAGGCTGTCTAAGAGGCTGTTATAGAGCTGACGGTAGATTTAAATAGCTTTAGATAGCTGTGGATACATGGTATAACGTGTTGGGTGAGCCGTCGAAGACTCTAACTAGAACAGGTAGTTCTAGAATCGTGGGTAGCAGTTCTCAAATTGACATACTTAAATCCAGGGGGAGGTTAACTTTACTCCAAACACCATGTGTCCAAGAGCTCTCGGAGGGGCCTATGTGGGAGGTTGTTGCAGTTTTATATGGGTATTTAAGCTTCGAAGCTCAGAGGTATATCCTGGTCTTAGATTGTACTAGCTATGGATTTGAGGTGTGTTTTTTGGAGTTTAAGGTTCTTCGTAGGACTGTTGTGCTGGAGTGCTATGCTAACAAGGTTGCTAGAGAGGCTCTAAGGGGTATAGTTGAACCTTTGAAGAACATGGTTAGCGAGATGGTTGAATATGCGTTAAAGCATAATGCATCCCAGAACACATTACACAGGGTATTCTACGAGAGGTATAGGAGAGAGTACCCATGGATACCAACAAGGGTTATAAAAGGTGCCTACAGGGATGCAGTTAGAAGAGCTAAGTCTTTCAGAGAACGCTTGAAGAAGGGTAAAGCCTACACAAGTAAACCAGAGGTTAGAAGGGTTACAATAGTGTACTCAGATAACCAGGATTGGAGGATTGAGAGTGGAAGTTTGAAGATTAGAACTCATAGGGGGTGGGTTGAGCTTAGCTACGCTAATAACAGACAACTGCTTAGATACCTCTATGGTGGTTGGATTCCTGCAAGCGAGCTTAAGC
>Ga0079997_117329_pt1 | contig 220296 bp, 171 predicted proteins | sample PerSpoCPS_CMetaG_FD_69200 | JGI IMG/M metagenome (GOLD analysis project Ga0079997, IMG submission 69200) | Archaeal communities from Yellowstone National Park, Wyoming, USA - Perpetual Spouter C (PS_C) MetaG (SPADES assembly) (version 2) | ecosystem: Environmental > Aquatic > Thermal springs >... | reverse complement strand
CCAGTATTCCCACTCCTTAATAAATAAAATCCACCTAAGCCAACTAAGGTTAAAATAATAATAAAATCCATAACCTTCATCCTACTTAATAACCAATACCTTATCTCTCTATAATTAAATACCATAAAAATACTTAAAACAATAGGTAAAATTAAAATCAATTTGATACCACTTACCTTATCTATCCCTAAATATAAATTTAAATTATTATTAATATCAAAAGCTAATATAACACTTTGAATAAATAAAGCAAATAAAATTAAATACAAGATTAATTTAAAATAAGCTAAAATGAAATTAAATTTCATATTTTGATCAATTAATTTTTCAAAGATTTCCCTATATATAAATACAGCAATAATAAAGCTACTAAATAATAAAACTAAAACATTAAAAATAAATTTAATTTTAAAAATAAATGAAAGAATAAGCAAAAATAATCCTGAAATACTAAGAATAAAAAATAATCTATTAGAGACATTATAGCCTTGACTTACTAAGTAATCATAGTAATAATTAATGGAAGCAAAAGAATAAATAATAAAGATAATTAAACCTAAAATCCCAATTAATTTTAAATAAAAAATCAAATTATAATTTCTATTGAGTTCTTTATTTTTATAAATATGATTATTTATTTTTAAAATATTCTTAGATATCTCTTTAATTAAATCTATATTTTGTCTAAAAGCAAGATTATCATTAAATCGATAAAATATTAATTTACAATTTCTTTCATTAAATGCTAAATCTACGGAATTAATAATGGAATTAGGGGATTTGTCTTTAATAGTTAAGGTACTAAATACTTTTATTTTATTTTGTAAAGGAAGCAAATTAGCTAATTCCTTAGAACCTCTTTGAATATTTTTAACATTATAATATTCTAAAACCCCAAAAATAAGGTTTTTATTAATAAAAAATTCTTTTAAATAAAAAGGATATCCACTAATAAATGACCCATTAAAAATAATTATATCATTATTTCTTATAAAATCTAATTTATCTAATTGATAAAAATAGGAACTAACCCTCCAAACAATAGTTTTATTTTTTAATCTATAATATTCTACTTCTTTTAAAGGAAATATTTCTAAAGAACTAATATAATCATAATCTACATTAACTTTAATAACTAATCCTAATTTATAAACCTTATTTGGAAATAATCTATTCAAAATTGAATAAATACTATCTAAATAATAGCTATCATTTGTATAAATAAAAGTACTGTTAATATCATTTGATTTTATCTCATTACTTAAATAAGTTATCCAAAATTTGGGATTTATAGCTAATTCTTTTTTACTAACTAAATCAATAATATTATTATTTTTTAACTCTTTTAAACTTAATAACTTAAAAGAAATACCATTAACATAATTTAGAATTTCATTATCTAATAATTCTTTATAATTATAAACATAATTAGAACTAAAATTAACGTAATCGTTATAATCTATTACTAAATAGTTAGGGATTAAGGTATAATAAATTTTGTCAAATAAGAATTTAAAAATAAAATATATTAAAGCTAAAAAAAATATAAAATATCTCATTAATAATTATGATTTAATTTAATAGTATTGTTCATTTTAAAGTATCCAATAGTTTCTATAATAAAACCAATTAAAAGCCCTATAATAATAAAACTCCCATAAAAAGATATTAGCCCTGCTGTTCTAAAAATATCCTCATTAGTAATTTCAGCTAATTTATCTAAATATTTTTTAGCAAGATACCCAGAAGATAAAATAATCAGAAAATATAAGATACCAAATAAAAATAAAATTGCAATTGGTAAGATTATTGAAGTCGAATTAGAATCGCTATTGAAAAAAAACAAAAAACTAAATCCAAAAACAAAATATAATACAATAATAATAATACTTAGCATAATAGGAATAACCACTCTACTAATTAGCATATTATAAAATATACTCATATTTCCACTTTTTTTACTCAAAGAATAAAACCCTATAATAAAAAATATAAAAGCTATCAAAGAAATAATACTTCCTATACAGGGAATAAATGAAGAGATAATAAATATTAAAGCTCCATAACTTAAATATTTTTTTTCATTTGATATATCTATTTCTTGATCTACATTATAAAAATTATTTAACATATTTTTTTTTAATACATTTTAATAATAAAATACTACTTATTTTTTAGGTCTCCTTTGGAATATAATAATAATGGGCAGGGCGGAGAGGATTTGAACCCCCGACCAATGGATTTGGAGTCCACCGCTCTACCAAACTGAGCTACCGCCCTACCCTAACTCTACTATTCTATATTTTTAATCTTATACCTCCTTTATCAGCTATTTTTGTAAGCTACTTTTCAAGAATATATATCAAGATAATTCCAGTAAATAACATAATAAAATTAGCTAAAAAAGCTGCTAAAAAAGGATTCAGTATATTATTTTTCCCTAATGCTACAAAAAAAGAAAAACTACTATAGTAAAAAAATATTAAAAATACACTTAAAAATAATCCGATAAACCGACCTTTCCTTGCAAACATTACTGCTAATGGTAATGATAATAAAATCAGAATTATATTAGATAAAGGTAAGCTAAATTTTAAATATAACTGAGTTTTTAAGTAATTATCTTTTAACCCTATTTTTTCAATTTCATTTACTTTTTCTTTAAGTTCTGAATACTTCATTTCCCAAGGAGTTTTTAATTCCTCTGTTATTTTATCTACAGATATATCTAAAGGAATAATTAATTTTTCAAATTTAGCTTGGGATTTTATAAACCCTTTATAAGATATGTCAGTAATAAAACCATTATATAAAATTATTTTGAAATCTTTAGCTACTCCTTTAGAAGCGGTTATTATCCTTGGATAAAAACCTGTATTATTATCTATTAAAGTAATATAATTCATTTCCCCTTTTTGTTTATCTATTTCTTTAATTATAATAATTTTACCATCGGGTAATTTAAAAAATACATTAGTTTGTAAGAAAGCTAAGGGAGCTTTTATTATTTTTTCTTTAACAATTTTCTCAGAAGCACTCATAGATAAAGGAACTATTGTCTCATTTAAAAAGAACGATACTAAACTCAAAAATAAACCTATAACTAAAAAAGGAAGTATTATAAAATAAAATCTAATTCCTAATATTCTTAAAGAAGTTATTTCAAAATTAGATTCTAACTTAGTAATGGAATTTATAATAGCAAATAGATTAGCTACAGGTATAGCAATAATTAAAAAAGCAGGAATTCTATAAATTATTATCTTTATAAAACTACCTAAATCCAAACCCTTAGATATTACCTGATCTACTAAAATAAATAACATCTCTGATATCATAAATATAATAAATCCAATTAACCCAATAAAAAAAGGTAAAATCATTTCCTTTGATAAATAAAAGAATAATGTTTTACGCATTATCTATTTCAATATTAATTATTTCCTCTACTTCCCAATTTTTATCTATATAAACTCCTACTATAGTTAATTTTTTAATTAAAAAATTATTTTCACTTAAAAAGCTATAAAGTGAATTAACAGAATTAATGATATCACTTTTATGTTGTTCATCACTAACAGGATTCCCTGCACAGTCATAATGTCCAGCAATTATAATATAATCTGAATCATGATTAATTAATGATATTCTTATTTTTTGTTCTAATTTATATATATTTTCTTTGTTTTTTAAGAATCCATCCATTCCAGGTTCTGTAATCATATCTATATATAAATCGTTTAGGTTTAATTTTTTTTGAAAATATTTCAGTATTGGTTTAATAGTTCTTCCATCCATACAGTTTAATGCAGTTATAAATTTCATATGTGTTATAACCTCCTTTTTTTATATAATTTTTTATATAAATTTAATTTTTCAGGGATGTAGGAAATATAAAATAGATATCATGACGTAAGTCATAACAAAAACAACACCTTCAAACCAATTAGTTTTACCATCAACTAAAGCAGAAAAAGCGATAATAAAAGCAGAAAACATAGCAACTATTTCAAATATATTAAAACTAAGAGCTACATCTAAACCTAAAAATTTACCAATGATTATTAATAAAGGGGCAACAAGTAATCCTACCTGATTACAGGAACTAATAGCTACTTGAAAACTGAGGGAAATTTTATTCTCTCTAGCAACCCAAATAGCAACTGCACCTTCTGCTGCATTACCAACAACAGCGGCAATAATACCACCAATAAAAAACTTTGACCACCCTAAAATCTTATGGGTTTCCTCTATAGAATCTACAAACATATGACTACTAAAAGCAACAGCTATCGTAGATATTAATAAAACTATTATAGAAAAACCTAAGGGCCAATCTGGCTTTTCAGTTAATTTCTCACCTTCTGGTATAAATATAGATTTATGAGTCTTTAATTGAAAAATTAATGCAAAAATATATGTTATTAAAATAATAACAGAAAAATAAAAACTAATATTTAGTAATATTTTATTAGCTAAATCAGGAGTAATAGATTTATCAAATATGGGAGCTAAAGGAATAATAGATGGAATAGTTAAATATATTAAAATAATAGCAAGTAAAGTAATATTAGATTGAGTAGCTTGATAACCTATTTTTTGCTCACTATATTTAGTACCACCTGCTATCATAGCTAATCCTAATAACAATAATAGATTAGCTAACATAGAACCAATAATAGAAGCTAATGCCACTTCTACTTCATTTTTTATTAATGCAATAACACTTATTATAAGTTCAGTTATATTACCAAAAGTAGCGTTAATAACACCAGCTACAACAGGGTTATAATATAAAGAAATTTCTTCAGTAGCCTTACCTATTATAACAACAATACCTAATATAGCTAAAGCAGATACAATAAAGACACTTACCCCACCAATTTATAAAAACTTAAATAAAATCAATACGAAAACTAATAAACTTAAAATAGATATCTTAGGTAATTTTTTTATATACTCAATCATAATTTCTCCTCCCTATATTTAAGAAAATCTAATAAAATTTTATAATTACTTAATATATAAAAAGAGAAAGCTAAAAAAGCTAAAATAAAAGCTAAAAGAAACATAAACTCATATCCAAATTTAAAAATAACTGTTCCCAAAAACGAACCAATTAAATTAGATAGTGACATAATAGAAGATAGCAAACTTAAAGCAGTAACTTTTTCTTTCTCATTATTTAGTATAAGAGCTTCTATATTTCCTAAATATAAAGCAGTAAAAGATAACCCTAAGATTATCTGTAATAAAAACAATAAATGAAAATCCTTTGTAAAATAAAAAAGTAGAAAATATAAAGAAGATAAAAAATATCCTAAGCTTACCAATATAAAAGAAGCTAATCTTTTATTTATTTTATAAGCAAATATAGCTAAAATAGGATTAGAAAAAGTTTGAACTATTATATTAATTGCATTTAAAATCCCTATAGCTTTTAAATCCATATGATAATGGTTAAGTAAAATATAGGTAAAGAATAACCATATCATAGCAGCTCCACTATGCCTAAAAACTAATGGTAAATAAATATTGATATTTTTAACAAAAACTTTTAATGAATTAGTATCATCTGAATTTTCAATTCCTTTGTTCTTAATTTCATTTTCCTTTAATATAATTAAAAAAGAAAATACAAAACCTAAGATATACAAAATAAATATAAGAATAAACATAATTTTATAGTTATTAATAACAGAACCAAGAAAGTATCCGATTAAAAAACCAATGGAAGAAATAGATACAGTTATACCTCGATTATTAGATAAAGAAAAACAAGTACCAATATAAAAAGCACCAGTTAATCCGATTAATAATAAGCTGAAAATATAATAATCAAGATTATTGCTAAAGAATAAAGAAACAATTAAAATTGACTGTATAATAATAGCTATTCTTATAAAAATTAGAGTATATTTTTTGTATTTATCTACTTGAGGGGATATCAAGAAACCAGATAATACAGAACCTAAAGAATAAAAAGTCCCTAAAATACCAATGTAACTATTATTAACTCCTAAATTTTTAATAATTAGCGGTAGATAAAGATACAAAGTAGAAAAAAAAGAAAAATAAATCATAACAAGATACCCTAAGATAAAATCCCTTTTTTTTAGATTATCCAATGAATAATTAAGCATCATTTCTTTATTGCCCCTTCCCATTTAATATAAAAGTAATTATAACATGTTTTTTTCTTTTATAAGTTCAAAAAAAATGGGTAATATATTAGGATCAAATTGATTTTGGTTTTCTTTCATAATATTAATAGCTTCTTGAACTGAATAGGCTTTTCTGTAAGCTCTATCACTAATTAATGCAACAAATACATCACAAATTCTAATAATTCTAGAGCCCAAAGGTATAAGATTAGATTGAAGTTTATCTGGGTATCCTGAACCATCCCAATTCTCATGATGATGCTTAACAATAGATACTATTTCAGAATATGAATTTAATTTTTCTAAAATATTAGCAGCAATAAGTGGATGTTTTTGTATTAATTCTTTCTCATTTTCATTTAGAGGTGTATTTTTTGAAAATATATATTCAGGAATAGATATATATCCTATATTCATTATCTTTGCTGCATGGTAAATTTTACCTATTTCCTCATAATTTAAATTTAATTTTATACTTAATTCTTTAGCTAACTCAGCTACTTTTAAACTATGATTAATCCCATAAGGATTCCTATTATCAACTATCTTAGAAATATTCTCTATAGTCAATTTCGCAGCATTTATTAACCAATTATAATTCTTACCAATCATAACTATTGGTAATAAAACAATTAACCAAATATAACTCCATAAAACCAATTTCAAATCTATTAATAGTTTAAACAATATTAAATTTGCTATCAAATTTATAATCAAATTTCTAAAACTAAAAAATAAAATAAACTTTCTGATATCTATAAAGGATTTTACATTAAAAAACATATTAATAATCTCTATAAGTAAATAATTAACCAAATAAAATATAAAGTTAAAAATTAATATTTGAAAAAGTAAGAAAATAAAAGAATCAGTTTTAATAAAAAACAACTTAAACAAAATAAAAAGAACAAAGATCGGTATGATTTCAATAAATAATAGATAGAAATAGATCTGCTTATTTTTTAAATCTTTGTATTCAATAAAAGAAAATAGTAGTTTAGAGAATATAATAGCTAAAGTAGAAAGAAAAAAATTAGTTTGGTAAAAAAAAGAGATAAATGAATATAAATAAAAAGCTTCAATTAATCTTATGTTATACATTCTATAGGGAGTAAGAAGATAAAAGAAGTTAGATAAAAAAATTAAGATAGTAAAATAACTGAAATCAAACATAATAAATCATATTAAAAAATATGGCGGCACGAGGATTTGAACCTCGGACCCAGGGATTATGATTCCCTTGCTCTAACCACTGAGCTATGCCGCCCCTTACTTCTTATATTCTATAAAATCTACCTAAAACCTTCATATTTTTTTAATATTTTAACTTAAATAACACTTTAACTAAATATTTAATATTTCTTGATATAATTCTTTAAACTTATTAGAAATTTTGCTATAAGAGTAGTTTTCTTTAACAAATTCAGAGATCTTTTCCTTAGCAAAATTTCTATAATTTTTACACATGAAATAAAAAGCATTGACTAACTGTTCAATATCTTCTTTATCGATTAAAATACCATATTCTGGTTTAAGATATTCTTCAGGACCTCCACATTTAGTAGCGATAACAGGTAATCCGCATAACATAGCTTCTAAAGTAACAACTGAAAAAGTCTCTACCCTACTAAACATGACAAAAAAATCATAATCACTCATTAAATCCTTTAAAACTTTGTTATCTACTGCTCCTTTAAAAAACACATTCTTATTTAATAAATTTAATTCAGAAGCTAAATTTGTTAATTTTCTTTTATCTTTACCATCTCCATAAATATCAAGTATAATATTTTTATCTTTAAATTCTTTTTTATAGGTATCTAAGAATTTTTTAAATCCTATCAATAAGCCACTTATATTTTTCGTTTTATCAATTAAGTTAAAAACTGAAATAATTTTTATAATATTATCTTCAAAACTTTTTTTAATTTTAATATTCTCAAATCCTTCAAAAACTACGTTTGGAATAACATAAAATTTATTATTAAATCCTAATTTTTTCATAGATTCTTTTAAAGATTCACTTACACAAATAATTCCATTAGAAAATAAAACTATTTTTTTTATAAAAAATAAAAGAATTTTTTTTATTAAATCTAATTTATCCAATTTATTTGCAATTCGTAGATAAAAACTTGAGTGTTCTAAAGTTATAAATTTTACATTTTTAAATAATTTAAAAAATAAAGCAATAAATAGCATTAATGATACAGTTATATTAACTTGTATCAAATCAATTTTTTTATAATTCTTTAGTATAATAAAAGTTCCAATAATAAGACAAATAATGTAAAGAAAAGAATCAAAAACAAAATTTGATTTTTTATAATAAATGATAATAGTATCAATATTTTCATCTAAAAACTTATCTATCTTTATAATTGATTTAATTTTAGTAGAGGGGGATATATGAAAAGAAATGACCTTGGCAAAAAAGGAAACTGCTTTAGCATGTTTTCTAACAAAAATAGAACTATTAGGATTTTCCAAATTAGGATACCATTTATTCAAAAATAGAACTACCATTATTATTTATATTAATTTATAAATATAAAACTCCTATTCCAAGTGAATTAGAATCTTTGATTAATTCTCTATAAGATTTTCCTTTACTTTTAACTTACTTCATTCTAAAATCTTTTTACATCCTTAATGAGATTAATATCATGAAAAGCAACTATTCCACCTTTCCTAACAAATTTAGAATAATTTTCAAAATCTGACTTAACTGCTTTATAAGAATGATCTCCATCTATAAATAAAAAATCTATTGTTTTATTATCCAATATTTCTTTAACTTTATTAAAAGTTTTTTTCAATAAAGAACTATCTCTAATAAGGTAAAGCTTTTGATTTTCTTTTAAAAATGAATTAAACAAAATGTTTATATATCCTTCATATTTTTGAATTTTATCATAATTTTCAATTCCCCAAAATGGTAAATCCATACTAATAAAAATAGAATCATTAGGAGCTAATTTAATGAAGGAGAATAAAGTTCCACCTCTGTAGCTCCCTATTTCTAAAACAACTTTAGGATTTAGCTCCTTGTATATTTCCAATAACTCAGCAAATTCTTCTTTACATTGAAAAGCCTTAATTAAGTTACTACAAAAACTGTTAGAACTAGTTACAAAATCTGAAATCGTATCTATATCATCGGTACAAAAATTATTTAATTCATTTAAAATCTTTTTTTTAAAATCTTCATTTTCGAAAACTTTATCTAAATCTTGTTTAAAATGATTTATATAATCTACTGTTGTTTTGCTGATCTTTGATAGCATTTATACCTAAATATTTACTCAGGTAGTAATGTAAATTATAATTACCTACTTTAGAAAAAATATAATTTAACGAATGGAAAAGTAAAACTTTGAATCCATAATTATTCAAGATAAATTTTGCTTTATTAATTTTATTTTTTATATTAACTAAGTTAGAACTCAATCTTACCACCACCCTTATTAATATTAAATTATTTAATAAAATCATAATAATATATCTATAACTTTTTTAGCTACATTATCCCAACTATATTTATCTATTATCTTAAAAATATTTCTTTGCTTATTTTCTATTTCCCATTTATTATTTAATAAATAAATTAATAATTCCTTTAGTTTTGAATGGTCATAATCGATAACCCATCCTATATCATTTTCTTCTATGATTTTAGATACAAAAGCTTCTTTGTAAGTTATAACTGGTTTTAAATTTTCTAAATACTCCATAAATTTAATTGGAAGAGCTAAAGTCATATAATCCTTAAAACCATAATCATAAGAATTATAGTTATAAATATTCTTAATTTCAAAAGTTTTATAAAATAATAAAGAAGCATCAGATTTACTATAATAAAAAGGTAAGTCATTTTTATTAGCTTCTATAATTTTTATCAATTCATTTTCCAAAACTGATTTAAGATAATAATTACTTTTAAAAAATTCTTCTTTTCTAGTTATAAAATATAAAAAAATATTTTTTATATTACTATGAAATAATTCTTGAAAACATTTAAACAATTCCAAAGTATTATATGCTCCACCTACGTAAATTAAATTTAAAACATTATTATCTTCTTTTTTAACTTTTTGTTGATATATATTAGAGATATCTAAAGATAAACCAGGTGGAAGTTCTGAAATTTTATTAATACTTATTTTATAGAAATGAGAAAAAAGTTCTCTAAAATTATATGTTGGAACAAAAAAAATATCTATTATTTTTTTTAAGAAAAATAAAGATAAATTAAAAAAATATATATATAAAATTTTCTTAATTATTCCTAATTTATCAATTGCATTAGTTAAATGATATAAATCTCTAACAAAAAAACCTATCCTTAATTTCTTTTCTTTTAAAAATCTTAAAAATTTGATATCATAATTATTTAATAATCGTGGTACTCTATATTTAGAAGTTAATAGAAAAGGCAGATTAGGTAGCTCACCATATACAAAATCAATTTTCTCATCTTTTTCTATTAAACTCCATAGATTTTTTATTTTATTTACTCTCTCTTCGTAAAATCCATCAATAAAATAAACATAATACCCTAACTTTTCAAAAGCTTTTTTAAGAAAATAAATTCTTATGTTATAAGCTCTATTTAGTTTAGATTCATTAAAAGGTACAAAAGTGTAAAATATCATTTTTCTATTCATAATAAACTAATGATAAAAAAAATTTAAGTAAACTAAACAAAATTGTTATATATATTCACTTAATTTAATAATTTGACCTTTAATAAGAGGATTATTTAAATTAAGAATAAGAAAATTAACAATAAATTTAGCTAAAATCTCACCCTTTATTTTTGTATTTAACCCAGGCATTAATATTGTATTTACACTTATATCTTTAAAATCCTTTAGTTCTTTAGACAATATTTTAGTAAGCATTAATTGAGAAGCACCACTTATAGAGATATGTCCATAATTTTCTAAAGGATCTTCAGCATGATACCCTGCTAAATTTAAATAAACCCCTTTTCCCTGTTTTATCATATAACTTAAAAATAATTTTGCTATTACAAAATGAGTAATAAATCTCTGATTAAAAACATTTAATAAAAATTCTTCTTCTATATCTAAAATTTTCTTGCCTTCAAACCAAGATCCAACTGCAACAATTACTCCATCTAATCTCTTGTAGGTCTTATCTATATACTCTATTACCTTATGATTAATACTTTTATCCGTTATATCCAAATTAAATATTTTTAGATTATCCTTATTACCTACAAAATTTTTTAATTTCTCATATTTTTCTCTACTTCTAGTAGAGGTTAATACAATTGCATTTAGATTCAAAAATTCTTTAATTAGGTAAGATCCAACATTCCCTGCCCCACCTGCAACAAATATTACCTTATCTTTTAAATCCATAACCAAACTACCCCCTTTAAATATTAAAAAATCCTAAATATTAGAAAATCTTAATAATTTTCAATCTTTTATAGATTCACTAAATATATTTTCGATTTCTTCGATAGATTGGATTAATATTTTTCTGGGTTTACTTCCTTCTTGAGGTCCGACAATCCCTAATTTTTCTAATATATCCATGATTCTACCAGCTTTAGCAAACCCTATCCTTAGTTTCCGTTGTAATAATGTAGTAGAAGCTCTTTTATCTTCTAATATTATTTTAGCAGCAGATTTTAGTAATTCAGGATCTTCTTCATCTTCTAAATCCTTAGACCCACTACCTAAATTGATACTACTTAAATCAATCTTAATTAAGTTATCAGGTTTAAGTTGAATAGACCAGTATTTTACGATAGTTTCAATTTCTTTTAAGCCAATAAAAGCTCCTTGAGCCCTAATAGGTCTATTAGCTCCAATAGGTAAATACAGCATATCTCCTCTACCAATTAGATTTTCAGCTCCTGACATATCTAAGATAACCCGAGAATCTATCTGACTAGCAACAGCAAAAGCAATTCTAGAAGGAACGTTTGCTTTAATAATACCAGTTATAACATTAGCAGAAGGCCTTTGAGTAGCTATAATTAAATGAATTCCTGCAGCACGCGCTAACTGAGTTAATCTCGCTATATGAGTTTCTACTACATTACCTGCTGTCATCATCAAATCAGCTAACTCATCTATAACTATTACTACAAACGGTAATTTTTCTACATCCTCTAAATTATTGTATTCTTGGATATTTCTAACCCTCTTCTCACTAAATAACTTATACCTTTCTTCCATTAGTTTAACCATTTGCTGTAAAGCACTTGGAGCTTTTCTTACATCTGTTACAATATCAATAACGTGAGGAACACCTTCATATAGTATTAATTCAACCATTTTAGGATCTATTAAAAGTAATTGTAATTTTGTAGGAGCAAAATTAAATAATAAACTACAAATAATAGAATTGATACATACAGTTTTTCCACTACCTGTAGAACCCGCTATTAATAAATGTGGCATCCTAACTAAATCACTTATAACAATATTACCTGAAATATCTTTACCTAAAGCTAACGGTATCTCATAAGAAGTATTTAAAAAATCATCAGTTAAAAGGATATCAGATAAATAAACAGGAATTGGTTTATCATTAGGTACTTCAATACCAATAGCAGATTTCCCGGGGATAGGGGCTTCAATTCTAACAGCAATAGCAGCTAACGCTAAAGCAATATCGTTTTTCAACCTTAGCACTTGAGAAACTTTTATACCCTTTTCTATCTGTAATTCATAACGGGTTATAGATGGTCCTGTAATCACATCTATTACTTTAGATTTTATCCCAAAATTATTTAAAGTATCTTCTAATATATCACTATAATCTTTTACAGTATTACTCTTAGGACGAGGATATATCTTTGAAACTAAATTATGTAAAAACTTAGGAGATGGTATATAATAATTATCAATTTCTTTTAACGCATTCTCTTTAATAAATTCATCATCTATCTCTATATCTAATGTTAAAGATACTTTAGTTTTCTTCTGTTTAGATTTATTTTCTTTCTCATCTACAAAATCTCCATTATTATTTAACTTACTTATACTATTATTTCTGTCATTTTTAAATTTATTTACTAATTCATTTAATTCTATCTCCCTTACATTTTGAGATTTATTAGAAAAATTATTATTAATAATAGACTTTTTTATAATTTGAAAAAACTTAATCAAAACCATTCCTAAAAAATCAAGAGATTTAAAGAATAAATAAAACAATTTAGAAAAAATAAAAATTAAACTACTAAAAGTTTTAGATAAGAAAAATGGAATCTTATTGTTGAATAAATCATTGATAGAAATTTCAAAGAAATATATAAAAGAAATAAAAAATAATAACACATTGATAAAATAATTTAGAGTAAATCCAATGTAATTTTCAATAGTTTTTTTTAATAAAAAACTTTTAGAATTAATATCAGGAAATAATATAACAATAGGCAAAACCAGAAATAGACTACTAAGTAAATGTAACCAAAAATTCCTATTCTCAAAAAAAATAAACATAGACAATAAAACAATGAAAGTAGGTAAAACCCACTTGTTAAACCCTAAAATATTATCTAAAAAAAACTTAATATTTAAAAATAATTTATCATTACTAAAATCAAAATAACTTATAATTAAAATAAAACTTGATAATAACAATAATAGCAAAAATAAAGTTTCTTTTAACTTAGAATTTTTAATCATCTATGAAAAACTAAATTAATTTAATTAACTTACTTAACAGGAAGTTAATTTTAATTTTAGAATCATTGTTTAACTCATTTAATTCATTTAAATAAACTAACAATCTGATAATTTCCTCAACATCTTCTAATTTATTATTTACAATAAACTCTATAAATTCAATGAAATTATTTATATTTAAATTAAAATCCATTAAATCATTATCAACAAAATATTCTTTTAAAGAAATTTTACTTATTCCAATTGTAGAAGACAATATATTATATAAAGCTAAGTAATTATATTCTAAAAGTACAGAAACTAATACTTTTATTAATTTATGAAATATATTATTATCTATGTTTCTTACAAAATTAAGCAATGAAACGACATTGTTAAATTCATTCTTAATATTACTTTCGTTAAGAATATAATCTTCTAATTTGATAAAAAATTCTTCTTTGAATTTTAAATTATTCATTATCAATTCCTTTATATCTTCAATTTCTTTTTTATCAAAATTAGAAAAATTTTTAATAAAATTACTAATATCAATTTCTTCATTTTTTTTAACATCTGTAATTTCTTGATAAAATATTTTTTCAATATCTTTTTCTACTTCAGATATTATACTTTCTTGATCAGTTATTATTTGATTTTCATCTATTTGATTTTCATTGGTTTTAATTTGCTCATTTTGAATATTTTCTATTTGGTTTTCAGGCTCTTTACTTTTAACTTGATTATATTCGATTTGAGTATCTTTAGTTTGATCAAGTTTATTAATAGTTTGCTCAACTTCATTAATTTGTTTAATTTCTTTATTTTTATCATTTTGAATAATTTTAGTTTCGTCAATTTTAGTTTTTTCAAATTCAGCGTTTTCTTTAGGTTCAATTTCTTCATATTTAATTTCTTCATATTCAGTTTTAGTAGATGTATATTCTTCAATAATCTTTTCGATTTCAGTTTCTTTTAATTCAATTTCTTCGGATTTAACTTCTTCAATTTTTATTTCTTCTTCTTTAATATTTTCATTAATTTCAAATTCAGAATTAATTTTGGATAATTCAGATTCTTTTAAAGATTCTTGTTCTACTAATCCAAATTCCTTATATAAATTGCTAAATGTAGTGCTATTTAATTCAATAATAGCTTGTTCTTCAATAAAATATTCATTCTCTCCATTACTAATATCGAAATTGTTTATTATATCTACTATATCTTGATTAATAAAGGAATTAATTAATCTTTTAAAAATTACTCCCCTATAATCTTTAAAATTATCTATGTAATTGCTAAAATCTTGTATTAAATTTTTGGTAAAAATAAAACCTACGAAAGCTAAAAACAAATTTTTATTTTGATTATAAAGTTCCTCAAAATTTAAAAAGTTTACTAAAGATTCTTTATTAATAATAACTCGCTTCAAATTGTAGAAAAAGATATATATAAAAGAATCTTTAAAATTACTTTCAATAAAATTTTCTAAATTGCTTAATAAATTTCTATCTTTAAAGTAAACTAGTAAAACATATAACAAAATTAAATAATCAATCTTATAAAATTTTTCATAATCTTCAATTATCATCTTATACAATTCATTAAGCCCATACAAATTAGCAAAAATATTATAATATATTATTTTATTAAAGAAATCAGAAGTATCCTTAATTTTTTCTATTAATATTGTTTTTATTAATTCTCTATAAGCTGTATTTTCTTTAATAACTGATACTAAATTTAAAAAATCAACAGGATTATCAGATAATGAAATTTTATTTATTAATTCTCTTTTAAAATCATTATCAAAAAAATCAAAAGCTACTTTAATAAGGTAAAATCTTTTATTAGAATTATAAAAAGTATTATTAATTACCTCTGTTATAATACTAGATAATTCATCTAATTTATTGAGCTCTTTAAATTTTCTAGATAATGTGATAATATCAAATTCACTTAAATTTTCTTTTAGCAAAATATCTTTTAATATATTAATAACTTCATCTATGGATAATTTATTTAATGCTAAATAACCTAAAGCCTCTAGTCTATATTTTAAATCAATAGAACTATTATTTAAAATATTAAAAAAAACTTTAAATGCTAATTCCTTATTTTCAGAATTTAATAATAATTTAGCTTTAGTTAATTCTATTCTCACATTCATTTCTATTTGAGCACTTTTATCCATAAATATCACCCCCCTATTATACTATTAAGCTAAATTAATAATAAATTACACTATTTAGATTATTTTTATAAAAAAATCTAATATCAGAAATTTTATATTTAAGCATAGCAATTCTTTCAATTCCCATACCAAAAGCAAACCCTGTATATTCAGATAAATTTAATTTTTCAAGAATAATAGGATTAATCATTCCACATCCTAATATTTCTAAATATCCACTACCTTTACATATACTACAACCTTTATCTTTACCTTTACAAAATATACAACTAATAGAAACTTCAGCACTTGGTTCAGTAAAGGGAAAATAACTCGGTACTAACTTTATATCTATATCCTTACCAAACATTAAATTAACAAAATCATACAAAGTTTTTATTAAATCTAAAAAACTAATATCTTTATCAACTGCAAAACCTTCTAACTGATGAAATTGAAAACTATGAGTAGCATCTAAATTATCCCTTCTATAGCATTTACCATAAGTTATTACTTTAAAAGGAGGTTTTAATTTTTCCATAATCCTTACCTGCATATTAGAAGTATGCGTCCTTAAAAGTAAATTGCTATTAGAAATATAAAAAGTATCCCACATATCTCTTGCTGGATGATACTTATCAATATTCAACGCCTCAAAATTATAATACTCATTATCTATCTCATTCCCATCAAAAATACTAAAACCTAAACTTAAAAAAACTTCCTCTAAATCATTTATAACCCTGTCTATAATATGATTCTTATTAACAAAATTATCTAAATAATCAATACTTAAATCTAAATCAACAAAATATTTTTGATTATTTTCTAATTTATTAATTTCAATTAATTTCTCTTTTAAGCTACTTTCAATATAATCTTTTAATTGATTAATGAGTTTTCCATATTCTTTTTTTATTGATGTATCAACTTTATTAATGTTAGATAATAACTCAGGAATAAGTCCCTTCTTTGAAGTATAAACAGATTTTAATGAATCAATAAAAGATTTTGCTTGTGAAATATTATTTAATGATATTAAAGAATCCAGTTCTTTTATTTTTTGTTTAAATTCTTCTTTTTTTAATTCTAAGAAATCCTTTAATTTTTCTATATCTTTATAAAAATCATTTGAGAAATTTGTTTTTAAATTACTCATAATAAAATCCTCCATAATACCAATTACAAATGCTTTGTTCTAACTAATATTTTTTTTGATATAAAACTAAAAAAACCTTTAAAAATTTAAACTAAACTGAAATTTTATTAATTATATTAACTTTAGATCCATTTTTATCTTTTATAACCTCTATAATGTAATTAAATTTATCTTTAACTTCAGGAATATGAGTAATAATACCAAGAACCTTATCAGAGACATTATTAAAATAATTTTCTAAATAATCCATAACATCATTTAAAGTATCAATATCTAAGGTACTAAATCCTTCATCTATAAATAAACTTTTAATAGGATATTTAGATTTAGAAGAAATCTCACTAATAGCTAATGCTAAAGATAAAGAAGTTAAAAATCTTTCTCCTCCAGACAAACTTTTTACTCCCCTATCCACATTATACCAATTATCTCTAATAAAAATATCCCCACCTTTACTAATAAATAAATTATATCTACCTTCTGTTAAATTTTCTATAATTTTATTAGTACTAAAGTATAATAAATCAAATAACTTAGTAGATAGATAAGAAATTAAATCAGTACCAGATTTAGCAGAGAAATCATTATACAATTCTTCAATTAATTCATAATCTTCTTGAATTTTTTTAAGTTCTTTATAATTATTTTTTAATTCATCCAAATTATAAAAAATAAAGTCTAATTTTTCAATATAATTAGATGTATAACTTTTAAAAGAAACTAAATTATCCTTTTTTCTATTTAAATTTTCTTCTTTTTCTTCTAATTGATTTAATAAATTATTTTTAAATTCATTAAGATTTTCATTTACTTCTTTTAAAATACTAACTTTTTTAACTAAATTATCTTGCTTTATAATAAAATCTTCAAAATTACTATAAATATTATAAAAATTAGAAGTGATACTTAAATTAGGATTAAAATTAAAATTATCAATAATATTTTTTAATTCTACTAACTTCATATTTAAAATTTCTTTTATTTTATTTATATTATCTCTTAGGTTTATAATCTCTTTTAAAATTTCTATATTATAATCTATATTTTTTAATTTTTCCTTAAAATCTGCTTGTATATTAAATAATTTGTTATTAAAATCTTCGAATTTTGATTTTATTTCATCTTTGTTATTATTATAATTTAGTTTAAATTCTAAAAGTTCATTTAAATAATCTAAAAATTCTTCAAAATAACTTAAATACTTTTCATTATAAATATCTTTTTTAGATAAATTTAATAAATCTTCTTTTAGACCTTTTAATCTATTATTAATATCTTCAAAAATATATTTAACTTTATCAATGTAATTAACTAAATTTAATAATTCATAATCTATTAACAAATTAGAAATTGGATTTATATTATCTTTTATTTTATCTAATATTTCTAATTTTAATCTACTAAATAATTTTTCATATAACTTTATAATAATATTAACTTTTGTAATATCTATCGAATTTTGTTCATCAAATAAATTATTATTATTTAATTCTAAGAGTTTTAAATTTAATACTTCAATTATTTTTGATACTTTATCTATAGCTTTAGCTATAAATTCATTATTATCTTTTAATAATTGGTAAATAAGATTTTTATGATCATTATTTTTAAAGTATTCAAAAAAATCAAATAAATATATTATAGCTTGATTTAAATCTTTAAAATCATTACAGGAATGCTCTATTAATTCTAATATTTCATTATAAAATTTTCTTAGTTTATTACTATATGAGGTTAATTCATTTAATTTAGATTCTAACGTACCATTAATTTTAGATAATTCAGTATTACTTTTTTGAAGATATTTTTCCTTTTGTTTTATTTCTTCTTCTGTATTTAATTTTTCTTTTTCTTTTTGAGATAAATTAATATTTTTTAAAATAGAAAAATTAGTAATTTTATTTTCACATACTAAACATTTATTTAGTTTTTCTTCGAGTATATGGTTTCTTATATAATTAATATAAGCATCTAATTCTAAGATTTTTTCTAAATACTCTTTTTTAGTTTTTAAAATATCTAATTTACTTTGTAATTCTTCAGATTGTTTTTTCTTAATTTCTAATTCCTTTTTTATTTTGTCTACATCTTCATTTAAATTATTAACATTATTAAGTATTTCTAAAAAATCTTTATACTTATCTATAAATTGATTTGTTTTTAATTCTAATCTTCTAATAGAATCAGTTATTTTATTTAATAAATTAGCTAAATTAATTTCTTTTTCTTTTTCAAAATTACTTTTTATTAAAACAAATTGATTAATACTACCAATAAAATTCCCAGAGTTAAAATCTAGTAATTCTATTTTTTCTCTATTTTTTTGTATAAAATCAAGATATATTATTTGTATTCTTTTTAAATAATCTTGAAGATAATTTATTTTATTGCTGAGCTCTAAATTAAGAGAATCTATTATATTTAAAATCTTATTTAACAAATCGCGATTAGAATTTAATAAATCAATTTTATTCTTTAAATCCTCTTCTTCATATTCTAAAAAGCTAACTAAATTACTATTTCTTATTTTATCTAAAAAAAGTTCAATTTCATTTAAATTATTGTCAACATTAAAATTTATAAAGATTTCATTTATTTTATTTTTTAATTCTCTTAAATAATTCGAATTATTTGTAATAAATTGTATAATTTTTGTAATTTCATTAAAAATAATACCTAAATCATTTTTTATTTTTTCTAAATCTTGATGAAAAGCATTTAAAGAATCTAAATTATCTAAAATAGTTATAATATCTAAATTATCCAAATTATCCAAAGTACTTAATAAATCAACAAAATTAATACTTTGTAATTCAGTATAATCAAAATTATCAATTATTTCTTTTAATTTTTTAATATTATTAAAAAATAAATCTAAATCTTGAGTAATCCGATTTTTAATAAAGTTAATATTATTATTGAGATTTTCAATTTGGTAATTTAATTCTTTAAATTGTGTAGATACTTTTTCTTTTATTTCATAATACAAATTTAGATTAAATAAATCCAATAAAATAGATTCCCTTTCTGTAGGAGTAGAATTTATTAAAAATTTATCAAACTGATTTTGAGGAAGAAATACGGTTTTAGTAAAATTTTCATAAGCATTTTTTGTAGCTTCAAAACCTAAAATTTTAAGTATTTCATCCTCAACAGCTTGAACCTTAACTGCTAAAGGTTCATTATTTTTATATATCTCTACGTTATGTTCTTTCACTTTTCTATTTTTATAATCATATTTCCATTCTCTTTTTATCTTATATAAATCACTATTAATCAAGAAATCCAACTCTACTAAAGAATAAGATAATTTATTTTTATCAATAGATAATTTAAAAGGTAATTCTCTTAAAGGAGAAGTACTATCAGATCCATATCTAGGAATCTTTTTGAACAAAGCAAAAGAAATAGCTTCTAAGATTGTACTCTTACCGCTCCCAGTTTTACCTGAGATTAAAAAAATCCCACTTGTAGGAAACTCTATATATACATCCCTAAACGATCCAAAATTTTTTAATCTTAAGCTCTTGATTAACATACAAAAATCAATGTTTCTCTATATAAAAGAATTTAAAATAAAAAAGTAAAAAAAAACTAAGAATTTAAAGTAATATTCTTAATATTATTTAGTTCTTTGATAATAATAGAATTGATATCATTGTGAATAAGTTTATAAGTAAAAATAATGGAATTTTTAATAGCTCTAGAGTTTGCTCTACCATGCGTCTTAACAGAAATACCATTTAATCCAATCATTAAAGCTCCACCATACTCAGAATAATCAAAATAAGATTTAATTCTTTTAAAGATCCTTCTAGATAATAACCCTACTGCCCTATTAAATATATTTAAAGAAAACTCCCTTTTAATAAAATTAAATACATACTCTCCCAAGCTTTCAAAAGATTTTAACATAATATTTCCAGTAAAACCATCAGTTACTACAATATCCACTTTTGAATTAACAATATCATAAGGTTCTACAAAACCCAAATAACTAAATAAATTATCATTAGTTTTAATATAATTAGTAATTAATTTATGAGATTCCTTAGTCAAAGAATTACCTTTTATTTCCTCTGTACCTATATTAAGAATACCTAATTTAGGCAAACTATTAGATATAATTTTTTTATAATAAATAGAAGCCATAATAGAAAATTGTAATAAATATTCAGGCTTACATTCAGAATTAGCACCACTATCTAATAATAAAACAGGTCTATTGAAAGGTAAAACTGTTAATAAAGCAGGTCTTTTAACTCCATTTAATCTACCAACCACTAAAACTGAAGTTTCCAAAAAAGCTCCAGTATTACCGGCATACAAAACTCCATCTACTACTCCATCCCTTAATAATTCAAATACTTTAACTAATGTATTATCTTTATTTTTTAATATATTAACTGGCTTATCTGACATTGAGATATAACTACTACATGGTATAAATTCTAGTCTATTTAAAATTTCACTGTCTAAATTCTTTTTAAAATAATTATAGATTCTGGATCTTTTAGGTAATTTATTAATAAAATTTTCTATTAGTTTTTTATAGTCTATTTTATCATAATAAGTGATTTTTAAATGAAGATCCCTTAGTTCATATAAAGATAACAATATACCTTCTATAGTAGAAATAGGAGCATAATCTCCCCCCATCAAATCAATACCTATTTTTATAATCTTACTACTAAGATTACCTAGATTCTCGATTTTTTTCTTCTTGTTGAAAAAAAACATTTTACAATATGTTCTTAAGTATATAAAAATCTCTTAAAAATATTTTAAAAATCGAATTTTTCAGCTAAATCTATTAATACTTTATTATCTAATTTTAGTGATGGAGACATAGTAGATTTCAAGAAAGCAGATTCAATAAAATTTCCCTTAGCACTTGCTGGCTTTGCTTTTAATAAAGTCTTAACTGCTGCTAATAAATTCTCATACAATTTTTCTTTACCAAACGATAATTTACCTAACGGTATATGATAATTCCCTAATTTATCATTTCTTATTTGGATTTTTCCTTTTTTTAGTTCTTCAACTATTTGTTTAACATTATTTCCAACTGTTCCTGCTTTTGGACTTGGCATTTTAGGACCTAGTATTTTACCTAATTGTTTTCCAATTACAGGCATTACATCTAAAGTAGCTACTGCTACATCAAATTTTATATTTCCTTTTTTTACTTCTTCTATTAAATCTTGAAAACCTACATAATCAGCTCCTGCTTTTCTTGCTTCTTCTGCTAAATCCCCTTGTGCAAAAACTAAAACTACAGGAGATTTACCTGTACCGTGAGGCAAAACTACATTAGTTCTTACTGTTTGATCACTTTTAGTAGGATCTATAGATAATTTTCCATGTAATTCTAATGTTTCATCAAACCTTCTAGGCCAATTATTTAATATAAAGTCTATTGCTTCTAAGGGATGATATTTTTTATTTACATCTATTTTTTCTAATACACTTTGATATCTTTTACTCATATTTTTTCCCCCTTGTTTAAGTGATATAAAAAAAATTATAATTCTACTTCAATACCCATATTTTTAGCTTGACCAGCTATTATTTTAACAGCAGTTTCTAAGTTCCTTGTATTTAGATCAGGTAATTTTATCTTAGCTATCTCTATTAATTTATCTTTAGTTATTTTTCCTACTTTAGTTCTATTAGGTTGAGGACTACCACTTTCTATATTTAATGCTTTTAATAATAAAGAAGAAGTAGGTGGAGTTTTTGTTATAAATTTATAAGTTCTATCACTATATACATAAACAATAGCAGGAACTATATATCCTTGCATTTTAGCGGTTTGTGCATTATAATTCTTACAAAATTCAGCAATATTTAATCCATATTGTCCTAAAGCAGGACCGACAGGTGGAGCTGGTGTAGCTTTACCTGCTTCTAAATATAAAGTTAAAGTAGCAATTAATACTTTTTGACCCTTAGGAGCTCCTTTAGTTGCTAAGGTAGCTTTATCTTTTGTTTTTGTTGCCATTATCTATCACTCCTTTTTAACTTTATTTAATATTTTATTTTCTTAAATAAGATAAATCTTTCTTTTTTAATTCATTTAAGATTATTTCTTCTAAATCTGGTTTAGTTATTTCCTCTAAGTAATACTCAATAAAAACTGTGGGTTTATTAATAGTAATTAAACTTGTTATATCAAAAGGAGTAGCTAATATAACTACATCTGCAGGCGTATTATTTATAGTATCTTCTAAATTTTTTAATTGTTCTTTAGAGTATCCCATTGCTGGTAAAACATCCCTAACTTGAGTATATTTATTATAAGTTTCTTTAATAGAATTAACAGCATAAGGATAAGGAGATATTATTTCACAATTATATTGCTTAGCAATAATATAACCTGCACCGTAAGACATTTCACCATGTGTTAAAGTAGGCCCATCCTCTACAACAACTACTTTTTTACCTTTTATTAACTCAGGATTAGATACCTTAATAGGAGAATTAGCTTTAATTATTATAGCATTTGGATTAATTAATTTTATATTATTCTCAACTAATTCTACATTTTTAGGATCGGCAGTATCCACTTTGTTAATAACTGCTACATTACAAGATCTAGCATTAACTTCACCAGGGAAATAACTTAGCTCATGACCTGGTCTATGAGGATCAAATACTGTTATCCATATATTAGGTTTGATAAATGGAAAATCATTATTACCCCCATCCCATACTATAACATCTGCTTCTTTCTCTGCTTCTTTTAATATCTCTTGGTAATCTACTCCCGCATATACAATATGACCTTCTTTTATATGAGGTAAATATTCTTCTCCTTCTTCTACTGTACAATTATGTTTTTTGATATCTTCTAAAGAAGCAAATCTTTGGACTTTTTGTTTTTCTAAATCTCCATAAGGCATTGGGTGTCTGATAACAGCTACTTTATAGTTATTTTTCTTTAAAATAGATGCTACTTTTCTTGAAGTTTGGCTTTTACCGCAACCAGTTCTTATAGCTGTTACTGCTATAACAAATTTATTAGAGTATAAAAAAGTTTTATCAGGCGATAATAAAACAAAATTAGCTCCACTTTTTAAAGCTCTACTTGCTAAATTCATAACATAAATATGACTAGTATCAGAATATGAAAACACTACTTCATCTACTTTATATTCTTTAATAATTTCCTCTAATTTTTCTTCAGGTAATATGGGGATACCATTAGGATAAAGCTTACCTGCTAAAGAGGGTGGGTAAGTTCTATTTTCTATTCCTGGTATTTGAGTAGCAGTAAAAGCAACTACCTCATATTCCTCTTTATCTTTATAATATACATTAAAATTATGAAAATCTCTACCACCTGCTCCTAATATAACTACCCTCTTTCTCATAAAATTTTTACTCCTTCCTTCTTTACTCCTTAAAAAAACACTAAATAAAAGTTAAAAACAAATAAAAGATTATAAACTACCCTTTATATCAATAATATTAAATAAAAATTCCTATTTCCCTTTATTTTAAATTATACTTTAAACCCGATTAACCTTTAATATTAATTAAATTTCTTTATCATAAATTCTTCTTAAAATTATTTTTACAAAAGGGAATAAAATAAAAATATATAAAATCAGAGCTATAATATTAAAAAATAACCAATAAATAGTCTCAAGTACATTATTCACTACTGAAAAAGAATTATCCTTATAAAATAAGGAGTGATAGGTAATGGCACTAAAAATAAATGAAGTTACTAAAACAAACAATTTCAACAATAAAAATATAGTGATAAACGAAAAAATGGAAAGAATAAAACTATTTATAGAATGCAATTTTCTAAAAGCTTTAAAATAATTAAAAATTTTAGTAATTATTTTATTATTTTGGGCATAATCTTTAGCAGTATAACTAAAATTATCTATTAAATCAACATCTATTTGATTCCAATAATTACTTAGCAAAAATTTCACTAAATCTATCTTATTTTGTAAAACAGCATAATGTAGTATAGTTCTATTATACTCATCCTTTACTTTAACTAATTTATCTAATATATCCTTATTAAATAATTCCTCTATCTTATTATTATCAAAAAGATTAGGAATTAAAAAAGCAATAGTCTTTAATTTGCTTTTGTTCAAAAATTCATCGAATATTTGTTGAATTTCTTGTTTATTAAATACTTGAAAAACTAAAAAATCTACTATGTCTTTTTGTTCTTCTTCTATTGCTTGGTATAGTATTTCCTTTAGTTCCATTTTATCAAATACATTTGAAACTAAAAATTCAACAACAGTTTTTTTCACTTTCCTTATTGATTCATATAGTATGTTTTTTAGTTCTTCTTTACTGAATACTTTTGAAATTAAAAATTCTGTTATATTTTCTTTTTTAATCTCTATTGCTTGATATAATATCTCTTTTAGTTCCATTTTGCTAAATACTTTTAAAATTAAAAAGACTGTTATATTTTCTTTTTTAACTTCTATTAATTCATATAGTATATCTTTTAGTTCTTTTTTGCTAAATACTTTTGAAAACAAAAAGTCAGTTATACTTTCTTTTTTGGCTTCTATTGCTTCATATAGTATCTCTTTTAGTTCTTTTTGGTTAAATATTTTTAAAATCAAAAAGTTTGTTATATTTTCTTTTTTGGTTTCTATTGATTCATATAGTATCCCTTTTAGTTCTTCTTTGCTAAATACTTTTGAAATTAAAAAGTCTGTTATATCTTCCTTAGAAGAATTATATAGAATATTTTTTAATTTTTCTTTACCTAATACTTTAGCCCAATATTTAAATATTTCTGGATTCTTTTCTATTATAAACTCTATAATATCTAACTCTTTATGTATATTGTTGATATCAAAATTATCATAAATTAACCTATAATAAATTAACTTATAAAATCCATCTACTTCTACTAAAGTTATTATATACGGAAATACTAAATTCACATTGGAGAGATCTAATTTTAATTTTTTTATTATTTCAAAAATCTTATCTAATTCTATATCCTTTACTTTGCTGATTTCATAAAGTTCAAATATATTAAATTCATGTTCTATTTTTTGATAATAATTCTTTATCAATCTAATTATTCCTAATTCTGAGTCACTTAATTCATCTGAATTAAGCAAATATTTTTTACATATTTCCACTAAATTATTCTTATTCAGAGTAATTCCAATCAAATTAAATTCTCTATTTTTTTGGGTTTCAAAGTTATCTTTTTTAGTTTCAAAATTATTTAACAAGATTGATATAGCTATCTTTATACCATCTATCTCATTCTTGTAATGGTCAATAATTGGAATATTCTCTTGTTTCAATGGTTCTCTATATTCTCTATATCTTCTATTTCTTCTATAAGCATTTTTAATTGCTAAGGGGATATTTCTTAAATCATTTTCAAGATCAAGAGGTAAGTCTAACTTTGATTTAGCTCTTGTGATAGCTACATATAATAAATTGATTTCTTGAACAGCATTTAATACAATTTGATTTTCTTCAGGATTACTTTTAACAATTCTTAAATATTCATCAAAATCAATATTATTTTTAGCTAAAGTAGAAAAAATTTCAGAAATTGTTTTAAAATCATTGGCTAAACGAACTTTATCCCATTCTTTGCCTTTTGCACTATGTACTGTAGCAACTGTTATAGCTTCATCCTCTTTATATTTTTTATTTTCATGTTTTTTAGCTATATCATAAGCTTCCTTAATTTTTTCTTTGTATTTTTTTACAAGCGAAATAGCATTAATGTATTCAATATTTTGAATTTGATTAGCATACTCTTCAAATTCTTCAAGAGAATAAAAAATATTCAAAATTCTATGTACTTTAACTTGTTTATTACTAAAAAATCTTTCGTATATATCTATAGGTAAGGAAAATATTTCATCTACTTTACGTAAAAATCTTATTTTTTTATCTTTACCTTCATTTAGAATATACTCTATTATTGAAGCGTTTGTTCTAGTTAGAAAAGCTTCTGTTTTAGTTTCAACTACATCAATATTAGATTCTTTTATATTACTTCTAAGTTCTTTAGTATCACCTTTTAAATGCTTAATAATAGAATTAGCATAATCAAGAATCTTTTGGGTACTACGAAAATTAATTGAAAGTGATAGGTTAGTTTCTGATTTCATATTTCTTAGTGCATTCATAGTTTTTCTAAAAGCATAAATGTTTTGATGATCATCTCCTATAATAACTACTTTACTTTGGGGAATTTTGTTTAAAATATCAACCATCACAGGATCAGCATCTTGAGTCTCATCATATAAAACCGCATAGTAAGAACTAAAAACTTCATCCAAAAACCAAGAATCTTCAAACAAAGCAATATGAAAAAATTTTAAATAAAAACTATGAGTTAAATCGCATTCCTTTATCATCATCTTTTTAAAAAGTTGTTTAACTTTAATATAAATAATTTCATAAATTTCAATCTCTCTCATAAAAAATTTTGTTATATTAAAAAAATTTCTTTTATAAAAACTAACAATAACAAATGTAATAGGAGTTATTTTAACTATACTCTGATTTAAAATTTTTAGAATATTAGAAAAATAAGAAATTTTCTCTTTATATTCTTCTTTATACCTATCTTCATAATGTTCTACTTCTGATCTTAATTGGAAATCAGAAAGTATTACTTTCTTAATTGTTTCTTTATTTATATTAACGAAATTGCTCTTACAAAAAGCTTCAAAAACTTTTATAATAATATCAGATAACTGATAGGAAGAAATATCTAATAATTTACTAATATAGTCAATATCTAAGTTATCCTTAGGATCTATTTCTTGATTAGAAAAAAGGATTTCTTTTACATACTTCAAAGCCAATGAATGTCCAGTTTTTGCCTGCGCTACCTCATCCAAACGTTCTTTTTTAATCTTATCCTGTATTTCATTAGCTATAGCTCTATTGAATGTTAAAACAAGTATTTTTTTTCTTTTTTTTATACATAATTCAGCATAATTTAATATAATAGCTAAGATTGTAGTAGTTTTTCCTGTACCTGCTAAAGCCTCTACTTTGATACGATTATACTTTTCTACTGATGATACTATATCTTTTTGTTCTGTAGTTAAAATATAATCATTCCACAAATTTTTTAACTTCCATTCAAAAAACCTAATATTTTCATTCCTATTTTTAATATTTCATCTATATATATTGAATAAATATTTATGATATTTTGTTTTGTGTTATCACCGTTAATATAATTCTTAATCAATTCTAAAATTTTATACTTAATCAATTCTGAAATTTCATAATCACTAGGGGATTGTTCTTGTTTTTCAAAATGTTTTCTTATAATCTCCTTTAAATTATTTTCATCTATTAAATTATTTTCATCTATCTTAATCCAATATAGATAAAAATTTCTTTTTTTATATAAGATATATACAAAGATAGAGCTAATTTTATATCATCTTCTAATTCTGCTTTGTATTTTTCTATTAGTTTTATATCATATTCACTTAAGATATCCTTATATCTCTTTTTTTCTATTAAATCTAATAAAGAATAGAATATTTTTTCATTTATTTGTTCTTGATTAATCAAATCATCTAAAGAATTATACTTTTTATTTTCATATAGGATTTCTTTTGTGGATTCATCTTGATATACATTACTTATTAATCCATATATATTGTTTTCTAAGTGTTGCTTTTTGATATATTCTTCATATATTTGTTTTATTTTTAATTCATCAGTAGTATTAATTATATCTTTTACTTCTTTATAATAAAATCTATTTTTTGGCTTTCTTATAAACAATCCTTTTAATAAAATCTGATATTTTATTGGTATCTCTTTACTTATCTGTATATCTTCTGTTAATATCTTAATATATTACTATGTTAGTATCTATATTTTCAAATGGTAAATTTTTAAATAATAATTCATATAATATCATTCCTAAGGACCAGTAATTTGATTTTTTAGTTATTACTTTAGAAAAGCTTTCAAGCGCCATATATGCTATTGTCCCCTTTACATTATCCGTTATTTTTTTTGATGCTTCTGTTTGTATCATACTTGATATATTAAAATCTGATATTACTACTTTTATATCTTCTATATCCCCATGTTTATTCTTTATTATCTCCTTTATTAAAATATTTGAGCTTTTTATATCTTTATGTAATATCTCGTTTTTATGAAGTAAATATATCCCCTCATTTATTTGAGATATTATACTATCTATTAATTTGTAATTATTTTTTATTAATTCATAATTACTTTTTATAAAATTACTCAAACAACCATGGTTATAAAATTTTTCTATAATAAAAAATCTTTGTAGATTAATATCAAATCCATAGTCAATAATTTCAGCAATTACTTCTGATTTTATTAACTTTATTTTATTTAAAACAAATTCATTTAGTATCATTCCCTTCCTATAAAGCTTAAGAAAATAATAATCTTGCGAATCACTTTTTTTAATTAAGAAAAAATCAGAGAAATTAGAAAATAAATCTAATTGATTTACTACTTCATAATCTTTAAATTTTGAAATATTTAATAATGTAAAATTAGGATAATTAGCAGGAATATAATTATCATAATTACTAAGAAATTGGTTTTATCATAAATAGTTTTATCGTAACTATAATTAAAGAAGTTATTCATAATGCTTAATTTAATTATTTTTTATTTACTTTTTATTTAATAATCTTATTAACAACAACAGAAACTGCTACATCTCCTAAAACATTTAAAGAGGTTCTAAACATATCTAAGAATCTATCAACTATTATTATTATTGATATTCCTTCTAATGGTATCCCTACAGCAGTAAATACAATAGACATAGTAACAAGCCCTGCAGATGGTATAGCAGCAGCACCAGCTGCCGCCAATACTGATGTAATAGATATAACAAATAACTCATAAACCCCAAGGTTAATACCATATAAATTAGCTATAAATATAGCAGCAACTGCTTCATATAATGCCGTCCCATTCATATTTATAGTAGCTCCTAAAGGTAAAACAAACTCAGCTATCTCCTTCCTAACTCCCACTCTATTTATAGTTAATTGAATAGTAGTAGGTAAAGTAGCCATACTTGAAGAAGTAGAAAACGCTATCATTAACGCTTCCTTCACTTTATACATAACTTCATAAAAATTAGACCTACTAAAAACATAAACCACTACAGGTAAAATAATTAAAGCATGATTCAATATACTCAAAACTACCACTAACACATATTTATATAAACTAAATATCGGATCAAATCCATAATTAGCTACTACATTACTAATTAAAGAAAATATTCCTATAGGAGATAACTTTATAACAAATCTAACCAAAAATATTAACACCTCATTTATATAATTAATCAAATCAACAATATAATTAAACTCTCTTTCCTTTATATACGAAAAATACAATATACCTAAACTAATTATAATAACAAATACAATAATCTGTAATATGTCATTATTTACAAAACTTTTAAAAACATTAGGAGTAAATAAATTAACTAAAAAATCAATCAAATTCTTCTGCTCTATATTCACAGGATTGGAATTGTTTATTATTATTTTTTCATTTTTGCCAAGTTTTATAAGATAAGTAAAAAAAAGAGAATTAATAACCGCTAAAAACATTGTTAAAAAATACAAAAATATCGTTATAGATCCCATTACTTTTATCTTGTTAATATCCCTTAAATTTAATAAAGAAGAAGAAATACTAAAAACTATTATAGGTAAAACGAACATCTTTAAAACATTAATAAAAATATCTCCTAAAAATTTTATACCCTTTGAAAAGTTAGGAAAATAATAACCTACTGCTAAACCTAATAAAATGGATAGGAAAATTAAGAGCTCAGTTTTATTTAAAATGCTATCCTTCCTCATTTTTTTATAATTTTAATCTTTTTATAATTTTTACACTTAAATAATTCACTAAAAAAATTCTTTTACCCTTTATAAGAAAAACCTTTAAAATAAAAGCTTATCTATAGTTATTTATTTAAAATAAATACCCAGAAAAACTACTCTATTTCATATTAACAGTTTTTTTTATTATGAAAGATTTTTTATTTTTTTACCTAATTACTATATTGGAGTAAATATACATCCTTCTTAGTTTAGCTTACCCCTAAGGGAATTGAAAGAAGGGAATTAAAAGAAGGGGAATTGAAAGTTTATTTAAAAGAAATACTGTTTATGAAATTATAAAGAAATAAAAAATTTTGAGTAAGATTAGGGATTAAAACATATTCGTTTTTTTGATGAGCTAAATAAGGACTCCCGGGACCGAAATTAATAGCACTAATTGAATTGTTAGTAAATTTAGATACATCCGTATATGCTTCCTTCCCTTTTACCCTTAAATCCCCAAAATATTTAACATAATAATTAATAAAATCATTTAATAAATTATTAAAAATAATTCCTCCTGCAGGTGCATAATCTACTACTTTAATAATATCTACCTTAACTTCATACAAAAACTTATTTATAAAACTCATTAAATCTCTTTTATTAAAAGTAAACGGAAACCTAATATTTAGATTAAGCTTAGCATACTCAGGTACAACATTCCTAAATTTATTATCCCTAAAATCATCCATTACACCTTTAATATCAGTTATAACAAAGTTAGATTTAAAAAATATTTCTTTATTTAGTATATTTACTTTAGCTTCAAATTCGGGTAATTCTTGAATTTTATTTAATAAAGAGGAAATCTTATAAAATGGATTTATATAAGAGTATTTTCTAGCGCTATGCCCCGATTTCCCTTTATAAAAAACTTCAATATTACAAACCCCATTACAGCCAAGTTCTATATAATTATCAGTAGGCTCTAAAATAATAGCTAAATCAATATTCTTTATTAAATCCAAATACTTACTAAATACTATATTTAACCCGTTATTAATAAAACTACCCTCTTCTTGATCATAGAAAATCCAAATTAAATTCCTAAATCTATAAAAATACTTTAATAAAACTAACATAACAGCAATCCCAGCTTTCATATCACTGCTACCTAAACCATATGCCTTTTCATCCATTACCCTTAAATTATATTCATTAACATTATCTACAGTATCAATATGTCCAACTAATGCTAATACATGGCAATTTTTTTTGTCTAAATTGATTTCTTTATTAAAAACTATAATATTATTTCTTTCTTTAATAACATTAATTTCATTTAAATTAGTAAAAGATTTTATAAAATCAAGAATAAAATCAGCTAATTCACTTTCATAACCTGTTAAAGATTTAATAGCTAAAATCCTTATTAATATATCTATTAATTCATTTTTAAATAAAAATAGGTTTTCAAGATTAAGGTTAGTAATCAAAAAATTTTATCCCCCAACTTTTATAAATTAATTAGTTTATAAATTAATTAATAAAATATTTATTTCTTTTTAACTAAAATATGATAAACTAAAAATATAACTAAAGAAAAAGCTAATAAAGATAAGAAAGGAGAAAATGATTGAAAAATAGATTCTCCATCTTCTGAAGGTAAGATATTAAAAGCAATTAAAAAGACAATTAAAAGTCCTAAGATAGTATCGCCAGCAATTAATCCCGAAGCTACTAAATTTACTTTCTCTTCATTTTCTAAGTTATTTTCATTATTATCTGCTTTTTTATTTAAAATATCTTTGATAAAATTAGAAAAAATACCACCTACTAAAATAGGAATAGATAAAGCTTGAGGTAAATAAACCCCAACCCCAAAGGCTAATACTGAAAAATTCAGCATCCTAGCTATTACTCCTAAAAAAATCCCCACTACTATCTCATTCCATTTAATATCACCTAAAAATATACTATTAGCTAAGGTAGCAATTAGATTAGCTTGAGGAGCAGGTAGTGGATTAGCATGAATAGCACTAAAACCATATGTTTTATTAAATAGAAATATCAAATAAGTTAAGAAAAAAGAAGCAAAGGTAGCAGAGATAATCCCTGCTATCTGCTGCTTATAAGGGGTAGCTTTAACTAAAAAACCAGTCTTAAGATCCTGAGACATATCACCTGCAATAGCTAAAGAAATACAAGCCATAACAGATAAAAAAATAACTACATAAATCCCATTCTCCCCACTAACCCCTATTAACTTTAAAGTTAAAGCTAATGCTATCAAAGTAGAAATAGTCATAGCACTAACCGGCTGATTACTTGAGCCCACTAAACCCACTATATAACTTGATACAGCAGTAAATAAAAAAGCAAATATAATAACTACTACATAACTAAGAATTTTACCCAATATACTATCAACAGGATTAACTATAAAAAATATTATACTCGTTAATATTATCAAAGAAATAGCAATAATTGGATTTAAATCTTTTGAATATTCTGAATTATCATACCATAAATCCCTATGAGGATCTTTAGTGTATTTCAGTTCTTTATTATTATCTTCTTTAATAAAGGTTTTAAAAATAAAAGGAATGAATTGAATAATAGATAAAAAAGCCCCAGTTATTATTACTCCTATCCCTATATATCTTATATGCTGCTTATATATAAGATTAGGAGCTAAATCGGGGTTAAAAATGGAAATAACAGGAATAATAACCCACCAAGCAATTAAAGCACCTGTAGCCATCATTATTGCTATATTCCTACCAACTATCATCCCCACCCCAAAAAGTGCAGGTAGTAAATCTATTGATAATACAATACTCTTTAAAGCAGTAGGTAAGTTCTTTAGATTATACAAATTCAATGTAAAATTTTCATCCAAAATTTTATTAATTTTGCCAAAAAAATAGAATTTAATATTTTGTAATATTTTTAAAGAAGCTGATATAATAAATCCGTATAATAGATATAGAGCTTTATGAGTAGCTTGCTGTCCAGTTTTTAGTACTTCAGCACATGCAGTACCTTCAGGATATGGAAGCTTTTCATGTTCCTTTACAATATGGGGATACCTAAAAAATATCATAAACACAGTACCCCAAATACTACCAATAAAAGATATAATTAGAATCTGATAAAAAGAAGGGATCTTAGAAACAATACCCGTTTCATTTAAAATAAAAAAAGAAGGGATAGTAAAAATGATACCCGCAGCAACTGCCTGAGCAACAGATGCCATTGTCTGAACTATATTATTTTCTAATATTGTTCCATTTTTAATTATTTTAGTTAAAATAAGCATAGAGATAACAGAAGCAGGAATAGAAGCAGCAACTGTCATCCCCGCTTTTAATCCTAAATAAGCATTCGCTCCACTTAATATAACACCTAAAATTAATCCCAGTAAAACACTCCTTAATGTTAATTCCCTCATATTTTAATTAACCTTCTTAAATTTATAGTACTTAAATATTATCTAAATCTGATCAATAAGAGATACTATATAACTTTTTACAAAGGGATCTTTCTCTGAATTTAATAAATCCTGTAATATACTTATTCTTTGATCAATATTAATTAAGAATAAAGCATTTAAAATATAAATCTTTTGATGAGGTTCATAATTATTATAATTATTCAATAAAATATCTATTTCTTTCTGTGTTATAGGTAAATACTGGAAGGTTTTTAAAATCTCATCTTTAATTATTTCATTAACATCATTGCTTAATAACAAATTAAGGAGAATATCAATAAAAGAAGGATCCCTTAGAGTCTGAATAGATACTAATAAACTAAGTTTGATAATATCACTAACGTTTTTATTTAGTAATTTATTTTTAATCCAATTAATGTTATCTTGGTCCTTAAAACTGCCTAAGGCTTGTCCTAAATAAAATAAAAAAATCATATCCTTAGTATCATTATTCATTAATAAATCATACAATAACTGCTTAATTTTATTAATATTTTCAATTTTCTTAGAATTAACTAAGGCTAACAAAGCTTGTAACTTTATATTATTATCCTTAGATTTCAAAAGATCTATTAACTTATTAATAACAGAGCTTTCTTCTATTAAGTAATTTTGAAAAATAACACTAGCATAATACGGATTCAATTCAAATAATTCCATTACTTTAGAATCCAATTCCTTAGTTTGTAAGTATTTAATACATAAACCTAATAAATAAGCTGCTTCAAATTTAACATAATTTCTATTATCATTACTATAAATTTTATTAAAAAACTCATTCAACCAACCATCAATATATAATTTATTTATTTTATCTTTAATATAATTAATATCTAATTTATCATCACAAAAAGCTTCTACCCCATTAGCCTTAATAGATACTAAATCTAATTGATAAGAAATCATTTTATTGATTCCCTTAGTAAGTCTCTGATGTGCAATAGAAAATGGATTAACTACTATCTGATTTACCCCTACTTTATTTAAGGAAAGATTATTAACATCCCAAATTCCATTCCAGTTCTTTATAATACTTTCTCCTATATAACTTCCAATTATTGAGATAGCTACTTTAGATCTAGTCCTATTAAATCTAAAAAATAAAGAAATCAAAATATCAGATATTATTATATCTTCTATCCTATTATCTACATTTAAATCGAATTTTCTCTTAGCTATGTAAATAAAATCTTCATTTAATCTTTTAAAATCTTCTAATTTTAATTCCATATTTACCAACCACCTATCTTTAAAGCAATACTAGCTAAAAAAAATAAAACCGGAGAAAATATATAAATTAAAGGAAAAAATAAAACTAATATAATAAATTGATTTTTTAAATAAAAATCTTCTAACACATAATACATTCTTTTATTAAAATTCCTTAATATAAGGCTAAGAATAATATATCCATCAAATCCTTTAATAGGTAATAAATTTAAGGCAAATAAAAAGGCAGACATGTATGCTAATAATTGAAAAACAGGAGGTAAAAACGGATTTAGATTATAAGAATAAACATATAATACTTTACAAACTGCAATAATCATCAAAAAGGATAATAATCCAAAAGAACCAACTACTAATTCCCCTATATCTCTATTTTTAAAATAATTAGAATCATAATCTACATACTTAACCCATCCAAATACAAATTGACCACCAGTTAAAATTGGCATAATAAATAATAACGAAGTACCAAAGGGATCTATATGATTAACTGGATTAAAAGTTAATAATTTTCTGTATTTAGGGGTAGGATCTCCTAAGTAATAAATTACATAAGCTTTAATAGCATTCCTTATAACCAATATAATAAAAAGTAATAAACCTATCAGTATATATAAACTAATATTACCCATTATTTTCTTGTTCCATTTATTTTATTTAATTTAGGTATTAATTTTTTACAAGCTCATTTTACCTTCATAAATTTTCATAGCTTCATCAACAGTATAATTCTTAACAGTAATAGCATATATAGCATTACAAAATCTAATAGCTTCTTCTAAAGGTTTTTGATGTATATTTCTACCAGTAGCATTACCAGCTACTCCCACTTGAATTTGATCGTATAATTTTTGTAAGAATTCTTTAGCTTCAACACTTTTACCACCTGCACAGATAACTTTAGTTCTACCAGCAGCTAAGACAGCTTCCTTTAATAATTCTGCTTCTTCTTTACCTTCAGCGTTCTTAGGTGGATTAACTTTAACAAAATCTGCTCCTAAGCAAGCAGCTAACCCTGCAGCACCAGCTATTAAATGAGGATCCCTTTCATCCTTTACTGCCTTACCTCTTGGATATGACCATATTACAGCTATTAACCCATATCTATGAGCTTGATTAACTATTTTAGCAGCTTCTCTTAACATAATATACTCATATTCACTACCAGGATATATGGTATACCCTACACCTACTATTTTTAAGCCAGTTTGTTCTTTAAATCTTATAACATCTTCTACATCAACCCATGCAGTACTTATAGGATCCATTTGACTAGTTTTAACAAGATGAGTTTTAGAATTAATCTTAACTATATAATTAACATCAGGATAATCCATAGCATACCTAGCAATTAAGCCCAATTGAGTAGCAAAAGCTCCTATCTTAGATTTAGAAGCTATTCTAAATAAATGTTCAGGATCATTATCTTCTATATCAATACCAGGACCATAAAAATCATCATTTAAATGTTCCACTTTTTGATCCCCTGCAAATAAAAATAATCTTCCGCTTCCATCTGTAGCTAAATTATAATTCTTTAAATACTCCTCTACTTTATCTTTAGGTACATCAACAGGAACTTTTATATCAGTTTTTAACATATCATATTCACCTCCTTAACTAACTACTTTTTAATTAATTAATTTACATCTTATAATAGATCAAAAAACTATAACAAATCTTCTTCAGTTATATTTAATTTAGGTATTTCTTTTATTAACTTATCAAAAAGAGTATAAAAATCATCAGAAATATTCCTAACATTTCTTCCGTATGTATTTTGAAAAGCTTTAGAAATGATAACTTGCTTTACTAAGGAATTTGATATCCCTAATTCCTCATATTTTTGATTTAGAACTTCTTTAGCTTTCAATAAAATATTAGCCCGTTTTTCCCTTTCAATAATAGCATCCTTTAATTCTAAATCTAAGAAGAAATCTACTTTTTTTAATATTCTTTCAAAAGCATATCCTGGAAACTTTCTATCTTGATACTTATCTATTATAATTCCTAAAGTTATATAATAAGCTTCTTCTATTTTCTTATCAAGTAAATATTCCTTTAAATTAGGATTATTTTGTAGATATTCACTAAAAATAGAGAAAGCTTGGTGAGCTTTATCTCTTAATGTAGGGATTTTTTCTATATTTAATAATAAAACATAATCTCTATATTCATAAGGAAAGACAAAAACAGGAATCTTGGTAATATTTAAAATAGTAGCAGCTTGTAATCTATGTTGTCCATTTATAACCTCATATTTGCCTTCCTTATTTAATACTACATCAATGGGATCAATAAAGCCTATTTCTTCTATAGATTCTTTCAATTTCTCTACTAAACTCTCAGATATCTCCCTCTGAATAGGAGGGATAACTAATTGATCTATATCTACAATTTTAAACTCTATTTCTTTATTTTTTATTTGATCCTTTAAAAATATTTTAAAATTAGAGCACTCTACTTTTATATCCATAAAATTCTTCTCCACAGGCTTTACTTTGTATCTTTTTATACTTAAGTTCTTTAGTAATAACTATAATCCAAATAAGTACTTTATCAATCACTTTACTATTAATCTCTAAACTACAGAAAACGGAGACCTCTTACAATTTTTTGTTAAAAATATTAATAAAAGAAAGATTTAGCAAAATTGTATAATTCTTTATCAACGGTTTTTATTTTTCCTTCTACTTGAGATAAATCAATTTTAACTACTTCATTACCTTTAATAGCTAGCATTTTGCCAAATTCTTTATTTTTAACTAATTCAATAGCTTGATAACCTAATTTTAGAGGGAAAATTCTGTCAATACTATTAGCTGGTCCGCCTCTTTGTAGATGCCCTAAATTAACTGCTCTGGTAGTTATTCCCGTTTCTTTTTCTATTATTTTAGCTAACTGCTCCCCTACTCCCCCTAATTTCACATGACCATATTCATCAACAACTTCTCTATTAATATTACCTAATTCAACTCCTTCAGCAACAACTACAATAGCATAAGTTTGACCTCTATTATATCTATCTTTAATAACCTTAACTAAATCACCCAAATCTAAAGGGAATTCGGGAATAATAATATAATTAGCTCCTCCTGCTAATCCCCCATAAAGAGCAATCCAACCAGCATGTCTTCCCATAACTTCTACAACTATTACCCTATGATGAGATTTAGCAGTGGATATCAATTTTTCAATAGAATCTCTTACAATATCTACAGCAGTATAAAATCCTACTGTAAAGTCAGTCCCATAAAGATCATAATCAATAGTTTTAGGTAAGCCAATAACAGGGATTCCAGCTTTAAACATTTTAGAAGAAGCTCCCATTGTATCTTCTCCACCTATAGCAATTAATACATCAAATCCTGTAGCTTTAAAATTATTAATAGCTTTGTTTATAGTTTCTTCATTTTTAGCAGGATTAGTTCTTGAGCTACCAAGTAAAGTTCCACCCTGAAAATATTCTTTTTCAACTAACTCTTTGCTAAGCTTTATATATTTATTTTCTAATACACCCTTCCACCCATCTAAAAAACCATATACTTCATAACCTTCATCAATAGCTTTAAATGTAATAGCTTTAAGATAAGCATTTAATCCTGGAGCATCTCCTCCTCCTGTTAATACTGATACCTTCATAAAGCTACCCTCCTCTTTACTAATTATTCTTTATTTATTTTTTGATATTTTTAATAAAACTCCTTTAAATAATTAAATCCTAAATAATTTTTAATTTTTTGACTATATATCATAAGGAATTTATTTTATTGATAAAAAAATTAAAAGCTGCTTGTTTTTCAGCTTCTTTTTTAGTTTTCCCAAAACCTATAGAAACCTCAACATTATCTAACACAGCTACACATACAAATTCATTAACTCTTTTTTCAATAGTAACATATTTTAAAGCTTCTATTCCTTTTCTTTGGAAAATAGTCTGTAAAAAACCCTTCCAATCAAATATTTCTATCATTACTTCATCTATTAATTCATAAAATTTTTTTAAAATAATGTTATTAAAAAATTTTGTAACATAAAACAAATTAGTATCATTTTTATTTTTAACAGAGTCATAATATATAGCTCCAATAATAGCTTCCATTAAATCAGCATATGTCTTAGTCTTTATACTATTATATCCTAAACTTTCATAATTAAAAATTAAATAACTATCTAAATCTAAGCTCTTTAAAATTTTTGAAAGGGTTAAATAATTAACAATTAAAGATCTAAAATAAGATAAATTTTCTTCGTTAAAAAATGGATACTTTTCATAAGCATAGATACTTACTAAATAATTTAAAATACTATCTCCTAAAAATTCTAACCTTTGATTATTTTGTAAAACAAGTACATCATCATCTATATTTACTTTAGTAGGAGAATTAATAAAAGAATTATGAATAAAAGCAGAAATTAATAAGGATTTATCTATAAATTGATAATCTATCTTATTCTCTATATATCCTAAATTGCTTACTAAAAACCTAATTTTATCTATCAACATTTAGTAAAACTAAGTAAACATCAACCCTTTTTAATAAGAAAATTCTTTTAATTTTTTTTCTCTCCTTTTAGATATTAAAAATCAATATTTTTTAACTTTTTTTTAACAATTAATAAGCGAAAAAAAGATAAAGTAACCTAAATTATTTAATAAAATTAAAAATAAAAAAGTTTAAAAAAAATTAAGGAGGAATGCTTATGAACATAATTAACAATATTTACAACAAAATAAAAAGCTATATAGGATATAATCAAGATAAGCAAATAAAAGATAAATCTTTAAAAACTCTTGATACTTTTTTACCTACTAATACAATAAGCTATTACAAACCAATAGAGCTAACTCAAGACAAAAACAAATTACCTAAAAATTTGTTTAGAATAGATGTAATAAAAGATGTATTAAAAACGGATGAAGTTTGGAAAATGGGCATAACAGGTAAAGGAGTAACAGTGGCAGTTATAGATACAGGAATATATCCCCATCCAGATGTTAAAAATAGGATAATAGAATTTATTGATTTTGTTAATAATAAAAATGGGGTAGAAAATGCGTATGATGATAACGGTCATGGTACCCACTGTGCAGGATTAGTAGGAGGGGATGGTACCAAAGCTAATGGAAATTACAAAGGTCCTGCTTATGAGGCTAACTTAATAGGTATAAAAGTTTTAGATAAACAGGGAAGTGGTTCATTATCTAATATTATTAGAGCAATATATTGGTGTATTAAAAATAAAGATAAATACAATATAAGAGTTATTTCTATGTCATTGGGAGCTACATCTGTTATAAAAGAACAAGATGATATAATAGCAAAAGCAGTAGAAGATGCAGAAAAAGCAGGTATAACTGTGGTTATAGCAGCAGGTAATAGTGGGCCATTAAAAGAAACTATAGGTACCCCTGGAATCTCAGAACACGCAATAACAGTAGGTGCTTATGATGATAAAAATACAGTAGATTTAAGTGATGATACTCCTGCTTTCTTTACTTCTAAAGGTCCTACACCAGTAGATAAGAAAGATAAACCTGATATAGCTTCACCAGGAGTAGAAGTAGTATCCTTAAGGTCACCTAATTCTACAATAGATAAAGAACCCGTAATCCATTATGGAGATTATTATACATTATTATCAGGCACTTCAATGGCAACTCCAATAGTAGCAGGAATAGTAGCACTAATGATTCAAGCTAATCCAAATTTAACACCAGCTCAAATAAAGCAAATAATAAAAGAAACAGCTATTCCTGTTAAAGATGCTTCAAAATACTCAGTAGGTGCAGGATTAGTTAATCCCATTGATGCAGTTAAAAAAGCTCTCGAACTTAAAAACCAAAATACAAATTTTAACTAAACTACTAATTTTAAATTAAATCTATTTTTTAAGATTTTCAATTTTTTTATTTTTTTCTCATTTCTAATTACTCATTTTTTTTCAATAATTTTTACTTTAATAAAAATATCATAGGATAAAGTTAAATAAAACGAAGTCAAATAAAAAAGAGAAAATAAAAAAATGTAGAAAAATAAGATAAAAAGGTATAAAATAGAAGGGTGAAAAAAAATTTTATGAATTATGTAATATTTCACGGTCATTTTTATCAGCCTCCTAGGGAAAGTCCATATACAGATGAAATAGATATCCAAGAAAGCGCATATCCTTTTGAAAACTGGAATGAAAGAATAGCAAATGAATGCTACATCCCAAATACATTTGCAAGAATAATAGATTCTTATGGATATATTATTAAAATAATAAATAATTTGGAGTATATGAGTTTTAATTTTGGCCCTACTTTATTAAAATGGATAAAACTTTATAAACCTGAGTTATATCAAAAAATAATAGAAGCAGATAGATTAAGTTTAAATCATTATGAAGGTTGTGGTAATGCTATAGCTCAAGTATATAATCATATAATAATGCCCTTAGGTGATGAAAACGACAAAAAATTACAAGTATATTGGGGAATAAAGGATTTTTACTACCATTTTAAAAGATACCCTAAAGGGATGTGGTTAAGTGAAACGGCTGTAGATATTAATACTTTAGAAATTCTTGCTTATTATAATATAAAATTTACAATCTTAGGGCAACATCAAATAAAAAGAATAAAAAAAATAAATTCTAATGAATGGGAAAATAATTTTATTCCTCGAAAGCCAATCCTAATAAAATTACCTTCAGGAAATAAAATCATTGTTTTCCCATTTGATAGAGAATTATCAGCAGAAGTCTCATTTAAGGATGCTTTATATAATGGAGAAAAATTAGCTAATGATTTAATAAATAGGCTTAAAAGTTTAGAAAATTCGATGATATTAATAGCAACAGATGGAGAAACTTTTGGTCATCACAAAAAATTCGGGGAATTAGGCTTAGCTTTTGCTATAAATTATCTACTTAACTCTAATGTAGTAAAAGTTAGTAATTTAGAATATTACCTTAAAAACAACTATATAGAATATGAAGGAGAGATATATGAAAATACTTCATGGAGTTGTTTTCATGGGGTAGAAAGGTGGCGTAGTGATTGCGGATGTAGATTTGATCCTAATACTAATCAAAAGTGGAGAACCCCTTTTAGGCAAGCTATAGATTTTATTAAATCAGAATTCTTAAATCTAATTCCTACTAATACCCCATATAAAACTAAAGAAGAGTTTTTTAATGATCTATTGAACTATATAGACATAGTATTAAAACGAGATTTTGAAGTTAAGGATTTTGAATCATTCAATAATTATAAAGATTTTATTTATAGCTATTTTAACAATGAAAAAGATGAAAATATCTTAATAAAACTAAAATTATTAGAGATATATAAGAATATAATGTTTGGATATACTAGTTGCGGTTGGTTTTTTGATGATATATCAGGACTTGAAGCTACTCAAAATATGAAATACTTAGAATATGCTATAAATAAAATGTATGAAATTTTTGATAAAGAACTAATTGATTCTATAAAGAATAATTTTCTAAACATCTTAGAACAAGCAGAATCAAATTATCCTAAATTTATTAATGGTAAATACATTTTCATTAATTACATAAATTCTATTCCAATAGAATTATTAATAGCTTCCCATATATTAAATAAACAACTTTTTGGAGAAAATACTTTTAAATATAACTTACTTTTTTATTATGAAGATCTAAAAAAAATAAAAGAACAAGATTACAAATTTCTTTTAGCTTCTATAAAAACAATAAATATAAAATATTTAGAAGAAAAAAACTTTATAACTCTATCACTATTACTATCAAATATGAATGTATTTACAGGAGTTAATCTAAAAGATAAAATAGATATTAACTTTTCACAATTATTTAAAATCTTTAAAAATTACCTTAATAAATTGGAAATAATAAGCATAATTAATTCAATGGAAGAATATTTTAAAAACATATTCACTTTAAAAGATATTTTACCTAATGTAAGATATAAAACAGTAAAGAAGATAATAAATTCTTATATCAAAGAAATAGATAATGTTATGGAAAACTTATTATACGACCACAAATTTATTATAAATAACTTAATAGAATATAAAATCCCAATTCCTTTAGAGTTATCAATAATTTTACAGTTAATTATTGATATAGAATTGGAGAAAATAATAAAAGAGGAAATGTTTAACTTAGATAAAATAGAAGAAATAATATTTTACATTAATAATACAAAAATTCCTTTAGACTATGAAAAACTTTCTAATTTAATAGTAGATAAAATAAGTAATAAAATAGAAAATATTACAAACAGTTTTAAAGAATTTAGTAATATATCATTAATAGAGCTTGATAAATTCAAAAAAGAAGAGATATTAATTTCTAAACTAAATAACATAAGAAACAGTTTAGATACTATAAAAAAATTCCTAAATTTAGCAATAAATTTAGATATTAATTTAAATCTATGGAAAGCTCAAAACAAATTCTATAACCTATATTACAAAATATTTTATGATTTCTATAAAACTAATATAAAAAATACAAGTTTTAATTTTAGAGATTATTTGGTAAAAATAAATGAATGTATTATAGAATTAGCTAACTACCTAAAAATAAGGATAATTAACATATAATTAAAATAATTAAAAAATGTTACCAATAAGGCAAAGAAAATCCTTAGGGCAACACTTCATTAATGACCCTAATATAATTAGTAATATATCCTCAATAATAATAAATAAAATTCAAGAGAAATTAAATAATACTTTTATAACAATTTTAGAAATAGGATCATCCTATGGAATATTATCCTTTAATTTACTTGATCAATTAATATCTAATAATGTTCCATTTAATCTATTTATTTTAAACGAAATAGATTATAGATTAATAAAAAAATTAGAACTAAAAATAGAAGAAAATAATAAATTTAATGAACTATTTTTAGATAAAAAACTTCAGATTATGAATATTCCATTTGAAAAAATAGATTTAAGTCAATTTAAAGATTTAGTATTAGTAGGTAATATCCCATTTTATATAACTGGTATAGTTTTAAGAAAAATAATAGATTATAATCAGAATCTAAAACTGATAGTATTAAATCTCCAAAAAGAAGTAGTAGATAAAATAAAGTCTTTAAATAATGCCCAAAGTATTATTTTAAATACTATTTATGATATAGATTATCATTTTATAATTCATCCTAAATATTACACTCCTAAACCTAAGGTTTTTAGTCAAATAATATCTTTTAGTAAAAAACAAGAGTTTAGTAGAGATTATATAAACAAACTCTATAAGTTTCTAGATAAAATTTATAAAAACAAAAACAAAAAGCTCCTAAATATATTAACTTCTGAAGAACTAAATAAAATAAATAAAATAAAAAATTTAACTAATGATGATAAAATTAATTTAATACTCAAAAAACGCGCAAATAATTTAGATTTAAAAGAGCTTTTAATTTTATTTGATTACCTTATTTAAATTAAAAAATAGTAAAAAAAAGAAGGGAGACTTTGAAATCTCCCTTCTCTTTCATTTCTAACTAAGAATTAATAATTATCTATCTATTTGATCTTTTTCTTCGAGCTCCTTTTAAATTATCTAATTCTTGATTATTTCCACCATTTCTATTATTCAAAATATTAGGTGCTGGACTTAAACAGTCTACAGTTGTACTTATATTCTTTTCTACCAAGGTATAATTTACTAAAGGTATTTCATTTATACTTACATTATTTAATGTTAAATTAGTTGTACTTATTGTATATGTAGAGGATGCTAATGCTGTTATATTTGGATTAGTAACATTGAATACACAATTATTATTATCTATATTAAGATCGCTTGGACCTTTTAATATATATCCAGCATATCCATCATTTATAAATCTACTAATAACAAATCCCCCATCAGGTAACGGCATTATGTTAAGGAGTCCCCATAACCTACTATTACCTCCACCTTTTGCACTCAATTTAACCTGATTCATTATACTAAAATCATTCTTATTTATCTTTAATAATATTATATTACTTGGACTTTCATTTGTTGTTATTACTAATATTATATTCCCATCTAAGGAGAATCCCATTTGATTAGAATTAGAATATGATGTACTATTCCAATTGTATTCCTTAACCATATTTTGCATTGGACTACTTAAATTAGTTATATCTACTTTTACTAACACTAAATTATTATTACTTGAGTTTTTATCTATATAGTATAACTTATTATTATCTTCTACTAAAGCAGCATGGCTTATATATGTAGAATTATTAAATTTAACTGCATTATTTAAATCCTTAGTTATAACTACTACTCCATCGTTATTATGATCATATGTAATTATATAATTATTTGATATCGATATAGCTTCAAATTCTGAAGAACTTACTTGTTTAGAACTAACAATATTATAATTATTATCAAGCTTTAAAACATATCCTGTATAGCTTACTCCGTATATATTGTTTTCATCGCTAATACAGAATAAAAGACTAATATTTTGAAAAATCTTTTTTAGAGTAATTTGACCTGTATTTTTATCAACTTCTCCTATTATTCCATGATAAAGGGATATCCATCCACCTACATAAAATGTACTATTATCTTTATACCATAAATTCGTTAAACCTACATATGGTAAAGTATTATTAGAATTATCTTTGACTTCATAATATTTAGAGTAATTAAGAGTTAGGTCAGGATTTATACTTATTAATGCTAATTTTTTCGTAGTATCTTGTTGCCAGCCAGAAATATAGTATTTATAAGTAATAGGGTCAAATAGGATAGAGTTATACCAATCGGTGCCGTTTGTATCTATATGTTTTGCATCATTTACTAAGTTTGGAGTTCCTCCAGAACCTCCTCCAAAACTACTATTTCCAATTAAATTAGTAAAACTATTATTACATCCATTACAACCTGTCATTATAGATGCTATTATATATGCTATTATTAGATATAATATCCATTTTCTCATTTTTTCACCTCCTTATTAGATAGATTAATATAATATTTTAGAAAAAAAAAAAAAAAAAAATCCTGCTAAAAAAATTTGGGTAAAATTTTTTAAATTTTAATTTTAATATTTATAAAAAAAGATTTTAAAACTATTTTATGTTTAGATTCCTAAATATTTTTTTATAAAAATTTTATTTAACTTGTTGATATTCAAAATTAACAATTTGTTTTTTAGTTTTATCAATTTCTATTCCTATTATATAAACTTTATCATAATTTAAATATTTTTTGTAATATTCTTTTTGTAGTATTTGATTTATTGAGTTTCCTTTTTCTTTAGAATTTTGTATTACCTTAAATTCAAGGATATAAACAATAGAATTATTAACAATAATAGTTAAATCTATTCTACCTTTAGAAGTGTTATCTTCTGTTATTACATTTAAACCAGTAGAGTATAACATACTAAATACAGCTATTACATAACTTGACTCTTGCTTAAAATGAACATAACTTATATTACTTATTAATATTTCAATTTGTTCTTTTAGCTTCTCTATTTCTTGTTTTTTTAATATATCTATTATATTATCTGCTATATTTTCTCTTAAATCTTTTGCTAATAAAATAGATAATATATCCTCATTAAAAGATATTCTAACTTCCTTATTTGGGAATCCTAATTTATATTCTTGTCCATACTCCTTTTGGTATTCCTCTTTTATAGTTAAATAGCCTGTTTGAAACATTAATGCTTCTATTCTGATTTCTTCTATGTCAAACTTTTCTAATATGTTGCTTTTTACTATTTTATTTTCTAAATCTGAAACATCATATTCTTTTTTCTTTATTAGTTTTATTAAAAAATTGGGTGTTCCTGTCTTATACCAATAACTATCAAATCTCTTACTATCTAGATATAACAAGATATCAAAAGGATTATAAAGAGTATCTTGTAGGAAATAGTATCCATTATACCATTCTTTAATTTCATCTAAATTTAGTCCTTGTAAATAATCATTAAAATACAATTCTAATTCATTTTGAGTATAGCCGCAAATATTTCCATATCTTGGATCTAAAGATATATCTTTTAGTTGATTTAATCCACTAAAAAGAGAAACCTTTGAAAATTTACTTACCCCTGTTATTAATACAAATCTTATATATTCATCTAATCCTTTTAATACTCCATAAAAATTTTTTAATAACTCTCTTATTTTCTCTACCTCTGTCTTATTTTCTATATTATCTAATATAACTTTATCATACTCATCTACTAATATCACTACCTTTTTTTTATAATAATCATAGCATTTTTTTATTAATAAAAATAGGTTTCCACTTGCTTTATACTTTTTTTCATACTTATATTTGTATTTTTCCCCTATTTCTTTTAAAAGTAGTTCCATTTGAACCTCAAAATCATCTTCTTTTGTTATTGCTATTTGAGATAGATTTATTCTTATTATAGGATGTACATCATTCCAATCCCACTTATCTTCTATATAGAGTCCTTCAAATAATTCTTTCCTACCTTCAAATAAATATCTTATAGTTGAGATTAATAAGGATTTGCCAAAGCGTCTAGGCCTGCTTAGAAAATAGTATTTCCCCTGTTTGATTAATTTATATATGTACTGTGTCTTATCAACATATATATAATTTTCCTGAATTAACTCCCTAAAGTCGCTTATCCCTATTGGCAATTTCTTCATTCTTTTTACACCTCTATTTAAAATTTCATAATAATTTTACTACTAATAAGATACATATTTATTTAATCTTTCGATATTCAAAATTTACTATTTCTCTCTTTGTTTTGCTCAACTCTATCCCAATTATGTAGATTTTATCATAATTTAAATATTTTTTGTAATATTCTTTTTGTTCTATTTGCTTTATTGATTTACCTTTTTCTTTAGAATTTTCTATTACTTTAAATTCTATTATATATACTATGCTTCTATTTACTAAAATCGTTAAATCTATTCTTCCTTTTGATGTACTATCTTCTATTACAGTACTATATCCTATTGAATATACTAATCCATATATTGCTGCCTGATATACATACTCATTCTTTAATATCTCATAACTTATTGATTCTAAAAATATCTCTATTTGATTTTTTATCTCTTCTATATCTTCATTTATTATTGCTAGCTTTAGTTTTGTTATATTGTTTTCTTTATATTCTCCTGTTATATATCTCAATAATTCTCTGTTAAATGATTGCCTTACTTCTTTATTTGGATAATTTAATATATATACTTCTTCTTCATCAATTTTTTCTATTTCTTTAATGGTTAAATAACCAGTTTGAAACATTAATGCTTCTATACTTATATAATTTATATCAAATTTATCCAATATATCATTTGTATAGTATGCTTTAGTTAAGAAAGGTAATTGATAATCCTTGTTTTTTAATAACTTAAACAGGAATTCTGTTTTCCCAGTTTCATACCAATAATTTTTAAATTTCTTGCTATCTAAATACAACAATATATCAAATGGATTATATAATCTATCACTTAAAAAACTATATCCATTATACCATTCCCTTACCTCTTCTAAATTCACCCCTTCTAAATAATCTTTAAAATAAATCTCTAATTCCTCCTGCGTATACCCACATATATTACCATATCTTACATCTAATGATATATCCTTTAACTGATTTAATCCACTAAATAATGATACCTTAGCAAATTTACTCACTCCCGTTACTAATACAAATTTGATATATTCATCTAAACCTTTTAATGTTGTATAAAATCCCTTTAACTCTTCTCTTATTCTCTCTACCTCTTGTTTATTTTCTATATTATCTAATATTGGTTTATCATATTCATCTATCAATATCACCACCTGTTTTTTACTTCTTTCATAAATTTTCTCTATTAACAATCTTAAATTTCTATTTATTGTATATTCTTTATTATACTCATATCCATATTTTCTACCTGTTTCTATAATTGTTGCCTTTAGTTCTTTTTCTAGTTCCTCGGAATTTTTTACCTGTGCTTCTGAAAAATCTATCCTTATTACAGGATAAGTATCTTCCCAATTCCATTTATCTTCTATAACGAGGGATTTATTCTCGATGTTATATGAATATATATATAATCCTTTAAATAATTCTCTTTGACCTTCAAACAAATACCTTATTGTTGAAATTAGTAAGGATTTTCCAAAACGTCTAGGCCTACTTAGAAAATAGTATTTCCCCTGTTTAATTAATTCATATATATACTTTGTCTTATCTACATATATATAATTTCCTTGAATTAATTCCTTAAAATCGCTTATCCCTATTGGCAATTTCTTCATCATTTTAACACCTCTATTTTATCCAAATCTAAGAATAACTTTCTTAATTTAGTATTATATTTTTTGTTTTGCTTTCCTATTTCTAAAGAATTTAATATTTAGAATAATTTTAATAAAAAATAAAAAGGGGTAGTTAAAATACTACCCCCTATATCTTTTTTCTTTTTTTTGTTTAATCTACTTCCTACTTATACTTCCATTTTTTAAATTTTCTAAAAATCTATTATTTTTTTTATAAAAATTTCATTTAATTTTTTGGTATTCAAAGTTAGCAACTTGTTTATTAATTTTATCAAGTTCTATCCCAATTATGTAGATTTTATCATAATTTAAATATTTTTTGTAATATTCTTTTTGTAGAATTTGATTCATTGCTTTTCCTTTTTCTTTAGAATTTTGAATTACTTTAAATTCAAGGATATAAACTATGGAATTATTAACTATAATTGTTAAATCTACTCTTCTTTTTGAGGTATTGTCTTCTGTTATAACATTTAAGCCAGATGAATAAAATAAAACAAAAACAGCTAATACATAGCTTGCTTCTTCTTTAAGATACACATAACTTATATTACTTATTAATATTTCCAGTTTTTCTTTTAATTTTTTTATCTCTTCTTTTTTTAATATTGTTATTATTTCATCTACCAGTTTGTATCTAACCTCTTCTTTTATGGTAAATTCTAAGATATTTTCATTAAAAGAGATTCTAACTTCTTTATTAGGGAAACCAAGTTTATATTCTTGACCATATTCTTTTTGATAAACTTCTTTAATAGTTAAGTAACCCGTTTGAAACATTAGAGCTTCTATTTTAATTTCTTCTATATCAAATTTTTCTAATATGTTTTTCTTAACTATCTTATTTTCTAATTCTGAGACATCATATTTTTTGTTTTTAATAAGTTTAATTAAAAAAGAAGGAGTGCCTGTTTTATACCAATAACTATCAAATTCCTTATTTTTTAGATATAACAAAATATCAAATGGGTTATAGAGTGTATCTTGTAAAAAATAGTAACCATTATACCATTCTTTTATTTCTTCTAAATTTAGATCTTTTAAATAATCTTTAAAAAAATTTTCTAGTTCTTGTTGAGTATAACCACAAATATTGCCATAATCTTTATTTAATGAGATATCTTCTAATTGATTTAACCCACTAAATAAAGATACTTTAGCAAATTTACTTACCCCTGTAATTAATACAAATTTGATATATTCATCTAATCCTTTTAATGTTGTATAAAATCCCTTTAATACTTCTCTTATCCTTTCTACTTCTTCCTTCTTCTCTATATTATCCAATATCGGCTTATCATATTCATCTATTAATATTACCACCTGCTTCTTACTTAACTCATTTACCCTCTCTATTAATTTCTCTAAATTCCTATTTATTGTATATTCTTGATTATATTCATAATCATATTTTCTTCCGGTTTCTATTATTGTAGCTTTTAATTCCTTTTGTAATTCTTCTTCATTTTTTACTTGGGTTTTGGCAAAGTCTATTTTTAATACTGGATAAGTTTCATCCCAATTCCATTTATCTTGGATATATAAGTTTTTAAATAATTCTTTTTGAGCTTCAAAAAGATATCTAATAGTAGAGATTAACAAAGATTTACCAAAGCGTCTAGGACGACTTAAAAAATAATATTTTCCACTATTTATTAACTTATATATATATTCTGTTTTATCTACATATATGTAATTTCCATTAATTAATTCTTTAAAATCACTTATTCCTATTGGTAATTTCTTCATTTTTAGCTAAAATTAAATAAAAAATTTAATTAAATTTTATTTTTAAGCATTAAATTCTTGTTTTTCTAATAGTTCTTTTAGTTGTTTATTTATTTCATTGAATTCATCTAACTTTATTACACCGTTATTTATTGAATCTTTTATGTTATTTAGAATTTCTGGATTTAAGGTATCTATAAATTCAATAAAGGATTCTGCTATACTTAAGAAATGATTGTGGATATCAATCATAGCATCATGCATTGATACCAAGAAATCCTTTACATCTTGCGATAAATTAGGATTATTTAGATCTTCTTCTTTTTTTTCTAATGAACTATTTAGCATATTATTTATTTGTTCTATATCAGTTTGTATATATTCTTTTAATTCATTTAGTTTATTGATAATTTCATTTTTTTTAGATTCATCTTGTTCTTTGTTTAAAGCATTATATGAATTTACTAAATAATTTAAGATATTGGAAAAATGCTCAACTATAGAAGTTCCCTTATTTGAATTATTATTTTGGTTTTCTATTTGATTTTCCATTTTTTACCTCCGTTATTTATATTTATTTAAAGTTTCATAATTATAAATTTAGAAAAAAGAAAAAAATTTCCTTTGTAGAATAAAATAATGTTAAGGTACAATATTAAGAACTAGAAAGGGGCTGAAGATTCATGTGGAGGTGAAAATGAATGAAAGTAGTTATAAAAGCTCCAAGAGGTAATAAGCTAACGTGTTTAGATTGGCCACAGGAAGCTGCTATGAGAATGCTTATGAATAACTTAGATAATGAAGTAGCAGAAAATCCAAGTGAGTTAATAGTATATGGTGGCAATGGAAAAGCTGCTAGGAATTGGGACGCTTATTATAAAATAATACAAGCTCTTACTAAACTTAAAAATGATGAAACTTTATTAATACAATCGGGCAAGCCTGTCGCTATATTTAAAACTTTTGAATTATCTCCAAGGGTTTTAATAGTTAATTCAATGTTAGTACCTAAATGGGCTACTTGGGAATATTTTAGAGAATTGGAAGCTAAAGGATTAATAATGTATGGGCAAATGACTGCTGGTAGCTGGATATATATAGGTACTCAGGGGATTATTCAAGGTACTTATGAAACTTTTGCTACTTTAGCTGAAAAACATTTTAATTCTAATTTAAAACATAAATTAGTTTTAACTGCTGGGTTAGGAGGAATGGGGGGAGCTCAACCCTTAGCTATTAAATTTAATGAAGGAGTAGCTTTAATAGCTGAAGTGGATAAAAAGAGAATACAAAGAAGAATAGAAACAGGATATTTGGATATGGTAATAGACGATATGGATCAAGCTATTAAAGCAGCCTTAGAGTATAAGAAAGAAGGTAAAGCTATTTCTATTGCGGTACCTGTTAATGCTGCTACTTTATATACTTATATGCTTAAAAATGATATTATTCCTGATGTTGTTACAGATCAGACTTCAGCTCATGATGAACTTAATGGTTATGTTCCTGAAATGGATTTTGAACAAGCTTTGAAATTAAGAAAAGAAAATCCCCAAGAATATATTAAAAGAAGCTTTGAAACAATAGTAAAACATTGTCAAGCAATGGTAGAATTTAAGAGAAAAGGAGCTATTGTTTTTGATTATGGTAATAATATAAGGGGGCAAGCTTATAAAGCAGGATATAAGGATGCTTTTGAATTTGAAGGATTTGTTAAACTGTATATTAGGGATCTATTTTGTGAAGGTAAAGGACCTTTTAGATGGGTTGCTCTTTCAGGTGATCCTAAGGATATTTATGAAACCGATAACGCTATATTAAAGCTATTTCCTGATAACCCTAAATTAGTTAACTGGATAAATAAAGCTCAAAATTATATAAAATTCCAGGGATTACCTGCTAGAATTTGTTGGTTGGGATATCAAGAAAGAGATAAAGCTGGATTATATTTTAATTATTTAGTGGAAAAAGGTGTTCTTAAAGCTCCTATTGTAATAGGTAGAGATCATTTAGATACAGGTTCTGTAGCTTCTCCTTATAGGGAAACTGAAGGAATGTTAGATGGTTCAGATGCTATAGCTGATTGGCCTATATTAAACGCTTTACTTAATACTGCATCTGGAGCATCTTGGGTATCTGTTCATCATGGTGGGGGAGTGGGGATTGGAAATTCTATTCACGCAGGGGTTGTAATAGTTGCTGATGGAAAAAAATTAACTTATGAAAAATTAGAAAGGGTTTTAACTAATGATCCAGGTATTGGTGTTGTTAGGCACGCTGATGCAGGTTATCCTATAGCTAAGCAAACTGCTAAACAAAAAAATATCAACTGGATTGAATAAAATTTAACAAAAAAAATATTACTATTTTAAAGAATAAAGATAATTTAGCATTACTAATGAAATGGTTATATCTTTTGCTTCTTTTAAAATATCAAAATCTAAGTAATTTTTATATAAACTTATAGCTTTATTTTTATCTGTAAAAACTAAAATTAAAAAAATGCTATAGTATTTATATAAATCCTCTTTATTATTGATGAAATATATATATTTTTCAAAATTTTTTAAGTATTCTTGCTTAGTATTTAGATATTCTCCTGTTTGAGATAATCCTATAGTGGATATTACAAAGAGTACAGGAGTATTGGTATTTAAAAAATTAATATAAAAGTTTTCATCATAATATTTGAAAACAGATATTAATACTGATAATGATAAACTTTTTGATATATTATCTTGAGAATTTAGTGCTGTTTCTTTTAATTTATTAATTAAGTATGTTTTGGCGGCATTTAGAATTGGTTTTTCTATTATTTCTATTATCCATTTATAGGATTGAGGGATTTTGTTTTTTAAATCTTGATAGCTACTACCTAATGCTTCTGAAAATTCTTTAGATACTAAAACATAATAATAAGTATTAGCAATGTATCTTATATATGGATCTTGACTTAATTTAGATAATCTTAAGTACTGAGGTCTATTATCTTTATCTATTATAGAATTAGCTAAGAAATAGGCATCTTTTGTTAGTATCCATTCCTTTAGGACTGGTACTATTTTGTTTAGTAAATTTTTATTTAATTTTCCTTTGTAATTTATGTAATCCCTTAGATTTAGGATAACTATTTTAGGATTTTGCTTTGATATATAGTAATTTAACTTTTGTAAAGTTAATTTTCTTCCTTCTTTATAAAGCTTATAGATATTATAATCAAAGTAAAATATTAAAAATAATATAAAAAATTCTATTAAGGATGAAATAACTAAAGCTAATGATAATTTTTTTAAATCCATTTTTTAGATATAGTTTTGATTATGATTCTCAGATTTTTCTTTTGTGGTATTAAAATTTTATTGTTAATTTTATATTGGAATTATTTATTAGATTGTTGTTTTGATTATTTAGATTTTCTATATTATTTAGGTTAATGCTTGTACTTATAGTTAAAGTCGTATTAATAATATTTTTTTTATTTAGTTTTATTGAAACTTCTTTAAAACTTATAAAATAATTAAGATTATAATTATTTAAAAGGTTATTATTTTGTATAAAATTATTTGTTTGTATATGTGTAAGATAATTGATTGATTTATTGTAATTAAATTCTAAATATGGATTTAATAATGTTGTTGAGTTAGTAAATAAATTTATTGATGGTTTTAGAATATAAAATCCAGTATCAATATTGTTTATATTTTTATAAAATATAGGGAATAAATTTATTTGTTGATTATTTATAAATGTGTTTTCATATTTATATGACAATATTTTATTTAAAAGATTCTGATTAGATATTAAGAAGCTATTATAGTTAGTATAATTAAAATTGGAGAAATTGGGGGTATAGTTTTTTACTTTAAAAATAAGAGTGGATTGAAAATTATTTATTTGATTATTTTCTATTATATTAATATTTTCTAAGTCAAATTTAATTGAATTAATTTTTAGGTTATTATGATTTATTGAGTTATTATGATTTATTGAGAAGGAGGAATTAATTAGGATATTAAAAAGGATAGTAAAAATTAAAAGGGTTTTAAGGATTCTTTTTATATTTTGAAGTTTTTTTATATTCTTTGTATTCATTTTAATTATTTAAATTAGGATAGGATTGGAGCTGAGGGGACTTGAACCCCCGACCTTCTGCACGCCAAGCAGACGCTCTCCCACTGAGCTACAGCCCCTTTTAAAGTATTTTATCTTTGCTTGCCATCCTTTTAATAATTAGGTTTTTATTTCTTTACTTGCTAATTTTTTTATATTGAGTTTTTTCTCCCTACTTACTAAAATTTTTACTATTTATCTCTTTAACTCTCTTTAATTTTTACTATTTAACTCTCTTTATCCCCCCCTATATCTTTTTTGTTATTTTTTATAAATTTCCTTTTTTATTTTGTATGTTTTTAAATGATTATTTTTAAAAGGATTTAATTTTTTTTTATAGAAAATAAACAAAAGTAAAAATGTGTTTAATTGAAAAGTGTTTTTAAGGTAATAAAAATATAAAATAAAATGGAAATAGGGTATTTAGTTTATAAAGTTATACAACCTTTTAAAGAGAATCCAAGTATATTTGTATCTTTTATATTTCTTTTATCTATTTCTTATATATTTTTGTATTATATAAATAGTGCTAAGAAAGGGAAAATAAAAGAGGTATTTATAAGAAGAATACCTGCTTTAAATTATATAGATGAAGCAGTAGGTAGATCAACTGAATTAGGAAAACCTATTTTGTATATTCCGGGGATCATGGATATAGATAATATTCAAACGATAGCATCTTTATCTTTACTAAGTTATATAGCACAAAAAAGTGCATTATATGAAACTGAGTTGATAATGCCTGTTAGTAGATCAGTTGTTATGACGGTAGCCCAGGAAGTTATTAAAGAAGCTTATTTAAAAGTAGGTAGAAGTGATTTATATAGAGCTGATAGGGTTTTTTATTTAACTGATGATCAATTTGGTTATGCAGCAGCAGTAGATGGTATAATATCTAGAGAAAGGCCGGGAGCTATTTTTTTAATAGGTGCATTTTATGCAGAAGCGCTGATATTAGCGGAAACTGGGTTTTCCGCAGGTGCTATTCAAATAGCAGGAACTGCTATGATTACTCAATTACCATTTTTTATAGCTGCTTGTGATTATGTATTAATAGGTGAGGAATTATTTGCTGCTTCAGCTTATTTATCTACAGATATTATAGATAAAATTACTCTTAAAACCCAAGATATATCTAAAGCTATAGTTATGTCTTTTGTATTTGTTGCTTCTATATTTAATAGTTTAATTTCTGCTTATCCTAATTTAGCTAATTTACCAATATTTAATACCATAAATTTTATTATAAAAATGTTTTTTAAATAAATAGGGGAATAAGAAAGTTATGAAAAGGGAATTACCATTATTTATAACTGCTATAACAGGGATAATTATAATAATAAATTTTATCTTTCCTGAATTAACAGGAGGTATAACAGAGACTCTTAGAGATTGGACTATTATGATATCATCTTTTGCTATAATTCTGGGAATACTTAATTTAATAATAGTTAATTTAAGGAAATCATTAGAACCTATTACTCACTTAGAAGATAGAATTTTTTCTTTAATTGTTATTTTATCTTTAGTTATTACAACTATAATAGGTTTGGTTTATGGAATTAAAGCAAATATCCAAAATTTATTAATATTTAAAATTAATGATAACTATGTATTTCCTTTAATAGAGATGGAATTTATAAAAAAGGATATGAATTTATTTACGGGGATTATATTTAATAGTATATATACTCCATTAAACAGTGCTACTTTTTCATTATTGGCGTTTTTTATAGCATCGGCAGCTTATAGGGCTTTTAGAGCTAAGAATTTTGAAGCATTAATTTTATTATTATCTGCTACTATAATCATGTTAGGTAGAGTTCCTATAGGAGATTACCTGTTTTCTATTTTTGGTATTAAAATTAGTATAATAGCAGATTATATAATATCAGTATTAAATGCTGCTGCTCAAAGAGCTATATTAATTGCTATTGGAATTGGAACTATTATTATATCATTGAAACTTTTATTTGGAGTTGAAAAATCGCATATTGGAAAAAGTGAGTGATATATGTTAAGAAGTATAATAAACTTGCTAAAAAGGATAACAAGAAGAACAATATTTTTTATAGTTGCTTTAGTTCTTGCTTTAAGTATTATATTTTCAAATGTTGGATATATACAAAAGATTAATTTATATATTTTATCAAAGAGTATATCTTGGACTTCAATTAAGGCTTATGAATATATAGAGAATTTACCTGAGGGTAGTGTAGTATTATTATCAGCGGATTATGCACCTTCTACGAAAGTAGAGAACGATCCTGTGGTTCAGGGATTTCTTACTCAAGCTTTTAGGAAGAACTTAAAAGTAATAGCGATTTCATTATGGCCTGATGGAGCAGTTTTACTTGAAAATAATATAAGAATGGTTGCTTTAAAAATGAATAAAAAAGAGGATGAGGATTTTGTTATAGGGGGATACGTAGTAGGTGGGGCAGTAGCTGTTGAAAAAATGGGGATAAATCTTAAAAATGCTATACCTTTACTTAGAGCTTCTAATGCTCCTTTTTTAAACAATATAAAGAGTGCTAAGGATTTAAAATTAGTTTTTTGTGTAGCAGCAGGGGATACTTTACAATATTATATAAGGATTTTAGGTGCTAGGTATGGGGTTCCTGTTTCTGGGGGATGTACTGCGGTGATGGCTGCTGAAATGTATCCTTATATTATGTCTAATCAGCTTATTGGATTGTTTGCGGGACTTAAAGGAGCTTGTGATTATCAACTTCTAGAGTTAAAAGATCAAATAGATCCTAATAATGTTCCTGAATCTGTTAGAAATATGTTTCCTCAATCAATTATACATTTACTTATTGTTATCTTTATTATTATAGCTAATTTGATTTATTTTTATGAAAGATATGAAATTAAAAAGAATTTAAAAAGGTAATTTTAAATAAAGTAATTGTTTTTTGTGTTTTCGTGCTGATATTACTATGATATTAAAAGAAAATAGTAATAGTATTTTTAATGAGTTATACGATGAAGATTTTTTTAATTATTTTATAAAGAATTTTCCAAACTTAAATAGGACTAATATTTTATTTGGTAATTCGTTAATTTATAAATTAAATACAGTTAAAAAAATAGATGAATATTTGAATACTAAAAATATGAAAACTGAATTAGTTATAATGGATAATAATGTATCAATGGATAAAATAAGGTATTTAATTAATTTTGTTAATTTAAAATCTAATAATTTGAAATTAATTTTTTTAGATTTAGATATTTTAAATGTATATTCTTTAAATTCTATTTTGAAGGCGATAGAGGAGCCGCCAAGTAATGTAGTATTTTTTTTATCTAAATCCAATTATTTTGTTTTGCCTACTATTTTATCAAGAGCGTCTAAATTTAATGTTATCCCTAAAACTGAAAGAATAATTGATTTATTAATAAAAAAATATCATTTTTCTTTAAATATGTCTGAATTTATTGTATTTGGATTAAATAATTCTTTAGAAGATATAGATTATTTTATCTCTAATTTTACCAATATTTCTAAAAAAATGAAAAGTAGTATTGAATTTAATGAGGATTTTTATAATTTATTTAGGATGTTTTTAAACTTAAAGGATTATAATATAAATGATTTTTTAGATATAGCTGAAATGTTATATAAAAAATACGAATCTTTTTTAACATTTAAAATACTTATTAAATTTATAAGTTTATTTTTTAGGGATTTATTTATTTCATTTTATAATGATTACTTTAAACAAAAGATATTTTTTAAAATGATATTTAAAGAATGGGCAGATCATATGGTTAATTTTAAAATAGATAATAATTCTTTTTTATTAAAAATATCAGAATTTTTAAATAAATTAGTAATATTTAATAATAAACAAATTTATATGAAATTTAATAAAAAAATTTTATATACTTTTTTAATTTTAAATGTATATGAAATTTTAAGAGATTTTTATTATGGAAATTATAATTTAAATTATTAAATTTAGTTATGATTTAATAATTTTTAATAGGGTGTTAGTAAATTTATGAGCATTTATAGTGCTAAATTAATTTTTAGTAGATTAGATTTAAATATTAAAAGAGTTTTTATTAAAAATTTGTTAATAATTTTATTTGTAGTTTTTTTTATTTTTTGTTTTAAATTATTTGTTTATTCTCAGGATAAATTATTTACCGATTTAAATAAAGAGGATAATGATTTTATATTAGAACCAGTTTTAATGTTTTTTTCTAATTCTCCTGAGTATATTAAAGAAAATGGATACTTAATTAGCGGTTATGTTTCTAAATTTACACCTACGTTAATTTATTTTTACCATCTTAATGATACTGAAATTTATAAGGAATTAGTTATAAGATTTTATAATTCTGATAATTCAACTGGTAATTTAAATGAAGAAGATAATGAGATTTATATTGATGGGGTATTTAGTAGTGGTAAAAATTATTTTAAAGTAGGCTCAGATGTCAATAATAAAATGTTAAAACATTTTAGTCCTAATTATTTTAATTTTAAAAATGAGTATATAATTAAAATTCCCTTTAAGTCTAAGGAATTATTATCTGGATTTTTATGGATATTTAGTAGGAATGGATTAAATTTTGAGTCTTATGTTAGTGATTATAATAGTAATTTGGATTATAGATATATACTTAAAACTGATAATAAGCATGTTAAGGGGATATTTGGAGTTGGAAGAATTTTAACATATTTACCAATAAATCAGGATATAATAGTAGGTGATATACCATTAAGTGGTATTCAAGCTAATATGTTATTAAAGGGTACTTATAAAGTTATGTATCATTTTGTAGTTGATAGAAAGGGAGAAGTTTATTTCAATCCCCGTGGGGGTATATCAAGACCTTCTTTTATAATTTATAACAAATTTAGTAGCTTATACTTTACTAAAGGTGAAGTATTTAGGGAATACACGGAAAATAAATTAGCTGATAAATTATACGTAAAAGAATTTATAACATTACCTGAAGGAGCTTCTTATTATCCTGTTAGATATATAATAAAATAAAATAAATTTACTAAAAAATATTATGGAAATTAATACTCTTTTATTTTCATATATATTATTTTTTGCCTTGGAATTATTGTCTATTTATTATATCTATAGAATTGATGGTATTAGTATTTCTCTTTTTATAAATTTTGTTATATATTATAATTTATCTCTTAAAAATAAATTCCTAAATAATATAGGATTATTATTTGTTTTTTTTATATTAAATATTTTAGTTTTTATTGTAAGAGAATTTTTAGTTAATTTTAACGTTACTAATTATGTTAGATATTTTAATTTAGTTTCTAAATTTTTGGTTTTATTTTTATTATTGTTAATTACAATTTTTATGAATTATTTTAATTTATTTATTCCAATTTTATATGTTATTATTTTTGTATTTCTTGGTTTATTTTATTATGTTTTTATTCAAAGATTAAGTTATCATAAGTTTTTAGAAGTTATAAAGAATAAATATAAAAAAGTATTAGATATAAAAGAAGAAGATTTAATTCTGTTAGAAGAGAAGATAAGATTTAATTCTAATATTTTGCCTTTTAATTTTATACTTTTAGAATCTGTTTTTTTAGCCATATTGTCTGTTTTTATGATTATTTTTGATATTTTTGTTGAGCTTAATATATTTACTTATTTACTCATAATTTTATTTTATTTTTTATTTACTATTGTTATTAGATATATTTATAATAAATTTTTATTTGAATTGAGCTATTCTTTTATATTGAGTGAATTAAGGGAATATTTGGAAAAAGAAAAATTGAGAGAATTTGAGAAAGAAAAGGATGAGATTTTAAAAGAAAATGAGAATCTTAAGAAGCAATTAGAAGCTATGTTTGAATTTTATTCTAAGATAGATGTTAATTATTCCTTAAATGAGGTTTATAAAAAGCTACATTATAGTATAGAAAAAAGTTTATCTTTTTCAAAATTGATAATTTTTTTATATGAAGAGGAGTATAATGAATTAGTATCTGTTTATGGAGTAAATATGGGAAATAAAACTTTAAGGTATGGTGTTGGGGATAGAGCTATTGGGATATGTGTAAAAGAAAGGAAACCGTTTGTTTATTTAGGAGGGACAATTAATAATAGCATGGCGATATTTATGGATGATAGATCTTTTATAGCTTGTCCTTCTGTAATCTCTGATAAAATAGTAGGGGTTATATATGTTGCAAGTAGTTATACTAAAGCCTTTAGTCAGAATGATATAGATTTTTTACAGGTTTTAACTAATCAGTTTGGGGTATTTTATCTATATTATAAGGAGTATTCTAAAACTCTGGATCTTGCTATAAAGGATGGATTAACGGGATTATATACTCATAGGTATTTTCAAGAATTATTGAATCAGGAACTGGAAAAAGCAAAAAACTACAGTTATCCCTTAACTTTATTAATGATAGATACTGACAAGTTTAAACAATACAATGATACCTTTGGGCATCCTGAAGGGGATAAATTACTTAAGAATATTGCTAATATATTGACAAAAAATGTTAGAAAAAACGACTATGTTTGTAGGTATGGAGGAGATGAGTTTGCTATTATATTAGTAAATACTAAAAAGCAGGATGCATATTACATAGCAGAGCGTATAAGACAAAGTTATTCAGTATTGAAAAAAGAGGATATACAAGTGAGTGCGTCTATAGGAATTGCTTCTTATCCTGATGATGCAATAACTAAAGATGATTTAATAAAGAAAGCTGATGAGGCTCTATATGAGGCTAAAAGATCTGGAAGAAATAGAGTAGTTTTAGCTTAGAAAATTATATTTGTTTAAAATGTTAATATATCAAAATAAAATAAAAAATGTTTTTAATTATTTTTATTTAATTCTTCCGTTTTTAATTATTTGGTTTTTATTTCATTTTTTATCTGTTATTTTAGGTATCATTATTGGTTTTTCCCAAAATAATGATTTTAGGGATTTAATTTCTTTATTTAAGAATTTTAATTTTTTAAATTATGTTAATATTTTAAAAGATAATTTATTTTGGATATCGCTAAAGAATTCGATTTTATATACTTTAATTGTTATTCCTTTACAGTTATTTGCTTTTTTATTGGCTTATTTTTTGTATGAGTTAGCAGTTTCTAAATTTTATTTTTTTAATTATCTTTCTTACTTAGGAAGGATCATATTATATTTACCGGTTGTAGTACCCTTAGTTAGTATAGGTTTTGTTTTTAAGATTTTATTTAATGATGAAGGTATTATTAATCAATATTTAGCTCTAATTAATTTAAAGATGCCATTTTTATCAGATTATAAGTTTGCTTTCTTAGTTTGTATGTTATTAACTTTTTGGAAAGGATTAGGATATTATCTTATTATTTACTTTTCAGGTTTTTTATCAATTAATAAAGAAATAATAGAAAGTGCAGTTTTGGAGGGATTTAGTAAATTTGATATTTTATTAAAGATATATTTACCTTTATCAAGGGGTAATATTTATTTTTGCTCGTTTTTATCTTTTATTGCGTCTTTAAAAATTTTTGTAGAAGTTTTTGTTTTAACAGATGGGGGGCCTGGAGTTTCTACTTATACATTAATGATGTATATTTATTCAAAAGCGTTTATGAATTATGATATAAACTCAGCTGCTGCTGCTTCTACTATTCTTTCTTTTATTATCATATTATTTACAATTTTTATTTTTAAAAAACAACTACTTAATTATTCTTAATTACCAAGAATGTTCTATTTTTTATCGTAATATATATAATAGAGTAGAAATCTAATAGAATATTTTTATTATCTTTTATGATAGAAAAAAGATATAAAATAGAAGAATACTATAAAGAGACAAAGAAATATATTTATAATTACATTTCTAAGTATTTATCGAGTAAGGAAGATATTGAGGATTTAGTTAGTATAGTTTTTATCAAGTTTATAGATAAATATAATGATATAAAAAATAAGGGAGAAAAATTTATTAAAAATTATTTGTTTAAAATAGCAAAAACTAAATTAATAGATTTTTTTAGAGTAAATAAAAAATATCAAAATTATGAAATAATTGATAATATTAAAAATAATGAAAATATTGATTTAGATAATTACTTACAAAACAAATTGATAATAGAAAAATTATTAAGTAATTTAAATGATGAAGAAAGAGAAATATTGATTTTGAAAATTGTGGATAATTTAACTTTTAAGGAAATAGCTGCTCTAAAAAAAGCAAATATAAATACCGTTATATGGAAATTTAGTAAAATTATAAAAAAATTGGAAAAAATTAAGGAAAATATGGAAAAATAAAAAAATAAATGTATAAGAATAGGGTGCTTCTTAAAAAGGAGATATTAAAGTATTATAAAATTTTAATATTAAATGGACTCTATTTTGAAGCACATGAATATTTGGAAAATTATTGGAAAAAATTTAAAAAATATAGTAAAAGTTATTATCTTTTTAAGATTTTTATACAACTGGCAGCATTATTACATAAAATAAGAAATCAAAAAAATTATAACGGAGCAAGAAAGATTATTAAAAACACTATTGATAATATCTCCAAACTTATTATAGTCGTATTAAACTAAGAGAAATAAAAGAAGAGAGTTTATAAAAGAAATAAAAATATAAACTTATATTAACTAAGAGTGAAGCAATTTAAAACTAAGTTTTTAAAGCATTCTTTGGTGGATAAAAAGAAGTTATGAAAGTAGGAAGTAATAATTGAATAATTAATAATTACTAAATTAATTTTATTAATTTTAGTTATCCTTATATTTTTTATGAAAATTCTTTTTTTTAAAATATTAAAAGTTGTTACTTATTTATTTTTAGCTTTAATTCCTGTACTCTTATTTATTTTTTATTATTTTTCAAATTATACATATACTTTTAATAATAATTATGGTAATTTTAGTATTAATATAAGAAATTTTAATAATTTTTATGTAGATATTAATCTTGATTTATCTAAGTATTCAAAAAACGAAGTTTATAATATGTTGTTAAAAATTTTAAATAAAAAAAGGGATAAAAAGCAAAATCTTTATAACAAAGTCAGTAATTATTTATCCTTAAAATTAAGAAGTAATAATTTAAATTATACTGATTCTTATTTATTTTTTAATGAAATATTAAGTGAAGAAATAAATAAAAATCTTTTTCTTAAAAATTATTTAAAAATTCTAAAATTCTTAAAGAGAAATAATATTAATTTAAATGTTAAAATAAATCTATATAACCTTAAATATTTTAAGATTAATTTGATTAATTTAAGCCAAGAGGAAAAAATGCTATTTATTGATAAATTTTTATTTTATTCTTTACTAAATTTTATACCCAATGATTATTTTGAAAATATTGAAGGTAATATTATTATAAAACTTGATTATGTTAATAAAAATATACTTATACAGGTACAGAACTTGGAATTTAAAAATAAATATTTTTTCATACAAGCTTTTATTAATAAGAGTAAATTAAATTTAACTATTTATTCTAATATAAATTATTCTAAGGATTTGGATTTAACCAAAGATTACCTTGATTTTTATAAACTAGAATATGAGTTTATATTTAGCTCATTTCCCGTTTTTAATATAAAATTTAAATTAAAATTGCCATTTTTAACTCTTAAGGATAATTTTTATAAATTATATATTAAAGATTTCTCTTTTTTAGTTGATTCAATTTTTAAAGGGGATTATAATTTTTACCTTTCTACAAGTCAGCTAACATTTCTTTATCTTTATAATACAAATAAAAATTTAAGTATAAAAAAAATAGATGTAAAAAATTTAAACCTAAATTTACTTTTTAGTACTCATACTTTTGATTTTCTTAAAGTTATTATCGATGGTATAGTAATTAAATATGGTAAAAATAAAGAAAATAATATCAATGATTTTAGCTTAGTTTCTAGATTTTCCTTTAGCAATGATTTTAGTAACATAAACCAAAATAAATTAATATTATTTTTAGATTTTATTTCTTTTTATGATAATTTTAATACAAAATGGCGTTTAACTAATACTGTATTATGTATTAATGATTTTGATTATAAGAATAATTATTTTGATATTGATTTTATTAATAAAGATATTAGATTCAGCTTTAATATTAAAAATAACGCAATAGATTTTATATATTTACTAAATGATAAAAATTACATAATAACAAGTAGTAATAAAGAAATTAATTATTGGGGGATAGCTAATTTTTCAATGAAGAATATATTAAATATTTTAAAACTTTTCAACATTACAGAAAGAAATTTACATTTTCATCATATTAAGATTTATGAAAATTTATTTATTGACAATTCAATTTATGTTATTTTTAAAAAAATAAACGAAAGGATATATAAAGATTATAATAGTTATAATTTTTTAATTTCATTTTCGGATATATTTTTTAATGGAGTTTTTTCTATTAAGGATTTTAATAATTATAAACTAGTTTCTAATTATTTATTTAATAATTTAAATGTTTTAAAGCTGTTTTCTTCCTATTATATTGACTTAAATAACTTTGGTAATATAGAAAGTTTATTTAAAGTTTTTAAATACGATTTAGCATTATCTAAGTTATATGGAAATTTTTATTTTGTTAAGAAAAATAATAATACTGTTTTTTCTATTTTTTCTTATTTATTCAATAATTTTTATAGAACTAATTTTAGTAATAATTTTATTGATTTTTACATTCTTTCTTTTTTAGAAATTAATAATTTTAGGTATTCTAATTTAAATTTTTTAGCTAATTTATTTGATAATTATTTTTGTGGTATTGTTAAAGATTTTAAATATTTAAATTTAGTTGGACAAATTTATAATTTTAAAGATGGTAATTTTGATTTTTATTTAAATTTTGATGTTTTTAGTAAAAAAATAAGTAATTTAATATTATTTGTAAATAATCTAAATCTAAACTATCAAGCAAATGCTAATATTAACCTATATTTAGATAATTTGTTTATAAAATTTAATAATTATTTCTATTTTGATGAATTAAGAAACATATTTTATGGTAATTTAAAAACTAATTTAAAAAATTTAAAATTTTTAATTGATAACTTTATTTTAAGTAAAAAAAGTTTAATAATTGGGAATTTAAATTATTTTTATCGCTATCAAAAACAAGATATAAAAGTCAAATTGTTTTTTTATAAGTTATTTAATGATAATTTGAAAATCTTTGCTAATGTAAATAGTTTTTATAATTTAGAAATTAGTAATCTAAATATTTTACTTTCTATAAATCAAGATTATAAAAATTATTCATCAAAAGGGATTATTTACTTTTTTAATGAATTATCTTTAATAAAGAATATATATGCTTACTTTGATCTTAATTTAGTTTTTGATAATAAAAAATTACTAATTAAGATTGCCTATATTGATGGTAATTTTATATTAAATAGTTTATTTAATAATAAATTATTTAATTTTTCTTTAAAAGTTGAAAATCAAGATAATATTTATGTTTCTAAATTATTCGTGGATTCTAATTTAAATCTTAGTATTAATTATTTTAAATTAAATTTATTTACTACTATTGATATTAAAGATTTAAATAAAAATATTGGTGATCTTTTAAAATTAATAAAGTCAAATGATAATTTTGCTGTTTTTAATAGAGATATATTTAATATTTTATTAGCTTATATTAATCAATTATGGCAAAAAACTTATTTTAATGTAGATTTTGATAATAATTTTTTTGATATATTAAATTATTTGGAAACTAATTATAATTTAGAAATTTTTAAAGTTTTATATCTACCAGAATATAATTTTAATTTAATTAAAACCCCAGATATTTTTTTAATTAAACTAAGTTCAATAAACAATGATTTTTTAAACTTTAACCTAAGCCTTAGTAGTAATAAAATAGATACTTTTTTATATTTAGATTATTTATTTTATAAAAATAAAATCGTTGATTTATCATTAAAAATCAAAAACTATTCTTTGCTTTTTTTGCCTAACTTGCTAAGTATTAATAATAAAGATATTTTACTTTCCTTTAATTTATATCCTTATAGTGTAAGCTTATTTAATATTTATTTTGATCTATTTTTTAAAAGTAGTTTTTCGTTTTTTTATAATTATATTGATAATTATAATAATGATAATTATAATAACCCATTGTTTAGTTTTACCTTTAATGGAGCTTTAAATTTAGATAATCTAAAGAAAATTAATAAATTGAAAATTAATTTTATAAATGCTAATATTAATTTATCTAATTTTTACATATTTAGTTTTAATAAATTTAGAGTAATCGATTTAAATTTAAATTCTAATTTAGAGCTAAGTTTTATAGATTTTTATATTGATTTAGTAAAGCTTGATAATAGTAATTCCTTGTATAAAATTTTAAGTGATTCTATAAAAAATAATACTAATTTTAACTTAGATTTCAATTGTAATTTTTATTTTGCTAACCAAGATATTAAAGATGTTGAGACTATTTATTTATCATCTTTTAATAAATTAAATATAAGTTTAAATCAGGATAAATATTTAACTAATTTTGAACTAAATATTCCATTTAATTTGTTTAAATTAATACTATCTTTTGATAAATATTTTTCTTTTCTTGATAAAAGTAATATAAATACAAGCAAAGATTGGAATAGTTTTTTAAATACTCTTTTTGTTTCTTTTAATCTAAATAATTCTTATATTGCTAAAAGTGATATTACCCAGTTAATAAAAGAAGAAAATATATTTAAAGTTTTAAGTTTATTTTTAGAGAACTTAAATATTAAATTATATGGACTTTATTATTATTATAGTTATCAAGTTGATATAAAACTTTTATTAAATAAAAATTATAAGTTAAATTTAATAGCTAATTTATTTGAAGATAATCAAAATTTTGCTTATCTTAAATTGAATGAATTGGATTTAATTGATATTAATAACTTTAAAATTAACGAAATTTTTAAAAATTCAGAAATTTATATACAAGATTTTGAATTGATTAATAAAATATTAAATTCTAAGGTCAATTTTTATTTAAATTTTAAGAATTCTGAACTTACGCTAAACTTTAAAGAATTCAATGTAAATTTTATAAATAACAACTTAAAAATAGACGGGATTTTAAATATTTTGTTAAAAGAGGATAAATTAATTATTAAAAACCTTCCTAATGTTTTTTTTAATAATTCTATAGTTAATTATAACCTAAGTTTTAGTAATAAAGCGATTAATTTAAACTTTTATATATCAAATCTCAAGAATATTAAAGTTAATATTTTTGATTATAATAATGGAAATATTTTGATTAATGGATTTGTTGAGTTTAAAAATAGTAAGTTTAATATAAATATATATTCCAAATTTAGTAAAGGGGAATTAAAAGTTATTAAAAAAATTGATAATAAGAGGAGTAACCTTTTATATAATTATGTAAATGTATTAAATATAGATTTAGAGGCTGATAATGTAAAAAACAAGAATGTAATATGGGATGTTAAATTTAATTCTAATTTAAATATTAACTTAAAAGATTCTAAATTAAATGGGATTTTAAAGATAAATAAAGGAATATTAAGACTTAATGACGGAGTTTATAGGATTATACAAGGTAATATAAAATGGGAAAACAATTTATATGGTGATATGTATATATTAGCTCAAAAATTAGGAACTTCTCCTTTTGATTATAAATTAACTTTTGTAAAAGGAAGTATTAAAGATTTTATTATATCTAATTTTAGACTATATAACAAACAAAAAGATTTTGATTTCAATAATTTAAATAATTTATTAAACTTAAATGATTTAAATAATAATTTATATCTAGGGTTGGGTGATTTCATAGGGTTGGATGTCCTTGATTATAGTAATAATAAGGTAAGTGGATATATAAGAGTTGGTAAAGAAATAACTAAAAATATATTTGTATTTTATTTAAGAAAAATGGGAAAATCCAATTTTGAAAATCTAGATTATGATTACTATATATCTGTTGATTATTTAATAAAAAGGTTTTCTAAAGGGGTTTTACTTTTTAATACTTCTTTTTATAATAATTCTAAAAACAATTTTGGATTTATTTTTGTTTATGGATTTTAATTTTTATTTACTTTAAATTTTTTTACTTTTTTTTAATATTTTTGTAATAATTTATTTTATTTAATTAAATATGGAAAGAAAAAAGCTATTAAGATTGGTTTTTAAATTTTCTTCTTTTAAAGGATTAACAATGATTGAGGTTTTAGCTTCTATTATTATTTTCTCTCTTATAATTTTAGCTTTAATCTCTACTGCATATTATATATTCTCTTCTTTTGATGAAATATCCATTAAAGGGATTATTAGAAGAAAAGTAGATGAATATTATCATACCCATATTTTTACTAAGTACTATCTATATAATGATTATTATGGCCCAATCCCTACTGCTAATGCTAATACTATTACAGTATCTTCTGTATCTGTTTCTTATATTACCAATATTACCAATAGTTTATATACAACTACTACTATTGGTACAAACACTGTTACTACTATATCTAATCAAGATGAATTCAATAAAAGATTAAATTACGATGGTCTGGGTATAAAATTAGCTCCTTTACTAAAGGATATGATAGTAGCTTTTAATAACGATGAATGGGTAAAATCTCAAGGAATTACTATAACCTCTTTAAACGCTACTTTATTAGCTACTGTTGGATTCTATAAAGTTGAAAAGTATAATGGAATAATTTACAAAATTTACTTAGCTTCTACTTTAGATAAAATTAAATTAGATTTTAATTTTCAAAAAAGGAATAGACATCAATTTAGTATGTCTTTTGAATTTTATATTGTTAATAATATGAAAATGAGTAAAAGCTTTGGTAATTCTACTTCTTCTTCAAATACATCTATTCAAACTCTATCTAATGGCTCTAATGTATTCTCTTTAACTAATACTATTAATCCTTAACTAATACTACTACACTTAATACACTTCTACCTGAAGTTCCGTAGAAAATTATTTAAGAGCATATATTTTATTTTCATTCATAAATTCTTTTATTAAATTAATTAATTCATTTTTATGATCTACGTTATCTCTATAAAATTTATCATCTGTATTTATTGTAAGGATAGGTATATCTAGTTTAAATTTATTTTGATAAAGGAATTCATCGTAAAATTTATTAAGTCCATCTAAGTATTCAAAAGTTATTCCATCATCCTGAAGTTCTATTTCTCTATTTCTTTGTTTAATTCTTTCAAAGAGAGTTTCAGTAGAAGCACGTAAATATATAATAAATGATGGTTTTTTAAGTAATTTATCAGATAAGAAATCAAACCATTTACAATAGCTTTCCCATTCTCTTTGATTCATAAAACCACTTTCATATAGATATCTTGCAAAAACATATCTATCTGAATAAACTGATCTTTCTAATAGTAGGTTTTGGGTTGTATTATTTTGGGCTTCCATATGTCTTATTGCTCTAATTGTAAAGAACTCCCATTGAGTAGAATATGCCCATCTTTTTTTATCTTGGTAAAACAAATCTAAAAAATTGTTTTCATACCACGGTTCATCTACAGCTAAAAAATTTAATTCTTTTGATATTATATTTAGTACTGTACTTTTATATGCTCCTATATTTCCATCTATAACAGCAAACACTCTATTCACCCCCATAATCACCACTACCTATTAAGTTTATTTATTTTTTATATTTTATTTTGTTCTCTTATTTTATTTTGCTAATTATATAATTCTTATTCTAATATTTATAAACCTTCCTTCTTTTTGTTAAATTACTTAAAAATCTAAAAATCTTGTAAAAAGTCAATATAACTAAATAAAATTAACCTTAATAAAAGGAAATTTAGTTTTTTTTGATAAATTATATATAGGAGCTTTATTAAACTAATTTTAATTTTGTTTTAATTTAAATAAGAAAAATAAAATAAAAAAAATGACAAAGGAGATTTATTTCATAATAATTGGATTTATATTAGGTATTTTATTCTATCCAATTATTAATTATTTTATTAAAAATTACTTATTAAATAAAATTGTTAGCAATAAAAAAATAGAGCAAGATATTTTAAAAGAGATCTATCAATCCAATAAAGAAAATAAAATATTAACTATAGACATATTAAATAAAAAGATTAATATTCCTACTTCTAAATTATTAGAAGTACTTGGTAAATTAGTTAATTTAAACTATATTTATTTAATTGATAATGATTTAAGATTAACAAATAAAGGTAAAGAGGAAGCTCAGAATATAATAAATAAACATAGGTTATTGGAAAGATATTTATTCGAAAAAACTTCAACAGATTTAAATAGAATACATAAAATAGCTGATGATCATGAGCATATTTTTGATGAAGAAAAAATACAGAATATAAAAAATGAACTAAGTAATCCTTGTATAGATCCACATGGGGATATACTAAATGAAAGTATATATACCACTAAAAAACTGACTAATCTTAGTAATTGTGAAGTTAATGAAATATATATTGTTAGACATATAGAAGATGAACCACTTGAAATTTATGAATATTTAGTTAATCTAGATTTAGCACCTTTTGATAAAATAAAAATCCTTAAAATTGATAAAAATTATATCAAAATAATAAATGATAAAGGGAAAATAATAGAATTACCTTATTTATTTGCTAATAATGTTTTTATCGAAAAAATTGAAAAAAATGAAAAATTAATAAATTATTTTGAATTCTTATTAAAAAGTAATGTGATTAGCTTAGATAAATTAAAAATTAATGATATTGGATTGATTACTGGATTATCATTTTATATAAGAGGTATTCAAAGGCAAAGATTAATGGAATTAGGTTTTATTAAAGGAAATATTGTTATTCCTTTGTATAATAATTCCTTAAGCGATGATCCAAGAGCTTATAAAATTAATAATAGTATCATTTCTTTAAGAAAAGAACAAGCTTTAAAAATATATGTAATTAATTTGTCTTCTTTAAATAATATAGATCAAAAAGAAATAAAGGAGTTAATTAATGTTTAATAATTCTAATTGTGAAAATTGTAATATAAATAAAGTAAATATAAAAAAAGTTAATAGAATAGATTATACAATTGCTTTAGTAGGTAACCCTAATGTAGGTAAATCTACTTTATTTAATTATTTAACAAAGCTAAATGTTAAAGTTGGGAATTGGCCTGGAAAAACTGTTGTAAAATACGAAGGGTATTTTGAATATAAAAATAAAATATTTAAAGTAATTGATTTACCTGGTACTTATTCTTTACTTTCTATTAGTCAAGATGAAGAAATAACCAGGAATTTCCTATTATTTTCTGAATATGATATTGCTATAATTGTACTTGATGCTACTAATTTAGAAAGAAATTTATTACTTTATTTTCAAGTAGTTGAAATAACTAATAAAGTAATAGTTGCTTTGAATTTAATAGATGAAGCAAATAGAAAGGGTATATATATTGATATAGAGAAATTCTATAATAGATTAAATGTTCCTATTATACCTATTGTTGCACAAACTGGATATAACGTTAATTTACTTTTAGATCAAATAATTGATATAATAGAAAATAAAATACCTTTAAAACCTAATAAAATTAGATTTAATGAAAATATAGAAAAAGTATTAAAGGAAGTTGAAAAAGATTTAGTAAATATTTATCCAGAGTTATCTAATTTTGATAATTTAAGGTGGATAGCAATAAGATTAATTTCTGGTGATAATTTTATAAGAGAACTTATATCTAAAAAAGTACTTCATAAATTTCTAATAAATAAACAAAAACAGTTAATAAAAAATGAAAAATAATATATGGAAATAAAAGCAATTATAGGGTTATCTAAAAATGTAGGTAAAACAACTTTTTTAAATAGATATCTAAAGGAAATAAAAGATAATAATGATTTTTTATTGAGCAGTATAGGGTGGGATGGAGAATTAGTTGATCATATTTTTGGAATCCCAAAACCTCCCATTAAAGTATATAAAAACAATTATGTTGCTACTTATCAAAAACTAATCAATAATTCCTTTAAAGAACTATTTTTAACGGATGTAGAGAATTTCTTTTTAGGTAAATTGGGAGTTTATAAATGTATAAATGATGATTATGTTCAAATAGCAGGACCTTCTTCCTCTAAAGAAATAGAAATCTTTTTAAACTCTATTATAAAGAATAATTTTAATATATCAAGAATAATTTTAGATGGTGCTGCTGATAGGAGATATATTTTATCTTTTGCTGATAATGTTATCCTTATTACTGGTCCTACTTTCTCTAATGATTACAATATTTTAATTAAAGCTACTTTAGCTTTTATTAAATTATTTTTTCTACCTATAGCTAATAATGATAATAATTTTTATTATATTTCTTCTTTAACTTCTATAACTAAACTAAATAGAGATAAGAATTATCTTTTAAACGATCCAGGGAAAATAGTTATAAAATTTGAGGAATTATTTCATATACTTGATAAATATAAAATATTTTTAAAGAAAAAACCTAATTTAGAAAAAATAGTATTAAATTCTTTTGATGCTAATGAATTGAGGTTTTCTATAGATCTTAATGTTTTTAAGCGGGATATACTTACATTTTTTCCAGATCTTGAAAATAAAATCTATTTGCTAATTTAGGAAGGGATTTTTATTTTTTAATATAAAATAATAAGGGGAGGTTAAAATTTTGGAAAATAAACTAATTAAAAAAAGTAAAAATAAAAGAGGTAATATAAATATTGCATCTATAGATAGTTTATATAATTTTAGTTTTTCTATTTTTAGTAATTCAAAACCCAAAAATTTTGAAAATAATCAAGAAATTAAATTATCAAATGATCAAATTTTAGAGTATATAAAAAGTTATAAAGAAACAAATGATCAAGATTTATTTTTAAATAAAATTTATCCATTATTTACTAGAGTAATTAGTAAAATAGTTTATAAATACAAAGATAATTGTAAGGATATTGGTATTGAAGATTTAATACAATGTGGTTATTTAGGTTTAATTAAAGCTATAGAAAATATAGATATAAGTTATATTGAATTAAATAAAATAAACCCGATTTCTTTTATTTATTCTTATATAGAAGGAGAAATTAAACATTATATAAGAGATAAAAGTGATTTTATTAAGATTCCGAGAACTTTAAAAAAACTTTATTACCAAATCCATAATTTATTGGCTAAAAATCCAAATTTAAAAATATCTGAAATTTCTGAAATTCTTAACTTAAAAGAAGAATCAGTTATCGAAATATTGAACTTACCTATTAAAAAAGAAATCGATATTAATATAATTAGATCTAAAAAAACAAAGGATTTTGAATTACCTATAGAGGATAAAATATTAGTAGATCAAATTTTTGAAAAATTAAGTTACTTTGAAAAACAAATATTTAATTTATTATTTAATACTGATTTAACAAAAGTAGAAATAGCCCAAAAATTAAATATAACTCGCAAAAAACTCTATAATATTATTGAATCCATTAAAAATAAAATTATTCAAAAATTGATTTAATTCTTAAATTTGCTTATTTTTATTTTTTATTAAATTAAAATTAGCTGTAATTGAATTTAAATGGAAGACAATCTCTTTAGGGAAAAGATTAGGGAAATAGTTAATTATTTTAGTGCTAATGAATTTGAAATAGCTATTTTTAAAGCTAATGAAATTAAAGAACAATTACAATTACAAGATGAAATAGAATTTGTAGATTGTTTAATTGATGTTATTAAAGCTACTAATATTATAAATTCTAATGGGGATCTAAAAGAAGCTTATAAACTGTTATTTGATTCTCATAGTAAGTTAAAATCTTTTAGACCCTTTTATAAAGGCTTAAGATTAGAAAATTTTATTAACTCTATACAAGAATCCTTAGCAGAAATAAAAAACTATATATAATGACTAATTTTGTAGGTATTGGGTTTGATAGTCATAGATTTAAAGAAGGAAATGGTTTAGTATTAGCTGGAGTTTTTATCCCTTTTAATAAATCGTTTGATGCTCACTCAGATGGTGATATCATTTGTCATGCTATTATTGATGCTGTTTTAGGTGCTTTATCTGTAGAATTTGAGTATAATAATATAGGAACTCTATATCCTGATAATTCTCCTAATTTTAAAAATGCTAACAGTTTAAATTTACTAAAAGAATTAATAGATAAAATAAGTAGTGATTTTATTATCAATAATTGCGATATAACAGTTATATTACAAGAACCTAAATTAAAAGATTATTTACCAAATATGATATCTAATTTAAAAAAAATTTTGAAAACTAATAGGGTAAATATAAAACCAAAAACTGCAGAACTAATGGGATTTATAGGGAATAATGAAGGTGCTGCTGCTTTTGCTATCTTATCTATCTCTAAAATAAAATAACTATAAATTTATGGTAAGAAAAATTAAAGGAGATGTATTTTATGAATGTATATGATATACTGCATAAAAAAAGATGGAATAAAAAATTATCTTTTGAAGAAATAGATTTTATGGTAAAAGGTTTTTATTATTCTAAAATTCCAGATTATCAAATGTCTGCTTTTTTAACAAGTATTGCTATAAATTCTTTAACAGACGAAGAAACTTTTTATCTTACAAAATCTATTATTGAAACTGGTCAAATAATGGATTATTCAGAAATTCAAGGTATAAAATTAGATAAGCATTCTACAGGTGGGGTAGGGGATACTGTTAGCTTAATAGCTATCCCTATATTAGCTACTTTTAGTATAAAACTCCCTAAACTATCAGGAAGAGCTTTAGGACATACAGGAGGAACTATAGATAAATTAGAATCTATCCCTAATTTTAATGTTAATTTAACAAAAGAAGATATGATAAAGGCTTTAAATAAAGTAGGAGCTTTTATTGCTTTACCTTTAGATTTAGCAAGTGCTGATAAAAAAATATACGCACTTAGAGATTTAACAGCTAATGTAGACAGCATCCCCTTAATAGCTTCTAGTATAATGAGTAAAAAGATAGCTGCTAATAGTGATATTATTGTTCTTGATGTTAAATATGGAAATGGGGCATTTATGACTAATTATCAAGATGCTATAAATTTATCTAAAACTATGTTAAAAATTGGAAAATACTTTAACAAAGTTATAGGAATCATTATTTCTGATATGAACGAAATGCTTAATAGTTATGTAGGTAATTATTTAGAAGTTATTTCTGCTATTTCATTCTTAAAAGGAAAATATGAACAATTCCCTAAACTAAAGTATATTGTCTTTTCCATTTGCTCCTTAGCTTTATATCTATTTGAAAATTATGAAAATTTAAAAAATAATAATGATTTACAAGAAATAAATATTAATGAATTACTAAATAAATATGAATATAAAATAATTGAGAAAATAAATAATTTAGAAGCTTTAAATAAATTCAAAGAAATCATAGAAAATCAACAAGGTAAGAGTGATATAATTAATGATGAATATAAATATTTTTATCCTAAAATAACTTACGATTATTATTCTAAATCAGAAGGTTATATAAATTATATTGACACTTATAAATTGGGATTAGCTGCGGGGGTTTTAGGATTAGCTAGAAAAACCCAAGAAGATATTATTGATAATAACTCAGGGATTATTGTATATAAAAGATTAGGAGATTATGTTAAAGAAGGTGAAAAATTAATGACATTATTTGCTAAGGATAATAAATCCTTAGAGGAAGCTCTTGAATTTATCGAAAACTCTATTGATATTAAATCTAATTATTCTAATTCAATTAAGTATATATATAACACGTTTTTTATATAATCTCTTTCAGACTTATTAAATTTATCAACAAAATTTCTAAATAATTATTTTTTTTTAACATTTCTTTTACATTTTATTTGGTTTATTTATTTAAATTTAAATAAATTTAAATTATAAAAAATAAAATCTATAAAAAACAAAGAAAGGGGTAAAAAAAGATGGAAAAATACTATTTAAAAATTAATAATAATTTGTTAAGTGTATCAGAAAAGTATATATCTTATGCAAAAAAGATAGATAAAAATAATGATCATATCTTGGATGACCAAGAAATAACCGATTTCTTAATAAAAAATGATGACTTAAAATTTGAAGTAACTAGGAAGGGCATAAGTATTATTAATAAAGATTTAATAATTAATGATTTTAAAAATTATTTAATGGATAATTTAAGGGCTCCAGATTTCATAAGAGATTACAATCAAATAGTATCTAAGATGATAGAATTAGAAAAAAAATATCCTGATAAAGTTAAATTAGAATACTTAGGAAAAACTTTTGAAGGAAGAGATATAATAGTTATGAGAATATCCAAAAATGTAAATGATGAAGAAGGCAAGAAAAAAAGCATACTAATAACAGGGTTACATCATGCAAGGGAATGGGCTACTGGTGAAGCAGCTCTTAACATTGCTGAAGAACTATTAGAATCTAATGATAATGAACTCAATAAATACCTTAATGATTTAGATATATATATACTACCTGTTGTTAATCCTGATGGATATGAATATTCTTTAAAAGAAAATGCTTGGTGGCGAAAAAATAGAACTAAATTTGAAAAAGGAATAGGAGTAGATTTAAATAGAAACTATTTTACCCCAAAGGATCCTACATTATATAGACAACCCAATGATAAACCTGATAGCACTTGGGATGATTATGGAGCAAGTGATAGCGTTTATTCAGATACTTATAGAGGCCCTTATGGTAATAGTGAAGAAGAAATTAAAGCTATTACTAAATTAGTTAATTCTAAAAAAATTGATACTGTTATTGATTTACATAGTTATGGAAATATGATATTATATCCTTGGGGGTATACTACTAATCCTACAGAGTTAGATAATATTTATAGAGAAGTTGGAAAAGAGATAAATAATTCTGTTAATAACAGTTTTAAACTTATGCAAGCTATAAAATTATATCCAACTACAGGTACTAGCTCGGATTACCACCATAAAGAAGGTAGATTTAGTTATACTTTTGAAATAGGTTCTAGCTTTTTCCCAAAATCTAAGCAAGAGTTAGATACTCAAAAAGAACAAGTATTAAAAATGGTAAAAGTTTTTATGAATAATTTAGTTAATGGTAAAATCCCTACTCAAAAATACGCTGTTAATTTAAAATAATAAAATATTTTTTTTAATGTAATTAATTATTTAGGAGATACGCTTTTGATTATAAGTTTTTCAAAGTTATATACTAATATCATAAGTGGTATGAGTGCTATAAAGGAAGCTGCCATAATACTGCCCCAAGGTATTTCAAAATTTGAACTTGTACTTACCAAAGTAACTCCTACAGCTAATGTCCTTTTTAATTCGCTATTGGTTAAAGTTAAAGCAAATACAAACTCATTCCAATATCCTATAAATTGAAGTATAAATATACTAATAAAAGCTGAGCTTACTAATGGTAAAACTATTTTAAATATTATATTGAATCTGCTAAATCCATCTAATAATGCTGCTTCTTCATATTCCTTAGGTAACTCATTTATAAATTTAGAAAATAATAATATACTAAAAGGTAATCCTAAAGAAGTATAAACTAAAATTAACCCCGTTAAAGTATTAAATAACTTTAGTTTTACAATTATATCAAAAATTGGAACTATTATAAATACTCCTAATATCAAAACTACATTAAAAAACAGTAAAATATTATTAATTAAATTTTTAAAGGGAATATTTAATCTAGTTAAGGCATAAGCAGATAAAAAACTTAATAAAGTATTAAAAAAAGCTGAAAGTAAAGAAACTATTACACTATTAACAAAATACACCCCTATATTCATAGTTTGTAAAATCTCTACATAATTTTTTAAACTAAATACTACTTTATTTTGAGATATACAAGAATTTGGAATTAATGAATAGAAAAATATCAATAATATAGGTAATAAACTGTAAATTCCTAAAAAAATTGAAATTACAACAAATAATATTTTATTTTGTTTATTTGTTTTCATCTTTTCTTTCTTAGGATTTCTTAGATATTATAAAGGAATATATTTTTCTATTTAATTTTAACCATTTTCTTAAGTATTTAGTTTGATAATTCTCATCATAGAATCCTAATAAAAATTTTTCTATTTTGTAGATATTTAAAGATTGTAATTCATTTATTATGTAATCTCTATAATTTTCTGAGTCAGTAGCTATGTATATTAAAGAATCTTTGGTTAATTTATTATAAATTAATTTTAGAAACCTTTTATTTATTAATCTTCTAGGAATATGAGCTTTTTTAGGATAAGGATCTGGAAAATTTATTATTAATTTTTCTACTGAATCAAAAGGTATGTAAAAATGAAAAATAAAATCTGCTAACCCTTCTACTAATAAAACATTATCTATATTATTTAAGATTAATTTTTTGGAAACTTCTTTAACCAAGCTTTGAGATCTTTCTATAGCTAATATTGCTTTATCTTGATTATTTTTAGCAAAATCTATCAAAAAATCACCTTTACCAAACCCAATTTCTACATATAAATTACTATCTTTATTAAATGTTTTTTTTATATCTATAAATTTAGGCTCTAATAGTAGAAAATAATCATTTAACTTTTCAAAATGGTTATAAGGGAATAAGATATTTTTATATATGTTTTTAAACATAGAAATATTTATTTAATAGAGATAGTTAATTTATTTTATGCGGCTGGTGGGAGTCGAACCCACAACCTTGTGATCCGAAGTCACATGCTCTATCCAGTTGAGCTACAGCCGCTTAATTATTGCCTAAAAGCTATCCTCTCTGCTTGATCCCCTATAATCGGTAATTTATAATATTCCTCATTATAAGCTTTTATAGCTAAAAATATTCCTAAAGCTAATAATCCAAATCCCCAAATAGTTAATGGAATTGTAAGTAAACAAGATATTATGCTTCCTATATAACTTATATAACTTAAAATAAAGGAAAATATACAGAAAAAAGTTGAAATTAATACATTTATTGCTACAAGAAACAAGGATTGAATAGAGTGAAACTTAATTAATCTATTTTCTGGTTCTAATAATAATAAAAGCCCTGGAATTAAACCTAAAGTTATTAATCCTAAATAAGCTCCTGCTGCTAATAGCCTATGGTCTATCCCTGTTCTAGTGTTCATTTATTTTAACCTCCCATTTTTTTTATTTTATTACAATTTAAATTAGTTCTTTTAATATAGTTTTAATTTGGGCAGTTATATTAGCTTTAAATGCATATATTGGCTGTGTTAATTCATATTTTATATATATTTCCTCTAAAATATACTTAAAAATTTCTTCTAATTTTAAATCAAAATTATTCAAATTCATTCCTACTTTACTTATATACTCAATAAATTTTTTAACATATAAATCTAAACTATAATAAGACAGCTTAATAAAATCTTTAACATCACTAAAATTAGTAAAATACATTATATGAGGTAATAAAAAATTATTTATTTTTTTCTCTATAATCAATTCTTCTTGAAATTTTAGATTATCTTTATAATTAATATAACTTGTTAAAAATTCGGGTAATACAAAGTTAAATTTATGATTAGGTACTCCCATACTTTCTGCCATTATTAACGCATTCTCTTTAATAAAATAATAACTAACACTATCTCTTGTATGTCCACTTACGAATAAAACCTTTATATCCTTATTTATTAAATTTTTTAAATCAAATATTTTTTGATTGGAATCTTCCAGAAGATAATCTATTTCAAAATTATTAAATTCTAAAAACTGAGACAACTCATTATCCTTTAAAATATTATATATTTCATAAGAATCTTTATAGTTAAAATCTGAAATAATATTTATAGCAGTTTGGGATTTTAAAACCTTTGAAATATTACTATGTCCTATTATTTTTAAATTACTAAAATAATCTTTAAAATATTCTTTTAAAATATAAGCTCCTCCTAAATGATCATAATGCGAATGAGTTAAAAGTAAATAATTTATTTTATATTTATTTTTTATTAAATTTAACAGTAAATATGCCCAAGCTGTTACACTTATATCTATTAAAATATCGTCTATTAAATATAGATAGCAATAAGGAGAGCCTAAAACTATACCAAATTCTTCCTCTTTAATTGTATAATTCCTTATATAATTTTCTCTTAATATTTGATTTTCTTTTTGTAATAATTTAAAAATTTCTTCAATTGTCATTTACTCCACCTTCTTTAAATATCGTTATTTTTAGCTTTAAATATTGTTATTTTTTTGGTCAATTAATAATCAAAGGTTTTAACTTCTAATTTCATATTCAGAATATTTTCTAAATCTTTTATTATTTTTCCTTTTTTACCTATAATATCTTTTCTATGCTTTTCATTAACCCAAATTATAGAATATTTGGGATTAATAGTTTCTACCTTAAATTTCTTATTCCCTAAAATTAATTTTACATTTTCATATACTTTATTATTTAATTCATCTAGCAATTCTTGAGATATTCTCTTAACAGGTACTATTATTGTTTGTTCTCCAAAAGTATATATTTCATATTCTAATACACCGTCTTCAAAATTTCTAACTTCAACTACAGGTCTAGCTAATCCTGGATCTGACATACCTTCAGGTACTTTAACATTTATACTTAACATTAAAACTTTTTCTATTTTCCCTTTATTTATAAAAATAACAGTATCAATAATAGATGGAATAACTCCTAGTTCTATTCTATGAATAAATCTTTGTATAGCAGCAAAGGGTGAGGTAGCGTGTATAACTCCTACCATACCTACACCCGCTAATCTTAAATCTATATATAAATTAAAATCTTCATTATTTCTCATTTCATCAAAAATAACATAATCAGGACGAGATAATAACAAAATATCATATATTTCATTTATATTAGCATGAGTTTTAGAATACTGAGTAACTACTTTACTTACTTGTAGATCTCTTGGGGATTCTAAGGTTTTTACTATTTTCCTTAAATTAGCATAATGTTCTGTGATAGCTTGTGCAAATGTGGTTTTACCTTGTCCAGGAGCACCTGCTATTAATAAACCTTCTGCTTGTTTCTCTATTCTTTTTCTTAGTAAATCACTTACACTACTTTCTTTTAAATAATCCTCTAATGTTAATCTTCTTATTGGTTTAGCTATTGTTATTTCTATCTCTTCTGAAACAGGAGGTAATACTATTACTATTCTATACCTATTTAATTGAATTACCTTAGTATTTTCTCTATCTATTTCTATTAAAGATTCTTTATTATTTATTATATCATTTATTATATTCATTAATTCTTCTCTAGTAAATTTATATTCCAAGGTTGTAAGTTGCCAATTACCTGGAGAACCTACTTTAGCTAATACATTATTATTAGCTTTTATATGAACACTTGTTGTATTATCTGTAAATAATTTTTCTATTATTTCCATTACCCAGAAAAATTAGCCTATTTCACATTAACAGTTTTTTTTATTATGAAGGATTTTTTATTTTTTACCTATTATTATATTAGAGTAAAATATACATCCTCCTGTTTAGCTTACCCTTAAGAAAATTGAAAGTTTTATAGTTCTTTTTTATAGAATAAAAATGAACCTAAGGTAAGAAAAAATATTAAATAAGATATGCCATAAATTATAGCAGATAGAATATAAATAGGATGTGCACTCCCTGATGCAGCAAAAATTAGTGCATGATTTATATTAAAATAATCAAAATAAGGTAAAGCTAATTTCAAAAATAAAATTACTTGCTTAGCAATTCCTTCAAAAGCAGAAGCATACAAAATTGACATCTCACTAAATACAAAAAATAATAATGTTAAAGATATATTTATAGGTGAACTTACATATAACGATAATATCATCGTAAATGATAATATTATACATGATTTTAAAAATTGTAAAAATACTGCAGGAAATATTATAAATAACATTTTTTTAGTATAAAAATAATCAATAAAGAAAATTTCAATAGAAAATATGGTAAAAGCTAAGAATAGAAATAAAGCAATTCCTAAAAATTTACCTAAAAAATATTGTTCTCTACTAATTGGTTTAGTAATAAATGAGTATATTATTTTTCTTTCTATTTCATTTGCTATATTAGAAATACCTAAAGAAATAGCAAGTATTATCATAAACCAACCTACCATAGTTAAAGAAAGATCAAAAAATACACGCTCCTGAAACTTTAAACCAAAAAAATTCACCGAAGCACTTAAAAATATAAAAATTATACCAAATAAAACAATGGTATGTGGTAAAAAACGTTTAAATTCAAAAAATATTGTATATTTTGCTATCTGTAGTATATTATTCATAATTTATATATTTTTAGTTTTTATTTTTTTTAGAATAATTTTGTAAAGCTAAAATAAGAATAGATATATCAGATACTCTAACTCCGGCTATTTTAGTAGCTTGTGAAATATTTGTAGGCTTGTATTTACTCAATTTTTCTTTGGCTTCAAAAGATAAACCATCTATTTCAAAATAATTTATATCATCGGGAATAACCATATTCTCATATTTTCTCATTTTTTCTATTCTTTCTTTTTCTATTTTTAGATACCCTTCATATTTAATTTCTATTTCAACTCTTTCTTTTATTTCTTTACTTAACTCAGGTCTGTTTATATCAAAAGGCTTTAAGTTTTCATAGCTAAATTCAGGTCTTTTTAAAAGCTCATATAAGCTTGGATATTCTTCAGAACCTAAAACTTTCTTTAACTCCTCTCTTAAATTTTTATCTTTATGAGGATAAGTATTTTTTAATCTCTCTATTTCTTCTTTTATTTTATTCATTTTTTCTTTAAATTTTATATAAGTACTTTCATCAATTAATCCTAATTGATAGCCTAAAGGAGTTAGTCTTTCATCAGCATTGTCATGTCTTAAATATAGTCTGTTTTCTACTTTAGAAGTATGCATTCTATAAGGTTCTGTAATTTCTTTAGTAGTTAAATCATCTATTAAAGTACCTATATATGATATAGTTCTACTAATAGTTATTAAGTCTTGTTTTTTAGAATACAGAGCAGCATTAATACCAGCAACTATCCCTTGAGCAGCAGCTTCTTCATAACCTGTGGTTCCATTTATTTGTCCTGCTAAAAATAAACCCCTAACTAACTTTGTTTCTAAAGTAGGATTAATTTGATAAGGTTTAACAGCGTCATATTCTATAGCATATGCTGGTCTCATCATCTCTGCTTTCTCTAATCCTACAATTGTTCTTAACATCTTTAATTGTACATCTGCTGGTAAAGAAGAAGAAAATCCTTGAACATATACTTCATCTACATCCCAACCTTCAGGTTCTAAGAATATAGGATGCTCTTCTTTTGAAGAAAATTTAACAATTTTATCTTCAATTGATGGACAATATCTAACTCCAGTTGCTTCTATTTCCCCGTTATACATTGGGGACAAATGTAGATTTTTTAGAATGATATCTTTAGTTTCTTTGGTAGTATGAGTTAAATAACAGTTTAGTTGGTTTTTAGGATATTCAACAGTAGGGAAAAACTCAAAAAATACTTCTTCTTTTGAGGGTTCTACTACTTTTAAAACATCATAGTTTATACTTCTTCTATGTATTCTTGGGGGAGTCCCTGTTTTTAATCTCATAGTTTCGAATCCCAGCTTTTTTAGAGAATTGGTTAAATAATTAGAAGCATATTCTCCAGCCCTTCCACCTTCATACTTTATATTACCTATATGTATTAATCCTCTTAAGAAAGTACCAGTTGCTATTACCAAAGCTTTTGTTTCATAATATAAACCGATTCTTGTCTTTATTCCTCTTATTTTGTTATTTTCTACAATTATATCTTCTACTTCTTCTTGTTTAATATAGATATTAGGGGTTTTTTCTAATAAATTTCGCATGAATTTTCTATATAAATGTCTGTCATTTTGGGATCTTAAAGCTCTAACAGCTGGTCCTTTGCTTGTATTTAAAAATCTAATATGTATCATAGTATTATCAGCTGCCATTCCTTGGACTCCACCTAAGGCGTCTATTTCCCTTACTAAATGTCCTTTAGCAGGACCACCTATACTAGGGTTACATGACATTTGTCCTATATTTTCTAATGACATAGTAAACACAGCAACTTTACATCCCATTTTAGCAGCTGCTACAGCTGCTTCTATCCCCGCATGACCAGCACCTATTACTATTACATCAAAAATATCCGCTACCATATTTATTATATTCTACATACTGCTATACTTTATCCTCTTTAAAGAAAAATATATATTAAAAGGTTTAATTTATATTTTTAAAGAATAAAAATAGAAAGGGGGTGTAATTTTTATGAATATAAAACAAGAATCTATTTTAGAAGAAATGGATATTAATTTAAAGCTTGATGGTTGGGCTATAATTTTAGGAGCTTCTTCAGGATTTGGTGCTGCTACCGCATTAAAATTAGCTAAACATGGAATGGATATTATTGGAGTACATTTAGATATGAAATCCACTTTACAAAATGCTATCAATGTTAAAAATGAAATTGAAAGCTATAATAGAAAAGCTATCTTTTTTAATACCAATGCTGCTGATATTAATAATATAAAGAATATTGTATCAAAAATTAAACAGGAAATAGGAACTAATAGTATAAGAGTTTTATTACATTCTTTAGCTTTTGGATCTTTGAAACCTTATATTGATCAGGATTTAAACAATATGGTTAATAAGGAGCAATTAGAGATGACTTTAAATGTGATGGCTAATTCCTTAGTTTATTGGGTTCAGGAGTTATTTTTAAATAATATGTTTAAGAAACATGCTAGAATTTTTGCTATGACGAGTATAGGATCAAGTAGGAATTGGAAATATTATGGTCCAGTTTCAGCTGCTAAAGCAGCTTTAGAAGCTCATATACGTCAATTAGCTTTAGAATTAGCACCTTACTATATTACCGCTAATGCTATATGTGCAGGGGTTACAGATACACCTGCCTTAAGAAAAATACCATCTTCTCAAGATATGATTGAAAAGTCGTTAAAATATAATCCTTTTAAAAGATTAACTACTCCTGAAGATGTTGCTAATGCTATTTTAGCTTTATCTACTGAATTAACTTACTGGATTACTGGTAATACTATTTATGTTGATGGTGGAGAATTTCTAACTTAAATCACTATTTTTTAAATTTTCACTTAAATTAAAATAAAAAAAAAGGATATTTTTTTGTGAGATAGAATTTTATAATTAGAGTCATTAAAAACTTATGCTTCTTAAGACATTTTTTTCCAAAACTAAATTTTTTTCAGAATTAAAACAAAAGAATTTATTTACCTAGGGCTTTTTTATTTTATTTCTTTAAATCTAATTTATGAGGAATAAAAAAGATATTTTTATAAGAAGGAGGTAAAAATAAAATATGAACTTAAGTAATAGTAATTTATTACAGGATTTAGAAAAAGCTAAATCAAACGGAAAAATCTTAGCATTAGGAAGATGGAAAAATTATAAATTACCTGATTTACCAGAATTACTTAATGTATCTAAAAATTCATTTGAGTGGTTTAAAAAAGAGGGCTTGGATTCTATATTTAGAGAATTTTTCCCTATTGAAACTGATAAATATGTTATAAACTATAAAGGTTATAGAATAGGGGAAGTTAATGAAAAAAATACCCAAAAATGTAAATATGAACAATTAACTTATCAAGTTCCTGTTTATATTACTTTATCATTAACAGTGGGTAAACCTAAATTTGTTTGTACTAAATGTAAGAAAGTTTATTATGAACTAAAAGATACTAAAAATTTAGAATGTCCTGATTGTTTAGGAACGTTAAAAAAAGAAATAGAACCTATAAAAACAATGGAAGATGAAATTTTGTTTTTTGAGTTACCTGAAATGACAGATAGAGGTACCTTTATTGTTAATGGTACTGAAAGGGTTTTTGTTAATCAATTAATAAGGTCTCCAGGAGTTTATCATTTTAAAGAAAAAATTGAGAAATTAACTAATTATAAAACTACTATTATTCCCGCAAAAGGAAATATCTTAGATATAGAAACTGATTTAATTGAAATACATTATCATGAAAGAGAAATCGAAAAAATAAAGTCTACTAATTTTATTCGTGTTAGAATGGATAAAAAAATCAAATTTACTGTTGTTGCTCTTTTAAAAGCTCTAGGGTTTTCCAATTATGATATCTTAGAGGAACTTATATTTAATTATTTAGCTAAGGATTTCAAGATTAAATTTGACAAAAAATTTATAGAACAAGCTGAAGAAATATTATTAGAAAATAATCAAGTTGAAAAGTTTATTAACGAAAATTTAGTTGAGTATATTTATAAAAATCTCCCTGATAAATTAAAAAAGGAATTCTCGAGTTTTGATGATTTTAATGAGTATTTCTATGATAAATACAAGTTTATATCTCATATTATTCAATTAATAGTTAATACTATAGATAGAGATATAAGAAGAAATAAGATTTTTGGTGCAGATGAACAAGAAAAAGCTATTAGATTACTTCATAGAAGAATAAGTGGAGAAAATATTTCTAATATACCTCTTGAAGTTGTTCAGGAACAAGTTTTCCCTTATTTTAGTAAAGATAAATATGAATTATCTATTGCGGGTAGGTATAAAGTTAACCAAAAAATGGGATATGATATTTGTTGCTATAATTGTGGAACCATAAATAAAAGTGGTAATATAGAATGTATTAAATGTAATACAAGATTACATTATAGCTCTGTTTTAATTAACTCTGTTAAATGTAATAATTGTCAAACTATTAATTTATATAAGAATATTTCTATTAGTGATAATAAAATTAATTTTAATTGTAGTTCTTGTGATAACGATCTAAGAGATAAAGTTATTGTTAAATGTATTTTATGTCAAAATTATTTCAAATTAAATGAATGTAAATACGAAAATAATTATTTAATATGTCCTCATTGTGGATACAATATTAATTTAAAAGGATTTATTTATAATGAGATAGTTAGTATAATTAGATCTCATTTTGAATTTTTAGAGGGTAAAAGACCGGAAGATGATATAAATAGTTTATCTAATAGGAGAGTAAGACCTGTAGGAGAGCATTTATATAATACTATAAAGGCTGGGATGGCTAAGTTTGTTAGATTAACTAAGGATAATTTAACTCAAGCTAATGAAGAAAATATAAAGTTATCTGATGTAATAAATCCAAAGCCTGTTAGTGGAATGCTAAAAATATTTTTTGCTCAAAATTCTCTATCTCAATTTTTAGATCAAACTAATCCTTTATCTGAATTAACACATAAAAGAAGATTATCTACTTTAGGTATAGGTGGTATTCAAAGAGAGCAAGCAGGATTTGATATAAGAGATATTCATACTAGTCATTATAGTAGGATTTGTCCTGTAGAAACTCCAGAGGGCCAAAATATAGGACTTATAACTTCTTTAACGACTTATGCTACTATTAATTATCCTTTTGGATTCTTAGTTGCTCCTTATTATAAAGTTAATAACGGACAAATTGATTTTAGTAAAATTTACTATTTAGATGCTTTAGAAGAAGAAAATTACAAAATAGCACCTGCTGATATTAAATTTGATAGTAAAACTGGTAAAATTTTAGAATCTAAAGTTGATGTTAGATACAAAGGAACATTTATAACTATTAATTCTAATGAAATAGATTACATAGAAATAAGTCCTATTCAAATATTTTCTGTTTCTGCTTCTTTAATACCTTTTATAGAAAATGATGATGTTAATAGAGCATTAATGGGAACTAATATGCAAAGGCAATCAGTGCCTTTATTAAATCCTGAAAAACCACTTATTTTTACAGGGTTAGAGAAGGAAGTAGCTAAGCAGAGTGGATATTGTATCATAGCTAAAAATTCTGGTAAAGTTGTTTATATAGATTCTAAGAGAATTGTTATTGAAGTTGATAAACTTAAAGGAATATATGATAGTTATGATTTATTAAAATTTGTTAATACAAATAGTGCTACTATTATTAATCAAAAACCCTTAGTTAATCTAAATGATGAAGTTAAAGCTGGTGATATTATTGCTTCTGGTTTTTCTATTAATGAAGATGAATTAGCTTTAGGTAGAAATGTTTTAGTAGCTTATATGCCTTGGGAAGGTTATAATTTTGAGGACGCAGTTATTATTAGTGAAGAGCTTATTAGAAAAGATTATTATAGAAGTATTCATGTGGATGAAGAAGAAGTAATTGCTGTTCATACTAAGCAAGGTCCTGAGGAAATTACTAGAGAAATTGGTACAGTTTCTGATGAAGCTATTAAATATTTAGATGAACATGGGATAATTTCTGTTGGTGCTTATGTAAAGCCTGGTGATATTTTAGTAGGTAAAATTACTCCTCAAAGTGAAGTAGAATTAACTGCTGAAGAAAAATTATTACAAGCTATATTTGGTAGAAGTGCTAAAAATGCTAGAGATACTTCTTTAAAGGCTCCACCTGGAGTTTATGGCACTGTTATTAGAGTATTTGATTTTAAAGCCGATGATAATAAAATAGTAAGTAATAATGCGAATTATTTAGAAAGAGTTTTAATTCATATTGCTCAAAATAGAAATATAAAAGTTGGTGATAAAGTAGCTTTAAGACATGGTAATAAAGGAGTTATTTCTATTATTGTTCCTATTGAGGATATGCCATTTATGGCTGATGGTACTCCTATTCAAGTTATACTTAATCCCTTAGGGGTTCCTTCAAGAATGAATGTTGGTCAAATATTTGAAGCTCATTTAGGATTAGTTTGTAAAATTTTAGGTATTAGGATTAAAGTTTTACCATTTTCTAATTTATCTTTAGGTGAAATTAAAAATTTAATTAAAGAAGCACTTGATTATAAATATAAAACTAAATTTAATGACAATTTTTATAAATATACTAAATATGACTTATTATTATTTTTAATGAGAAATAGTGGTTATACTGTTAAGCATCTTTTAGATATTCTTATTAATGAAAATAAAATAACTAAAGAAGAAATAATAAATAGATTATCAAAAGATATATCAAGGGAAAAATTAGAAAAATTAGAATACAAAGATTTAGTTAAATTATTTACTGTAAGAGATTTTACTGAAGAAGAAATTGATATTTTATATGACAAAATAATAGAGAATTTACTAAATGGCAAATTTATATTATATGATGGTAAAACAGGAGAACCATTTGATAGACCTGTAACAGTAGGATATGTATATATGATGAAGTTAATTCATATGGTAGAGGATAAGATACATGCTAGATCAAGTGGTCCTTATTCTTTAATTACACAGCAACCATTAGGTGGAAGAGCACAATATGGTGGTCAGAGATTTGGAGAGATGGAAGTTTGGGCTTTAGAAGCTTATGGTGCTGCTTATTCTTTACAAGAAATGCTTACTATTAAATCTGATGATGTAATAGGTAGGAATAAAGCTTTTGAATCTATTGTTAGAGGTAAACCTGTAGTATTTAAAGGAATTCCTGAAAGTTTTAAAGTTTTAGTAAAAGAATTACAAGCTTTAGGTTTAGATATAGAAATTATTACTAATAAAAATCAAGCTATTGTTCCTAAGAGTTTTGAAGATTTTGAAGTAGAAGAAGAAAGTAGTTTAATCTAAATTAAGGAAGGGGGAATATTTGTGCTTACTTTTAATAATATAAAATCAATAAAAATTTCTTTAGCTTCTCCTGAAAGAATTAGAGAATTGTCTTACGGAGAAGTTAAAAAACCAGAAACTAAGAACTATAAAACATTAAAACCAGAAAGAGATGGTTTATTTTGTGAGAGAATATTCGGTCCTGAGAAAGATTATGAATGTGCTTGTGGAAAGTATAAGAAAAGAAAAATAAAAGCAAAAGGTGTTATTTGTGATAGATGTGGAGTAGAAGTAACTAAATCTAAGGTAAGAAGAGAAAGAATGGGGCATATTGAGTTAGCTGCTCCTGTGGTACATTTCTGGTTCTTACAAGGTAGCCCCGGAATTTTATCTATTTTATTGGATTTAGAAGATAAGCAATTGAAAGATGTCGTTTATTTTGAATCTTATATTGTTACTGATTTAAATAAAAATAATAGAAATATATTGTATTTCATTCTAAAAAAGAAATATATAAATAAGAAGGATGAGTTAATTAATTTATTAGAAGAAGAATATAAAAAAATAATAAACGAAATAAAAGATGAAAAAGAAAGTGAGTTTCTAAATAAAGTAATAAATTTAATAAAAAAAGCAGATCAATTCTTAAGAGAATTATTAGTTTTTCAATTTGATGTTAAAAAATTTGATAAATTATATAAAGTAATTATAGATGAAGATTATCCTAATATAAGTAAAAGATTATATGCTGAATTAAAGAGAGGAAAAATAAAATTAAACAGATTTATAAAAATATTTGAAGAAATAGAAGTTATAGATAGAAAATATATTGAAATTCAAAAATTACTCACTTCTTTAGAGATAAAGTCTATATATAAAAATGATGATAAGGAAATTTTAATTGAAGCTGAGAAATATGAAAAAGAGAAAATAGTTATTATAAATTTATTAATAAATCCTGATAATGAAATCCAAAATATAGTTAATGTAACTAAGCATAAATTAGAAAATTTATTAACTAAGTTTAATATTTTAGATGAAAAAATAGAAAGGACTATTACTTATGATATTAATTTAAAATTATCTTCATTAAAAGAAAAAAATTTGGATAAGAAAATAAAAAAAGAAAATGAGAATATTATTAATTTATTATCAAATTTTAGGGCTATTTCTGAAGATTTTGATTCTAATATTCATAATTATTTAATTAGTTCTAAGGTTAAATATAATATAAAAGATATACAAAAATTATTAAAGGAACTAGAAAATATAATTCAAAAACTAAGAGATTATACTAATGAAATAGAAGAAGATAATTTAATTTCAAGAGATATTCAAAATATAGATAAAGAGTTAATTCAATTTAAAAGTAATTTAATGGAGTTACATAATATATTTGAAATTTTTGAAGTTTTTAGAAAAGTTATCTTTGAATTAAAGCAATCTAGTGAAAAAACTGACATATCTAAATGGGTAACTGAATATATACAATCTTATAATACATATTGGAAACTTGCTGAAGATTATAAAAATTTAGCTATAAAATCTGAGAAAGAAAGAGAAACTAAATTAGAACTATTATCTTCTCTAAAAGAATTAGAAAATAAATTATTAGAATTATATTTTGATGATAGATTTAAGGAATTTGTAATTAAATTAGCTAAAGTAGCAAAAGTAATAGCAGATAATATAATGGTAGTATTTAGATTAGAAGCAGGTGCATTACCTATAAAGGAATTATTATCAAAAATGGATTTACAAAAAGAATTAGAAACTTTGGAAAAATTGAAAGAAAAGGATACTAAAAATTTAAGGAAATACTTAAAAAGAATAAGTATAATAAAGATGTTTTTAAAGAGTAAAGTAAAACCTGAATGGATGGTATTAGAGGTTTTACCAGTTTTACCAGCTGAACTTCGTCCTATTGTTCAATTAGAGGGTGGTAAATTTGCTTCTTCTGATTTAAATGATTTATATAGAAGAATTATAAATAGGAATTTAAGATTAAAGAGATTAATAGAATTACAAGCTCCATTAATAATAATAAATAATGAAAAGAGGATGTTACAAAAAGCTGTAGATGCTTTAATAGATAATTCACGTACTAAAAGGCCTATTGTGGTTTCCAATAGAAGAGTATTAAAATCCTTATCTGATAGTATTCAAGGTAAACAGGGAAGATTTAGATATAATTTACTTGGTAAGAGAGTTGATTTTTCTGGTAGGAGCGTTATAGTAGTTAATCCTAAGTTAAAGATGTATCAATGTGGATTACCAATAGATATGGCATTGGAATTATTCAAGCCATTTATATTCCAAAAATTGATAGAAAAAGGGAAAACAGATAATATAAGGAAAGCTAAAAGAATGATTGAATTAAGGAAGCCAGAGATATGGGATGTAGTTCAAAATGTTATATCTAACTTTCCTGTGATTTTAAATAGAGCACCTACATTACATAGATTAAGTATTCAAGCATTTTATCCAGTATTAGTTGATGGCAAATCAATACAAATACATCCATTGGTTTGTGGACCGTATAATGCTGATTTTGATGGAGATCAAATGGCAGTTCATATTCCTCTTTCTGTTGAAGCTCAATTAGAATATAGGAATCTTATGTTATCAATACATAATATGTTAATACCTGCTAATGGAGAACCTGCTAATACACCTTCTCAAGATATGGTTTTAGGAGCATATTGGCTTACTTTTGCTTTTGATAAGCCTCAAAAAATTTCGATCTATGTTTCCTCTTATGAAGAAGCTATCAGATTATATAATGAATTAAAATATCCATTAAGTACGTGGGTTTATTTTAAAGTTAATTTTGATAAAGTAGCAAATGAAATTGATAAAATAGAAGACTTCAAAGGGTCTAAAATAGAAACAACTATAGGAAGAATTATCTTTAGTAATGCTATAAGAAAATATTTACCTGATTTTCCATTTATTAATTTTACAGTAGGTAAAAAAGAATTAAAATGGATAGTAGAAGAATGTATATATAAGTATGGAATGTCGAGGGTTCATCCGGTTTTAGATGAACTAAAAGATATAGGATTTTATTTTGCTACTAAATCTGCTACAACTATATCTATAGGTGAGTTAATAGTTCCTGAAGGAAAATATCAGATTATAAAAGAAGCAGAGGAGAAGCAATTTATTTTTGAAAAGGCTTATGAATTAGGGTTATTATCAAATGAAGAATATTACAAAAAGAAAATAGATTTATGGTATGAAGCTACTGATAATGTTACACAATTATTTAAAGATTACTTTTCAAAGAATTATCCTTTAAATAGTATATGGATGTTAGCTAATTCAGGAGCTAGAGGTAATATAGATCAAGCAAAACAATTAGTAGCCATTAGAGGATTAATGGTTAATCCTAAAGGAGAAGTTATACCTCTACCTATTAAGAAATCTTTTACTGAAGGATTAGGTATTTTTGATTATTTTGTGGGTAGTCATGGAAGTAGAAAAGGATTAGTTGATACAGCTTTAAGAACTGCTGATGCAGGATATTTAACCAGAAAATTAGTAGATGTTTCTCAAGATGTAATTGTAAGAGAAGAAGATTGTAAAACTGAAGAGTATATAACTGTAAAAGCCATTAAAAATGTTAATTTTGATGATACATATATAGAAGAAATAGAAACTCAAAACTCACTTGGTAAATATGTTGCTATTGATTATCCAGAAGTAAATATCAAGAAATATGATGTACTTGATTATTTTAAAATAAAAGAGTTACTAAATAAAGGGATAAAAGTAGTAAAAGTATTTAATGAAGAAGAAGTATTATCTTTAGCAAAGAGAATAAGAGGAAGAGTAGCTGCAAGTGATTATATTAATCCTGAAACTGGTGAATTAATTGTAGCTAAAGGGGATTTAATTACAAGAGATAAAGCAAAAATTATAGCTAAGTATTATCATGAAGTAAATATAAGAAGTGTATTAAAATGTAAAGTATTTAAGGGAGTATGTAGAAAATGCTATGGTGAAGATATGGCTAGAGGAAATGTTTTAATAGATTTAGGAGAAGCTGTTGGTATAATTGCTGCACAAAGTATAGGAGAACCAGGTACTCAATTAACTTTAAGAACATTCCATACGGGTGGAGTAGCTTTAGAGGCTGATATTATCCAAGGTATTCCAAGGGTTCAAGAATTACTCGAAGTAAGAAGAAAACCCAAAAATGCTAGTGATTATTATGTTTTAGAGGATTCAATTGTAGAAGAAATTTCAGAAAATCCTTTAACAAAAGAAAAAATAGTAAAAATAAAAGGTCTATTAACAAATAAAGTATATACATATACTATACCATCTAATAAGAAAATAATAGTGAAAATTGGTCAAAAATTAGAAATAGGTAGCACATTAACTCACGGTACTTTGCCATTTAAAATATTACTAGAAAATATAGTAAATATGAATTTAGAAGAGGAATTAAAGCAAAAATTAATAGATAAAGCTGTAGAAAAGATTCAAAAGTATATAATAGATGAGATGCAGAAAGTTTACTTAAGTCAAGGAGTATTTATTGTAGATAAGCATATGGAAATAATAGTAAGACAAATGTTTAGGTTTGTTTATGTAGAGGATCCAGGAGATAGTTCTTTAATGTATGGTCAAGTAGTAGATAGAAATATAGTTAATTATATAAATTCAGAGTTAGCAAAAAATGGAAAAAAATTAGTAAAATATATACCTGAAATATTGGGAATAAGTAAAGCTGCATTAGAATCAGAATCTTGGTTATCTGCTGCATCATTCCAAGAAACCACAAGAGTACTTTCTTATGCCTCAATTGCTGGTAAAAAAGATCATTTAATAGGATTAAAAGAAAATATAATAATAGGAAAATTAATACCAATAGGTACTAATTTTGAAAACTATAAAGATGTTATAATAGAAGAACCTCAAGAAATTACAGAAGCTCTATCTATTAATTAATATTAATACTATTAATACTTTAATTAAAAATTAAAAAATTAAAATAAAAACTAAAAACAAGGTGATTTTATATGTATAGATATAGTAGAATCATAGAAGTAATTTCTATTTTATTAATTGGATTTATTTCTATTTTTTTATTGGATAAAAATCCTATTGTTTTTGATTTAACTAAAGAAAAAAAATATTCTATATCTACTGAATTAATTAATTTTCTTAATTCTTTAGATTCTCCAGTATATGTTAAGATTCTATATGATAAAGGAAGTAAAGAGTATAATGATATAATAGATTTCTTTACTAAGCTTAGTAGATATTCAAAGAAAATAAAATATGAATATATAGATCCCAGGATTGATTTTGCTAAAGTTAATTTATATGGATTTTCTTCTAATAATCAAGTGTTATTTATGTATAAAGAAAGAAAAAAATATGAAAGTTCTGTTATAGATCAGGATAGATTTTATAACATAGTTTTTAATCTAGTTAATCAGAAGAAAGGTAGTATTGCATTCATTACCGGTCATGGAGAATATAGCTTAGATAATACAAATCCTGAGGGATTAAGTATTTTAAAGCAGAATTTAACTGAGGAAGGTTTTAATGTTAAAACAATTAATTTAGCTTCTGAAAACTTATATGTTAATGAAAATTTATTATCTATTATTGTATATCCTAAAATAGATATTAATGATTTCGAGTTAAAAAAGATTAATGATTATTTATATAATGGTGGTAGATTAATAATTGCTTTATCTTTTAGAGAATATCTATCTTCTAAGTTTCCTAATTTAAATAAATTAATTAATTCTTATGGGATTAGTGTTACTGATAAAGTAGCTATTAGTGTATTTACTAATAATCCACTTTATGTTGTAGTTTTCCCGGTTAATTTACCTTATTTATCTAATTTATATAATACTAATTTAGCTATGATTGCACCATTAATTATCCAGAGAAATCAGTCAAAAGATGCCTCTACTATTGAAGGTACTTCTTTATCTGAGGTTTTAACTACCAAGTCAGTTTCAGCTGATATTGAACAATTAAAGAAGGGGGTTTTAAAAATAACTAAAGATATACAAGAATATACGGTTTGTATGATGTCTGAAAAAAGTTTTAAAGATAAAAAAGCTATGTTATTAGTACTTGGAGATTCTAATATTTTAGCTAATTCTTTGATAAGTGCTTATGATAACAAAAGTTTTGTTATGAATGTTATTGATTATATGTTAAATCAACCTATTGCTAAGAGTTTAAGACCTACAGATGTTCCTCCTTTACCTGTTGTTATAAAAAGAGAACACTTAATTATAATGTATCTTATTTATTTAGTTTTACCGTTTGTATTTATTTTAGTTGTTTTTTACTTTGTGGTAAAAAGAAGATTTTATGCTAAGTTTAAAAATCAAAATTAAAAATTAGTTATGATTGTGTTTTAAAGAAGGGGGTGTTAATTTATGGCAGTAGAATCTGTAAAATTACCTATATTTAGTGATCTACCTTATTTTAAATTAAAAGACCCTTATTTAAAGGAGTATGATATTAATGATCTAATGGGAGAGAATGGGTTAGTTGTTATATTTACCTGTAATCATTGTCCTTATGCTCAAGCTATTTGGCCTAGATCTATTGAATTATATAATAAAGTAAAATTATTAGGTGTTAATTTTGTAGCTATTAATCCTAATGCTTCTAATCCCAATTATCCTGAGGATAGTGTTGAAAATATGAAAGAATATATTAAAAAACTAAATATTCCTTTTCCTTATTTAGTAGATGAAACCCAAGAAGTTGCTAAAAAATTTAATGCTCAATGTACTCCTGATATTTATTTTTATAACAATGAAAAGAAATTAGTTTATCATGGAAGATTTGATGATAACTGGAAAGATATAAATAAAGTAACAAAAAGGGATTTAGAAGAAGCTATATTAAAGTGGATAAATAACAAAGAAATTTTAGAACCTCAGTATCCTTCCATCGGCTGCTCTATTAAATGGCTGTAATTAAGTATTTATTAGCTTGATTTCTAAGCATTAAAAAACATAAGTGATAATTTTAAGGTAGTACTTAACTATTTTTTATATTTATTTTTTATAGTTATTTTTTAGTTTTCTTTTTTGTGGGTTTGTTTTTTTTATTATTTTTTTGAGTACTTTTTAAATAGAATTCTTTTAATTTACTTATAACTTTTTTATGAACTACTCTAGCATCAGTATCAGTTGCTATTTTTATGACTTCATCTATATTTTTAACTGCATATATCTTAAATTTTTTATCTTTAATATATTGTATTACTTCTTCTTTTAGGATTAAATCGTTTATATTTTGATGAGGTATAATAACATAGGCAGGGAAATGATTTCTATATTTACAGATTTCAAAAAATCCTTCTACTTTTTCTTTAATTCCACCTACAGGTTGAGCTTGACCTAATTGGTTCATAGATCCAGTTATAGCTAAATTTTGTTTTACTGGTATATTTGATATTTGGGATATTAAAGCTAATACTTCAGCTAAGGATGCACTATCTCCTTCTAAGATAGAGTAATTTTGTTCAAAAGATATTCTAGCTTGTAAAGTTAAGGGGAAATCTTGGGCATATTTTTGGATAAAATATCCTGTGATTACCATAACAGCTTTATTATGTATTTGTCCAGAAAAACCTGCTTCTTTTTCAATAGATATTATTCCTTCCTTACCTAATCCAATAGAACAAGTTATCTTAGTAGGTTTTCCAAAAGCTAATTCACCTATTTTTATATATGCTAATCCATTTACTGTACCTACTTCTTTCCCTTGAGTGTTTATATTTATTATATCCTTTAGTATATATTCTTGAATTTTTTCTTTATAAATTCTGTTTCTATATTCCCAATGCTCAATAGCTTTAATTATAGCTTCGTTAGTTATTTCATCTTTTTTTGTAAGATGATTTGCTTCTATTAGAATATTTTCTATTTTTGACATTTTTAGAGTTAATTTTTCTTTACTATCTGATATTCTATGGATATATTTTAATAATTCTATTACAGCGTCTTCATTTAGTTTTTTTAGATTATTTTTTAATCCTAAATTTAGAATAGATTTAATGTAGCTTTTTATTATATTTTTCTTTATTTTTTCATAATCTATTTTATCTATTTTTTTATCATTTATTTTTTCAAGTGTATAATTATTTATGATTTTATTTAATTCTAAGTTAGAATCAAAGTAAGCTACTATTTGGAAATATTCGTTAAAATCTTGATCTAATTCATTAAGTATGTGATATATTAAACTTGGACCTAATAAAATTACTTTAGCATTAAAGGGTATTGGTTGAGGTTTAAGGATTTTAGTAGATATTCCTAGATGTTGATAAATGTCTTCAATGATTATTTTTTTGTTTTTAATAGTTTTTTTGAGTGCTTCATAAGCAAAAGGTTCTTTTAATAAATCTATTATGTTTATTATGATATATCCTCCATTAGCTTTATGTAGAGATCCTGGGGTTATCATTGTAAAATCAGTTATTAGAATTCCTTGATAAACTTCTTTATCTACTTTACCTAGTAGATTTTCTAATGTAGGAGATTCTTCAAATACTATAGGGATATTATCTAATTTGCTATTATCTATAAATAGATTAACTTTATATTTAGTAGGAATAGAATCTTCGTTGTTTTTGAATTTAAGGAAATTTTCTAAATTATCCATTATATCCTTTTTTAAGTCTTGAAAGTAATTATCTAATTTTTCTTTTTCATTATCTAGGATAATGTTACTTAGTTCTTGGATTAACTCTTGGATATAGAAGTCGATCCATTTTTGTGCTACTTCTTTATCCATTTCTTTTAATTTATCTATAAGTTCTTTATCCATTTTTCTTAGTTTTTTTATATTTTCTTCGATTTTTTGTTCAAGTGTTTCTTCTTTTTTTTCTATTTCTTTTTTGATATTTTCATCTAGGTTTTGGATTTCTTCATTAGATAATGGTTTTCCACCTATGATAGGGGTTATATAAAATCCAGTAGTTGTAGATTGTAATAAAAAGCCCAGGTTTAGTGCTTCTTGTTGCATTTCTTGGATAATTTTTTCTTTCTGTTTTGCAAATTCTCTTATAACTTGTTCTTTGTTAGATATAAATTTTTCATCTTCAAAAGCGTTTTTTAGGCTACTTCTGAGATTTTTTATAGTGTTTTCTACTTTCTCTTTAAAAATTTTACCATTTTTAGCTTTAAAACTAACGCTAACTGGAGAGGACGGATCATCAAAGTTATATATATAAACCCAGTCATTTGGTATTTCTTTATTTGTAATAGTTTCTTTTAGTATTGATTCTATAATAGTTTTTTTTCCTACACCATATTCTCCGGCAGCATAGATATTATATTTATCATTATTTATTGATATTCCTAATTTAATAGCTTCTATTGCTCGCTCTTGACCTATGAAATTTGATAAATTGAGTTTATATTCCTTTGTATTTCTATAAAAATCTTCTATAATTTTTTTAATTTCTTGTTTATTGTAGTTAATTTCTATTTGTTTAATATTTAGTTCTAGATTTTTTATATCAGATTTATTTTGATAACTAATAGTGATCTCCCCTTTCTTTTTTAGGATATTTAGAAAGTGATTTTTAAAGTATTAGGTAGTAATTGATTTAAGTAGGGATGGGCGAGACAGGAGTTGAACCTGTGACCTCTTGCATGTCACGCAAGCGCTCTAACCACCTGAGCTACCCGCCCTTACTCTTTATATTTATTTTATATTTTTTTAAACTATCCTTCTTTAAAAAACACTTAAAAGAATTTTTTAACCCAAATCTCCTATAGTCCTGATTTTGTAAATACATTGCTAAAAAATTTACATATATTCTTAATTGACAATTGACATATATTCTTAAAGGATTTGAATGACTTTCAGAGAAATATTTATTAAGGATTAAATATAATATTAGTTTGCTAAAGTGATTAAAAATTTAAACTTGCGTTGTGTATTGGAGAGTTGTAAAAAGTATTTAAATATAATTTATACTTACTAAGATTAGAGGGGTTTTAAATTGAATATTTTAAAGCAGAGTTTGTTGGATAACTATATTTTTTTATGTAATTGCTTAATAAAACATCATATTTTAAGACTCTATACCTTCTTCAGGATAGGGTAGTTTGCTAAACTAAAGAATAAAATATTAAGGAATATTAATTTAATTAAAAACAGCTAAAGAGTTTTTATTAAAAAGTGTTATTAAAATCGGAAAATATCAATAATTCTTTAAAAGATTTAATAATTTTAAAGGTAGGGGGGAGTGTTTTTTTAAAAGATAATATATTAGATATTGCCAATTTCATATTAAGTAAATTTAGAGAAACCAAGTTAATAATTGTAGTTTCAGCAATTGGTAGATCTCCATATCCTTATTCTACTGATGAGCTTATTAAAACTTTTAATTCTATAATAAATATCAATAATAATAATATAGGTATCAATAATAATGAGGATGAATTAATTAAATTATCTAAATCTTTTGTAATAAGCTGTGGAGAGAATATCTCAGCAGGTTTAATAGCTACTGTTTTAAATATATTAAATAAAGATATAAAAGCAATTCCGCTTAATGCCTTTCAAAGTAGAATAATTACTACTGATAATCCTATTGATGCTGATATAATTGATATTGAAGAGAATATTATTTTAGATTTAATAGATAAAGGGTATACGCCTGTTATTTGTGGGTTTCAGGGAGTTAGTAAGAAGGGATATTTAACTACATTAAAAAGAGGAGGAACTGATATAACTGCTGCTTTCTTAGCTAAAAAATTAAAACCATATTTTAATTTAAAAGGGGTTTATATCATTAAAGATATAGATTCTTTAAAAATTGCCCCTCCTAATATTATTGAAAATCCTATATCCATAGACTATTGTAATTATGATGAATTAACTGAAATAACTTATAATGGATCTCAAGTAGTACATAATGATGCAGTTAATATTTTACATTCTGATAATATCCCATTAATTATTACTTCTGTTAATTCTACTAATCAAACAATTATTAATAGTAATTATAATTCCGCTAAATTAATAACAAATATATCAGTAAAAGAGAATATTACTAAATTTTCTTTGATTTTTCCTAAAGAGAAAAAAGAATTACCTCTTTATCTTGATTATATTTTAACGAAAATAAATCAGCAAAATATTAGTTTAGATTTTATTACTTTAGATATATTTAATAGGAAAGCTTCTTTTATTGTAGATAAAAATTACTCAAATACTATTTTAACTATAATTGAAGATTTTAATAAAAAGTTAGCAAATAAAGATAAAAAAATAGAATATAAAGTATTAAATAAAGTTTGTAAGGTAAGTGTTATAGGTTATGGGATAAGAGGGAAACCAGGTATAATGAATAGAATAAATAAAGCATTATTAAAAAATAAGATAATTATTTTACAAGCAGCAGATTCTCATATAAGTATATCATTATTAATTCCTTGTAAGTATTTAAAATTAACTGTTGAGACTATTTATAATGAATTTTGTAATGATTTTATTTGTAAATAAAAAATATTTAGTATTATGGGAAAAATAATACAGTTACCTGAGGAAGTATTTTCTAAAATAGCAGCAGGTGAGGTAATAGAGCGACCTGCTAATGCTGTTAAAGAACTAATAGAAAATTCCTTAGATGCTTATTCTAAAAATATAAAAATACGGATACTAAATAGTGGTTTAAAACTTATTGAGGTAAGGGATGATGGAATTGGTATAGAATATGTTGATTTACCCTTAACTATAAATAGGTATGCTACAAGTAAAATAAAATCAGAAAAAGATTTACTTAATATTAGTACTTTTGGATTTAGAGGGGAAGCTTTATATGCTATCTCTAAGGTATCCAATTTATATATAACCTCTAAAACTAAGGAATCTGATAAAACTTATACACTATATGCTTCTGAAGGTAAAATTTTATCTTTAAAAGAGGAACTTATTAACTATTTTGAAAATGGTACTATAGTTAAAGTAGTTGATTTATTTTTTAATAGTCCTGTTAGGAGAAATTTTATATCATCTAATAAAGTTGAAAATTATAATATAATAAATATTGTTAAACAATTAGCTTGTATAAATTATAAAGTAGCTTTTTCTTTATATATTGATGATAGATTAGTATTTAATTACTTACCTACTGATAATTTAATAAATAGAGTTAAAGAGGTATTTAAAAATAATAATTTAGATGAGTATTCCTTAAAAATCGAAGATTATGAAGTTGTCCTAATTTTATCAAATGTATTTAAAGAAAATGTTAAAAAAAGTAAAGGAAGTATTAAAGGAAATATTTACTTTTATGTTAATGGTAGGGTAGTAGGGGATGGTAATTATTCCTTAGTTAAATTAATTAAATCTACTTTTGATGAAATGTTAAATGATAGATATTATATAGAAGGGATAGTTAGTTTGAATTTACCGCCTGATGAAGTAGATGTTAATATACATCCTAGGAAATTTGATGTAAGATTTCTAAAACCTATATTTGTTAAGAATTTAGTTCAAAAGGCTACTAAAGAGTTTATTAATGCTAAAGTAAAAACTACTTTTTCATTTTTAGAAAAAGAAGAAGAAAAAATAAATAAAGATTCTCCTAATCAATGGTATATTAACTTAAAAAATAATCAAGATAATGATAAAAGTTTATCAAATAAATTAGATGATAAAGATATAAAAAAAGAAATTACTAATTTAAATAAACTTGAGAATACTACTAAAGATGAGGTTTTATCTTCTTTTGTTTCTAATTTGATAAAAAAAATAGAAAAAATTACTAAAGAAGAAAGTAAAAAACAATTAAACCAAAGTGATTTAAAACTTGATAAAAGTGTCAAAGTTGATAATAGTACTTTAGGAAATGATTTAAAGATAAGTGATTTTGAAAAAGAGTTACAACGTCAAAAAGAAATAGAAAAAAAAGATAAGGAACAAAGAGAATTTAAATTATTATTTTATTGGGATAAAACATATTTCCTTATGTATTATGATGAAGCTTTTTATATAGTAGATCAACATAATGCTCATGAAAAAATAATATATTCAACTTTACTAAATAAAATTAATTTATATCCTCAAAAACTATTAATACCAATTGAAATACCTTTTAATGAACTTGAGATTAATATTATTGAATTTATTTCAAATAGTAAGCTTGATTTAGAATATATTATAAAGGAATTAGGGTTTGATATTAATGTATTTGAAGATAGGCTGATTATAAATGCTTATCCTTCTTTATTTAACAATGATTATGCTAATTTTAGTTTTGATATAAAATCAAGTTTTTTAAATTTATTGGGGTTATTTAGTGGGGTTTCTTTATTCGATAAAGATAGATTAATAAAAGAAGTGGTAGCTACTTTTGCTTGTAAATCAGCTGTAAAAGCAGGAACTAAGTTAAATGAAAATGAAATTATTTATCTATTTGAAAACATTTTAAAATTAGATTCATTAAACCCTAATTTTTGTCCTCATGGAAGAAATGCTATTATTAGGATAGATTTTAAGCAAATTAATAAACTTTTTGAACGACACTAATTTTTTTTAACTAATTTTTTATACTATCTTTTTTACAATAATTTTACAATTTTCAATTTTATTTTTAGTTTTTTAATTATAAATTATAATTAAAAGATTGGACAGGAAATTTATGCTATTAAGTAATATAAAAGAGAAATTAAATAGTAAAATTTCTTGGGACGGGATTTTATTAAATTATAAGGATAAGGAAAGTAAGATAAAAATTTCATTTGATGATATAAGTAATAATATAAAAGATTCATTTAAAGAGGGTTTTTTTAAGGGATTAGGAGTAATGGTACCTTTATATAGTATTCCGTTTTTAGGATATTATATAGGTACTTCTCCTAATTTATTAAATTTAGTAGGTGGTTTAAAAAATCTTTCATTAATTTTAGGCTTACTAAGTATAAGTTATCCGGCTTTTTTTGGTATTACCAGAGCTATTGAAGGATATTCCAAAGTGAATAAAGAAGCAAGAGAGTTAATTAAAAATAATGAATTAACTAAGGAATTAAAAAATGATGTTTTAAAAGCTTCTGTTAAGGGATTTTTATTATCAGGTTTCAAAGGATTAGTTAATTCTATTTTGGATTATATAGTAATAGGTAGTTTAAGTTTAGTAGGAGTGTCTATTTTAGGACCTTTAGGATTTTTATTAGCTCCTTTTATTGGGGGTTTTTATAATGTATTAAAGACAAAATAAGAGAAAAATAGATTTTAAATATTATAAGTATTTTTCACTTTATCTTATAACGAGGACAGAGCAGTTAGCGGTATCAACTACTTTATCAGCAGTAGCTCCTAAGAGTCTTCTTGCTAAGGGAGAATGTTTTCTGGTTCCTAATACAATTAGATCTACTTTTAGTTCTTCTGCTACATCTACTATTACTTTTCCAGGTTTCCCATATCTTATTAATGTATTTGCTTTTATACCTTTTTCTTCTAATTTTTTAGAAGCTTCTGCTAAAATTTTATCATAGTACTTATAAGCTTGTTCTTTAGCCTCTTCTGTTTCTGAAATTACTTCTGCATATTCTGGTATTCTTCCTACTGATAAAATATATAATTCGCTATTGAATTTTAAAACTAATTCAATGGTTTTTTCAAGGGCATTTTTAGAACCTTCTGACCCATCATAAGCTAATAATATTTTATTAAACATTCTTAATCTCCCCCTTTTTCTATATTTTTAGTATTTATAAAATTAACTTCATTCTTTTTAGGTTGGAAAAAGAGTTGAGCTATAATTGTAGGAATTATAGCTGTCAATATAACTACTACTACTAATATAGAATATTGATTTTTATCTATAATACCTTTATTTAAGCCATAAAGAGCACATATAGTACCAAACGTAAGACCTGTACTCATTAACAAATTGATATAAATATTTACTTTTTTAGGGAATTTAAATAACATACCCAATGGGTATAATCCAATAAACTTAGATATAGTTTTTACAAAGAAGAAAAATATTACTAAGGGTAGATAAGATATTACAGATTTAATATCAACTAATATTCCTGCTTTAATAAAATAAAAAGGGGTTAAAAAAGAGATTGTTAGTACTCTTAATCTTTTGACCATTTCTTTATTAGCTAAGAAATTATCAGCGAGTAAAGCACCTACTATGTAAGCTGGTAGAACTGCTTCACTGCCTCCTTTTATTGCTAAGAAACCTAAAATAATAAGTATAAATAATATAAATTTTACTTCAGGTTCACTTGAATGATTCTTTACATATTCAAAATATACTTTACTTAATTTAGGTAGTATAAAGGATAATATAATCATAACAATAACAAAAATCCAGAACATTAGATCAAATTTAGTGAATATTAACCCAAGTGTTATAACAGTTCCTAAATCATTTACAAAGCACGCTGCTAAAATAAGTTTTCCTAATTCTGTTTCATTTAGTTTGGTTTCAAACATAACGGCATATACAACAGCAACAGAAGTAGTGGATAAGGCTAAGCCAGCAATGAAGGATTGATTTAAATTCCATTTAAGAAGGTAATAGGAAATTAAAGTAGCTCCAATAAAAGGAGCTAAGAAGCCCATTAAACCTAATATAGTTGATTCTTTCCAATATTTTTTTACTATTTCAGTTTCTAATTCAGCACCTGCAAGGAATGTTAATACTACTGCACCTACAGAGCTTAAAAACTTAACCCATTCTGTTATTTCTATATTTATAATATTTCCAAAGATAATACCAATTAATATTTCTATTAAAGCAGTGGTAATACCTAATCTAAAGGATATTAAGGAAGATATAAGGATAAGCAAGAACCATAGGGAAGCGTCTTTAAATAAGGAATCCATTGCCTACCACTCCTTTCTTTTTTGTTTTAAATTGTAAATAAATTAGTTAAGAGTGGTAGGCGTTATTAGCTCCTATAGTTAAGGAGCGGTTATAAGGAGAACGCCATCTCCTATATTAAAGTATTTCTATAAGAATAAAAATAATCCTTTTAATAGTTTTTTATTTTTTTCAAATTATGTATATGTATGATAGATAAAATGAAAAATAAAGGAAATTTGTATATGTTATATTAAAAGCTGCTATTTTAATATTATTTTTTCTTTTTATAGAGGAGTTACCTAATAAAGGTAGGGGAGTTTTATATTGGATTAATTAATAATAAGTTATACATTTTGTTTCCTAAGGAAAATGTATTTAATAATATTTTTATAAAGGATATTTATAAAGTTTTTGAAAATTTTATAAATGATTTAGAAAGGGAATTTTTTGGTGTTAAAGAAATTGTAAATATCTTTGGAAAAATTACTTAATTAAAGTTAAAGTAAATAAATTTAAAATAAAGATGGATGTTAAGGAAATAGGTAATTTAGAATGGAAGCGAAAAATGTTGATAATGTTATTGATTTTTATTTTAATTTTTTGTATTGTTTTTATATTTCTTATTTATTTTTTTATACTTTATTTTTATCGTTTAGATGATGGTTTTGGGGCATTTGTTATTACATTTCTTATGTTCATTTTTTTACCCGTTATTTTGGGGATAATAATTAATGTTTATATTAATTTATTTTATAGGCAAATCCAAGATTTTTTAGAAAGATATCTTTATAATAGATATGGATTTTTGTATTCTAAGCAAAGTAATGAAATAAGAATAGAAATAGAGCCTATTCCTTTGGTTAATTTTATGAGACAAAAGTATTTTGGAATTATTGCACCTCTTAGAGTTTTTGAGAAAGATTTATTAAAAATAAATCAGAATAATATTTTTTACAAATCAGCTAATTTACTAATCAATAAAAAAAACTATTTAGCCAAAGGTAGGCCTACATTGGATTTTTTTGAAGGTAGGGTTTGGGTATTATATTTACCTTATTTTTTAAGAAATACTGTTATAGTTCCTATTAATTTATCAGCTAGAAGGGATTATTATTCTGTATTTCCTGCGCCTTTTGCTAGTTTTTTTGCTAGTTTCTTATTTGCTTTTATTTTTGTTCCAATATTTTGTATTTCAGTTTTCTCTTGTTTGGCACTGTACGGTTATATGGTAAATTTTGCTAATAGTAATCCTAACAATGTTTTAATGTATGTAATACTCTCTTTTGTATTTAGCATTATTAGTCTTTTACCTTCAGTTGCTTTAGTATTATATTTATTTGGTATATCTAGATATTTGAATTTATCTTATTTGTTTAATACTCATTTTATAGAAGCTTTAAATAAATATATTAGATCATTTTTTAATGTACCAATAAACAATGAAATTTTTAATAAGAATTTTTATTTTTTAGTTCAAAATGAAATTGATTATCATAGTATTAGTCATTATAGTGTTAATCAAGATATAATTACAAATGAGATAGCAAATCAATTACTAAATGTAAAGAAAAATATAGGAGATTTTTTAGTTATTTCAGAAGGGAACAAATTGTACTTTTGGTTTCCTAAGGTAAATATATTTAATACAGCATTATTTAGGAATGTATATAATACTTTAGATATCTTTGAGAAACAAATTATGCAAGAATTTAATATAATCCAACTTTTTTTAAATATATATTCTAAATTAGCTAATAAGTAATAATTTTAACAAGAGGAGTTTATTTTTCAATGAAGTTAATTTTTGAAAATGGAAGAATAATTTTTAGGTTAGAACTAGTAATAGGATCTAATATAATATTCTTAATTCAGAAATTAATTTTATATTTTTCATATTATTTATTTAAATTTTTTCCAGCTTTAAGAAAATTATTTTTTAGAAAAATAGAAGAAAAGATAAATAAAGATAAACCTGTATTTATTATTGGTGTTAGTGAAATAGCTAATGTCTTAAATTTTTTATCTCTTGTTTTACCTAATTCTATTTCAGTTTGCTTTTATAAAAATAGATTTTATCTTAATAACGTATATGATATTTATCCTAAAGTTGATAACAGAATATATAAAGGATTGTATATATTTTTTATTTCTCCCTGGATATTGGGATATTTGGTAAATGTAGGAGATATATTTTTTTATAATTGGGTTAATGGTTTTATTTTTAATTTTTATTATTTAAAAAAATTAAATATGAAGCCTTTATTATTTGAACTAAATTTCTTAAGAAAGAACGGAAAAAAAACGATATGGTATTTTTGTGGAGATGATATAAGATCTATAAAACTAACTAAGGAATACTTTAATAAATTAAATTTAGATACTTTTGCTAATTATTATCCTGAATATTACCATACGGAAGAATATGATGAACAAAAGAAGCTATTTGCTAATGTTATTAGTAATAATGTTGATATAGTTTTTAACCATAAAAATGACCAAATATCTTATTTAACTTGCAAACAATATATGGCTTTTTATTATTATCCTATAAGTAAATTCAATTTAAATAAGGAGAAATTTAATAACTTTGAAAAGGTTACTATACTCCATGCTCCTAGTTCATTTATATTTAAAGGTACTTTTTTAGTAAGAGCAGCTATCAAAAAATTACAAATGGAAGGGTATAATTTTGAATACATAGAGATTTTCAATAGATCTAATGAAGAGGTTTTAGAGTTATTAAAAAAAGCTCATATTGTTTTAAATCAATTTTATTCATTAGCACCTGGTACCTTTGGATTAGAAGCTTTAGCTAACTATTGTGTAGTTTTACAATCAGCTGACTATAAAGAATATATCAGTTTATATTTAGAAGATGCTCCAAATTTAATAGATCATAAAGATTTAAATATAAATGAAGAAGATTATGAAAATATTCCTTGGATTGTAACTAAATATTATGATATATATTTCAAGTTGAAATTTTTGTTAGATAACAAGCACTTATTAAAGAAAATAGCAGAAAATGGATATAATTTTGCTTATAAATATTTCTCTGATGAGTTTGCTAAAAAATATTTAAAAATTATTTTAAATAAAAATGGTATCAAATTTGAATAAAAAAATTATACTTTGGCTAAGTTAGATCAAGAAATTATATATTGCTTTGAATAATAGATAGTAAAATTTTTTCTTCATTGTTATAATTAAGTATTTTGGCAGCTGTATCGGAGTTAATTTTAAATTTATTAATAAGTTCAGTATTAAGTTTATCAAGTGTTTTAGCAAAGGAGATAGGAGAAAAATCTTCTGATACTAATCCAATATTATATTCCTTTACTAAGGAAGCCATATCAGGATTAGGGGTTATAACAATACCTAATCTTGCTTGTATATATTCAAATATCTTATTAGGAAGTGCATAAGTGTAATTGATATTTGAAGGATATAAAGTAAATATTCCTAAATCATAGGTACTTATAAATTTTATTAGCTGGTTATGAGGTAATGGTTGATAAAAATTAACTTTATTATGTGTTTTTTTGTTAATTTCATTAGCTAATTTTTTTAAGTAATTAAGGTATTTTATTTTATCTTCAGAATTTGCAATTAAATAAAAATCAAGGATAAATTTTTTTTGAGTATATTTAAGTGCTTGGATAGATATTTCTAATTTTCTTGATTTTATAGCTCCGCCTACATGAACTAATCTTATAAATTCATTTCCTACTGTAAAAACTGGTTTTATATCTTGATAATAAGGAACATTTCTTATTATGTAAATATTTTTAATATCGTAGTTATTTTTATATAATTCTGCTATTTTATTTGAAACCGTAGTTATATTTATTCTATTAAGATATTTTTTGTATTTATTAAGAAGGTAATTGTAAAATTTCCTCTTTGTTAATTTCCAAATTAGATTATCTTCAAATTCTTTGGGGTAATATTCATGAAGGTCTAAAATAATTCTATTTAGTGGTAAGTTATTTTTATTTGCTAAATAGATGCTAACTGGTAAAGTTAAAAGTTCATTTGATATTATAAAATCAAAGTCTATATCTTTTAGTTTATTTTTAAAATCTAAGATAAATGGATTTATTTTTTCTGATAAAAAAGATAAATTAAGCATGGGTAATATATTTTCTTCAAGAAAATTATAAGCTCTGTTTAATGATATAAAAAGTAGTTTAAAATTATGTTTGTTTATTACTTGAATATGTTTATGATTTTGACTTAATGGTGCTAAATTTCCGAAACCAGCTGATATTACATAGTAGTTGTTATTTACTAAAGTTTTGATTTGTCTAATTACTCTTTGATCACTTGATATTTCACTTGGACTTATTACTAATATTTTTTTCATTTTTTATTTTAACATAAATGCTATTTTATATATTTAAGAAATTAACTTATGGATATGTTAAATAATTCAATCCACTTTATAGTATTTATTATTCTCCACAGAGTAAAATCTAAGTTATCAAGATTTTCTAAATTATTTATGTATTTTTCTTTTATGTAATTATAATTAAAGAAAGGTAGGTTAGAGTTTTTGTTGATTAAATCGATTATAATACTTTTCATTTTAGATAGCCAACGCTTTTCTGGAGGAGTAAAACCTATTTTATCTTTTCTTTGAAGTATAGGATCCGGGGTAATTCCTTTTAATGCTTCTCTAAATATATACTTTGTTATTCCTTGATCGTTTATTATGTAATTTAGAGGAAGATTTAATATAAATTCAGCTAATTCAGGGGTTAAAAAAGGTACTCTACTTTCTATGCTATAGTACATTGAATTTCTATCTTCATATCTTAATAATTGAGGAAGGCTTGTTTTAAATAATGTATTTATTAATTCATTTTTTACTAAATCTAGTATATCGTTTCTGTTATGAGAAAAAAGAGCTAAATAATCTAAATTAATATCTTTAAAATAGTCTTTATTAAGATATGGAGGAATTAGATTTATATTATTTTTATTTTTTTTTGGGGGATATAAGAAAAATAGGAGTTTTCTTTTAATAAGTTTTAGAGCTAATTTAAGCATATTATTTTTATAGGGGTTTCTGCTTAAGCTATAAGAAAAACTAAGAGCTTCCAGAAACTTATTTTTTCTAATTAATTCAAGTATTTTAAGATAGGAATATCCGTCATATCCTGCTAATAATTCATCTGCTCCTTGACCATCTAACACTACTTTTATATTATTTTCTTTTATTAATCTAAATACTCTATGTTGGGCATATATGCTTGTACTCCCAAATGGAATTTCTTGACATTTTATTAATTCATCCAAATCGTAAATAAGATCTTCATCGTTAATTTTAACTTTATGGCCTATTGTATCTTTTTCTTTAATTATTATGTCTACATATTTTTCTTCTGATAATTCGAAATTATCAACTACAAAGCTAAAGGTATGTAGTTCTGTATTTGGATAAAGATATTTAATAGCACTAACTATAGAAGAAGAATCTATTCCTCCTGATAAGCAGCAACCTATCATAACATCACTTCTTAAATGTAATTCTATATTCTTAAGAAATAGTTCTCTTAGTTTATTTTTAGCTTCCTCAAAAGTTATATCTTTAATCTCATTTAATTTTAGTTCGTAATATCTTTGTTTAGTTACTTTGATATTGTTTAAATCCTGGAAATTAACTTTTAGGTAGTGTGATAGTGGTAATTGTTTTATATCTTTTATAATTATTTCTTCATCATAATCGGTAAGATTATTAGCTAAGTATTCATATAATTTTTGTTTGTTTATAGTAGGTTTTTGGATTAGGGATAATAAAGGTTTAATTTCAGAGGAGAAAGCAAAAAAATTATTATTATGGATATAATAAAGTGGTTTAATACCAAAAAAATCCCTTGCTAAAAATAGTTCTTTATCTTTTATATTTAAAATAGCAAAGGCAAACATTCCCACTAATTTATTTAAACAATTTTCTTTATATTCCATATAGCATTTAAGAAGAACTTCAGTATCTGAAGTGCTGAAAAACGAGTATCCTTTTCTAATTAGCTCTTGTTTTAATTCTAAGTAATTGTATATTTCACCATTAAAGATTATATGGTAATTATTATTTTCAGATGACATAGGTTGTAAAGCTTTATCTGTTAGATCTATAATTGATAATCTCCTATGTATTAAAAATAATATTGGTTTATTTTCTGGGTTTGGATTTTTTGTTTTAATAAATGAGTTTTCATTAAATAAGAATAAAAAATTATAATCATCTGGGCCCCTATGAGATAACAAGCTATTAAAGTTATTAACTATAACTTTACTTATATTATTTCCAATAATTCCACCTATTCCACACATTGTTTTATATTTCTATATTTATATTATATTTACCTGTAATAATTTTGTTGATTATAAATTATAATATAAGCAAAGGAAGTTTTTGTATTTTGTAGAAAATTATAAAAGTGTATATTTAAGATGTAGCAGTTTTTGAGAATATGAATAAAGAAATAAAAGAAGAGCTTAGTTTAGAGGGTAGTAAAGTTTTAGTAATTGGAGGAGCGGGATTTATTGGAAGTTATATTGTTGAACTTTTGCTTAAAGAAAATGTAAAAGAAGTTATTATATATGATAATTTTGTTAGGGGAAAGTATGAAAATATTAGAGATTACTTAAATGATAGTAGATGTTATGTTTATCCATATGGTGGGGATATAAGGGATATCGACATTTTGGAAAGTGCTTTTAAAGGAGTGGATTATGTATTTCATTTAGCTGCGATGTGGCTTTTACATTGTAAAGAATATCCTTTAACTGCCTTTGAAGTTAATGTTAGGGGTACTTTTAATGTATTAGAGGCAGCAAGGAAAAATGGTGTAAAAAAAATTATTTTTTCATCATCTGCTTCTGTTTATGGAGACGCTGTTTATTCTCCAATGAAAGAGGATCATCCTTTTAATAATAAAAATTTTTATGGAGCTACAAAAATATGTGGTGAAGCCTTATGCCAAGCTTATCATTATTCCTACGGAATCCCTATTATTTCTTTGAGATATGCTAATGTTTATGGTTATAGACAAGATGAATCTGGGGCTTATACAGGAGTTATTCCTACTTTACTAAACAAAATAGATAAAAAAGAGCCTATAACAATATATGGAGATGGTAGTCAAAAATATGATTTTATATATGTTAAAGATGTAGCATTGGCTAATATCATGGCTTTAAAAAGTAAAGTTAATTTTGGATATTATAATGTTGGCACAGGAATTCAAACTTCTATTAAAGAATTAGTTGAATTGATTTTAAAATTAACTAACTCTGATTTACCTGTCTACTATAAGCCTTATAATGAAAATGATGATAGACAATTTGTTAAAAATAGGGTTTTAGATGTTTCTAAAGCTTATGAAGAATTAGGGTTTAAATACAAATATTCTTTAGAAGATGGTCTTAAAGAAACTATTAAGTTAAGAAATTTAAGTAAAAAAGAAAATTAAAATTATACATATTGAAATCCATTATTAAAATTAAAGGAGAATAGTTATGTTAGTAAATAATTACAATATTCCAATAACTAAGATTAATTTAAGTGATTTAGAAAAAGAAGAAGTAGTTAAGACACTAAATAGTGGTTGGATAGTACAGGGTCAAAAGGTAGCTGAATTTGAAAAAGAGTTTAGTAAATTTGTTAATGTTAATTACTCAGTAGCAGTTAGTAGCTGTACTACTGCTTTACATTTAGCTTTACTGTTATTAGATGTAAAAGAAGGAGATGAAGTTATAGTTCCTTCTTTTACTTTTGTTGCTACTGCCAATGTAGTTGAATATGTTAAAGCTAAACCTATTTTTGCTGATATAGACATAAAAACCTTTAATATATCTATTGATAGTATTTTAAGTATTATAGAAAGTAAGAAATATAAGAAATTAAAAGTATTAATGCCTGTTAATTTATTTGGCTTATGTGCACCGTTAGATAAAATAGTAGAGATAGCAAAAAAATATAATTTGAAAGTGATAGAGGATAGTGCTTGTGGTTTTGCTTCTTATATAAATGGAAAGCATTCAGGTACTTTTGGGGATATTGGATGTTTTTCTTTTCATCCAAGAAAAATTATAACTACTGGTGAAGGTGGAATGTTAATTACCAATGATGAAGATATATATAAAAGAGCACAAAAATTAAGAAATCATGGAGCTATTATAAGTGACTTAAAAAGACATAATTTAAATAGCTTTTATTTAAGTGATTATGATGAAGTAGGATATAATTATAGGATGACTGATTTACAGGCTTCCTTAGGATTAATTCAATTAAAAAGAGCACAAGAAATTTTAGATAAAAGATATAGGATAGTTAAAAAATACTATAATGATTTATCTAATGAAGAAAAAATATTGCTTCCTTATGTACCAGACAATTATATTCATTCTTATCAATCTTTTGTAATCTTGTTTACATATGGTTATAGTTTGGATGAGATTGTTAGTAAGAGAAATATAAATCTATTAGAAAAAATAATATCAAAAAAAGAAGAGTTTATTAATTATCTAAGCAGTGCAGCGATATCTACAAGACAAGGGACTCATGCTGTTCCCTTACTTTCTTACTATAAAAATAAATATGGAATAAAAGAATTTGATCTATATAATTCATTTTTGGCTCATTATTTAACTATTTCCTTACCTTTATATGATATGACTGATAATGAATATAATTATGTTATAGAAAATATAAAAATAGGTTTAAGAAAAATATAAGATAGGTTTTTTATAAGAATTTATTTTATTTTTTATAAGAATCCCATTTTTTTATAAGATTTAATAGTAAGATTTAATAATATGTGTGGAATAGTTGGTTTAGTAGATTTTAGTGATAAAGGAATAGATATTAGTAATGTTATAGAAATGACAGATATATTGTCTCATAGAGGTCCAGATGATGCTGGTTACTTATTTTATTATTTTGATAAAAATAATCCTAATTTCAGTTATTATCTTAATGTTACTAGTGAAAAATATAAAAAATTTAATCCTTTTTTACCTAGCTTAGAAAATGATTTAGTTAAGAAAGAACTGAGTTTATATAAATGGAACTTATTTATTGGTCATAGAAGATTATCTATTATAGATCTTACTTATTTTGGACATCAACCAATGAGTGATATCTCTAAAAATATATGGATTTCCTATAATGGAGAAATCTATAATTTTAAAGAATTAAAACAGGAACTAATTCAATTAGGGTATAGATTCTTATCTAATAGTGATACGGAAGTTATTATATATTCTTATATTGAATGGGGGATTGATTTTGTTAAAAGACTTAATGGAATGTTTGCTTTCGTTATCTATGATAATTTAAAGAAAAAAATTTTATTGGGAAGGGATAGATATGGTATAAAACCATTATATTATTACTTAGATAGAAATAATTTAATTTTTGCTAGTGAAGTAAAGTCTATACTTAAATTTAAGGGATATAAATTAGATATTGATTATATAGCTTTATTAGAGTATTTTACTTTTCAGAATATTTTTTCTGATAGAACTTTTTTTAAGGATGTGAAATTGTTAAAGCCTGGTTATATATTAGATTTTGATTTGGTAAATCAAAAAGCATATTTTTATAAATATTATGATTATAATATTTTTGATATAAAAATTAATGATATAGTGGATTCTGTTAATGAGATGAGTATTTTGTTAGGCAAATCTGTTTACAGTCAATTAATAAGTGATGTAGAGATAGGTAGCTATTTAAGTGGCGGAATTGATACTTCTTTGATTGTTTATTTTGCTTCAAAATATATAAAAGATTTAAAAACTTTTACTGTAGGATTTGATATGAATAATGTTAGTGGTGTAGAAATAGGAATAGATGAAAGGAAATATGCTGAATATTACTCATATGTATTTGGTACTGAACATTATGAGATGGTTTTAAAAAGTGGGGATTTGGAGAGATGTATAAAATCTTTAGTGTGGGCAGTGGAAGAACCAAGAGTTGGACAAACTTATCCTAATTTTTATGCTTCTAAGTTAGCTAGTAAATTTGTTAAAGTTGTTCTTAGTGGTATAGGGGCAGATGAACTATTTGGTGGGTATATTTGGAGGTACTTTTATCAACCCGTTAGTAATTTTCAGGATTTTATTAATAAATATTATTTATATTGGAATAGATTAGTACCTAATAGTGTATTAAAGAAATTATTATCTCCTATAAGTAAAGAAATAGAAGGTATATGGACTATAGATATATTTGCTGATGTTTTTAAAGATATAAAAGATAATTTTTCTGATGATTTAAGTATTTACTTTTCTTTTTATTTAGAATTGAAAACTTTTTTACATGGACTATTAGTAGTTGAAGACAAAATAAGCATGTCTCATTCTTTAGAGACAAGAGTTCCATTTTTAGATAATGATTTAGTAAATTATTCTTTATTAATTGATTATAAATTAAAGATAGATCCTAATTTTATTATTAAAATTTCCGAGAACGATTTAAATAAATTGCTATATAAAAAAACGAATACTAACAAAATTATATTAAGGGAAGTAGCTAAAAAAGTATTTCCTAAAGAGTTGCTTGATTTTACCGAATTACCTAAGCAAGGTTTCAGTGCTCCAGATTCAAGCTGGTTTAGAGGACAAAGTATTAATTACTTGAAAACTATTGTAAATAATAAAAATAATTTAATATTTGAATTTTTAGATCAAAATACTGTTATAGATTTATTTAATGAGCATTTAGAAGGAAAATCTAATAGAAGACTCTTTTTGTGGTCTTTGATTTATTTTCATGAATTTCTTAATATTTTTTTTTATAATCATATTTTAGTAAAGAAATGAAACATTAATTGGTTCGTTTTAATTAAATTCTAGAAAAAAGAAGGTATTATTAGATTTTAAAGAGAATTATGAATAAAGCAATGTATATTAATTATAACGATTTTACTTATAAAGCTTATAGGCAAATAATAAAAAAGATAAAGGAAAATTTCAAAATTATTTTTCATAATGATTTATTTTACAATAGTAATTTTTACTTAAATGATAAATCAAATAGGTATATAATAATAAGGCATGATGTAGATTTTAGTGTTGATAGAGCATTAGAATTAGCAAAAATAGAATCTAAAAATTTTGTATATTCTTCTTATTTTTTCTTACTACATTCTGATTTCTATAATATTTTTGAAAGAAGGAGTTATTATAAAATTAAAGAGATAATTAATTTAGGTCATAAAATAGGATTACATTTTGATACCATATTCTACGGTGTTTTGTCTAAAGAAGAATTAATAAATAAATTGAATTATGAAAAATATATAATGGAAAATTTATTTGAAGTAAAAATAGAAGTCTTTTCGTTGCATAATCCTAATCCTGATATAAAGAATTATAATAAATATACAATAAAAGAATTAGCTAACTTATATCCCCAATATTTTGAAGATTATATAGCTGGAATGATTAATACTTATGGTAGTGTTTTTAGAAAAATAGATTATTTATCAGATTCTAATGGGTATTATAGATATAAGCATGTTAATAACGTTATTGAAGATCAAAATATAAGAATTCTACAGGTATTATTTCATCCCGATTGGTGGGTAAAAAAAGCCACTTCTCCAAGAAAAAGAATAGTTAATATATTAAGAAATAGAAGTAGAAATATAATGAAGGATTATGATAAATTTTTAAAAGAAATAGGAAGGGAAAATATAAAATGAATACTTTAAAAGATATTGATCTAAAAATTTGTATGCTTGGTTGTTTAGAGGTAGGTTTTCACATTGTAAGGAATTTAATATCAGAAGGTTTAAAATTTGATTATTTTGTCACTTTAACTAAGGAACAAGCAGTAAAGTATAAAGTTAGTGGATACATTGATTTTTCTAATTTAGCTAATAGTAATAATATTCCTATTTATTATGTTAAAACTTACTCTTTAAAAGATAGAGACGATATAGAATTTTTTAAGCAAAAAAAATTTGATTTAATAATATTGGGTGGTTGGCAAAGATTAATTCCAGAAGAAATATTGAAAACTTTATCTATAGGGGCTATAGGGGGACATGGTAGTTCTAATTTTCTTCCTAAGGGTAGAGGAAGATCTCCCTTAAATTGGTCATTAATTCAAAATAAAAAAAGATTTATTAATCATTTGATTTTACTTAAACCGGGAATTGATGATGGAGATATTTTAGATTATTATCAATTTGATATTAATGAATTTGATAATATAAGAACTTTATATTATAAAATTTCATTAACTTCATTTGAAATGTTAAAAAAAGTGTTACTAAATATTAAAAATGGGAAATTATTCAAATTAGAGCAAAAAGGAGAACCTACTTATTACCCTAAAAGAACAGAAGAAGATGGTAGAATTTATTTTAAAACTATGTCTGTAGATGATATTTACAATTTGGTTAGAGCAGTTACTTACCCATATCCTGGGGCTTTCTGTTTTGTTAATAATGATAATAATAATAAATTAATGATATGGGATTGTAAAATATTTGATAGATCTATAAAATATTTTGATAAAGAATATGGCGAAGTTATTGAGGTATTTATTAATGGAGATTTTGTGGTTAATTGTTTAGATGGTTTGCTTTTAGTTACTAATTATGAACCTAAAATTATTAGTAAAGGAGATATTCTTTTTTAGATTATTATGAATAATATAAAAGAAATAGTTTTTATAGGTAGAAGTGAGTTTTTGTATAGTGTAATTGAAAAAGTATTAACAGGTAATTTATATAAAGTTAAAGCTATTATAACTTACAAAGCTTCCAAAGAGTATTTAAAAAATGAAAATGATTATAAGGAATTAGCTTTAAAATTTAGTATCCCATTTTTTTATACAAATAATATTAATAAACCTGAAATTTTAGAGCTAATAAAGGGAAGTTCTATAGCTGTAAGTTTTAATTGGATAAATATTATAGATGATAATTTTATAAATCAGTTTAGGTATGGGGTTTTAAATGTTCATATGTCAGATTTAATTACTTACAGGGGTAATGCTGTTTTAAACTGGGCTATTATTAATAAAGAGAAGTATCTTTATTATTCTATTTATCTTATGGAAGGTAATAAATTAGATTGTGGGAAAGTGTTATTTCAAAGGAGAATTTCTATAAAAAAGGAAAAATATATAGAAGATATTTACAATGAATTAAGATTTTTAATTCCTAAGGATATGTTAAAAGTTTTAGATGATATAGATAAAAATGGTATAAAAATAAAAAAGATAATAAAAGAAAATGAAAAAGGAACTTTTAGGTGCTATCCAAGATTGCCTGAGTATTCTTTAATTAATTGGGATAGTAAGGTAGAAGATATTTATAATTTAATAAGAGCTAGTATGTATCCTTACGAAGCTTATACTTACCAAAAAGTTGAAAATTATTATAAGAAACTATATATAAAAAAAGCAAGGATAGTTTGTAAAAAAACAAAAGATATAGCTTTTAGTGGACATATTTTAAAAAATGATCCAATAACTGGGGAAAGTTGGGTAAAATGTAAGGATGGGATATTAGCTATTCAACTTTGTAGATATGAAGGAGAAAATGAGTATTTCGAACCTGGTAAAAGATGGAAGTCCATTAGAAAATATTTAGGTATTATTGATATTGCCGACTTCTTAAGATATACTTAAAAAATTTTATATTTTTTCAATATTATAATTTTTATGAATAAAAGTAACTTTGATCTTGTAGAGATTGGAAACTATCTTAAAAAATCTCAAAATGAATTTAAATTAAATTTAGAGGGTTTGAATATACTAACTGAAGCTGCTACTTATAATTATAGTGTTACTAGTGTGATAGCAGCTTTAGGTGGAGCAAAAGCAGTTTTTGCTATTGCTAAGGATTCTATTTATGGAACTATTAAAGATATTCTAAATCATGTTTTATTTCTTGCTTCTTATCTTAAAGTTCAAGATAAAATAAAAATAATACAATCTATAAATGATATAGATTTAAGGAATATAAATGTTGTAACAAATAGTGGATTTGTCAGACCAATTGATAAAAATATAATAAACAAATTAGAAAGTGGAAACCTTATTTTATTAATGTATGAACCTTGGGAGTTTAGAGATATAGATATTGATTTACAACTATGTAAAGAAAAAAAAATTAGTGTTTGGGGAATAAATGAAAGTAATAAAAAATTGAATATTTTTTATTATTTAGGTTATGCTGTTTTAGATATATTATTAAATAATCATATTTTACCTTTTATTGGTAAAATTTTACTGATAGGATTTCCTTTAATGATTGGTAAAATATATAAAATACTTAGACTTAATAATTATAAAGTTTTTAAAGTAGTAGATTATAATTTTAAAATAGATGAAAAATTTTTAAGTAAGTTTGATTCAATTATTGTAGCCGAAAATATCAGAAATAATTTAATAATAGGAAATAGTAAAGATAGTTTTATAAATGTAAAGTATATAAAAAACGATTGTTTTGTTTTGCATGTAGCTGGTAATGTGGATTTTAGTAATGTGGATTTTAAGTATTTTCCTATTAATATCAATAAGTTTCCTTATATGAGTATAAGAGCTGATTATTTGTCCTATAAAATATTAACTAGATTACAATTTGCTAATTTTAAAGTTGCTCAGGGTTTTTTCTTAGCTAAAAAAATGGGATTATCAGTATTTGAAAGAAAACAATTCATAGAGAAGTATTATTTCGGAAAAGCTTTAAATGATAAAGATTTTTGGTAATTTAATTAAGAGTTCTTAAAAAAACTACTAAGAATTAACAATTTACCTTTCAACAATTTTAAATCTGCTTTAATTTTAGTGATATAAATTTTTTAATAAATAAAAATAAAAAAATAGTTAAAAATACTCTAAAGATAAACTGTAAAAATCTAAATAAATCAAATGCTACCTCATTTAAATTAATGTAAATAAGAATCAAATTTAAGGAATTAATTGATATTATTAATAAAATTGTTATTAAAAATATCAAATTTGTATTTAATTTATTTACTAAATTCTTTATCAAATTAACTCGGGAATATATATAATTTGAGATAGATTTATAATTATGTTTTTGAATAATAAAAATAAAAAAAATAATAAAAAGCAAATGTAGTAATGAAGAAGTAGCTTTTATTACACTGTAATTTAAACCTAAAAATAAATTACTAAAATAAATAATAAAATTAAATAACTGACTAAAAAAATAATTATTGAAAAATCCCCAATCAAAATAAACAAAGTTAATATCTATATTTCTTAAAAATAAAATGAATAAACAAGATAAAATCGAAGATAAAATAAATGAAAATATTAACAGCTCAAAATTGATTAGTATTTCTTTTAGATTAAAATTTAATTTTTTAAATATATAGCTTAAAATGAGACAAGAAATAATAAAATTTACTTCATAAAACCCTTTTAAATATTTAAATAAAAAATAAATTGAAATTATAGTTAAAAATGTTAAAAAAGAAAATGAATTTTTATTGTAAATATAAAAATAGCTTATCAAAAGAAGAAATATCAATATCGTTAATAAGTAAATTAATAACTCTTTAATAAAAACTATTTTAAGGTAATTGTTTTTTACTAAATAATATTTATTAAAATCATTTAAAGTGTTAAGAATTGATAAAATAGAGTATATAGTATTAAAATCTGATAATTGTCCAATATGGTTAGTTAAGGTTGAATAATATTTTTTTGATGTTATATTTATTGTTTCTCCTAAAGGGTGCATTTCATCAAACAAACCATTAATAACATAGATATTATCTAAATTAGCTACTAATTCATTATTCATTGCTAATAAAAAATAAATTGATTTACTATAATTTGAATCTAATTTTATATTTAATATTATATTAGAGCCTGCAGAATGACCTATTAAAATATTTTTTTTATCATTATTTTTTAAAAAATTATAAATATGATATACTTGTTTGTAATATTTTTGTTCATTTAGGACTCCAATATAGTTTCCATTTATTACATATCCAAAATTAGATAGTATTCTTTCATAAGACTCAAATATATATTTACTAGCGTTCCCTCCACTTACTAAAATAAAATATAATTCTTTATTTACACTTACTAAATTACTTTTATTAACAGTAATGTAAATTTTGTTTAAATTTTGAAAATTCTTTGTTTCTATATCATTATAAAAATTCCATATAGCTAAAAAAGATAATAATAAAACTAAATTAAAAAGTAATTCTTTTAGAAATTTTTTATTCATTTCCACTTATTAATAAAATAAAACTTAAAAAAAATAGTTCCTTTTTTACATTTATTTTAGTTTCTATCTATTAGAATTTTATTTTATTAGATTTTAAAAGGAAGTTCTGATTTATTACATTTAATTTATAGTTAAAAGCAATACCGTATAAAGTGGCAAGTTTGGAAAAATTAAGAGAATTTATTGAAGTGTATCCAAAAATTTTTATAAAAATTTCAAAGGAATTTATTATAAAAAATATAATTTAAAAGGGAGGGGAAATCTGAAAAAAAAAAAACAAAAAATAAAAAACTAAAAACTAAAGTAAAAATAAAAAGGGGAAAAGCTGTTAATTATAAAAGAGAATTTAGTAATATTAAGTAGGGGAGTAGGAGGAATTTCTACAGCTTATAATCTAAAAAAAATTAACAGAGGATGGCCTAGTGCTAAAAATATTACACTTGAGCTAAATAGTTCCATTCCCCAAAGTCTATGTAAATTTTATAAATAAAAACTATAAATAAAGAGTTAAATAAAAAGCTAAATAAATTTTCAGTTGAATTTTATAATGGTTCTGGGTTATAATCTGCTATTCCATCAGTTATATAACAGTGTTATGTGATAAATATGTACATATTGTTAATATAAGTTATAAAAGCTTATGTAAAAGGGAGGTAAAATTTTTATGAAGAAGATACTAATAAATGATGAAGAAATAACTTTATCTTTTGAAACAGAAGTTAATTTAAATAATTTAGCTACGTTAGTTAGAGAGTTTATTAAAGAATTAGGGGAAGATATAAACAGAGATGGTTTGAAAAGAACACCGTTAAGAGTAGCTAAAGCTTGGGCTTATCTTACTAAGGGGTATTTTCAATCTTTAGAAAAGGTTGTAGGTAACGGAATTTTTGAAGCTACCCATAATGATATGATTATAGTTAAAGATATAGAATTTTATTCATTATGTGAACATCATATGCTACCTTTCTTTGGAAAAGTTCATATAGGTTATATACCTAATAAAAAAATCTTAGGTGTATCTAAGTTTGGAAGAATAGTTGAAATGTATTCTAGAAGATTACAAATTCAAGAGAGATTAACTCATCAAATCGCAGAGGCTATAGATAAAGTAATTAATCCTTTGGGAGTTGGAGTTGTAGTAGATGGTGTTCATTTATGTATGATGATGAGAGGAATTGAAAAACAAAATGCTAGAACCGTAACTAGTTGTATGTTGGGAGTTTTTAAAGAAAATATTAAAACTCGTGAAGAATTCCTTAATCTTATTAATACTACTATAAAATTGTAAATTTAAAATACTTTTTATTTATCTAAATTAAAAGTTATTTTTTAGTTATTTTGTAATCCTTATATAATGATAAAGGTTTTATTAAGTGGAGTAGGTAGAAGAGTTGAATTAGTTAATTTTTTTAAAGAAAATGATTTTTTTATTGTTTCCCTAGATATTGATTTAACTGCTCCTGCTTTGTATTTTTCCCATAAGTTTTATAAAAATTTAAAGTTTGATAATGAAAATTTTATTTCTAATATTATTAATATAATTAATAATGAAGATATTGATTTGGCTTTTAGCTTAATAGATCCTGAATTACCTATTTTTGCTAAAAATAAAGAAAAATTAGAAAATATCTTTAGATTTTTCCCTAATTATGATGTCGTTAATATAACTTATAATAAATTTCTTTTTTTTGAATACTTTAATAAATTAGTAAAATCCAATATAATTCCAACTTTATTTTTAAATGATTTAATTGAAATTGAAGATGAAAAAAATAGAAAACTAAAGATTGATAATTTTATAAACTGTATTATTAATGATGATTTTTTAGTTATTAAGCCTATTTGGGGATCTTCTTCTAAAGACTTTTTTAAAATAAAAAATATTTTTAAGAACTTTGATAACTTACAAAATTTAACTAAATATTTAATTAATTTGTTTGAAATTTTAAATTTAGATTTTAGAAAATTTATAATCCAAAAATATATAGATTATAATGAGGAAGTAACAGTTGATATATTTTATGATATTGATTCTAAGGTAGTGGAGTTATGTCAGAGAAAAAGATTAAAGGTAAGAGCAGGTGAAGTAGAAAGAGCTGTTACAGTTAAATATCCCTTTTTGACTAATTTTATTCTTTATCTATCTGATATTTTAATTAAGAATGATTTTAAATTAGTTGGTCCTGTTAATTTTCAGTTTTTAATAAAAGATGAAGATGAATTTTATTTGAGTGAAATAAATACAAGGTTTGGTGGTGGATACCCCTTATCTTATTATTCTAATGCTAATTTTTTTGAACATATTAAAAATATTTTTTTTAATAAAAATCTCAATTACTTTTTAGATAGTAGATATAGGGAAAATATTTATATGCTTAGATATGATAGCTCTTTTGTAATTGAAAATTTATAATGATAAATAGAATAAATTTTTATAATTATTAAATTAGCAATTAAATTATTTTAATGTGGTTTATTTTTTTTTGGTATTAGATTTATTTTCGGTAGAATTGGGATTAAAATTTTTAGCTTCTTCAATTTTAGTTTTAGCTGTTATACTATCTGGTATTACTTGTAGTATTAAATTATAAGTTTGTATTGCTTTTTCTTTATCTTTTTTTTGCTTTAAATAAATATCCCCTAACCTTAATAATGCTATATACCCATTACCTAATAAATTTGGATCTAATTTATATGTTAAATTATAAGTATCTATAGCTTTATTTATTTCGTTTGTCATTTCATAAGCATATCCTAATAAAAATAAGAGATCAGGGTATTCTATTAGGTTTTTGAATTTTTCCAATTTTGATATAGTTAGTTGATAATTTTGTAGTTTATTTTGTAGTTTTGCGTAATATTCTAAAGCTATTGGATCATTTGGAGTAATTGATAAGGCTTTGTTTAAATTTGATATTGCTCTTTCATTTAATCCTTTTTCATAATACACTATCCCTAAACCAGTATATACTGATGAATAAGAAGCTGGAAAAAATAAAGTATTTCTAAAATTATTCAACGCTTCTTCTAAATAACTTGCTTTTGCTTTTTCTTCATTTATGTAATATAAAAATAAATTAGAATAAGCATTTAGTAATGAAAGATATTGATATTTTTTATCATTTTCTAATAATTGGTTATTTTTAGTAACTAGTTCTTTGGTATAATCATAATATTCGTCGTTTATTGAATTTATTGTTTCTTGAAGTTTGTTTAATTGATATGAACTTGCAAAATAAAATACGTATGCTGTGGTATTTCCTGGATCTTTTTTTATTAAATCGTAACAATAATTATAGCATTTCTCAAAATCCTCATTATAATAATAACTAAAAATTTTGTTAGTTTCATATAAGTTTAATTCATTTATTTTATACATTACTTCGTTATTTGATAAATTATTTATTGCTTTATTTGTATTAATATTGTTTAAAGTAGTACTATTTAAGTTATTTTCAGCATTTGTTAAATTCATAAGAATTTGAGTTAATATAAAAGCTATTATTGCTATTTTTAAAAAAGATTTAATAGATGTTTTTAAAAATTTTTTCATTATTTTCCTCCTTTAATTTTTAATTTTTATTTTGTTAATAAAGTCCGATCATTTCTTTGATATAATCTTCAGCCATTTCCATAGGATTGTATGGTGGATCCCATACTACATTTACACTTATTTTATCTATTCCTTTATATCCTTTTACTGCTTCTTCTATTTGATTTAGCATAGCATCTCCCCATGGACAATACGGCGTGGTTAAAGTTACATCTATTTCCATTTCCTTTTTCTCTAAATCATACCTTATATCATAAACTAATCCTAAATCAACTATACTTAAACCTAATTCTGGATCTTGAATTGGTATTAAAAGATCTAATACATCCTTTATTATTGGATCATCTAAATTTTTTAAATCTCTTCTCATTCTCTCACCTTCCCTTTTTTTATATTAAATAGTCTCTATTTTTATTATTAATCATCAATTATTTTTTACCTTTTTATTAAAAATATTTTGTTGTTTATTAAAACTACAGATTAATTTAAAAAAAAACTTAGATTATTCTTAGTTAGTAATATTTATTTTTTAAAACAGCTTTGTAAAATTTTTGTTAATTTTTACTAAAATTATATTTAAAAAATAAAAGATTGATTATTATTTATATAGATTTGGTAGGTTTAGGGGGAAAAATGTGAATGAAATAAATTTTAGAGTAAGTAATTCATTTTTAAGTTCTCGTGATGTAATTGAAAGTTCTCGTGGTGGTAACAATAATCAAGTATATAGTACTAATTCTAATATTAAAGCACTTGATAGATTAAGAATACAAGAGAGTTTGCTTTCCAAATGTGAGCAAGCTTTAGATTCTAAGGAACCTGTTGATAAAAAAGATAAGGAACTTATTGATAAAAAGGATAAGGAACCTATTGATAAAAAAGATATTGATGAAAATCAAATAGAATCAAAGTTAGAGGAATTAAAAAAAGAGATTATTAAAGTTTTAGAAACTGCGTCTAAGAGTGTAAGTTGGATTGAGCAAGCTAAAGAAATAAAAGAAGTATTGGAGTTAACAAAAAAAAGAGAGAATATAGATATAATAATTAAAAGGATTGATTCATTAAAAAAATTTTTCCCAAATTTAGATAATCACATAACGAGCTTAATGAAAAAATATTCTGAAATCCGAGGACATTTAGGGGATAAGCATTTTACTAAATTAGCAGAAGGGCTTTCCAAATCATATAATAATCTTAAAAATTTATTAGATAGTAGGATTAGTATTATATTGAAAAATATAGGAACTAAAATAAAAGGTAAATTAGGACCATTTGCTAAGATAGCAGGTATAATAGGAAAAGCAATAGACTTAGTTTTAACCACTAAGAATGTGGCAGATATAATAATGAGTGATAAAAGTATAGAAGAAAAAGGAATTGATGTAGCTGATTTAATTATAGAAAAAGCAGTGGAGATAGGAGGAGTTGTTGTTTTTACAGTTATAGGTGGTGTTATAGGCGGTCCTATAGGAGCTGCTGTAGGAGGGGTGGTGGCAGGAGGAATAGGGTTACTCCAGGAATACGAATTCAAGGGATACAAATTCGAAGGATACAAATTCCTAGCTAATAAACTAAAAGAAATAGGAGCTAATAAAGTATTTGCTGATTGGGTAGTTACTCCAGTTCTGAAATTATTTCTAAAACCTTCTTTAGGTACTAATAGTTAGATATTTAATTTTTCAAATATCCACTACAAAAAAATATTAAATTAAAACAAGAGATACTTAATTTGCCTATTTCTTAGATAGTCTTATTGTGATAGAAAAGGAAAATAAGTAAAGAATAGTGGGAGGGGTAGGTTAATTCTTAATTTAGGCTATATAACCATCTTCTGGATCATCTGGGCAACTTGGACAATCTTTAGCTATTAAGATATAACCATCTTCTGGATCATCCGGACAACTTGGACAATCTTTAGCTATTAAAGAATGACAACCTCCATCACATGGATCATCAGGGTCACATGGACAAGATGCGAAAACATTATATGAAAATAAAATAGTTGCTAAAGTAGTTAGCGAAAGAATTAATCTTAAATTTTTCAAATAAAATACACCTCCTTAATTTATAATTTATTTTAGTTGAAATAAAGAAAGATAAAATAAATAATATGAAAGAGTTATAAATAAAACCTAACCCTCCCACTGTATTATACTATTTCTATTTTTTGTTATGCGTTCCTTTTTCGTTTTTTTTATTTAGTAAAAAATTTTATGTTTTTTTATTGATTTTTATCAATTTTTTAGTGAATTTATACTTTTTATATTACTCTTTATTTGTTTAATTTATTGAAAATGAATTTATTTATTTTATTTAAATATAACGACGAAATTTATAAAATTTATAAAATGGGCTTTATAACTTTGTTTATTATAACATAATTTATTTTATAATTTATTTTAAGTAATTGTTTAATTTTTTTTAATTGTTTTCTATTGATTTTTATCAATTTTTTAGTGATATTTAGTTTTTGACTAAGCTTTTAATTTGTTTTAATTTAGGATTATAAGTTTTACCAGGAATTCTACCTCTTTTAGTTATAGGTTTATTATCTACCATTTTTAAATCCATTGTCATTTGGATTTTATTATAAGTAGCTATGTAACTTCCTACTCCAAATATATCTGCACCTGCTTGATTGAGTATTCTTATTCTTTCTGGATCTAATCCACCTGAAACTACTATTTTTACATCTTTAAATCCTTCTAAATCCAATTTAGCTCTGACTTCTTTAACTAATTCTGGAGTAACTCTTCCCCTTTCTTTAGGGGTATCTAATCTAATAGCATATAAGCTTTTCCCTATTTCTTTAAAATATTTAGCTATTCTTATAGCCTCTTCTACTTCATCTTTAAAAGTATCAACTAATACTATTCTTGGTAGATCTTGCTCTACAAATTGATCATAAATTTTAGCAGCCTCTAGAGTATCATTAAGTATAATAATAAAAGCATGGGGCATAGTACCTTTGGGCTGTTTGTTATATAATTTAGCTCCTAATATACAGCTAACATCATCAACTCCACCAATTAAAGCAGCACGCTCCATAACTGGGGCAACAGCAGGATGAACAAATCTTGCTCCAAAAGCTAATACTATCTTATCTTTTGCTTCATTTTTACATAATCTAGCAGCTGTAGCCCAATTACTACTACTTGCTAAAATCCCTAATATAGCTGTTTCTAAATACCCAAATTGACTGTACCTACCGGTTAACCTCATAACTACTTCATAAGGCTCAAATTCTTCACCTTCTTTTAAAGCTTCTATTTCTACCTCTTTATCCTTAAGTAAAAATAATACTTCTTCAAGTCCTGCAAAAACCCCATAATCATTTGCAAATACCTCAGCTACTACTTCGCTATCTACTTTATTCACTTTTTCTAATAAATAAGAAGATCTAATAAAGTAAATATCACTTGTTAATCCTTCTAATATTTCCTCATGAGTAGCACTAAATAATCTATTTTTATCTACTTCTAAATTTATAACTTTATTATAAAGATTTTCAAAGTACATTATAAAACCCCCTTTCTATTAAAAGAAGCTAAAATTAGTAATTTTAGATATCTAGATAAGGTAGTAAGCCATGTAATCCACCTTCTCGACCAAATCCACTTTCTTTATATCCTCCAAAAGGAGAAGCAGGATCAAATTGATTGTAAGTGTTAGCCCATATAACTCCTGCTTTTATTTTTCTGGATAATTCTAATAACCTACTAGGATTATTAGTCCAAACTCCAGCAGATAAGCCGTAAAATGTGTTATTAGCTTTTTCTATTGCTTCTTTAGGATCCCTAAAAGTTAAGATAGCTAAAACAGGACCAAATATTTCCTCTTGCGCTATTTTATTAGATTGAGATACATTTGTAAAGAATGTAGGAGGATACCAATAACCTTTAGAAGGTAATTTACATTCTAATTGATAGATATTAGCCCCTTCATTTATACCTATTTGAACATAATTTTTAATTTTTTCTAATTGCATTTTGGAATTAATAGCTCCCATATCTGTATTTTTATCTAAGGGATTACCAATTCTAATTGTTTTTATCCTGTCTTTTAGTTTTTTTATAAATTCATTTAAAATAGATTCTTGAACTAATACTCTAGATGAAGCACAACATACATGCCCTTGATTGAAATATATCCCTTTTATAACAGCTTCTACTGCTTGATCTAATGGTGCATCTTCTAATATAATTAAAGGACCTTTTCCTCCTAATTCTAAGGTTACCTTTTTGTTAGTACCCTTTATTGATTTTAGTATTAATTTACCTACTTCAGTGGATCCAGTAAAAGCTATTTTATTTACTAATGGATGCTTTACTATTAAAGATCCTGTATATCCATCACCGTTAATTATGTTAACTACCCCTGGTGGTAGATCTGCATCTTGAATTATTTCAGCTAAAAACATAGCGGATAATGGAGTTAATTCTGCAGGCTTGATAACGATAGTATTTCCTGTAGCTAAGGCTGGTGCTATTTTCCATGCTAACATAAGAAATGGAAAGTTCCATGGAATTATTTGTCCTACTACTCCTATAGGTCTTGGGTTTTTAATTACGTATTCTAATTTATCTGCCCAACCAGCATAATAAAAATAATACTGTGCTGCTTGTGGTATATCAAAATCTCTTGTCTCTCTTATTGGTTTCCCATTATCCATTGTTTCTACTACTGCTAATTCTCTAGATCTTTCTTGGATTAGTCTAGCTATTCTGAATATATATTTAGCTCTTTCAGTAGGTTTAAGTTTAGACCAATATTTCTCATAAGCTTCTTTAGCACTATTTACTGCTAAATCTACTTCTTTTTCATTTGCATATGCTATTTCACTTAAAATATCTTCAGTAGCAGGATTTATTGTATTAAAATATTTATTTGAACTTATCCATTTGCCCCCTATAAATAAATCATATCTTTTTTTTATTTTCACATAAGAATTATCTTCTAATGAAGTTGAGTAGTCCCAAATATTATAAAATGTTAATTCTGGGATTTCTTGAATTTCGTTTTTTTCAAGTAACTTTTCTTTTGTTATTTCCTCTTTTAAATTTTTCCCATTTATTTTTATTGTTTCTTCTATTTTGTTTTCTTCTAATTTTTTGTTTTCTTTCATAAAATAACACTCCTTTTAATTTTATTTATTAATCTTTAGAAAAGTAATCTTCATTTTGGTAATTTCCAGTTTTTTCTTTTACTATTTGCATTAAAATATCATTTAATAAGCTACTAGCACCTATTCTAAATAAATTTGGGGTAATAAAGTAATCTCCTAAGGTTTCATTAAGAACTACTAAGTATTTTAGGGCTTCTTTAGCTGTTTTTATACCACCTGCAGGTTTTATCCCTATTTTTTGTCCTGTATAGTAATAGTAATCTTTAATTGTGTATAGCATAACTAAGAAATCCTGTAAAGTGGCAGCGGGAGTAATTTTACCTGTTGAAGTTTTAATGAAATCTGCACCTGCTAATATTGCTAATAAACTCGCTTTTTTAACTTGATCGTATGTTGCTAATTCTCCTGTTTCTAAAATAACTTTAAGTTTAGCATTATATAATAAACATAATTCTTTAGCTTTTGCTATTTCATCATAGACTATGTCATATTTACCTGATAAAAAAGCATTTCTATTTATAACTATATCTACTTCATCTGCTCCTTCTTTTAAGGAATATTCTATATCTTTTATTTTAACCTCAAAACTTGTTTGAGAACTGGGAAAATATGTAGCTACTGTCGCTACTTTTATATTAGTTCCTTTTAAGGATTCTTTAGCAATTTTAACTAAGGAAGGATAAACACATACTGCTGCTACTGAAGGAATATCTGGATCTAGGTGCGGCCTTTTGGCTTTTTCACATAACATTCTTACTTTATTAGGGGTATCTTTACCTTCTAAAGTAGTTAAATCCATACAACTTATTAATATTTTTAATCCCTTTACTTTTGATTCTTTTTTTATGCTTCTTTTGGATAAAATTTCTATTCTTTCATTTAACATCTTAGAATCCACAGGATAGTATAAGTTTTTAAAAGTATTTTTTATATCATTGAAGTTATTTATAGTTAAGCTCATTTTTTCACCTCTCATTTATAAGTTTTCCTAATTTTTTATTATAGCTTTTATTTTGAAATCCTTTAATTAAAAAAAATAAAAAGGATAAGATTAAAAAAATATTTAATATTAAAATAAAAGGGGAATTAAAATGATTTATAATAAATTTAGGGAAGTAATAGAGAAAATAGAAAATATATTTTTTACTTCCAAAAATACCTTAAAGTTAATATTTAGTTGTTTATTGTCTAAAGGGCATTTATTAATAGAAGATGTTCCTGGAGTAGGTAAAACTACATTATCTAAGATAATAGCAAAGTCTTTGGATTTAGAATTTAAAAGGATTCAAGGTAGTCCTGATTTATTAGCTACCGATATAACAGGATTAAGTATATATAATCCAAAGACAATGGAATTTGATTTTAAACCAGGGCCCGTTTTTACTAATATATTATTAGTAGATGAAATAAACAGGATACCTCCTAAATCCCAGAGTGCTTTGCTTGAGGTTATGGAAGAACGTCAAGCTACTATCGATGGGAAAACATATGTTTTACCTATTCCTTTTTTTGTTATAGCTACTGAAAATCCTTTAGAACTAGCAGGCGCTTACCCTCTAATAGAAGCACAATTAGATAGATTTTTAATGAAAATAAACTTAGGTTATCCTTCCAAAGAACAATTATTTAAGATAGTAGATTTATATTTATGGTCCAATTCTAATTATAAAATTGATGATAAAAAAATTAATAAAGAGGATATAATCCAAGCTTTTGAGGAAGTTAAAAAAGTAGAGGTTGAACAAAATATTGTAGATTATGTTATAAATATATTTGATTTATTACATAGTGATAACAAGGTTTATTTACCACCGAGTCCTAGAGCTTTACTACATGTTTTAAGGGTTGCTAGTAGTTTTGCCTTTTTAGAAGGTAGGAATTATGTTATTCCTGATGATATAAAAAATACTTTGCCTTTTGTTTTAGCTCATAGGATTATCTTAAGAGATTACAATAAATATTCTGATTTGTTAAAATTTGTTATAAATTTAATGAATAAAGTAGAAGTACCTATAACTAAAAATAGAATTATAAGATAATAAAATATTTGAAGAAGGAGGTATTTTATGGCTTCTGAAGTAATGTCTATTGATCAATTATTAAAAATAGCTATTGAAAGGAATGCTAGTGATTTACATATAACAGCGGGATTACCACCTATGCTAAGGATAGATGGAAGATTAGTGCCTACTGAATTCCCCAGACTTAAACCTGAAGATACTAGAAGATTAATATATGCTATTCTCAATGATAAGCAGAGAGAAAAATTTGAAAGAGATTTAGAGTTAGATACATCTTATGGAATAGCAGGTTATGGTCGATTTAGGTTGAATGTATTTAAACAACGTGGCGCAGTTTCTGCTGCCTTTAGATCTATTCCTAATATAATAAAAACCCCCCAAGAGTTAGGATTACCTGATATAGTTAATGAATTAGCAAAAAAGAGGAGTGGATTAGTTTTAGTTACTGGTCCAACAGGTGTAGGAAAATCTACTACTTTAGCTGCTATAATTGATATAATAAATTCTACTAGATCTGAACATATATTAACTATTGAGGATCCTATAGAGTTTATACATACTCATAAAAAATCCATGATAAATCAAAGGGAATTGGGAGTAGATACATATTCGTTTGCTAACGCATTAAGATCTGCTTTAAGAGAAGACCCTGATGTTATATTAGTTGGCGAGATGAGAGATTTAGAAACTATTAGTGGAGTATTAACAGCTGCTGAAACAGGGCATTTGGTTTTATCTACTTTACATACTATAGATGCTCCTCAAACCATAGATAGAATAATAGATGTATTTCCTACTCATCAACAACAACAAGTAAGAATCCAATTAGCAGGAGTTTTAGAAGCTATAATTAGTCAGCAATTAATACCTTCTGCTACTGGTAGTGGTAGAGTTTTAGCGTGTGAGGTATTAATAGCTAATGCTGCGGTTAAAAATATAATAAGAGAAGGTAAAGTACATCAACTAAAGGCTATAATGCAAACTAATAGACAAATAGGGATGCAAACTATGGATCAAGCTTTATATGATCTATGGAAAGAAAATAAAATAACTGCAGAAGAAGCTATTGCTAGAGCTAGTAATCCTCAAGAAATGAAGGCACGTATAGGAGCTAAAGAATAATAAAGAATAAATATTTAAATAAATACTTATTTAGGTGATTTAATTTATGAGTGTATCTAAAACTTTAAAAAAGGAAAAAAGAGGAAAGGTATTTAATTATGTAGCCTATGATCAACAAGGATTGAAATATGCTGGTTTTATTGAGGCTTTAAACGAAAATGAAGCACTGAGATTATTAAAATCGTTTGGATATACTAATATAAAGGTAGGGGAATTAAAACCTTTTCAATATTTTTTTATAAAGAATTTTATTAAGCTAAGTAAGAATGATGTTATGTTATTTACAAGGATGGTAAGTGAGATGTTGAAAGCAGGTTTCCCAGTTTCTAGATTATTTGATGTTATTGCTTTAACTACTACCAATAAGAAATTAGCTCTTATTTGTTTGGTTATAAAAGAGAATTTAAGGAGTGGTTATGCAATAAGTAATGCTTTGGAAAGATATACAAATGTGTTTTCTCCCATTTATGTAGCTTTAATAAAAATAGGAGAAAAGACAGGACAGTTATCTGATATTATGGATGAATTGGCTAAGTATACCGAAGAAGAATATAAAGTTAGATCTAAATTGATTTCTTCTTTAATTTATCCTTTGCTTATTATAATAGTTAGTATATTAATAACTTGGGGATTAATAGTTTTTATTTTTCCTAAGTTATTTGAAATTTTACAAGGTTTTGAAGTAGAGATCCCTTTATTAACAAAGATTTTATTAAGTATTTCTAATGTATTAGGTAATCCTATAGTTTTGGCTATTGGATTTGTTAGTGGATTTTTTATTTATATTGTTTTAAGAATTTTTGAAGAATTGTCTCCTGTAGTTAAAGAAAAAATAGAATTATTATTATTTAGTTTACCTTACATAGGTAATATTATGTATAAGATATATGAATTAAGGTTAGCAAGGGCTCTTTTATTAGTTTATAGAAGTGGGATGTCTTTTTTAGAAGGTTTAAGAAATTTAGAAGAATCTTTTAATAGTGGGATATTAAAGAAAGTTATAGTGAAGATGCAAAAGTATTTAAAGGAAGGGGAATATTTAACAGTTGCTGCTTATAAAACCAAATTTTTTGATCCTTTTTTTTTGGATATGCTTAAAACGGGAGAAGAAACAGGAGAACTTGATAAATTGTTAGATAAAGTATGTTATAATTTAGAGTTTGAGATAAAACAGAAGATTGATACCTTATTATCCTTATTTGAGCCAATGTTAATAATTTTTGTAGGATTAATAGTTGCTATAATTTTATTAGCAGTATTTTTACCTATTAGTAGTATTATACAAGGGGTTACTAAGTTTTAGGAGAATAATATAATAAAGAATAATATAATAGGCGACGTAGCCAAGTGGCAAGGCAGGGGCCTGCAAAGCCTTGATTCCCGGGTTCGAATCCCGGCGTCGCCTTTAAACTAACTATAAATGAATCCTAAAAACAAAATAAATTTATTTTTGATTATAGTTATTTTTATTCAGTTTTTTTATATTTTTTATACTCAAAAAGCTGAAACTCAGAAAGCTTATACTGAGCATGAGGAAAAGGTTATAAATGCTATAGATACAATAAAGCCTTCAGTAGTTAGAATTGATGCTTGGTCTACTGAAGGGAAACCTAAGGAATTAGGTTCTGGAATTGTTTATTCTAAAGAAGGGCATATTATTACTAATGCTCATGTTGTTAAGGATACGGAGGTTATTACTGTTACATTTTATGATGGTAGGAAAAAAACAGCTGTTTTAATAGATTATTCTGATCAATATGATATAGCCGTTTTGAAAGTAGATCCAAGTAATATAAAATTAGTACCTGCAAGTTTTGCCGATGCTACTAAGTTAAAAATTGGGCAAACAGTTATAGCAGTTGGTAATCCCTTGAATTTTGGGTGGACTGCTACTATTGGTATTGTTAGTGGTTTAAACAGAAATATAAAAGCTGATAATAGAATTTATGAAAAATTAATTCAAACAGATGCAGCTATTAATAAGGGTAATTCTGGAGGACCTTTAATTAATTTAAATGGTCAAGTAATTGGGATTAACACTTTAGTTTATAGAGGTAAAAGTGGGGCTGAGGGTATGGGATTTGCTATTACTTCTAATGTAGCAAGGTATGTAGCAGAGGATATATTAAAAGGTCATAAACTTGTACCTACTAGAGCATGGTTAGGTATTGAACCTATTGAAATTACGCCTGCTTTAGCTGAGAGATATGCTTTACCTGTTAATTACGGGATTTATGTAAAAGTAGTTTATCCTGATAGTCCTGCTGAAAAATATGGAATTTCTGTAGGGGATATTATTATCAAAATTGATGATGAATTAGTTGATAGTGTTAGCAAATTTAAAATATTGGTAGAATCTAAAAAACCGGGAGAATATATAACTGTTACTTTATATTCAGGGAATGTTAGAAAAGTAATAAAAATTAAATTGGATGTTAAAAGTAAATAAAGAGTTAGTAAGTTAAGCAGGTAATAAAAAATAAGAATTGCTGGAGGAGATTATGGAAGGAAATTTAATTAGTTATAATTTCAGTTATTTTTTTATATTTTTTATAACTGCTGTAGCTGTTATTTTTAGTATATTTAATTTAGTTATTCCATTAATTTTAGCTCCCAAGGATTGGGAAGATAAAAATGAGAAAACTAAAATTTTAAAGGAATGGAGATATAAGCCTTATGAATCAGGAGAGCTTTCTCCATTACCTGCTAGATTTCAGTATAATATACATTATTATATGTATGCTATATTGTTTGTTATTTTTGATATAGAGGTATTATTTTTTATTCCTTGGGTTTTGAGTATTAGAGATTTTGGGATTGCTACTATTATTGAGATGTTTGTTTTTATTATAATTTTATTAGTTGGTTTATATTATGCTATTTCTAAAAATGCTTTAACTTGGAAATAAATTTAAGTTTAATTATAAAAAAATTTAATTATGAGGAATTTGGTAAAAATTATAATAGTTTTAATTACTGGATTAATTTTATATTTAATTTTTCCTTTATTATTAAAAAAAAGTGGAGTTTATGATTATCAATTACAAAATTTTGGTTCTTATAATGTTAATGAGCATCATCATGAAGATGAGGAATCGATGGCTTATTTTGAATTAGAATTTGAACAGCAACCTTATAGATTACCTTATGATTCATCTTTAAAAATGTTAGAGTTATCTGTTTTAGTATTTGTTATTTCTTTTATTATCAGGGAATTTTATATAAAGAAATATGGCTAATAAAGATTTTAGATATATTATTATTTTGTTAATTTGTTTTTTAGTAGCTTTGTTTAATTCTATCTTTTTGTTTAATAATAATTATTTGGATTTAAAAAGGGATTATGAAAAGAATTTAAGGCTTTATGAGGTAATAGTTTATTCGTTAGGAAATATAAGGTACAATTTAGCTGCGTATTTTTGGATAAGGACTGAGTATTTTATACATTATTCTGGTTTTATTACTATTAATAATTTACCGGAAATAGTTTATTATGCTAAATTAATAACGATATTAAATCCTAATTTTGTGGAAGCATATGATTTTGGGGCTTATCAATTGGCTTTTTTCTTAAATTTACCTAAAGAAGGTTTAGATTTTATAAAAGAAGGAATAAAAAATAATCCTAATGAATACAAATTATATTTTACAGCTGGTATGATATATAGTCAGAAAATAAAAAATTATAACGAAAGTTATAAATGGCTTTCTAAATCTTTAGAATTAATTAGTAAAAATAAATTAAATATAGATAGGCAGGAATTCTTTGAGTTATATAGATTTTTAGCTTATTCTGCTTATGAATTAAATAAATATACTGAAGCTTACATTTATTATAATAAATCAATGGATTATTCTAATAATAGGGAATTGATGAAGAACTCTCGATTGTATAAAAAAATCCTTGAGAATTTATATAAATAATTAAAAGGAAAGGGTAGGTAAAAAATTATGGATTTTTTTATAAATATATTTAGTAATTTGATAAATTGGTTAAATTCTTTTGTAAATGATTATGGATTAGCTTTGGTTTTATTAGGTATTATTACCAAGCTAATAATTTTACCGTTGTATGTAAAGCAAATACAGGTATCTGTAGAGCTGTCTGAGAGGATGAAAAAAATAAGACCTTATTTACTTAAACTACAAGAAAAATACGGTAATACTAAAGATCCTCAAGCTATGCAGGAATTATATAAAAAGCAAATGGAATTATATCAAAACCTAGGATTTAATCCTATTGGTGGTTGTTTTACTTCTATTTTATTATCTTTTATACAATTACCTATATTAGCTGGAGTGTTTTTTGCTGTAAAAAAAGAAATTAGTATATTAGAAAATGTTTCTTTTTTATGGATAAAATCTTTAGCTAAGCCAGATATGATTTTATTTTTACTTTATGTTTTATCTATGTATATTTCATTTAAGGTTATGCCAAGTAGTTATGATGATGAGCAATCTAAAAAACAAGCTGAGCAAATTCAGATAATTATGCTGCTTATGTTTTCATTTTTATTTTTTTCATTTCCTTCAGCTTTTATTTTGTATTGGCTATCTTTTAATTTAACAAGTATTCCAATTAGTATTGTTTTATATAAAATTTTTAAGCCCAAAGAAATTAGTCAGGAGCAGTTAGCTAAAATATCTAAAATAACAGAGTAATATAAAGTTATTTATAAATTATAATTTTGTATTATAATTTTTTAGGATTTTTAAATTCCGCTTTGCTGGTTAGGCGGAATATAAATTTAACCAGTATTAATTAAATAAGAATATCTTATGAGTGAGTATTTAGAGTTTAGTGGGAAAACTTATGAAGAAGCTATATCTAAAGCGGTAGATTATTTTAAAGTCCCTGAATCTGGTTTAGTAATAGAAAAGATAACTGATAATCCTTCTAACATATTAGATATTGTTAGATCTAAAAAAACTGGGGAAGTTTTTATAAGAGCTAAATTAAAAGAGCAACAAAATTATCCTGAGTATTTAGTAAATGCGTTAAAAATAGTAGAGAATATCGTTAAAAATTTAGAAGCTAATGTTAATATTTTAGTTAAAAAAGAAGATAATGGAGATTATGTTATAAATTTGGAAGGTGAGGATAAAGGATTAGTTATAGGTAAATATGGTAATAATATTAATGCTATTCAAAATTATGTTAATTTCATTATAAATAAAAATACTCCTAAAGATAAAAGGGTTTATATTATAATTGATAGCGATAATTATAGGGAAAAAAGGAAAAAAAAATTGATAGAACTTGCTATAAAAACTGCTAAAAAAGTTCAATTAACTAAAAAACCTATTACTTTACCTCCTATGTTATCTTTTGAGAGAAAGATTATTCATATGACTTTAAAAGATCATCACTACGTTACTACTTATTCAATAGGGGAGAATCCTTATAAGAGTGTAGTTGTTGCTCCTTTACTTGATACTAATAATTTAGCTTAATCTCTTATATTATTTGGCTTTAATTTTGATTTCTAATAAAGTTTTGTTTTTTTATTTTTTTATAATTTTGAAGGAGGGGATTGGATGTATTTGGATTTTTGGACAATCATTTTAGATTTTAATAATAATAATTTTAGAGTTTTAGATCAAAAATTATTACCTTTTAAAGAAGTTTATATTGAATTAAAAAATAAGGATGATGTTTATAGAGTTATAAAAGATATGAATGTAAGGGGTGCTCCGTTAATAGGTATTGTTGCACTTGTTGGAATTTATCTTGAACTCATTAATAGATCTGTTAAAGATTTTGAGGATATTTTGCAATTAATGGGATATTTACAGAATTCACGAGCTACTGCTGTTAACATTTTTAATTACTTCTCTGAACTTAAATTAATTCTAAAAAATAAAGAATTTGATGAATATGTTCAAATTGTTAAAAATTTTATAGTTAAAATTGTATTAAATGAGAAAGAAAAAAATGAAAAGATAGCTAAAAATGGTCTTAATCTTATAAAAAGTATTTTTGATAATAAAGACAAATTGAGAATTTTAACACATTGTAATACAGGTTCATTAGCTACTATTGGTTTAGGTACTGCTTTGGGGATTATAAAGTATATAAAGAATTATTATGATATATTTGTTTGGGTTGATGAAACTAGGCCTTATTTACAGGGTAGTAGATTGACTGCTTTAGAATTAGAAAGAGAGGGTATTAGTTTTAGTATAATATCTGATAATGCTGCAGCTTTTTTAATGAGCAATAATATGGTAGATTTGGTTATAGTGGGTGCTGATAGGGTTGCTTTAAATGGAGATGTTGCTAACAAAATTGGAACTTTGAATTTAGCCATTTTATGTTATCATTTTAAAATCCCTTTTATTGTTGCTTTACCTGAAAGCTCTATTGATAAAAATTTACAATCTTTAACATCTTTTAAAGTTGAAAATAGAGATCCTAAAGAAATTCTAACTATTAAATGTAATTCTACAGATTGTTATATAACCAAGGATTATTATTCTGTTTATAATCCTTCTTTTGATATCACACCTTCTAAATATGTTAATTATATTGTTACGGATTTTGAAGTTAAAGTATTAAATGAAGTTAAATAAAATTTGGTGTTACTTTTTGTTTTTTTTAATTGTAGTATATTTGGTAGTAAAAATATTTGAGTTTATCCAATATTCTTAATTTGTTTCTTTAAAGGGTTGTTCTTTTTTTAATAGAATTATTAAAAAAGGTGAATTTAAAAAATACTCTTTATTGTTATCAATTTATAATGACTAAATTTTTATGATGTTAAATGATAAAAAAAATACTATTATAGATAGTGATTTATTAGTTAATGGTAATAATAGCAATAAAGGTTTAAAATTATTAAAAAGACCTAGTTTAAGGGATTATTTTTTATCAATAAGACCGCAATTTATATTTACTTCATTTGTATGTTGGTTAATAGGGGTTTCTTATGCTTTTTATAAAGGAGCAGATAACTATTTTAATTCTTTTTTAGCATTATTAGCTGCTCTGATTTTTCACGCTACCGTTAATGCATTAAATGAATTATTTGATTATTTAAGAGGAAATGATACTATAGAATATTCTACAGAGTATAGTGGGGGAGGAGGATATTTAGTTAAAGGAATTATTACTCCTTTTGAAATGGCTAATATTGCTATTATATTATTAGTTCTTTCTTTATTGATTTCAGTATATTTTGTTATTAATTATCCAATAGTTGTTATTCCAGGGATAATTGGGTTAGCAATGATATTATTATATACTCCATTTTTAAAACCTAAAGGTTTAGGAGAAATTGCGATGATATTGGGCTTTGCTTCTACTACTTTAGGTAGCTATATTGTTAGTTTTGATCCTACTAATGTTTATAATTATTTAACTTGGGATGTGGTATTTATTTTGTTAATAGCTGGGTTTTGGAAGTCTTCGGTTTTATTGATAAATGAGTTTCCTGATTATGAAAATGACAAAAGAGTTAATACTTTAAATTGGGTAGTTAGATTTGGTAGGAAAAAAGCAGCTATTATTTTTCTCATTGAAAATATTATAATTTATTTATCCATAATTTTAGCTGTTATTTTTAAATATTTTCCTGTTTATTCTTTAGTATCTCTTTTAGGTTTGGTTATTTCTATTAGTAATTTTTTTAAAAGTTATAATTATAAAGATTTAGTTAATCATATTAAACCTATGGGATATCAAGTTAAATTAGGTTATTTTCTTAGTTTCTCCTTGTTTTTTAGTTTTATACTAAATAAATTTTTTAAATAAAAATAAAAATAGTAATAAATAGGGGAAGGGATATTTAAGATGGTAGGGGTTTTATTTGTAGGGCTTAATGGAGCAGTAGCTAATACTGTTATTACTGGAATTAACTCTAATATATCCTTTAAAGATAATACTTTTTTACCTCCTACTATTGATAATGATTATACTGAAGAAGAATTGAAATCCTTTGGAAGTATTATTAAGACTGAATATTTTAAGGGTATAGATTTTATCGATGAAAATGAATTTATAATAGGGGGTTGGGATATTTTTTATGAAAATGCTTTTAATATGGCTAAATATCATAAAATTATACCTTTTGAATACTATTATAAATCTCAAAGTAAGTTAGAAAAAATTTATCCTATAAAAGGATTAGTTAATTCTTGGGATTCAGATGAAGCTATTGGTAGTGAATATTCTATAAAGATGAGTTCATTAAAAACTTTTAAAGAGGCTGTAGATATTGTTAGAAAAAATATAGATGATTTTAGAAGGAGTTATAAACTAGATAATATAATAGTGGTTTATTTAGCTTTACCTTTAAAAATGATAAGAAAATTAGATGAGCTTTATGATTTGGGTTATGAAGATCTAAATAAAATAGATCCTAATTATCTGCCTTCTAGTTGTGCCTATGCTATAGGTAGTATATTAGAGGGTTGTCCTTTTATTGATTTTACTCCTAATTTAACTTTATCTATTCCGTTCATTGAAGATTTAAGTGTAAAGTATAATGTCCCATTAGCTGGGATGGATGGGAATACTGGTCAAACTTTGTTAAAAACCTTGATAGCTCCTATGCTAAAGCTTAGAAACTTTAAATTAATTGGATGGTATAGTACTAACATACTTGGTAATAATGATGGCAAAATTCTATCAAGAAATGAACATAGAGAACTGAAAATAGAAGATAAATTATCTGTTTTGGAACCTATATTAGGGTATTCTGATTTTGAGCATGTTGTAGAAATAAATTATTATAAACCAAGATACGATAATAAAGAAGCGTGGGATAATATTGATTTTATGGGGTATCTTGGATTACCTATGAGCTTTAAAATAAATTGGTTAGGTAGAGATTCTATTTTAGCTGCTCCCTTGGTTATTGATTTAATAAAGCATTTAGATTTTGCTAAGAGAAACGGTTTTAAAGGAATTCAAGAACAATTAGCTATTTATTTTAAACACCCTCTTAAAAGTAGATATAATAATATTTTAAAAGAACTTGATTTACCTATAAAGACTTATAAAGATAAATTAGTATTATCTTTCTTCGATGCTTTTAATTTATTATATTCTTTTTATAAAAGAAATGTTAAAGCTAAAAAATAAAACAAAGATGAAAAATATAAAAAGATAGAAGTTGTAGAAGTAGCTTAGAAAAATAAAAAAGTTTAAGTGGGTTTTTGTTTATATATTTTTTAAGAAATTAAAAATCTAGTTTTAATTTTAGGAGGTTTTTAGTGTTTCTATGAGAGATATTAATTTTATAGATGAGGTTGAAATAGTGGTTAAAGCTGGGGATGGGGGAAACGGATGTATTAGTTTTAGAAGAGAGAAGTATGTTCCTAAGGGTGGACCTAATGGAGGAGATGGTGGTAAAGGTGGAGATGTTATACTAAAAGCCACTAAAAATTTGAATACTTTAATTGATTTTAGATATCAAAAATACTATAAAGCTGAAGATGGGGAACATGGTAAGGGTAAAGGTGCTAAGGGGAAAGATGGAAAAGATTTAGTATTAATGGTTCCTGTAGGGACATTGGTTTATGAAGGGGATAAGTTAATTGCGGATTTGGATTGTGAAGGTAAAGAAGTTATTGTTGCTAGGGGAGGAGAAGGTGGAAGGGGTAACGTTCATTTTGTAACTCCTATTTACAGGGCTCCTAAGTTTGCAGAAAAAGGTCAAAAAGGAGAAGAAAAAAAAATAAGGTTAGAACTGAGATTAGTAGCTGATGTAGGTATAATAGGATTACCTAATGCAGGGAAATCTACTTTACTTTCTGTTATATCTAATGCTAAACCCAAAATAGCTGATTATCCATTTACTACAATTATCCCTAATTTAGGAGTTGCTAAAGTTGATAATTTTTCTATTGTATTTATTGATTTACCTGGGATTATTGAAGGGGCTTCGGAAGGTAAAGGATTAGGATTACTTTTTTTAAAACATTTTCAAAGAGCAAAAATTTTTCTTCATCTTATTGATATAACCTCAGATTATAAAAAAAATTATAAAATAATAAAGAAAGAATTAGAAATTTATTCTAAAGAAAATAATGTTGATTTATTATCTAAGCCTGAGTTAGTAGTTTTAAATAAAATAGATATAGTTGATAATAAAACTATTACTAAGATTAAAAATTATTTTAGATCAAAAGGAATAGAGCCTATTTTTATTTCTGCTTATACTAAAAAAAATATAGATAATTTGTTATTTAAAGTTAAAGAATTACTACAAAAGATAAATGAAGAAGAAAACCAAAATAAAATTATAAATGAAAATATTAATCAAGATAAAATTATTAATTATGAAGATAAAAAAACATATGAAACAATTTTATTAAATCCCACATCAATAGAAATACGAAGTGTTTATGATAAGTATCTAAAAGCAAATAAAAGAGTGTTTATTATATATGATAAAGATTTAGAAAGTATTATTTCAAGATTTGATATGAATAATATTTATGCTGTTAAGTATGTTAATAAGATTATAAAGAATCATAGAGCCTTAAAATCCGCTAAATTAAGGGGATTAAAAGAAGGTGAGTTAATCAAAGTTTTAGATACATATTTTATTTATCAAAACGATTCTATTTATCCTATTGAAAATCTTAATTAAAATAATAGTTATAAATGTTATGATTGTAAATGATAGGGGAAATATTGATAATAAAGAAGAATTGCTAAATAGTACGCCATATATAAGGGATTTATTGAATTATGTAAATAAAAAAATAGTTCCATTTCAATGTCCAGGTCATAAAGCAGGTAATTCTTATATTAGTTTTTATAAAAAAATCTTAAAAAAATATTTATTTGAATTAGAAACAAATGAGATTCCAATAATAGATACTTTTCAAAATCCTACAAAAGGTTTAAAAAAATCTCAAGAAGAAGTAGCTAAGTTATATGGTGTTTATAGAACTTTTTATATTGTAGGGGGATCTACTTTATCTAATATAATAGCTTTAAGTAGTTTGGTTAATGAAAATAGTGAGATATTAATTCCAAGGAATGCTCATAAATCAGTTTTTTCTTCATTAATTGTTAGTGGGGTTAAACCTTATTTTGTTTATCCTGAATATGATTACGATTTTAATGTGGATCATAATCTTGATATTGACAAAGTTTTAGCCAAAGTAAAAGAATTAAATATTAAAAAAGTATTTATTTCAAATCCTACATATTATGGAAGTTGTATAGATATTGAGAAATTGAGTTTAAAATTAAGGGAGATTGATAAGGATATTGTATTAATAGTTGATCAAGCTTGGGGTGCTCATTTTAAGTTTAATGATAAATTTCCAAAATGTGCTACTGATTTTGCAGATATTATTATAATGAGTCCTCATAAAACTTTATCTGCTTTTACCCAGAGCTCTTTTTTACATATTGGGAAATCCTTAGTAAATAAGAAGCCAGATATTATTCCTAAAATAGAACAAACTGTTTTAATGCTTTCTACCACTAGTCCTAATAGTTTGTTACTTTTTTCTATGGATTATACTCAATTTCAATTACATAATCCTAAAATATTTCAAAAATTATATTCCATTGCTTATTTTATAGAGAAAGAAATAAAAAAAATAGATGAAGATATTATTTTAACTTTTGATAAGTTAAAAGGTAAATTAGGGGTTGATGAGCGTGATATTACAAAGATAGTTATTAATCTTTCTAAATATGGTTTATCTGGTTATGAACTAGAAGAGATATTATTAAATAAGTATAAAATACAAGTTGAATTAGCTGATCTTTTTAATGTTATTTTTTTAGTCACAGTAGGGGATAATTATAAAAAAGCTAGGTATCTTGTAAATGCTATAAAAGAAATTGTATATTTATTAAAGAATAATTTTATAAAACCTAAAAATATTTTAAGGAAAATAAAGGAATTACCTGATTGGCCAAAACTTGCTATTACTCCTAGACAAGCTTTTATATCCAAATATAGGTATGTTAATTTAGAAGAAAGTGAAGGGTTAATCAGTGCCGAATTAATTACTACTTATCCTCCCGGGATCCCTATTATTATTCCTGGTGAAATAATTACTAAAGACATAATAGAGCATATTAAAAATGAGATAAAATTTGGAGGAAAAATAACAGGATTCTCTGATAAAAACTTAAAAAAAATAAGAGTAGTGAAATATTAAAAAAGTAAAAAAGGGGGAAATATATAAATGGAGAAAAGAGTTTTTTCATATTTTCTATTTAATAAAATAAATAAAAATTCTTTAAAAGAGCAATTAAATGGAGAGTATTTGTCTTTATTTCATAAAATTTATTTAAATTTTAATAATATAAAAGATATTTTAAAAATTGATTTTAAGGTATATTTTTATAAGATTTTTCCAATGAGTTATAGTGTAGATTTTATGGTATGGTTAGCTTTTGATTTTGAAAATGAGGATATATTAAGTTTAGTTAATGATGAGATTTTTAAAGTGTATTTAAATATGAGGGATATTTTTGAATTAGTGGATGTGCTATGGGGTTTTACTAAGCCTTCTATTTATTCAAAGGCTACAAAATCTACTCAAGAAATAGATCCATTTAGTAATAATAGGAAAAAATTTTTAACGGTTTATCCGTTTGTTAAGACTCCTGAATGGTATTTACTAAAGCAAGATACTAGGCAGGGTATGATGAATGAACATATAAAAATAGGAAGACAATATCCAGAAATTTTACAATTATTACTTTATTGTTTTGGGTTAAGTAATAATGAGTTTGTAGTTGTTTATGAGATGGATAGTGTAGTTTTATTTGAAAAATTAGTTTATGATTTAAGACAAAGTGAAGCAAGAAAATATACCTTAAGAGATACCCCTATTTATACTGGAATTTATCTTGATATGAATCTATAAGATGTCAAAAAGCAATTTAAAAAAAAGTACTTTGAATAAACATAATAGTAATTCAATATTATTTATAGTTGAATCTCCTACAAAATCTAAGACTATTTTATCTATATTAAAGAGTTTTAATTATAAAGCGAACGTTGTTGCTACTTTAGGCCATATTAAGGATTTACCTGTTAATAATTTAGGAGTTAAAATACAAGAAAATTTCAAACCTATTTTTTTATTTTTACCTTATAAGAAGAAAATAATACAGAATATTTTAGGTAAAATAAAAGAAGGTATTAAAGTGATTTTAGCGACTGATCCAGATAGAGAAGGAGAAGCTATTGCTTTTCATGTATATAATGAAATAAAAAATTATATAAAATCAAAGAATATTAAGAATATACAAATAAAGCGGGCTTTTATAAATGAGATTACTTATAATGGTATAAAAAAAGGTTTGGAGAATTTAGGGGATATAAATTTATCGATGGTTATTAGTCAGTTTGCTAGAAGAGTTTCAGACAGATTAATAGGTTATAAAATTAGTCCTATTTTATGGGGAACATTTAGATTAAAAGGTTTAAGTGCTGGTAGAGTTCAAACTGCTACTTTAAAACTAATAGTTGATAAAGAAAAAGAAATAATTAATTTTAAACCGAGAAAATATTATATTTTTAAAGTAGTTGTTGAAATAGAAAATAAAAAAATGGAATTTGATTTAGCTAATTCTAAAAAGGAATTAATTAAGGTTTTTGAGGATGAAAAGAGAAAATTGACTTTAGTTAAAAATGAGCTAAATAAAATAATTAATAAAGAGATTGAGTTTGATATTTCAATAGAAAGTAAGGAAATAAAGCCTTTACCTCCTTTAAAAACTTCTACTTTACAACAGGAGGCTGCTAAATTAGGTTTTAGTGCTTCTAAAACTATGCTCATCGCTCAGAAACTATTTGAAGGAATTAAAATAAAAGATAAACATATTGGATTAATAACTTATCATAGAACTGATAGTATAAGAGTAAGTAAAGAGGGAATGGAATTAGCTAAGAAAATATTAGGGGATATAAAGATTCATAGATTTAGTGATAAATCTATGTTTGATGCTCATGAAGCTATTAGAATTACTTATGATATTGACTTAAATTTATTAAGAAATTATTTATCTCCTGATGAGTTTAAAATTTATTTACTAATTTATAATAGGTTTTTAGCTGCTTTTGATTATGAAGCTAAATATTATTATCAAATAATTAGAAGTGAAGATTTATTTAATTTAGAAAATAATAAAATTAATTTATTTTATGAAGCTGGTAGGATTTATTTTGATGGTTTTTTAAGGTTCTTACCTAATTATATAAAAAATTTTTCCATTTTTAATAAAGATTATATTAATTTAAAAGAGGGAAAATATTATTTTAAAGTTATTGATTTTAAAGTAATAAAAAAAGAAGAAAGCTATCCTAGTAGATATACTGTAAGCAGTATAATAAAGAGGATGGAGGAAACAGGTATAGGTCGGCCTTCTACTTATGCTTCTACTATTAATACTTTATTAAAAAGAAATTATATCCAAATTAAAAAGAATATTATTTATCCTACGGAGTTAGGTATTAAAGTTTGTGATTTTTTAATTAATAAATATGGTAATTTATTGGATGTGGATTTTACTTCTCTTTTGGAATCTAAGTTAGACGATATTGAAAAAGCTGATCAAAATAGAGCTAATAAATTTTATATCCAATTATTAGAAGATATTTATCAAAACTTATCAAAAAATTCTAAAACATAAAAATCAAATTAACTTTAAATAAAATAAAAGGATTTTTTTTATAAAAAAATAATATTTAATTAGGAATAAAAATTGAAAATAGAAAATAAAATTAAAAAAAGATAGTTGAAAAAATCTAAAGATACCTTATAAATAGGATTATTAAATAATTTAAAATCTAGGGGGATAATTTATGAGGAAAAAAGTTTTAATATTTTTATTAGCGGTGGTTTTTATTTTTTCTGTTTTATATTTGATAATATTTAGTTCATGTGGGCCTAATAATTTAGTATTAGCTCCTATTGTTGGAGGAGGAGGGACATTTAATTCCCAATTACCTTTATTTAGTGTTGGAACCTATAAAATGAATACTCTTTCTTCTTCTGTTAAGCCTGAAGTTTCGTTTGCTTATTTTAATTATACTAATAAACCTTTTACTTTTTTTGATCTTAATCCTACTAATAATTCATTAATTCCTATTAATATTGGAGGTAGCCAATTTGCTAATCAAGGGAATAAAGTTTTAGTTTTAGGTACTGCTTTTGCTGGTGGAGATAATAATCCTGGATCTGATAGGGATATATTTTGGGTAGGTAAAATTTTAGATCCTAATAATCAATCTAATTGGGTTGATAGTATTAATGTAGGAGGAAGTAATTACATTGTAATTAAAGGGACTAATTTTATTGCAAGATATAATTATAATTTGAATAACTTCAATTCTACTTTTGATAGTATAATTGTTAAAAAAACAGATAATACTAATAATTATACTATATCTGATTTTCAGGATATAAATCAGGATTTTAAATCTATATCTTTTATTAGAGGAAGTTCTAATAATGGATTTTATGGGGTGTTAGTTGGTAGGAACTGTGTTTTTGATTGTATTAGCGATGTTTCTAATGGTAATGATTTTAGGAATATGTATGGTATAAATAATGGTAATCCTCCTACGGGTAATGATAGGGTTTGGGAAGATGTTTTACCTTTTGATAAAAGTAGAAAAAATTTCTTCTTAATTGGTCATACTATTGATGAAGGTCCTAATAGTGCTAAACTTAAATATTATTCTGATTTTGCTGGATGGGGAAGTGATATTGATGGTATATTTCCTTATTATACAGAACCTTTTTATAGTTTAGATTACCTTACATTTTTAAATGATAATTCAAATTTTAAGGTGGGATATATAGCTGGTAAAAATGCTTTATTGGGTTATGTTAATACTCCTCCTGATCAAAATCAATTTGATATTAACAAAATAGAAGCAATAGATTTAGTTAATAATGGTTTTAATAATGTTAGTTTTTATGGAGTTACTGTTTTAAGGGATAATAATGATAATAATTATAATGTAAGTGGTATAGCAGTAGGTTATGATTTTGCTTCTAATTCTCCTATTATTTTAAAATTTACAAGAACAGGGAATAAACCTAATCCAAATCCTAACCCTAATCCTTTTATTAATCCTAATTATAATGTAACTAGAGTAGATATTTCAAATTTGAATTTAGGTAGTGATGTGGTTTTCTTAGATGTAAATAATGTTTTGATTAGTGGTGTTAATTATGTTTATGTAGTAGGTGTAGATTTAAGTAGTTGTCCAATAAAGCCTTATCCTAGGACTACTGCTAATTTACCTGCGTTTACAAAATCACTAGTATTTCCTGCATCTGCTCCTTTTACTACTACCAATAGTGATGTAATAAATACATTAAATAATATGAGAGGAATTTTATTGTATAGTAATAATGGAGGAAATAATTTTAATTTACTAGGTAATCCATTTATTTATTAGTCGTTAAAGAAATAATTTATTTAAAAAGTATTGAATTAATTTTTTATGTTTTTAAGGGATAGAGAAAAGGGTAGGTTTTTTTTGATGTTATATACTTCACTAAAGAGCGGGTTACCTTTATATAGGGCTTTACTTATTGTTAAGGATTCCTTAGATGTTTTTTTTAGAGATCTTATTTTAAACTTAGCAGAAGATATCCGAAAAGGGATTTCTTTATATAATTCATTAAATAAAAGAAAGGATTTATTTGAACCTTTAGTATTAAGATTAGTATATATTGGAGAAAATACAGGGAGATTAGAGAGTATATTTTTTTATATTTATAAGTATTATGAAAATAGAAATAAATTAAAATCTAAGTTAATTTCTTCTACTATCTATCCTATTTTTATTATGGTTATAAGTTTGATTATAAGTTATTTTGTAATGACGATGGTATTACCTTCTATTTTAAATCTTTATAATGATATGGATTTAAAAGTTCCTTTTCTGACAAAGGTTATTGCTACCATAGCTAATTTAATTTCTTTTAAAAATTTAATTATAATATTTTTTATTTTCGTGCTTTTATTTTTTATTTTTAGTTCTTTTGTTAATAAAAATGTTTTTTTTGAAAAATTAATTTTATCTTTATTAAAGATCAAATTTATAGATAATTTTTATAAGAAGTATTTTAATAGTATGTTTTTGTATAGTTTAAGTTTGTGTATAAAGAGTGGCTTAAGTATGTCTGAAGCTATTAAATATTCATTATTAGTTTTTCCTGATTTTATAACGAATAAATATTTAGGTAATATTTATAAAAGGATAATAGAAGGGGAAGCTTTAAGCGATATTTTATATAATAATAAACAAGTTCCTAAAGTTGTTGCTCATTTTATTAGAACTTATGAAGAAACTGGGAAAATAGAGGTTTTAGATAGTTTATCTGATTTTATGACTTTTGAAATAGAATTAACTTTAGAATCTTTATTATCTTTAGTTGAACCGTTACTTATTACCTTTGTAGCTTTATTTACTGTTGTTTTAGCTTTATCTATTTTGTTACCTGTTATTTCTGTTGGTATTAATTTAGGTATGTAAATCAATATTTTTTATCTTTAATAATAAGAGTTTTATAGCTATAGTAAGAGGTAAATGAATTCAAAAAGATTTAATCTTATTTTTGTTGCTAATGAATTGGCTAATAATAATCTAAATGGTCCAAATGTTGTTTTTTTTAATCTTATTAAAACTATTTGTTTAAATAAAATTGATTATAATAGGTTTAATTTTTATTTTTTAGTCCCTTCAAATTTTAAGCTAAATGATTTGGATATTAATTTTATTGATTTAAGTAAGAAATTAAAAGAGCATAAAGATTTGAATTTTATTAAGATAAAGAAAAATAGTAAATTAGAAATATTTTTTAATTTATTAAGATTAACTAAATTTGTAAGAGATTATATAATTTTTTATCCAAGACTAACTTTTTTACCGTTTTTAAATAATCAAATATCTTTTTTATATGATTTACCTTTGGAAAAAAGTTATATAATGAGTGAAAATCAATTAAAAGATTTCATTGATAAGCAATTTTTATTTAAGAAATTTATTATTAATAATTTAAAATTTATTTTTACTATTTCAAACAGTGTAAGGGAAGATATAATTAAGTTTTTAGGGATTGATAAATTAGATTATATTTATTTGGGTGTTGATCATGAAGTTTTTAAACCACTAAAAATAAACGAAGTAAAGAAAATTTTAGAAAAGCATAATTTAAGATTTAAAAATTACTTTTTTTATCCTGCGGGTAAATTATGGTTTAGAAAAAATATTATTAATTTATTATTAGCTTTTCATAAGTTGATTAATAATTCATATTATAAAGATATAGAATTAGTTATAACGACTAATAATTATAATGACTTAAGAGATAAATATGTTTATCAAGTAAGAGAAGTAGTAAAGAAATATAATTTAGAAGAAAAGGTAAAGTTTTTATTTGTTGATTCTAAAGATTTAGTTGGTTTATATAATGGAGCAATAGCAGTAGTTTTTAGTTCTTATTATGAGGGATTTGGGTTACCTGTTTTGGAGACTTTAGCTTGTAAAATTCCTATTTTATTTTCTGACATACCTGTTTTCAATGAAATATTTCCTGAAAATCCATTTAAATTTAAACCTAATAGTATTGAAAATATTTATTTTACATTTACTAATTTTTTAGATTTATATTTAAAGGAGGAAAAAGAAAGGATAAATAGAATAATAGAATTAGGTTATAAAAAAATATTAAATTTTACATGGGATAATACAATTAAAAATTTACTAAGTAAAATAAAACAGAATATATTTAAGGAGTGAAAAATTATGGATAACAAAACAGTTTCATTTGATAATACAAAAGATGAAAAGTGGTATATTATTGATGCTAAAGATAAAATATTAGGTAGATTAGCTTCTAAAATAGCTTATATTTTAATTGGTAAAAATAGAATAACTTATAGTCCAGATAGAGTTGGAGGTAACTATGTTGTTGTTATTAATACTGATAAAATAAAAGTTACGGGCAAAAAATTAGTTCAAAAAAAATATTATAGACATTCTGGACATTTAGGTAATTTAAAAGAATTTAATTTAAAATATATGCTCGAAAAGGATAGTAGAAAAGTTCTGGAATTCGCAGTTTTGAAAATGCTACCCAAAAATAAATTAAGAAAAAGATTAATAAAGAGATTAAAAATTTATAAAGATTCAAATCATAAACATAATAATCATAATTTGATACAGGTGGTGATATAGGATGCGTAGCATTATGTATTACGCTACAGGTAGAAGAAAAGAGAGTACAGCTAGGGTATTTTTAAAACCTGGCAAAGGAGAGATTTTTATAAATGGAAAACCTTTAGATGAATATTTTAAAGTGAGAGAAGCTTATAGAATAAAAGTAAGAAAACCTTTAGAAGTTTTAGGAATTTTATCAAAATATAGTGTTAATGCTTACGTAAAAGGTGGAGGAACTACAGGACAGGCTGATGCTGTTAGCTTAGGTATTGCTAGGGCTTTAGCATCTATTTCTGATGAGTATAAAAAGATATTAAGGAAACATGAATTATTAACTAGAGATTCTAGGGAAGTTGAAAGAAAACATTATAACAGACATAAAGCTAGAAAAGCACATCAATGGCATAAACGATAATTTTCATTATTATTATTTTACTCTATTTAATTAAGGAGAAGTATTATGGAGTTTATAAAAAATAAAGTAACTCTAAAAAGGGTTCTTATTATTGTTATTATTTTATCTATTTTTTCTTTAGTGATTATTAATTTTATTAAGTATAAAAAGGAAGATAAGGAATATATTAATTATAAAGACAATAATTTTTCTAAAGATATTGATTTTTCTAAAAAATCTTCAGATGTTATTTTGGTTAATTATCAAAATGAGTTAATTAATAAGGATAGTATTGAAAAATTTTATAATTTTATTTTAACTTTAAAAAACAATAAAAATTTTCATTATGAATTCAGAAGACAAATAGAGAAAAGAAATTTGATAGATGTTCTGGTTGATAAAGAAGAATTTAGAACAATTTTATTGGGTATAAATAATAAAAATTATTTTGATAAAAACACCTTAAATTTAATAGATAAAGAATTTGGAAATTTTGATAATTTTAGTGATTTATTTTATTATTTTTATGTTTCTTTATTTGTAGCACAGATAGAGGATAAAATTTTAGATCTAAAAAAATATAAAGAATCTTTAGAAGATAAACTTTATAAAATAAAACCTCAAGCTTTAGAGGAATTAAAGCAAAACTTAAGTAAAATTCAAGATACTAATGAAAAACAGAAAATAGAAGAATTAGTAAATGAATTATCAAAAAATAATTATAAAGTTTCTAAAAAAACTCAAATAAAGCTACTTGAAGAAAAGATAAATGAAGTTAAAGAAATACTAGATTTGTATAATAGTTTAAAGGATAAAGATTATTATAAATGGGTAGTAGATAATAAACAAGAAATACTAAAGGAATTAAGATATTGATTTTATAATAAATATATGGAGAGGTGATTAAGTAAATGCCAGTATATGTTTATAGAGCAAAGGGACCTGATGGTAAAGAGTCTAAAGGGGAGATAACTGCTAAAAATGAAATGGAAGCTAAAACTCAGTTAATACGTCAGAGATTAACGGTTTTATCTTTAGAACCTAAAAAAGAAGGATCTAAAACTTTAAGTGGTATAGCTGCAGTTTTTAAACCTAAGGTTAATCAGCAAGCATTAACTGTTTTCTCAAGGCAATTTGCTACGATGATAAATGCGGGTTTATCTTTAGTTAGAGCTTTAGATATATTGGCTGAGCAAAGTGAAGATAAATTACTAAAAGCTGCTATTGCTGAGGTTAAAAAGGATGTAGAAGGAGGTAAATCTTTATCCGCTGCTTTATCTAAACATAGACACATTTTTAGTGATTTATATATATCTATGGTTAAAGCAGGAGAAATTGGGGGTATGCTTGATGAAGTACTTGATAGGTTAGCTAATTTTATGGAAAAAGATTTTCAACTTAAGAAAAAAGTTCAATCTGCTATGACTTATCCCGCTATGATACTTGTCTTAGCTATTGGTATAGTTATCTTCTTAGTTACCTATATTTTACCTACTTTCGTTAATTTATTTAAGGAAATGGATGTAAAATTACCCTTATTAACTCAGGTATTGATTACTGTTGTAGAAGCTTTAAAGAATCCGGTGGTAGTAGTTGGATTAATAGTTTTATTGATATTTGGGGGAATAGGGTTAAGTGTTTATTATCAAACTCCTGTAGGTAGAAAACAAATAGATTTAATAAAATTAAATATTCCGATTTTTGGGTTATTAAACAAGAAAGTAGCAGTTAGTAGGTTTGCAAGAACTTTGGGGACTTTGTTATCTTCTGGTGTATCTTTAATGGCATCTTTGGAAATAGTTTCTCAAGTTTCTGGTAATGCTGTAATTGGTTCTGCTATTGATAGTGTTAGATCAAGGTTAAGAGAAGGTGAAAACCTTTCAGGACCTCTAAGTGAAACAGGGATTTTTCCTCCAATGGTTACTCAAATGATAGCAGTAGGTGAAGAAACAGGTAATCTTGATACTATGTTAAATAAAATAGCTGATTTCTATGATACTGAAGTAGAATATACTTTATCTTCTTTAACTTCATTAATAGAGCCAATAATGATAGTAGGAATGGGTGGAATAGTTGGATTTATAGTATTAGCAGTATTTATGCCTCTTTATCAACTCATTACTGCCAGCTTCTAATTTATATTATTAATTGCAAATTAACTAAAAAAAGGGGGAATTTTATGTATAGATATCTCTTAATTAGTATCTTATTAATTTTATTATTATTAAATATAAAATTTGTTTATTCAACTGATGAAATAGGAATTTATTATGTAGGTCCTTCTCCTTCTTATAATAATACTTCTGGAATAACTCAAAATTATACAGGAATTATTAATAATCCTTGGATGTTTGATCATAATATTGGACTTTTTATATTTGATAATACTTCTTCTGATACAACTATTTTTAATAATAACAATTTTTTAAATACAACAGCAAGTTTTAGTGGTAACATAGGTGGAAGATCAGGTACTGGTTATTTTCTAAATATATCAAGTTGGAACGGATACTTATGGGGAAATCCACCTAATCTAAATTCTTATGTTTTTAATTATAATAATATTTCTTCTACTTTGAATCTTAATAATGTTAATGTACTAGATAGTGGGGGAATTAATTTTTTTAATTATTCTATTTATTTTCCTTATGTAGTTAATCCTAATTTTTCCAATTATGGTAATATTAATAATGTTTGTAATGTATCAGATTCTTTAAATATTGTTAATATATATAATTATGCTGTATATGCTTTTAATCCTGGAGATTTTAGACCAGAAACAGGAAATGTTAGTTTTTCTAATTTTGGAATTATTAATAATAGTTTAAATGTTATAAATACTAATTTTACTGGTGGATTGTATAATTATATTTTTAATTCATATAATCCTAATAAATCTTTTAGTGTTAATTACTTGAATAATGGTAATCTTATTAATAATATTGTTTTACAAAATGTAAGTGCTGTTGAAATAAGAAATCAAGTTTTAATTTCTATAGGAAGTGATTTAAATAGGATTAATAGTATAAATATAACTAATAATTCTAACATTATAGCAAATATGAATTTAATTAATACAAATACGGGCTTAAATAATAGAATAAGTAATGATGGAATAGTTGTTTTATATGCTAATAATTCTAATGTTAATAATAATGGGAATATTATTGTTAATACCAATTTTGATAATTTATCTTCTGGATTAGAGGGTAGTCATGGTATATTTTATTATGATGTTAATGAAGGTAGCATATTTAATAATGGTTTAATAAGAATAAGAAATAATGTAGCTGATAGTTTTAATTCAGGAGGCATTACTTTAATTAATTCTGGAAGTGTTAATCCTATAGTAATAAATACTCCTGTTTTAATGGATTTAGATAGTAATGTAAGAAACATAATTTTAAATAATAGCAATGCAAGGTTAGATTCTTTTGGTTGGTATGTAGATGGAGATCCCTCTACTCTTTTAAGACCAATCTTAATCAATAACTCTAATTTAAATCTAAATAATACTAATTTACATTTATGGATAGGTAGCAATATTTATTTAAATACTCCTTATTATATTATACAGAATAACAATAGCAATATTACTGGTAGTTTTAATAATACTATAATCCAAAATTTTACTTTAAATCCGGATATACAGTTATCTTGGTTTAATAATACTAATGACCCAGCTATTATTTTTACAATGAATAGAAATTTAAATCCTACTGATAACTTTTATTTAATTAGTAATACTAATAATTATTTTATTTACAAAAATTATAATGAATACTTGAGAAACTATTTAATAAATAACTATAATTTAGAATCAGAAAAATTTAATTTTAATCAAGAAATTGAAAATAAAAGTTTTAGCTTAAGACCATTTTCTTATTATGAATATTTTAATTCAAAAAATATAGATGGAGAAGTTTTAGCACAAGCAATAGTTTTGGATAGATATTTAAATAATAAATCTAAAATTGGTTTTATACTTGGTAATATTGGCTTTTCTCAAAAACAAAAACTAAATATATACAAAACTAAAAATAAAGGCTTAAGTTATGGAATTTATTCAATATTAGAGAATAATAATAATTATTTATTTGTTAATTATTTAAGAAATAATATTGAAGTAAAGTATTATGGATTAACAGGAGTTAATCTTTCTATTTTTGAAAATTCTAAATATAATATAAATATAGATAGCGGTAAAATTGAATATGGTATAAAGAAAAATGATAAAAACTTTTTAATAGGAATAAATTATAATAATATAGCAGATATAAACTATATAACTCAAAGTGAAAATGTATTATTTAATAGGAATGTTAGTATAGATTCTAAAAATTTATTGGAATCATATATAGGTTTAGATACTAAAGATTTTAAAAACATTGATAAAGATGAATTTTATCATTTAACTTTTAGAATTGGGTATTTATTAAGTGATAATAAAATTAATATAAATGAGAGGTTACAAAATGATAATAGAACTTTAACTTATGAAATACCTAGATTTAGTTTCAAAACTGGTTTTTATTTTAATTTAAAGGATTTCTTATTATCTTTTAATGCTGAATTTAATAAAGATTATCAAAAATATGGAGTAATGCTAAGTAAAAGATTTTAAAACAAGCAAGAAAAATATTATTATATATAACAATTTAGCAAAAATAGTCTAAAAAAGATATAGGAATGAATAATAATTTAAAAAATTTAAAAAGTAGGTTATTTTTACCAGTTGATGATAATTCTAAAAGAATTAATAAGATAATAAATGAGACAAAAGTATCTACTGTATGTCAAGAAGCTAGATGTCCTAATAGAGGAATATGTTGGTCTAATTTAAGTGCTACTTTTTTATTGCTTGGTTCTATTTGTACAAGAAGCTGTAGGTTTTGTTATATAAAAAAAGGGAAACCAGCTTCTTTAGATTATTCTTCTATAGATAAATTAGCTATTTCTATTGCAAAACTTAACCTAAATTATCATACTTTTACTATGGTTACGCGTGATGATTTACCTGATCATGGGGTAAATTACCTTATTAATTTTTTTGAAAAATTAAGATACTATTCGTTAAAATTAAATTCTAAGGTTATATATATAGAAGCTTTAATAAGCGATTTAGGGCAAAATTATGATAATTTGAAATTATTATTAAATTCCAATGTTATAGATGTTTTAGCACATAATGTAGAAACAGTTAGAAGGTTAACTCCTACTATAAGAGATAAGAGATTTAGTTATGATGGTAGTTTAAAAGTTTTAAAATGGGCTAAAGAGATTAAAAACAATATAATTACTAAGTCTTCTATTATTTTAGGCTTTGGGGAAGAAATGAATGAAATTTTTGAAACTTTAAATGATTTAAGAAGGGTTGATTGTGATGCTATAACTATTGGACAATATTACAGACCTTCTAATAAACAAATTGAGGTTTTTAAAATATATTCTCAAGAAGAATTTAATATTATAAAAGATTTTGCTATTAATTTGGGTTTTAAATTTGTTAAAGTAGGTTATCAAGTAAGAACCTCTTATATGGCTTATGAATTGATTGATTTAATAAAAAGTATAAAAAGTAATTGAAAAGAAGGCAGTAGAAAAAGTAGGGAATAAAGATTTCAAAAAGTTATACTTGGAATCCAATTACAAAAAAATAGATTTGAATAAAAATTAAATTTGAAAATAAAAAAGCGTTTGTTAGTAATTTATTTAGAGTTTTTGAGATTGTTTAGAGTTTTCATAGGTATATACATTTAGTATTATATCTTCTAAATCGTATTTAGGTGAAAATTTTAATTGATTTATTATTTTATCTGCTTTAGCTATTAGGATGGGAACATCTCCTGGTCTTGGGTTATCTATTATGTAGTTTACTTCTTGGTTTAGTATTTTTTGAGCTTTTTCTATTACTTGTAAAATTGAGTATCCTTTGTTTATTCCTACGTTAAATATTTCATTTAAATTGCTTTCATTTATAATAGATTCTAAAGCTAATATATGGGCATCTACTAAGTCTGATATATGAATAAAATCTCTTATACATGTTCCATCTGGAGTATCATAAGTGTTACCATATACTTTAAATATAGTTTTGTTTATTATAGATTTTATTAGAAGGGGTATTAAGTGGGTTTCAGGTTCATGCTCTTCTCCTAAATCATCTATTGAACCTGCAGGATTAAAATATCTTAAAATTATGTAATTTAATCCTTTTCTTTGATAGTTTATTATTATTTCCTCAGAAATTTTTTTAGTTAATCCGTAAAAAGATAAGGGATTAGTAGGATGATTTTCATCTATTGGAGTATATAATGCTTTACCATAAACACTAGCGCTTGATGAAAAAACTATATTGAAAACTTTATATTTTGTCATTAAATTTAGTAAATTTATAGTTGAATTTAAGTTATTATTAAGATATTTATATGGATTATTTTCAGATTCATTAACTAAGGTAAAAGCTGCAAAATGTATAACTATATCTATTTTATTTTCTTTAAATACTTCCTCTAATTTTTGGTAATTGAGTAAATCTATTTGATAAAAATTAATTTTATTATAAAATTTTGAAAGTAATTTTTGTTTATTTATTGATGATACTTTATCTATTGCTATTATGTTATAATTAGAGTAATTTGATAATAATTTATATATAAAAGTAGAGGCAATATACCCTGATGATCCTGTTATGAGTAAATTTATCATAATTTTTTTATTTATTATAAATTATTGTTATATTTAAGAAGTTGTCAAAATTTTCTTTTGTAATTGAAAGATCTATTTTAATATTATTATATAGTTTTTCGATTTTATTTATTATGTGATTATTGATTAAGTTTATCAATTCATTGGTATTTATAAAGTTATATTCTGGGGGTAAATTTAGTAGGAATTCTAATTTTTTTGTATATTTTTTATTTTTGTTGTTATTATTTATTTGAGTTATCATTTCTTGTATTTCTATAATTATGGAGTATGTGATAGGTATAATATTTAATGGGTAGGGGAATTTTTCCATAGTAGATACGGAGAGGGAGGGATTTGAACCCCCGGTGTCGGGACTACCGACACTGCGGTTTTCAAGACCGCCGCCTTCGACCGCTCGGCCACCTCTCCTTTATATTCTCTTATATTTCATATTTCTACATATTTTAATTAATTCCTTCCTTATGAAATTATAATTTTTAATAATGATGTAAATTAATTGTAAGTTAATTTTAATTGCTTAACTATTAATTTTAAAAAGTTATAATTTTTATTATAAATTTTTTGATATTTAAATTATAAAAAACATATAAAATTTTTTTTAAAAAAAAGTTATAAAAAAATAGGAGGAATTTTTAATAAAAGTGTATAATAATATAAATGGAGGTGATAATAATATGCCAAAAGCAGTAGGTATAGACTTAGGTACTACTAACAGTGTTATAGCTTATAAAGAAGCTGGGGGTAATGTAATTGTTATCCCTAACGCTGAAGGATCCAGATTGACTCCTTCAGTAGTTGCTTTTAAAGGTAATGAAATAATAGTAGGAGAACATGCTAAAAGACAGGCTATACTTAATCCTGAAAACACAGTTATATCTATTAAAAGAAAAATGGGATCTGATTATAAAGTAAAAATAGAAGGGAAAGAATATACCCCTGAACAAATCTCTGCCTTTATATTACAAAAACTAAAGAAAGATGCAGAAAGCTATTTAGGAGAACCTATTCAAGATGCAGTTATAACAGTACCTGCTTATTTTAATAATGCTCAAAGGGAAGCAACTAAAAACGCTGGTATTATCGCTGGTCTTAACGTATTAAGGATAATAAATGAACCAACTGCTGCAGCTTTAGCTTATGGTTTAGATAAACAAGAACAAATATTAACAGTATTAGTCTTTGATTTAGGTGGAGGAACTTTTGACGTATCTATTCTTGAAATAGGACAAGGAGTATTCCAGGTAAAAGCTACTGCTGGAGATAATCATTTAGGTGGAGATGACTGGGATAAGAAAATTATGGATTGGATCTTAGAGGAATTTAAAAAGGAACATTCTATAGATTTATCTAGTGAAAAAGCTGCTATGCAAAGAATTAGAGAAGCTGCTGAAAACGCTAAAAAAGAATTATCTATTAAAATGGAAACCGAAATCAATCTACCTTATATATACGCTGATGAAAAAGGACCTAAACATATTCAATTAAGATTAACTAGAAGTAGATTCGAGGAAATGTCTAAGGATTTAATGGCAAGATTAGAAGCTCCTTGTAAGAGAGTATTAGAGGATGCTAAATTAACCCCTGATAAAATTGATAGAATTTTACTAGTTGGTGGTTCTACCAGAATGCCAATGGTTCAGGAGTTTGTTAGAAAATTCTTTGGTAAAGAGCCATCAAAAGATATAAATCCTGATGAAGCAGTAGCAGTTGGTGCTGCTATTCAAGCTTCCATTATTAAAGGCGAAACTAAGGATATAGTCTTAGTTGATGTTACTCCATTATCTTTAGGTGTTGAAGTATTGGGTGGTGCTGTTGAAGTATTGATCCCCAGAAATAGTGCTATACCTATTAAGAAAAGTCAAGTATTTACTACTGCTGCTGACTTCCAAACTAATGTTGAAATTCACATACTCCAAGGTGAAAGACCTTTGGCTAAAGATAATATATCCTTAGGTAGATTTATCTTAGCTGATATTCCACCTGCTCCAAGAGGAGTACCTCAAATAGAAGTTACTTTTGAAATAGATGCTAATGGTATATTACAAGTTAGTGCTAAAGAAAAATCTACTGGTAAAGAACAATCTATTAAAATAACAGGAGCTACGAGATTATCTAAAGAAGAAATAGATAGAATGGTAAGAGAAGCTCAACAATATGCTGAACAAGATAGAAAGAAACGCGAACTTATTGAAGCTAGAAATAGATTAGATCAAATGATATATGCTGCTGAAAAAGCTGTTAAAGATTATCCTAATGTTGATTCTAATATTAAATCAGAATTAGAAAATGTAATTAAGGAAGCAAAAGAAGTATTCCAAAAAGAAGAAGATGTGCTAACTATTAATAGAGTTATTGATAAATTACAAAGTACCTTATATAAATTTACATCAAGTGCTTATGCAGCTACTGGTGCTAGTACTGGCTCCTCTTCTAACCCTAATCAAGGACCTTCTACTGAACAAAACTATAAAATAGAAGACTAATATTATAAAATTTATCTTGAATTTTATAAAGGAGGTAGTTTAATACGCTACCTCCTTTTTTGTTTTTTAATCAATTTTTAAATAGATTTTTATTTATATAGTGGATATGCTATATTTTTTTATAATCTTCTTAATACTAAGGTATGTATTGAATTCTTTAAATCTTTTTTTATTGTTATGTTTAAAGAATTACTATCATATATATATCCTATTGGTATTCCTGAAGGTATAGAGTAATATCCGTAGGTTAAAACTGAATAGGGTTTATTTATATTTATGATTTTTTTTTCAAAGGAATATATACCAATCGGTACAAAAACGAGGTTGTTATTTAAATATTTGCTTAATCCCACACAAGTAGTTTCTTTTATAATGGATATTATTTCAAAATCGGAGCTTAAAATATATTTAGCTTTAGATAATTTAGGATAAACTTGAATTATTATTCCAATTAAATTATCTTCATTTATTACTATATCTTTTATTTTTATACCGTTTTCAGAACCTTTATTTATATAAAAATATTCGTTTTCCTTTTGTATAATATCTGCTAATGCAACTATTTTTAAATTATTAATATTAATATCTGAGTTTTTTAGTATATTTGTAAGTTTTAATATGTCGTTATTATAAGCTAATTCACTTAAAATTTTGTTATAATTAAAAGTGAGCAAATTAATTAGTCTATCATTTTGAGAATCATTAGAAATTAATAATATAGAAAACAAATAAAGAGTAAATGAAAAGTAATTCAATTTTATAGCAATTATTTCATAAGCTAAAAAAAATATTAACAAAAGAAGGAAAATATTAAAATTAGTCCTTTTCATATATAGCCTAATTATATTTTAATTTAATAAGAAATTGTTTAATAAAATTATCTAATAAGAAGAGTTGTATTACCGAGTTTAAGTATAGTATTTTTAGGTATATTAGTAGTATTATTTGGTTTTAATTTTTGTAGATTATTTTTAGTTACTATGAAAGTTCCATTTGTTGATCCTAAATCTATTATAAAAAATTGATTATTATTAATACTTATTTTTGCATGTTTTCTAGATACTGTTAAGTCTAAAGGTAGAGCTAAATCATTAGATATATCCCTTCCAATATTTATATCGTACTCAAATTCAAAAGTATTACCTTCATATGGACCTGTTAATATGGTTATTTTTATTCTATTCATAATGATTATTTACAGTTTTGACAATAATTCTATTATCTTCAATATCCATTAGTAATTTGCTTTCTGTTAAATTGGGATTAAGTAGTATTTCCTCAGCTAAAATCGATAATATTTTACTTTGAATAAATCTTTTTATATTTCTTGCACCAAAAGATGGATCAAAAGCATTGTTTAGAATATATTCTTTTAGTTTGTCTGTAAATATTAAACTTCCATTATTTTCCTCTATTTTTTTACTTATTTCATTTAATTCTAATTCTATTATTTTTATAACACTTTCCTTATTTAGTGGTTTAAATACTATTACTTCATCTATTCTATTAAGTATTTCTGGTCTTAAAAATTTTAGAATTTCTGGGATTAATTTTTGTTTTAATTCTTCATTAGTTATATTTGGATTTTCCTTAATTAAATTGAATATAAGATTAGAGCCTATATTAGAAGTCATAATAATAACAGTATCATAAAACACTAGGGTTCTGCCTTTTGAATCTTTTAAATACCCTTCATCAAAAACTTGTAAAAATATATCAAATACTTCAGGATGAGCTTTTTCTATTTCATCTAATAAGATAACAGTATAAGGATTTTTTTTAATAGCTAAAGTTAAAATACCATCTTTTTCATATCCTACATAACCTGGTGGTGCTCCCAATAATTTTGCTACTTCATGCTTCTCTTTAAATTCTGACATATCCAATCTTATAATATCCTCACTGCCTGAAAAAATAGTTTCGGCTAATACTTTTGCAAAATATGTTTTACCTACACCTGTTGGTCCTAAGAATAGAAATACCCCATAAGGACGCTTAGAAATATTTAATCCTGCTTTAGCTATCTTTATTATTTTACTAACTTTTTCTATAGCTTCATCTTGTCCTATTATTTTAGTCTTTAATAACTCTTCTAAGTTAGCTATTTTATTGGTTTCCGATTGATCCATTTTAGAAATTGGGATTCCTGTTTGTTTGCTTATTATTTCTTTTATATCCTCTAATTCTACTATGTTTTTATTTTTTTCAGTTTTAACGTATGTAGCAGCTTCGTCTATTAGATCTATTACCTTATCTGGTAAATTTCTATTAGGTATATATCTTTGGGATAATTTTATTAAATTAAATAGCATTCCTTTATCATATTTAACGTTATGATGTTGTTCAAATGATGGGATTATATTTTCTAAGATTTGTAAAGTCTGTTCTAAGGTGGGTTCATTAATTAGTATTGGTTGAAACCTTCTTTCTAATGCTGGATCTTTTTCTATATATTTATAATATTCTTCAGTAGTAGTAGCTCCTATTATTGTTAATTGTCCTCTTGCTAATGCTGGTTTTAACACATTTGATATAGTATTATCTAACATTATAGTATGTATTTCATCTATAAACAAGATAATATTATAATTATTTTCTAATTGTTTAATTAAATCTTCCAGTTTTTTTTCTAATTCTCCTCTTAAGGATGTTCCTGCTAATATAGAGCTAACTGTTAATTCAATTATTTGTTTATTTTGTAATTCTTTTATTTCATTATTAGCTATTTTGTAAGCTAAGCCTTCTACTATTGCTGTTTTTCCTACTCCAGGCTCTCCTATTAGTATTGGATTATTCTTTGTCTTTTTTAGTAATATTTGGATTAATCGTTGTAATTCTTCTTCCCTTCCTATTATCTTATTTAATTTACCTTCTTTAGCTAATTTTGTTAAATTTCTTCCATGTTTTTCTAAAAATTCAGGAATTGCTTCTGATTTATTTTTTTCTTTTTCTTTAATATCTGTGTTTTCTTTTTTAGATTCTTTAAATAACAATTCTTTTATGTTATTTGTATCAAAATATACTCTTAAAACATCAAAAAAAGAATTGTTATTTTCTAAGAAATTTATAAAATCTTCTAAAGTAGGATCATCTTTTATTTTTAAAAATCTTTTTAATAAGACACTTAAAGAAGGTTCTACATTTGATTTCACATTTAATGAAGAAAATAATAATAAAAAGTTTTTAACATCTTTATTTATTTTAATTATATTTTTTTTATCAAGTTCTAACAGAATATCTATACTCGTTATTGATATAGCTTTTTGTTCTGTATATTCTTTGTATATATTTTCTATTAAACTTTTTAGTTTTATATTTTGTAAATCTCTAATTATTGTCATTATTTTTATAATTCATTTTTTATTTTTTTATTTTTATTTTATAATTTTAGTAGGGTATAATTCCTAGAATGCTAAATAAAAAACCTATGAATATTGAGATAATTATAATTGCTAACCATAGAAATCTAAAATAAGACCTATAAACTTTGCCATCTTCTGTTTTAATTTCTATTACTTCAAAAAATGGAGCATAATGTCTTCTATAATATCCTTTCATTTGTACTTTTTTACCTATTAAATTATTAGTTATAAAGAAGCCATATACCATTTCTGCTACTTGAAAACCTATTCTATAATCTACATATATAAAACCTGTTTCATCTTTTAGGGTTATATCCTCACTTAAAATATATCCTGCTATCCCTCTCCCCATTATTTGCCCATTTAATATTGAAGGAATACTTCTTATTATTGATACTTTTGTTTTTTGCAATAAATCAATTATTTTATATTCTTTAAACTGTTTTAATGGATTATAAGTGTAAAACCATTTAATTAATCCTCCTAATCCCGCTAATAATAATGGATAACCGATTATATTTGATCCATTTCCTGTTAAACCACTTACTATTATTCCTATAAATATACCTGTGATTAAGCCTGTTAAAGGTAAGTACTGAAAGAATAGATCTATAATGAATTCGTCCCATAATGATCCTTTAAATAAATCTAAAGAATTATCATCTTTTTCAGAAGGCAATGAAGTTGGTATATTTATGTAAAAAGGTAGATTATGCTCTTTAGCTATTTGCTGTAGATTTTTTATTCTCTTAGCTACTAAAGGGTGTGTTGAGTTTAATTCGATTAATGTAGCCCAAGGATTAAATAGGTCCCATGCTAAAGTTTTTGCTATTACATCGTAATTATTTAAAGCAGTATCTGTTATTATTTCTATAGTATTTTCGATTACTAAACTATTTGATTTTAAATTGGATTTATTTAAATTAATATTACTATTAAGTAATGCTAATCTAAGGTTTTTAGCTTGTTTATTGTCCATTAGCCCTAATACTTTAAAGGGTGTTGATCTTATGTTTGTATTCTGTGTTTCATTTTCTTTGGTATCTAATACTCCATAAGCTACTTTTATTAATGCTGTTGCTAAGGAGTTTGGATTCATTGTAGTTATTGCACTAAATTTATCTGCATAATATTCCCTTAATCTTGATAAATATAAAACAATATATTCGCTAATTATGTAAGTTAAGTAAGCTATTAAAGCTATTAGTAATAGTTGTCCGCCACTTCTTCTATTATCTCTTGAAGATGCTAATCTATAAGCAGCTCTGTATATAATATAAAGTATAAATGGAATAAAACTTGCTAATGTCATAAAAACAAAGTCCCAATGGAATATATGTCCTATTTCATGTGCTACTACTGATTTAACTTCATCTTCATTTAGAATTTCCAATAATCCTCTTGAAAAAACTATTCTTGCATTAGATGGAAAATTCCCATATGTAAATGCTTCTGGTGTAAAATCATCTATTATTCCTATTTTAGGTAATTTAGTTCCTCGTTTTTGAAATTCTTGAGTTATAAAATTTTGCAAATATTGTGGTAATTCGTTTATATTTACCCATTTTAAGTTATACATGAATTTTAAAGTGAAATCCATTATAAATGGGGATATAAAAAATTGGATGATGGAAAATACAAAAGTAAAAAGAACAGCAAATGATACAGCACTTAATCCATCTAATCCTCCTACACTAAAAAATAAAAAAGATATTATAAATACAATAAAGTACATAAAAATAAGTAATGAAGTAGATATCAATGCAAACATAATTTATTTTTTTATACCTCCACTGTGTTATTTTAATTTCATTGGGTTTTAATTTTTTAATTCTTAAGCTTTAATATTGACATTTATAGGGATAGGGTTTTTCATACACCATACAGCAGGGCATAGATTAACTGCTGCTTCTTTAGCAGCTTCTATTTTAGACATATCTTCATCGCTTTCTATTTCTATTTCAAATTCTATTCCTTTAGTTACTGGTTCATTACCTAAGTTTAGTGGAATAGATAAATTAATCTTATTTTTGACAATTAGTTTTAGTTTTTTGATATTTAAGTTCATTTGGCTACAAACTATAGCAAAAGTGGATAGGAAACAGCTTCCTAAGCCCATTAAACAATATTGTATAGGATTAGGAGCTAAACCTTTACCTCCTAAACTTGGGATTTGATCTATATAAAATGTAGTACTTTGATTATTTGAATAATTTAAGGTACATGACATTTGAGGTAGCTCTTCATTGAAGTTCCAATTTACTTCCACCTTTAGATCTTTTTCTAATAATGTTTTATCATTTTTTGCTTGTTCTATAAATTTACTTAATTCAATTTGATTTATATTCTTCATTATTTATAACCTCCTGGTTAGTTTATTTCATAAAGTAAATCATGTATATTTTCCTATATATTAATTTATTTTTTGTAATTTAAAATCCTTTATATTTTTTTTACTTTTTTTAAATTTTTGGTTTTAATTTTGAAAGGATTTTGAAAATGAATATATAATTAATAAATGTGATATGATAGTAAATTCTCCTAATATACAGTTAAAAATAAGTCCGAATTTAAAATATATTGCTATACTTCATAGTAATAGTCTATTATTATATAGAGAAAGAACTTTTTTATTTGAAAAATTAATTAAGGGTTTAGACTTAAAATTATTAGCAGTTTCAGATAACGGAAATATATTAATTCAGACTCAAACTGATTTGTTATTAATTGACTTAAATCAGCAAGAAATCGTTTTAAATGCTAAATTTAAGGAAGGTGGTATTTTATCTGATTTTAACTTGCTTAATAAAAAAGTATTCTTTTATAGAAAAACTCCAGATAAATCGTTTTTAAATATTTTAGCTAAAAAAGAAGTTTATATTCATGAATTGGGGATGCTTAATTTGGAAAATTTTAAAGAAGAAATATTCTTTTCCAAAAAAATAGAATCTAATGAAAGTATAAATTTTAAATTATCTCCTTTTGCTAATTATATTCTCATTAAAGATAAAAATCTAATAGAAAAAATTAATTTAAATACTTACAAGGTAGAATTATCTTATGAATTAGGAGATATTCAGATAATAGATTATTTTGTAAATAATTCGGGTGATATGCTTTTTTATCTTAAAGATAAAGAAAAAGAAGCTTTTTATTTTATTTCTAACACTAATAAATTTATAATAAAATTACCTGATGAGGCTAAAGACAATATTATTATTTCTTTTAATCCTAATAAAATTGTTGTAAGACTTAAAAACTATCCTCAGATTTTTATTTTAAATAAATTAGGAAATATTGAGTTAAAGTTTTTACTTAATGATATTGAGAATTTAAATTACCCTATGTGGGCTATCTTGTTTCCTACTTATGAAGATATTATAACTTTATATTTAAGACAGCTTAAATTACCTTTAGATATTTTTTACTTTACTTATGAGAATTTTAAAGTAGAAGTTACAAGATGGAAAGCTACCGAATTCAAAAAAGCAAAAGTTGAAGATCGATTAACTTATCTAATTGAGGAATCTATTAAAGAAAGAGAGCAAATGATAGAACAAAGAAACAAAGGTATTGAAAAATTAGAAAAGGAAATTTTAAAGCAAGAAAACATAGAAGAAAAGGAAGATAAGGGTGAGTATAAAAAAGAATCAGAGAAAATAAAAGAGAAAGTAGTAATTGATAGTGAAAAATTATTAAAATTAACTTTAGAATCTACTGAATCTAATCCTACCAATGTAGATACCTCTAAATTAATGGAATTACTAAAAAGTGATGAAGCTAGTGAGGAAGATGAAAATAAAACTGAAAAGGTAAATGAAAATATTGAAAATATTAAAATAAATAATGAAATTAATGAAGAAAAGGAAAATAAAAAAGTAGAAGAACTAAGGAAAAAAATAGTATCTGAAGATGAATTAATAAGGAAAGCTTTAGATGAAACTAAAGAGCAAGCAAAAAATATCACTTATGATACTTCTAAATTAATTAAGTTTTTAGAAGAAAGTGAAGAAGAAGATAATAAGGAAATTAAAGTTGATAATGAACCACAAACTATAAGTTTTGACAAACAAATAAAAGAACCTAAATTAAAAATAGATTTTAATAAGATTTTAGATGCTAAGGAAGATTCTTTAAAGGCATCAAAAAAAATAGAGATTAATAAGATTTTAGATGAAGAAAAGAAAGAAGTATTAAAAATAGAGGATTCATCCATTAAAGTATCTAAGGAATCTCCTAAAAAAATGATAATAGAAGAATTTGATAAATTATTAGAAACTGTTGAAACTAAAATAGAAAAAACACAAAAAAAGGATAAAGAGAATATAAAAGAGAGCTTTATTAAAACTGAAACTATTAAAAGTGAAACAGGCTTAGAAATAGAGATAAAGAAACAATTATCTCCTGAAGATATCAAAAAAATAGTTAAAGAAAAAGAGGAACTACTAAAACAAATTAACGAACTTAATTTCCTTAAAAGTATAGGAGATATAGATGAGCAAGAATATAATCAAAAAATAAATGAGATAAAAAAACGTTTGGAAGAAATTAAAAAACTATTAGAAGCTAATAAATGATGAAGATAAAAAATAAGTATCTTAAGGTATCTTAATTATCTTAAGTAATTGAGTAAAAGAAATCTTTAATAATCGGTAAATAGGTATCATAATCTTTGGGGTTATATAAAAAGTTTTTTAATTCTTGAAGTGTTCCTTTAAATAAAACTTCTCCTTTATAAATAAATATTATATAATCTGAGATATTTAAAGCACTATTAACATCATGCGAAACTATTATATTAGTTATATTAAAATTTTTGTTAATATTTAGTATTAGCTTATCAATAGAGTTAGATATTATGGGATCTAAACCACTTGTGGGTTCATCGTAAAATACTATTTCTGGATTTGATATAATAGCTCTTGCAAAAGCTACTCTCTTTTGCATACCTCCACTTAAGGAATTAGGATAGTATTTTTCTACTCCTTTCAAATCCAGTTTTTCTAGTATTTGGATAGCTTTTTCAAGATAAGTTTTATAATTCTTTTTAAAGTCATATTTGTTTCTTATTTTTAAAGGAAGGAGTATATTATCTAATACTGTTAAATAATCAATAAGAGCACTATATTGGAAAACAAATCCAATTTTTTTCCTTATTTCATATAAATCATTTATATTTGATATGTCTTTATTTAGTATTTTGATATTTCCAGAAGTTGGAAAAATTAAGCCTGCTGATATTTTTAAAATAGTGGTTTTTCCTGAGCCACTTGGACCCATTATAAACGTATTACTACCTCTTTTTACTTTAAAAGATATATCCTTTAAAATTTCTTTGTCTTCTATTTTTAGACTAACTTTACTAAACTCTAATACAAATTGGTTATTTAGATCATTTTTTTGACTCATATATTAATTTTTATTTATTTCTTTTATTTTCCCTTCATTTATATTTTTTAGTTAAAGGTTTTTTTTATTTTGTGTAAAAATGTATATTATAGAAGGTTTATATTATGAATAAATCATATGTTTTATTTAACTTATTATTTTTAAAAATAGGAATTACTTTATTATTTTTTATTATTTTTGTATTTTCTACTTCAATCCTTGTTTTAGCTAATCTTTTTTTAAATTTAAAATTAAAATTATTAGAAAATCAAGTCTTAACTTACCAGCAAGCTAATTATTATTATATCCCATTTATTCAAGCCAAAAAGGGATTTAATTCTCAAGAAAGGATAATTTTTAGTGTAAAAAATTTAAAAAATAATGGAGAAACTTATATAAGTGAATATACTATTAATACTTTTATATCTCAAAATTTTAAGCAGGATGCTTTGAATTTAATTAATAATTTTTTACTTAAAGGTTTTAAAGTTATTTTTGTTATGAAATCCAATTATGAATTAATTTATTCCCCTGAAATAATTTATTTTTATGAGAATTTACCTGATTATGAAAAAAATAAAAATCTTGTTCAAGATTTAAAGAATAATGAATATTTTCTAAATATTGCTAAAAATAGTATTACTTGGATGAAACCTTTAAATGATGGTGAATTAATCTCAGAATATCAAGATGGATACGTTAAGTTTAACATAAAAGTAAATTATAATTTTATTGGTTATAAAACTATTGATTTAAATAAAAGATTAGCTAAATTAAATACAATGTTATATAAAGCTGAGGGTAGGGTTTTATCAGTAAATTCTAATTTAAATTTATTTAATGGTTTGGAATTAGTAGATTCGCAGATAAATTCTTTTGAATATTACGAAAAGGATACACATATTCCTGTATTGCTACAAAGGGAATTAAAAATGAAATTTAATATAATTGATGATAATTTTAGAAAAGAGTATTATAAAAATACTGGTAGTAAGTACTTTCAATTTGAATTATTAAGAACTTTGATGCTAGTTAGTAAGTAGGAAACTTAGAGTAATTATAAGAAAGAATATAAAAAGTACAGTTACTAAGAGGGGAAAGGGAGAGATGGAATATGAAATATTTAGAGTAATTATAAGAAAGAATATAAAAAGTACAGTTACTAGGAAGGGAAAGGGAGAGATGGAGTATGAAGGATATAATAGTAGTGGGCGGAGGCTTAGCAGGATTAATGGCTACTTTAAGATTAGGAGAAAAAGGATATAGAATAAAATTATTTTCTATAGTACCTGTAAAAAGGTCTCATAGTGTTTGTGCACAAGGTGGGATAAATGCTGCTATTAATGCTAAAGGAGAAGGAGATAGTCCTTGGTTACATTTTTATGAAACTATATATGGTGGTGATTTTTTAGCAAATCAGGTACCTGTTTTGGGGATGGCTGAATTAGCTCCCAAAATTGTTTATTTATTTGATAGAATGGGGGTTCCTTTTAATAGGACACCTGAAGGAACTATAGATTTTAGGAGATTTGGTGGTACTTTATTTCATAGAACAGCCTTTGCAGGAGCTACTACTGGTCAGCAATTACTTTATGCTCTTGATGAACAAGTTAGAAAATTAGAGGTAGATCAAAAAGTTGTTAAATATGAACCTTATCAGCTAATGAAATTAATAATATCAGATGATGGAGTTTGTAGGGGAGTAGTTGTAATGAATTTGTATACTGGAGAAATTGAAGCTCATATAGCAGATGCTGTGATATTAGCTACTGGTGGGTTAGGTTATATTTTTAAAGAAAATACAAACAGTATAATAAATACTGGTTCTGCGGGTTCTATTGCTTATCAGCAGGGTGCGTATTTTGCTAATCCTGAGTTTATACAGGTTCATCCTACTGCCATGAAAGGTTATGACAAGAACAGATTAATTTCAGAAAGTGTTAGAGGAGAAGGTGGTAGGGTTTGGGCTTATGATGCTAATGGTAGAAAAGTTTATTTTTTAGAAGAATGGTATCCTGGATATGGTAATCTTGTTCCAAGGGATATTGCTTCTCGGGCTATTTTTAAAGCTGTTCATGAGTTAGGGTATCATACTGCTGAAGGTGAGCCTATGGTTTATTTAGATATAACTGAATTAGTTAAACAAAAGGGTAGGGATTATGTTAAGTCTAAGTTAGGGGGAGTTTTAGAAATTTATGAAAAATTTACTGGAGTTGATCCTTATACTAATCCTATGAAAATATTTCCTGCAGTACATTATTCTATGGGAGGATTATGGGTAGATTATAATCAAATGACTAATATACCAGGGTTATTTGCTATAGGTGAGCAAGATTACGAATATCATGGAGCTAATAGGTTAGGAGCTAATTCCTTACTTTCTTGTTTATATGCAGGTTATATTATGCCTAATATTATTGATAATTATGTAAAACAAGTAAGCAAGGATTACGATGAACAAAAATTAATTAAAAGGTATGTAGATGAGGTTAAGGATGAATTAAATAAGATTAGAAACTTAAGAGGAAATATAAATCCTTATAAATTAGCTGATGAATTTAGGACTGTTATGAGTAAATACGTAACTGTTATAAGGAATCATGAAGGTTTAGTTTATGCTTATAATTTTGTAAAAGAGGCCTTAAATCGTTATAATGATATAAATATATATGATAGTGAAAATTATTATGCTAATACTACTGTATCTTATGTAAAGCAATTAAAAGATATGATGATTTTAGCATTAGCTATAATTAAAGGGGCATTAGAAAGAAAGGAATCAAGAGGTGCACACTATAGAACTGATTATGAAAAGCGTGACGATGATAATTATCTTAAAACTACTAAAGCTAAATTTAATCCTAATACTTTGGAACCTGAGATATCTTATGAAGATGTAGATACAAGATTAATTCCTCCTCAAGAAAGGGAATATAAATCCAGTCATAAAGAGAAAATAGCAAAAGCTTTAAAACTTTATGAACAAGCTAAGCCTATTATTGAAAAACTGGATATTTATGCTAACTTCGTTTAATGAAAAACTGCTTTTATAGTTATATAATTGAAATACCATTTAAAAATTAAAATTAAGTATGATAGTAGAATTTACATTGTTTATTAAATATTTTGTAATGTTTATTTTATTGTTGGATTTTATATTTAATTTATTTTTTTGTTTAAAAAATAGGTTATTTATTTTTTTAATTTTTAAATTTATTTTATTTACTTTAAGTGTTTTAGTTTTTAATAATGAGTTGATGTTAATCTTATTGTTGTTGGTTAATTTAGGGTTAAGTATGTTGATGGGATTTGCTTTTCAGCTTGAGTATAGATATTTTTTTACAAAATATTATAAGTTAAATACTTTTGATGCTACGAAATTTTTAGGGGTTTATGAAGAAGTTTCTATTAGTAAATTTATAGATGAGTTAGTGGAAGCGGTTTTTGAGTTAAGTGCTAAGAAAATAGGGGCTCTTATTGTTATAGAAAGAAAAGTTTCTTTGGATTATTATATTTCAAATGGTTATTCTTTGATATCAGAGGTATCTTTAATAGTATTGGAAAGTATTTTTAATATGAATAGTTTATTACATGATGGAGCAGTTATTATAAGGGATTATAAGATAGTTGCAGTAAAATGTTTTTTACCTATGGATACATCAAATAATATTGATTTCTCATTAGGGGCTAGACATAGAGCTGCTATTGGGATAACTCAAAATACTGATGCCATTGCTATTGTTGTTTCTGCTACCAATGGGTATGTATCTTATGCTGTTGATGGTAAAATGTTTTATAATATAGATAATCAAAAGCTTACTCAATATTTACAAAGAGATTTAATACATAATAAAATTAATTTTAATAAATTACATAGATTAGCAAATAAAAAATAATTTTGAAAAAAATAGTTAAAAAAATAAAAGGATTGTTAAAAGTTAAATAGAATAATAATAATAAGTTGATTAAGTTAAAAGGGGGATAATAGTAGATGGCAAGGAAAAAAAAGCAAAAATTAGTATCTTCAACAGGAATAGCACATATTCATTCTACTTTTAATAATACGATAGTAACTATAACAGATGAGAATGGTAATACTATAAGTTGGGCTAGTGGAGGTACTGTTGGATATAAGGGTTCTAGGAAAAGTACTCCTTTTGCAGCTCAGTTAGCAGCAAAACAGGCAGCAGAAAAAGCTATAAATGCAGGTTTAAGAGAAGTTAAAGTTATAGTTAAAGGACCTGGTATGGGAAGAGAAGCTGCTATTAGAGCTCTTAAGGCTGCAGGGCTTGAAATTAGTGATATTAAGGACGCTACTCCTATACCTCATAATGGTTGTAGACCTCCTTCAAGAAGAAGAGTCTAAAACTTTTTAGGAGTATTAAAAATAAATAAATATAAGGTTAAGTAGCTAAAAAATAATTTTATGATATTTTATATTATTCCCGCTTATAGCAAGAGAAGCGGAATATAAATTTCTCTTGCTTCTATTTAGAAACGAAAGGGTATTATGGGTAGATATATAGGACCAGTTTGTAAATTATGTAGAAGAGAAGGAATTAAATTATATCTTAAAGGAGAAAAATGTTATACTGAAAAATGTCCTTTAGAAAAGAGGAATTATCCACCAGGACAACATGGATTTGTTAAAAGGAGACCTAAATTAACTACTTACGGATTAAGATTAAGAGAAAAACAAAAGGTTAGAAGGATATATTGGGTTAGTGAGAAGATGTTTAGAAAATATTTTGCAGAAGCTAAAAGATTAGCAAGATTAGGTAAGGGATTTACAGGACCTAATCTAATGAGGATTTTAGAAAAAAGATTAGATAATGTAATATATAGAGCTAATTTAGCTGTTTCCAGATTACAAGCAAGACAATTAATTGTTCATAATTTTGTAAAAGTTAATAATACAAAAGTGGATATACCTTCTTATTTGGTTAAAGTTGGAGATGTTATTCAATTAGAGCCTAAAGCTTTAAATGTTATAAAACCTTATTTAGAAAATTCTAATAAACTAAATGTTCCTTCTTGGCTAAATGTTAATTTTGATAATTTAACTATTAAAATTGTAAGAGAACCAGAGAGAAGTGATATTGAATATCCAATTGAAGATAATTTAATAGTAGAGTTTTATTCTAGATAATTTCATAATTATTATTATTATTTTTTATTAGGGTAAGGAGGTTTTAGAGGATGTTAATTATGAATGAAGATATAAAAGCAGGTACTTTAGTATTAGAACCTACGTATGGTAGATTTTTAATAGAGAATTTACCTAGAGGAATGGGAATAACATTAGGAAATACTTTAAGAAGAATTTTATTATCTTATATACCTGGTGCTGCTATTTTTTATGTTAAGTTTTCTAATGTTGTTCATGAGTATGAACCTATTGAAGGGATAAAAGAGGATCCTATAGATATTATTCTAAATCTTAAAGGTGTTAGATTTAGATATGATAATAAGGAGCCATTTGTTAAGGTATTTTTAAGTGTAAGAGGTCCTGCTCAGGTTTTGGCTAAAGATATAAAATGTCCTGAAAGAGTAAGTGTTATTAATAGGGATCATTATATAGCTACTATTACTACTAATACTACATTAGAATTTGAAGCTGGGGTTATGGTAGGAATTGGCTATGTGCCTGCTGAGGATCATATTTTCCCTCCTGAAATTCCTGCTACTATCGGATATATTAAAGTGGATAGTATATTTTCTCCCATTGTTCAAGTTAATTATTATACGGAACCTGAAAGAAAAGGAGAAAAAATTACTTCAGAAAAATTATACTTAGAAATTTGGACTGATGGTAGTATTACTCCTAAAGAAGCTCTTTCTAAAGCTTTATTTATTGTTAAAGATTATAATGATAAACTTATTAGTGAATATGCTGTTTCTCAGGAGTTAATTACTAATATCCCTGTTTCTTCGAAATCTAATATAAATATAAGTAATTTAACTTTAAAAGATTTAAATTTATCTTCTAGAGCTTTAAATGCTTTAAAAAGAATTGGTATTAATACTCTTGAAGAATTATTGAATTATTCAGAAGATGACTTATTAACTGTTAGAAATTTAGGAGGTAAATCATTAGAAGAAATAAAAGAAAAATTAAAAGAACTTGGGTTATCTCTTAAAAAAGTATAAAATTTATTAAAAAAAATACTATACTAAATAAAGAATTAGAATAACTGAAAATTGAAACTTAAAAATATTTTAGTTGATAAGTAATAAAGAAAGGGATGTTATTATTTCATAAAAATGTATTTTTTTGTTTTGAAAATGAAGAAATTTGTTTTTTAGAGGGGGTATAAGATAATGCTTTCTTTTCAAAAAAGATCATTTATAAATCTGATTGTTTTTTTTGTTATTATTTTACTTATTATTATTTTATTTGATAATTCAGTATTAGCTAATTCTTATGTAGATTTGTATAATAAGGAAGTTTTTTCTAATGTTTCAGTAAATTCTAAAAAACAGGTATTAATTCCTGAAAGTTCTAGTATAAATATAAAGGATTTTTTAGTAAAAGCTAAAAAGCAGGAAGGTTTATTAAATGTTTATAGTTATAATAATCAATTTTTTATTGAATTGCCTAAGGATAAATTAAATAAATTATTTTATTCCTATTTATCAGTTTCAAAGGGTATTAGTGTTTATCCTTTTTTGGGTGGGTTAACTTTACCTATTTTTAATTATGATTATTCTGTTGCTGTTTATTTTGATATAGATAAAAATATGGAATTAAAAGATAATTCTTCAGTTAAACTTTACTTAAAATTGAAGAACTTAAAATATAGAAATGATTCTTTAAATACCTGGGCTGATAAATTATTACAAAAATCTTATTCTGATTCTTTAATTTCTGTTATTAATTCTATATATTATGATGAGAAATTTTATATAAATGCTGATAATTTCTTAAATATTAATTTTTTGCCTTTTTCTAAGGAATTTTCTAAAACTATGGTTATTAAACCTTTTAAAATAGAAAATATTTCTTCTTTCCCTAAGAACATCAATGTAAAAATTTCATATACTATTGATTTTAATAATCCATTAATTTATAATTATTTAAATAATTTAGAAGGTAATATAGTGGAATTAAATTGGGGGATATTTGTCAATGATAATAAAGATTATCAAAGAAGAGAGTATGATAAGAGAGTAGGTTATTTTGCTACTACTTATGCTGATGTTTCTGAATTAAAAGGAGATGATGGATATAGAACTATTAAAAGATATATTAATAGATGGGATCTTTCAAATGGAAAAAAAATAACATATTATATAGAAAATACTTTTCCTAATGAATATAGAGAAGTAGTAAAAGAAGGGATACTGGAATGGAATAAAGCTTTTAATAAAATAGGTTTTAATGATCCTATTGAAGTTAAGATTCAGGAAGATAACGCTTTATGGGAGCCTGAGGATATAAGATATACTACTATAAGATATCAAGATAATAGTATGAGTGCTTTTGCAATTGGACCTTCAATTGTTGATCCTATTACAGGTGAGATTGTTGATGCTGATATTGTTTTTTATGCCCCTATGCTTAGAATTATCAATTCTTATTATGACCTAAGTTGGGAAGTTTTTGCTAATGATGCTTTAAAAGCTCAATATGATCCGTTTTATAAGTTTTATTATGATTTATTCTATTTTAGAAAAATTTCGAGTATAAATGATCTTATCGAAGAATTAAGTAATTTTTTAAATAATTTAAGTAATTTAAAGAATGATGAAATTTATAGGGATACTTGTTTTTATGCTTTAGAAAAAACTCAAGATTCTATCATAGCATTTGCTGCTATTGCTATTGATAATCCTGTTAAGTATTCTAATTTAAAAGATAAATTAGTAAAAGATTATGTTAAGGATATAATTATCCATGAGGTAGGGCATACTTTGGGCTTAAGGCATAATTTTAAGGCTTCTTCTTTTGTAAATGAAAAACAATTGTTAGATTCTAATTATACTTCTAAAAATGGGATTTGTTATTCTTGTATGGACTATAATCCAGCTAATTTACATTTTATAAATAATAGACCTTATTATACTAATGATATATTTATGACTACTATAGGTTATTATGATTATTTAGCAATAGAATATGGTTATAAGAATGCTGATAAAAAAGAATTAGAAAAAGTAGCTCAAGAAGCTGGTAAATATTATGGGCCTGATGAAGATTTATTTTCTTTAGATCCTAATATTAGGAAATTTGATTTATCTTCTGATCCTTTAAATTGGACTCATCAAAATTCTTTAATTAATAAGTATATTTTAGATAATTCTGTTTATAAATTATCAAAAGCAGGTAAATCATATGATTTGATTTATTTAGCTAATTATAATGCTATTAATAGAATTTTAACAACTAAATTTGAAAATTTAATTTATTATAATTTTGGGAAACATATTAGTAGGAGTTTTGTTAATGATGTAGATTATCCTCCTGTTAGTTATATTGATCTAAAAGATGTTTATAAGATTAATAATATTATCTTAAAAGATATAGTTTCTAAGAATTTATTAATAAATGAAAATGTAATAAAAAATTCTATTTTATTAGGGGATTATGAATGGGGAAGTAGATCAGTCTTTACTAAAACTATATTAGGTAATGCTTATCTAATTGATAGAGTCTATAGATTATTATCTATGTTGGTATTAGTTTTACCTAATCCTTATTTAACTGAGAGAGAATATTATGAAAACAATAATATTTTAAGAAAAAATTTATATAGTTTATATTATGCTATATTTACTGATTTTAAAGGAGATAAAAAAATTGACTTAATTAGGAAACAAAACATAGAAGATTTTATATATTTATTAGTTTTATTAAGTGAATATAATACTAAGCAAGTGGGAACTGGTTTTGCTTTAAATATGTCTGTTTTATCATCTTCAATTTTTAGAGACTCTATTTTTGATATAATTTCTAAGGTAGAAGAAAAATTAGATCAAGTAATTAATGATAAGAAATCGTTAAATGAGAATAAGATTTTTGCAAAGAGATTAAAGAAATATTTAGATTTAGCTTTTAGTAATGATGAAATGAAGAAATAAATAACTAAAAAATAGTTATACAAAAAAAGGAGGATATTATGAGTGAATTATTAAGGATAGATGAGTTATCTACTATAATAAAGCAGCAAATTGAGAAAAATAAGGATTTATTATTAGAGCAGCAAGAAATAGGGACTGTTATACAGATTGGTGATAATGTTGCTCAAATTTATGGACTAAAATCTGTTAAATATGGTGAGATTGTTGATTTTGGGAATGATAGATATGGTTTAGCATTTGATCTACAGGAAGAAAGTGTTGGAGTTATATTATTAGGTTCTTATAGTGATATACATGAAGGGGATATTGTTAAGAAAACTAATAGGGTATTAGAGATAGGTTGTGGAGAAGGATTAATTGGTAGGGTAGTGGATCCATTAGCAAGACCTTTAGATAATGAAGGTGAGTTAAAATTAGAAGCTACAAGACCGTTAGAAGCTTTAGCACCTGGGGTTATTGACAGACAGCCTGTTAATGAGCCTTTATATACTGGTTTAAAAGCTATTGATATGTTAATACCTATTGGTAAAGGGCAAAGGGAATTAATAATTGGTGATAGACAAACAGGGAAATCTTCTTTAGTCATAGATACTATTATTAATCAAAAAGGAAAAGATGTTATTTGTATATATGTTTCAATAGGTCAGAAGGCTTCCTATGTTTCTTATGTAGTTCAGGAATTAGAAAAATATGGTGCAATGGATTATACAATAGTTGTATCTACTACTTCTACAGATGCTCCTTCTTTACTTTATATTGCTCCTTATGCTGGGTGTGCAATGGGAGAATATTTTATGTATAAAGGAAAGCATGTTTTAATTGTTTATGATGACTTAAGTAAACATGCTAAAGCTTATAGAGAAATAGCGTTGTTATTAAGAAGACCTCCTGGTAGAGAAGCTTATCCTGGTGATGTTTTTTATTTACATTCTAGGTTATTAGAACGTGCAGCTAAATTAAGTGATGAGTTAGGTGGAGGTAGTTTAACTGCTTTACCTATTATTGAGACTCAATTAGGTGATGTTTCTGCTTATATACCTACTAATGTTATTTCTATTACAGATGGTCAGATTTATTTAGATAATAATTTATTTAATAGAGGATTTAGGCCTGCTATAGATGTAGGTTTATCAGTTTCACGAGTTGGTGGTGCTGCACAGATTAAAGCAACTAAGCAAGTAGCAGGACAATTAAAACTTGATTTAGCTATGTTTAGAGAATTAGAAGCTTTTACTAAGTTTGCTTCTGAGTTAGACGAAGCTACCCAAAAACAAATAAGAAGAGGACAAGCTCTTATGGAACTATTAAAGCAGGATCTTCATCAAGTTATGCCTATTGAAGAGCAAATATTATCTATTTTTGTTGGTACTAAGGGATTCTTAGATGATTTACCTTTAAATCTTATTAAAGAATTTGAAAAAGAATGGATAGATTATTGTAAAGCTAATAAAAAACATATTATAAAAGAAATAATTGATAAAAAAGAGTTATCTAAGGAATCTTTAGCTGAATTAGAAGAGACTGCTACTTCATTTAAACAAAAATTCTTATTATCCAGAAAAGAGGCTACAGGAGTTAGTGTTAGTATTAATTAATTTTTTGTAGAAATAAGATATTTATTAAAAATAATTAGTTAATGCTAAGTTAATATGAAAAAGAGAATTTGTTTATTGGGAAGTACTGGATCTATTGGGATACAAACAGTTCAGGTTATTTCTGAATTTTTAGATAAATTAGAATTAGTTTCTATTGCAAGTTATGGGAAAAATATTAATATTGTTTTAGATCAAATAAATAAGTTTAATATAAAAAAAGTAGCTATATTTAATGAGCAAGATGCTTTAAAATTAAGAGAAATGGTTGGTAATGAAGTAAAGGTTTTATCGGGGATAGAAGGTTTAATTGAGTTAGTAGTTGATGAAGATGTAGATATAGTAGTTAGCGCAATAGTGGGGTTTACAGGATTAATTCCTACTTATGAAGCTGCAAAAAAGTTAAAAAGAATAGCTTTAGTTAACAAAGAATCAATGGTTGTTGGTGGGCATCTTTTTAGACCTTATTTAAATAATATTATTCCAGTAGATAGTGAGCATAGTGCTATTTTTCAGACTTTGGAAGGTAATAGAGATTATTTAAAAGAGATTATATTAACTGCTTCTGGAGGACCATTTCTTAATTTACCTTATGAAAAGTGGGAGGATATTACTTTAAATGATGCTTTAAAGCATCCAGTATGGAGGATGGGGGCAAAAATAACTATTGATAGTGCTACTTTAATGAATAAAGCACTTGAAATTATTGAAGCTTATTTTCTATTTAATATTGATCATCATAATATAAAAGTTCTTATTCATCCTCAAAGTATTGTGCATTCTTTTATTGTTTTAAAAGATGGTTCTTATTTAGCTCAGCTAAGTTTACCTGATATGAGGTTGCCTATTTTATATAGTTTAAGCTATCCTCAAAGATGGGAAAATAATTTTCCTAAATTGGATTTAGCTAAGATAGGAAGTTTAACATTTCAAGAAGTTCCTTCTAAGTTTAGGGCAATCAATTTAGCTTATAGTGTATTATCAAAAGGAGGAGTTTATCCAGCTATATTTAATGCTGCTAATGAAGAGGCTGTTAAGTTATTCTTAGAACAAAAAATTAAATTTATAGATATAGTTAAGTTAATTGAGGATGTTTTATCAATATTCTCTGATAAAAATATTGATAATCCAACTATAGATGAATTGAAATATTATGACAATTGGGCTAGAAATAATGTAATTAATTTAGCTGTGAAATCCAAGATTTTTTATTCCTAAGAGCTTTTATTTTGATTTTATATTTATTATTTTTTATATTTTAAAATTGTATTTTTAATTATATTTTCTAAGGGGGTTAAGGTTAATGAGTATTATTAGGGTTAGGTTTGCTCCTTCTCCTACAGGGTATTTACATATAGGTGGTGCTAGAACTGCTTTATTTAATTACTTATTTGCTCGTAAAAATAATGGAAAGTTTATATTAAGAATAGAGGATACTGATTTTGAAAGATCTAAAAGAGAGTATGAGGATGTTATAATAAGGGATTTAAAGTGGCTAAATATGGAGTGGGATGAAGGACCTGATGTTGGTGGTGATTATGGACCTTACAGGCAATCTGAAAGGTTGGAAATATATAAAGATTATGCGGATAAATTAATAAAAGAAGGTAAAGCTTATTATTGTTATTGTACAGAAGAAGAATTAGAAATTCAAAGACAATTACAATTAAAGGAGAAGAAACCACCAATTTACGATAGAAGATGCTTAAACTTAACTACTAAGAAAAAACAAGAATATGAATTACAAGGCAGAAAACCTTCGGTTAGATTTTTAGTACCTTATAAGCAATTAGAATTTCAAGATTTAATACATGGCAGATTATCGATTGATACAAAATTGGTTTCTGATCCGATAATATTAAAGAGTAATGGAGTTCCTACTTATAATTTTGGGGTGGTTATTGATGATCATTTAATGGAAATAACTCATGTAATAAGGGGAGATGAACATTTAGATAATACTTATAGGCAGTTATTAATATATGAGGCTTTATCTTGGAATCCACCATTTTATGGACATATTCCAATGATATTAGCCCCTGATAGATCTAAATTATCTAAAAGACATGGGGCTACATCTGTTGAAGAATTAAGAAAATTGGGATTTATTAATAAAGCTGTTGTTAATTATATTGCTTTATTAGGTTGGTCTCCTAAAGATAATACTGAAATAATGTCTATAAATGAGATTATAGAGAAGTTTGATTTAAGTGGGGTTTTGGATCATCCTGCTGTTTATGATATTGAAAAAATGAAATATTTTAATCATTATTATATCGCTAATATTTTACAAAATACAGAAATTTTACAAGCTTTAAAAGAATTAGAAAAATTAAATGAATTAGAATATAATTTACAAGATAATTTAAAATTAAAGGTTATAGAATTAGAGAAAAATAGGATTTATCTATTAACAGATTTCTTTGAGTTATTTAATATTATTCAATATGATCCAATATTTAGCGATGATATTTTAAATGAATTAAATAATTTTGATAAAAATATTTTTGAAATAGTTATAAATTCTTTAAATGAGTTTGATAATTATGATGATATTGAAAAAATAAAGAGTTATTTAAGGGATGTAGCTAAGAAAAATAATTTAAAACCTGGTAGTATTTATAAATTAATTAGGTTATTATTAACGGGTAAGCATGAGGGACCTGAATTACCTAAGATTATTTATTTATTAGGTAAAAAAGAAACTATTAAAAGAATTAATAAAATTAAAGAAATAGTTTAGAAAATATTATAAAGTTATACAAATTTAAAAATTATTTCTTGATTTTTAACTAAATCACCTTTTAAGATTTTAATATTATCCTTGTTTTCTTCTATTTCTAAGAAATAATCTAATAAGTAAATTTTTATCATATTATTTGTTATATTGATTACGTAGCCTTTTAAAGTGTTTATGTTATTAAAATATAAGAAATGTTTTATATAGTATTTGAAGTAGTTTCTATATAGGTTATTTTTTTGCAGATTTTCATTATTAGTAATTTTAATAAATTCTGTAAGTTCTTGTTCATCGTAGTAGGGTGGGGTATTATAAAAGATTGATAAAAGTTGTCTTTGATTGATAATATCTATAAATCTTCTTATGGGGCTTGTTATATGAGTGTAGCTTTTTAGTCCTATTAAATTATGATTTTTTTTACTCAATGAATAAAAAGAGAATTCTAAATTTTTAGTTATATTATATATTTCTAAAGGATTAGTTATTATCTTTCCTTTTAGGGCATTATCAATTTGACTATTATTATGTAAGTAAGCAAAAGGTATGTTGTGTTTTATGGCTATTTTTGAGGCTATATAATTTGTAATTATCATCAGTTCTTGGATAATAAATCTGTAGTTATTTAATGTATAAATTGGCTCTATTTTTTTTAAATTTTTATCTAATTTAAATCTAGGGATGTTTAAAAAGATGCCACCTTTGTTTAATCTATCATTAAATAAAATCTCAGCTATTTTATTTATATTATATTCGTAAAACAATTTATATTTATCTGCTAATTCATAAGAATAATTTTCTTTTATATTTATTACTTTAAAATCGAATTCAAAATTAAGAAGTTCTAAGTTTTTAGAAAATAATAATCTAAAAATCAAAGCTGGCCTTATACTATTTTTTATTAATGAAAAATTTTTTATAATTTTTTTATTTATTAGCATATAAAAATTGTTATAAGTAAAATATAATGAATTTAAGTTATTATATGCTAAATGGAATAAAGACAATGGTATATACTCGCTTAGGTCTGCTATTCCTATTAAAATTTCTGTTTTATTATTAATTTTATTTACATATATTACATCATCTATTTCTATAGTATTTTTTTCATCTATGCTAATGAAATTATAACTATTTAGTAAAACTCTACCTTTTATTACATACTTATAATTGAATTCTATATCGTTAAATATATGTTTTTTATCTATTTTAGTTTTATAGCTATGATATAGTTTATAATTTAGTTTTGTTAAGCTACAAAAGATACTCTTTTCGTAATCTGATAATATTCTTTTTATTTCCTTTAATTTTGATTTCTTGTATTTTCCTAATATTTTTAACATTAATAAAAACATAGTGATTAATTTATGAATTGCAATCAATTTGCTTTGTTTGTATTTAAATATTATATATTTTGTTATAAATAAGGTAATATAATTTTTAAGTTTTTTCAAAAATTTTTTACTACTAATTAAGTTATTATTGATTAAAACTAAACATTTTGAAATAATAAAAAAAGTATAAATTAAATATAAAGATAATATCTGTGTATAATTTTTTTGGTAAATATTTTGATTTAACGTTTTCAGAATTTTATTAATTTTATTTAAAGCAATTAACAATTTATGTATATTTTTGTTTTTATTTATATTTAAATTTAAGATAAAGTAAATAATTAATTTTTTATTTATTAGTAAAATTTTCATTATATTAGATTTTATTAAATGAAGTTTTAACATATTTTTATTAAGAATATATTAAAAGGGTGCTTACATTATTATATTGTAAAATTCAAAAAAAATTCCTTAAATTAGTTACTTATTAATAATTGAAGCTAAAAATATTGGTTTTGATAATAATAGGAGAAATATGAATGGATAGTGAAATGGAAATAAATTAGGTTTTATTTTAACATAGAGATAATTACAACCAAAAGGTAGTAAGAGTAGAAGAGGTAAAGGAGAAGCAAGGGTGGGGGTGTATTCAAAAAGAGAGCTTTTTTTTGTTTTTGTTTTTTTTTGAATTTTGATTTGAGATGAATAGCTGGGGTTAAAGCCCAGCAATAACCCCAAAATCCTTTTTGGGGGTTTTAGAAAAATGGGCTTGGTTAATTACATAAAGTTATTAGTTTATTAATTAGTCATCAGGTTGTTCATATACAAAGCCGAAGATATCAGTTTTCATTTTTTTGTACCCCTGAGATTCTAAATATTCTTTAGTTTGGTAATCATAGGATTTAACTTGATATATTTCTGGTTGTGAGTAGTAGTTATAATTATCTCTGTAGTATTCTACATTATCAAAGCCGCTATAAGCAGGAACCCTGTAAATTTCGTTAGTTAGTGGATCCTTAGCATAGATTTCATTATTTATTGCAGCAGAAAAAGCATTGGTAAATGCTTCTCTATCTTTAGCAAAGCCTTTTTGAATATCTCTAAATATTTTGCTACTATATTCGTTACTTTCTCTAAGTTTTTGGTACATGTTGGATCTATGTTGATTTTCTTTTCTTATTTCGTTGTATATTATATCTGATATTTCTTTTGATGCTTCGTATCTCTTTTGAGAATTTTCTATTTCTGTTTTTTCTTTATTTATTATGTAATTCATTTTTTCAATAATAAAATTAAAGTCATGATTTATGCTATTATATAGGTTAATAACTATAGTTAAAAAAGTATTAAAATCTAAAGTAGGAATATTTTGATTTGATTTATTTTGAGTATAATAGCTTAATTCATATCTTACAATAGCTGTATTATACCCTGTCATAATAAGAAGATATAAAAAACCTTTTAAGGATTTTTGATTATTATTAAATGTTATAAGTAAGGGGATAGTATTTACTCCTTGTAATTTAATAGTATGAATAGATAAAGCATCTAAATTTATGTTATATATGTTTTCTGGAATTATTTCTAAATTTAAAATTGATTTAAATAAGTAAAGTATTAAATTTAAGATATCGTTTATATTGTAAATGTTGTTAAAATAAAAGCTTAAGTTATATTTACCTAAGTAATTTGAAAATGTTCCTGTTATTATGCTATTAGAGTATGTATTAATTATGTTTAATACTATTTCACCATTTTGTAAATTTATATTTGAATTTGGATATAATATATGGTAAAAAAGTTTATAATCTATTAAGTTAAAGAATATATATGGTTGTACTTGGTTATTTACTAAATTTATATTACCTATGAGTTTGTTATTTATTTTTATAGGATAAGTAGTATAAGCTAATTTTTCACTTTCTTTTATGGAATTTAATAAAAATTCTTTATACCAGTTAGATTTATTAAAATCATTAAAAAAAGTATCTGATAGTAAGATATATATTATTAGTTCATTTTGATTTAAGAATTTAAGTCCTAATTCTACTTTAAATATGAATTGTTGCCTAAATAGATACCTTAATTCTAATAATCTTTCACCAATAATAAGAAATGGATTTTGAATATAAACATCAAATCCTAAATTTAGGGGTATAATTTTTTGGTTATTAGTATTAGGATTTTGAAATATTTTATTAAGTTCTAATAGATATAATTTATATCCTTGAGGATTAGGATAATTTATAAATTCTAATAATTCTTTTATTGGATATTCTAGATCTTGAGTATTATTAAATTTTATTTTATTTGATATTATTAAGTAATTAACTGCTATAGTATTGTAAGTAGGGTAATTAAAGTTTAATAGAGTTAAAGCTGTCTTGGTTAGTTTTATATGTTTTACGAGTGTATTATAAGGTATTTTAAAAGTAATTCCTAAGTATATATCTTTGTATTCTATAGAATTTGTATAATTGCCTATTAAAAAATTTAGCATCATATTATTTTTTCTCCATTCTTTTTTTATTATTCTATTTTATTTTAAGCTTTTATTAATGAGATTAATAAACTTTGAAGCTTCATTATCATAATTAAATATTTTTGCAGCTTTATTGGAATTTTCTTTGAATTTATTTATGTTTTCCTTATTAAATAACAATAAAGTATTAGCTAAGGATAAGGGAGTATAATCTTGATATATAAATCCTAAGTTATATTTACTGACAATTTTGGCCATTTCAGGATTAGGACTTGATAATATAGCTAATCTAGCTTGAATATATTGGAATAACTTATTTAGTAATGAATATAAATAGCTTAGGTTAGAAGGATATACGTAACTTAATCCTATATCATATTGGCTTAATTTTGGTACTACTTCGTTAGGGGGGATAGGATCAAAGAAATTTATTTTGATATTTTCTATTTTGTTAGCTATTTTTTTTAGATATTTTAAATAATCTTTTCTAGTTCTATTATCTGCTAGTAAGTAAAAATCTAATTCAAAATTAGATCTAAGATTTACATCTATATGATTAAATAACAAAATAAGATTTTCTAATTTTCTTGTTTTAATCGCTATTCCTATATGAACCATTTTTATTGGGTTATTTGTAAATAATTTATAGGGTATATCATAGTAATATGGACAGTTTAAAATTATTTCAAAATTATTAAGATTAAAATCATTTTGATATAATTTTGTTATACTTTCATTTACTGTTATTAATTTTATTTGATTTAGTTCTTTTTTATATTTTTTTATTAAGTTTGAATAAAAAATCTTTCTGATTGGTAGGTAATTTGTTTTGTTTGAAAATTCATCTATAAAGTATTCATGTATATCTAAAATAATTGGTTTATTATTATTTATTTGGGATAAATAAATAACTACCGGTAAATTATGTAGATCATTTGAAATTATTAGATCAAAATTAATTAATTTCAGTTTGTTTATAAATTTTTTTGTAAGAAAATTTATCAGTGGTTTTATAGAATTTAAATTTAATATTGACAATAATGAAACACCTAAAAATTTTAATTTATCCTTAGGCGAAATTTCAATATGTATATGATTAGGGTGATTTAATGTAAGATTCCCAAAACCTGCTGTTATCACAAAAAAATTATTATTCAATAAAGCTGTAATTTGTCTTAAAACTCTTGAATCACTAGAAATATTACTTAGGGAAATTAATAATATTTTTCTCATAAATTAATTATATTAGTTATTAAATTTAGTGAGCTATATTTAAGAACATTTAGGTTATATCCTCCTTCTAAAACCCATAATATTTTGTATTTTCTTAAGTTATTTATCAATGTTTTATGTAATTCATCTATCCCTTCATCTGTTATTCTCATATATGTTATAGGATCATTTAAATGTATATCATACCCTGATGAAATTATAATAAATTCTGGGTCAAATTCGTTTATTATTTTAGGTAGTTCAAGTTTATATATATTTAGTATTTCTTCATTATTAGCTAAAACATTTAGAGGGTAATTAAATTTATTAAATTCTGGATTAGATTTATATCCAGTAAATGGATAAAATGGATAAGCATGAGTTGAAAAAAATAATACGTCTTTATCATTTAAAAAAATATCTTCTGTACCATTCCCATGATGTGCATCAAAATCTATTATTGCTATTTTTTTTATTTTTAAATATTCTTTTAAGTAATTTGCTATTACTGCTACATTATTTATAATACAGAAACCCATAGCTTTATTTTTTTCTGCATGATGTCCTGGGGGTCTTATATATCCTATAGCATTATCTATTACATTATCCAATAAATCTTGAACTAAATTTAAGAGTAATTTAATATTAGTGTTTATAACATTTAGGGTATTTTCATTAAAGTATGTATCTGGATCTAAGTTATATAATCCCTTTACTTTATTTGTTAATGATAAAAGATTTTCTATATATTTTTCTTCATGAGTTAATTTGTATAGCTTATATAAGAATTCATCATCTATTTGTTTTATATTATCTTCATTTATTAAGTTAGTCTTTGGTAATTCTTTGTTTTGATTTAATTTTTCTAAGAGTTCTATAATGGCTTTAGTTCTTAAGGAGTTTTCAACATGAGTAGGATCATTATGTAAATAATCTTTGGTATTGTAAGCTATTTTTAATCTCATTCTATTTAATTATTTTTCCATAATTAGAATTAAATCCTTTCTTTTTTAGATGAATTTAATTATAAAAAAAGAATAAATAAAAATAGGGAAAATATCAAATTATGATGGAAAAACTTAAAGACTTGTTTGAAAAAATATTAAAAATAATAGAAAAAGAAGAATCACTAGATTATACTAATACTTCTTTTTTTGGGGGTATTTATTTGGCAATTAAAAATACTTTAAATGAAATATATAATTTGTTGGTAAATAACAATTTAATAAATAATAATTTAAATTCAAGTATATTAGAAAGTGATAACTATATCCAAGATTTGAAAAACTTGGAATTGATTTTATTAGATTATCACAATTTGAATGTACTTAATAGAAAAAAAACTTTAGAAAGTTTTAAAAATAAAGTATCTCAATTATATAATGAAATTTTAATTAATTTTAATAAGCTAAAAGAGAATCAGCAAAATTTGATAAATGATATTTTAGATAATAATAATAAATATCTTGATGGAGATTCCATATTAATTAATGAGGATTTTTTGAAAAAAATTTTAAAAATTGATAAGTTATATGAATTAAATAGAAAGTTAGAGGATAAGATAGAGGTAATTTTAAATAGAAAAGATAATCTTTTTAAATTTCTAAAGAAGAATAATATAAATACTATTAATGATTTATTATGGTTTTTGCCACGGGCTTATTCTGATAGAAGGAATGTTGGAATTTATCAAGATAAGATATACGCTAAATTAAAAATAATATCTAATCATTTAGAATTAAATACCAGTAAAAATATAAAAATAATTAAATATGAAACAATTGATGAGATTAATAAAAAGCATTATAGCTTAGTATTTTTTAATCAAGAATTTGTTAAATATTCTATAAAGAAGGGGGATATTATAAAAGTATTTGGAAGAATTATAAAAGGTAATGAAATTGTACCTGAAGAATGGGAAAAAGAAACTTTAAGAACTTTAAATTTTGATAAGATTGTTCCTATTTATCCCTTAGGAAATAATAAATTAAAGCAATCAAAATTTAGAAATATTATCTATCAAGCTCTTAAAAATTATTATAAATATATCAATGATTCATTATTTGATTTAATAATCCATTTAAAGAATGTTTTAAATATAGATATTGATTTTTTAGATTTAAGAAATTCATTACTAAATATTCATTATCCAAAGGATTTTGAGTATTTAGAAAAGGCTAGAAATAGATTAGCTTTAGAGGAAATAATATATACTCAAGTATTATTAAATACTTTATCAAAAAAAGAAGAAAAATCAAATATAAAAATAGATTTAGTTAAAACAAAGGATAAATTAGAAGAAATAAAAAAAATATTACCATTTAATTTAACTAATGCACAATTAAGGGTATTAAATGATTTTATTTCTGATTTTGAAAAATCTAAGAAAATTAGGAGATTAATTCAAGGGGATGTAGGTGCAGGGAAAACTGTTATTGCTATTATATTAGCTTATCTTTTAAAAATAAATGGTTATCAAAGTGTTTTAATGGCTCCTACTGAAGTCTTAGCTAATCAACATTATCTTAATTTTAATAAAATTTTAAAAGATTTTAATTTAAATATTAAATTACTAACTTCAAAGATTAAGGGTAGGCAAAGGAAATTAATTTTTGAACAAGCTTTAAATGGGGAACTGGATATTTTAATAGGTACTCACGCTCTAATAAACGAAAACCTAAATTTTAAAAATTTAGGTTTAATTGTAATAGATGAACAGCATAAATTTGGGGTTAATCAGAGATATCAGCTATATTCAAAATCCTTAGATGCTCACTTAGTAGTTATGAGTGCTACTCCTATTCCTAGGACCTTAGCTCTTACTGTTTATAGTGATCTTGATATTTCTGTTATTGATGAATTACCGCCTAATAGGAAAAAAGCTATTACTGAAATATTTAATTATTCTAATATGGATAAAGTTTATAAATTTGTTTTAAGTCAGTTAGAACAAGGCTTTCAAGCTTATTTTATTTGCCCAGCTATTCAAGAAAATGAAGGTAAAAAAATTAAACTTAAAAATGTAGAACAAACTCTCAATGAATTACAAAGTGAATTTAAGAAATATAAGGTAAATGATAGAGATATAAGGATAGGGGTTTTACATGGAAAGATGTCTTCTAAAGAAAAAGAATCCATAATGGATGATTTTAGACAAGGTTTATACGATATCTTGATATCTACAACGGTTATAGAAGTAGGGATAGATGTTCCTACTGCTAATACTATTGTAATATTAGATTCAGAAAGGTTTGGATTATCTCAATTACATCAGTTAAGGGGTAGAGTTAAGCGAGCTTCTCATCAACCATATTGTATTTTGGTTACTTCTAAAAATTTGAATGCTTTAGAGTTTTCTAAAGCTTTAGAGAGATTAAAAATATTAAAATATTATGATGATGGGTTTATGATTGCTCAAAAGGATTTAGAATTAAGGGGACCAGGGGAAATAATTGGATATAAACAGCATGGATTTACTGAATTTAAAGCTCTAAACCCACTAAAAGATATCAAACTAATTACTTTTTCTAACACTTTAGCTAAAATACTATCTAAATATATAAACAATATTGATTATTTAAAAGAAAAAATTAAGCAAATAGAAGATAATTTTATTGAAGTCGTTAGTAGTATTTAATATTTTTTTATAGTATTTAGTAAATTAAGGAGTTAAAAAATAGAATTTGAAGTATACAAAGAGGAGGTAAAAAAAATGGGAAAATGGATATTATTCCTAGTAGTAGCATATATAATGATATTAATGCTGACAAGAAATATTAGTTTTGGTGATGGTGAATATAGATTAGCAATAGGAGAATTAGATACGGAATTTAATAGTGGAGGTTCAACACCAGGAATTGTAGTCCATTATAATGCTGCTGGCGGTAATGGCTCCGACGGAGGTGCTTGAATCTATGTAGAGGAGGGGAGAAATAAGATATATGTAGCCGGTTATAGTTGGGGCGGTCCCGATCTTGGTATTTGATAGTTATGATATGGCGATATGGAGGTATAATATTAATGGTGAATTGGATAGAACATTTGGAGAAGGATTAGGTTTTGTATGCCATAATAGCGCCGCTGGGGGGTAAATAAAGATGATGTAAGTAGATCAATCTATGTAGATAGCACTGGAAAGATATATGTAACTGGTTTTAGTATAAATAGTAGTCGTAATGCTGATATGGTGATCTGGAAGTATAGGTAGCAAGTAGATTAAATAAAAAAAAGAAAAAGATATAGGGGTAGTATTTAAGCTACCCCTTTTTATTTTTTAAGGAATATTAAAATTCTAAAAAATAGGAAGATAAAGATAAAAAGTATAATAGTAAAATAAGAAACTTATTTCCATATTTAAACAAAGCAGGGGTATAAATAAGATGAAGAGATTACCAATAGGAATAAGTGATTTTAAAAAACTAAGGGAAGAGAATTTTATATACGTAGATAAAACAGAGTATATATATAAATTAATAACAGAGGGAGGAGGATATTACTTTTTAAGTAGACCAAGGCGTTTTGGAAAATCATTATTGTTATCAACAATTGAGTATTTATTTAAAGGAGAAAGGGAGTTATATAAGGGATTGTATATAGAGGATAAGTGGGAATGGGATAAAATCTATCCAGTAATAAGGATAGATTTTGCGGAGACCCAAGTAAGAAATGAAGAAGAATTAGAAAAAGAACTAAAAGCAACAATAATAGAAATGGGCAAGAGATACGGATATGAATATAAAGAAGGATATACAATAAGTAGGAATTGGAAATTGCTAATAGAGAGGATATATGAAGAAAGTAAAAAGCAGGTAGTAATATTAATAGACGAATATGATAAGCCGATATTGGATAATATAGAGAAAAAGGAAGAAGTAGAGAGGATAAGGGAAGTATTAAAAGGATTTTATACAACATTAAAGGGGTTAGATAGGTATATAAGATTTGTATTAGTAACGGGAGTTAGTAAGTTTTCAAAAGTATCATTATTTAGTGGATTAAATCAGTTAGAGGATATATCGTTAAGCAAAGAATATGGGAATATATGTGGGTATACGCAAGAGGAGTTAGAGAAGAATTTTAAGGAGTATTTAGAAGGAGTGAATTTAGAAGAGGTAAGGGAATGGTATAATGGATATAGCTTTTTAGGGGAAAAAGTGTATAATCCGTTTGATATATTGTTGTATTTAAAGAGTAAAGTGTTTAAGAATTACTGGTATGAGACGGGAAAAACAGAGTTTTTATTTAAGTTGTTAAAGAAAAAAGATTATCAACTACCGTTTTTAAATAAAGAATATTATACAAATGAGATATTGGAGAAGTTTGATATAGAGTATATAAGAATAGAAGCATTAATGTATCAAACAGGGTATTTAACAATAAAAGAGGTAAATAGGATAGAGGAAGAGGAAGTATATGTATTGGATTATCCGAATAAGGAAGTAAGGCAATCATTTAATAGGGAGTTATTATATTATATAACAGGAGAGTATCCAAGTGATATTACATCAAAACTGAAAATAGCGATAATACAAGAGGATATGGAAGAAATAAGGAAGCAGTTAGAGGTGTTTTTGGAATCAATAAGTTATGAGGTGTTAAAAAATGAGTATGTGTATCAAGCAGCAATATACGGATTAATATATGGGATAGGATATAAAGTGGAAATAGAAGATAGTACAATAAAAGGCAGAATAGATATAACACTGTTGATAAATAAGAGAAAGGTATATGTAATAGAGATAAAATTGCTAAAGAAAGAGGAAGAAAAAGGGAAAGCAATAAAACAAATCTTAGAGAAAGAATACTATAAGAAGTATATGAATTATGAAAAAATCTATATAGTCGGGATAGAGATAAATAAGTTTAAGAAGCAGATAGTAAATTTTGAATATAAGAGAGTAAAATAAAGTTTAATTTTCAAAAGGTTTTAGTTGTTTTTGAAGGATTTTTAATTGTTTTCAAATGGTTTTAATTGTTTTCAAAGAGTTTTTAATTGTTTTCAAGGAAGTGGAGAATGAAAAAAGAAAGAAAAAAGTAGAAAAAAGCGAGGCTAATTATAAGTTTAGCGTTATTTTTGTTGTATTTTTTAAGTAGATAATATGGCTCAGGTGGTAAAAAAAACAAGACATGAAGATGTTAAGAGTAAAACATATTTTTCTAATTTTTTTGAGGGGTTATTTTTTAGAGATTTTATAAAAATATAGATTTTTAGAAAATTTAAAAAGAGGAGGTAAAAAAAATGAGAAAATGGATATTATTCCTAGTAGTAGCTATAATCATATCAATGATGACAGGATCTAATAATACTTCTAGTTAATCAAAAGTAAAGATATATGTAACTGATTTGAGTTACAATGGTAGTAGAAATAGAAATGCTGATATGGTGATCTGGAAGTATAGGTAGGAAGTAGATTAAATAAAAGTAAGTGAAAGAAATACAAATGTATAGGGGTAGTTAAAAAGCTACCCCTTTTTATTTTCTATTAATAAAGATAAAATAATAAAAAAATAATAAAAAAATGATTAAAAAATGATTATTCATTCGTGATTAACTTTGTAGGATAAGGTTCCTATATAGTTTTTACTTTTTTTCAAATTTATTTATAGATGAAATAATTATTCTAAGCTTTATATTGTATTTTTCAGCAATTGGTTTATCTGATATTATTTCTCTTTTTTTAGAAAAAGGTAAATCTTTATTTATGTAAATATCTCGATTGCTATCTTTACTAAAATCTCCTTTTACCCTATTATTATAATTATTTTAGGCTTATAAATGAAAAGGTTTAATGGATTTTGGGTATAATTATATATTAATTTAGCTAAGTGTTTTTTATTTTTATATAATATGATAAATTTAATAAGAACTATTCATAGGTGGGTAGGATTTACATTTGCTATATTTTTTATAATTACTGCTATAACAGGTTTTATATTAGTATTTAGAAAGAATATTCCTGAAAATATTGAAGATACTATTTATAACATTCATACTTATGAAGTTTTAGGAGTATTTAAATACTTTGCTTTATTTGTAGCTTTAGCTTTATTGGGTTTATCTATTAGTGGGATTATATTATTTATTAATATTTATTGGAAAAAATTAAAAGTAAGGAGGGATAAATAATATGAAAGTGCTTTTATTAAAAGATTATGTTCATTTAGGTAAAGCAGGGGATATTGTTAATGTAAAGGATGGTTATGCTAGAAACTATTTGATACCTCAAAAAATAGCTGTTCCTTTAACTGAAGGATTACAAAAACAATTAGAAAATCTTAAAAAATCAATTGAAATTAGAAATCAAAAGCTAAGAGAAAAATCTATTGAATTAAAAGAAAAAATTGATTCAAAAAGATTCACTATTAAGGTAGTAGCGGGTAAAGATGGGAAACTCTATCAAGCTTTAACAAAGGAAAAAATTGCTGAAATATTATCTAAAGAATTAAATGAATATATAGATAAACATTGGATAGAAATAGAAAGGCCTATTAAAGCTACAGGGATTTACAATATTAAACTTAATTTACCTGGTCTTATTAAAGCTAATGTTGAATTAGAATTAATTAGTTAATTTTTAATTAAAAAAGGGAAGATATATTTGTTTTCTTATAAGGATTAAAATATAAACATAGTTCTTAGTGGGACTAAAAGGTGGTTAAGTTAAACCTAAAAAGAAATGAAAAACTATATAATTCAGGAAGCTTTATCTTCTATAAGATAAAAAAGTAGTTTAAGGGATTGTTTTTATGGATAAAAAAAAAGTTAAACCTAAAAAAAAAGTAAAAATATCTAAACAAAAAAAAGAACAAATAGAAATTAAATTAATAAATCCTGAATTAAAGAAGCAAGAGCAGATAAAATTAAAATATAAACCTAATCCTTTTAGAATATTAGCTTATAGTTTTATTTTAGTTATATTCTTTTCTTCAGCTATTTTAGTTTTATTTACTGTTAAAGATACTACTAACGATTCTGTTTTTAAACATAACTTAAAAAATCTAATTAAAGAATATAAAGAGAAAGGTCCATCTGTTGAGTTATACAAAAATCTATTTAATCTTTATCAAGATAAGGATAATACTATAGCTTATTTATATCTTAAAGATGCTTATAAATTAATTGTAAAAAATAAAACAGATATTCCTAAAAATTTAGATATAGTTAAGTATCTATTTGATAATTCATTTAAGAATAATGAAGATATAAATAATATATTAGAATATGCTGTTATATTGTATAAATATACTCATCCTTCTAATCCTGAATTTTTTAAGAATTTACAGGTTTTAGCAGCTTTATATTCTATCTTAGGAAATTACAATCAAGCTGAAAAATTACTTACTTCCTATGAACAAATATATACCAATAATTTAGAAATTAAGTATGCTTTAACAAAATTTTATTTAGATCAAAAAAAATATGACCAAGCTTTTAATAAAATTCATAATGTAATAAAATATAAAGAGCTAAAAAAAATGCAATTTAATAAGGATGATGTTATTTTATATTACCAGGTTTTAGTTAATTTAAATAAAATCCAAGAAGCAGAAAATTATTTAATTAATTCCATTAAATCTTTAAGTTCTTCTGAGATACCAGAGGTTATAAATTATGTACTAAGTAATTATAATTTTGAAGGGAATGGTTTTAAAGATTTTAAAAATTTAGTTTTAAAAATTAGCTTAGTTAGGAATGAAATTAAAGATTATTTAAATAGGGATCCTTATGTGAATTTAGAGATAGGTAGGAAACTTTACTTAACGAAAGATAAGAAAGCCTTAGCTGAAATTTATTTTAATATAGCTTTAAATAATTCTTCTGATTCTTTAAAGAAACTAATTTCTGATTATATTTATAATATAAAGAAAGAAGAGGCTAAAAACCAGAAAGAATCTAAAAAAATTATTAATCCTGATCTAATAAAGAAGATAAGGTGATATTTATGACTATTAAAGAAGATGTTAATAAGTTAAAAGATAAGGAGCTATTTAATAGGCTACTAAAAACGAGGAATATAGGAATAGTTGCACATATTGATGCTGGTAAAACCACAACTACTGAAAGAATACTTTATTATACTAAGAAGATTTACAAAATTGGTAGTGTAGATGAAGGTACTGCTACTATGGATTATATGATTCAAGAGAAAGAGCACGGTATAACTATAACTAGTGCTGCTACTTTTTTCTATTGGAAAGATTATTTTTTTAATTTAATAGATACTCCTGGACATGTGGATTTTACTATAGAAGTAGAGAGATCTATGAGAGTTTTAGATGGGATTATTGTTATAATAGATGCTGCTAATGGGGTACAACCTCAAACTGAAACTGTTTGGAGGCAAGCGGATAAATATAATATTCCAAGAATAGTATATGTTAATAAAATGGATAAACTTGGAGCTAATTTCTATAATGCTTTGGAATCTATAAAAGAAAGATTGCTAGTTAAACCTATTCCTATTCAAATCCCTATTGGTTCAGAAAATGAATTTAAAGGAGTTATTGATTTAATTAATTTAAAGGAAGTTTATTGGATTAATGAAGATGGTAGTTTATATGAATTTAGGGATATTAATCAGCAGAATTTAGAACAAGCTCTAAATATTAGAAATTTAATGTTAGAAACTATTGCAGAATTACATGATGACTTTATGATGAAATACTTAGAAGATAAATATACTATTGATGATATTTATAATGCTTTAAGAGATATAACTTTAAGAAGGCTTGGGGTTATTGTTTTATGTGGTAGTTCATTAAAGAATATAGGGGTTCAACTTCTTTTAGATGCTGTTATTGATTTTTTACCTAATCCTTTAGATTTTATTAATATTGAAGCTTTTAGAATAAATAAGGATCTACAAGAAGAAAAAATTAAAATTAATTTATTAGATTATCATCATAATTCTAAAACTTTGGCTTTATGTTTTAAAGTTAGTTATCTACCAAATGTTGGTAGAATTTGTTTTGTTAGAGTGTATTCTGGAAAATTAGAAGAAGGAATTGTAGTTAAGAATACTACTAAAGATCTATCTGAGAGAATAACAAAAATTTTGAAATTACATGCTAATTATATAGAAAGTGTTAGTAAATTAGAGATGGGAGATATAGGTGCTGTGCTTGGATTAAAAAAAACTTCCACAGGAGATACTCTTTGTAATTTTTCTGATGAGAAAATAGTATTAGAAAGTATAAATATTCCTCCTTCTGTTATTTTTACTGCTATAGAAGCTGAATCAAAAGCTGAGGAAGAGAAATTATTTAAAGCTTTAGAAAGATTGGCTGAAGAGGATCCTACTTTTAGGTATAAGATTAACGAAGAAACGGGGCAGATAATAATTTCTGGGATGGGGGAACTTCATTTAGAAATAATAAAAGATAGACTTATCAGGGATTATAATTTAAAAATATATTCAGGAAAGCCTCAAGTAGAGTATAAAGAAACTATAACTACCAAAGCTCAAGGAGAATATAGATTTAGTAAGCAAATATCTAATAAATTACAGACTGCTTATGTAGTACTTCAAGTTCAACCTATAGAAAATGGGATTAAGATATATGATGAGGTTAGTGAAGAAAAAATTCCCAAGAAGTTTATTCCATCTATAAAAGAAGGAATAGCTGAAGCGTTAGTAGTAGGACCTTTAGCAGGATATAGTTGTATTAATTTAAAAGTAAGAATAATAGATGGTGAGTTTGATCCTAATTTTTCTACTAATTTAGCGTTTAAGGTGGCTGCTTATGAAGCTACTAAAATTGCTATTTCTAATGCTAATCCTGTTTTATTAGAGCCTGTTATGAAAGTTGAAATAATAGTTAATGAAGAATATTTAGGTAACGTTATTAACGATCTGAATTCAAGAAATGCAGAAATCTTAGAGATTTCTATTTATCAACAAATTTCTACTATTGTAATAAATAAAATTTTAGCTTTAGTTCCGTTAAGAGAAATGTTTGGTTATTCTACTACTTTAAGATCACTAACTCAAGGTAGAGCTACTTTTACTATGGAGTTACATTCCTATAAAAAAGTCCCTGATAATGTTTTAAACTCCATTCTTGGTTTATTTTAATAATTAATGATTTTTCATTAATGTTTTTATAGGAATTTTTATTAAAAAAATAGAAAATAAAATAAAGAGATAAAGTTGTGCTTATTGATTTTTTATTAGAAAGGGGGGGATGCTATGAAAATAAAAATTAAATCCTTCTTCTTTTTTTTGTTAATTTTAATTACTTATTTTAATCTTTTTAATTTAGTTTATTCTGAAGATATTATTATCACTAAAAGTAATGTAGATAGTAATAGTACTAAAAAAATAAACTTTATTTATAAGAATAAGATTATAAACTTTAGAAGTAATCCAATGATAACTGAGAATGAGATATATTTTAATCAGGAAGATTTTGTTACTTTAATGAAATCATTGGGATTTATTGATTGGCAAATAATTATAAATAGTGATAATCATAAAAGAATAATTAGCTGTACTTTAGTATCAAACGATATGAATAAATTCAAGATTAACTTTACTCCCTTGATATATAATGATGTTATGTACATACCATTTAATGCTATAAATAACAAAATAGGTTTTTCTGCTGTTTTTGATTATGAAAAGGGTAATATTTATTTTTATCCTCAAATAACAAGTATAGATATAAAAGATGATGCTGTAATTATAAATTCTTCAAAGGAAATAAAGATTCAGAAATCTTTTTATTTAAATAATCCTTTAAGATATGTTATAGATATCCAAGATACTGTTTTATCACCTGAAGTTTTTAGACAAAAAATATTATCTTCTAATGAGTATATTTATCAAGTAAGAGTTTCTCAATTTTCGCAATTACCTGCTATAACAAGGATTGTAATTGAAATAAATAAGAATCAAAAAGTAAAGAATATGGCTAAGATATTACCCAATCAATTACAGTTAATCTTTTCTGATAGATTACCTGAATTATACGCTACAAAAAATAGATATGATTATAAAGTAGAAAATAATGAAGAGAGTATTAAAATTTATCAAATTACTCCAAATTATTCAGGTAGTAATGTTTCTGTTTTAGTTCAAGCTGAAAAAGAACCTAAATATTCTATAAATAAATTAGATGATGGAAGATACTTTATTGATTTTTATAATTCTGTTTTAGCTATTTCTAATAATGAATTAGAAATTAATAATGAATATTTGAAATTAATAAGATATTCTCAGCATCAATTAGAACCTTTTCCGATAGTTAGAGTAACTTTCATACCTCAAGATAATTATAATATTATTTTATCTAAGGGAAGTGTAGATATAACAGGGAAATTATTATCGTTTACTATTCAACAGAAATTAAAGGAAAAGTTTAATGATGAGGAATTAGGTTATTCTCCATTTAATGGTGTAACTATAGTAATAGATCCTGGGCATGGCGGTAATGATTCCGGGGCAGTTAATTATAATTTAAATCTTAAAGAAAAAGATTTAACTTTAAAGATTTCTTTATTAATAAAAGAAAAATTAGAGAAAATGGGTTATAGAGTTGTTTTAACTAGGTATAATGATCAAGAGGTAACTGGTAGTCCTATAGATACTGAAGAATTACAAGCAAGAGTTAATGTAGGGTATAAAAATAATGCTTCAGTTTTTATTTCTGTACATATAAATGCTTCTACTTATTCTTTTGCAAATGGAGTTATGACTTTTTATAATAAAGATATAGATTATCCATTAGCTAATTATATTCATACTGAGCTAATTAAAACTGATTTATTTGAAGATAAGGGAATAAGGCAAGCTAATTTTTATGTTATGAAATATAATAGATTGCCTGCGGTTTTATTAGAACTTGGCTTTATAACTAATTATAATGATGCTTTAAAGTTAATGAGTTATGAAAATTTAAATAAATTAGCTATAGCAATTGCTAAGGGAATTCATAATTATATAAAAACTAATAAAAAATCTTAAAATTATTTCGTTTTAGATATTAAAAATTAATAAAAAATTTAGAAGGAGGAGATTATTCAATGGATACTAACTTAAAAGAAGACATACAAGTTAAGAATTTTTTATTACATAAGGATATATTAGTTAATGAGGTAATCCAAGAAGAAGAGGGGATTGAAGTAAGAGAGTTATGGTTAGCAATGGGGCCACAGCATCCCTCTACTCACGGGATATTACAATTATTAGTTAAACTTGATGGAGAGGTTATATTAGAGATTAAGCCAGTTATAGGATATTTACACAGAAGTATGGAAAGGATTGCTGAGTCTTTAACTTATACTCAAGGGATTCATATAACAGATAGACAAGACTATATTTCTGCTATGGCAATGAATTTACCTATATGTTTAGCAGTTGAAGAATTAGCAGGGATAAGGCCTACAAAAAAAGCTCAAGCTTTAAGAGTATTAGCAGTGGAATTACAAAGAATAGCAAGTCATTTATTATGGTATGGTTTGATAGCATTAGATACTGGCGCTATTACTCCATTTCTATGGGCTTTTGAATTAAGGGAGTATGTTTTAGATATATTTGAGAAATTAGTAGGAGCAAGATTAACTTTACATTATATTAGACCTAGTGGAGTAGCTTATGATATTCCAGATAGTGTTTTAAATGATGTAAAAGATTTTATTGTATTATTAAGAAGGAAAATACCTGATTTACACGGTATATTAACAGAAAATCCTATATTTATTGCAAGAATGGAGGATGTTGGTTTTATTCCAAGGGATTTAGCTGTGTCTTATGGTGCTTCGGGACATATATTAAGAGCTGCAGGAATTAAATGGGATTTAAGAAGAGCTGAACCTTATTTAATTTATGATGAATTAGATTTTGAAATACCTGTAGAGACTGCTTCTGATAATATGGCCAGGTATTTAGTTAGAATGAAGGAATTAGAAGAAAGTGTAAAAATAGTGGAACAAGTTGTTAAAATACTAGAAGATCCAGCTATTAAGATTCAAAGTCATATTGATATAAGACTAGGTTGGAGGTTTAATGTTCCTAAAGGGCAGGTTTATGTTAAAACAGAGGCTCCTAGAGGTGAATATGGAGTTTTTGTAGTCTCTGATGGTTATGAAAAACCTTACAGAGTTAAATATAGGAGTGGTGCTTTCTCTAATTTATCTCTATTCCCTGAAATATGTAAAAATCAATTATTACAAGATGTTATTGTTATATTAGGTACTTTTGATATAGTATTAGGAGAGATTGATAGATAGAATTATAGATAATTTATTATTGATATGAGTGATAATTTACCATTAATCTATATTAAAATAAAAAATTTAAAAAAAGAAATAGATGATTGCGTAAATAATAATACTATTGAAGAAAATAGTGAAAATATTGTAAAAAAAATAAATGAAATAGAAGAATTAATTAAGGAGAATTTAAAAGAGAAAAATTTTTGGATTGCAGGAATAAGTTATAAAGAGCTTATTACTTTACTTGATAAATATAAATATATTGAATTAATTGAAAATCAGATTATTTATTTAAAGGAAAACTTAGTAAGTGTTATCCAACAATTATTATCTTTTGAGAATAATCCTATTGTAGAAGTTAGAATAGTTAATAGTTATTCTGATGTAATACCTGATATAAAAAAGATTATTCATAAAATAAATGCTCATAGGAATAATAAATATAATTTATATGACATTTCAAAAAACTCAGATGAATTTATTGAAAGTTATCTTGATTATATAAAAAATCAATTTTCTTCCAATTTAATTAATGTAAATGATGTTTTATATATTTTTAAATTAAATTTTTTTGAAAATTTGAATGATGAATATCAAATAAATAGAAATAAAAAGATTTTTGTGGATTTTTTAATTAAATTATTTAATATAATTAAATATAATAACATTAGAGTTTTACAATTTTTAACTGATTTGTTTAATTTTTATTCTGAATTTTATTCTAAGATAGATAAAGACAAACCGCTCAAAAAATCGATAAATTATTTTGATTTTAGAAATTTGTATTTAAATATTGTATATGAATTTATCATAGAAGTATTTAAGATTGTTGAGTTTAATTCTATTGAATTTAGGGTTTCTTTTTATGAAAAAATATTTAGATTCTATTTTAAAGTTAATGATTATTTTAAATCATTTGTATTAGCTATTATTACAGCTTATTATAATTATGTATTAAAGGATTTTTATAATGTTAGTCTATATTTTTTTAGGTTATGTGATATTATATATAAATTTTTCTTTGATTTTGCTTTAAATGATAATGAGAGTTCTTTAGATAATAATTATAAATATTTTGCTAATTTATATTTCTTTTTTTTAAATTTAGCTTTTAATTTTTATTTACAGGACCCCTTTAATGAAGAATTGAAAATAGACTTAAAATTTAATTTTATAGTTAATAATTTGTTTAAAAATATATTATTTAATAAAAATTACAGATATTCAATAAAAAATTCAGATGACCTTCTTAATTTGATTTTTAATAATGAATTTAAGAATTACTTAATAAATAGCGAATTGTTTTTAGATTTCTTGAAATTTAATAAATTTAATGAAATTGATTATAAGTTTTATTTAGTTCTTAATCAGGTTGAGGATTTCTATAAACTAAAATCTTTTATATTTGATTTATATGATAATAACAAAAATAGATACTCTGATATATTTTTAAGTATTATAAACGTTATTTTTAAAGAATATTTTTTTAATTTAAATTAGTTTGGGTTTTAAGTAGTTTTATTTTTCTTTATATTTTAAAGAGAGAGGGTGGTTTAATGGATTTATCAAGGATTATAGAGATTTTTGTAACTTTTTTTATAATAGTAGATCCAGTGGGTGTAATTCCGATATTTATAGCTATTACTACTGGTGTTTCTAAGAAACTAAAAAGAATTATAGCTTATAGAGCTGTAGTTTTTTCTATTTTTGTGGTTTTGTTATTTGCTTTTATGGGTAAGAATATTTTAGATTTTTTGGGGATAGATATTAACGCTTTTCAGGTTGCTGGCGGGGTTTTATTATTTATTTTAGCTTATGATATGCTAAATGCTCATTTTACTGATATTAAAACTACTAAAGAGGAGCGTGAAGAAGTAAGAGAAAAATTAATAGAGGAGCAAGCTATTTGGGTAGTACCTTTAGCTATTCCTACTTTAACAGGTCCAGCTACCATGTCTACTATAATTGTATTTATTTCTAATTCCTCTACTATTCTTGAAAAAATTGCTGTAGTTTTATCTATTATTATTACATTAATTATTGCATATTATTTTATGGTATTTTCTGATAAAATTTTAAATAAATTAGGTACCCCTGGCTTAAATGCTGCTAATAGAATATTAGGAATAATTTTATTATCTATTTCCGTTAAAATGATAATAACTGGATTAAAAAAATTATGGTATAGTTAATTTTTTATATTTATATCGACAAAAATTTAATTTTTTATAAACTCATTTATATTATTAAAAATTTCGTTTATATCTTTATCTGCGGGTATTTCTATAAATTTAATATCAATTTGTTTAATTTTATCTAGTATTGGTAAGGTTTGATTTAGATAAACTTTATATCTATTTGTTACAATTTCTTCTCTATCGTCTTCTCTTTGAATTAATTTTGTATTACAATTATCACAGGTTTCATTAATTTTGGGTTTATTATAAATTAAGTGATAAATTTTATTACATTTAGGACAAATCCTTCTATAAACTATCCTATTTATAACATCTTTAAGATCTATTTTTAGGTATATTACTTTTATATCTTGATAAGGAATTAAATTAAGTAGAAATTCTAATTGGTTAGTTGATCGTGGGTATCCATCTAGGATTAAGAAATCAATATTATCATTTATATTTTTTATTTTATTTTCTATCATGGAGTTAATTATTTCATCAGGTACTAGTAATCCTTGAGATATATAATTTTGAGCTAATTTACCTAAGTTTGTATTTTGTTTTATATTTTCCCTTAGGATATCTCCTGTTGATATGTAAATACAGGAGGGATATTTTTCTAAGATTTTATTAGCTTGAGTACCTTTACCTGAGCCTGGTGGGCCAAACAGAATTAATACTTTCATCTATTCTCCCCCCTGTTTTTTATTTTTTATTTTAGTTTTTACTTTTATTGATAAATCTTTTTTAAGATACTTTTATTAATTTCCATAAAATTTATGTTTTTATTTGTATCTATTGCATCTTTTAATTTAGTTATTTCTTTATAATCATAAATAAAGTCTATTTTGGAATCCAGGTTATAAATTATAGCTAATTTATTGTTAATAATAGCATTTGATTTTATTTCTTTTTCAATTAATTTTTCTTTTTTAGTAAGTAGTTTTCCTCTTTTGATAAAATTTATAACATTTAGATCTATTTCTATTAAATTATTGTTTTTATCTAAAAGGATAAAATAATTTTTATCTACTAAGGAAATATCAATTACGTTACTGTAAGTTATATAATCATTAGTTTTTAATTGTGTTAATAGTACTCCTTTAGCTGATTTAGAATAAATTGGAATTTCGGTTAATTTTACTTTAGTTATATAACCTTCGTTTGTTAATATAACAATATATTTATTTTCTAGTTCTTGTTTTTTTATGAGCTCTATAAATATAATTTCATCTTGATTTTCTTGATCTAATTTAATATAAGTTTGTATCCTATTAAACTCTGTTAATTCTAAACCATCTATTAATTTAGTTATTCCATATTTACTTAGTACTAAGATATAATAATTTTTAATTGAAGAGGATAGAGTATAGGTTTTAACTATATTAAGATTATAATCATTTTGTTTAAGTAATTTAGATATAAGGATTCCTTTTTCATCTATTTTATTTATATCTATTTTAGAAATCTTTCCATTATTAAGAAAAGCTAAAATTGAATCTTTATTAGAATGGATATTTATATTATTTATTTTGATAGATGTATTAAAGAAAGACATTAGGGTTTTTTCAAATTTAGGGAATTTAACTAAATAAAGGTATTTATCATTCGTTGATAATAATAATATTTGTTCTTCAGGAGTTTCATTTAGAATATCTATGGATTTGAAATTATCTTTGTCTGCTATTAATGTTTTTCTTTCTTTTTGATATTTATTAGCTATTTCTATTAATTCTGATTTAATTAATTGTTTTATTTTTTGTTCGTCTTCTAAAATATTTGAGTATTCTTTAATTTTATTTAGCAATTGTTTATATTCATTTTGTAGCTGTTCAATTTCTAATTTAGTTAATCTTTGTAATTGTAGTTGTAGTATGTATTGAGCTTGTTTATCTGTTATTACTAAGAATTTCACTAAATTTTCTTTAGCAGTTGTATAATTTTCACTTTTTTTAATAATTTCTATAACCTCATCAATTTTAGATGTAGCTTTTATCAAAGCTTTTAACATAAAAGCTTTATAAGACGCTTTTTCTAAAAAGTTTTTTAATTTTCTTCTTACTACTTGAATTCTATGATTTAAATATTCAGTTAGTAATTCCAAAATGTTATACTGTTTAGGGATACTTCCATTTACTGCTATAAACATTAAACTGAAAGAGATTCTAAAAGAAGTAAAATTCCTTAAATAATTTACTATTTCTTCCTCACTTTTTACATCATTTCTTAGTTCTAGTAAAATTCTGATATCATCATGTGAGCTTTGATCTATTATATCTGTTATATATGGTAATTTTTTATCTCTTATAGCTTCTGCTATTTCTCTTACTAATTTAGATTTATTAACAGAATAAGGAATTTCATAAATAACTAAATATTGTTTTTTATTTATATTTTCAAGTTTATATTTACCTTCTATTTTTAAAATTCCTTTACCAGTAGAATATATGGATTTAATTAGTTTGGATGTATATACTACACCACCAGTTGGGAAGTCAGGCCCTTTTATAATTTCTAATATATCTTTAATATTAGCTTTAGGGTTATCTATTATATGGATTATAGCAGCCACTATTTCTTTAAGATTATGTGGAGGGATATTTGTTGCCATACCTACTGCTATCCCCATTGAACCATTTACTAATAAATTAGGGAAAGAAGAAGGTAAAATTATAGGTTCTTGATAACTATTATCAAAATTAGGTTTAAAATCTACAGTGTTTTCTTCTATATCTTTAAGCATTAAAACTCCTATTTCAGATAATTTAGCTTCGGTGTATCTGTAAGCTGCTGGAGGATCTCCATCTATGGATCCAAAATTCCCTTGTCCTAAGATTAGGGGATAATTCAAACTAAAATTTTGAGCTAATCTTACTAAAGCTTCATATACAGATGAATCTCCATGAGGATGATACTTCCCTAATACTTCACCTACTATTGATGCACATTTTTTATATTGCTTATTAGGTAATAAATTCATATCATACATTGCATATAGTATTCTACGTTGTACTGGTTTTAACCCATCCCTTACATCAGGTAGTGCTCTACTTAATAAAACACTCAATGAATATTCAATATAGCTATTTTTTATTTCATTTACTATATCAGTTTCTATTACCTTCATAAATTTTCCACTTCCTTTTTTATGGGATTTAAGATTTTATAGATTCATAAAATTTTATAGTAGTGTAATTTTTTTAATAAACTTAAGCCAATTCTATTTAATAAATTAGTAAAATTATTGTTTTTATTATTATTTTTTGTTAAAAAATTATATAAGTAATTATATAATCCAAGATCATAAAGGAGTTTGTAGAATTTTTTTGCATGTAATCCTACTGCTAATTTAACTCGTAAGGACTTATACATTGAATAATAAATTTTAGCACTTAGAGCTTTATATTCTTCTATTTTTAGGATATTATCTATATTTGAGATATTTATTGTATTAGGTTTATAGTGATATCCTATAGCTTGATTATTAATAATTAATTTAAGGCCGAGTTTTCTTAGTTTATAACCCATTTCGATATCTTCCCATCCATATTTATAGAATTTTTCACAAAATAAACCTGCTTTTATTATATATTCTCTTTTTACTGATACATTACTTGTCCAGAAGAAGGAAGTAGAAAAATCAGCTATATTAAATCTTGGTTTTTCAGGGATTTTTAGTTCTTTTATATGATTAACCCATCCCCTTACTACTATATTTTCACCATATTTTTCATAGGTTTTTAGATGGTTTATTATTAAATCTTTATCTGCTAAGACATCATCATCTATAAATAAAACGTATTTCCTTTTAGTATTTAGGATTCCATTATTTCTTGCAAATGGTAATCCCTTGTGTTCCTGGTTTATCAAAATTAGATTATAACTAACTTTATTTATTAATTCATTAACAACTTTTTGGGTATCATCTGTGCTACCATCATTTATTACTATTACTTCATAAAGATTTTTATCAATAGTTTGTTTGTTTAATGATATTAAAACTTCTTTTAAAGTATTAGCTCGGTTGTAAGTACTTATTTGTACTGAAATCATTATAGTTTATCTTACATTATTATGAATTTTATTAGTATTTTTTAATTAACTATTAATACATTAGTTTGTGCATGATCTACTATTTTTTTAGAGACACTACCTAATAAAAATTGTTCTAATTTAGATTTTCCTGTTTTTCCTACCACAATTAAATCTACCTTATGTTCTTTTGAATAATTTATTATTTCATTTGCTACGTTCCCTATTAAGATAACTGACTTAAACTCTGGATTTTCTTTTATAATTTCCTCATGCTTCTCTTTGTAATACTTTTTGTAGTAAGATATTAAAGATTGGTTTTCAGGGATTTCTGGTAAATCTATTACTTGGATAACACTTATTAGTTCTATAGTTTCTGGTTTTTCTTTTAAATTATTTATTAAATTCTTAGTAAATTCAACTGCTTTATAAGAGTTTTCAGATCCATCAAATGCTATCAATATTCTTTTCATTATTTAATCCCCCTTTTAGTTTTTACTTTTTTGTATTGTTACACTTTTATTTTTCAACAATATTTTTTTCTATCCTTGTAATTGAGCAGGTATAATAAATTGAATTTCTAAATAAAAAAAAGTAGATAATATATTCTTTTAAATTAAATATTCGTTAGATAGGGAGGGAATTTTTAATGACGAAGACACTAAATGAAAACAATATTAATTATATTGATATTGATTATTTTAATAATATATTAAATGTTTATCAAAAATTACATAATATCTCTGAACTTAATATATTCGAAGTTAATAATAAAAAGTATTTAGTTTTTACTGTGGATAGGTATTTAGTAAATCAAGAAAATATTCAATATTTTAAAGAAATTTATTTGTATAATGATAACAATATAAGGCAAATTACTTTCAATTCTATTGATAAGAATTTAAAAGTCATAGGTAATAAATTATTTTTTGTAAGAGATTTAAAAAATTTAAAAGAAAAAGATTTAAATTGGGGGATTTTTTATTTTGATTTAGAATTCCCTTTTGAAGCAGTTAATATTATAACTGATAAAGAAATTAAAGCTAACTTTGATAATGATTTATTTAATGAGTATAATCTTAACTTAATTGATTATAAATTTTTAAATAATAAATTGTTTTTGATTTTAAGAAAGAGTTTAACTAAATCTAAATATAAACTACAGGAAAATAATTTAAATCAAATTAGATTCATACAAGATATTTTTTATAGACATGATTCTTTTAATTACTTAGATTCTTTTGATATTTTGTTTATAAAAGATTTAAATAACAATAGTGTTTTTAAAAAGGAATTTAATTTTATTATAAATAGCTTTGAAGTTATTTTTAATGAAAAAAATAATCAAGAAGATATTTTATTCATTGCTAATTTAAATTTTAAGGAATTACCTTCTGATGTATTCAATGAAATTTATTTTTATGATTATAAATTAGGTAAAATTATAAAAATTGATACTTTTGATGGGTTTAAATTTGATTTAGCTAAATTTTATCATTCTAAAAATAGATTATCCTTTCTTGGGTATGAGATTAAGGATAAAGAAAATTTTGAAAAATTAAAAGAAAAAGCTAATAATTTACATTCATTTTTAGAATTTTTTAAAGCAAATAAGAACGAGTTGATTACTAAAGAATTATTTGAACCTAAATACTATTCTTTATATTTAATTGAAATTAATTTTAATGGGAATTCCTATGAAATAAAAAATCTTGAAAAACTTAATAATGAAAATATTTTAATTGGTAATCATTTATTAAGGGATATTCCCTTATTTAGTCTAAAAAATTATAAATGGATATCAAAAAATAATATAGCTTTTATTGAAACTAAATTAGCTAATACTTTTATTAATTTGATTGATATTAGTAATAAAAATATTGTTTCTTTTGAAAATTACTTTAAAGGTGATGTTTTAGATTATTGTATATTTGAAGATACTATTTATTTAATAGGGGTTAATTATTTTAATAAGGATAAAAGTATTAATTACTTTCCTGAGTTATTTGAAATTAATTTAAGTTTAAAGACTGTTAAAAAGATAACTAATTTTAATGAGGATATATTTATCGAATTTGAAGGGGTTAATGTAAAAGAAGTTTTAAATTATTTTAAGGACGGAGCTGATGCTTGGGTTATTTATTCAGATAATAATAATTTTAAAGGTGATATTTTTTATATACATGGTGGTCCGCATGCTGCTTATGGAAATTCTACCATGTTAGAGTTCTTTATTTTAGCTAAGAATGGGTATAAAGTGTTTTTTAGTAATCCTAAAGGTAGTGTTAGTTATGGTTTGGATTTTTCCAATTGTATTGTTGGAAAATGGATGGATGAAGATTTAAATCATATTAAAAATATTATTGATTCTGTAAGATTAAAGTTTGAGATAAAAGATTTAGTAGTAGCTGGTGGTAGTTATGGGGGGTATATGTCTGCTGCTTTAATTTCTAAATTTAATATTTTTAAAGGTGCTATATGTGAGAGGGGAGTGTATGATTTGCTTAGTTTTATTTCTACTACTGATTTCCCTATCTTTTGGTTACCATATTTTAAAGTTGATAATATATTCCAATTACTTGATATTTCTCCTATTAAATATTACCAAAATGTAGATACTAATGTTTTAATAATTCATAGTGAAGGAGATTTTAGATGCCCTATTTCTCAAGCTGAGGAATTTTACACCTTATTAAAAATGAATAATAAAAATAATAAATTAATTCAATTTTTACGATTTCCTGCTGATACTAACCATGATATGTCAAGGTCCTCTAATATTTATTATAAATCTCTAAGAATTTATCATATTCTTAGTTTTCTTTCTAAAGTTTTTAACTAATCTTTTTTATTTTAGTTTTTTAGTGTAATATAATTATAAAATGAAAAAAATAGAGGAAAATATAAATATATTTTTTTTGCCTTTAGATGATAGGCCGTGTAGTTATAAGTATATCTCAGAATTTTTTTATATACTTTTTAATCAAAAAAAACTAAAAAATATTAACTTTTTTTGGGATTTTGACTTTTTTAAATTAGTATCTAAAAGTACTACACTTTTTAGTAATTCCCTTCATAATAATTTCAATATTTATATTTTATCTTTAGATGCTTTCTTATTTACAAATTTAGTTAAAAGTAGATTTATTGATTCTTATCATAAATATCAGCTAAAAATTAATAAATTGATTGATTTTATTAAAACTAATAAAAATAGTTTTTTTTATTTGTATATATCTATTCCAAGAATTATTTTAAATTTACCTAATAATTCCAAAGAAAATATAAATGAAAATCAAGTAGATTATGATAAAATTATTGAACTTAATTTTAGATTATCTCATAAATTAAAAGATACTTTTAAAAAATATAAATATAAGAAATTTAATGAAATTCTAAAAAAATTAAACCGCTTAATACAAGAATTTAATTTAGATGAAAAATATTATAAAATATTGAAAACTTTTTTAATTACCAGGAAAAATAAGTTTAATTTAATAAAATTTTTACTAAATAAATTATATTCTTTAAAAGTAGAGAATGGATTAAGTAATTTTGAATTGATAATTTCTTTAGATGATTCTCAAAAGAAAGCACTTAATTTTTTAGAAGCAGATTTTTTTAAATATTATCTAAAAAAGTATTTAAAAAATATTATAGATAGGGTTTATTTTTTTGTTGGACTTGATGAAATTCATTTAATCCTCTTTGCTAAGGCTTTCTTAAATATATTTAATACTAAAAAATTAGAACTTTATTTATTATTTAATAATAAAATAAATCGAAAATTTGGAAGATATGAAGGAACTTCTTTAAAAAATATCCTTAAAATCTATTATAATTTTTTTAAAGAATATATTAATTTTAATTTTATTCAGGATATAAAAACTGATAAACAATTTAAAAAACTGAATTTAAATATTGACTTATCTGATGTTTTATTTATCAATTTATTTAATAAAAAATATCAATATGAATCTGTTAATCAGGTTGTAGATATCTTAAATAAAATGAGTACTAAATTTAAAATAGAAAAATCAGAAATATCTTTTGAGGATTTTTTAAAATATTCTTTTTTATATTTTAAAAAGTACTTTAGTAAGCAAAATTTCAAGTATAATGTTTTGAATGATTTAAAATTTATTTGTGATGTTGAGTATTCTAATGGAGCATCTTTAAAGTTAATATTTTTCTATCTTTTTAATTATCAGATATCTAAAAAATTGAATTTATATTTTAGTTGGAATACTTTAGCTAATACTTTAGGTAGTTCCATTAGTTTTTTTATTCTATATAAATTATTCAATCCTGAAGAAACTAAAGAATTAAAAGAATTTGTACTAAATAATTTTTTAGAAGGGATTTATCAATCTATTATAAGGTATTTTGCTAAAAAATATAATTGGGATATAATTAAAATAAAGGATTCGTTTTTGTATATTTTTAAAAATTTTAATATTGAAGATATTGATATAGAATATATAAATTTGCCTTGGAATAGATACTTTGAAATTGATATAAAAACTAAATATAAAAAAAAGTAAAAAAATAAATAGCTAGGAAGTAGGTCAAATAAAAGAAAGTAAAAAGTAGGGGAGTAGTTTATTTACTACCCCCTTTTTGATTTTTTATTAATTATTCTAAATGTTGAAATCTTTAAAAATAGGAAAGTCAAAATGAAAAATATAATACTAAATTAAGAAACTTATTTTAAGATTTAAACAAAACAGGGGTATAAATAAGATGAACAAATTACCAATAGGAATAAGTGATTTTAAAAAATTAAGGGAAGAGAATTATATATATGTAGATAAAACAGAGTATATATACAAATTAATAACAGAAGGGGGAAATTACTACTTCTTAAGTCGTCCCAGACGTTTTGGTAAATCTTTATTAATTTCTACAATAAGGTATCTATTTCAAGGGAAAAAGGAATTATTTAAAGATTTATATATATATGATAAATGGAATTGGGAAGAAATATATCCAGTAATAAGGATAGATCTATCACAGATAACAATAAAAAAAGAAGAAGAATTTCAAGATCAAATGGAACTAATTTTAAAAGAAATAGGGAAGGAATATAAATATAAATATGAAAGAAAGTATAAAGCAAGTGGAAACTTACATTTATTGATAAAGAGATGCTATGAATATTATAACAAAAAAGTAGTGATATTGATAGATGAATATGATAAGCCAATATTAGATAATATAGAAAATAAACAAGAGGTAAAAAGAATAAGAGAGGAGTTAAAAGGATTTTATACAACATTAAAAGGATTAGATGAGTATATAAGCTTTGTATTAGTAACGGGAGTGAGTAAATTTGCTAAAGTATCGCTATTTAGCGGATTAAATCAACTAGAGGATATTTCTTTAAGTAAAGAATATGGTAATATTTGTGGATACACCCAAAAGGAGTTGGAATTTTATTTTAAGCAGTATCTTGATGGATTAAATTTAGAAGAAATAAAGGAATGGTATAATGGATATAGTTTTTTAAGTGATAGATTATATAATCCATTTGATATATTGTTATATTTAAGAAATAGGGAGTTTGATAATTATTGGTATAAAACAGGAACACCAAGTTTTTTAATAAAACTTATAAAGGAAAAAGAATATGATATAACAGAATTAGAGAACAAAATAGTAAAGAAAAACGTATTAGAAAAATTTGACTTAGAAGAGGTAAGAATAGAAGCATTAATGTTTCAAACTGGATATTTAACAATAAAAGAGGAATATAATAAGGAATATGGACAGGAATATAAATTGGGATTTCCGAATAAGGAGGTAAGAATATCGTTTAATGAGGATATATTACCGTTGGTATTAAAGGATGACATAAGGGAAAATATAGCGGATAAGATAATAGAGATATTAAAGAGAGAGAGATTAGAGGAGTTAAGAGAGCAGGTAGAAGTCTTAATAAGCAATATAAGTTATGTACATTATAAAGGGGAGTCAAGTTATGTAATAGCGATATTTAGTTTATTATATTCTACAGGCTTAAATGTAATAACAGAAGATAATACTCATAAAGGGAGAATAGATTTAACAATAATAATTAATAAAGAGATTGTGTATATAATAGAGGTAAAGGTAATAGAAAGAGAAGAAGAGAAAGGGAAAGCGATAAGGCAGATAGAAGAGAGGGAATATTATAAAAAGTATATGAATTATGAGAAGATCTATATAGTGGGGATAGAGATAGATAAGGTTAAGAAGAAAGTAGTGAATTATGAGTATAAGAGAGTAAAATAAGGTTAAATGAAAGTTAAATTTTTGAGTTTTTGGAATATATTCATAGAAAAGTTTATTAGTGTTAGTATATCAAATTTTTTTTAAATAATTTTTAATTTGAAAAAAAAAACATATTGAAGATAGGGAAAATAATAAGGAAAAATAATATGAAGAAGTTATTACCAATAGGGATAAGTGATTTTAAAAAACTAAGAGAAGAGAATTTTATATATGTGGATAAAAGTCAGTACATATATAAGTTAATAACAGAAGGAGGAGGATATTACTTTTTAAGTAGGCCTAGACGTTTTGGAAATTCTTTACTAATTTTTACACTTGAGTATTTATTCAAAGGAGAAAAAGAATTATTTAAAAATTTATATATATACGATAAATGGAAATGGGAAGAGATTTATCCGGTAATAAGAATAGATTTTGGAGATACACAAGTAAAAAATGAAAGAGAGTTACAAAAGGAACTAAAAGCAATAATAATTGAAACAGGGAAAGTATATAGTTATAAATATAATGAAGAATATACAATAAATAGGAATTTAAGGTTACTAATAGAAAAGATTTATGAAGTAACTAAAAAACAGATGATAATATTAATAGACGAGTATGATAAACCGATACTAGATAATAAGGAAAAAGAGGGAGAAAAAATAAGAGAAACATTAAAAGGATTCTATACAACTCTAAAAGGTTTAGATAAATATATAAAGTTTATGCTAATAACAGGGGTTAGCAAATTCTCTAAAGTCTCTCTTTTTAGTGGATTAAATCAATTAGAAGATATTTCCCTAAATAGAGAATATAGAAATATATGTGGTTATACTCAACAAGAATTAGAATCCTATTTTAAGGATTATCTTAAAGATTTAGATAAAGAAGAAATAAAGGAATGGTATAATGGATATAGTTTTTTAGGTGATAGATTATATAATCCATTTGATATATTGCTGTATTTAAAGAATAAAGTATTTAAGAATTATTGGTATGAAACAGGAAAAACTGAATTCTTATTTAAGCTTTTAAAAACTAAAAACTATGAGCTTCCTTATCTAAATAAATTATATTATACTAGTGATATATTAGATAAATTTGATATAGAGCATATAAGCATAGAAGCGCTAATGTTTCAAACTGGTTATTTAACCATTAAAGAAGTAAAACAAATACAATCAGAGGAGATGTATCTTTTGGATTATCCAAATAAAGAAGTAAGACAATCGTTTAACAGAGATTTAGTATTCTATATAACTAAGAGCTATCATACAGATAGAATCTATAATTTAAAGATAGCAATTATAAATGAGGAAATAGAAAAAATAAAGGAACAAATAGAAATTTTTATTAATTCAATAAGTTATAATATACTTAAAAATGAGTATGTATATCAAGCAGCTATTTATGGATTAATATATTCTACAGGATTCAATATAATCATAGAAGACAATACATCCAAAGGAAGAATAGATTTAACAATAATAGTAAATAAAAGCATAATATATATAATGGAATTCAAAGTGCTAAAAGATGAGAAAGAAAAAGGGAAAGCTTTAAAACAAATAGAAGAAAAAGAATATTACAAAAAATATTTAGATTATCAAAAAATTTATATAATAGGAATAGAATTTGATAAAAATAAAAGAGAAATAGTAAATTTTGAATACCGAAAGATTAAATAAATATGTATCTTGTTATAGCATTAATAGTATAGGAAAAAAAATTTTATAAAAATACAAAAAAACCTAAAAATAGGAGTTAAAGAAAAAAAATACAATACTAAAATAAAAGAAATTATTATTAAATTTTAAATAAAATACAGGTGATAAAAAAGATGAAGAAGTTAAGCATAGGAATAAGTGATTTTAAAAAACTAAGAGAAGAGAATTTTATATATGTAGATAAAACTAAGTACATATATAAGTTAATAACAGATGGAGGAGGATACTACTTTTTAAGTAGGCCAAGACGTTTTGGGAAATCTTTACTAATTTCAACAGCAGAATATTTATTTAAAGGAGAAAAAGAATTATTTAAAGGATTATATATACAAGATAAATTTAATTGGGAAGAGGTTTATCCAGTAATAAGAATAGATTTTTCCAAAGATATACTAAAAAAAGAAGACTATAAAAAAAGAGTAATACAAGAACTGGAAAAGAACTATATTAATAATGGAATAGAGATGTTAGAAAAAGGAGAAGATGAGATAAGCTTATTTGAAAAGTTGATAATAACTATATATAAAAGCTATGGAAAGCAAGTAGTAGTATTGGTAGATGAATATGATAAGCCTATACT